>OLSD01000013.1_pt1 | contig 216977 bp, 351 predicted proteins | sample 1672211 | NCBI WGS metagenome assembly OLSD01 (sample SAMEA3136659, study PRJEB25190) | human gut metagenome | reverse complement strand
TTTTTTTGGCATAAATAAAATATATTGAGTTAAACGTGACATATAAACTATTTTTTCAATATAAAATAAAGGTTCTATTATTTGAAAAAAATTCAAAAATATTTTATAGTTATTACGATTTTGAATATTTAAAAAATAAAAAATATTATTTAATAATTTAAATGAATTATATTTTCTGCCATCAATTAAAAATTTATTAATAAATTATTTTATAAATATATATATTTTATTTAAAATAAAAAGTTAATAAAAACTAAAAATATTTGATTTAATATTATTAGAATCTTTATCTTTTTATTTACAAATTGTAGAATATTATTTAAGCGTTAGTCAGAAATTTTAGTAATTGGGATAGTTTCATTAGATTTTGTTTTCCATACTAAAATTTCTTTTTTCGATCTCTTAAAAATTTTTCAAATTTTAATTCTTCGTAAGTTACTAGCATAATCTAAAAATAAAGCTTAATCTTAGAGATTAAGCTGTTAAATATATTATGTATTTAGTTATACTATTAATAAAATTATATTTAATATTATAGAAAATATTGTTATGATAGGCCAAATAATACAAAATATTAATACATTTATTTCTTCATAAGTCATATTTAATTTATTACCTGTGTACAATAACCATTGAACACATAAATTAAAAATATTTTTTGGAAGGAATTCTGTATAATATTTATTCCATGCTCTATCAAATATATGTTTTGAACACATACATAAAGGAAGTAAGAAAAATAAATAAATTCCTTTAATTATTAGATATATCAGTTTTGTCATATTTTGGTATTTTAAACTTATCACAATTATCTAAATATTTACTAATCAATATTAATATATATATTATAATAATATTAAAAATACTAAGTAATAAAAAAATTTTCATATTAAGGATATTTATATGTAGGTAATGCCATTTTTAATTCAAAAGGTTTTCCTCCTAAAGCATTAAAAACTTCGAGGTCTGGTAGATATTTATGCATAAAATTTCCAGTATTAAATATATTTGCTGTTCTGTAAGCGTCTTTAAAAGGCTATACATCAAAAACATCAGAAATATGAGACATTCCATTTTTTTCGTTATAGTTTATATATCCTCCATTAAAAGCTAAATTATCTCCATAGCCAATACGGTCTCTAATTGGTATATATGTATGTCTAGGAGTTACTTCTCCAGAAGGAGATACATTATATCCATCTTTTACAATATTTGGCATGGTACTTCCCTAAGATTCAATATAATCAAGATTATAATCATAAGTACTACCATCATTATTTTTTGTATATAAAGGTCTTCTCTAAGGTTGTCCAAAAACTAAACGCATTGCATCTTCTCTATTATTCATAAAATCATAATCACTAATAGGTTGACCAAATAAGTTATTTCCTTCTGGACTATACCAAGGCATTTTTTCCAATCTAGTTCTCCATTTTGGAACTTCTATTGGTTTAAAATTTAATATTTGTTTTGGTACATCTTTTATAATTGCTTTTAATTCTTCTGTCTTAGTCATTGGAAGTATCGAGCTATCTGAATATTTCATAGGAGTTATATGATTAAAAGCAGCTCGTTTAATACCTCTATCCATTAACTTATAACCTCCTATATAACCAGGATTAGTTAATTCACCTAATACAGGTGCTATATAAACTCCTGTCATATCAGATAATTTTCTAGAAGCATTTTCTCCCCAAGATTTTCCAGTAAGTACTTTTGAAGCCCCATCGACTCCTGCTCCAACTGCATAAGAAGCGCTAGCTCTAGGAGTTTCTCTAATAACAGTTTCTGCTACTTTAGCTCCAGCTTTTTTAGCTCCTGCTTTAGTAAATAATTTAGGAGCATTTTTTACTACTTTTGGAACAAGTTTTGCAGTATATGTTGCTGCTTTTACAGGTTTATCTCCACTAGGTATCACTAATAATGTTAAATCTCGTATAGGATCTCCATTACGATACCAATCATTTAGAGTATGGTTAATCTAAGCTGTAATACTATTATCAGGAACATCCATAGTACCTCCAAGAGGTAAAGGTTCTGCTTCATAAGTAGTATTACCAGTAATATCGTCATATACTCTTCTCATAAAATTCCAAACACTAGCCCCTCCATAATAATTTTCATTAGTTTTTGTATGGGTAATAGCTTTTTTCCACTATTTCTCCCACCAAGGACCCCAGGATGCATCAGTATTTGGTACATTTATACCAGCAGCCTACATGACTTTTTTTCTTCTAATTCTTTCTTGTTTTGATGGTAATGCCATAATTTTTACTATTAATATTATTATTTTACTAAAATATCTTTAAAATTTTATATTTTAACTTACTATAAATTAGTATGCTTGAAAGGACTCGAACCTTCACGCCTTGCGACACTAGATCCTCTTACTACTTTATGTTATCATAACCATCATAGGACAATATGACGTTGTAGTCTGGACTATGTCTTCTCCATGCATTTCTGTTTAGGAGGTGGGTGTATAGTCTCTACACATTTATAAATAGAATTAAAAACTTTTTAAGGCTAACTAGCAAGCTCATTGCTCTTCTCTCCACCCATTTACTGGAAACTCTCTCCTCCTCAGGTATTTCCACACTCTTAAAAAGTCGATCCTTATAATTAAATTAATTCATAAAATTATAAAAGTTTGAAAAGTATTTAGACATGTTTCACAACAAACTATTTACTTGGATGAATCAAACCTTTTTTTATGAAAAAGATAATTCTATTTAATTTAGCTCAGCGTTGTCCTATTAAAGGAGTTTCGCCGAATTAGTCCACTTCTACTTCGTTAGTTTCCTACCGAGCACTCAAATTGTTATAATTATGAGCCTACATATGATAAGTAGAACAAAGAATCTATAAATTCTAAATACTATTATTATAATAAAGATTTACTTTCTGATACAAAATATTTTGCACCATATTTATTAATTACATTTTTTATTCTTTCTGTTTCTTCTTTACTTGTACAGAAAGAATTAAAGGCTATATAATGTTGAGGCATTTTTACATAATTAAATGGAACATTAACCTCTTCAAGATATTTAAGTACTTCACTAAAACAACAATCCTTTACTGTAAATTCTATTTTCCAAAGTTTGTCTTTTAGTTTTTTCTCTTCTATGTATTTTATAATATATACACCAACTAAATTACAAACACCTACAATTACTGCTTTTGTTAACAGAGGTAAATCACACATTGTATATACTATTACAATAGTATAAAATCCAAATGCTACAGCATTCATAAATGCTGCTGTTAATTTACCACCTTTTACAGTACAAATAGTTTTAAGTGTTTGTAACATTACATTAGCAATGTTTAAAACTATAAACAGTAATAGTAATTCATTCATACAAATTAAACTAATTGTTGTATTATTCGAATTTGTTCAATAACAGATAATTCCTCTAAATCAATTTTATTATCACATTTTTCAAATTTAATTTGAATAATTTCATAAGCAGGATCAAAAGTAATTTTACTAATTTTTGATGTTTGCTGGTTGTTTAGTGTAATATTACAATTATATTCTATAATAGGAAGTTCATTATGTTTAAATACTTGCACTCCTCTATTACTTATAAACTTTGATAGAAAACGTACAATAGATTGTTTGATAATAGACTCATGCATATTATCATTATACATATCTACAATTTCTTTTACTGATCTTAATTCAAACACATTGTGTCCATTAAGGTTACAATCTTTCTTTTTAAATTCCTTTTTCATAATCTATTAAATTTAACTATGTACCCCGAACAAGATTCGAACTTGCACGCTTATAAGCACTAGATTCTAATTCTAGTATGTCTACCATTTCATCACCGGGGTTCCTTTATTACTTAATATTACTATATTTAATCTTAGTAATACGTGCTCTAGTACTAAACATTACTGCACAATCGTTAATGTTTAAATCCAGATTTTTTAAGATAGTTTCGGTATCTTCATTTTCTGGAGGATTATCACAAATGATAATATCTCCAGTATTATAATTCATAATTATAATCTTTTCTGTATTTTTATTCATTTATTTTTGTTATTGTAATCTGTACAGTTTTATTAGTTAAGTTTTTCTTTAAATTTTTCCCATTCTTTACTATTATTTATAGCTCCACTAATACGTTTACCTGTATTTTTATTATACACTTCTTCTGCATTATTCCATCCTAATATTCCCGGACATAATTTTCCACTAATATCATAATGTCTTACAACATGGTCTTTATCAATATTAAATTTTTTCATTAATATTTTAGACAATTTAACTGCATTATTAATTGCAGCGTCTGTAAATGACCATCCATCATGATTGCTATGTGATACTGCTGTACTAGTAGCTGGAATACATGTAGAGCATATTTCTATAGAAATTGTATTGCGATTAGTTGCAATACCGTATAGTTGTCCTCCATTACTTCCTATTGCTTTTTTATCTCCTACAGCCCAGCAATAATAATTATGTAAATCTGGATTGAATTGCACCATATCTCTATCATCTACACAAAAATCTGCACTAGCTTTTCGTTGCTCAAATACATGTTTTGTATCTTTTGCTTTGCCTGGTTTAGAATTACTTCCTGCTGTAAAATGAATTGCAAGATATTTTATAGTACGATTTGGTAATCTAGATATATGTACTGATAGTGGGCTATATATAACACTAGGATCAACACATTTTGAATCTTCTGTTATTCCTAAAGCTTTCCAAGTATTAACACCTACTATACCATCTGGGATTAAATTATGATCTTTCTAAAACTACTTAACTGCACTTTCAGTGTTCTTACCAAAAATACCATCTGCAGTTAAATGAAGTAACTCCTGTAGTTGTTTTACAGAAGTTCCTTTACTTCCTAATTTAAGTACTGTACTATTCATAATTAAATATAGATATTTATAAATTAATTATTTTAAAAGCAAAAATTTATTTTAGATGCTTTTACTAAACATCCATGAAAGGCAATAATAAAAGGATTTTTACTATTTTTAGATGCCTTATTTAAAACATTACAAACTTCTTCCTTATTAAAATCTTTAATAAGAGGTTTCTTTTTAATAGATTGTAATACATCACAAATAGAATTAGAATAAATAAGGTATGTATCATGAGATGAACAAGAAATGTTTTTTAATTTTGCACTTCCATAAAATACAACTATAGAATATATTGGAATGCTAGGGTTTTGTGGTAAGTTTTGGCGTAAGGCTCTAATATGTTCAGCATTCTGCATAATTGGATTATAAAGTTTATATTTATATTTTCCATATGCTAACACTTGCGTCCAATATTTTTGTTGTTCACTTCCATAAATCCATCCACTATAATTCTTTACTTCAAATACAATTAAACCTCTGTTTGTTAGTGCTACAACATCTATTTGAGCATATTTACCATTAGATTTTCTAACATATAAATTATGAAAAATGGCTTTTGAATCAATTCCATAATTCTTAAGATCTGAAATTAATTCTTGTTCAGCTAAATTTCCTATGTAAAATGAATTATGTTTTACTATACTAGTATTTGATATTATAGGTATTACTGGTTTATTGCTATGTGTTGCATTATTAAACCCTGGTGCTATAAATACTATTAGTAGCAAAACTAGTATTATTAAAATCGGTCCAATTATATTAATCATATCTTTTCGATCTATAATGAGGTCTTCTCCCTTGATAACTCCTATAAGGTCGATGATAAAAATATCTTCTACCATTTATATAATATGGGTAGTAATATTTGTTCTTATAAACATAATATTGAACTATTCCATTATAATAATAAGGAGTTCCTAAACTTACCACATATTGTGGTGGAGAATAGTCTTCTGTAAATGCGCAACTATTAAAACTTAGTATTAATAGTACTACACAAATTTTTATAAAAAGTTTCATTTTAATAAAATTTAATATTAAATAAGAGGCTGACTCAGGGCGGTACTTATCCCATCCTTTACCAAATAAATTTGGACACCGATATCTAGTTTCACCTCTAACGCCTATCATTACTTTAGATAGAATAAATTTGTCTTGACCAGGACAACGTTCCCCACTACTGGTTAGTAATTCTGGTCAGTTTATTTTAGCAATCGTAACATTTACAGGTCTTGTAAATCTTTTACGAATGCTTTTGTCTTGAATTAAAAAGTCAATTCTATTATGGAGCCTTTTAGACATTCTGTCTGCAATTTTCCATTTTCCATTTAAAAAAGGAAATACTTTAGATTCTACCATAACAGTATCTCCTAATTTAAACCCTCGTCTTTCAAGATCTCGAGTTACAGCAATATACCTTACTGTTCTCGCTTTTTTGTCAGTTAATCGTTCACCGATCGCTAAGCCCCAGCCACTACCTGGTTCTCCTGCATAGTACCACGTAGCCTTCGGATTCGCTGTTTGAGCGTAACTGCTTATATTAAATAGCAGCATTAAAGCAATCAGAGTTAGCATTTTGAAAAATATTTTCATATTTGTCCTCCTTTCGATTTTAATGCAGCGGGGAATTTTTTAAATATCTCTTTCTAAGAGTTCTAGAAGTTCATCTAGACATAAGTGAAGATATTCTAAATCTTCTGATTCCATTTGTTTAATAGTAATCCAATGGAATGCTTTGTACACTTGGATTATTCCTGTATAAATTCCTTCTGATTTATCTATAATAAGTTTTCTATATTTCATAATTAAGAATATTTAGATACTACCTTTGATATAAGTTCTTCTGCATTTGCTGCATCAATTGATTCTACTAAAAAGTCATCAGTAAGATCTTCAATAGAAGGTACTTTTGGAATATTACTTTCTGCAATGTCTGATTTAAGTTTTTCAACTATTTTATCCTGCTCCATACTTGCAAATTCCCATCGACCATAATTAGTCTTAGCAATTTGTTGGAGCTGCTTAAGAGCAGAATTCATTGTTCCTACAGCCGTAAAATATGCAGTTGAAAGTTGAAGTATCTGCGCTGTTATTTCTTCTGGAACTTTAAATGTTTTTACTCTTTCTTTACGAATACTAACTAATTCTCTTTTAGCTTTGTTAGCCAAAGCTTGTGCAATCTGTTTTGTAAATTTCATAATCATCTAATTTAATATTAACAAGTGGACCTAAGTGGATTCGAACCACTGTCTTGATGTTTATTTTAAAAGAATTTATACATGCTTAAAAAATATAAAAAGAAAATAAGAACATTATGTATAGAACAAATAAAAATTACAACTATTCTGTTCCTAAGTTAGTTGCAAACTCGCCTTACTTATCTCAGGCTGAGATTTTGTAAGCAGGATAATATTTATTATTGCCTGTTATATTTAAAAAAAATTGTATTTAAAGACTACGTGTCTGCATGATTCTTTTTATTTTCAATATCAATCAATACCAATTATAGGCCCTAGTTACTATAGTTAATAGTTATGAACTCATCTATAGGAATACTTACACTTCAATTAAGCCTATCTCTTTAAGGCTCCTATTTCCCCGTAGGTTTATCATACTTAGCCATGAGGACTATTAGCTATAATAGTAGTTTAACCGCCTTCACTTCGGGTAATTTTTAACGCAGCCACAACTGCGAATGCTTGAAGAATGCATCTAACTTCTGTCCTAATCTTATTAGAGGAAGATATGGGAATCGAACCCGTAAATCTTATAAAGATTCCATGTCTTCCTAGATGTTACTTTTCGGATTGCATCTCTTCGATAAGATTGTCAATCCATGGAGTAATAAGTTCAAATGGTCTTCCATAAATTCTTTCAAAAAGAAGTCGAGGACGATCACCGAGTGTTACCTTAACATAACGTTTCTTTGTTTCAACATCTCTAATAATTGAAACAAAGGATTGATGAATATCGTATACTTGTCCATTCTTATCCAAATTAATTTGGAATCTAATAGATCCGCTGTTTGGATAAGTTACAACTTTCTTAAAGTTTTTAATTTTTGCATTTAAAAATGAAGGATAAGTTGCTTTAAAGAATTTTTTGAATTCACGATTATTCATTGTTTTCATATAATTACCCCTGTACAGGATTTATATAGAGTACAGATTAAATTATAGTCATATTGGCTATCAGTCACCTCATTCTAACCAAGTGCTACTATTATTCACACTATTCGAACTGGGTTAAGGGAATTATATATATTTTTTATTAAAGTACAAAAAATATACTAAAAAAGACTCTGTTAGTAAAAGAACTCGCAATTTTTGCTCATATTTTGATATGTAAGTATTTGATCTTCTATATCAACTCTCATACCATAATAATCTTTTACTAAAGTTTGGGTTTGAACTACTTCTCTTTGTAAATGAAGTGCTCTAATTAGAACTTGTGCTAATTCAGCAGAATACACTGTCTTAATGATTCTTTCTACTGATATATTTTTAATGGCTCTTACTTTAGTATCTTCAGCATATTTAATAAATGCTCCTAATACAAAAATCCAAACTAATATTTTATCAAAATTATAAGAAGGACGTAAGAATCGAAATTCAGCAGTTTTTGCATTATTATAACAAATTGCATTTATTAAATTCAATGCTTTATATCTGCTTACAACATTCCATTTTCTATCACCACTGGTATCAGAAGGATGAGGTTGGAATAAATCACCAAAAAATTCTCTTCCTACAAAAGTTCTATATAAAGAATTAAAGTCAGAAAATGGTACATTCATTTTACAATAACTCTTTCCATTAGATTTATATCTATTGGTTTCAAAAGCCCAAGGGACACTATAATACCCTATATCAGAACTTGCAAATAAATTATTAAGTCGGAAAAGAACTTGAGGACTTAGCTTGAAATGACCAAAATGAATATGCAAAGAACAATCTTGATCAAATATAGTATATTCTCTAAGAACTTTTAACTGTTCTCTTAGTGCATTAATACCTTTATTTCCTCCTAAAACTATAGTAGAATATTCAATACCTGTAATAGAACCATCTCTTAGCGGAATAAGGCCAACTCTATACAGTTCTTCCTGTGGAATATATCCAGCACTAGTTTCGTATTCAAGACCAAATGTATAAGGGAGTTCATTTATATATTTGTAAGAAACTTCATCTTTAATTTTTTGTTTTGCCTGAAAAGCTTCTTCCAAATATCTAGTAGAATAATATCTTGTAAAAGTATAAGGAAATTTACCATAAGCAAATGTAGTATCAATGCCTGGATTTACAGTAGAATAAATACCTTGTGCTCTATTAAAATAGAGTGGTTTCTTACAATTTCTTATAAGAACTCTTACTATATCTCCATTTACTTCAACTACCTTATAGTCTTCTCTTTGATTAAAATATCCCCACTCATAATAATTATCATCCCAATATACTATTCCATAAGCAATAGGTAGGTTTCTTAATTCCCTTTCATTGAACCACGTTTGTGAGGTTTCATCGAATATTACTTTTGACATAGTTTATAATTTTAGTTATAGTGTCTACACTTAAATTTACTGGATTAAATTTCATTATTTTATCCATGCAATAATCAGCGAGTAATTTACCATTATCGCAATATATTACAACATCTGTTAGAGGATAATAATATTCTTCAGAGAACTTTATTTTCTTATAATCTGCATCGAAAGTATAATATTTCTTATTTATAAGAACTGGATTACAAGATAATCGTCTAGAAATCCCTAATAAAGTTTTTTCTGGAAGTTTTTGTGCAAGTAGATCAAACATTGCTCTATAAGCATTTTCGCCACTTAGCATAATACCCTTCCAGAAGTAATAAGGTTTATTATATACAGTACTATAATTAGAAATAAATCCATAATCACTTACATATACTACTCCATTTAGAACTTCTCCAGTAGAACCATTTATGTAATTACCAGAACCACTATCAAAATCTATTTTTGGAGCACAATATCCATAATCATTATAATGCCAGTCTGGATATCCAGATAATATTCCACTCTTAGGCTTTGAAGTTGTTGTATAAGAAGATTTAGATTGAGTGCATTCACTTCTATCATATTCTTTTATTTTATAGAGATTTTCTCCAGTGCATTTCAAAAGAATATTAGAAGGCATTTCATAAGCATTAAATCCCCAGAATAATCCCTGTAATACAGAAAAAATTGATGAAAATATAATACTTTTACCAGTATTTACAAAATAAAGAGGCCTTTCTTCAGTTGTTGTTATTGAACTTTTATAATTTTTAGATTTACCTCTAAATATAAATGTTTCATTTGTACGATAGTCTTGTATTACAAAAGCTCCTGCACCAATATATTCTTTTAATACATCATATCCTGAATGAAAGAATATCTGAGCCATTACTTGACTATCGGTCATATTTTTAATGTTGATTCCTGGAATATATTTTTTTGCTAATTCTTCATAATTATAAATAGTTCCATTATGAATAAGACAAAATAATAAATTTCCATTCTCGTCACTAATTGTTACAGGCTGAGCTTTATCTGCAGCTACTCCTCCTACAGAGGCTTTTCTACAGTGCCCTAACGCCACATAACATTTTTCAGTGTCTTTTAGTACTTTTGATTTGGGATACCAATTTTGAAAATAAACATCATCTTTTTCAGTACCTCTATCAACTTTACCATCAATCATGACACCACAAGCATCACCACCACGAGCGTCATTAGCGCAACCTAAAGTTATAAAGGCACGTTTATCTAATTGACGTTTATGGCGGTTTACCACTCCAAAAATACCACACATATAATTATTCTTCTGTTAAAAAATTTGAGCAAATATTATATTTCTCACAGAGCTTTTTAGCTAGTTCTGTGTTATTTGTATTAATAACCTCTTGAGTTATTTCCATTGGAGGAATCTCTACACAGTCATTATAAGCAGAAATAGCTTTATTTACTTGTTCAAGTACCCAACGTAAGTGTTTATCATCTTTCATGAAGAAAGAGGATAGTGTGCGGTATTCGCAACCATACTTCGTCAAGCGAAAGCATCCTGCTTGGCCATAAAGCTTTCTTCTTTCTGTATCTTTGTCAATAAGAATAGAAGGAAGACCTAAATATGCATCTAAATACGTAATTAATCGTAAAGATCGATCAATTTCAGGTGCATCATATCCTATATGAAGGTGGAACCCAGCTCCTCTGATTGTAGATTTAGTTGCATCCTCAGGTTTAGGGTTAACTGTTCCTGTATATACGCAATAGTCTGGATCGCAACCATACTCGCGTGCTTGTTTACTACGTAATTCAGATTTTGGCACATTTTGTGAAGAAGCACACAGAATGTCATAGTCAGGATTAATATTTTTTACATAATTTCTAATATATTCCTTCATTTTATTTATACTAGAAATAAAATCATTAGCATATTTTGCAGGAGGAATATTAAATTCTGCTAAAATATTATCAGTTTGTAAAGCAAATCCTTCTCCCAATTCAGGAATTTTATGAGGATTATCTTTTGTACCTGGGATTAATCGAACAGATGATTTAACTTTGTTAGTTTTTGTATTAAAAATAAAACATTCTGGATCTGTTCCTAACAGGATGTTTTTTAGCGGACGTCTTCTAGGCATTTATCTATTAAATCATTTAAAATGTTAATAATTGGAGATTCTTTTCTCATTATTTCAGGATGTCCCTGAATTGCAAGACATTGAGGATTACCATCTACATGGTAATAAACTACTTCTGGTTCTTCTGGTGGTTCTCTTCTAATATTATTTCCTTTATAGTAATAGCTAAGTCTATTAGAAGCCCAGAATAAAACATTATAATCATTACGATCCAACAAGTATGGATATTGCATTTGGTGATGTGTTGAGGTTATTTCTACATGTCTATTGCCATCCGTTATTGGATGAGTACTTGCAAGACAATGCCCAAAACAATCCTGGATCAAAATACCTCCATTAGCGACGCATAGAAATTGAGAACCTCTACATATTCCCAAAGCAAGCTGATTATGCTTGATTTTCTTGAATATTTCAAGTTCTTCTTGGTCTCTTTTAATATTACTCCATGTTGTAGGATGCTTTTCACAGTTATATAAAGATGGATCTACATCTTCACCTCCTGTAAAAAGAACAATATCGGCATCTTTTAAATCATCTACAAGTTTATGATTTTTAATCCAAGATGCATAGTTAGTTGCTCCTCCTACTACATATACTTTTTTTACTTTTTCTTCCATGAAAGTTTATCTTTATAAGCAGCTGTATACAAAGATGCTCTATTAAGTTTTTCAGATTTTACAGTATTTTCTCTAACACAAATTTTTTGCTCTATTTTATGAGAACTATTTTTATTTAATTGTTTGTATATATCATCAGTATCTTTAATGTTAGACATTAATTTATTCCATTCCTGATAAGTTTTTGCTAGAGGATGTGCAGAACCATGATTTACTATACCATGACAAGCAGTACTTCCTAATATATCAGCAATAGTTAGATATAGATTAATCCAATTTTCATTTTCAAAATTAAATCCATCTACTTCTTTAATTTCTGACTGTAAAATACAGCTTTCTTTAGCAGCAACATTATAAGGATATTCAAAGAAACATCTTAGCATAGTAGTTACCCATAAATGCTGAGCATAATTTCCTTTAATATTTATATTTAATATTATGAAATCAGTCGTTTCTCTATTATACTGTCCTATTGTATAAATTCCTTTACTAAAGAAATAACTAAATGGAACTACTCTTTTGAGACACCTTAATATTTTTTTAGTTTCAAGTTTATTGCAAAGATTGAAATTTTTTCCTTTAAGATCATTTGCATATAGATATATTTTATAATCAATATCTCCATACACACCTCTACGAAGTTTACTATAAACAGCTGCAAAGCAAGCATAATGTCCTAGTGAAATATTTACATCAGTAACTTCATTGTCTTCATCTCTTACTTTTCCTGAAGCTGAATATATACAATCGTATACGCAAGAATATACCATATAAAAAAAAATATCCCCTTCCCAACAATAGGAAGGGGAAATATATATTAATAATTAGTTAATTATGCTTGATCCTTGTTCTCGGCTGCACCACCAAAGAGGTTGCCAAGACCGCCTTGCATAGCTTGCATCATAAGGATGTTCTGAATGGAACCACCTTCTTTGTTCATGAGAAGCATAAGAGTCATTGGATTGCCCATCATAGAAGCAAATGGATTTTGACCAGCACCAGTAAGCATAGAGCTGAGCATCAAAGTTTCGATAAGATCATTCTTATCCTCGCCATCTCGATCAAGAAGAGAAAGCATCATGAGTGAGTTTTGCACACCATCTTGGCCAAGGCCTACAAATGGGTTAACAACTACACGAACAGAAGCTTGTCCGATAAACATGTCTTTGAATGCCTTAGCTTGACGATGTTGACCACCAAATGAGATAGTCTCAACCTTACCATCTTCTACCTTGCTTACAGTAGCAAAAGTACCCTTAGTAAGTTTAACAATATCGCCTACCTTGATTTTATCAACTGGCTTTGCGATAGTATATACAGGAAAATCCAAAAGCATTTCCTCTGGGTAAATTTGTGCATCTTTATCAACCCATTCCTTTCCGTTAGGAGTATTAGTCTTCACTACTACTACACCTTGATAAGAAAGACGAGCCTCAGTATCTTCTTGAGGAACAAAGTTAGCTACCATTTTGTCGATCACTTTTGAAAACATTTTGTTTGCCATAATTTTGAAAAATTTAAATTAAAAAAATTAAAAAAATTAAATTGATTAATAATTATAGTACTTCTATTTATTAGAAGTATTGATTAAAGCGTTTCCTACAGCGCTCCTTGAACATTATATTCGTGGCTGTTCGGCAATAAGCCTACTCAGGGATTCTGGGAAACGCGGACTACTACAATCCCTTTTTCGTAATTAGTTACCTAATACCGTAATGATCTTTAATAACTTTAACAGCTAAAGAATTTACTTCTTTTGTAACTAATTTCTGATTAACTTTCTCAAGAGAGTTCCACTCCTTATATTCTTTTATGAAATCATTAAGAATATCCATTGTGAATAATTTAATTAGCCTTCCGAAATCTTTAGGCATATCAAATTCTCCCTCATGAGAAATTACATTGTTTAACCTATTATCATTAATATATTCAGAAACTGTAGAAATAGCCTTCTTTACATCTTCAGGTAAATCAGGAATTACTTTATGTACTTTTTCTTTCTTCTTTTCAGAGAATCTCTCATTCTTATTCTTAAGAAGGATACGATCTCCGTTGTTGAAGAAATAAGGCACCATTGGTTTAAAGACAACACCCTCACATATATTGTCTTCAATTGGAGGTAATCCTAACCAAGTTGGAATATTACTTTGAAAAGCATTATTAAATTCCAAACATTCATCCAATGTGCCTCTAAAAAGGCTCTTAGAATAGAAGATATCATTCTTCTCAAATACATCAGCCATTTCATCTGGATTTAGCCAAAATCTTCCTTCTTTTTCTGGAGATTTATAAACAATTGCTATATCAAATCCATAAAATGACTGATAAGGAGCATAATAAAGTCCTTTTTGAACTGAATTAAATTGACTATTTCTAGGAACATCTGGATGTGGATAAGCACCTCCAAATAATTCTCCATAGAATTGTACTAAATTGATAATAGTTTCATTCGTTTCATATTTCTTTTTTATATAGTTAAAAGCATTAATAATTTTAGGACGAAATTCTTCTAAAACTTTTTCATAATTAAAGAAATTTTCTCCTTCTTTTATAATACCAGAACGTTTAGCAAATTTAGTATCATTACCATTTGTAATAATGCAACAATTTGCTCCATGGACTTTTTCAGTAACATCCCAAATTGCATCCTTAGGGACAATTTGTCTCACTTTATTTAAATAAAGTGTTTGATAAGTATTCTCTATTGATGAATACTTATTAAATTTAAGTTCATTCTCCATTTTATTATAATTTATTTGTGGGAATAGTGAGAGTCGAACTCACGAACCCGGTATTCCCTATTAATCATATAGCCATGGCAATACTATAAAAATTAATGTCATTTTTTAGATTATACTACACTGTCGACAATTGCAAATAATCCTTAAAACCGTTTCTGTTTTGATTGGCAAAACAGTAACTAAAAACCATGTCACAATAAATTTAATGCCATTACAGCAATTATCCATAGGTATGCTGTGTACCTTAAATCTCCTTATATAACCTTTAGTCGGCGCAATGCCACAATTATGTTTTTAGGAGTTGGATACTCTTTATGCACTATATAATAGTGGTATCTTCCAGCAATAGAAGTAGAAGAAGGATTTGCACCTTCCTTACAATTAAATTGTAATACTAATTATTTCTACTTAAAAGATAAAACTAAAGAAAATTAAAAGACTATATACGTGCTCTAACCAGCTGAGCTATACTTTGTGTAAACAAAGCAATTGGATTTGAACCAATGACCACGGAATTACAATTTCGAAGTAAGTCTTTTTTGACTGTTAGTTTTGAAGGCAGTATTGGAATCGAACCAATTTAACTAGTTTTGCAGACTAGCACATAACCATCCTGACCACTGCCCCTAATAATTATATTAATGTCTTTATAATTCCATTAATAATTTCATGAGCAACTCCTGGCTTCATCATTTCTGGATGCCCTTGAATTGCTAAACATGTAGGATAATTTTCTTGATTATAAAGAACTATTTCAGGTTCACATTTAGGAACTCCAATACCATCCCCTTCATAAATAGAAGAGAGTCTTTTAGTAGACCAATATAATACTTTATAATCTTTTTTATTCATGTCAAATGGGTACATCATTTGATGATGAATTGATTCTATTCTAAATCTTATTTCACCATTAGTAATAGAATGAGGTCCATTACAATGTCCTGAAACATTCTGAATGAGTTTTCCGCCATTAAGAGCAGTAATTAATTGGGCACCTCTACAGAGACCAATAACTAGTTGATTTTTAGAAAGATTATTGAAACATCCTACTTCTAGAGCATCTCTCTCTTTATTAAAATAAGTAGAATAATGTTTAGCGCATTTATATAATTCAGGATTAATATCAGCTCCGCCACTAAATACAATAATATCTGCTTTTTCTGGACAATCTACTTCTTCCACATTAGATATCCAGTTAAATTCAGTGCCTGTTAAAAATCTTGGACAATAAACTTTCTTTTTCATTACAATCTTTCTTTATAATTAAATGAATACACTTCTACTCTTTCTTTAAAAGCTCTATCTGAATAGATCTCAGTAGTATTATGCCTAAAAGGAACAAGACGCACTCTAATTTCCTTTGAATGGAATTTACTACTAATACTAGATCTTTCTTTGTCAGCAAATGCTTCTTTTAATTCATGAGTTGTTAATAATTCAATATTCCTACAATTAATAATGCTTTCATCTTCACTAAAATGCCATCCTGTTAGACAATTTATATAAATATTATAAAGAGGAATAGATTTATAATCTATATCATCTACTGTACCTAAATTTCGTAATCGTAAAGCATCATATGCACACACATTATGAGGAAATTCAAATAATGCTCTACTAAACATAAGTAATGCTTTATGCTGATTCCCTGTTCCTACTAGATGTAAATGCAATAAGTATTCTTCTTCATTATTTTCGAAAGTATATTTAAAAGGAATAATCATCTTAATCGAATTTAAAAATCTTCTCATGCTACTTAGGGGCATGACTGCAAAATTATTTGCGCATCGATTATATTCCTTTTTTATATGGAGACAATATTTAATATCAAAAATCCCCCTTTTATACATATTAATATAGTAAAATGCTTTGAAAAAACATGGGTATACTGTATCAGATCTATGAAGTACTCTCTTTGCCCTGATGTTTTTCCCATCCATTTCACATATATTACATCTTTCCAAATAATTTATTTCCATAATCTAAATAAAAATGAGCAGGCTTCGTGTCGTTTTATCACTATTTCATATGTACTCCTTACTATACATCCCCGAATATTAGCTTCTCTCATTCGTCTATGTTTACATCCATAGCGATGATATTTTTTAGTTTATAAAGTTTTTACATTTTAATGCTGGATAGTATGTTAAATCATCCACTTTATTTTTGTGAGGACAATCATCTGTATTAAGATTATCACATGCCCCACAATAGAATTCCCAAGCATATTTATTTTCCAATAAATCTACTGCTGCAGAAAGTTCTTTAAATTGTTCTTTAGATGCTTCCTCTTTAGACCTAAATTTACGAGTTCTATTACCTCTACAATATTCACATCCACCATGGTTTCTGCAGCTTTTATCAACAAGCTTACTAGTCCTCCATTGTTTACGATGTTCTTTTTTAAGAGATTTTTCGTTATAAGCCATTTTATTGTTTATTTATAAGTTCAACTGCTTTTTCAATAAATTCATTTATACATGAATCGTTATAAAAACAGTCTATATTATGTATAAACTGAAGCTCTCGAGCAACTCCATATTTCGAATCAATATAATTAAATACTGCTTGACCATCTCTATACTTAGGATGGTGTTCCTTGTATTGATTAATTTCAGTTTTTAATTGTTCTATTGTTACCATAATAAAAGTATTTTTAAATAATAAAGAAAATTAAAAGAATATAGTTATGAATAAAGCCCTTAATATTATAGATGAAATTCTTTTATGACTATTATTATTGTATCAAGAATACTTTCAGAAAATTTTCTTCTTTAATTGAGCTATTTCTTTTTCAAGACGAATACATTCTGATTTAAAATCAGTTCCTTTATGTACTTTAGTTCCGCCATGAGTAGTCCAAGAAGGTTTGTCTTCACCTTTGTTCTTAAACGCATTGTAATGCTTCTCTAACTGTTCAAGTACACTCTTACGACGAACATTAGCTTGAATTCTACCACCTTTGTTTTTGATTTTCTTTTTAATTTCTTCCATTATTCAGGTATATATGATTGAATTTTTATAATACTACCATCAGTTAATTTTGCATAATTTTCTGATTGATGTATTTCTAATACATTGTGTTCTTTAATATACTTATTAAAGTATGTAATAGCATCTAAACTATTTAAATACACTTTATGTATTTTATCATTTATTGTTATGATTGTTATAGTCATAATTGTTCGAAGTTATCATAAATCGATATTTTATTATTTTTGCGAGCTTTTCTTTTTACAATACAAGGAAAACATATCTCTCCAACATTCTTTATATACACTTCATTTGTGTATGTTGGCTTTCCTTTAAATCTAAAATTTCGTTGCTCCCCATAAGCGAGATGTTTCTTTCTCTTCCATATTACTTTCTTTTTTCCAAAGTCTTCTACAATTTTAGGACCTTTATATTTGTTTTTTACTTTGTACTTTTTATCAGTTTCAAAAATGAAATCTGAAGATCCTCCGCTTTTAATTTTACGAGATTGATGATAACTTCTTGACATTATACTAAACTTAAACAATATACACTAAGGATTGTTCCAATAAAAGATAACAGTATATTAACTAATACTATTAATACTATTTTTGGAAACATTGAATAATTGTCTTTAGACTTATCAATCACTTGTAAAATTGCAACATTAAATACAAATGATAAAATAGTAATTACAGTAATAAAAACCATATTATTTATCTTTTTTAATTTGACACCCGTATTTCTTAATAGATTCTTGTACAGATTTAAGGTATTCATCCACATCGGGACCTATTTCATTATATTTTTCTAACTCTTCCAAATCTTTATCAAGTTGTTCTTTGGGAGTGTTTTTAAAATATTCTTCTAACCTTTGTAATAGATTCATTATAATATTCCAATAAAATCTTGCATTAAAAATCCATCAAAATTAGCATATTTTTTACGCCATTTCTTATTATTGAGTTTTGCATAAATCCAAGGCCATATATCATCAAATAACCATCCTGTTCCTCGATTCAATACATCATTATTCCATGATGCATATTTATCAATAACCTTAGGTGGTTGATTTTTAAATGAATATAAGAGTTTCCATCCTTTTTTATTATAACCTCCATAGAATTTAATGTTCTTGTATGAGCGTTCTAATGCATTACAATATGAAGAAAAACATTCATAGTCCTTATCTTTCTCATTAATTATTCTAACCCATACATCTTCTTTACAGGCTAAACAATCTAATTTAAATAAAATACTATGTATTGTAGTACCCTTAGGAAGTTTAAACTTCATAAGTCCATGAGTGAATATAGGATTACCTTTTTTATCAAAAGAAATCCTAAAATCAAATAACCTAACTCCATGGTTTATTTGTTCATCTATGGAAAGTTTTTGGCATCGTGCAATAAACCTAAAAGGATATAGTAATACATTACTAGGCTTTAGGTATGTCATTGTATTATGAGATGCTAATTTCATAATTTATTAAATTAAGTGTCTCAAAGCGGACTCAAACCGCTAACCTACAGATTAGGAATCTGTGGCTCTATTCAGTTGAGCTATTGAGACTATTTATATTCTAATATTAAAAATTCATGATATCCTTCATTATTCTGGACAAATATAACAATATCTACGTCCACCATCAGAGATAGAACGAACTACAACAATCCTTTTCTCGAGATCAACTTCTTCTATAATTAAGCTTCTAGAAAATGGAACTCCAGGTTTTAATTCTTCCAATGGGCATGGAAATTGGACATTATTTATTTGTGTACATCCTAAATCTGAAAATTTTGAATATTTTATAGAATTCCATATTCCTTCATGTCTATCTGTATGATAAGATTTAATAAATTTATCAAGCAGATCTAAACATTCTTGCTTAGTTCTAGCAATTTCTGATAAACGTGCATTATCGTAGTATACACTAGGAACATTAAGAATATTATAGTACGAAATTATTAATTGAGCATTAAAGATTTCTTTAATATAATTAATACTTTCAGGACCATGTATATTTACTTCAGAGATAAGAGATTTTATGGTATCAATACTACTTGTTTGTAGAATTTTTACATATCTTAATAAAGATTCTCTGCATTCTTGATATTTTAAATACTTGTCAAATAATACATTAATGAACTCATCACTAATACTTTCAAATTCTTTAATATATCTAATTCGAGAAGGTCTTGATAATAAACAACGATTAATCTTTAATTCATTGGTTGTAAGAATAAAAACTTTACGATTATTACAATTGTATACTCCGTCCATAATAGTGAGTATACTTGTATTTTCATCTTTATCAAAATTCTTTTCGAATTCATCAAAGAATAAAGTACAATCAAATTCTAATGATGCTAAGAATTCTGAAATTCCACGATAAGGCATATCAATAAGTATTACTGGCTTATTTAACCTATTTGCAATAAGTTTAGCAGTTACTGATTTGCCTGAACCTTTTAAGCCATTTAAAAGAATGCCTAAATTACCTGTAGTATTTTCATAACTCTTCATTACATGATTAATGAATTTGTTTTCAGCGTTAATAATCTCGAAATCAAATTCAAATTTGTCAGCAATTCGATTTAATGAAAATTCTCTTGTCATAGGATCTTGATTAATAGAATAAATTCCATTTGGCAAAGAATCCTTCACACTAATAGAAGATGGAGTTAATTTAAAATTATCTCCTTGTTGAATCCATTTATTTTTCATATGATTTAATTATTAATTTGTTGCCCCATCAAGATTCGAACTTGAAAATACAGAACCAAAATCTGTTGTGTTGCCAATTACACTATGGGGCATCCTTATTTATGATTCTTTTAAATATTTTAAAGCAGCTTGTTTTTTAAGGCGCATTTTTTGCTCTTCTTGAAGTTCTTTAAACTTTTGTTTTTTATAATATCTTATTTGGTGCTTATTTAGCCTTAAATATTCACATATAAATGCATTTTCATGAACACTAAGATGTTCTTCATGATATGCCTTTTCATGTTCTCTCATTCTTTTATATTTCTCTTTAGGAATAGTATAAATACTTTCATAAATATGCACTAAAACTAATCCAAATAGTCCTATAGTGGACAGCAGTATTCCCATAAATAATAACATAACTTTACAATTTTACAACGTCATAACACCAGTTAACATTATTAAATCTAATATAAATTTGAGAGGCCCCATATTCTCTAGAAGTTAGTGATATTGTACCTCTATCTCCATCTTGATCAATAAAGGTAAATTCAACAACTTTATCGCCTTCTCTTGTTGTATATTGGTCTTTAATTCCTGTTATTTTATAAAGCTGTTCATATTGAGATCCAATATAAACATAATCATTATCGAAATCAATTTGTAAAAGCAAATTACTAGATTGAGGAGAAGACCATTTTGTCCATCCTCTTGAAGTATTTTCACGCGTGTAGAACTTAGTAGTTCTATAATTTGCAACTTGTGCATTTACTGTCATAGTAGCAATAATAGCTACCAATAAAGCAATAATCTTTTTCATGTTTAAACATTTAAAATAAATTTGTATAAATATATTTAAATAGTCTCCCTAGCCGGAATCGAACCAGCATTGATTCTTTAGAAGAGAATTGTTCTATCCATTGAACTATAGGGAGATTATACACAGAAATTAATATTATATTAATTGCCTTCGAAGTGAAGAATTAGGTATTACCTACACATTGAGCGTCTTCTTTTTTATATAATCCATTATAATTACAACCTTATTACTAAGGATAAAGCCTATACCATTCTTCTCAATTAATTTAATATATAAACTAGTTTTTATGTTTGCTATAGCTCATGATCTTGCTAGTTTAACTCCTGTGTATGCTTAGTACCAAATTAGTCTTGAGACTGGGACTTGAACCCAGATTGGGAGTGTATAAGACTCTTAGCCTGACCATTAGCTGATCTCAAGATATTAAAATAATGCAGAAAGAGTAGCTTGTCATCTCCTGAAATGGCCTGGCTTTTACGAAGCCTAACACATATCGCTTGACCAAAGACAGACTCACACTGCCCACAAGCTACTGAATTAGAAGCTGCAGCTTATTCTAATTCATTCTATTTCTGCATATTATCCTTTATACTCCGAGAGAAGGATTTAACTCTGTACCAATACGATGGTCTACAAGACTAGTATGCAATAAATGCCTGCTTGTGGTTACGATTTCCAATTTGGAACTACAATTAGTTGACTTGGCCAGTTTCGCTCTGGCATCACTACTACTCCGTAGTGTTCTTTCATTGAACTACAAGTCTAATAGAATTGAAATCGAGCGACAGTCTCGCTCTGCCTTTCAAATAACGATCTCTCTAACTTTCTTAATGTGAAAATTAGGATCAAATTCATTACGAGCAATATCCTCAAACATACTAATGCCATATCCATAATAATAGAATACTTTATTAGTGTTTTCTAGAGGTTTTGAACCGTAAGCTGCAAGATCAATAGAGTATATGTAAGGACTATTAACTCTACGAATGTAATCTGCATATGCTCGTGCTTGTCGGCCACAATTACACTCATTATCAGATAAAATAAAGATACGGTCATACTCTTTATTCTCTGAAATAATGAGGTCGAAAGCTGTAGCTAGATTAGTGCCTCCCATGTCTGCTCTACTAAGATACTGACTGTATTCAAATAGATTTCGTCCATTCATCGGCTCAGCATATTCTGCTTCCGATCCAAAGCGAATTACATCAGCATTAGTAGCTTGTACAATCGTTGATGCAATTAAACTAGCTTTTTTAATGCAGTTTCCAAATGATCTACCCGTTCGTGCATCTCTCATTGGCCAAGTCATAGAACCTGAACAATCAAGAATTACGAGATTTCTTCCAGTACAAACTTGGGCAAGATTAGGAACAGATGCTTTATATCCCTTTTCCAGAGATTCTAGCACTTTTTGCCTGTTTGGGGAATCAGGGCAGCTATTTGTAACTTCACTATATGCCACATCAATTTGATATGGCATAATCTTTCCCTTGATGATTTGACCCTCGTCAGAAAGGAGATTACAGAGGTCGGTGACATCTTCACAAACTTTAAGAATGTTGCGAATATTCCTCAAAGCAGCCAGAATGCCAAGCTTTTTATCCTTCAGGAGCCCATTCCAATTTTCTGCTTTTGCCTTGTCTAGTAATTCCTTAGCTTCCTCTTCTGAAAGGCTTCCTGCTCGCTTCGCCGAAGCAACCATTTGGCCAGCTTCAGAATTAGAAGCTTCCCAAGTATCCGCTGATACCTTGAGTCCGCGTACAACAGCATCAATAGCTTTGACAGGGTGATTATCAACCATCACCACACCCTTACATTTAGAAATGTTTGGATGTACTAAATTAGACAAATCAATTGTTGCTTTTTTGTACTTTAAGATCTGATAGGGATCTGAATTTTCAAGCACCTCTTTAAAACCCTTTTTCATGGAATTGGCTAATACACCTCCACTACTCAGTACTTCATAGGCTTGTTTGATCTCTAGCATATCATCTAAGCGAAAGATGCAACCTCCCTTACCAGCTTTCTTGTCCCAACTAGAAAAGAACCTTTTTCCCCATTCATGGCCTCTTAAATAGGGAGTAAGAAGAGCCGCTGCTACATGATTGACAGTTCTCATACCCTCACCTTTACAGCGAGAATATACAATACATTGCGCAGCAAAGTACGGATCATGTGAAGCTACAGAAGTGACTAGGTTCTGTAGTCGTTCTAACTGCTCTGATGTTCCACTATAATATTGAGGTTCCATCTTCAAAGTATTTAACATACTAAGAAGTTGAAGTTCTTCTGAAACAGAATATGCTTCGTGTCCCTCTTTATTACAGGTGTTAGGACTAGGAAGGTTGTCTAACTCTTTTTTTATTTCTGGGGTAGTCATTCTACCCAATGCTTTCTTTAAATTTAGATTTCTTACATTCATGACTTCTAACTTTTAGAGAACAAAATTGTATTTTTAATATGCTCTGCTTCATCAAAGAGAGCATCATAAATTTGTCTTGGAGAATATCCTAATAATTCAAGTGCTTGTACAGTAAATCTAACAACTTCTTCTTTAGTTGGGTTTTGTACTTGAGTTTCCAACATGTCTCCATAAGAATTATTTACTGACGCTTCAAAAAAATCTACCATAATTAATATTCCCAATTAAAATGTTTATTATATAAAGGATTAATTGAATTTTCTTCTGTAATTGATCTTGATGTTAAAACTTTTTGTCGAAGAATTTCTTCTTTACTTTTTTTAAAGTTTTTGTTTTCGCGATGTCTTATTACTCTTTTCATATTAATTTTGATAAAAATAGACTCCAGACATATTTCACGATTACTCACGATAGTCCAGAGTCATTAAATGTGATCCCGACGAGGTTCGAACTCGTGACCCTATCCTTAAAAGGGATATGCTCTACCAACTGAGCTACGGGATCAATAATAATAGCGTCTATTAGTTATTCTAATTGTCCATAACAGCCAACCTATATGAATACTCCATCCAACTTCTTTCATATAGTCATAACTTAGTTGAGGAAGTATTTCTATATGTTTGTAGTTTTTAGCTACGGTAAACAGTAGTTTGCAATATAATTTCATAATTTAATATTTTTAGTAGTCTATAGCGGATTCGAACCGCTGTTTATAGATCGAAAATCTATTGTCCTAACCACTAGACGAATAGACTAAAATGGTAGAGATTTACAGCTAAGCATAGCTGTCTGAAGTCACGTACTCTACCTTCCAGCTCATGCTCTGGACGCCTGTTCGAGATTGTTGCCATATCCAACAGGTTTCACCCTTCTACGTTGGGCAACTCAGGTGAATGGGGAGGCTCCACTCAGATTCGAACTGAGATTTCAAGATTTATGAATATTTTAATCGTGCTGCAACAATTTGAGCCTTCTGTAGGATTCGAACCTACGTTGCGCCGAAGCATCTTGATTACAAGTCAAGCGGAGTCGACCACTGTCCCAAGAAGGCATTTCAATATTCATAAAACTAGTAGTTTAACCAACTAACTTATGGAGCCTTATTTAAAGAAGTAAATTTATAGAGAATATTTATAATAATTTTTAGCGACTAAACTTTCTTTATTATTAACGAGTAATTTTCAATATTAACCGAAATATTAACCGAAGTATCTCTATAATGACTATCTTTAAAAGCGGTCTATGAGGGAATCAAACCCTCCTCTTGGCATAGACAGTGCCACATCCTAATCGCTGAACGAATAGACCATAAAAGGAAGTAAATATACAGGGATTTAAAAATATGTTTATAAAAGTGTTTAAAATCAAGAAGTATCCCTATAATGACTATCCCTAGAAAAGTGACTTACTTACAGTTCTTATGGGATGTAAGTAAGTTCTGTTATGAGTTAGTAAGAGAAAACGAACAGAGATATGCCAAATATGAATTTGGTGGTTTATGATGAAGTTTTCCTTCTCCACTAGACCAGCTAGCTTCTAAAACAACAATATTCAAATAATAATGTACACGAAGTATCTCTAATTCTGACTACTTACTATATATTTATAATTCTTTTACATTTTCTTTAAAAATGTCAGCAATTATAAACAAATTCATTTCAATTTGATCGAATGCATCAACTTTGATTGAAGAATTAATAATTTTCTTGCAATCTTCAAGTGTATCAGTCTTACCAGGTGGCCATCCAATCATAAGCCATTCATACTGACATCTTGACCAGAATTGATATTTACATACTCTTTTTACAAAGAGTATAAACTCGTCTCTAGTAAGAGGACACCTATTTGCATCTTCAAACATCCACCAATGTTCTTTTTCTTGACAATCTTTATAGACATCAATTAAATAAGGCATGATGTTGTATTTTTCCACTTCATTACTATTGGAGTTATGAAGCATTACATAAAAATCTTTCATTTTTTAATTAGGTTTTATGACTTTAAGAACTCGATATTTAAAATATACTTTTTTAATTACCCAAAAGAAATCTTTATAATCTTTATAAAATTTTGTAAATGTAGTATTTTCTATTGGGTAACATCTGTCTTGTTGAGATCTTAAGTATGTATTTGCAATTTTTCTTCCTAAAATTGTAATAACTTTATTTCTCTTAAGGATTCTCATACTATTCTACATTAATACCGTACCTTCGTAAGATAGCTTTAGCATGTAGAATTTTTCGTTGATCATTCCTAGCGTATTCTCTGCAATCATTCATAAAGTTAGCTACTTCATTAATAGAAGTTTCTTTACTTTTAAAACGATAGATGAATTTAGGGCCAAGTTTTGTTACAATAAAAAATCTATTAAGCCCACTAGCCCACATAGTAGAATTGAAATAGATTCCATAGTGAGAGGCAATAATCCCCAATTCGCGACGCTCAAGAGACTTTCCAAGATTTTTGAGGCGCATTTGTTCAAAAGCTTCATGAAATTTTTGTATATTCATAGTGTTTATTTTTTAGAATAATCTAATGCTGACTTTAAAGAAATTATGACTAATTCTGATAATTTTTTAGTGCCCCTAAAATAAGCACTTTCCTCAGAATCTCTAGATAAAGTTCTCCTAATATAGGATAGTCTTTGTTTCTCTAAAGTTTCTATAATTCTTTTAATATTTTCAGAAAGGTCGCAGGTTTTCATGTCTGCGACCATTTCTTCTATGTGTTTGTTATCCATGTTTAAAAATGAAATTTATAAGTGGATAATAATCCACTGAACTCCATTCTCCACCAAGAATATATAATTTCTTGATAAATTTACAGTTATATCTCTTCTTAAAGAGTAGTTCGAAAATAGCTCTAATAGTATAAATAAATAAATATACTATTGCTGAGAATGCTTTAACAACTATATCAATTATTGTTGCAATTAAAATACACGATCCAATAATAAGTGTAAGGATAATGTACTCAAAATAAAATAAAATATTTTTCATAATTCTTGATATAATACTCCGTTATGTTTAACAATTATTTCAAAATTTATATTTCCCCAGACTTCTCTGAAGAATCCGTTAATAGTGTCAATTGATTTAATTTTATTAAATCTTCTACGTTCCATCATTTTTAAGAATTTTTCTTTATCCATTACTGGATTTTCTGTAGAATTTTTCTCAAATAAATCTGCAATTTTTTTGTAATCTACCATAGTTATTTAATTTTAAAAGGATTATCTAAAGAAAACACAATGAGGTAAATTTCTCATTTGGGATCCCGCAAGTGTCTTAATTGTTTACTTGCTTCACACAGCCTATCGAACAACCGGAGCTCTCGAAGTCTCTATCCCTACTGTGTACCGTTCGGCTTCACGCTGTTCCGCGCTTCATTTACCAGACCTAAGACTTATCATTGTGTTTTATTAGTGGCGCAGGCAGGATTCGAACCTGCGACCCTCAGGTTATGAGCCTGATAAGCTACCTCTGCTCTACTGCGCAATATTGCATAGTTGGTAGGACTTGAACCCACAACCTGTGGTTTTGGAGACCACTGCTCTACCAATTGAGCTACAACTATATAATTAGTGGAGCTACCGAGATTCGAACTCGGGATACTAGAATGCAAATCTAGCGTGTTACCAACTATACCATAACCCCAAATTTAGTCCTAAATGGACTAAATTAAAAATACGACATCGGGCGATAATGCCTAAAAACCCACATACCCGCCAGTATGCTGCCTGTTTATTATGTTTTGGCGGAAACAATTTTATCAGGACTTTATAAAATACAGCTATAATTCTGTATAGAAAAACCGTCCTCGGACGGCCATGTCCATTCAAGAAAGAATGGCGTAGCTTTAATAATTGTGCTCTCGCTTGGACTTGAACCAAGAATGAGTGATTATGAGTCACCTAGTATAACCTTTTACTTACAAGAGCTTTTCTTACATTATTCTATGTAAGAAATTACAGAAAATTATGATTAATTTTACTTATTAAAAGATCCGAATGATTTCAAAACCTTTTAAATCTCCGTATTTGGCCTCAGTAATAAGTGCGCCAAAGTATCTACTAAAGTGCTCAGCAATTTCTCTAGAAGCACATCCTAAAAATGCAATATTAGAAAAAGCTTGACTTGATCCATTTTTAGAATTAAATGCACTTAAACCTGAAGTGCAGGTTAAATTGGCTATTGCACTATCTCCAAGAATAAGATATGTTTCTCCTTCTACTTTAAATTTACCTACTATTTTTATTTTACCATCTTTAAGTTCATCACTATAATAAATAGAATCTCTACGTATAATAGGATTAAAAGGATAGCAGATATGAGAATCTTCTGGATTCTTTGTAAAAGATAGTTCCTTACCTAAGTTAAGTGCTTTTTTAATAATGTTTAAATTAAACATTGCTGCTGAAGCTCTACTGATTCTCTTCATATAGCACGTCTCAGAAAGTATTACATTATAATCTAAACCAAGAACACTGCAAGCATCGCTTAATGATTTAATATTTCTAAAATCAAATTTTAATTCATTTTCATTAAAAGCCTGTAGTGCAATTTCTTTAAGAGATTCATTGCCACTATTATACCATTCTTGAGCTTTTTCAAGAGTGATAGATACATTTCTTTTTATCATTTTTTTTTATAATAATTAGTAATTTTTTAATTATTTATTTGCGTTCCAGGCTGGACTCGAACCAGCAATCTACAGATTAACAGTCTGTTGCATTAACCAATTATGCTACTGAAACTATTATGGCAGGACAACCTCTTAACCTGCCGTGGTGCGATAAGTTTTTTATTAGTTGCAGGGTCGCACTTTCAACTTAAACCCCGAAAAGGTAATTTTAACTATGGTATGTGGAACGGGCTGGTTACGCTCCAACTCTTATGGATTTTCAGTCCATCGCTTCTACTAAGTTAGCTTCCATTCCAACATGAGTAACTTATTTCTTTACCCAAATAGATTTATATGAATATTCTTCTAATAGGTGTGAAATTATATAAAATACGTATGTAAGCAATATTATATCGGACATTGATACATTTTCTCTATTTCTATAGAGTTTTAGTCCAAAATGAGATTTATCATCTTTAAGATGTATAAATACACAATCTTGCTTTTCAACCCAACAGAAACTTTTAATTGTATAAACAGTATTATTCCTATTTATTTTTATTGAACGAAACTTTTGCATTTCTTCATCGTGAGTAAATGAAGGGTCATACAAATCAATTATTGAAGGATTTTTTAATTCATTCCAAAGATATGAAATATATTTAATATAATCTTTATAAAGAATTTTTGTGGATTTATCAATATCATTAATTCCACTTAATAAATTCTTGGACATTCTATTTACAGTTGAATAAATACTCGTTTCATCGTAAAACTCTTCAATATAATGAAGCACTTTATAAAGTTCTTCAACTGAAGCTACTTCTGGAAAGTTTCCTGATAAAGGTCCTTCTATTTTACGAGCTCGAACGAATTGTTCAGGATCTGTAATGCCACATTTAGTAAAAAAGATGTCATTACCAAAATAATCATCTTTATTAAAAAGATATTTAATGTAGAAAGTATTAGAATTTTCAACTACTTCTCCATTAATTGGACATTCATTAGGAAGTTGTAATGTAATTTTACTTCCAGGTTTCAACTCGTTAAACTTGAAATATTTCATAATTTTTTTTTTAAATTAGTCCCACCATATACCCATTCGATAGTTTCGAATTGTATAATAAAGATTTTTACATTTTAATACATACATATCTTGCTTGAGCCATTGTGATTTACTCCATTCTTTTATAAGATCACTTTGGTCCGCAGGTATGAATCTGCTAATATTTTTAAGATTGATATATCGTGTAAATTCGTATTTAACAGGATGTGTTGATATCATTTCCATATTGTCAACTTCTTCAGACAATACTTTAAGTAGATATTCACAGATGCGTAAATCACGTAACACACTCTTTTCGCTTGTTACGTTATCACCGCTACTCCACCATTCTATCATTTTCTGAACTTTTTTAAGTTCAAGACGATAAAAGAATGCATAATCCCATTGTCTATCATTCCAAATTACTTTGAAATAATAAATAAGATTTTCAATTCCTTGTTTTAATTTTCTATAATATTGTTTCATTGTTAATTTAATTAGTACAGGAAATGGGACTCGAACCCACACGAACATATTGTCCAACAGATTTTCTTGCCACACTATGTTACCATAGCTAGAACTTTCCTTACCCTACTCATGCTTACATGTTGTCTACCACTATTTTTGTAACTGCAGCTTTTTATATTTCAGGCAGATGCTGTCTTAGATTTGTAGGTTTTAATAGCATGTTTGTTCTATTGTGGTCTGGACTGTCTCTTTACCATATTGAAATTCTAGCTAGATGTGAGTGTAGTTTCTATAACTACCAAGAGCAGTCCCTATACTGCTGCTTTCAACGTCTTTTGGTTTTAATTTTATACTCACAAATTTCAACTTAGGTATCACCCGTTCAGTCTCTACACGGATATTGGAATATCCGTCTTGCAATTTAATGCATCATACTTTTTACTCTAATAGGCGCTACCTATCTTACCCATTTCATCCGTATGAAACTTCTCTTATTCCAATTTTCGCTCGGTATAGTCCTTACACATTATTAATTAGTGTTGGCACTCTTTAAGGTATAACCTATTTGCATTATGTGCCCAGAAAAGGATTTCCACCGAATTTAGGTAATTCTACTATGGGATTTCTCGCCATAGCACTCAAATTAATTTAAGTCTGTTGCGTCTACCTATTCCGCCATTCCTGCAACGTATAAAAATGAATAATTAGAGCAGCATAACAGATTCAAACTGTCGCCTTTAGATTGGAAGTCTAATGTGCTAATCACTAACACCAATGCTGCATATTCCTTCTAATTAATAGAAGGCTTTAAGAGTTCTATATATATTATATTTTATTCAAGGGGGTGATCTCATAAATTCCTCCGTTTTTAGTAGTTAATACAATGTTATATATCTCTTTAAAAAATCCAAGTAGGATTATGTTAAAAAATCAAAAATAAACAATTTTTATTATTAGATTAATCACGACTTGCTAAATCATAAGCCGTTATAGATTTCCATTTATTGTCGTCTAAAATAAATACATCTTCTAATGTTGGTTCAATTTCATCAAAAAATAAAGTTTTATTTTTCGTAAAATGCCCATTAGAATCAACCTCAAATGGAATATAATTAGCTACATTACTAAATGGCTGCCAAACACTACCAAATTGTGATAGTTCATTGTAACCATAACTCTTAATATAAACTATATTTATACCTTGAGCAAGTAATTCTCTTAATGTCTTTTTCATATTAATATAAATTAATTATGTAGATGATTTTATTACTAAATAAACAATTTTACTATTGAAAATTGAGAAAAGTCAACCCAAGGCTCACTACACCTTCGGAATTCCCGTTCTATTGTGCTGCGCAACGGTATCCACCAGCCCATCACCTGTCATACATTTCGTATGTCGACTACTTTGGATTTGTCGGATGTCGGTTTAGCTAGTGTATATATTCAGCTTTATAACTTTGGAAGTTAACTGAAATATACACTTAAAAATGTACTAATTTTATTAAACTCTAATTAATTAAGTGAATGTTATATACACCGTAATTATCAAAAGAATTTAATAAAATGGGGTAAGTAAAAAAGTGTGGTGTGGGTGCATAAACCCCTTTACTTACCCCTTGACCATATCTGCTACTGGCATTTTTCAATGCCAATAGCAAATATTTAGACTAAATCGTAGTTATAAATGTGAGTATTCACAATTGCATTGTCTCCGAAGCGCAAAGTCTGATAAACATCATCCTTGGTAACTTTGATTTGCTTGCCCTTAAGCGCTTCCATTGCTTCATCAATGGTAGCATGTGAAGTATATTCCTTCGTTGCAGTGCCAGTAGTCTTTACCTTTGGCAAACGCTTACCGTCTGCATCAACTGGGAATGCAACTTTTGCCAGCTGATTTGGGAAGAAACGCATGTTTCGTTCTGTTCCAGTTTCTTTGTTCTGCACTTCCACCATAATAAACAGCGCCATAGCAGGAGCTTTTGCATCTGGTGTAAGATTTACCTGCAAAACTTCATAGTTTTCGGGAATAGTGATAACATCACCTACGCTCAATGGATCACCTGCATCCATATTGCGAACAGCTTTGTTAAACTTGTTACCTTCAACCTTAGATACGGTACCCTTACTGTTGTTAATCTCGTTAAGAATTGATTGTGCTAATTCAATTTTCATTGTTTTTTGTTGTTTTTAAAAAATTAATAATGCTGTCTAACATTCCAGCTGCCAAGAGCTAATACCTCCACTCGCGGTAATTTTTTTACTTAGTTTATTCTAAGACGGTTAACCTATACACCGTAAGGTCACTCATTTGTTCTAAAACTATCTTAACCACATAGTTCTTACAACGCCTGTATTAAGATCTTCACACACAAAATTCAATTCTGGGTGAGTTCTCCATACATCAAACAAATTTCTTTCCATATATACAACTCTGCCGTCTTCAAGTGAGAGTCGTAATGACTTTGCAGTAATTTTAGTTAATTCTGCACCTAAATTTTGTCCTTCAATAAGAAGTGTTGCTGAAAAACCTCTTTTCATTTTATACACTGTGTTTAGTAAAGTTATACATATGCGGGCATCCGCTAAAATCCGATTACCCTTATACACCTGGATAGATTATAAAGCGAGGTGAATCGAGGAACGAGAGAGGAGCGGCGCCTGAGCTCCTCTTACCCATATAAGTTAGGATAGATTAACTTGGCCAGGTGGTCGGCCTCGAGATGGGTGGGTGTCGGGGTGTGGGCGACCAGCAGAGTCCAGAGAGAAGGTCTCTGGTCGGATCCAACAGAATGTTGGTCCACCCTTAAAGAAAAAAAAGCCCTACCAGAGCGTACTCCAGTAGGGCTAAAACATTCTAATGCTTAGGGTTCCACCATATGCTTATTTAGCAGAATTCTTCCAATCATAAGGTTCCACGCCAAATGACTTACGGCAAAGATAGCGCAGAGTGTTAGCCTGTCCTTCCAACTGCACAATTTTGTTGAGAAGTGCATTCTCAGCACTTTCTCTGTCATTGCTATCGAGTGTGATTGAAATGCCTTCAAGCAAATTGGCAATAGATGCATCAACAAGTCTATATTTACCATTTTCGGAAGGAACCACAGCAATTCTGCCGTAGAATTTAGCACCTGCGTCACTGAGTGAAACCAATTTTTTGGCTGCTTTTTTGATCACAAGGTTTCCATTGTCGCTGTCAAATGCACCTTCTAGCAATGAGAGCCTATCAGATAGGCAAAATTCTTTGTTTTTCATAATTTGTGTTTTTTAAAATAAATATATGGGTTAAAAAAAAAATTAAACCCCACCCGAATTGGTAGGGTTTAATTTAAGTGCGGTTATAAAGAGCACAATGCTTTTGAACCACCTTTGATGTCAAGACCAAGGCAATGGAGTGCTTCCAAACCCTCGCTATCCCAAGGAGAATTGGATTCCATCCCTGTAAGATAGCCACGAGCATAAGCCAGCATAGCGGCTGTTGACTTGTTGAAATTGTGCTTACGGAGTTCTTTGTAAAACTTCCATCCAGCAACAATGCCACAACGGCTTTGCCAATGAGTAGTATGCTGGGAGTGTCCGCAATGTGAGATAAACTCGTAGGCATCTTCGCCATCTATGAAGTAGTACCAACGGTACCATTCATTGTATAAAGCATCATCAATCACGAGACGCTTCTCACGATTGTAGATGTAACCGCCGTGTGCATTGGAAGCCGTGAGCAACACATCTTTAACTTGGCTAAGAATGTGGTGCTTCCAGTATTCCTGACACTCGTTCTCATTGTCACGCCAAGCAGAGGTACGAACAACTTCTTTGGCAACGACATCGGAATTATCAGTGACTAAACAGAGATAAATGAACTCTGTGTTTACTTTATTTGAGTAGTCACGATAAGGGCGAATTGTAAAATGAATATTTTGCATAAAATATGAATTTTAAAATGAGTAAATTTTGAATGAATTAAAAAAAAGGCAAATCCCACCTATCGATGGGATTCACCTGTTGGGCACCGTGATTACTCACCAAATGCCTTGTCTGCATCTTCCTTAGAGTCGAAGATGTTAACTTCGGGCACGAAGCCGTAGCCACCGTTGTAGCGGGTGTCAGCGCTCCTGTACTCGAGCCAGCGCAGAGTTATGAACTTGCCTACCACGCCGTTGGCAGGGTCGTTGAACTTGGTGCAGGCGTCGAAATAGGTTTGTCCGAGCACCAAAGGCCAGACCTTGTCGAAGAAGGTGCCGCTGGCTTTCACAGCGTAGATGCCGTTAGAGCCGTCGTCCTTGATTGCTGGCTTCGGGCGGTTGAGGCCATTGAGAACGAGGGACTGCTCCCCATCTTCATCGAAGCACACTGCGAGGGCTTCATAGTTGTGGGACTCTTTGTCTTCGCGTGAGGTAAAACTAACATTGAACGAAGCGAGTTTTTTCACTGGGTAAACACCTTCGGCGAGTCTTTGGCTACCGAAAACTTTGGTCTTGCTTACTTCGGTTGAGATTTCTTTTTTCATTTTAGAGTGAATTTTAAAAGTTGGGCAATATTGCCTATTCTACTAATAATCATATTAATTTGAATAGATTAAAAGGAATCCAAGGGAACCATTGGTCGACACGCCAGTGTCGAAACAAAGGGGTCAAGCGTCGCTACGCTTGTCGCTACGCCAGTAGCGAAACACCAAGCGTGATCAAACGGCAAGACGTTTGTCGACACGTCAGTGTCGAAACACCCTTAGTATAATAGGAAGAAAATAATCTACCGAATCCTTTCGGTAGATTATTTAGTTAGCGATGCGTTATCTCATCATTATAATAAAGGGTAAGATTGTTGTTTAATTTCACAGCGTATCTTCCGTGAAATTCCACAATGTCTTTGACATAGAGATGCTTTTGCAAAAATTGATGAAGTTGGATAATAGCCTCATTGGTGGTTGAATTTTGCAAAGATTCGCCAAGCGAACTAAGGTCTTCTAATAACTTTTCCATTTCAATTAAAAGTTTAAAGTGAATAAAAAAAGTGTGGCTGATTGTTCTTTGGCTCAGCCACAAAGCCAGCGTGTACTAACCGAGGTTTTCGCGCTCGTCAGCGAGGATTTGCTGAATTTCTTCCAGCGTACCACGGTACACGATGCCATTGATAACTACTTCGTATATCATAGCGGTGTCTTTTGGGGGTTAAGTGAAACAATAGGTTAATTAACTCTGCGGTTCAAGTACTCATATATTAATAATTAGATTATTCACGAAACAGATTTTCGGACTTGTACGAAAAAATGTTTCGAGAATAATATAATTTTTGGATAGATTAAAAAACGAAAACCCAACGCGGTTTTCGTTTTCATTTTCCCAGCCGAGAGGCCGGGGGTCTCGAGGTATAAGAGGACTCACACGCTCATAACTCATACATATATACACTTCCTACTAAAATATACACTCATAATTTACACATAGTATATCAATTATTTTTACACCAAAATTACTAAAAAATAAAACATTATATTATTTAAATCTACTTCATTTTTTAAATAGTCATTAATCTAAATCACACTAATCCATAAATTATTTATTGAATTAATTTTTATAAATTCAATTTAACTTCTAAAATCCAGTCTTAAAATAAACACCCGGGGGGATTTAAATCCGGGAGGGGATATTTTTTAGAGCAGTTGTATACGACTTATTTTAAGCCTTTCTGAGGCCTTAAAAAATCTGAAAGGTATAGTTACTCACCAAAGTACCTAAAAGTTACTGAGCAACCTCTCACATGCCCTCCTGGGCATATTAAGTATAAGTTCTATAAGTATAGAAATAAGTATATGTTTGTTGGTAAATTTGACGCAACACATAGGTAAATTTGACGCAACCTAAAAGTCATTTTGACGCGAACATCTGTAAATTTGACGCAACCTAATTTGGATTTTTATAAAAAAATATGTACTATTGGTAAGCATATGAAAAATAAAAAACATGTCCAATTACCTAATGGCCTTATAAAAACTGATTCTATAGTTCCTAAAGATCTTCTTGTGTATTTAGCAATTAAGCGATTTGAAGACTGGGAAACGCATACAGCATATCCTTCTTTAAAAGAAATTGCTAAAGTATGCGGATGTACAGAAAAAACTGTATCAGAATCTATAAAAAGATTAGTTGCAACTGATTATCTTGAAGTAGAGAAATATAAAAAAGGTAAAAAATATTTCTTTAAAAAATACAAGGGATTTGAAGCATTTGCATTAGAATTTTTAGATAGGGATGATTTATCATTTACAGAAAAACAGTACTTAGCAGCACAACAACAATTTTTAATTTTAGAAAATAATATCGGAAAAACAACATATAGTAGTTATGAAATGAGCAATAAAATAAATATGTCACCTTCAACTATTCAGAGGTGTGACAGATCTTTAATAGCTAAGGAATACCTAACAATAATCCCAACAAAAGTAAAAGACGAAGAAACAGGTCTTCTTAAAAATGAAAAAATTTTTAATCTAGAAAAATTTGGACAAGCTGTAGTATTTGTTTTAAAGAATCATGAAAAATCTATTCAAGAGTTAAAAGAAGAAAATGAATCATTAAAAAAGAATCAAGATATTATACTTAGAGAGATTAATAAACTAAAAACTGCAAGAGGAGAGTCAGAACTTATATTAAATTAATAAACAATGAAAAATCTTATATTATTTTTATGTCTAACTATACTATTAGCATGTTCTAAAAGTAATCCTTCGCTAAGAACAATTACATATTATAATAAATTATTCTCAATAGAATAGACTGATTCTATAATAAAAGCAGAAGAAGCATTTTATTTAGATAGCATTCCTATAATTACCCAAGATTCTGCATTTTATGAATACTACTACATAAATGATAGTCTTATATTAAGATTTATAGAAAAGAAAGATAGTGTGTAGGTAACTAAAAGAATTAATAAAATACAATGAATTTTGGATATATAAAATCTAAACTATCTGGAAAAGAATCTATATTCAATTCTCAAATAAAAGTTCCAAATAAATTTGAATATAATATTCCAGAAGTATTAGACTAGGGAGATAAACCTATATGCACAGCTTGTTCCACCCATGTATTTTTAAAATGGAATTATAATAAAGATTTTAATCTTTATAAAATATTTGAAAATAGTTCTCCAACATAGGAAGGAACATAGATTAAAAATGTACTTGAGTACCTTAAAAAAGAAAAATTAATAGATAATTATGGTTTAGTAAAATCAGATATTGTACTAAAAACTGCAATATTAATTAATGGTCCTTGTGTAATTGGGCTTCCTGCATATAATACTACAGAATAGTTTTGGGAAGGAACTGGAAAAACTCAAGGACATGCAGTTTCTATTATAGGATGGGATACTTCTGGATTTATTATTAGAAATAGCTGGGGATATAATTGGGGAAATTTAGGGAATACTATACTTCCTTATGAAGACTTTAATAAAGCCCTAGAAATCTGGACATTAATAAAATAAATTATTGATTTAACTTTTTTAAATATTTAATATAAAATCAAATGAATTTTTTAACATTTATTTGCTAGGAGATTTTATAAAACTATATATTATTGAATAGAAATAATAAAAAGCATATGGATAACTTACTTAATAATTTAGTAAAGAAACTTTTAGTAGAAGGCTCAGCAGAGTTTTCTAAAGACGGACTAAATATCAAAGCATTTTATGATAATGGTTGTTTAAATATAAAAACAACATTTAAAAGTCCTAAAGAAGATGACAAAACAGAAAAATTACTTAATTCTTTTGAAGATTATGTAAAGAGTTTAAGTGATGAATTATTTATCGAGCTTGTTGAATCTTTCGAGGAGGGGAGATTAAAAGAGCTTCAAGATAAATTAGATACAAAACAATTTGATTTAGTTACAGAAGCTATTTCAGAATTTATGGCTAACCTTAAACAAATTGCACGTAGTAAAGTTAAAGAAATTGACAAAGATATTAAAGATCTCGAAGAAGAATTAACTGAGCTGATTGAAAATAGAGATTCTTATATACATGTAATAAATAAAGAATTTTTGTTTTAATAATTGAGAATTTAAATTAATGTATTTTTGTGGGTGAATTTAATTGTGAAATTAGGTTCACCTTTTTTAATAACTCGGAGTATCGCATATCGGTAGTGCAGGGGACTCTTGAAAATACAATTTAAAATCTAAAACTTTATATAACGATGGTTAATAAAATTGATTTACTTAGTACAAAAGAATTTACAGAATTAATTAATAATAGTAGTAGTTCTGCAGATGTATTAAGATCTTTAGGATACACAGTAAAAGGAAATTCTTGGGCTTATAGAATAATTGCAGATAGAATGAATAAACTTAAAATTTCTTTTGGAAAGAAATTAATAATAAATAAAAATGGATTTCCAGAAAAAATTCCTTTAAAAGAAGTTCTTACAAAAGACTCTGAATATAATAGAACAAAATTAAAAAATAGGTTAATTTCAGAAGGATTAAAAGAATATAAATGTGAATGTTGTGGTATTACTGAATGGGCAGGTAAACCAATAAGTTTACAACTACATCATTTAAATGGAATTAATAATGATAATCGTATTGAAAATCTTCAATTACTTTGTCCTAATTGTCATAGTCAGACTAGTAATTTTGGAACTAAAGGTAAAGGTATGGTAATTAAAAGAAAGTGTGATAATCTACCTTTAGAAGATATTAAAAAAATTATGAATACTGTTGCCGAAGTAGGAATAGTTAAAGCTAGAAAAATACTTCCATTTAGAAATTCATTAATTAATGCAGTAGTAAAAGCTAACAGAGACATTTATGTTATGGTCTGCCCAGACGGATCTGAATATGAGTTTAATACTACTCGAGAAGCTTCTAAATATTTATTTGAAAAATTCAATATAGGAACAAATCCTGATAGCTGCAAATCATCTATAAGTAAATGTACTAATGGAAAACAAAAAAGTATTAAAGGTTTTAAATTTTATAAAAGGAGCTTAAAAGTATAATACATAAACTTTTATGAAAAATTCAATCTAATTGACTTGGAAGCTAATTGCGACAGGGCGCAAGCAGGGAAACCGTGCAGCGTGAACGACTTAACGATTGAACTCCACGATGGTGGAGATGCGAAAGTCTAGCCACTTTTATTAAGGTGAAAGACGAAATCCTTGGGGCTGGGTTCGACTCCTAGTACTCCGACTAATAAATCAATTATGGGAACAATAATTAAATATAATGATAAATTAATTCAATGTCGTAATTTAGAAAAGAAATTAAAAAAACTAAAAATAAATAAAGATGACATTGAAATAATTAAAGATAACATTCCTAATGACTCTTTAGAATTAGAATTTGTTAATCTTACAAAAAAAGAAAAAATTGAGAAAGATCCAGATATTGTTAAATACTATATATTTAAAAATTCTAAAGGAAATTACTTACTAGGAATAAATAAACCAGATTTAACGTATATTAAAAAGTTTGGATATGATGTATCTGATTATGAATTAATTGATACTTGTACATATCCAATTCCAGAAAAGTATATGAAGTGGAATCCTGAAACTAAAACAGGAATAAAATGATGGAATCAATGAATGCTGGTTTTTACCAAATACGTGCGAATTTTGCATCACTACATGATGCCTTTAATAAAAACATGGATTGGTTTAAACAACAAATGGATGATTTAAAAAAGCAATTAGCTGAAAAAGATAAAGAAATAGAAGATCTTAAAAAGAAATTAAATGAAAAATCTACTAGATGATCCTGATGTATTAAACCTTTATAAAAGTCTTCAAAGTAAAAAATATTAGAGCATAGAAGATTATTTAGAATCTTCATATATAGAAGATACTCCTATAACTCCAGTTAAAAAAGATACTTTTACTCCAAATATAAAATTTGGAGGAGAAAGTATTCAAAACTTTGAAGAAGATTTTGATTATGGACTATAAATAGCATTAGCATACTTGTGCAGTAGCTCTTGGAGAAGATGTATTTAAAATAGAGAATTATCCAGAATGGTTAAAATCTAATAATAGCAAAGATATTATTATATTAGAAGATTGCAATAAAGATTAGTTAGAAGACAAATATCTTTATTGGGAACATACTATAAATTATAAAAAATATGCTGATACAGAAGTATAGACAAGCACGAAAAAATTTAGGCCTAGAAGAAGGTCTGTTTAATGATGTAAATGAGGAAGTGGTAATAGGCCACGAATATTATGAAGATGAGTCAGATAAAGATTACTTGGATCATTATGATGATGAAGCTACAAGATATTATGACTCATTATGTGAAAATGAAGATTTAGAAGATTCAAATATTAATTTATTCGCTGCAAGTATAGACACAGAAGATGACTCTGGTAATACAGAATCTAAAATGCAGGACTTCTTAGAAGAATACGCAGGAAATGATATTCTTAATATTTTAAGAAAAGATTTAATGTCTTTAGCATCTGATATTAAATGGATAAAGGAAACTAATAGCCAAAATGAACCTTTTGCTATTGCTTTTAGAGATGCTATAAAAGAATTATTATGGTAAGTGCATTTTCTTTTGAAACTAAAAAAGCATATAGTGCTAGTTCTGAAATTGAATTAATGGAAATATTTAAAGACAATAATTTAACTTATCCCCAATATAAAAATATAGAAGGGCATGAAGGAATAATATTTGCGGAAACTAAAGAAGAACTTATGAAAAAAGTTTATGAATATTATACTGAGTCTTTAAAAGAAATTCAAAAAGAACTTATTAAATTAAATATGCAACACGATCAAGATATCATAAATATTACTGATGAATTAAATAAAATAAGTGTAAATATATAAATAAAAATAGCGAGCTGAATAAAATCAGTTCGCTATTTTTTTTTTCGTTATTTAAAATAATTTACTTGATTATAAGAAGATGGAGTTAATTCAGCACTAATAGTAGGCTAGTATACTGTTGGTGCAACCATAGTTACATCTGCTGGAGCTGCACTATCAAGACTAGTAAGTTCTTTAGGCACTTTAGGGATGAGTTTCGAATTACTTGCTGGAGGAGTAGCAGGAGTGTCTAAAGGTCTATATAAACCATGTCCTCCAAACATAGCTCTTTCAGCAGCACGCCTTATTCTTAATCCTTTATTCTTTTTATTACTATCTCCTTTAGCCCACATAGATTTCTACACTTCCTCGGCAGTTGCAGTTCCATTTAAATACTTAGTTAAAGTTGGCACAACTCTTGAATTAAATGCACTAGAACCTACATTATAACTATAACTAAATAATCCATCTAATTGTCGTTGTGTCAATTTATCATAGGCATCTTGTGGCAAATACTTTGAGAAGTCTCTAGCTTCTGCTTCAAAAGATCTATTAATCTTCATAGTATCACCTTCCCATTTAATAATCTATTTTTTAATTGAATTTGAAGGAGTGTAATTACGACGTGTTTTATGTAAAGATCCTCCCTTCTACTTTTTATAAATTATTGGATGGTAAATAAAAGGTTCCCCTGTTCTCCAATCTACATGAGCAGGTCTGCCTCCGAATTCTTTAGCCCATTCATTAAATTTATCAACATATTGTTTTGCTGTAATTTCTCCACGTTTATATGCATCTTCTAAATCTTTAATATAATAATTATGAGCTTTATCTTGATTTATAATTGAAAATTCTATTTCACCAGTTTCTGGATTTGTTTTTCCAACAGACATAGGGCGAACAGAATGATCGTTAAATCCATAACTTTTTCCTGCGTATACTAAAGTATTTCCAGGTTTTTTAGCTTCTAAAGTAAACCATCTATATGCATCAGGAGAAATTTTAGTACCAACGAATGTACTAGGGTCTTCTCCATAATATTTATACACATCTGGGATAGGATTATTAAATCCCTATTTCATTGTTCGTTTTATACCTACCCTTTCTATAGATTGTGGTATAGTTAAAAATTGGGCATCAGCCCCAATAAAACTTCCTGAAGGTGCTTTTTGTACTGCTCCTCTACTAGCTTCAACTAAACTTTTTGGTAAAGGAAATCCTTTATTTTTAGATGTAAATCCTAATCTCCAAGATCTTAGAGCCCAGGGATCGTGCCTATATGCCGAAAAACTATCATTTAAATAACTATACGGTCCAAAAAACGTACGACTTCCAGACTAATTATCACTTACTATAGGGGTTATTCCACCTTCCTCGATACCTAATGTAATTCCTGTAGGAGAACTTTCAGCTAATCTTATTTCAGCAGGAGTGGCTGTTCCCAATGAAACTTGTTCTTTAGCCTTGTTGAATTTCAATAAGCCTGGATTCTAAGTTTCACTATAAGGATTGTACGTATGTGTATCTTTAGCTGAAGGCATCTTTCTATATATATTTAATCCCTAAACTCTGTCATATATACCATATTTAGTTGCATCATATAATCCTTTAAGCCTTCCAGATGTGTAGAAGTCAATTGCAGGATTAAGTTTTTCTACTAAATTTCTTGATAAATTTTCTGCATAATTAATTCCAGATGAAATTCCCTTACGTAATAAACCAGGTCCCATTATATTTATAGGATTTGCAAAATCAGTCGCATATCTCCAATTAGAATCTTCTGCAAGTCCAAGAGCATCTCCAATATGTTGCCCTGTAGTTCTACCAGTAAGTGCTTTAGAGGTTTCATCAATTGCTATCATTCCAGCGGTATCTCCAAGGATATTTCCACCTACTGTCCCTGGGGCAAATGTAGTAGTAATCCATGGAGCAGCAGCTCCAGCTGCGTACATTCCAGCTCCACCATATAATGCCCCTCCAAATACAAGATCTGCCTATCTATTAAATGCTCGATTCTTAGCTTCAGCATTATCCCATCTCAATCTCTATTTTATATCCATATATTTATTAGAGGAAGGATCTATAAAAGTATTTCCTCTATCGAAATGTTCATTATATGTAGGACTACTTATATCTCTATTTCCTGAAAAATCCTCTTTAGATACTTCTTCTGCAGAAGTATTATTATCTTGGTTATTTAATGGCTACTACTTTACTGAAGGTGTTGCATCAATTAAAGTATGTCCTTCATTTTTATGATTTTCAACCCATTCTTGAAGAGAATGATTTCCAGTACCATTTATTATATACTTTTTATTAGCAGCATTAGGATTTAATTTAATAATATCCTAAACAACCTATTCATATGGTCTAGTTATATCTATATAATATCCCTTAGCTTCTTTGCTTTTATTTAAATTATACTATTTACTCATACTATTTATATTTCAATATTCCTCCTAATCTATACTTTTTTCTAGCATTTTGTACAGCCTATGCAATAGAGGCATTTTCTGTTGGTTGTACTGAAGGTTCATTAACTATTTTAGCACTAGCCTTTTTACTATAATAATCAACTAGCCTTGATTTTAATTCTGTGTAGTGCTCTTCAATATCAGATTTTCTTGAATTAGAATGGCATCTTTTTAATGCTTCCTCTTTATCTATTTCTAACCGAATCATAGCCTACTATAGGGTTCCCTGTGTTATCTCTTGAATATACTTGGAATCACGATTTTCTCTAGCCTTTTTATTTAGTTCTTTAAGTTCGTATATTCCAAAACCGATCCCACCAAAGAAGCCTGAAGCTATTGCCCCAGTTTTAATGTTATCTATAATTCTATTGACATTGTTTATAACTGCGCTACGACGGTTCTGCTAAAGAGTTATATCATCTAATTTCTTTTCTAATTTTAACTTTCGAGCATGATCTCGTGCGTATTCAAATTCTTTCATTTCCTTAGCTCTTTTCCAGGCTTTATTATTTCTATTATTTAAAAGCTGCCTTTCTACCTTTGCTAATCTTTTTTTGACTCTACTATAATATTGGGTATAAGCTTCTGAAAAAGGTATATGTTTCTTTTCTGACATTTTTAATATATCAGCAAAATCAGGTATTTCTTTCTATAGTCCCTAAATAATATCTTTATATTCTTCTGGATGTTCTAATATAGTATCAATACTGTATCCATTTTGGTCTGGCATATATGGGAGATCTTGGAAGAATACATTGTGTGTCTATAAATTATTGTCAGCCTTTGGAAATGAAAATACTCCCCCAACCTTAACACTCTCTCCAGTCTATAATTGTCCTACATCTTCTTTTTTTGGTATAGAGAATCTTCCTAAATAGTGATCCTCAGTGTAAGTTATAGGTATATCTAAATCTTGACTTTGTTGTGCTACTCTTTTTATATAATCGTCTAACGATTCTCCCTAATTTCTTGTATACTTGAGAACATTTTCATGAATATCGTGTTGTGCTTCATACTTTTCAACAGCCTTTTGTAAGTTAGTTATTGTTTCTGGTTTATATGTTAAAGGATTATATATTAATCCTGTAAAATCACCATTCCAATCCCAAACTGGAGAAGTACTTGAATTTCCTCCTCCTCCCATTCCATAGTATCCATTTGGAGAAACATTTGTTGATAATACCTATAAAGCATTATCTTCCGTTTTATTTCCGCCAAATGACCCAAATCGTTTTCCACACATTTTTTGTAAATACCAATAGTTAAATACATTTTGCATCTGTTGTGGATTAGTTGCCATTTTCTCAGAAACTTCTTTGGAGAGCCCTAGTTTTTCTAAGAAAAATTTATTTGCTTCAATATCATTATAATCAATTGCCTAGTATACTTTAGAAGGAAGTTTCTTTTCTCCTTCAGTAGTTCCCCAAATCTATTTATATAAATGAGAAATAGCATCATTCATTCTTTCAGCATTCTATGGGTTCATTAACATTTGAGCAGTTCTATCATTGTGTTTTTGTTTAGTTGATAGACCATTATCTCCTATAGAATTAGATGCGGCAGTAATAGTATCAAGTACAGTTCTTCTGTCCATTAACTAAGGATTTTTTTGATACACTTGATATAATTCTTCAGGAGTTATTGGTAAGTCTACATTCTAATAAGGTTCACCATTAAATATATGCTATCTTTTAATAGCTAATGCTTCATCTGGATTGTAAGTTTCAAATAATTGCCATGCTAAATCTCCTCTAGCTTTCCCCGTATCTGGATTTTTACCAATGACAGCAAATTCAAATTCTGTACCATTTGGATGACTATATTTTCGTGTAATTCTTCCAGTGCCAGTAAATTTTAATCCTAATTTTTTAGCTATATCATCTGCTGCTTCATTTGAATATGTCCATATTTCTATATCATGAGGTGCAGAATTAGGATTGTGCAATAAGCTGCTCCCCTGGAAGTGCCCATTTGATAATTTATATACAGACCCAGCAACAAGCCCTTCATCTCCTATGGCATTCTCAATACTTGTTTTTATTTCCTATGCTCCTTTCTATAAATCTCCTTCCACTGTTTTTATTGGGGAAAACGTAATTTGACCACTTTCTTTTTTAAAGATACCAGTTATATTAGGAACTATTTTAAAATATTGATATATTTCTTCAGGACTTGGAATATCATCATAAATTGCGAGTTCTTCAGGACCAAAATCCTCAATTGGAGTATAAGATACTTTCTTCTTCTTAGTAATTTCATTTGGAATAAAAGGAAACGTAATATCAAAACGTATACTTTCATTATATTTTGAAGTATCAATTAATTGCTATTGATGTATAGGAGTACTTGTCCCTGTAAATGGATTATATACTACACTCTCTATTTCATATACTCCCTACTGTGTATGAGGATCAACTTTCAATGGCCTTGACTAATCTCTGTCAATAAGTTTCTATATACTAGGTGAATTTGGGATTTCAACTCCAATTCCAGTATGAACTTTGTCTAGTACACTATTATAGTGACTCTGATTCTAGGCTAATGTATCCTCAAATCTAATTGCCTCATTATCATAAACATTTTTTTATGCAATTTTGGGGCAGTAGTTCTTTCCAAAAGGCGCAAAGTCTTCTAATATTCATCATAGTATGGATTCATATCCTAAGTTATCCGACCTAAAAGGAAATCTTTTTTATGATTTTTAAATAATTCAATTTCAGGAATCTAATTAAATTTATTCCATTTATCATATACTGTTTGTTTTGCTTTATCCCAACTGTTTTGTAATACTCGTTGTGACTCTTTAACTAACCCTGGATTAATCTAATTAGTATACTACTTAGCTAAATTATCAGCAAATTCAGTAACAGCTGTTTTAGGAGCATTAATTATTGGACTAAATACCATAGTAGCATATCCTGCTGGATTTAACATAGGAGTAACCCACTATCCAGTAAAACTATTATCATCTACTCCTAACGTTCTATTAATGTGCTAATCAACAGTTTTTCCTGTGAGTTTTTTACTTAATAAATTAGAAGCTTCCATTCCTGCCATAGATCCTGCAGCATCTCCAACAAAATTTCCTACCACAGTACCAGGAGCTGCAGAATGAAATGGAATTAAAGCAGCTGCACCCAATAAATATGGAGAAGCCATTATTCCAGTTGCTCCTGCAACTATAGCATCCATCTGTTTATTAAATGCTCTACTTTTATTATCAGCAGCAATATACCTTTCATATGTATTTCTGTTGACATTACGTTTTCCAGTAATTCCATTATCATAAGTAAATAATGGAATATTATCATAATTTATAGGTAATCCCTATCTTCTATTAAAATCCTATGAATTTAATAAATACTATCTATACTCTTCATCTGATAAATGAGCAGGAGCAGAAATAACAACTTCTTGTAATTCTTTAGGTTTTAAAGGATTTCCTTGCTCATCAATAAAATAATCTTCTCCTGTTCTTACTGGTTTGCCCTATTCATCTGTAATTACCTTAACTGTCTAGTACTTTTTAGTTGCTTCTTCTACAGGAACTTCATTAATAGTTTTTGTCTAAGGAAATTTTTCTTTCGAATAAGGTATTAATTTTATTGTTCTATTGCTCATCTCTATATTTTTTAATTAATTTATATTTAGATTTATGTGTTAACTTTCCTCCATTGTTATATTTTCCCTTAGTAACTTTTACAACAGGTTTTCCAATTCCATATAAATCAAATAATGTTCCAATACAGTCCGAAGTAGTATCAAGTCTAACTCCCCATTTTCCTGGAATTCTTTTAAACAGATCTGCTGCACCAATTGTCTAAATTAATCCTCCTGTAGCCTATAAAGTGTTTTCTGTGTCAGGAGTTACCATAGCACTTGTAGCATCAACTATTGTGCCTGTTAAAGCAGCTGGCAACGCATACTATGTCATACTTGGAGTAAATCTCGTTGTAATACCTGCACCTCCAGTAATGAATCCTATGGCATCAAATAACTTTTCTGTATTTTGCATAGATTCTTCATATAGTTCTTTAGCTCTCTTTCTGTCTACAGCACTTCTTATTGGTTTTGTTATTGGTTTAGGAGAAAATTGTTCTGCAAAATTATATGCATTTTTCTAAGTTTCTAGATTGCTTCCGTGTTTAACAGCAAGTTCTTGACCATACTTAGGATCATATTTAGGAGAATTAGGATCAGATTTCTAATAGGTTTCTTTCTCTTTTTCCTTAGCACGTTTTCGATTATTTTCCTATAACTTTTTACGTCTCTTTTTTTCTTATTCCCACTACTTTTTATCTTCTTCTAATTTTTTAAGATATTCTTCACCCTCTTTACGGGAATTTTCCATCCTCCTTTCCCATAAATAGTGCTATTCTTCTTTTTTACCTTCTTTTATAAATTGATCTAATTGCTCTTCTGTTATTGTACGTTGAGGATAAATACCGTGTAATAAATCTTCAGCATAATCTATTACTTCTGGATCATTCTGTTTTACAAATTCTATAAATTGTTCCTATTGTTTAATAGAAGGAGTTTTATTTTGAGTGCTGTCCATTTCTATACTTTTTTATTAATTTAGGTTTAGATTTATTTGCATTTTTATCTTTTGAAACCATCAAAGAATTATCAGTAGCTATTCCCTTAAATGTTCCTCCAAATAAGTGTTTCCATTTTCTACTGTTTATAGCAAATATAGCTCTTTTTCTAGTTAAAGGATTCTTACTATGTGCAAGCTATTCTGCTGTTTTTCCAGTTCTTTTCATAGTTGCTGTAAACTTTCCTTTATTCTCAGGCTTTATATGTATTCCACCGCCTTTTTTAAATAATGCTTCCTATTTTTTACTTGCAGCACTTACTGCAGCATTTCCAATAGAGTTACCAGAAAATGTTGTGAGTTTATTCATAAGCTCTCCAGCATGTTCAATACTTTTTCTTACTTTATAAGATTCATCAAAATGAGGATACTTAGCATTATTTTCTTTAAATTTTTCAGGAACCTGCATTCCTTTACTTTTTAATTTCTCTCTCATATTCTATCTTTTATCAGAATCTTTTTCCGAATTATAATAATTTTTAAAACTTTTAGAAACTTCTTTATATCTTTTATATTGTTCTGGATTCACTATAGGAAGCATAACTCTAGTAATACCTCCCTTTTCATTATTATAATTCTTTTTAGCTCCCTATATATGACTCAATGCCCATTCTTGTATTCCCCATGGTGTAGTAATTCCTATTCCAGAAGGTTTTGGAATATTATATATATAAGCTAAAGCTTCTGATGTAGCATCTGCACAATTATCTGTAAGCAGATTATAAGTATTATCTTTACCACCTTTACTTATATAATTGTTATCAGGAAATTGTATAGATGAATGTCCTGTTAATTTATATGGATTTCTACTAAAAGGAATATATGTTTCAAGAGTTATTGGAGCATAAGCATATCCTTTTCCTCCCTATAATTTTGGAACAACTTTATCAGAGTATTCTTCAGCAATCATAGGATTAACATTATAAATATCTCCCTATTTATATAATTTGTCCAAAAGTTCATCTGATTCTTTATTAATGTCATTTCCTAGATATTTAATATATCCATAGCTACTCATTGCTGGAAAAGTCAATTTGACATAATCCGAGTAGTCCTACTTAGATACATGATTTAAAACATCATCTAGAGAAATGCCATTAGAAAAATACATATTTTTATTTTTCCATTTTGATTCTCTATTTCCCATAATAATTATTTTTTATCTCCTTTTCCTCGGAAGTCTTTCCATATACCTGTAATACTATCTACACCTAGTAGCCCTACAACACTAAGTAGGAAAAACTCCATAATAGTGGGAGCCTAAATTACATGAATTGTACAATATATAATCACTCCTATACTAACTAGCCATCCTAGGACTCCACAAAATCTTTTACTTGATACTGAACTCTTTGCATCCAGCATGTCTTTGAACCATTTAATGATTTTCATTATTTTTTAATTTATTGAGTTAATATTAATTTGTTCTTAACAAAAATAGATATATAATTGTGAGAATTAAAATAGTTATCAGTAAACCTTATATATGATTAAATGAGTAATGATTATGAATGATTTTGAAATAACTAAGCAAAACGGAAATATAGCATTCGAAGAGAAAGCGCATCGTTATTGGGATGTTACAGATCCTAGCAAGAAGTTTACTTCTGTAACAACTATTATTGAGAAATTCGGACAGCCATTCGATAAAGAGTTTTGGTCTGCCTATAAAGCATTGGAAAAATTACTATCTGCTGATGCTTGGAAGATTGAGAAGCCTAGCTTACTTAAGAGTAAGAAATTTGATAAATCTTTATTGGAATTGCACGATATTTCTGAAAATGATTTTAATAGAGAACAGCAAGCAATTTTAGACTCTTGGGATGAAGAAAATAGAAAGTCTTGCGAAAGAGGCACTAAAATTCATGCAGACTTCGAAAATTCCTTTTATAAAAAGAAGAAAAATATAGATATATCTAAATTTCAAATAGGTGGAAAATTCGAATGCAGAAAAGATTATACAGACTTAGATTTAGAAAATGCAGTATATCCAGAGTATCTTATCCATCGTGTATCACCTGATGGTAAGCTTTGTATAGCAGGACAAATTGATTTATTAGTTAAAAAAGGCAATAATATAATCGTGGGTGACTATAAAACCAACAAAGAGATTAAAATGAAGTCCTTTTTTGACTCCAAGACTAAATCATCTGTAAAAATGAAATTTCCTTTGAATAATCTCGATGATACAAATTACTGGCACTATTGTTTACAATTATCTACTTATGCATGGATGCTACAAAAACTTAATCCAGATTTTGTAATCGAGGATTTAGTTATGATTCATATAGATCATAAAGATAAAATGACAATATATCATTTACCTTATTTAAAAAATGAGGTAGAAAAGATGCTTGCTTTTTACAAAAAACAGGTTCAATTAGATGAAAATGCAAGAAAACGTAAACGAATTGAATACTAATAATGGAAGAAGAAAGATTAGCTATTTGTGAAAAATGTGGGATATACAACTGCATGAGAAATTTATGTAATTCTTCGCTGTATATAAATCCAGATAATAATACTGTGTCAGATACTAAGAAAAAGGGATATATTAAGGGATGTGGATGTTATATTCCCACAAAAATAAAAAGGGAATCAAATCATTGCCCCGCTAATAAATGGTAATTTTATGGATGAAGAATATTTAAATTACGGACTTGGCGAATAGCCTGCAGGTGCAGAAATACAACTTCCTGAACAAGTACAAGCAGTTAATCCAGAAGATTAGTAGTATTATGTTGGAAATAAAGGAGGAAGTTCTGGTAGAAATCCTTATCTTTCTAAATTATATGGAAATATAGGATAGAAATAGTATGATACTTTAACTAACCGTGCAAAATATATATATAAAAGATTTATTAATGCAGGATTATCCCCTCAATAGGCTGCAGGAATATTAGGTAATATGTGGGCAGAATCTACTTTAAATCCAAATCTAAAGCATGGTCAGTATACAGGAATTGCCCAAAATGATAGAGATACATGGAATGATATAGTACCTATATATGGGTAGTCACTTGATGGACAATTGAACTTTATTATAGACTATGCTACTGGAAAACTTAATACTACAAAGAAAAAATCTAGATCTGGATAGCCCTATGCTTATCATATAGGATATTAGTCAGGGAAATATGTAAAAGGAAATCATAGTACTCCAGAAGATTCTGCAAGAGATTTTGCTGAGTATTTTGAAAGATGCAAAATAAGAAAAAATGGGAAGACTTTAAGATATGCTGATGGAAGGCCTCAGTTATAGTCATTAAAGAAAAGATAGGCAGCTGCTCTAGCCTTTTATAAAGCATTTATAGGACAGAAATTTAAAACAGGAGGTAAACTAAAATTAATATTATGTTAATTACTAAATGGGCAAAAGCTATTTTATCTCATCCTAGAGATATTATTAAAGGAAATTATTATAGATTAATTAATAAAAATGATTTACTATACTTAAGCAGATATTAGAAATGTAAAACTTGTAAGTACTTAGAAAGTGTCCCCTCTGTTGGAGAAATTTGTGGAGAATGCGGATGCCCTTTAGAATCTAAATTAAGACTTGAAGAGTTTGAATGTAACTATATTAAAAAGTAAATAGATATTAAATGATTTAGATAATATAAAATTAATGTTTAAATGTTTTATGTTTTATGAAAGAATTTAGAAACGAATTAAATGCAAATGAGCGAGTAGCTCGTAAAATTATTGGTACTGATACTGAAGCAAAATTTACAGTAAATGATGAAACGGCAGATGATATTATAAAAAGAGAAAAGGCAGAAAAATTTAATGAACAAGTTGAAGCTATGGAAAATAAATTAAATTCTCACATGGCAGCAATTGAAGAACAAGCTGAAAAACTATCTGCTGACTTAGGCACAGTTGATATTACTCCTATGGGAAACTACGCTTTGATTAAACCATTCGAGCATAATCCATTTCAAAAAATGAAAGTATCTAAATCAGGTATATATTTAGATTCAGGTGGCGTCACACCAGAGTATAAATCTGAAGAAGATGGACGAATGTACGAAGAAGAAGAGCTTATTAAAGTAGGTATGGTAGTAGAAATTGGGCATAAGTGCGAATTTCTTAAAGCCGGAGATTTAGTATTTTATAATACTATGGCTAGTGCAGTGAATGTTCCTTTCTATAAATTAGGCTTAGTAGTAGTAAACGAGCAACGAATTATTGCAGTTGTTAACGATGATTTGACTGAGCGAAAGAAAAAATTAATGAACTATGGAAAATAATTATGAGGATAAAATCTTCTTTAGGCCAGGGGATATTGTTACATTAAAACAAGAAATCCCAAATAAGCCAACAATGGTAGTTATTAGAAAAGAAACTACTATATTTAAAGATAAATACTAGAATACCCAATTAAGAGGAATTAGATGTAGATGGTTTACTACTAATGGTAAACTATAGGAAGCAACTTGGTCTACTAAAGACTTAATTAAACTATAACTATGGGATTTTATAATTTAGCAACACAAGCTCCTGTGTATAGGTCAGCAACTTCTGGGGCAGTACCTTCAGCTCCTTGGATGTAGCAGCCTTCTGTTTCCCAGTATGAATTATTCCAACAATATTATAGCCCATTTTCTGAGGGCGAATATGACAAAAAGGCTTTTAGTAGAGCTACCACTGAAGCAATTAATCATGGATTAAATGTCCCCAAAGATGTGAAAAAATCTATGGAAGAACTTGCCAAGAATGGAAATAAGTGGTTTGATAATGAAGGAAATCTTCTTGAAGGTCTTTCTGAAAAAGATGCAAGAAAAGCTACAGAACATAGAAGAAGAGTATATTAGTTTTATACTAAAATAAAGTCTAAATATGTTTCTCCAGAACAAAAAAGAGCTCAATGGGCTTCTAAAAATTTTATTAAGAATGGATTTGATACTACTGCTGCTAGTCAATATGCAGCATTAACTAATTATTCTGATCTTGCTAATCTTTGGGGAGGTGATGTATCAGGAGCATTAAAAGGTGGACTATATGGAGCTAAAGCATCTGCTAATGAAAAAGCATTTTATGATAAATTAACTGCACCTCAAAAAAGAGCATATTTAAATCAAAGAGAACAATGGGTTAAGAGCGGTTTGTTAAAAGCAGCTGGAGGTTAGGATTTATCTAATGGGCTTTAGGCGGCTACAGATCAAGATATGCTTAAATATATATAGGATAATATCCAGAATTGGCAAAATTCATTTTATGGAAACAATGGATATGATGATGAATATGAACTTTCTCATCCTGCATATGACCAAAATACTGCATATCTTTACCAGTTGTACGGAATACCTCAAACACAATCATCTCAAGCATGGGTTCCTACTAATACTATTAGAACTTCTGGATTTGTTATTCCTTAGGCTAGTACTACAGAATAGAATGCTCCTAAAACTAGAACTACACGCACAAGATCTTATGGAGGTAAAAAGCAAGGTAGCGTTAAAAAGGATATTTCTGAATTAGTTTAGGATGAAAAAACTTATGAAGAGCTTAGTAGAGAAATAAATAGCCGTGATGGTTTTACTACATTTAAAAGCTCCAAGACAGCCTCCAATGGAAAACCTATTTATCTTGTTAGATACGAAGGAAATGAATACCCTAAGGGCGTATATGTAATGCGTAGACAAGGAAATAGATATTTCCTTAGAAATGCAAAAGATCCAAACGATGAGATTTTAATAAAAGAATAAATATGAAAAAATTAAGTGATTTTAAAAAGAAAAATACATCAGGAAAGCAATAGACTGACTCTACAGCAAGTACATTAACTCCCCCTAAAGGTACCTCTAGAGATAAAAAGTACCCAGAAAGTAAGTACGTTCATATTAAATTGCAGTAGAATATGAATGCACCTAAATACTATAATTCTGAAGTATTCGATGCTGATGAGGGCGGCCTATTTAATGTTAATAATGAATATATGAGAAAAATCCCAGGAACTGGCGAGGTTAAAAGATTTTATTTATATTATGCTCCGGATGGGGTTTCTATGTGGATACCTGTTGAGGGAGGAATGGCTTACTGGAATACTACTAATGATAAATGGGGAGATTTAGGTGAAGAAATCGGTAATCGTCCTAATAATGAAACTGGTGTAGCATATGATGATGAATTGTGGGAATTATACTCTTCATTTGCGGCTAAAAACGGGTATGTAGCTAGAAAGAGAAAACAAGGAGGAACATTAGATTACAAACATTATTTTGATTTTTTTAATAATAAATTTGATTAATTATGGCAGATCCTAATACTAATACTAATACTACATATTCTTTTTCAGGAATATAGTCAACAACTTCTCCATAGATTATATATTCACAAACTCAACAACCTGCTAAACAAAAACAAGTTAAATCTATATATAGTAATTTTTGGAATTTATTTGATACTGATCCTAATCAAGCTGATATTCAAGTAGATTATAATAAACTTATGGATAAAAAATGGCTACAAGATTAGAATAATCTACTTAAAATTGCAAGAGGTACTGGATTTAATGAAAAAGATTTTAGAAAATTAGGGGAAGCTGCTTTAAAATATAAGCAATATTATGGCCCGAATGGTGAATATATAGGAAATGATACTAAAAAAGCACTTAAAGCAAAAGAAGTATATGACAAATATTTAGCTAGAGTTGGATAGTTTGCACAAAGTTTAAAGCAGAAAAGATATACAGTAGATAAAGATGGAAATCCTGTACTAGTTTATGAAGGCGCCGAAGGATTTGATGATGGTTATGAGACAGCTGATGCGGCTAAAGCAGCTTATACTCAACAACAATAGTACAATAAAGATGCACGATCATGGGCTGGTAAAAATTATATGGAAAATGAAGAATATTGGAAGGCATTAAAGGATGATAGTTTTAATAATTTTGCAGACCATGATGCAGTTATTGATTATCTTGTGAGTCAAGCAGGAGATGATATATCTAAAGAAACTATTGCCCAAGCTAAAAAAGGAAAAGTTTGGGGAGATTATTCAAATTAGATTTTCTAGGCAGCTTTAGATAACGTAGCTAAAACTAATTATAAAAAAGCTGTACAACTCTATAATTCAATTAATGGCCTATATGGTAAAAAGAATAAAAATTTTAGATTTGATGGCGATACTACTCTATATAATGGTACTAATGCATTTACAAACACTAATAAAAGAAATTGGTTAGAGTCAAGAGATGGAGTAAATGATATAACTGATTTTTATTCTAAAATTAAGGATGATGAAGATAAATCAGGCTATTTAGATGATTATGATGCATATTATAAAAAATAGCAAGAAGATAATGATTGGAAGAAAGAGAATGGAGGTTTTGGAGCTTCTTATAGTACTCAATTTAAACAAGGCGGAAAAATGAATAAATATCAACAAGGAGGCCAAGCACCTACAGCAGCTTAGATGGTGTTATAGGCTTTATCAGCTGCACAACAAGGAGATCAAAGTGGTCTTCAATAGTTATTTTCAGATAAGAAAACTGCTCAAGCAGTTATTCAACAACTTCAAAAAGAAGCTCAAGAAGGAAGTGAAGAAGCAATCCAAGCCCTTGAAGCTTTAAAGCAGATTATGAGTGGAAGTAAGAAACAAGCTACTATGGCTTAGAAAGGAGCTAAATTATCTTATATTCATAGATTAGCTACAGGATGTCCTCCAGGTATGGAAATAACTTATTTTAAAAGAGGAGGCCGTCTATGCAAAGCTTGTATTGAAAAAGCTAAAAAAGCTAAAGAAGGAGCATCCGGTGATGGAGTTTTAAGCGAAGCTCCTAAGAGAAGTAAATATGGTTTTGGTGGATTCTTTGAATATTTTAAAAGTGGAGGAAAAAATCCAGTAAAACGTGTTTCAAAAGAAATAACTGATGATGGCTATGAGATGAAGTTTAGCGATGGAACTAGTTCTAATTATGGCAGAAATCCAATGAATGGTAAATCAGTTGCTATAGGTAGAGATGGAAAAACATATACAGGAGAAAAGGCTGATTCAGTACTAAGAACTGATAGCCAAAAGACAGTACCAGCTATTAAGGCTAATAAAAAGAAAAGTATGGCTTGTGGAGGAAAAGCTAAAAAATCTAAATGCGGAACTAAAGCTAAATGTGGGGCTGAACTTAAAAAATGTGGTGGAAAGACTCCAATGGATAAATGTGGTGGAAAGACTACATTAGCTAAATGTGGAGCAGAGCTTGAAAAGTGTGGAGGTAAAGCTAAAAAGATTTCTTCCAAAAAACCTGTAGTAAATAAAGATAAGTGTGGAGGAAAAGCTAAGAAACATGCTATTGGTGGAAATCTTGAACTTTTAAAATACATGATTCTTAATTATAATAAGTAATATTACTTAGAAGTGAACTTAGATTTATTAGTTTAAAGTAACTATTTAAAAATAGTTAATATGAGGAATGTTATATGATTAATTTTTTTGTATATGATTAGGTTAACTGTAGATTAGAGCTTAATGAGCCCGAAATACTGTTGGTAAAAGAATTTAAGTCTCTTCTTGAAAAAGACAAAAGTAAAGGACATAAATTATTCTGGAAGCAGCTAACATATATATATTTAGCGCTAAGTTGGAAAAGTCCTTACTCTCAATATACTGAACTTGAAAGACACGAAGAAGCACTCCGAGACTCTGAATTAACTGAAGAAGAATTCAATGATCCAGGGTTTCGGGAAGCTTGTCGTAAATATAGATAGATACAAGATTCTAATAAATCTATAAAAATGCTTAATGCTGCAAAAGCAACAGTAGACAGATTTATAGATTATTTTGAAGTTATTGTAGATTTAAATGAACGTGATCAAAATGGTAAACCTATTTTCAGCGCTGAAAAGGTTATGAAAGAAGTAAGTAATCTTACTAAAGTACATCAAGAATTAGTAGATCTTGAAAATGCTGTTAAGAAGGAACTTACAGAACAATCTACTTTACGTGCTGGTGCCATTGAAGATTTTGATCCTGGAGTATTTTAAAATATAAGATTATGAATTTATAGGAAGAAGTAAAGCAGCTTGAAGAACAACTGTAGGAAAATATGAAGAATAAGGAATGGGATGTACCAAAAGAAGCTCCTATACCTTATTTTGATCCTGAACTATCTTATGAATTAACTGGATATAAACCTATAAATAAGACTAAGGGATTAGATTTTAATCCAGATTGGTTTATAGAAGCAAGAGATACTTATGAAAAAACTGGAAAGTATTGTGCTTATTTACCAGGATCTAAAAAATACAGAGAATTTTGGAGAGAACAGTTTATTCGATGTAAATATGGATATACTGTTAATGGATATACAGTAACAGGATTTCATTACTTTTTCTTAAATTTTTATACTTTGCCGTTAGTTCATAAAGTAGTAGAAGCAGGAAAAGGACGTCCTGAAGGATTTCCTAAATTTACTGTAGCTCAATATATTTGGTTCCATTATTTAGCATTATGCTGTAAATTACTAAAAAATGCTGCATTAATGAAAACTCGTGGATGTGGATTTTCAGAAATTAATGCAGCTATGGCTGCTGCAGAATTTACTATAATACGAGAAAGTAATACTATTATAGCATGTTATGATAGAGGAAAACTTGAAAAAACTCTTAAAAAAGCATGGCACGCTCTTGCATTCTTAGATAAAAATACTCAAGGAGGAATGTCTAAGAATAAACAAATAAAAAATACTGAATTATAGAAAACTTCAGGAGCATTTAAAATGGATCATGGTACTCAAATTCCTACAGGATGGCAATCTACTATTTTAGGAATTGTTGCAGATAATCCATAGAAAATTCGTGGTGATCGTGCTGACTTTTTATTATTTGATGAAGCAGGATCATGGCCTGATCTAGAAACTGCAGTAATTCAAGGAGATGCTCTTGTAGAAATTGGTGGTGTACGATTTGGAGTAGCTATTTATGGTGGTACTGGAGGAGATAAAGGTAAAGATCTCGAAGGTTTAAGAAAAATTTATTATAATCCAAAAACTTATAAAGTTCTTCCATATAGACATAGCTATACTGATGGAAATGAAGTAGTAGAGACAGGATTTTTTATTCCAGCTTTTCAATAGGTATATACTGCTATGGATTCTAGAGGATATTGTGATCCTGAGATTTCTAAAAAAATATTACAATAGGAACGTAATACTAAATTAGATAATCCTGTAGCATATATGAAACATTGTGCAGAGTATTGTTGGACTGCTGAAGAAGCTTTCTCGCAAGAAGGAGATAATAAATTTAATAAAGTTCTTATTGCAGAATAGTTAACAAGAATTCGTGCTTTAAAAATAGGCCCAAGACCAAAGGCTGGTAGATTAATGCCTGTTTACAAAAACGATAAATGTAAATTCAACGAAATAGATTCATTTAAATGGATTCCTGATAAAACTAGTAAACTACAAATATTAGAGCATCCTATTTGGTCAGATTTATACAGAGAGTAGCAAAATAAAGAAAGAGAAGAAGCTTCTTAGAAAGGGGAAAAATACGAGGAGCAATCTTAGATATATGATAAAATGACAGATCTTTATATTGCAGGAGTTGATGGAGTTGATATAGGAGCTGCCTAGACGTCTAGTTAGACTAGAGACCCCTCTGATTTCTGTATTGTTATTAAAAAGAGAGCTTTTGGATTACAATAGCCTGTAATAGTAGCAATGTATAAAGATAGACCACAAGATGTTAACACTGCATATAAAATTGCAATGTGCTTGTGTAAATACTATAATGCAAGAATTAATGTAGAGGCTACTCGTGTAGGATTCTTAAATTGGGCTAAAAGAGAGAATTTACTATCATACTTTATGAGGAGACCAAGAGCAACACTTGCAGATATTAGATCTGGAAATACAAAGTCTTATGGAACTCCAGCAACAGGAACTATTATTGAAATGTAGACTGATTTAATTGCTTCATATATAGAAAATTATTCTCACAATATTTGGTTTGAAGAAATACTAGACGAATTGCAAAAGTACAATCCAGATAATAAAAGAAAGTACGATATTGTTGCAGCATTCGGAATGGTAGAACTTGCAGATCAAGAACTTTCAGCGAGAGTTCCTATAAAAGCAGAAGAAGAGGGAAAAGTTGAATTTTAGGACTTTGGGTATTGGAGAGATAGTAGAGGATATATTCATAAAGGAGTTATTCCAAAAAAGGAATCAAATGATATAAGATATGCAGAATTTAGAACAGACAGAGAAGCCTACGACCCATTCACATTTGAGACAAGCGATACTAGATATCATTCGCTCTTTATACAAGAGGGATTATATGGCACCAATACATATCAGGGAATTAGACCCAGTAGGATATGAAATAGGATTCGAACATCATTAGTATCATCCTATATTTATAAGTGCTGAATTACCAGATGATAAATTTTTAAAATTCTTAGAACAAGAGTTAAGGAATAAATCTTTTCTACTAGCAGATTACTTTAGAACAGAAAGAAATACTACTACGTTCCAAGAAAATTCATTTAATTTATGCTGTCATAGTAGGTAATGATTGATAAAACTAACGAAGCTATTTCTGAGTTAGTTTATGATAAATTTGAACTTCAAAAAGCGTATAATTACTATGCAGGTAAACGAGATCCTGATTAGTATCGTTATCTAGAAGAAAATTATGGAATTGGAAATCCAACATCAGTTGAGTTCACTCCTTTAATAAAAAAGCACATAGATGCTTTAATCGGGGAATTTCTTGGTGCACCTATAATTCCAAAAATTAGTTGTAAGGATTCCGATACTATAAGTAATATATAGCGAGAAAAACAATTATAGATTACATAGGAGACTTTTAAATTTTTAAAGAGTCATTTATAGAATTCTATAATTAAGATAATAAATGGAAAAGATCCTACAGACAATTAGATCAAAGCTAAACTGGATAAAATAGTTCAGAATATTGACCAATCTTTTGTATCTCAGTATGAAACTGCTGCACAGAATGTTATTCAATATATAATGCAATCCAGACAGACTGATATTGTTACAAAAGCTAGGCAATTATTATTAGACTTACTAATTACAGGTTATACTTTTTATAAAGTAGGTGAAACCTCTAGTAAGACTAATATAAATATAGAAGTATTGGACCCTTTAAATACTTTTATAGACAGAAATCCTGATTCTATTTATATCAAAGATTCTTATCGTGCTGTAGTTAGAAGATGGTATACTCGTACTCAAGTGTTGAATAAATACGGCAAGGATTTAACACAAGAGGATATAAAGAAAATTAAGGATACATGGAGAGATCCTAGTAGATCTACAATATATGGCAGAGCATATGCAGGTGAAACTGTTGCTATAAATGCTAAAGAGATGGCAGAAACACCACTTCCTGGATATCCAAATAATTATACTATGAATAAATTAGAAATTATTCCAGTATATGAAGTTGAATGGATTGAGGTGGATAAAGATTTTGTAATGCAAAGATATTAGACAATAAGAATTGGAGAGAATATTTATATTTTAAAAGGACTTGATGAATCTGTAGTTCGTTCTTCAGATAATCCAAGTTATTGTGGGCTAAGTGTTAATGGAGTAGTTTTCTTGAATAGAAGTAATGAACCATATTCATTAGTACTTGCATGTACCACTATATAGGATAAATATGATCTTCTTTTATACTATAGAGATACTGTTATTGCTAATAGTGGTGTGAAAGGACAAATAATTGACTTTTCTTTAATTCCAACTTTTTTAGGAGTACAATGGCCTGAAAGAATTTAGAAATGGCTTGCTTATAAAAAAGGAGGATTAGAGATGATTGATACTACTCAAACCGGAAGAAATGATTAGGGCAATGCGCCTTTAAATACAATATTTAACGGATATGATGATACTGTTCCTTTTTAGGCAATTCAAGCTATTTAGATGGCCATAGATTCTTTAGAAGCAACCTTATCCTCAATAACAGGAGTCTTTAGAGAAAGACTTAATGGAATTGAATAGCGGGATGCTGTCTCAAATATTAAACAAGGAGTTACTAATTCATTTATAATTACTAAACCTTACTATCAATAGATGGATTTAGTTATAACTGAAATTTTAATAGATTCTCTTAATTAGGCAAAGATAACTTGGAAAAATGGTTTAACTGGAACTCTTATTCTGGGAGAAGAGCAACAGAGAACATTCACTGCACTGCCTGAACATTTTACAGTTACTGATTTTGATATTCATATTTTAAGTACAACATAGATTATGGAAGATATGCAACAAATTAAAAGCATTCTCCCTGATTTAATGAGAGGAGGATTAGTTCCACCAGATGTACTAATGGAAGTTCTTACTTCTAAGAGTCTTAGTAGCATGAAATATAAAGTTCAAAAGGCTATTAAAATTAAAGAAGAAGAAAATAATCAAATTCAGCAATTGTCCCAATAGTTATAGGATTCATAGAAGCAATTAGAACAAATGCAACAATAGCTCAAGAAAGCTACTAATAAAATAGAATAGCTTAATGAACAAAAGATGCAACTAGAACAACATAAAATCCAATTGCAATACGAAATTGATCGTAATAAAAATGAAATTGAAAGAAAATATCGAAACGATTGGTATGAAGTTGAAAAACGAAAAGTTAAGATTGAAGAAAACTAGATGCATGATGGAAATCCTTATAACGATAAAGTGAACTTTAGTTAAAATTGCAAGATTATTCTTGCTAAGTTTATAATACTATAAAAATGGAATTTGATCTTGATATACAACATGGATGGCAAGGCCACATTGAAGTAACAGATTATTCTAAAGAATATGGATAGTACTATGCTGAGGACACCCAGGGAATTACTTCTACAGAAATGTACAAGTATTCCCAGAGTGCTTCTTTAAATATAATAGTTAAAGTAGAAACAGATAAAGAGGATCTTATGGATATTCTATTAGATGAACATAAGGAAGATAAAGAAACTGTATATTTTGATGTTACTAGAGACGGCTATTATATTTTAACTCATTTCGTACTTCCAAATGAATCCTGGTTTAATGAGCAAACTACTTCTCCAAATAGTTTATTAGAAAATTATTCCTAGATATATTATATTAAGAATAAGAAAGTTTATAAAAGAACTATAACAATAGAGAACAAAACAAGTACTATGAAAGATATAATTGTAGGAGAAGAAACTGAGGTATCAGCTAGAGAGCTCTTAGAAAGAAATATTGAAGGAACTACAATAAAAAAATGTAAAGTAGATATTTTCTATACAGGATTTTTACAAGAATGTTACATAAATTACTGCAGAGCTTTATTCAAGAAATTAATGGAGCACTGTCGTCCTAATTGCAGACCCAAAGAAACTTCTGATGAACAATTTGCAAGAGACTTTTTATGGATGACTTTAAATGTCATTGATTATTTAGTATAGTATAAGTAGTTCATGGAAGCATAGCGAATACTAGAAGAGATTAATTATTGTGGAGGATTTTGTAATATACCAAATGAATTTAAATCGAAATGTGGATGTAGTTCCCACCATTCGCCCTGCGGATGTGGATCACATTAAAATCAAAGTAATACAATTATATAGACGATATATCAGACGTTTAAATAAAGGTTATAAAGATGATTACTCCACTATTTTAAACATGATTAATTTTGTAAGTATGCCTAGAAATTCTGAATTAGATAGACAAATTTTTGAATATTTAATAAATGTACGACCATGATTACAAATTGTTATACATCAGTAGAAAGTGGAAAATAGGTAGCTTGCAAGAATACACAGCATTACATTCCTGAAGAAATATATCTTTTAAAAAAGAATTTTCTAGGTGAATTTAGAACATCACTAGAAAAAGCAAAAGTAAGAGCTAATTTAGGTATAGCCGATTCTGAAACTTTACTTTGGGGTAATATTCAAGGAGATATATCTAATCAGACTGATATTGCTGCCTATATAAATACATTACTAGCATTTGATTTTAATGTAGAGAAAGATTTTGATCCTGGAAACGATTTTGAAAATGTAAAAAATGTAAGACAAGCTGCAATAACTTGTCTATAGTATTTATCAAAATTTAAAGGAGAGGGTGAAGAGATTGAAGCAACTAATGTAAGAATAAATGCACTAATAAATAACTTATATGGAGTTGAATCATTAGATGATATTGAAGGCTCTGATCAAGGAGTTATTAATAAATTAAATACAGACTTTAGAGCTTTATAGTAGTCTTTGGGTGAAACTACTACGAAAGTAAATACTATTGAAGAATAGATTACTTCTATTATATAGGATATTGATTCTATTAACAATTCTCTCTAGGAAATAAATAATTTAATAAAAATTTCTAAAAAAGAGGGAAATGCTTTATAGATGGAGGAAGATGGACTTTTTGTTAGAGATTTATCTCCTTCTGTTCAAAGTAATGCTGAAGACATTACTACTTTACAAGGTAAGGTATCTACCTTAGAAGAAAATTCTAAAGACTATTTAACTAGAGATGATTTTGGATCTGATGATTTAAATTTTATTTCTGGAGAATAGTTAGATGCTAAACTTTCTAGTTATATAAAAACTGGATCTGATGCAGTAGTTAATAGTATTACGGCAACTACAACAACTACTGATAAAATACAATCTAATAGTGATTCTATAAGTGTTAATAAACCTTTTAGCTACGATTTTAGTGGACCTAATGGTACTGTACTAAGTGTAAAATCTCAAGCTGATCTTTTATCTATCAATCCTGAAAAGGTCTGGAAAGGTATGCCAGTAATAGTAGAAAACGATGCTATTATGTATATCTTTACCAAAGAACCTACTGAAGAAACAGTAAACAATATTTCTAATTGGAAAAGTGCAGATAGTTTAAGTATTGAAGTTTTAACATATGATGAGTACCGTCAAAAGAAATCAGAGGGAACTTTAAATCCTGGAGTTTATTATTACATAATAGAAGATGAAGTAGATTTGAAGGAAATTCCTAGTATCAATAAGTATATGGATGAAAATGGCTATGTTTCTGCAGAGAATCTAAAAGCCTATCAAGATGCTGTTGATATTTGGTATGCAGATGCTTATAAACTACATAGGCAATACATGTCAGCTCTCTGGGGAGTTGAAATGGAGAAAAAATTAAATAATAAAGTCGATAAAACAGACTATAATTATTTAAAAACTGTAGTTGACGAAATCAAGAATTCTTCTCCAGATCCTGCAAAAATATAGGAATTGGAGAATAAAATCATTGAAATTCTGGGAGATAGCTCTGAGGAATCCAAAGTAGGAAGACTAGTTAAAGTAGAGAATAATGTAGAAAAAATAATTAAAGATTTATACGCGACTAATCCTGATGGGACTGTCTTAGAAGGAGTTGATCCTAAGTTTGTTACTTGGGAAGCTCTTGGATCAGAAGGAGGACCTTTAGGAGAAGGAGAATCTTTATTTGTTAAAACTACCACATATAATACAGAAAAATAGACTTTTTTAAAGAAAGATTAGCAGGCAAGTATTCCGAGTATAAAATCTTCAGATACAGACTTTTATATCGAAGAAAATACTTCTGATAATAAGTTAATAACTATTAAAAAATCTGGAGAGGTTTTAAATTCAGAAAACAAATAGTTGGGCTTTGATGAAGATATTCCTTATATTGTTTATTGCGACAGTATGAAAGATTATCAAGAAAAAGTAAAATAGCCAATAACTGATAATCCTAATAATAAAGAAGTATTTTTTGTTATAAAAGATTTAGAACCTGGTTCAAATGATCAGGCAGATAATTGCTATATGACCCTTGCACAATTTAAATAGTTTGCAGTTACTAAAAAATAGATGCAAGATTTATCAGAGGCATGGGGAGAATACAGACAATCAATACAAGGCGACGGTTCTAAAGATTAGTTTGGCAATCAGTTGTATAAATATCAAACTTTATCTAATATTGTCAAGGATTGGAAACAAACAGTAATTCCTGATGAAGTTGCTAAACAACTTGTAGATAAAGTAGATGTTGCCACTCATACAGAAGATTTAAAAAAGAAGGTTGATACTACTGATTTTGAAACTTATAAGGAATCTGTAGCATCACAATTTACAACAGAACAAACTGAAAGAGAATAGTTATCTTAGAGTTTAGATTCCGCTGTGGGAAATATTAATTCAAATACTAAATCTATAACAGATCTACAAAATTCTAAAGTAAATACTGCAGATTATGATACTACAGTATCTAATTTAAATAATCTTACAGAAAAAGTATCTACTCTTGAAAAAAATACTGTAACTACTGAATTAATTAATCAGACTAAGAATGAATGTGAAAACCTCAAAGAAGTAACTTATGAGGAACTTTCTACATTAATATAGAGTAATGAATTAATCCCAGGTTCTTTGTATAGAATGACAGATTATTAGACTGTTACTGATAGTACTAATGATCAAGTATCTGTAGATTGGCATAAATTTGACTTAATACTAAGAGCTTTATCCTCTAATACAATTAGTAGAAATTGTTCTGCAATAAGTGAATATTATCCTAAAGCTTCAGAGTGGAATATTGTATATTCTATGGATAATTCTATTCAAGGAAGTAAAGGTATTATTTTATCAATGACTGATGAGAATGGTAATTATGCTCCTTATGATTTTAAAAGTATAAAAATTAAGAAGTATAAAATAAGTTCATTAGGTACTGATATTGATTCTAATGAAAATTCTTGGATGATTGGATTATATATTGGAGAATAGTCTACAGGAATGTATAATATATAGAAAGATGATTTTAGATATGTCTATACATTCAGTACAGATACTTATGAAGATGCGTCAAGTACATGTAAAAATAATAGAATTGATACATTAGGTAATATAATATTTACTGGATCAAATAATTAGTGTTATGGTCAAAATAATATTATTTTCAAGAATGGAAATAATAATGTTGTTAAAGGATCTAATAACTTTATTGGAGAACAATGCTATAATAATAAAATTGATGTAAATACATCTAAAAATATTATATATGGTATGAGTTCTGGAAATACTATTAATTCAGAATCTACTAAATGTGTACTATATGATTCTACTAAAAATAATAGTATAGGAAATGCTTGTGTAAATATTAAAATAGGAAGTAATATTACTTCTACAATATTTGAAGGAAAGAATGAACAATGTACTTTAAATATTCCATATGCTCAAGATATTGTTGTACGATTTGGATCTTCTAAATTTATATTTGAATACAATACTCAAATACTTACAAGTGGACCAAGTTCTAATAGACTAAGATATGCTAATATTGAAATATATGGAAATACTGATGTACTAACAAGAAGTATTATTCCTGAAGATGTTATGTAGAATGTTATTTCAGTTTATTATCTTAATAATACTGTTATTAGTAAGTATATTATAAAAGATCAATATACTACTCTTAAAAATATTACTGATTCTGTAAAAACACTATAGACTTCTAATACTCAGCATGATAATGCAATTTCAGAATTATCAGGCACAGTTGCAGATAATTCTGCAAAATTAATTGTATTAAATAATAATTTTAGAACATTATATAATAAGCTATTAGAAATTCACGAAGAACTTACAGGACTTATAACATTCGATAATTGATAAATTATGGCTGATATTACTAGTACAATACAATTAAATTATTCAGCTGAAGATATTAATGCATTATTAGCTAAAGTCTCTAATTTAGAAAATTTGGTAAATACTTTGATTAATAATGCTATACAGGCTGAAAGAAAATATATCCAAAAAATAGATAAATTAAAACGAATAATTACTTCTAATTTATTTAGAGGAAATTATACTCCTGTTGGAAATTATTCTATAGAAGATAATAAAGTTTCTGTAAATTATAATCTTACAGAAACATCATCTGAAAGTATTATGAATGATTTCGCAAGATTTTTAGGATCTTTATATGAAAATGGAATATCTAAAATAGAATTTAATAATGTAGAATATACTTGGGATTCTAATAAAAATCTTTAGGGAAGTAATTTCGTGGATGAAAATGATATAACTTTAGTAAGTGTAGTTACTTCAGAACTCCAAAAACAACCTGAAGGAACTACTCATTATGAAGGAATTTTCAAAATAGATGATATTGAAATGATTTATTCAGTCAATATACAAGTATGATTATAAAAAACGGGAGAGTAATCTCTAAAATACATAGACTTTAGTCTGGAGGAGAATATTTATTGGATAAATTATCTAAATTTTTATGTGATAATAATGATATATATTTAACTACCAAGATTTCTCCAGAAAAAATTAAAGCCATCTATAGAGGTGAAGATCTTATATGGTTAACTACTTATACAGTAGATATTCTTAGCTGTTATGGTAGTGGACAATGGTTAGATAATTATAACTGGGTAGAAGATACTTGGAAAGATTAATAGATAGGGACATTATATGTCCCTTATTTTAACATATATAAAGTATGAGTAAAATAAATTACGATAAACAATTTAATAATTCTATCTTAGGAGGATCACCAAATATTATATCTTACGATACTGCATGGGAAGAATGGAATAACTAGTCTGGAGAGAATGTGCAAGGATTTATTAAAAATAAACTGGAAAATTCTGTCGTAGATCTAGAATTTAGAGACCAGTAGTTAATTGGTAAAAATGCTTTTGGAAAGGAGGTATGTGAAACTAAGGTAGAAATTATGCAACCTCAGTATGAAACAAATCTGCAGATTGTAGGATTTAAAATAGATGGAATAGAATGCTCTACCTCAGGAACTTATGCTTATAAAGATAATTCTAAATATGAAGTTGGTATTAATTTAAATATAGGATATACTACTTCTTCGTGGGCAGATATTATTAGAAAAGGAGAGATAGTAAATATTTATATAGGTACTCTTCATGATAAATTCAGTGTTACTACTGTAACTAGAGATAATCCTGAAACTTATTGGGTAGATATTACAAGTTTAGTATCTAAATGTAATTCTGATACACTTGCAAGTTTTTCTATAGAGGCTGATTCTTCGCCAACATACTTAGATAAAGACGGAAAATAGCAAGTAATGGACGGTACTAAGAATGCGACTCTAGGCAATTTTAAAATTGTAAAACTAGAAGTAACTTGTACAACCTCCAATTTAATTTTGAGTGACAGTACAATAAACTTTCTTGTAAAAGGTGTTAAAACTAACGAATATACATTACAATATTATGTAAATACTATTCAAGAGCTTCATAAGATATCTTCAAGTGCAAATATATCTTACAATAAAACAGGAATTGACATTAACTCTAATGGGCAAGTTAATTATACTTTTAGTTCTCCTGGAGTTTATAGCATTTTTGTAAGAGCTTCTCATAAAACTAATACAAGTATTATATCTGATTGGAAGCAATATAATGTAATTGTTTCTCAAAACTATACGGGAGCACCATTACCAATTGTAACAGATATAGCTAATGAAGCTCAAAACTGTGATACTACAACTTTGTTTAATTTTGCAGTATATCCAGGAAATGGAGGCAATACTGAAATTATAAGTTATTTATCAGATGATGTAAGTACATTATATGACAATGAGTTTAAAACTGCTTCTTATACTAATATACAAAGTACTGACTCTATTTCAAAAGCATTTACTACTTATAATGAATTCCATAATTTAACTTCAGAAGGAGAGCAAAGATACTTAGGAATAAAATTAAGTATTAACGGAGAAACTTATATATTAAAAAGCTTTAAATATAGAAGTTTAAATGATACTATATAGGTAAATAATTACTTTAATTTTAAAATAGTATAGCCAGAAAGTAATGCTAATGGAGATCTTTAGTATATTGATGATGGAAGTTTAAAAAATGATTTTAACCAAATTACATTATAGAATAATAATATTTTCATTTCTTCTAATCTAGACCCAGATTTAAGTTCAAGTGATGGATATGTTATTAATGATAATAATACTGGATTTAAAGTATCTGCACAATATACTAGCACTAGTAAAGGATTATTTATAACTCCTATTGATTTTTCTAATTTACTAAATAGTAACCAAGGATTTACTATTGAAGTGTAGTATAAAACATCAAATTGCAATGGAGATGACCCTGTATTTAGTATTGGTAGCTTAATTTTTGGACCGGGATATTGCAGACTTAATACTAAAGATGAAGATAAGAAAAGTGAAGTAAGTTTTTGGAAAAATAGTAAGACATCATATAGTAAGAATGATACTACTCATGTTATTGTAACTTTTGAAAAGTAGTATATGCCATCTACTTACAAAGATAGTACTTATGAATTATTATTCCCTAAATATAAAGAAAAAACTTCATTTGCTTACAATATTCTTAGAATTTATGTAAATGGAACTATTAACAGAGAAATTCGTCTTGATGACTTTAAAGGATGGCTATCTGGAACCCAAGAAAGTACTAATGCTACTTTTAATTTTTAGATACATCCTATATCAAGTGATGTAGAATTTTATACAATTAGAACATATACTAAAGCTCTTAATTATGCAGAGATTCAAAAGAATAGAATATCAACTATATTGAATCTTGCAGATAAGGAAGCATATGTAAGTAAGAATGACATCTTAAGAGAAGATGGTACTATATCTTTATATAAAGCTGCTAAAAAGTATAATGTTATAGCAATTGTACTCCCCGATGGGAGCAATCCTGATTATCCAGCAGAACAGCCTCTTTGGTATGGAAATAGAAATACTGAAGGAAGTGGAAGTAGTGCATATAAAAAGAGAAGGAGAACAATATTAGTCAACTATAAGGATGCAGAGAATAAGGATGATAATAATGAATATTATTCTAAATATTCTGGTAGGTATACTGATTTTGAATATAAAGCTCAAGGTTCTTCTGCTAAAAAGTATATGCTTGCTCATAATGTATAGGCTTCTAAAGGTAAATGGCAAACACTTAAAAATATAGAAGATGTAAAAGCAGGTACTGCAGAAAAGAAAACCAGTAAAACTGTACCAATACCTAATTGTAAAATAGAAGCTAAAAAGCTTGTAGGTAAAGTAAATACAGCATCTTCAATGCAATCACATAAAATAGGTGCAACTAAATTATTTAATGATTGTTGGTTTGATGCATTATAGAAACCTTCATATACTCCTGGAAATGAAAATACTCGAATTGCAGTATATGAAGATCCATTCTTGTATTTCTATGCTAGAGTTCCAGATCCTGGTAAGATTAATACAATTTGGGATTTATGTGATGTTACTACACTTGGAAACAATAAAGTTGTAGTAGATGACAGTAAAGCACAATTCTTCGGATTCTTTACATGGGGCTCTGGTAAAGCAGATAAACCACAATTTGGTTATGGAGATGACACTCCTGAATATATTTTAGTAGAAGGAGCTGATAATGCTTCTCCTGGAGCTAATTTCCATCAACCATGGGCTGCATTCCAATGTTGGGATTCTACAAAGCGATTTAATGATCCTACTCAAAAAAGAATTCAATAGCCTAGTTCTATTACTAGAGTAAATTGTTTTGATGGACTTCTTATTGATGATGAAACTTTACGTTTCGAGAAATCAACTGACCCTTGGGATTTTGATTATGGCTGTGAAGAATCTAAAAAAGAAGGTCTTTATTATTTCCCCAAACCTGCTCAAAATAGTGTAAAGAAATTTGTAGAATTTTACAATGCTATGTATGAATATGATTACACTAATTTTACTCCAGTAACCGAAAGTCCATTTAATCTTACTCTAGAAAAAGATGACAGTGGTAATATCATTGATGATAGAAATACTGCTTTAAGATATGTTATAGCAGCTAAGAATATTGTTGATGAAAAAGGAAATAAACTATCTCTTTATGATGTATATAGATATGATATAATATCTCAAGAATTTGTTCCTGCTGGATTACATTATGATGATGGTAATAATAAGTGGGAAACTTATAATATTGTTACAGAAAGTTCAAAATTTACAAGTTCGTAGTTGTATAATTCTACAACTAAAGAAATTCGACAAACTTTAAGTAATTATACAGGTGGAACTCCTGCAACTTGGGATGATGTAATATATATTATTGATAAATATAAAAAGATGTATGAGGCTGCTATAAAGACTTACGTAGATGTAGATAGTCTTGCATATCATCAAGCATTTATTCGTATAGTATCTGGAACTGATAATAGAGCCAAGAATACTTATATGGCTATCTTTGGTAAGAGATATACCAATAAACATAAAGAAGGAACTGAATATCAAGTATATTACTCTATATCATCTGACGATGAATATAACGGAGCTATTGGATATTTTAAAGCTAGTGAATCTTGGGAGGAAGATAGAAGTAAATTCTATTTAAAAGATCCTGTAGGAGTAGTATCTACAATAAATGGGGATACTTTACTTGTAAAAACTAGAGCATCTGAAGGAGTAGAAGAAATTAAAGCTCCGCTTACTGATCTTATTGAGGTTGCATATACTCATCCAATTGATGATTAGGGCGATTATAAAATAAGATTTATGCAAGATGATGTTGATACAATTTTTGAAACGGATAATAATGGTCAATAGTTAAAACCTCATTATTTGTTAGAGCCTGCATTTGATAAGAGTACTGAATCTTATTGGGGGGATAATCATAGCTCTTTGTTCTATCCATTTGATATAAGTTTTCAAGATGAAATAAATGATAAGACTGAAAAGCTAATTAAATATTTAATTGGAAATTATAGTTCTTTAATGGACCCTAATTCAAAGTTTTATCAATATTTCTTTAGTGTTCAAGAATATTATCCAGCAATTGCATATAATCATACTGCTGAAATATACTATGAAGTTCCTGAACTATTTTATTCAAATGGTGATAAAAATAGTGGTTATGATAGTATCCAAGGATTTGCGAATAATTCTGTACCCTACCCGCTTTCATTAAGTCATGGTAGTTGTATTGAAAGTGAAGTCCAATTTATGACTGACAGAATCAAGATGCTCGGATCTATGACTAGAACAGCTCCTGGATTAAGAAAAAATGTAGCAATTTCTGGTACTGATTCTGGAGGCAGTTCATCTACATATACTATAAAAATGGATGCACTATTCTAGAATTATATAGCGCCAGGAATTGCAATTAATAAGTCTGGAGGAACAGAATACTAGTATATGTTAGACCATACATCTAATAAGAATTCTGAAGGAGATTCCTATCAACATTATTTAAATTATGATTCATTACTTAATAGTTTGTCTGGAGTTCCTGTAACATTAAATAATTTTGCATATCCAAACCATACTTATAAATTAATTTCTCCTTCATTAACATCCAATATATCTAATAACATACTAGATGTAGATACATATAAAGAAGTAAAAATTACAGATGGCTTAGCTTGTACTTCTTTCTTTATTGGATTTACCAATGCAGCTAAAGTAGAGATTGTAAATGTTCCTAATTATAAGATTGCAGGAACATATTATAAAATGAGTAATTATTATCCTGTAGTTGAAGAACTTATTCTTAATGGTATTAATTTCACATCAGGATCTACTACATTAGATTTCAGAAATTGCTCACGATTAAAGAGGATAGACTTGTCTAGATGTATTGGAATTACTTCAATTATTATTCCTGATAATAAGAATTTGGAAACTTTAATTCTTCCGCAGTCTATTACTTCATTGTCATTAGGATATGCTCCTAAACTGGATACTCTTACTAATGTTACATTAAATAATTGTAAATTAACTTCTCTTACAATTGATGCAGGAAATGCTTATTTAATGCATAAAATTCTTAAAGAAAACATTGGGTTACGTCCAGAAACATTAATAATTAATAATGTAAAAAATAATGTAGTATGGATGCCTATGGCAGTATTAGATTCTGCAATGCAATTTAATTATGTTAATTTTACTGGAACAATTAGTGTAAAGGAAACAGCTACTAGTAAATTATCTGAAATATCTTGGAAAACTAAAGAGCTTTGTGCAAAGAAATTTGGTAACATTGACTCAACAGATTCTTCTTAGAAGGTTAAAGTTAAATATGCACTAAAAAGTATTAGTCAAATTAAAGTTGCAGAATTACTAAATATTGAAGGTGGTTCTAACGTTGTACCTTCATATAAAATTCAATTGAATGGTAATGATGTAAAAATTGATGGAAATCATTTAAAGTTTACATATACTTTAGTAAATGTAGATAGTTCAGCAACTATAGATGAAAAAACTGGCAATATTAATACTAATAATTCTCCAGATGGTTCTGAATTTACAGTAACTATTAAAGTAGAAACTGACAACGGAATATTTACTTCAAATACTTGTAAAGTTACGATAGGCTTTAGGGTTCCTAAATTAGGAGACTTTGCTTATCCTGATGGCTCTTTCAGTTCTTACTATGTTCCTAGTGAAAATCCTTTTGGGTTTGTATATTATTCCAATAGTGACGGTTCAGACGTAAGAGTAATGTCGCTTACTTGTTCTAGTACACAAGAAGCTTTTGGTCCATGCGTTTCTTTACTAAATAATGGAAACTATAGTTCGAATGATGAGACAATAAGAGGATATAGATCTGCTGTAAGTGACTTTGCAAACTAGATTTATGCAAATATTTTAAACGGAGCTCTTTGTAATGAAAATAAGCATACTGGGCTTAATGTTGGAAGTCCGATTATATATACTAATTCTCTGCAATAGCCTAGTACATTAACTTCAGGAGCTGAAAGTACTGCTAAAGTTATTTCTGAAGTTGATAATTTCCTACAAATATTAGCAGGAAAAGAGGATTCAAATTTTTAGTATACTTCAGTAACAGACGAAAATTATAATTAGGTGTCTGCTGCTCTCGATGAATATACTAATACTAAGTATGCTAATTCTCCTAGAAAATATAGTATATTATTATATCCAGCTGTACAGAAAGCCTATAGATTTGATCCAGTAAAGACAGAAGGGTATCTTAAAACATATAAATATGATTTAGGTAATGGTAAAATAAATAGATGGTATATTCCTTCGCTAGAAGAAGTTCAATGGATTATTCAAAATATTGTAAATTCAAAAGTAACATCAGGCACAGACCCAGACTAGTGGAAAGATACAACTAGATGGCTTAATCCAAATTCTAATAATAGTAATATAGGATTTTTCTCTAGCATGAACGATGCTGTTGTTAAAGCCACAAATAATAGTGGAAATAAAACACTAAACAATTCTATTGCTGAGTTCTTAGGGCCCTATAATAAAATTACAGGAGAATCTAACACATACTGTGTATACTTCTATGGAGATTACACTGGTACTACTCCTAAATTCTAGTTTAATACATCAACATGGGATTAGTAGTATCAAAAAGACTGGACTTAGTTTAGAGTAGTTCCTTGTATATCAATTAATCTAAAGAAATAATGATAGTAAAAAACGGGGTTATACAATATAAAAATTACAATATCCCAGTAAGGAGCATTGAAGATTATGTTTATAATAATGATGAACTTCTTCTTAATGCCTCTATGAAGGATCTTAGTGAGATTTTTGTATTCGGAATTCCTGCGAATTTTAAAGAATATTTACTAAAGAAGGTGCGTCTTTATGATGCATCTTCTGCAGTAAATTCTTTTAAATATAATGGTAAGGAATATTGGTTAGATAAACTACAAAGAGGGAGTATTTTAAATTTACTTAACACTCCTGTAGCTACTGCAGCAGATACTGGCTCTATGGATATTATATTGGGAGATGATATCTATAGTATTAAACCAGAGAAATTAGCAGATCTTATTAATTCTTTAGAGTAGTATGCTTATAAATGTAAAGTTGCTACTTAGAAACATATCAATGAAATCAATAATTATAAGGATCCAACAAATCAGGAAGAATACGGCAAATTTATTGATTTTATAATAAATTACGATTATATGTCTGGGTATCCAGAAAAAATAGAATTATAATGGCAATATCTATAATGGGGAATTCTCCCCAAACAACTTGTATTCATAAATGTTCTGACCAGACTTCGGTATTAAATAGTATAAATACGGGCTTTGGTCCAGAAAATTCATTGGAGCTTCGACTTAATGGTTATTGCGGTTGCGGAAGTAAAACTACTCTTTTACACTTATATAAAGAGACTTATCTGTCTGAATTTTAGACAGAGGACGAAAAGAAGTAGGCACGATTAAATCTTGGTGTTCCCTCTGTTGAGGATGTGTAGAAATAGATTGCTTTAAATTTAGCAGACTATGCCACTAAACAAGAAGTTGATAGAATCATAGCTGGAACTTTAGACTTAACAAACTATTATACTAAACCTGAAATAGATGAAAAATTAGGAACATTAAAGCTTAGTTTAGATAGAACACCAACTAAAGGAAGTATGAATGGGGTTACGAGTGATGGAGTATGGCAACATGTTGATGATACAGTTGGAGCAATTCATAGATACACAAATACTATTTAAATTTTATTTAAAAAGAAATGACAGAAAGTAAATTAAAAGAATTTTTAGATGGATTAAGTCCACTTAAAAATTAGAATGTTACTAGTTCTTTGCAGAGAATTAAATATTTAAGAAATTTTCTTGCAGAACATGGAAGATCTTTAGGATTTACTACCCTTAAAGGGCAAACTGTTTCTTTAGAAACTACTGATTCTTCTCTTGAAGATGTAGTTAAAGAATACAATAAAATTGTACTAAAAACTGTTCCAACTCCTTAGAGTAATACAGGAACAGATGTTTCAGATTCTATTAAAGTAGACTCTAACCAGACTGTAACAGTTTCTCCTGGTTACTATAATACTGAATTTAAAATTACAGGTGCAGTATCCTCAGAAGTAACTGCAGAGTTAGAGAAACTAAAGGCTGATATTAAGGCTGCTTGCCCTGATCCTAAAGATGTAGTAAATGGTGCTAACACTTTTACTATAGTAGAAAACTAGAACAAGACCCTTACAATAAATAGAGCTACTGGTACTGCAGGTTCTGCTGAAACTCCTCTTAAAACTCCAGCAAAAAGTGCTGATAGTAAATTAACATTACAAAATGAAAGTGGTAATACTTTAAATACTACTGTAGGATTCTACAATGGAGGTGAAGTTGAAGCAAAAATCACAATTAGTACTGGAAATGTAGAGGAGACTGAAGGTACAAAAATTATTGTAACTAAGGAACTCCCTGCTGGTTATTATGATAAGGGTATTAAAATTAAACCAGTTCTTAATGAAGGTGATAATACCAATAAAGTTGTAAATGTTGAAGCAGATAAATCTGTGGTGATTTCTCACTCTGGAAATACTACTTTAACTCCTTCTGAAGGTTTTGATTTTATTAAAAATGGTACTATTAAAGTTGCAGAAGGATCTGCTTCTGTTGCTGCTACTATTAATGGCAATAGTATTACTTTAGTTCCTTCACACAAAGATGGATGGTTATCTACTAATCCTACAGTTACTGGAGCACAAGTAACTTAGAATGAAAGTGGTACTTATACAATTACTATGCCTACTATCTCTACTGATGGTAATGCTAAAGCAGTTGTTAATAGTAAAAATAAAATAGATGTAATTCCTGAAGAAGGCTATTATAATGGAACTAGCTCTGTACCTCTTAAATTTGAAAAAGACGGAGAAAGTAAGGAAATTCAGTATAGAGCTGATACAGAAATAACTAATGATCCAGTATTAGATGATGCTTCTGGTAAATATAATGTAAGTATTATAGAGGGCAGGACTCCTTCTTTATTTACTGGGCCACTTGGAGTAAAATTAGATGCATCTAGTTTATCTATAAATGGTACTAAACCAGAAGGATTTACTACTACCAAATATATTACTGTAGATACCAACAAATAGTATATATCTACTTCTAAAGGCTATACTGAAGGCGAAACTGCAATGCTTAGCATAAAGAGTGCTGGAGCATTAGAATTAACTTCAGAACACGATAGTTCTTCTGGAACTGATAAGATTGTAGTTAAACCTACAAGTGCTGGTTGGATTGATACAACTTCAACAGATGTAACTAATGAATTCTTAGGACTTACAGATAGATTAGTAGACAGCTCTCAAAATGGAGATGCTGATCATGATGGAATTATAGATAGTACTAAAGGTACCTCTAACGAAGTTACTGCAACTACTGGACAAGCTTTGCTTACTTATAATAACGGTTTAGATGTAGCTGATAAAGGTACAATAGAAAAAACTCCTGCAGATGGAACTTTATTCTACAAGAGTGTAAAAGTAGATTTATCAAGTTTAATTGTTGAATTGGACAATATTTAATTAATATAATATGAGCGTAAAATTAAATTTATTAGCACCTTCAACTGGTGCTTCGAATCAAGGAGTTGATTATTCAGCAGTTACTAATGCATCTTCTAATACTACATTAGCTGATGGCAAAAAAGCTACATATGTAGAAGATACTTTAGCTGGGGAACTTCAGAGAATTAAAGCATATATTGCTGAAATTGGTAGAGAAGCTGCTCTCTTAGCATTAAAAGCTGCAGGAGCTAATGTAGATGAAAATTCTAAGCTTGATAAGATTGCAGAAGCAATGCTTTCAATCGTTAAGAATTCTGCTGCTGACGCTTCAAATGCTGCTAAATACCAAAAAGATCAAGCTAAAGAAGAATTAGTTCTTGATGCTGGTAATGAGACTGTTTTACCTGCTGGTTACTATGTAAATTCTGTAACTGTTAAAGCTACTTCCTTTAGAGATCAATCTCAAGCTACTGCTACTGCTAAAGATATTCTTGATGGTGCTACTGCTTGGGTTAATGGTGTAAAAATTACTGGTACTTCTACTACAAATCTTTCAGATAAATCTGCAGGTAATGCTGCTTATACTGAAGTAAACGATAAACTTGTAATTAACCTTAAAGGCGATGATGCTGCTGCAGAAGACAAGTTTGTTAATACTGGTATTAAGTTTGTAACTCAAAATGAAGTTCCTACTGAAGTTCTCATTAAAAAAGTAACAACTCCTGATGCTGAAGAAACTGCTGTTGCTACTGCAGTTTAGATTCCTGCTGGTTACTATCCTGCAGCTGTTAGCATTCCAGTACATATACAAGATGCTGCTGGTAATGAAGAAAAAGTTCTTAATGTAACTGAACTTAACGTAACTGGCGATGTTGCATTTGGTAATGCTGAAAATTATAGATTTGATCCTAGTACTTCAGAAGGCGCTGGTAGATCATTCGATTACTATACTGGAGTAGTTGTTGATAAAGCAGCTCTTGTTAAGAACAATATTACTGGTGGATATACAGTAGGTAAAGCTGGTTGGGTTAATTCAACTGATGCTTTTGCAGGACTTAGTGAAGGTTCTTATAAAGCAGATGCTGCTGATGTTGTTGTAACTCCTAAAGTTGACGGAGCTACCGTAACTATTGCTAAGGCTGTACATGGTTATACTCCTGATGAAGTAGTTGTTAATATTGCTGCTGTTGCTAATCCTGAAGATCAAGAAGCTGTAAAACTTGTTGCAGACAAGGATGCTGGTAAAGTAAGTTTTGATACTACTGTTAATATTACTGCTGGCTATCATAATGCTAAAGATGTAGTTGTTAAGGGGGAAGTAGACTTAAATACAATTGCAGGTTCTCATGAATTTGCTGAAGCTACTCCTTCTGCATCAGAAAAACCTCAATATGATAATGTAGTTGGTTCTCAATTCTTCACTGATAAAGTTCAACATGGCTATATTAAAAATGATGTAGATAAGAAATATAAAGTAAGAGACGCGGAAATTACAACAGTTCCTGTTTCTTCTAAAGCTGGCAATGGTGGTGCTTATGCTACTATTACAGTAACTCCTTCTACAACTGGTTGGTTTGAAGGTAAAATAATTCCTATGACTCAAGCTCAAGTTAAGGATTTAGTTGATAACTTAACTACTGTAGAAACTGTATCATACACTTCTACAAACACTGCAGAAAGTTCTGCTATCGCTAATACTGCAGGAGCAATAGTAACTGCAAAAGAAGGATCTTTCTATGACAGTGTTAATATGTCATCTTTACTAACAGAATTAAAAGGAATTTAATAAAACAATGTAATAATATAAGGAGGAGAACTCCTCCTCCTTATTTAATAATAAATATATAATATGGCAAGACGATTAGACACTAAAGGAAAATATAATAGCGCAGAAGCTACTGAACAAAATATTACCTCAGTACTAACTACAGTTGATGCAACAAATTATCCAGCAACAATTGCTGGACAAATTGATAGAATTGGTGATGCTCATGAGATTATTCAAAGAAAAGCATTATAGATGCAACTTAAAGTACCTGCAGGACAAGGAGATAGTAAGCCTGAAGCAACTACAGCACTTACTCAAGACCATTTATTAATGGATACTGCTGCAGCAATTAATACTATTTCTATTAATAATGGAGCTACTAAAGTTCTTGAAGAAGGCGGAAGTTACACAGTTCCTGTAGGCTATAATGTTAGAGAATATAAAATATCTGCAAAAACTGCTGCAGGATACTTAACTGAAACTACTCTAGCAACCTCAGGAGTAGATCTTATTAGTGGAGTAACTGCATATACAATTCAAGGTGGAAAGGCTACTAAAGTTACTGGTTCGTTAGCTGATTATAGGACTGGAACGGATAATCAATATAAACCAGCAACTTCTTATACTAATAATGCTAATACCTTGGCAGTTAAAATTCCAGCAACAGGTGCATATAGTTCAGATAATTATTTAAAAACTTCTATACGTTATGCTCCTACTGTAGACACTTTATCTATAGATGTTAAATATGCTCAACAGACAGGAAGTAATGATGTTGCATTAATTGATGATTTTATAATTCCTGCTGGTTATTATCCTACTGATAAATCTGTACCTGTTCGAGTGTTTGATGATAAAAAGAATATTGGAGAAATTAACATTCAAGCAGAGAAAAATGCAACTGGTGCAGGCCATGTAATTCCTGATGAAGGATTTGATTATTTAAAACAAGTCAATATAGACGAAGCGGGCGAATTTTCTATCCTTGATAATGGGTCAAGAGAACTATCAGTTGGATCCTATAATACTACAAATAAGGGTTATGCAGTCACTGCTGCTAATGTAGTTGGTAAATTCTCGACTGCAGGCTGGATTACTACCGCTAATAATACTGATTCTTCTGTTGTTGTGGGTAAGTTACCGAAAGCAACTTTTGGATTTACAAATAATATAGTAAAATCTACAGGAGCTGGTTATATCCCATCTGGAGAAACTCTTCTTACAATGTCTCCTTATACTCACAGTATGTCATTAGCTAAAACAACTACTGCTATTACTCATTCTGGTAATAATACTGGAGACGTTGCTGCAGCTCATTATTATGTAAAATTTAATGTAGATACTGCAGGATATGCAGTTACTGGAGCTCATTACTAGGACATTGGATCACAAGTAAGTTGTTCAGACTTTAAAACTTCTGCTACAGGTAGTGTAACTTATGCAGATAAAGCAGTAAATGCAAAAACTACTTATTTAGACATTACTGGAAATTATCAGCCAGGAGCACAATATATTAAAGCAACAGTTCGAAGTGCTAGTGCTCCTACACTATCAATTACTGATAAAACAGACACTGTTACTGTTGGGGCTAAGACTTCTGGAAAATTCCCAATTTCTGTATCAAACTTAACAGGTACTATTTCTGTTAACACTCCAGGATGGTTTACAGGTGGTACAGCTACTGATTCTAGTGTTACTGTAGGTACATTACCTGAATCAGTTCATACTTGTGGCGCAATTCAGTTAGGCAAGGATACAGACGTTGGTTTAACTACTGACCACTGTTATGTTACTTGTACTACTAGTACTGGTTATACTTTAGGTGAAACTAAATATATAGATCTTGGTAAAAAAGGCTCAGTATTTACTTTAGACACTGCTCATCCTTCTTAGGATATTGAAAAAGGAACCTACTACATGTCTTTAACTACAATATCTGTATCAAATGTTGCGGGAATTCTAAGAGGTCTTTCTGGTGGAGATTCTAATGTTGGTATTAATACCGCAACTCATCTAGAAAATTTAACTTCTGATACTACAATAGTAGGAACAGACAATCAATTCTTAAGTAGCGTTACTGTAGAAGTGTCTGGTATTATAGATAAATTATCAAAAATTTAATGTGGCAAACGCCCACTTATTTAGAATTTTAAACTATAATTATAAATTGGAGGGGCATTTTACATATACCCCTCCTTTTATTGTTTAATGAGTATAAAATATGTATAATTGCCTAGTTATTAACAATTTTTAATATATTAAATATGAGTTCAATAAATAATGAAATTAATGTTATTAATGTAGGAAAATCAAATGTAGCATCTTCCTTAATTTATAAATTTGGAGTTCCTAGAGAAAATTTATTAAATAAGAATGGTTATCTAAAAAGACTATCAGAGTGGAATTTAGATGGTGTTAGTCAATACTGGGCAGATTAGAAAGTATCTAGTACATCAAATAAAGAAACTACTCCACAGGTAGCTACGATAACAATAGGAAAAGAAGATAATTTATATAGAAATGAAGTACTTTCAGATAAATCTCTTTCTTGGAAATTTTCAGAGGGAGTTGACATTGATGGTAATCCTGCTCTGTATAGAAATATACTAAAATTATCATCTACAGGAGTTTTAACTGTTCTTAATAATATAAATATATCTGGAAGGATTAATAATAATAATATTTCTGCATTTTTATCTTCTTCTTCTATTGCCTCTAATACTACAAGTAATACATTAATTCCTACCTATAAAGCAGTATGGGATGCTATAACTACTAGAGTTCCAACTACTAGAACTGTTAATAGTAAAGCATTGTCTTCTAATATTACTTTAACTGGATCTGATATTAATGTATCTTCTTCAAACAGTAATAAGATAGCATCTGTTCTTAATAAAGAAGCGTACTTAGAATGGGGCGGAAAAAATCAAATTAATAGTAGTTCTCCTATTGATTTTACATTAAATCCATTTCTTAGTGGAAATAAATTGGCAGCTTTAACACGAAGTGATGTTTCTTTATATCGAGAAATTTCTACAGACGGAACTTCCTGGGCGAGTGTTAATTCTGTTGCTGATGCCAATAAAAAATTATTTATGGGTGATTCTGACTATTAGAGTTAGAACTTAACTACTGGAGGTTATCTATAGACCTAGGGAACACAAGCCTCATCAGGAGAGAACTAGGTAAGAATATCCGCCCTATGTAGAAAAGGAAATGATATATATGCAGCTTTCTCGTTAAATAAAATAATATTATCAATGGCAGCATCTTCTTATGTTGGAACTGATTATGACTATTTTAAATTAGAATGTGGAAAAAATGCAACTGATGCAAAGGGTACTAGTGCAACTTGGACTACAATAGTTAATTGGACTCCAGTAAGAGGATATCCTGGATTTAATACAATAAATTTTAATCGTATCTAGGTAGGTATTAATAATTCTGATTATAATATTATTAGATTTACTTTTAAAGGAGGATGTTCTTGTGCTAAGATATTAGGGTTTGGAGATTGTGCTAATTATTGGAGAAGTAATTATATAGGATTATATGGAAGACCTTACACAATTAACCATAATGGATTAACAACATTTATGGGAGGAATCTCAATTCCAGGGAATTTAAGTGCCTCGGGAACTACTAATCTTGGAACAACAATTATTGGAACTAGCAGCTCTACTAAAGGATTGACAATACATGGAAACATAGATGCTACAGGATGGACTAAAATAGGATCTACATTAAATGTGTCTGGAAAAACAACTTTAGGAAGTTCTAGTACATCTGCAGATTTATAGGTATATGGTTCTATTAATGCTGCAAACAATATAACTGCTAGTGCTTTCTATGAATCTTCAGATAAAAATTTAAAAGAAGATATAACATCTATCTCTACAATGGATTTAGCAAGAGATATTCAATTAAAAGAATTTAGATTTAAAGCCGATGGAATTAAACGATATGGAGTAATAGCGTAGGACTTACTTGAAGAAGGTCTTGATAATTTAGTATCAACTAAAGATAATCATCTTACAGTTGATTATATTTCGTTACTGTGTTTAAAAATAGCACAATTGGAAGAAGAAATTAAGAAAATAAAAATGAAATTGTTATGATACGGCGGTTTAGTTATGACATGGAATTACTATATAATAAATGGTCTCCATTTGTCATATCTTCTGTATTAATAATTCATCATATCCTGCAATACTTACTCTCAGTAGATTTAACTTGGATATAGTATGTATTTTTGCCAGCATTAATAACAAGCTATCATATGTATAATAGTAGGGATGTATTTGGATTATGTAGAATTCATAGATGTTTAACAAATTATTCAATTTGTAATATATTTGTATATATTACAGAGCACTATTGGATAGTCCCGTACATAAATACACCATGGTTATTGTTTATAATGGCAGGAACTTTAGTGACATTAGGATTTGCTGTATATTACTACTATGTTGACATTTATTGCAAACGTGCTAAGGCAAAAGCTGAATAGTTAGAAAATGGTACATCTAACTTAAGCTCGGAAGGTTGTTATAAAGTTTTAAACTTTCTGAATTTATTAGAAAATGGAGATTAGTCTTTTACAAAAACTGAAGCAGCAGATTATATAAAAGTTAGTAAATCTACTTTTGAAAATTATGTTAGATTAAATAAAATTCCAAAAGGAGTACGTTTACATGAAAATAGTAAACTATTATTTTGGTATAAATCTGATTTGGATAAATTTTTATATGGATAAAGTATTAAGTTGGAAAGATTTAGGGAATACAATCAATATAGTACCAGGAGATACAGATAATAGATGCCCTTCTTATGGCAGAGTAAAATCAGTAAATTCTAATAGCGATATTAATAATGTAATAGTATGGCCCTCTGGAAGAAGGGATACTTAGCTTATTCTAAATTCTTATTTTAATACATAGGATTATTGGGAACTTAAATTTAAGAATATTGACGAATCTATTTCTGGATATATTATAAATATTAATGAAGAATTTAGTATTAAAATTGAATCTACCCAATATAAAAATGGTATAGGTATAATTTCTAGTACAACTTTACATTATAGAATTACTGAAGGTAATAAAGTTCTTTATGATGACACTGGTGAATTATATACTAGTAGCTTTATGAAGTGTTATGAAGTAAGATATAACGGAGGTAGTGCTCCTGCCATGTACAATGACTTTAGATTAACTTTTAAATCTACCCATGGAGAAACTGCTGAAGAATTTTATTTAGAAGTATGGGTAGAAGGGCATGAAGAAACTAAAGAAATGGTTAAAATAATATATACTAACTCAGAATAATATTTAATAAATATAATGGATAAGATTTTAAGTTGAAAAGATTTAGGGAGTACAATAACTAAAATGTCTGGAGATCCAGATACTAGATGTCCATCATACAATCGAGTAAAATAGGCTAATTCTAATAAGGTTATTAAAAATATAATTTATTGGCCAAAAGGAAGATAGGAAACATAGTTAATAACAAATGCATAGCTTATTACAATATTTTCTTATTATATGAAAATTTAGAATATAGATATGTCTATTTCTAGATTAGAGTTATTAAAAGGAGAAGAAACTATTATTTCTATAAGAGCATTATAGCTTTCAGCGCTATAGATTACACCTGTAAGTTTACATTATAAAATTATTATAAATGCTAGACTATATATGATAATACTGGACACATTTTAGACAATAATATTATAAAATGTTACGAAGAAGGATATGATGATAATATTGTTGCTTCAGACATTCATTAGTTTAAAATTATATCTAAAGCTCATTTTAGGTCAGGATCAATAGAAATATGGATAGATGGACAAGAAAAATCTAAAAAGATGATTGAATTAATTGATCCCTATATAGAATAATATTTAATTTTTATTAAATATTAGAATTATTATAAAATAATATATTTAATTATTTATTTAATATATAATTATTAATAAAAAAGAGAATTTAAACTTTTAGTTTAGATTCTCTTTTTATTTTTTAGGAGATTTATAATTTTGAAATTTTAATGAATATTATTGTATAGTTCTAGAACAGAAAATTAACAATAATTATTAACCATTAAAATTTTAAAGTATGAGCGAAACTAAAACTTTTGTAGTACCTGATTATTGCAGAAATGACAATGATGATTTTGCTAAAATGGCTTTATTGAACAACGGTGGTATGAATGGATGGGGAAATAACCCCTTTTTCTACTTAATCTGGATGTGGATGATGAGGTATATGAACGGAGACGCTTGCCAAGGCAATCCACAGATCACTGCTCTACAAACAGCTATGCAAGACAATCATAATTCGGATTTATTAATGTCTGCAATTAGAGGTAATGAGAGTGCTGTGCGTGAATTTAGTGCAACCACTGGATTAAACTTCTCTGCTGTACAGAATGCTATATGCGGAGTAAAGAGTGCTATTAATGAAGTAGGTGCTCAATTAGGATTCAGCTCTGAGCGTATTATTAACTCAGTACAAGCTGGAGATTGCGCAGTTATTCAAGCAATTAAAGATGCTGGATGTTCTATTAATTAGAACATTATAAAAATGGGATACGATAATCAATTATCCAATGAAAGATAGACTACTACTATAAATCAAGGAATTTATGGTTTAAATACTGCTTTAGATAGAAATGCTTGTGCAATAGAGTATAATACCCAAAAATAGACCTGCACATTACAAAATGCTATTAAGGATACTTCTGCTGCAAGCACTAATGCTATTATAGCTAAATTAGATGCCATAGAAGATAGTAGAAAAGATAGAGAAATTTCAACTCTTACTGCTCAATTAGCTTAGGCACAAGCTAGAGCAGAAAGACAAGCAGAACTTGCTCCAATTATAGCTCAAGTAAATGATATTAGAAGAAATCAACCTACTACAACTACTATTGAATATCCACAATTAACTGCAATTCCTAATACTGCATTTTTAGGTTCATTACCTATAAATACTGGTATCTGGGGCTAATAAAAGGAAAGGAGGTAGGTATGGCTTTTATAAATCCTTTTATTAAAGTTAATGCTGGAGGAATCCCAAGATTGTAGGCAATTAATACTCCAGTAGCTGCAAGTGATAATTCTTTAACCTATGATTTTAATAATCATAGATTTTTAAATTATCCTTATGCTGGATTATTAATTTTTAAATTGCCTGCTGTAACTGCTGCTGCATCTGCTGGTGATGTTTATTTTACTACTTCTAATGATAACAAAACACAAGTGTATGATTACTCTGGAAATGCAGTAAAATCTAATGACGCCAATATTGCTAAAGGAGGGGTATTTATTGGATGGTATTCAAATGATTAGTTATTATTATTAACTGGAGTTGCTTAATGGGATTTCAAAATTTAAGACCAAATAATACTTTATATATCTTATATAAAAGTATCCCTAAATTAGAGATAGGAAGGGTGAACAGTGTTTCACCCCCTATCCCTAAATTTACAGGGAATTTTCAAGATATGACTGTAGATATTTCTACTAATATTGATGATTCTATTACAAACTTTTAGAAAGTTCCAGCAAATTTAGAAATAGCAGATGTAGGAAATGATATGGTTATCTCTTATGATAGATAGAGAATTTCTGATGAAATTAAGACCTTAAAATCTAGAAGTGAAAGTGCTCTAGAAAGTATAGACTTTCATAAAAAGATGATAAAGGAGTGCAATGATTTTATAAGAATTCTTAATCCAGAGATTGCAGAAAAAGAACAACGAGATCAAGAAACAAAGTAGCTTAAAGAAGAAATTAGTTCTTTAAAAGAAATGTTTTCTAGTTTTATGGAACAATTTAAACAATAAAGACTATGCCAGTAATGATTCAAGTTTCTGACGATAAATACAATTGCATTAAGCATTATGTACAAGCTTCTTTAGAATATGTTAGAATGGTAGAACACAAACTAACAGAGGTTCTAGAAGTTATTGAAAAAATAGATGAAGAATAATATTTTATAAAGTTTTATACAACAGTGGAACTACTATTTGAAATACAAATAATTATAGGAGAATATTCTTGTTAACATAGATTATTCTCCTTTTTTATTTTTTATAAATTAACTATTTATATACTATAGCGTAGTATTAATTTTTAAATGAGTGTGAATTATGACTTTAAATGAAATTTTGTTAAAACAAAGTGTTTTGGCACCACTCCTAGTAAAATCAGGAGACGATGAATTAAGTAAAGAGTTAAAAGTAAAAATTGTTAGACTTAGAATTGCTTTTAATAAGATTAAAAATCAATTTGAAGATGAAATTAAAGAATTCTCTTCTAGCCTTATTCCAGAAGATTTGAAAAAGCTTCAAGAGATCCCTGAAGATAAAAGGACTTTAGAAGATTCTAAAAAAATTGAAGAACTTGTAGATAAAGTAAATTCTGAATACAGAGAATTTTTGGAACAAAAAGGAAAAGAAGAAGTTACATTTACTGCTGATGATTCTTTTACTGATAATGAATTTGACGAAATTATTTCCGTTAATGCAGGAAATGATGTTACTGTAAATGGTAATAATGTAAAAGCAGAGGAACTCATGGACAGTTTTTATGCTTTATTTGTTGATAAGAAATAATAATGCAATAAAGCTCTTACAGCACTAACAACATTTAGGCACTTAATATTAAATTATCTTTTATAGTAAATACGTTATTTAGCTTGTAGGAGAATTATTTTAGATAAAATATATAATAATATCAAAATGAAAGTGAATTATGGATGAACAAATTTTAGATGCTTCTACTATTGATGAATTTAATGAATATGATTTAACAGGAGAAGCCCCAGAAGATGGTAATTAGTCTTATAAAGATTCTAATGAACCGGATAATTCAGAGGAAGATTCTGATTCTAACTACGAAGATAATTCGCAAGAAGAATCAGATGATTCGTCATATACTGACGAAGACGATTCCTATGATGACGATTCATTTACTAAAGAAGTCTTAAGGCTAAAAGGAATTAATGATCCTAATAAAATTAAATTTGAGGATGAATCTGGTGCAGTTATTGAACGAGCATGGAATGATTTATCTACAGAGGAAAAGTTAGGAGTTCTTACATTGGAAGAAGATACTGATACTGATTTGGAAGACGAAGAAATTCAATTTATAAATATGCTTCGTCAAAACAATCTTACTCCTTCCTAGTATCTTCAGGCTTTTCAGTCTAATATAACACAACAAATTCTCGATAATTAGGAAATGCCTTATGAGGTAGATAACCTAACAGACGATGAATTATTTGCATTAGATTTAATTGAAAAATTAGGAGAAGAAAATGTTACTGATGAGGAATTGCAATCAGCTATTGAACAAGCTAAAGCAAATGAAGATTTATATTCAAAACAAGTGCAGGCTTTAAGGGATCATTACAAAAACTTAGAAAACCAGCAAGAATATGAACAACAACAAGCACAGCAATACCAAAGAGAACAATCTTATCGAGATTTTTCAGAACAAGTTTTATCTTAGATTGAGGGATTTGATAAAATCGCTGGGGAGGAAATTGATCTAAGTGTCGACGATAAAAATGATATAGCAAATTATATCTTAACTAGAGACGAAACTGGATTAACAGACTTTTACAAAGATCTTCAAAACCCGCAGGCATTAACTACTGCTGCTTTCTGGATGTTAAAGGGCCCAGAAATTATGCAAGAATTACAGTATGAAATTCAGCAAGCTTATAAGAGGGGATATGCCGTAGGAACCTCTTCAAAGCAACCTGCTCCTAAAGTAGTTGTTACTCCCAGAACAAACACTGAGCAGACTGATTATAATACTAGTAATGATGCTGCAGCGCTTGGAGATGATGAATCTTATTTATATACTTAAAAAATTGATTTATGTTATTAGCTAATTTTACAACTGTACGCCCTGAAATGGGTGGAAAGTTCTGCCCATTTAAAACTCTATTAATTGCTGGAACCCCTTCAAATAGCTATAACACAAGATTATTGGGGAATCAGCAGCCAATCCGTAAGATCGGGAGGTTCAACGACTAATAAATATCAAAATTAAATTATGAATTTAACAAAGTATGATATTGCTATACTATTAGGTCTATTGTTAGGAAATGGGCATATAGATTCTAAGGGATAGATACATATTAAACATAGTAAGAAACAAAAAGAGTATTGTGAATTTAAAGCAAAATTAGTACATTCTATATGTGGAGGATCTAATATAAAAATAAAGGAATCCATAGATGGGACTAATAAATTTAAAAAGCAATCAAAAAGATTTCAACAAATAAGAAAACTACTTTATTCTAAAAATAAAAAAACTATAAACAATGAAATTCTAAATCTAATTCAACCAATAAGTATTGCTTTGTGGTGGATGGATAAGGGGAGCGTGATTAAAAGCGCTGACTCTTTCACACTAAAATTTTTTATAAATAGGTCATTAGATGAAAGTAAATTGATTTAGAATTATTTTTTATCTACTTATAATATCAAATGGGATATAATTCCATCAGATATAATTTAGAATAAGTATATCTTAAGTTGTAATGATAAGAAATTCTTAGCTATTATAAAAGATATTGTATCTAAAGTTAAATGTATGCAATATAAAATAATTGATATTTAACACGAAATAGAGCATATTTTTAAAATATGAAGATATAGTCTGAGCTCATACGATGATAAAGTGTGAGAAGTATAAAATAAAGAGTTTGTACGTTAACAGAAATTGAGAACTAGAACTTATGAGGATTGGAGTAAATTCCTTGGTGCTAAAGCCCATAAAATGGGTATCGTAGCAAAGCTTTATCCTCAAAATACAATTTCAGCATTAACCGATTTACTTGGTAATGTATGGATGGGAGACCAAAAGAAGAAACTTGGCGGTTTTCAATCTATTGACAGCACATACTTCGAGTGGGAAATTCAAACCAACCAAATTAAACGTATTCCATTTGCTGCAGTTCCTGTAGAAAATGGTGCTGATGGTTCAGAAATTGAAATGATCTTCCCAGAGAACTACTACCAGTTAGAAGAAGTATTTAAAATCGATGGTTCAGGCCAACAATGTATGGTCGTAGCACCTCCTGTGCGTAAAGCTGACAATATGTGGTCAGTTATCGTTCGTTTGGTGGATAATGACTATCGTGAAGTACTTGATGTAACTGCATGTCAACCTGGAATGACCACTCACTGGCTCGGTGATTAACATTGCCGAGGATAAAATAAACTAATTGCTGGAATATTCTATTAATTTAGAACAATCAGCAGCGAAGATTATATTTTAATTATTAATTTTAATAAAAATATAATACCGTTCAACGACTAGGCAAATGCCATAATTTTATATATTAAATTATAATATATAGAATGAAACGTTTATTTGTAGAATAATCTGCAAAAGATATAGTCTGATCTTAGCAGTAATGTTAAGTTAACACGAAAAATGAATGCTAAACCTGAAATGTCAGATTGTGGTTTCACTAAATATTAGAGTAATATTGAAAGAATGCGCAATTTCATGACATTATTCCGCGTAGTAATCATCTGCGCACTGTAGTAAATTAAACAATAATTGAAAATTTAATACTAAAATCCCTTGAATTGCTGGAAGCTTAGTTGTAATCAGCAGCCAAGGCTAAATAATCATAAGATCTTAGATAAATTATTTAGTAAGGTTCAACGACTATCCTAATGGAGTAAAGATTATATAATCTTGATGCGAGGGATAAATTAACAAATAATAAATATGAAAAAATCTATAGTATACCAAACAATTAATTTAGTAAATAACAAGATTTATGTAGGAGTGCATACTCAAGAAAATGTAGATATTTTTGATGGATATCTTGGTTGTGGATTTAATATAAACCATAAATTTTATATAGATCATCCAAAAGTTCCTCTTCATTTTGAAATAAAGAAATACGGAGTTAAGAATTTTAGACGAATTATCTTAGCAGTATTTGATTCTTATGAAGATGCAGTAAAATTGAAAAAACAAATAGTTAATGATAGTTTTGTTAAAAGAAATGATACTTATAATATTTCTACAGACGAAATGGATGAAATATCACCTATTAATCAAATTACTGCTGATGGAGCACTTATTTATACTTGGGGAAATGCGTCTATGGCAGCAGAAACCTTAGGTATATCTTATAAAAATATAATAGATGCTAAACTACATAAAGAAAGTTGCTTAGAATATTTTTGGAGTGAATCTCCTTCAATAAATATCAAAGAATATAATTCTAAAAAAGGAATGCATATATATCAATATTCAGATACTAGAAAATTTATACAAGTATTTGAATCAATAGAAGATGCAGCTAAAGCAATGAATTCTGATGAAAAAACTATATATAAAGCAGCTAAATCTGAAGAGAAATTTAAAGATTTTTATCTTTCTTTTAAATGTGTTGCAGAACTTGCTCCTAAAAAGCTTAAAAGACTAAAAGGTAAAATGCTTTATATATATGATTTACAAGGAAAATATATTACTGAATTAATAATGGGAAAAGAAGTCTATGATTTCTTCCAAACTAAGAAATATGGACAAATTAGACGTGCCCTTGTAAATGAAAGACCATTTAAAAATACTCAATTATCACTAGTAAAAGTTGAATCAATGGCACCTGCTAGTGAAAAAAATCAATTTACTCCCAGAAAAGTTGGAGCATATTCACTTGATGGAAATTTAGTAGAAGAATTCCGTAGTGTAAAAGATGCTACTACAAAATACGGCACTGGAGTTAAAAGAGTATTAAAGGGTATACAAGAAAAAACTAAAGATTTAGTATTTAAGTATTTAGATTAATTTAATGATATAGTCTAAAAAATTTAATTTTCAGAGATGAAAATTACTCAGATCGTTACAAATTAATGGAGGATACTCTTATTAAGATCTCTGAAGGCAAGGATGCTGGCTGCTTATCTGAAAAGATTTATGCAATGGATCCAATGTCTAAGGTTCTTATGGATAACTTCATGCAAGCGCGTGAGCAAATGCTCTTAATGTCGAAGACTAATATCGACATAAACGGAAAAGCAACTATTTCAACAAGGAATACTGGCCGTGAAATTCCAATTGGTGAAGGTCTTATTCCACAAATTGAACGTTATTGTTCAAAACACGTTGCTTCTAAGGTAACCATTAATACATTCTATACTATTATGAATGAAATGGTTCAACGCGCTGATAATCCTCAAGGTAATCACTTAACAAATACCTTTGTTACAACTTATTTAGTTGCAGCATAAATAAGGTGCTTTACATCGTAAGATGTATCGAATAAGAATTCAAATTGCTGGAAAATGCTAAAGGTTTTTAAACTACAACGTAAGAAGTAATTCTAAACGTGATAGTTACGAAAGTAGAAAAAATTAAAAACATGGTATATGGTGTAAACCTAAGTACTGCATCAATGCATGATCAGCAGCAAAGGCTTCCTTAAAGGAAGAATGTTCAACGACTAAAAGTTTTCTATCCTAGGAAAACTAGGATAATGATATAGTCTACCATATATTGAAAGATATATGACTTGTGTTATTTTTGTTTGTAACGAGCAAATGATGGCAATTGTGAATAAAGTTCTTATGGCACATTTAAAAGATTTCAAAACTGATGGAGCTTTATTCTATTCTAAAGTAAATGGTGGTTCTTACTACAAAGTAGGTGCTAGCTTTAGTTCTTATGAATTTAACGGTAAGTATGTTGCCGCTTAATATTAAAAAATATTATGTAAATTTATTTAATTGCTGGGACTTCCTTAGAGTCTTACTACTACAATAAATTCGAAAGAATTTATGAATGTTTAAAAACAGTAAGAATTGGAAAATCAGCAGCTATTCTCCTAGAGCTGTATAGTATGGAGACAGTTCAACGACTATCTTATAATAAGAATAGATTTTAATCGAAAAAATAAATATCTTATGGAAATAAAATATATTGTATATATTACAATAAACCTATGTAATGGAAAATTCTACATAGGTGTACATAAAACTAATCCAAATGTATTTGATGGATACATTGGAAATGGGATTTATAGACAAAATCAAGCTAATAAAAATTATGCCTTTCATTCTGCAGTAAGGAAATATGGATATTCTAATTTTAAAAGAATTACTATAAAAACATTCCCATATACAAATGAAGGCAAAAAACAAGCATACGAGTTAGAAGCATAGCTTGTTAACGAAGAGTCTATAAAAAGTAAATATATATATAACTAGGCTATTGGAGGCCCTGGTAGTCCAGATATAGCAGTTTATAAAAAAGTATATATGTTTGACTTAAAAGGAAATTATTTAAGATCTTTTAAGTGCTCTAGAGATGCAGCTTTATTTATCAACAAAGATAATGTAGAAAGTGCACGGCAAGCAATAAAAAATAATTGTAGAGGAATAACTTAGTCTAGTTTTGGATATTTTTGGAGTTATAGAAAAAAATTTATATCTCCTACTACTAAAAGAAAGTAGGTAGCTTAGTATACTTTAAGTGGGAAATTTATTCAATACTATGAAAGTATTACAGAAGCTGAATATAAATTAGAATTAACCTCAATACAGCAAGCTATTAGTAAATAGTATTAGTGTGGAGGATTTCAGTGGAGATTTTATACAGGGGATTCCTCAGATATAAATCCATTAGAAAATATATTTACTAAAAATAATAATATCCCTATAATTATGAGTAAAAAGAATGGTGAATTTATAAAAGAGTACTCAAGTATAAATGAATGTGTAAAAGAGAACCCATAGCTTAAATCATCTCAAATTAATAGAGTAATAAAAGGTATTATAAAATCCCATAAAGGTTATACATTTAAAGGTAAAGATATAGTCTGAACAATATAGAAATATATTGATAACTTATTGAACACTATTACATTTAAGGTAGATAGAACCCTTACTCGCGAATATATTATGCCATTCGCTATGTGCCTTGACTTTACTGGTGGAAAAACATCAGCAACACCACCTATTTCATTATTCTCCCTTAAAGGCAAAGACTTAATGCTCTCTAAATTGCATGGTCCTGGATATGGAGAAAGTATCGTTTCGACAATGGTCGCAGGTGGTGCGATGACAGCAATGGGTTATGGCGGAATAGCCGTATTTAACCCATATAAGTCATATATCCTCTATTCAACTGAAAAGAGTATATAATTTAACTAAAGATAATCAATAAAAGCATAAAGATTAACAGAGAGGGATAACCTCCCTCTCTTATACTAATTATATTCAAATGATTTATGGCTAAAAAGGAAAATGTTAACTCCATAAAAGATGGAGATTTATCTAATATTATTGTACTTAGAAGTGTTTGGGGAAAAGCTAATCAAAATTATGTATTGCAACCTCAAAGAGATAAATATGGTCAATTACCCTCTTGTGTAAGACGAGTAAATAACCTTGGAGATATGATACTATCAGAAAAAGATAAGGAAGGAAGTCTAGAAGGACTTATTCCAGAAGATGAGCAAATTGTAGTACATGATGGTTCTGTATTTGATTTAAATAATCCTAGACAAGCAGCTGAATGGGAAGCTATTAAAAATTGTTTTTTAATTGCTCCAGATAGATATGCTAAAGATGATAAAGGTAATTATTTAATCGATGGTTCTATTGATACTACTTCTAATGCTAATTATGGAAGAGCTTCTAGATATGGTAGAGCAGAGCTTTACATTGAACGTCCTGGTATGGAATCTAAGAAGAAATTGACCGCAAGAAAATTGCGTTTACAAGCTCAAAATTTCATTATGCAGGATGAAGCTGGTTATGAAGGATGGCTTAGAATGGCTAAAGTTCTTGGAAGAAATATGACTAATCAACCAGCTGCTGATGTAGAGGAATTCTTGTTCTCTGTTGCCGATAAAACTCCAGAAAAAATTATTGAATTATACACAGGAGGTGATATTCAATTACGTCTTTTATTTAGCACTGCAAAAGAAAAGAAAGTAATAAAGAAGAAACAAAATATTTATTTTTACGGTACTGATCAACAGATTATACTCGGAGCTTCAGAAGAGGCAGTAATTAATTGGATGAAAGATCCTAAGAATGCCAAAGCTCTTGAATTAATTAGACATGATACTTTCCCTGAGATGTTTGGGGAATAAATAATTAATAATAATTAAAGTAATGACTGCAAGATAGGTATTCGAATCAACTTTAATTGAACTTAGTAAGGTTTAGGCACCTGCCTTGAAGCTTTACGAATTTAATTACTTATTTAATAAGGCAATTAATCAATACATTAATAAGGTCTATAATCACTATGATCTAAATCAACAAACTACTGATGATTTACGTGTACTAAAATCAACAGCTTATTTAACTCCTGTTAAATACAATAAAGATAATAGTGCATTACATAATAGTACTGAAGCTGTTAATGCAAACTCCTATCTCAGTAGAGCACATAGTTCTATACAATCTTTGCATGGTGCCACTTATGAAGTAGCACTTCCATTGGACTATTTGCATTTACTAAACTGCATCTGTGTTTTCTATGTAGCAAAGCAAAAGGATTGCTGGGATGCTGGTTCTTATATTGAAATTCCAGCCACTCGTTTAGCAGCAGATACTTGGGCTCAAATTATTACTGATATATATAATAGGCCTTCTCCAATGAGACCTTACTATTATATACATAATCAGAATAGTTCTACTAGAAATGATGTGCTTCCTACAAATCCTATTACAGGAATTTCAGAGCTAGGAATTCCTACTGGAGCAGATATGACTGGAACTTATAAAGTAACTTCTAATGGATATGTAATTTATACTGCTATTAAAAAACGAGATGTAGGGGCAGTTAAATTACAGTATGCTTACTATGAAGGTAAGTATTATATAGTGAATAGAGAGTTTGATCCTAGTAATCCTGGAGAACCTTTAGAAGGAGACAATCTTAAAGCAGCATAGGAGCATATAGCATAGGATGATACTACTGCAACTATGTATTATCTCGATCCAGAAGACACTGTAGGAATGATCAAAGATGATAAAACACTACAATCTGGCTCAAATCTTCCAAGAACTTTTAAACTAGATTTTGGTAATAATACTACAGAAAATGTTTCTTTAGTAGAAAAACCAATTGGACTTCGTGCAGGAAATCCTTCTAATGTAAGAATGGAAATCCGTTATGGTAAAGATGATTCAGTTTTCTAGCTAAAAGAAGTACAAGTAGATTATGTTAAATCTCCTCAATTCATCAGATTAACATAGGAACAAATAGACCTTACAGAAGATACTTCGCAAATCATGGAATTCCCTGATTATGTAAATCAAGAGATTATAAATGAGTTGGTACATTTAGTTATGGAACGTACAAACGATCCTAGACTATCTAACAACATATAGATAACTAGAACTATTGGTGAACCAACCTCCCAATAGGCACAATCCGCAGAAGCCCGTGGCTAATGCATAAAATTTAATTAATTATGTTTAACTGGACAACAACAACAATTATTAACAGTCTTGAAGACGCAACTACTGGTGATAAATTAGTAAAAGTATGGAAGAATGCAGAAAACGGCTCTGGTTTTTCTGGTTCTTATCCTGTAATCAAAATTAAAAGAGATCATACTTTTGAAGCTCGCTATATTACCAATGTTTATAAAGCAGTAGCTAAAGATCCTATAAAGTGTAAGGCAACCCTCGATTTTACAAAAATTGTAGCTAAATTAAAAGCATTAGTTGATGCTGGAAGTATTTCTCCACAAATCTATGGTAGACTTGCTTTCTACATTGCTCTTGAAGGTTCTGAAGAATCAATTTATGCTAATGATATGTATCAAAAGGGTAAACCATTTTCAATCGGTTTTGGCCCTGTAACTATTACTAAGGACTCTATTGTAGAAGACGCCGCTAAAGCAATTGTTAAGAATCTTGTAAAGAATGCTACTAACGCAATTTATGGTAAGAGACTATTTAAACTTACTGCATAGGGTGAGACTAGTGTAGTTCTTGAAGGTACTTCAGAATTCCAGAGATTTAACTTCATCAATGTTGCTGTTGATGATTCTTCTGAAGAAGTTCTTGTATCTGATTATAATTTCTTCTTTGAAAATGAAGATTCTGGTGTTTCAGGAATTAAGCTTGATGAAAGAGGTCAGAATGGCTTTGGCACATATCTTTATATGATCAGAAATCTTCAACTTCCTACCGTTCATAATACTAGATGGTTACATCTTAGAGAAGATGAAAAGCCTGTAGTTGGTGCAAAGTATACTCAATACATTGTAAACTACTGTGCTCCTTCTATGGCTAATCCAGGTCTTACTGTAGTTGGTCAACACAATATGAGTGCTACTACTCATGTATTCTGGGTAAATGAGAATGTTGCTAATAAATTTGAAGCATTCTTGACAGAAGCTGGTATTACTCCAGAGACAGTTGCTCTTGCAGAGGGTAATAAAGTTAAGGATGACACTAAAGCAGGTACTGAATTCCCAGTAAACCACGAACAGACTGTAGAACATACTAAATCTAAGAAAACTGCTGGCAGTGCCTCAGATGGAGTCTAATTTTAATCTAATATAAGAAAGATGGGAGTTAATTCTCCCATCTTTTACTAATATTACACGACTATGGGAGTATTAGAAATATTAGGTCTCATTTTAGGTAGTGGAGGTATTAGTTCTCTTGCAACTTGGCTTTTCCATATTAAAGCTGAGCGAAGATTAAAAATGGCAGAAGCAGAACAAGGTGAGTAGATAGTCTAGGGTATGGTAACTACTAATGACAAGGATAAGTTTGAATCAATGTATGTATAGATTACGAAAATGATGAAGGATTATAATGAACTGTCCGATGATTATAGATCATACCGACAGGGGGCAATAGTGAAAGAGCGTAACTTCTAGAAAAAAATTGATGATAAATGTCAGGAATTAGCTGTATTAAAATCCTAGATACAATACCTCAAGGGACTGCGTTGTTATAATACAACCTGTCCCAATAGAATAAAAAATAATTCTGAAAAGTAGAAATAATATTAATAATTATATTTTTGGATGTATATTGAAAAACTAGCAAGTGCTATTAGAAATGATATTTTAGCTGGGTTAAAAGGATATCATCAGAATCTCTCCCTAAATATGGAATAGCTTGAAGATGAAATAGTCAATTGTAGACTTTCAATTATAGAATAGCAATTTTAGAACGGGAGAATTCCTTTACAAGATCTTATGGTTGCTATTAATTGTATAGAGGTTGACTGTGAATCTTTAGAACGTTGCAGTTGTAGCAATATTATTGATCCAACAATGGCCCAGCACTTTTAGATTCCACAATTAATATATAATTTTGGAAAACAAGCTATTAATTATTTAGGTTCTACTGATAGAAAATTAAAATTCTAGATTGTTTCTTCTTTATCAGAATTGGAAAATAAAAAATATAGAAAAAGAGGAAATAATAAACCATATGTTTGGATTGATTTTGCACCAAATAAAAATGGAATGTTAGACTGTTTCTTATTTAATGCTCCTATGCTAAAACAAGTTAGTATAGTAGGATTATTTAAAGATCCCAGACAATTAAAATTTTATAACTGTTGCCAGGATTCTCTGTCTGGAGAATTAACAGGACCTGATGATAATATGTCTTACATAAGTGATCTTATAAAAGAAAAACTTACAAAAGAAAAATTATACTATTATCGACAAGTTCCCCCAGTTCCAGAGCCTAATAATTAGGAATATAATACTGGTAATTAATTATTTTAAAATATATGAGTACTTTTGAAAACTTCCATTATGCTATATCATTAGCATAGTAGATGTATAATATAGAAGGTGATACTGAGGATCTTGAAGAAATTGGTCTTGTAGCTTATCATATGATAGGCAATAAAAGAACAAGACTATATAGAGCACAATTGTAGATTGGAGAAGACGGAAGAGCTCTTCTTCCTTGTAATTGTGATAGAATAGAAGCAGTTACATATTGTGGCTCAGAAGATTGGGCTTATACAAGTAACATACATCACCATGGTGATCCTCAGTCTAGAATTACAGAAGATTATATTGAAGGACAAAAAGAATTTTTAGATCCTCTTTACTAGAGCGGAAAGTTTGTTAAGTATAGACACGAAGGCGATTATATCTATGTTAACAAAGGCTTCGGAAAGATTAACATACTTTATCACGGAGAACAACTAGATGAAGAAGGATTACCTTAGATTACGATGAATGAAGCTATAGCTATAGCTGATTTTATAGCTTATATAGAATCTAATAAAAAAGCTTTAAAAACTAATAATAGAGCTGCTATGGAACAAGCATAGTTAGCAAAGCGAGAATGGCTTTTACATTGTGATAAAGCTAGACAACCTGAATATGTATCTCAAAATGAAATGGATATGATTTTAGATGCTTTAACTTCATGGAATCGTAAGAAAAAAGGATATAGTTATAAACCAACATTATAATAGTTAGGGGGTTCAAAGTGATTTGAACTCCCTTTATTTTTTATGAATTATGAGAAAACTTGCATTAGGGCATACATTTAGTGCTAGAGAATTGTTTTAGAATTTCCCACTTAAAAAATTAAAAATGACACAAGATTAGTGTGTAAAATAGTACTCAGATGGAAATAAAAGAGATTTAGCCTCGTCTATATTTTCTAGGAGTGTAGAAATGGTGATAGATGATATTATAGAAAATAATACTCAATTTAAATTCCCAACATTAGGAAGGACACAAGCATATTTACAAATGAATAGAACATCTGGAGATGCATTCAAACATGCTTTTAGAAACGGAAAATGGAGAGATATAGACTTTATAAAATCAGATTTTAATGGATATTAGATTAAACTAATAATGTAGAGTTTAAAAAGACCTGTTCGAGAAAAACTAGTTTATCTTTCTAAGAATAAAGCACAGAAAATAATAGAGCATACTAATGAAGGAAAGCAATATTAATTATGGTATAGAAAACAATTCAAGACTACTATGAGTAGATTTTTAAGGAATTTCCCAACATTCCTAAAAGAGATATCAAAAGAATTTTGCAATTTGGGTGGAAGTAGCTATACTTGCTTAATAGCTATGGTTGTGATGTATCTTTATAGAAAGGAAATTTTTGGATATACTTTGGAAAACTCATGAAAGATTCCTTACAACACTTTATATATTATAAAACTAAATTAAAGACCAAGCTTAGAATTTTATATAAACGTAATAAGATTCAATGGGATGGTTATTATTATTTTTCACTTCCATAGTCACAATATGATAAATATTTCTCTTCAGATAAAAGAAGAGGCAGACCTAAAAGTAAATTTACATTTTAGAACATAGTATTAAGAAAAATCTATGAGGAATGTTTATTAGAAGATATAAATGGAGTAGCAATATTTAAAATACCAATGGTAAGTGATCTTGGGTTCGAAAAGTTTATTCCTGAATTAACTACAAATTAGGTAGAATTAGTAACTTTAAAAAAGCATACTAAAATGAAAGATATTCTCACTTCAAACTACGATTACAAGATTATTAAAAATAAAAAATATAAATTATAACATGGCAGAGAGAAAAATTACCACCAATACATTTGGGGAAGGATTAATTATGGATTTTGCTCCAGATAATACTCCTAATACATCCCTTTCCAATGCTCTAAATGCTACTCTCCTAACCTATAATGGTAATGAGATGTCATTGTAGAACGATATGGGAAACGGGAGAGTAGAATCTGCATATCTTCCAGAAGGATATATTCCAGTGGGAGTATGTGAGTTTGGAGATATTATTTATATAGCTTCCTATAATCCTTTAATTAATAAATCTTAGATTGGATGTTTCCCATCCCCTGAAAGAAATATTAGTAATAAAGAGATTAGTGATTTAAATACTACATTTAGTTCAGATGAGCTTGCAAAAGATGGTACTATTGTTAATAGTAACATAAAGAAAATTATTTTTGGAAATAAGAATATAGGCCCTGGAGATAAATTTATTATATCCTGGGGACAGGCAGGACTTAATAATAAAAACTTTATCTCAAATTTTGGAAATACATTACAATCATTTGCTGAAGGAGAATCTTATTGGCCTAAATTAGTAAAAGTGCATATTGTATCAATTCAAGATGATGGAAAATTAATTTATCTTGATAATGATGTACAATGGTATCCTACTAATATAAAAAATATAAATAAGGATGAGTATGAAAAAGAAGATTCTGATATAAATAATTCATTTCCTATATCAACAGAAGAATTTCTTGATAAGGATGGAACAATGAAGGATTTACACAATCTTGATGAATATAGACATGCTCTTAATTGTCAATATTCTGTATTCCAACAAAAAGTTTCTGGAAAATTAGGAATATTATTAGAATTAGAATCTATTAATAATTTTAATTGTGGGCATAAAATTTTTAGAAGAAAGTATAAAATAAAAGAAGGAGAGAAAGAAAAAGAAGAAGAAGTATTTGATATATATTTTAGTGCTTCATGGGATACTGATAATTATAATATAAATCCTAGTGGAATTATAATTACAAAGAGTACTTTAAAAAATATGTCACTTGTAAGTAATGAAGGGTCCGGAGAAAATATTACTCATTATAAAAATTATTTACAAGTACCTAAAAATAAGGAACGTGACCGTGATAGAATGATCGAATTCACTAGACTTTATAAACTAGAAGAGCCTGGAAATACTTATGCAAAATTTAAAGAAAAATCTTATTATACTCAAGTAAAAAACTACTTAAGTTTTCAAGTTCCTGGTTCTATTGTATACCCAAATACTCCTGAACTTTCAACAAATTCAACTATATTAGATAAAGTAGGAAATATTGGGCCTTCAGAATCAATTACTACTAAAAATAATTCTAAAATTTCTACAAATGTTTTAGAAAATACAGAAACTCCTGTTAACCCAGATATTAATGATACTTCAGAAATTACAAAGCCAATATTTAAAATTTATAAGTATAGACCATTAATAAAGAATTTACTAAGGGCATATGTAGTAAAGGATGACTGTAAAGTACCTATGACAATAACAAAAGAATATGAAGAAACTAAAGAAGATAAAAAAATTAAAAAATCTATTACTTTAGGTGCTTATTATTGTAATCCTGAAGAAATTAATGATGATGGCTAGTATACAACTACTATAAATGGAATTAAAATCCCCTTATCGCCTGAAGGAATTCCTGATGATGTTGTTGTAAATACATTTAAAAGACCTGTTTTAGTAAAAGTAGCAACAGTAAAGAAGAAGGAATTAGATAAAAATATTAAGGATGCAGAATATTACATAAATTATACTGTATGTCCTTGTATGCCTTATGGTGTATTAGATCATTTAGCTATATCTAATACTATTGATTTTAATAAAAATCAAGATGGCTCTGTAAATCTTGATACTTGGAAATACTATGTAAATGCAGATTCTATTACTTTAAACTACGGATTAACTACAAATCTTAAAGAAGATGAAAATGAAGTAGTAGAAAAAGTAGTAATGGAATTTTATGATAATCAAGGACTTAGTGCTTCTTATGAAATAAAAAATCAAGATACTTTCGATGCTAAATTTACAGAATATATAGAATTAGATAAGGAATCATCTAATTATAAAATACTTAATACTAAAATACCAGAAAATTCTATAAGTAGAGAACTTACTGAATTAATCCCACACGCAGGAGAATATGCAGGATAGTGTGTTAAAGATATTTCACCAAAAGATGCTGATAAATATGTATATTTTGATAAAAATTAGAAAGTTAGAAGTGCTACTGATTTATTTGATAAAGATGGAAATCCAAAGTTAACAGAGGATAATATAGAAAATCCAGAAAATACAGAAGATCTAGAAAATATAGAAAATACAGAAGATACAGTAGATCCAGAAATACCTAATGATAATACTACTAAAGAAGAGTATCATTATAGTTATACTTTAACAAAAACTACTTCGGAATGTCTTGTACCAATAAAATATAGCTTAAGTTATGAAAAAGATATTAATACTTTAGATGCTATATCTTATATTAAAGGACATATATTTCATGGTATAGGATTTACATAGTATAATAAAAAAGTATTTGAAATTAATAAAAATAGTATAAAATGGTGCGGAGAATATATTCCAAATGATACTAAATATTACTTTATATTAGGTAAACATGGAGAAACTACTTATACTAGTGCAAAATTTGAAACATCTAGTGAATTTTCTATTTCAAATCTAGATTTTATAATTGTATATTATTATAATTTAGCTGGAGGAATAAATCTTTATTATACTACAGTAACTCAGTCTGGTGTAAAAACTAAATGTCCTATAATAAAAATTAATCCTAAATTAACAGAAGATCATAAACAAATTAAATTTAATGTAGATATTTAGGATGTCGATACAAAAGAATTAATTTCAAACGATAATATAAAAAAATTAATTATAAAGATAAATAATGAAGAAGTAAAAGTAGGAGAAGATAATTAGTATACTATAAATGTAGAAAAAGGAAATACATATAATGCTACAGCTTCTGTTACAACTCAAGTAAAGATAACTGAAAAATAGGTAATTGAAGAATGGACAACTTCTATATTTTTCTATTTTACAGTATATACTACAACAACTAATCCAGTAACTCCAGAATCAAAACCTTTTGAAATTATCTTTGGAAATGAGATTATAAAACATAATGGTAATTCTTTTATACAGTGTGAACCATCTAAAGATGTAAGTATTGATATTACTGATATGCCAGATGGATATAACTAGTATGATATTAACTCAGGAACTGATGCTGGAGTGTACTTTAATTTTAGGAATGATTATAACTATAATAAAGAAGGATTATACGAAGAAGAATTATATTTAGAGGCTTCTAGAAATATTTATTATAAAATTATTACTCCTGGAACTTCTGACAAATGGCATAGAGTAGATGCTTAGGCAGAAGAACCAATTGCTACAACTAAAAACTCAGGACCAATATACTTAGGCATTATTACAAAAACTCAAGATGCTTTTGAAATTGAAACATATGTATATAAAATTACTATAATAAATCATGAAAAGCCAACATTTACTTGGGGCGGAACTTATAATAATAGAGATGTGCAATTAACTATAACGTCTGATACTGATATTACTAATTCTAGGATAGAAATAAGTCAATCAGTTACAATTGAAAAAACTAATAAAAACAACAAAAGTTTAATATATATCATTAAAAATCCTAATATAGGTAAAAAATATACTGGAACTATATATCTAGAAACTTTAAATTATCATATAGAAAATTCTTTTAATTTTGAAATTAAAGGTAATGCCTCTGGAGGAACTAATTAGTCAAATGGTATTCCTATAATAAAATGGGAATATCCTTCTAGAACATTTACTAGTTAGCATAATATTAAATTTGGTATTAATAGTAATAATTGTAACGAATATCTTACAACACTAATAACCGAAGATTCAGCAGGAATTCATACTGAAAATTTAGGAAAAGAATTTAATGCAGAAAAATCTGTAACAATTAAAGAAGATACTAAAGTAACTGTTAGTATTACTGACTATAATGGAAAAATATTAAACAGTGATTCTAGAAAATATGTAATAAGTTTAGATGATGTTCCTGTATATCCTAATAATGCAGGCATCCTTTATTATGGAAGACCTTATTATGTTCTTATAAAAATTTTTAAAGCAAGATTAGATGAATTAGGAAAGTTTGATAGAGAAAATTATGAATTTCCTATAATTTATCAAAGATGGCTTTGGACTGCACCTATCTTTAATGATAAGTATACTACTTACAGTGACTTTAAGGACTGCCAATTTTAGACAGAATTAGACTTTATAGGATACTTAAATGGAAAAAAACTTATTAATCAAATATCTTCTAAGATATTACAACCTAAATGTTTAGAAGATAATTATCCTAAAAATGAAGATTTTAAAGTTATTGATTCTATAGGTGCAAATGTTAATATAATTGGAAGTTAGACTACTCCTAATATATCATTTACTGGAGTCCCTGATGTAGCAGATTCTTACGGTAGTTCTATATTTTTATCTGCAGAATCATATGCTAATATTTTTGTAAGTATTGGATTAGGAAACAAACGAATACTTATTGATGATACTAAAACTTAGCTTCAAGATTCTGATGAAGAATATTCTTTACCCGAGATTCTTCCAGATAGTGGAGATCCTAATAGTTCTGTATCAGAAGATTCTGATCCTATACTTGGTAAAGATAATTTTAATCTAGAATTATTATTTAAAGGATATACTCCAATAAAGACTACTGAAAGCTATAGATACTATGATTCTACAGGATTGAATATTCGTGAAGGAACCTTTGATATGTGTACAATTCCTTTAGAAAAGTGGCTTCCAACATCTGAAAATGAGACAAAATGTCCTCTATTAAGATTGTATGGAATAAAGTATAATAAGATGGCTGCTAGAGAAAGAGTACTTTTAGATTCATATAAACAAATTAAACCTATTATAGAAAAAATAGGAGACTTAGAACAATATGGATTAAGTATTGACGATTCTGGTAAACCATATTATGATAAAATTCCTTATTTAGGTTTTTCAGAGAGAAGAGGAGGGGGAACTAAAACTCATTTAACTTGTGGATATCTAGAATATACTAATGCCGATGATGCAAATCCAAGACTTTATATTAAATTTTATGATAAAATAGATGGAAATCCATTTAAAGGAAATTTTTAGAATGAATAGTTATCTAAATTCTTGGATAATATATCTACATCACTTGTTCAATAGATTATAGTAGGAAGAGGATGTAGAATAGGAGGATCATCTACACTTGGCAAAAGTTAGGACGATGGAGTAGATGGAGATGCAATTAGATCTCCAAGGCCTTATAGACTTACTAGTAGAATGGGTAGTGGAAACAGAAGTGATACAATAATGGGGTATAAAACAGATGATAGATAGTATTTTCCATTTCCAGCACATTTAACTGAAAATCCTGATGTACCCTATTCACAAAATAGTGTCGACAGATTCAATTGTATTGTGAATTCAGAAAAGGATGAAAAAGAAGATAATATATATTCAGAATTATGTACATTTAAAGGACAATCAGCTTTCTATACTACAGATACTACAGATACTAAAAATAATTTTTATACTTATACTTTATTAGGAATACAAGATTCAGCTAATGGCTTTATTGGAACCGCTGATGGAGGAATATTAAAATTTAAAAGAAAAAACATTGGATCTAGAGATCTTAATCTTCCTCAAAACTTTGCTTGGAGTGATAAAGCACCAGATATTCATAAAAATAAAGTAAAAAATTATGCACAAATAATTGCTTCTCTATTATCGCAAATATATGTATTATCAGACGACGAAAAAGATCATTATATTTTATAGAATTTAGTAAAATTAAATAAATATAATGAAGCTTGGAAAGCTGATATATTAGTGAAATTACATTGTAATACTAAAAATGAAAATTCTAGTAAATTTATTAATATTATTCCAAAACAATTCACTCAAGGAGGACATACATATGTTGGAATAAATTTATTTGCTTTTGCTGCAGCAGCTCAATACAGTGCATTGCGCCCAGTTGACAATAAAGGTAATAAAATATCTTTAGAAAGTTATGTAAATAGCGGAACATTTAAATTTACTGATGAGAATAATATAAATCCAGCATTTAACGATTTAGTTAAATGTATTGAATTTAGCTATGATTTACCTTACGATTTAGGAGATTTGGAAACCTAGTGTTATAATAGTAATTTTGCATCTTAGAATTTCTTACAAAATATATATACAGATGAGAATGATATAGTATAGAAACAAATTCCAGTATCTTAGACATTAAATTCTGATCAATTATATGTATTTAATGGAAGTAAGTTTATCCCATTTAATCATGGAAGTAACATATATTTAATTGATAAATTTATAAAGCCAGATAATTAGGGAACATTATTTGGAATTGTTTCAAAATATGATAATCTTGTTAAATTAGAATTAAATAGAAGTTCAAACATTCATGAAGCATTAACATATGATGGAGCTAGACTTGTATTTAAAGATATTACAAAATTGCAAGGATATGATTCTAAATATACTTGGATATTAAAAACACATGGAGATAATCCAGAACTTAGAGATTTAGCAAATATTAATTTATTTAATTATGGAAAATTAGTATAATGGCAGATAAACCTGAATGGATAAATCCATTACAATAGACAATAAATATTTCAGTACTTACTAAAATTCTCCCTAAGAAGGGAAATTTAGTATACGAATATAATCCTTTTAGAAATTACAGATTATCTAACGATTGTTATGAATATTAGAATCAATACTACACAGAAGAGCAATTAAAAGATACTTTTGGTATTGAATATGATAAAAATAGTAATCAATGGAAAAATTCAACTACTGGAGGTTCTGTTGACGAGTAGATAAATGTAAAGAAAAAAGGAGAACTAGTTGACTTTATTACAGATGAGCTAAGTTTCGACTTGGCTCATCCTGTAACAATGATTCCATAGTATTCTTATGATGGTTCTGTAAATCTCATACTTACAGATGGAAAAAACTAGCCTAAAATTATTAATTCAAGATTTAGTGCTTTAGGTAAGGATACTTATGAAATTGTTGATAGAAGTGGTAGCAATGATACCAATATTTATGACTAGGGAGATCAGTTTGAAGTTGATACTTCTTTATATAAGATTGTAAAAAGAATTCCAAAACTAAAATTAGTTGATATAAATAGTGGAGGAAATTTAAAATGTGGAAATTATCATTTTTATTTTAAATTAGCAGATGCAGATAGTAATGAAACTGATTTTATTGCAGAATCTGGACTTGTAAGTATTTTTATAGGTGAACACTATCCTCAGTCTGTTTATACTGGAAATAGAGATGAAAATTCAGTGAAACAAGTTATATTTAAACTATCAAATGTAGATCCAGCATATAGTTATGTTCATGTTTATTATTCTAGATATTCTGCAGAAGACGGAGAAAATAGAGTAATTCATTATAAACAAATAAATAAAGATTATACTGTAGATCATTTTCAAGAAAGTACAATTCTTATTACAGGATTTGAACAAACCTATGATGTTACAAAAGAAGATATAAATTTATTCTATAATATTATAGACTCTGCAAAAGCTGCCACTACAGCTAAAAGTATGTTATTCTTAGGAAATGTACATAAACCTGCATTACCTTGTGAAAAATTAAAAGATTTATCTTTAAGATTCTTACCATATTTAAAAGATAAAAAGTATGAATTAAGTATGGATCAAGAGTATGTTATAAGCAGTAAATCTAGAGGATATTATGACCCATTATACATTTATGATAATGTAGGATACTGGAATAAAGAATTATATAGACTTGGGATAGTGTATATAATGAGTAATGGCTAGTTATCCAGAGTGTTTAATATTAGAGGAAGAACTTAGTTAGCCGTATTTAATGAAGGATTTAATAAAACTTACATCGATCATCAATACACTGATTTTGAAATAGGTGAAAAAATTAAATATAATGAATCTACAGGACTAATAATGTCTAAAGGAACTAATACAACTAATGAAAATGTAAAAGGTGTAATTCAATTAAATTCAGAAGATGATACTAATGTAGTACATGCACTAGAAATTAGAGTATCTAATGAAGTAATAAATGAATTAAAGAAATTAGGAGTACAAGGATATTTCTTTGTAAGATAGAACAGAATTCCTTTAATTCTTGCACAAGGAATAACCATTGGAATTGATAAAGTCGGAAGAGTTCCTACTATTCCTACAAAGGGTGGAGTATTAAGTGATCTTGCAAGTGAGCTTAATGGAAGTACTTATGTTGAAACAAAAGACATAAATGGAATTAATTTTATATCTGAAGGATTTTTATCTAGATATTCCTTTGATCTAAAACCTAAAGGAGGATTTTTTAGATTAATAGGGAAACTCGCAATATGTGCTGGTTTACTAGCTGGAATTGTAGCTGGAGCCGTATTCACCTGTGGTGTTGGTTCAGCAGTATTTGGAGGAATAATATCTGGATTTATAGGAGGAGTTGGAACTGGAGCTGCAACAGCAGTAGGATTAACAGGAATTGCTGCAACTGCATGTACTGTCGGGGCTGCTGCAGGATTAGGGGCAGTTGCAGGAGCGGCAGCAGGAGCCGTAGTAGGTACAACAGTAGGAGTTGTAGACAGTGCTATAAAAGGCATCAATAGAATGATTACTCCTACAAAATTACAAGGAAGAAAAACAAAAATACCTAATGGCTATAAAAGAGTTGAAACTGATGATTCTAGACTTTTAGGAAAAACATTTGAAGATAGAATTATTATAAAGGATAATACCTGCAATGAAGTTGGAGCAATTTTATGTCCTGATTATGATGTTTAGCCTCAATATTATAACTAGCTTATAACAGGAGGAGAATTTACACTAAAAACTTCTAATAGCTAGGCTCTTATTAATCATTATAGTATTAAAGAAGAAACTTCTTCTAAAGTTGAATAGGGATACTTTTTCTCTAATGATAGTAGACATTTCTATATTTCACAACAACAATACTCTAATGTTAATACAGTCCAAACATATTCAGCAAGACTTCAAGCAATTCCTGATAATATTTCCTGTGCTACTATTGGAAAAATTAAATTTAGAAGTAAGGCAGGAGATGGTGCAGAAGCTTGGAGATATGAATTTATTGGTGAAGACTTTAATCATATTGCTTCTACTAATACTGCTGAAACAAAAGAAAAGGATGATGATACTGAAAAAAGCCAAGAAGAAGTTACTGCAGATTTAAGTTCTAAAAAAGTAAAAGAAGAAATTGCATAGAAGGAAGTGAATTCTGATATAGTTAGAGGATCTTATGGTCCATATATTGGAATGATTGACTATCCAGGACAATCTGCAGAAACAGTTTCTATTATGATTCCTGGATATTCTGATACATTATTCAACGAGTATGTAAAAATAAGAATGAATGATGTAGATCCCTATCATACTATATCTGATAGGTTTGACATAAATGATCTATCTGATTACTATGCAGTAAAATCAAATCTTAAGGGCGATAGTAAAGGAAGTCATAATTTAATCATGGAAGTAAATAGAGGTGATTGTTATATATGTCAATTTACTCATAGATTAAATCGTAATTTTAATGATGAGAGTCATCCTTATAATAGTGATATTGTAGATGCTTCTAGTTGGAAGTCTCATTATAAAATAGAAAAATCTGAAGAATTTTCTAAAATTAATGTTGGAGATGTTAATGCTGTAAACCTAGGTATGTGGGTTACTTTTACAGTAAGATCCAATAAAAATCTTAATGTAAGAAGCTTAGATGGTTCAGTAGTAGAAGAAACAGCTATGATGGGACATCCTAGAGGATTTTATCCACATGATGGTATGATTGCAGAAGGTTCTTATAAATCTCCAGAAGCATTAGTTTATAATGATGGTTTTAGTAAAAATTTAAGTGAAAGAATAAATGTAGGACTTATAGATACTCCTTATAATGACTTTGATAGAGATTGGTTTGGAACTAGAATTATGTATTCTAATGTTCATATAAACAATGCTTATAAAAATGGATTTAGAGTATTTAAAGGAACTGCATTTAAAGATTATACTAGACAATATGGATCTATTACTAAATTACTAAACTACGGAGATGATTTATTTGTTGTATTTGAACATGGACTTGCATTAATACCAATCCAAGAAAGAGCTATTGCTGCACAAGGTTCTGGAGGTATGGCATATATTAATACTGATGAAATTCTTCCAGATACCCCAAATATAATATCTGAATCCTATGGAAGTACATGGGCAGATAGTGTTATTATTACTCCGTAGGATGGAGAAACTTCTATTGCAATATTTGGTATAGATACTTATGCAAAGAAAATATGGATGTATAGTGGAGGAGCATTAACAATTTTATCTTCTTTACAGGTCCAAGAATTCTTAAATAAGAATATAACTCTAAGTGAAAGAGATAAAGATCCAATATTAGGAATTAGGAATGTTAAAACTACTTATAATGCATTTAAACATGATGTAATGTTTACATTCTATGATGATCTAATAGGAACTGAAGAGAAGGTTTGGAATCTATGCTATAATATACTATTAAAGAAATTTATTACATTCTATTCTTGGGTTCCTTCATTTATGGCTAATATTAATAATATTCCATTTTCATTTAATAGAAATGTATCTAAATGGATTGCTAAACTAGGACAAACTCATGCGGAAAATTCTTTCTCAGAAGGTATTATTTTAAGTAGTAATATTTATGATATTACAGGAGATTCAATAATTCCTACAGGTGGTTTATATTTTGATTTAGAAAAACGAGGAGATAAAACTAAATTACAAAAATATAAATTATATGCAACTAAACTTGAAGGTGATAGTAGCCCTGTAACAGATTATTCTCTTATTGGTGTATTTAATCTAAAAGATTATATTGTACCAGAAGGAGAAGATATTGAATATTATGTACAATATGAACTTCTTCCTGATATATATGGATATTATAAAGATTTTAAAATTGAGGAAGTTAAAATTATATCAGCTGAAAATGATGAAATTGATTCTATAGAAGATTCTGATACTATTGGAAAGATTCTAGGAAACAGAAAAATATATGGACTTTACTTATTAAACGATAGTAAGAATAAGTATTTATCTGAATTATATTATAGAAATAAAGCAGGGCATACTTATAATGACTACGATGATTATAAAGTAACAGCTAAAGAAATAGATCCAGAACATTGTAAATTAACTAAAGAAATAAATTCAGAACATGGTAAATTATTTGAAGATATCGAGATTACTTTAAATAATTATTTTGATGAAGTAAAAAATTTACCTATATTCCATAGTAGAGATGGAGGAAGACCTAATCTAGCAACTCCTATTAATAAGCGAAATTTAATTCAACTACTTAATGTTAAAGCTACTATATATGCTAAATATTCAGGATCTACTACAGACGAGGGAGGAAGAAATTCAACCTCTTTATTTGATTATTTAAAATCTAAAGAAGGTGGAAATAAAGCTTCATTAACATCAGAAGGATGGATAAATGCAGGAGAATATGAATCTTCTATTGCAGTATCTTCTAAATGGAATTTATAGTTCTTAAGTTCAGATTTCTGGAAACATGGACAAGCAGGAATTATTGATAAAGCTGAGGATATTAAACCAACAATGTGGTATGGCGAGCAACATCCATTTGAATTTGAAGTAGTGGTTCATGATGAAGTCCAAACTCATAAAATATTCCAAAATATTGAATTAATTGCTAATAAAGCACAACCAGAATCATTTCACTTTGAAATTATAGGTGAGTGTTATGATTTCCATAAAGATAAGCCTAATATGTACTTTAGACAGGAAGCAAGAAAAGCTTTATTTCAATATAATGGATGTGATATTTCTTATAATGCTAACTTCAGAAAAATTAATCCTAAGCAATAGCCAAGATCTGCAGAATTAATACATAATTATTTTGATAGATAGGATACACTAGAAGATGTATACGATACATATAACTTAAAAGATGCTAATAAGTAGTTATATTATCCTTAGTACATGGCATGGGCAAATTAGTCTCCTGATAAAGACTATAGACATTTATCTGGAGCAGAAATTGTATATTATCCTAATAGACAGGAGTATAGAATATGGCAACATTAGCCAGCTATTAATATAGACGATCTCCCTCAAGATTCTTCAAGTTCTTTAATTAGAGGTAATTGTAGATACTTAGAAGATAGGTGGAGAATTACTATTAATCCTATTTTAGTTTGCTATAAGAATGAATATGTGAAGAAAAATCCATATGATACTGGAGTATTATGTTAGCCAAAGAACTCAACGTGGCCTAATGCAATGAATGCTGAGTATAAGAAGTCTGAAACAAAACTTCCTCCTATTACTATTAAAAATACTTGCTTACCTAAAGCTGTTGTAAACTTTGTAAGTAAACATAATAATAATATTATTTTCCCAGATGATACAAATAAAATAGGGGAGAATAATGCTTTATATGGATTATATTCATGGGAAGGATATTGTCCTATAGACAATACTAATTGGTTAAATGATATAAATGTTTATAAAACAGATTTTGGAGAAGCACAAAATAGAAAAGAAATAGATCTAAAAGATAAATTTATTAAGATAAGAATTCGTTATAGCGGAGAAGAACTTGCTGTAATTGATTTCTTAAACACTATATTTACAGTTAGTTATGCTTAATATAAATAATTTAAATAGAGCTAGAAAGATCCTTAGTGCCCAATAGGGCATTAAGGCTTCTTTCAACACTCCAGACGAAAAGATAAAATTTTGCGGGAAGTATGGACCTCATTATAAATATTCTTTTGGTAATGTAGGTACAGAAGATTGGAGTAATGGAGATGTATTTAGTGATCTTCCTCCTGACAAATTTTACGAATCCGAAGGAGGGAGTGCTTATTTACCGCCACTTGAATACGCTGATGGAGTTGATCCAAATAATATAGAGTAGCCAATATATAAAGGGTATGGATATGATAAGGAGGGTAACTATTATTATGGAGTAACACAATCTGAAGAAAAACAGCGTTTGTCTAGTGAGGACTATTAGCATTTAATGGATCAGAAGGGACTAATTGATTGGAATATGAAAGAAGACGGTGAAAGAGAGGAGGAAATGGAAAATAAGATGTTAGGACTTAAATCTACCACTTCTACTGCAGATAAAGAAAAAAAGTAGAGTAATACTGCACAATCTCCTATACAATCTCTTACACCATCTGCTATACAATCACCTGCACCATCTCTTGAAGATTATACTAAAGGTATTAATACTCAAATTTCTACTGCATCTTCTAAAATAGATACTTAGTCTTAGAATGAAAAGATTACACAATAGAAAGAATTTAATTTTTATGAAGAATCCGTAAATTCCGTAAATAGAGATAGATGGGATACTCCTAAAGAATAGATAGAAAAGTCAGAAGCAAACAAATCATTCTCTTAGAAGAAGATAGCAGAATCAGCGTCTCTTACTCCTTCTGATACATATACTACACAACCTACTACACCTGTTCCTTAGAATACTACAATTACTATACCTCAAATAACCAAACCATAGATTCAAGGAAACCCTTCTGGCACTGATACATCTACAGAAGAATAGCCTAAACAGAGTGAATCCTTTTTAAAAGGGTAGGCTATTGGACAAAAAATTGGTGCAAAAATAGGTAATTTTTTAAATAGTGATGGTGTAAAAACAGCAGGAGAAATTGGAGGAAAGGTAGGAGAAGCTGCAGATATTGCTGATAGTCTAGTAAGATCTGGAAAGGATTGGGCTCCTTAGACTGGATTTGAAAATACTTGGGATACTGTCTCTACGTTAGCTATGAAATTTGGTCCGCTAGGTAAAGGTATTGGGGGAGGAATGAAGGCAGCAAAATTATTTAGTGATCTAACAGGAAGTATTTTTGGAATAAAAACACAAGATTTTGCAAAAGATATGGCAACTCTAGAAACTGTAGGAGGTTCTTATGGAGGATCTACTGCCATGATAGAAGATGCTGCAAATAAAGCAGGCAAAAAATATGGTCTGTTTGGCCTTGGTGCTAAACGTCGCGCTAATAGACTTATTGATAGAGCAAGAATCCAATAGTACGCTATGCAAGGAATAGCAGATGATGCTAGAGATCTTAATTCCATTAGATCTTATATGGATCCTTACTATTTACAATATGAATCTGATATATCTGGTGGATATGACTAGAGATATATGCACGTTGCAAAATTAGGAGGCACACTTACTTTAAATAGAGGTACTGCACTATAGAATTCTCTTTTAGAGAGTTTCAAAAAAGGAGGAACTATTGAATTTAAGGCTGAGATTACTGGAACAGAAGTATATGATTCTTGGGAACCTGTTATAGACTTTGATGAGATTTCTTTATTAAAAGAAGGCGGATCTATAAAATAGCCAGAAATAGAAGTAATTGAAACTAATACGGTTTAGAAGTCTGTTATTCCTGACGGAGCTCTTCATAAGAATAAACACAATCTAGATAAAGTTGGTGTAGATGATAAAGAAATGACCAAGAAAGGTATTCCTGTGGTTGATAATAATGGAGAATAGCAAGCAGAAATAGAACTCAATGAAATTATATTCACATTAGAAGTAACCAAGGAATTAGAAAAACGGTATAAAGAATATTATGAAGATGATACTAAGTAGTCTAGAAAAGATGAACTTGCTTTAGAAGCAGGAAAACTTCTTTGGAAAGAAATAATATATAATACCGACGATAGAACTGGACTAATAGACACTTTAAAACATGGTGGATCTATAACAAAATCTAAAGAAAATAATACTTATTAGGATGCTATAGATTTTTACAAAAATTTAGGATATACTCCATAGAATTATGAATTCATAAAAAGTTCCGACTTAAGAACAGAAGGAAATAAATTGTATGTAAACACTGATGAAGATGCTGTGCATGAATTATGGCATTTTATCTCAAAAAATATCCCAGATGAAAGATTTTAGGAATTTTATAAAGATCTGTCTGATTCTAAAATATCTGAATTAGGCGGGGATTTAAAATTCGTAAATAGAACTGGAAATCCTTAGGAATTTTATGATCCTTCTGAACTTTTAGCAAGACTTTTTGCGGCAAAATATAAAACTTAGGGAAACTCTTATACGAAAGAATTCTTTAAAAATGCTCGTTCAAATGAAACTAAGTATGGATATAATTTTAGAGATTTATTACATATGTATAATGATGATAATCTTGTAAAATTATTTTCATTTAAATTAAATAACGAGTATAAAAAAGATAATATGGAAAAAAGACCTTTCGAAGATTGGATTATAACAGTTAATCCTGATTATATTTCTCCTAACTATGACTTAGAAACTGCTTATAAATATGTAAATCCTGAACAATTAAAGAGATGGAGAAGTGCAGTTAATTCAGATGATCCAGAAAAAGAACTGAATCAGAAAGATGCAGAAACTGGAGAATTTGTAAATCATTTACCTTCAGTAGCTCCATATGGCGAAGGAGATTATATATTCTTAAAAAAAGGTACTGTTGATGAAAATCCAGAAGTTTAGGATGAAATAAATGAATTTAGAAATGGAAAAACTGGATTAGAGAAAACTCATGAATTAATATTTAATCCAGAAGAAAATAGATATTTCTATATTAAAAAATCTTCTAAATTTAAAAATGGAGGAAATTTAGAAGAAGCTTTACAATTATTAAAAAGTGGTGGAGAGTTTTAGATAATTCAAGACGATGTGAAGACTATTACTAATGATGGTGATTATGAACTTACTACTGATAAAGATAAGCTTGATAATGAATTAGAACAGTACTTTACAGGCACTAATGGTATTATGAAGACCCATGATTTAATTTGGGATAATTCTCATAATAGATATTTTTATAGAAAAAAAGTTAATAAAAAATAGCTTGGAGGACTTGTTGATTACACTCCAGTAGAAACTGATGAAACAGCAGTAGTAAAGAAAGTTCGTGATTCTTTAAATTTACTTCAAAGTAATTTACTCCCTGAATATGCAGAATAGGCTAGTGCTCCATCTGAATCTTCTAATTACTACACTCCATATCCTACATCTGACTATACTCCTGAATTTACTCCTTCAGAAACAACTAGTGAAAGTACCCAAGTTCCAGATAATTTAAATTTAGATGGATGGGATTTGGAGAAAACATTAAAACACTTACGAGAACATGCTCATGATAAATCTACACATTATTGTGCTAGATACGTAAGACAGGCTCTTGAAGCAGGTGGTTTAGTTGGATTCAGAGTTCCAAGCGCTAAGGATGAGATAAAATTAAATACTCTAGCAAGTATTGGATTTAAAAAAATTGCAGAGGCTAGTGATAATACTACATCTCCTGGGTATACTCCTTAGGCAGGGGATATTTCAATTACTTTTGAAAACGGTAATCATGCTGCAATGTATGATGGCACTAAATGGATATCTGATTTTAGACAAAAAGGATTAGATGTCTATCATAATAAAAAAAATTCTAAAGCTTATATATATAGAAGAGTAAGTAATAATCCTTCATAGCTTAATACTATATTAATTAATAAAACAAGCAGAACACTATCAGTCGGTGATAAAGTATTTAAAGTATCTATTAGTAAAAAAGGTATAGAGAATACTTCTAAAAAAGGAGACAATCTAACTCCAGAAGGTGAATTTACTTTAGGAGAGAAAGAAACTAAAGGCGGATACAATGATCCTGAGTATGGAGATAGACCAAATGCTTATGGAGGTAAGTTCTATAGATTATCTGGAGGATCTGCGGAAGGAAGAGGATTCGGAATTCATGGATCTGATCAATATAATGACCCAGATAATTACCAAATTGGAAAGTATGGAACTCATGGGTGTATAGCTATGAAAAATGCAGATTTAGAAGAACTAGAATAGATAATACAAAATGCAGGAGGCCCTTCTAACTTTAAAGTGAAAATTATAAAAGCATCTAGTGGTACTAAGTTTCCTAAAGTTAGGGCTTTATCAAAAATAATATTGAATAAGTAATGGACATTAATACTTTATTTAATAATATTCCGGATTATGTACACTATAAGTCTGTATCTTAGGGAGAAGTTGAAGATGACGGTTCTAAAAAACTTAATGAAATAAATGAATATAGTCTAAACAATCTTAAAAGATTTTTAAATACTCCTCTTTTTCAACAATAGGATATAGATAGGGCTAAAAAAGTGGTTAGTGAAGAAACTACTGAATCATAGAATTCAACTGAAACATCTGATCAAGGTGAAGATTTGTTACCAAAAGGTCCTACTGTACGACTTGCAGGATATGATATCCCTAAATCATGGATAGAAAATAGATGGAAACAAGAATGTGGTACTTCTTATGGTACAATAGATGAAAAACATAGAAAGGGTAAAGTAGTTAAATCCAATAGTGGAGAAGCTGATAATAGTAAAGGTAAGAAAACTTATGGGCCAGGTCTTCTATATAATCCAGAAACTAAAAAACCTATGCAAGATAGTGAGCCCGAAGGTGGATACACTGTAAAAGAGTTAACTAGACTATTTAATCTTACTATAGAACAAGAACTAGAAAGAGCTAGAAAGGCAGGGTGTAAAACTTGGTATCAAGCTATTGCTTATAGTGGTATTTCTGGTAATTTTGGAGAAAATCATAAAGTAACTAGAAAATTAAGAGAACTTATATCAGAGAATGCTTCAAATGATACAATATTTAATTTTATTGCACATGCTAGTGATTCATAGAGAGAATCATTTCCGGGATTAATTTCTAGACGTATGTGGGAAGCTAGATAGTGGGTAGGTGATCTAGATCCATAGGGATACTAGAGTAAAGAAAATTTAGCAAAAACAAAAGAATTAAATCCTAAGAATAAATCTACTAAATCTGCTAGATATGGTGGAATTATTAGTAGACTATAGGAAGGTGGACAATTTGTAAATTCTAAAATTGTTTTTGATAAGCTAAATGAAACAGACCCTTCTGAAAAAGAAATACAAAAAATTCTAGATTGGTGCAGTACTAATAAAGTAAGAAAAACTACAGGAGCTATTAGAGAAAAACTAATAAATCTTTTAGGACAATAGGGAAAAACTGCTGCTGATATTGATAAAGATCTACAATCAATAGATTCTTATTTGAATGAAAATGCAGGAGAAGTTCCTAGCTTTTTACAAAAATCTACTACACATACTATTGATCCAGAAATCTCTTTAAGGCTAACCAATCCTTTTGATACAAATACTAAAAGTATTGTAAATACATTATCTTCTAAGCAACAAAAAGAAGCTCTAGACTTAATAGATGAGGAGATTACTAAAATAAATAAATAGGCTACAGGACGAAGAAGTATGCCAGTATTGTGGCAAACTAGTCTAAAAAGATTGGAAGACAAAAAGAAAATTATAGAATCTACTCCAACAAGTGCATTTACTGATGACAGAGATGACTTACAATCTAGAATTAATTATTTAGAAAAATCTATAATAAAATCTCCTAATGAATCTGTATACGAAAGAGATAGAATAAATAGATATAAAGAACGTTTAGCTAAATTAAATACCACTATAGCTAGACAAAATGCTGAATTAAAAGAAAGTCTTGTATAATGGAATAGAAATTAATAAATATTGGGGATAAAACATATAAATGTAAAATTCCAAAAACAGAAGAGGAATACAAAAAAGGATTAATGGGAATAGATAATTTACCTATAGATGAAGGAATGCTATTTATATTTGATGGAAAGGAAACCCCAAAAATGTGGATGAAAGATACTAAAATTCCATTAGATATGATTGCAATTAACGATGATGATGAGGTCACTATGGTATATCCAGCATAGCCAATGTCTGAAGAATTAATTCCTTTTATTGGTGCAAAATATATCTTAGAAGTAAATCAAAATTCTGGAGTATCTGTAGGAGATGATTTTGAGATAGATGAAGATGACGATTTAAACAAATATGTAATGAAAGTTATTGCTCCTGATGGTAGTACTTAGTTCATGTTACAAGGTGGAGAAAGGATAGTTTCTAGGAAAGAAACAAGAGTTCTTATAAAGAAAGCTAAAAAAGCTGAGGCTGTAAAAAATGATGAGGAAGCTTTCAATAGGGCATGTAAATCACTTGGAAAATATATGTTTAAAACTTTATATGGTCAAGATCATAGAGATAATGAATATGTTGAAATTCCTAAATAAATATGGCAATAGTAGAATATAATGGTGCTAAGTATAATACTTCAAATAAAAATTAGGTAAAAATTTTATAGGGAGTGCTCGGATTCTAGTAGACAGGATCTTGGGGACCTATGCAGCAAAGGATACTAGAAGAAAAGAAGAAAGAAAACTATAATTAGTAGAATAAAGCTAATAGTTCATTATCGTATAATAAAAATTATTATATAAATAGTAGAAATAAATATTTATTAAATCTAGCAAAATCTTCATATGATCCAAAAGCTAAATAGGAAGCTCTTAGATATAAAAAAGAATTAACTACTTAGAAACCTGCTCCATATATAGATAATTCTAAATATGACGACTTTATAAAAAACAAAAGAGTTGTTTTAGGAAAAACTTATGATATAACAGATCCTAATTAGGTTGGAGAATTACAATCAGCAATAAATAAATATCTTGGAGTAGAACATCTTACTGTAGATAAAATAAGGGGTCAAAGAACTGAGTTAGCTATTAATAGTTTAGATTAGTTAAAAAAGTACTATGATAACAAAAGAAAGAGACTTAAAAAAGGTGAACAACTATCAGTAAATAAAAATGCTTTTTTAATTAATAAAAATGGAAAAATATATGGTACAACTCCATTTTCAAATGGAATGTATCAAGAATTTGATAAAACTGCTAGAAGATATAAAGATATAACAGACTCTGAAAGAGGGGCTACATTAGTTGATGGAAAATTATATGATGCTGATACTGAGGCTTCTAAATTACAAGAATTAACTGGACAAAAAGTTACAGGAAAGTGGACAAATGAAAATTAGACATATATGAGTAATATGTATAATAATGCTTTCCAAAAATTGTCAGATTCTTATAATTCCAGCTGGAAAGGTAAAGAAGGAAGTAAATATAGAAACATTATAGCTCATTATGATTCTTAGGCAAAGGAAGCTAGACGAAAAGCCGCAGAAAAAAGACAATCACTAACAGCATTTTCTGCATCTAATGATATGATTGGTAGTTATTTAGCTTATTCTGATGAAATTGATAGGGATATTAACTATGATGCTTTAGGAAAATAGTTAACTGAACAACTTGAAAAAGATTTTAAAGTAAATTTATCAAATACATCTTCATCTTCTGGAAATATTTCTTATTATAGTAAAGCATAGTTGTAGAAAGTACTAGAAGCTCCTGAAAATAAAAATTATGCAAAAGCTTTGAATTATTTAAAAAATTCATAGAAATATTTAGCAAGTTTACAGCATAATGATTCATATGCTGAAAAAATGATAAAAAGTATTGGAGATAATTTATTATTAGGAGCTATTCATAATCTAATTAAATCACATACAAATAAAAATATAAATAAATCTGAATTTGCTCAAGGATTTAAGGCTGAAAATCAATAGAGAGAATAGAAAAATTTACAAAAAATAGGATGGTCAGAAAATGATGAAAACATAGCATCAGTTGTTGGAACCACTATTGATGCTATTCCTGATATCATACTAGGAATTAGTACAGGAGGTACTGGAACAGCAGTCACGACTTCACTTAAATAGGGAGTAAAATAGATTGCTATATCTTCAGCAAGAGAGGCTTTTAAAAATGGGGCTACAAAAGCTGTGGCTCAAAAAATCGCAAGAGAAGCAGCAATCAAATATATAAAGCAAAACTTAGGAAATACTGCTAAAATTGCTGCTAAATAGGCAGCAAAGCAAGGAGTTATTCAGGGTATGTATTGGACTCCTCAAGGGACTGTTGTAAGCGCTGGAAAACAAGCCAATAATGGTAAAATTGATTGGGGAGAAGCTGGTAAAGATGGACTACAAAAAGGAACTACTGCAGCAGTAATCGGAGGAGCTTTAGGAGCATCTGGGACAACAGCATCGGCATTACGATCTTTTGGAGAAAATATATCTAATCCTATACTTAGATATTCATATAATGTAGCTACTAACCCAATGCAATCAGCAATTACATATACTATGGGAAGATCTACAGTAGAAGATGCAAAAGATGCTTACTAGAATTTTAAAGAAGGAAATTTTTGGAAGGGTTTTGGAAACACAGGATTATCTGCATTAAATGCTTTAGGAACATACTATGGAGCTAGAGGGCTTTCTCCAACAGTAATGTCAGAAGGAGTATACTTACCTATAACTCAAGGAAATAATATAATACAAAGATGGTATAATACTAGAATTAAAAATCCTTTAATAAACGCTAAGTCTTCTTTAGTAGATTCAAAGGCTCATTTTTAGAATTTATTTAAAAATAAACAAAGACCTACAGGTCCTGTAGAAAAAACAACATGGAATACTAAAGTTAACGAAAAGATAGGAAGTGCTACTGCAGGTATGGGAAGTCTTGTTTCTGGATTAGGACATTTGAGTCATCCAGTATTTGCAATTCCTGGGCTAGCTTTTGAAGGAAATTATTTGTACAATCAAAGTATTGATAGAAATACAGGAGAATCAAATCCGTTAAACATTGTAACTAATACAGCTTCAGATTTATTTTCTAGTGATAAAGATAAATTTAATAATGCTAGAATGGGGTTGAATATAATGTAGGGATTTAGATCCTTAGGGAATTCTCCGCAATTTACAAATTATTTTAATAATAAAGCTAATATAATTCAAGGATTTACATTCACTCCTCAATTTGTTCCGGAAGCTTATAATAATTTTACAAAAACTATTAGTGATTCTGATAGTTCACTATGGGATAAAACAAAATCTGCAGGAGAATTATATATGAGTACTCTTCCATTTATAAATAGTACTGGAAAATATTTAAAAGATGTTGGTAATAGACAAATTAAATGGAGTTAGGGAGCATAGACATTTGATTAGGCTATTGGTAGAGGAAATTCTGCTCTAGAAATTTCAAAATATAAATAGTACCTTAACAATATTAAAAATTCTGGAGAACAAATATCAGATAATGAAGCCAGAAATAGGTATTACTATTTAATAGGCCTAGACCCACAGCAACGGTTTTTGGAATATGCAGCTAATGATAAAAAATACCAAAAGCTAACCGCAAGATTAGAAGATGCACAATAGAAAGCTGAAAGAACTAAAATAAAATCAAAAGAAAAGAAATTAGTAAAATCTCTTACTTATGCTAGAAATTAGCAAGCTAAAAAAATAAGAGAACAGATAAAGCAAGATATATTTAAATATTCTTTATAGCTTCCTATAAATGATCCAAAAAATCCTTATAGTAAAGTAGGAAGTAATCCTGGTATTATACGAGGTTTTAAAAAGACAGCACAATTAGCTTCAACTATTCTTACAGGAAATCCAAATCCAATAAAAGGATTATTGGGAGAATAGCTTAATCCTGAAGTATATTATGCATTTACACAACCTTTAGCAACTTCTATAAACGATACAGCTTCGTCTCCTAAACAACAGAATCTTTCTAATACACAGACACGTTCAGCAAGGTACAGCAAATCAGATCCAGATATTCTAGCCAGATTATCTGAAGTAGAAGATGGTAAAATATTATTTCCAGAATTCCCAGAATCTACCTTCAAAAAAGTAGAGAGTGGATTTGTTGGTTAGAGCTTAAAAACTAATCTTGGAAAATTTGCTGAAAAATTATTTGGAAAACAATTACTTAAAAGAACCCTAGCTGGAAATGAACTATATGTTGTATCAAATAATAATGTTGATACAAAATTATTTAATCAAGATGGAACATTTAAAGAAGGGTTAAAAGTTTGGGATAATTCTGCACATAGTTTTGTTGATATAAATAAATTAAATTAGAAGAATTGCGCTTTTGCTTCCCACAGAGATATGGTATCAGGAGGAGTTTCATTAAATACTGGAGGAAATAATGCATATATAATACGAGATGCTTCTGGTAAGAAATATGTATTATCTGCAGATATTTTTGGATCAGGAAGTTCAATAACTTTAGATGAAGGAGGACTTACTAATGCTGTTAAAAATCTTGCTAATGAATTTGCTCTAAAAAGAGCTACAAAAGGAATTTTATCTTTTGATATAGTTCCATTAGAAAATTATAGATTTATGGATTAGGCAAGTAATGCTGATAAATATAAATCATCTTTAATTCCATTTTATAATGCTATTAAAGAAATTGATCCAAAAATAGCAGATAGAATATTTTCTCCTAAAGCTTTAACTAAGGGAATTCAAATAATTGATGATCCTAGGTATGAAGACAGACAATATATACAAGGACCAAAAAATGGCAGAAATTATTATGCATCGGCGCAATTGCAAAGATTACAAGAAAGACGCAATCTAGAATTAAATATATAGAATACTGAAAGTGCTTTAAAATCTATAGAAGAGGAGCTTAAAAATCCAAATTTAGATAAAAAAGATTTACAAAAGTTAAATAAAAAACATAGTAAATTACTTGAAATTCAAAAGCAATTAAAGAAAGATCTAATTAAATCTAATTTAAAAGCAGCTTTTACTTTGAATTTTGATTTGTTTAATTCTGAAAAAACTTTATAGAGACATTTAGATAATAAAGATATTGTTTAGCTAAAGTCAGATAAAAAAGGATAGTTATAGTATGCAAATCAATATACTGACGATTCTGGAAATTTATATACTTTAAGAGAAATAAATAGAAATGATTTTAATGATACTGTAAAAGACTTTTTCCAACTAGACGGTACAAGATTTAAGGATCCAAATGTATTTATAAAGTATGCTGTACTTAGTGAAGTTAAAAAATACATACATGATAATATAGACAAAAATCCTATACATTTTGGAGAAAAAAGAGCTAACGAAATAAAAACAATATTTGACAAGATTAAATCTGGAAATAGTGATAATCAAGATTACTATAAACTTTTTAACTTTTTACCAAAAAAGGTTAAAGTAGAACTTACAAAATTAGGTGAATAGAGATTAAAAGAATATGTAGATGCCAATATGGACGGATATTTAGGAAATGTATTAAAACGAATTGCCACAGTCTAGTAGTTTAAACCAGGTAACTCTGATAAAGATTTATATTATAGAATAATATCAGGGAAAGCTACACCTAAAGATTACAGACGAGCTCTTCTATATGTTGATTATTATAAATAGGGAGGAACCATTAAAAAGCCTAATAAAATAAATTACTTTACATAAAAAAATACACTTATGCACTCTTTGGGTAAAAATTATGTAAATAATTAATAAAATTCATGTAAAACTAAAAATTATTTTGTATGTAGGCAATTTATATATACTAATGAAGAGCATAGATATAATTAGATAATTAACATGTTATTTATTTTAATTTAATAAAAATTTATGAGACTTAGAAAATTTCAAGTTGGTGGCCAAATGCCACAAGAGGGTGCCGCTCCAGCTCCTGAACAATAGGGTGGTGGAGATCCAATGGCACAATTAATGCAAGCTGCTGCAGAAGCAGCACAGTCAGGTAATTGCGATCTAGCATTACAAGTATGTCAGATGTTATTAGAACTTGCTGGTGGTGGTGCTCCAGCGGGTGGTGCGCCAGAGGAAGCAGCACCAGCACCTGTTGAAGGCGAACCAGTGTTCTTTAGAAGTGGTGGTAGCATGAGCCTTCGTAGAAAAATTAGACAATAATTTTAATCTAAGGGTAGGCTAGTAATAGCTTACCCTTTATTTTTTATAATATGGCAGAATTACAAAATACTGAATCAACATCTCCAGTTTAGGCAAAAGATACCCGAGTATATTATAATTATGGAGATTAGAAAATTGATTTAAAACATTATATACACAATTTAGATAGTAACTTAGAAAGATTTCTAAGTACTAGGACAAATTGGAGTTCTGAACAAAAAGACGCATTTAAAAGCAAATATGCACAACTTAAGCAAGGACTCGAAGACCAACTAGCTACTGGTAATGACAGATTTAGTACTGACTTTAATGGAATTACTACAGACTCTGTCGGAGAAATAGCTAATGGACAAGATTTGCTTTATTTAGATGGATCAGATGACTATGATGGAGCATTTGATGTTTCTAAAGAACTAGGTAAATATATAGATAAAATAGGAGGAACAATTGTATTACAAGGATATACTAAAGATTATTATGATAAATTATTTCAAGAAAAACTAAAAGAAGAACAGAGGAAAAAGAATCTTGCAGAGAGAGCAAAAGCAGCTTAGGCAAGTTCTGAAAACCATGAAACTGCAGGAACAACTGGAAAATACGACCCAAGTTCACAAAGTTTTGTAAGTTTCTTAAAAGGTCTTGGAGAGATTTATGATAAGGATACAGATAGTTTTAAATGGGACACTATTTATAGTATAGACAACTCAGAAGATACTACATAGAGAGCTAAAAATCTAGCAGAATTAATAAGCACTTATAAAAGACAAGTGGAAAATGCTACTGTTGATTTCTCTGATTCATCTTATGGAAGCCAAGAAAATTACTTAAAAGCTCTTAAAGATGCATATGATGCTGTTGCAGATGGATATAATCCAGATACTGATAATAAAGTCTTAAATAATATCGGACTTGACGATTCATTCTTAAGTAACTGGTTTAGTGCATATAGCGGTGATGAAAGAAAAACAAGAGCAGCTTTAAATGAAAAATCGAAAGAAATAAAAGAAAGACTAGAATTAGCAGATACTGATTTAACTAATTCAATAAATCAAACAAATGCTATAGCAGTTCCTCAATTACAATATAATTACTATGATAATTTAGGAAAGCAGTATGCAGAATCTATAATACAACTAAGTAAGAACCTAGGCGTAAAACCACCCAGTGCTAAAGATACTAAAGCTACTGATGAATGGTTTAATACTTTAGCTTCTACTTTAATAGAAAGCTTAAAAAAGAAAAATACTACTAGAGCAAGCCAAATTGCAGAAAATTTAGTAGCTTTTGATTCTGTACTAGAAAAACATCGTGATTCGCAATATAGATTATTCTTAAAAGATAATAATAATCCACATCTTTATTATTTGGATTATAGGGATACTACAAGCGGTGTTGCAGTGGTATATGACAGTGCTACAAAACGAATATATTTAAAGAAACTTACTGATCTTGAAGATACCCCATTATATCAAAATATATTACAAGATGCATTAGAACATGCTTCTTCTTATAAACTTGGTGGTAAATTTATTGGAGGTGGTGAACTAGCAAAAGATATTACAGAGCAAACTCAGGCATTAAAACGCCCAGGAGAAAGTGATGAATCTTTTGAACATAGATCTGCAAGAATAGGATGGAAATCAATAGGCTCTCCATTAAGTAATGAAAGTGAAGAAGTTCTTACTTCAGGAGATATTGCTCGAATAGGAGCTCTTGCTGCTAATATTGGTTCTGTATTTACTGATCCTGTGACAGGTGCTGCTATTGGTGTTGGTGCTGATTTAGCAGATTTATATGCAGATATTAACGATAAATCAGTATCTGGATGGGATGCCGCTCTTAATTTAGGAACTAATTTAGGTCTTGATGTAGTTGCACTTATTCCTGGAGGAGAATATTTTAAAATTGCAAAATCTATAGGAAAACTAGGAAATACTATAGCTAAAGGACTTGCTGCATATGGAATATTAAATACAGTAGCTAATGGTAAAGAAATTGCACAATCTCTTAAGAATGTTGTTTCAGGAGATTATTCAAGAGAAGATGTAATGAATTCTGGTAGAGCAATAATGTTACTAGCTACTGCAATTAAAGGCGGAACAAATGCATACAGAAAAAATAAAATAGTAAAAGCAGGTAAGGCTAAATAGGAAGTAGGCATAGAATTAAAAGATACAGATGGAAATTCACATTTTCTTAAATTTTTTGATGACGATGCTGCCAGAATTAGAGAAAATCAAAATAATCCAGAAGAACTAAAGAAAGTTATAAAAGAAATTAGGGAGAAGCATAATGCTGATTTTCCAGAAGCATTACAGGGAGATAAGAATTTTACTTTTGGAACTAAATAGAAAACAATTCCTTTAAAATTAAGTTTTAAAAACCAAGAAGGAAAATGGTTTAAAAGTAATAAACTTAATGCAGAAGGTGAATTTAAACGAGGATTTTCGCCAATACGAGAACGAACTGCCCCTAATGTTTTTGAGACTGTTACTCTAAGAGACGCTGGTTATGAAAAGAAAGCTGATAAAAAAGGCTGGCTTAATGATAAAATTGGATGGGTTAATGATCCTAATGCAGAAAAAACTATACATTCTATAGGCAGTAAAAAAAGTTCTACAACTGCTGATACTCCTGCTCTTACAGAGGGCAATACCCCTGAAGCTAAAGCATCTCTTGATGATGCTACAGAAGCTGCAATACGAGCGAAAGGAGAAGAAGTCTATAATACCAGATTAAAAGAACTTGAAGCACAATCGGAAGCAAAAAGACAAAAAGGCTAGGAAGCGAGAAGGGAATATCGTGCTACAGAACAAACGAAAAAACTAGAAGAAGCTTAGCTAAAATCGTTACAAAAAGAACATGCTAGCATTTCTACAAATGCAGACATTTTAAAAACCAAACAAAGTGAACTTGCAAAATTAGAAACTAAACTGCGCAAAGCCTAGCCTTGGAATAAAAGAAAAGCTACTAAAGAGCAAGAGGAATATATTAAAGAACTTAAGGAAAAAAAGAAAAATTTAGAAAAAGAAATAAAATATTATAGTAGTTAGTAGCCAGATCTTTGGGATACGCACAAACAAGACTTAGTTTCATAGATAGCAGAATAGCAAAAAAATATAGAAGAGATCCAAGAAGCTTTAAAACTTAAAAGAGCTAAAAGAGCAGAAATAGCAAAAGAAAGTGGAGGAAAAGCAGAATTAGAAGAAATACTCAAGGAAGGACTTAAAGTAACAATTAAAGACAAAGATGGTAAAGAAATAACTTCTATTTACTAGCCCACTATACCAGAAGGAAAAAAAGTTAATGATGTTCTCGAAGAAATTGCTGGACGCTTAAGAATAATACGAAAAGCAGGAGGTACAATCCGCCTAATGAAATCTGGAGGAATCTCTGGTGTTGGACATAAAGGTTCTTCTTGGGAAGCTACTATTGGTAAAAGTACTTGGAATGAAATTATAAAGAAATTAGAAGAAAATCCTGAATATTATAAAACTATAAATGAATTCCAAACTAACCATGCTAGATTGAGAAGAGAAGCAAGAGAAGGAGGTTGGACAGGTTCTGATTCTAATGCATATCAAGGAAAAGATAATAGTGTAGGAACTTATCAAACCGCTTATTAGACAGAAGGATGGAACAATATAGCAATAAAACCCTACTATAATAGTAGATATGACTTCTCTGTTGGTAGGGGACCTAATAATAGAACTTCAAAAGATAGTCCTACATCTGGATGGAATTCTGATAATTTATATGCAGGAATTACTGACGATAGGCGTTTACTTGGACGATATGATCAAGGTTTAGGTGATCCTGATGATTATGCTGGAGGAGTACTTAATACCAAAAATGAATAGTTACGAAAATATAATCTACAAATTTATTTAGATGGAGATGGGTATTATAAAATAAAGAAAATAGGAGAAGCTAATCCTGATAATGGGCAATTCACTACTGCTCCAGTAAGATCTCTTGATGATGGAGAATATTCATACAGTGGAGAAAACGAAGAATCTCAATTTGGAGGTGAAGATCCTACTAAACAATCAAAATCTAAAATTGTAGAAAATTTAAAAAATCGGATTCCTAATATTCTTGATGCTGCAAGAGTAGCATGGCTTAATAGAAAGAATGTAAAAGCAGGTGAGATTGCAAAACAGCAATATCCAATATATGAGGATCCATTTGCTATCTATAGAGCAGTTTATGGTGATTATAGAAAGATAGCATAGGGAGAACAAGCTGCTGCAGCACTAAATAGCAGGGCAGCAACTCCATTAACATCAAATGGAGATAAACAGACTGCTTATATGCTAGAAGCTGCTCTAAAAGGAGAAGAAGCTATTCGTGCTGGAATGGATGCTGATGATAAAATGTACAGAAATACTCAAGAAGTTGCATGGGAAAGAGCTAAAGAAAATGCTAAAAATGCTCATGATGTAGCTTAGAATAACAGAGCAGAAGGTGCTAGAGTTGATCTAGCAAAGAAAGCTGTTGATGCTACTGTTTTTGCAAAAAATACAAATAATATTGATACTTGGTGGAAGACTGCTATTAAAAATATGTAGGATGAATAGTACGCAAAAGAATTAAAGCAAGAGCAAATGACATTAGCTGATATAAAAACTTTAGCTATGAGTAATCCTCAAGCTCTTGGAATTAATCTTACACACGAAGAACAATTAGTTCTGGCAGGAATTACTAAGGGTTCAATAACATTATCAAGTTTACCAGATAGATACAAAAATGCGTATAAATCAGCAACTAGTAAAGTAAACTGGGCTGTAACTAATGCAACAAGAAGGTATTACGGACTTCCCGAAAGTCCTTATAAAGATGAAATAATGGAAGGATTAAATAATAACTATGCTAGTATATCTGCTCCACAAGATGATACAACTGTTACATTTAAAAAAGGTGGGCAAATTACTGTAGCAAAAATTAAAGAAAAAATAAAAAATGCGGATAGACTGCAAAGAGCTATATTTAAATAGATAGATAGCTTAGACAAACAAATAGACAGATTGTCAAAAGCAGCATTTAGCAAACCAAATAAACCAATAAGAGCAAAATGAAATTAACAAGATTTTAGCAAGGAGGAATTACTCCTATACTTCTTGATTATACTCCTGTTGTTAGTTCATATAGTAGAGCATCTGATGCAGATAGTAGTTCTGCATCAGTAGCTTCTACTAAAAAAGAAGATAAGTCAGATGGAATAACAGACAAAGATTTACTTAAAGCACTAGACTCATTAGATGCTTTACCCAATGAAGTAAGGGCAATTTAGACTGAACTTTAGAATTTTATACTAGACTAGTCGGCACTTGGAGGACTTGATTCTACTACAATTAGTATGAAATATGCTTCATTAATAGGTAAAATGAAAATTGCTAAATTTAATTCAGACTAGTATAAAGAAGCTTATAATCAAATTAAAAGTAATGGAGGAATTAATGAAATAGCAATTGATACCGATGGATATATTTACTGCAGAAATAGATAGGATCCTAATGATTTTGAGAGATTTACTGCACAAGAATATCTACAAAACTATAATGATTATAGAGCTGTTTCTAATCAAGAACTTCTTGAACTGAGGGCTCGATCTCCAGAATTAATAGATAATAATGAAGTACTTAAAGTAGTAGCTAATGGAATGGGTATGCCTGCAATACAAACTATGATTAATAATGCTATTACTAAAATAGGTACTACTACAATGTAGCAAGGAGGGTATTCTCAAGTTCAAATAAATCAAATACAACAAGGTATTGAGAATATTCAAGAAGCTTCCGAGAACTCTAATTCAGGAGGAACAAGTACTGGAATACTACAAAAGTTAGAAGTAATGTCTAAAGATTAGCAATAGCAGGCTAAGATGGCTTTATAGTATGTGTATAGTACCCTTCCTAAAAGTGCTAGAGCATTACTAGAAGTAAAAGCAGCAGAGGGAGGCGTACAAGGAGGAGTATTAGGTTTATTAAGTACATTCATCGCTTCTAAATTGGACTTCACTAAAACTGAAGACGAACAAAGAAGTAAAGACCCTTCAAGTAAAGGTACTAAATCTACTTCAACTGCAGTTCCAAAAGGTGTTGACCCAACGTTAGCATCCCTTCAATTAACTCCTGTTATGATGACATAGTTAGGAATGGGAGAAAGAAAACAAATTGCTACAATTCATGGAGGTAAATATGGAGCAAAAAATTATGCTCAAGTAGTACCAATAGTAAATAAAGAAGGAGCAGCACTAGGAGCTGCAACTACACTTGCTAAAGTATCAGAATCACAACTTTCTGGAATGTTGTCTTGGGAGGATGCTACTATGGGAGGTGCACGAATTGATCAAACAGCAATGATGAAAGTTGCAATCACTGGAGGTAAGATGTATGTAATGAATATTCCTATTGATAAATCAAGAAATGATGGAGTTATTGCTCCTGATATAAGGTATCTAAGAAGACTTGAAGACGCTGATTAGGATATTGAAGTTTGGAAACGTTAGAATAGAGGAAAAGAAATAACACCTAAAGAAATAAATGAAATTTACAAAAAGCACTAGCTTCCAGTATTAATGGATGAGTATGGAAATATAAATGCTAGAGATTATGCTAAATTTGCTTTATTTAATGGTATTACTAAAGATTGTTATTTAATTCCACCACCAGACGGAACTGATATTGTTGCAGAAGATGTTTCAAAATCTGCAGAAAGTTATAAAAATATACTTTTGTCTACAGATCCTAGTAATAAAGAAGATTTTGATGAAGACAATCTTTGGGACTGGAATGGACATGATACTTTATATAAAGCTACTGTATTTATTCCTGTTAGTACTAATATTCTTTCAGGAGCAGCTACTAGTGGATAGAAGATAACTGGAGCAGATGCAGTTGTAATAGAAGCTCGCAATCAATAGAAAGAAAGATTAAAAAATTATGACCCTAATGGGGCTTCAAAATTTGAATAATATTTATGGGAGAAAAAGATTTATTTTATGACCTTCTAGCAAACCCCTAGTTAGCTCTAGGGGATCTAGAAGCCGTTGGTCATTCTACACAAAATACACGATTATTTAGTAGAGATTACTACAAAAATAATGAAAAAGTAAGAGAAAAATTCACTGATTAGAATGGAACTTTTAATGAAAAAGCATTTAATCAAGAATATTCTTTAGCTGCAGCCTATTATAAGGGAATGACAGATGACTCTTACAATAAAAATCTTATAGAATACACTAAATTTGACAAAGATAATATCCTGGTAGATCCTAAATTAAGGACATTAGATGATGCTCCTTAGATATTTGCTGCGCCTAATCCAACTCGTGATACTACTAGTTTAATTGAAATTGGTAAAACCACAAGTAGCGGAAAAAGTGCAGAAGAAGTAGCACAAGCTGAAAAAACACTACTTAATCCAGTTGAAGTTGAAAATGGTGCAGAACCTATTTGGGGAGAATCTCCTAATGATGAATGGTGGAAAGACCCATTCTCTACAAGAGTTCTTGCAAAATATGATACTGAGGGATATCATATTGATCCACTGACTGGTAAAGAAGAGTGGCATAAAAAGGATGATTTAAAATTAAATGAGAATGGAACATATTATTATGAAGATCTTGATGGACGTAGTATATATGGAAGACAAGTTCTTAATAAATTTAATACATTTACTACAGATGGATCTTGGTGGAATCAATATGATTTTCTTGATTCTGACGATTTAAATCAAAAGAGTGTTGCAGGTTCAGTAGCTAAAAATCTATTTTTAGTAGGATCTATGTTTCTTCCTTATGTTGGATGGGGTGTTGCTGCAGCTTCAGTAGGAACTCAATTAGCAGGTCTTGTAGGAACTTTTGGTAAAATGCTTGTAGGGAGTGATAGCCCTACTTTAAGCTCACTTGAAGGATTTTCTCAATCGTGGAATAGACAGACTCTTAAATCACAATATGCAAGAGAGAATGTCTTATGCTGGGAAAATTTCATTGACTTAATTGGAGATACTACGGCTCAATTAAGAGAGCAACGTGCTATTTTCAAATTTGCTCCAGCAATTCTTAAAGGAAAATATGGAGCAATGGGAAAAGAAGGTCTAGACACTTTGAAAGAAAATAAAACTAAGCAATTGTTAAGTGAAGCATATTCTAATAAAAAATGGGAAGATATTGTACAAGATATGTACAAAGCAGGAAAACCCAAAGAATACATAGAAAAAATGCTAACTTCTAGGACTGATTATAATATGATGTCTAGGATTGCAGCAAAGTAGGTAGAAGACTATTTTAATGAATATAATAAAATTGGTGAAAAAATTGCAAGAGCTTATATGGTAGGTATTACTGTAGGTAACACTTACGGAGAAGCAAAAAAAGCTGGAGCAACTGATAGTGAAGCTGCATTTTTAACTGCAGGATATGCTGCAATGGAAAATGCCTTATTAAGTACTGAATTGGGTCGATGGATATTTCCTGAATTAAAAGGATAGAAAATTAAATACAAGGCAATTGCTGAGGCATTTGCAGGAATTCCTAAAGAAACCAGAACAATTTCTAACTCTTTAGCTAGAGCATCCAAAGAAACTAAAAAAGACTGGATGAAGAGAATGTTCAATGCAGGCAAAGAAGCTGCAAAGAAAGATTATTCTCTCTTAAATAAGACTTCAAAAACTATTCTTGCAAACGGTATTGGCGAAGGTCTTGAAGAAGTTTCTGAAGAATTATTAGCAGATTACTCTAAAGCATGTTTTAATGCTTATAGAACATTAGCAGGAGAAGATGCAATTCTTGATACATGGGGAAATAACTGGGATTGGGAAGATGCAGCTGCTCGTTATGGAATGTCTTTCTTTGGAGGTATAATTGGTGGAGGTATTAATGGTGCTGCAACTGATTTTACTCAAATTAGAGACTATAGTAAAATGAACCAAAATTAGGCTATGCAAGAATTAACTTGGATGGCCCGAAATGGAGAGTTAGAAGATTTTTGGAAAACTGTCAGTAAAATGGAATTAGGCCGAACTAATATAGGTACTAAACAAAATGAAGATGGTTTTTGGGAAGTAGGCACCAAAACTGATAATCAGGATTTAGAAATAAAGAAAGTTTTAAAAAATACACTTGACAGTATTTAGAGTATTGTTAATGCTGAAGGAGCAAATATTGATGATCACTCGTTTATAGCAAATCTTTTAAATGCAAATCCAAATTTAGCAAACTATGATTTATTAAAAGATCTTAGAACTGAAGCAATTGCTAATTCTTCTGCAGCTGGAAAACTTGTAAAAAATTATAACAGTCTTATTAAAGATATTGTTGACACTCAGCTAAAAATAAATGACATTAAGAATAATAAATCATCTGATAGTGCTAAACTAACTGATGAGTAGTTAAAACAAATAGATTTTCATAAACAAAAATTAACTGAACTTAGAAAAAAGAAAGATGATATTGTTAATGGTAATTATACTTTTGATTTATATCGTCGTTCTTTGTTTGAAGCTACATATGCATTATCTGAAGGATTTACAACTGCAACTGAAGAACAATATGTTAAAAGATATGCAAATAAATCTATCAAAGAATTAACTCCTGAAGAAAGAGAAGATTGGCATAGAAAATACATAGAATTCTGTAAATCAGAAAAAGCAGAAACTATGGAATTCTTTGCAGATCATTATTATGATTTAGCATAGCAAGTTAGTAAAGGATTAACAGATTCTTTAGATTTCTATCAGAAACTTAAAGAAGGACAACTTCCTAAAATATAGGAATTATAGAATCTAACTTCTAGAGCTCTTCCTGATATTATGCAAATAATAGAAAATGGTGGAGAAGCTTCTGATATTCAAGACTATTTATAGAAATTAACTTTTAATAGTAGTGTTAATTCTAGTCCTGAAGAATTAACTAATATTATGCTAGAAATTTAGAAAGATTAGTCAAAAAAGACTGAAGAAGAATTAAAAGAGGATTAGGAAGATGGAGAAAAATTAAATCAATTACTAGTATCTTTAAGAGGAATATCAGATCCTTCAGTCAGAGCAAATTTAGTACAACAATTTACTAATTCAATAAAAAATCCTTCATATAAAGAACTTGCCGATCTTTTAATAAATAAAGTCTCGAATGTCCAAAAAGTTACAGGAAGTATTGATGAATTTGGAGAAAGAATTTCTGATATACTTAAACAATATCCTGAAGATGCAACACGTACTATGTCTGAGGATGACATAATAAAAAGAGCTGATCTCTTATTAAAGGCTTTTTATGATACAATTGCTCAAGAATTGATTAATTCAGTAGATGAAGCAAAATCAGTAGGATTTATTCACCCTGAAGTAAAAGAAACTTTAGAACAATCTTTAAATGATTTAAATGGAGTTATAGGAAATTTACGAAGTGGTAATTATGTTGGCGATCTTATGTTTAGTGGATATATGGAAGAATGGCAAGATAAAATTAATTCATATTTAAATGATTTAAAAGAACTTCCAAGTACTCCGCTTCAAAAAATTCTTGATACTTTTACAACTAGTCTTAAAACAAAGAAGACAGTAACTGATTTACTAAATGATGCTATAGGAAAGCAAAGGTCTCATACTAATGATGTAGAAAATATAAGTATGACTGATCCTGAAATCTATGACTATGAACAAGCCTTATTAATTTTAAAACTGATGAGATAGGCTGTTGTAGGAGCAAGAGTTGATGGAGCAGATTTAGAAAACTTATATGGATACAATAAAACACTAAATGATCTAGCTAAGGGTACTGAAGGATATACTGAACTAGCTACAATAAATGCTGCAGATGCTTCATATGCTTTGCAAGATATAAACATGGCTATTAATCGCCTTGAAGCTACTAAAGCAATTCATGAACTAAATAAAGGTAATAAAATGAATGCATAGAATCATGCATCAGTAAATAAAAACTTAATTATGTATAATAAATTAAACAAATTAATAGTTTCTATTTTAAATGATGATGATAAAGTAGACATTAAAAGTACATGGGATATTCAAGAGCTCGCAGATGTTCTTGATAGTCTAAAAACTCATAAATATGCTTGGGGAGATCCAATGAAAGACCCTGAACGAAATGTTTCTGAAAGAATTCTTTCATTAAATCCATAGTAGAGACAAGATTTGGATAAAGAAGCAATAATATTAGGTGATGCAATTTATAACTTCTTTTAGAAAAATCTAAGTAATGTACAAGACCCTAAAAAACTTGCCAGACTTTTAAGCCAATTTGATTATATTCAAAAAAATGATGGAATTTTAAATAAAAATTCTGAAACAATTGATGATAACTCTTTTACTTGGTGGTTAGCTAGTAAAGCTGCATTAAAATATTCTGATTTCGTTGCGGTATTTGATAAAATCATGGACGGAGCAGATGTAGAAAAGCCTATAGCGCCATTGCCTACTTAGGAATTAGGAGTATACGCAGCAATTGCCTCAATATATAATGGTAAAATGTTTCAACATTTTGCTGATGCAATAAGTACCACTATTTATAATAAATGGAAATCATTATCAGAGGATGAAAGAAAAAATATTCTGATTAAAAATAAATATATTTCATATGGAAGCGACGGAAAAGCCAGAAATGGAATGTAGACAAATTTTGAAAAAAAGGAAAAATGGGAAGATGATAAATATGATTCTATTTATGATAGTGATGTTATGCCTAAATATCCTAATATATTATTTATAGAAGGAATTGCAGGAGGAGGCAAATCAACATTACTTAAACTTATTACAAAAATTTTATTTGATTAGAATCCGGAAATAGATTCTAAAGGAAATAAATTAAATAAAGCACCTATATTTGTTGCACACGGAACTAAGGAAAATGCTGAAAAACTTATAAAATCATTTAATGCTCCTGATGAATGGGATTTTAAGGCATTTGATAAGACAAAATTGCTAGAATTCTTTTCTGATGATTATAAAGATACTTATGATGGTACAGATAAAGAATATAAATATTATCTTAACACTGAAGATAATAAGTCTGGTAATATAGTTTATAACAAAGTAACAAAAAGATATGAAGCTACTTGGAAAATAAAAGAGTTTGCTGATAAATCAGATATTCCAAAAGTGATTTTTATTGATGAGTGGTCTCATTATACTTAGCCAGAAATAGATTTTTTGTCTAGAGCTGCTAAAAAATATGGAATTCAAATAATTGCCTGTGGTGATTTAGACTAGATTACCCCAAGAGCTACTTTATACATACCTAAAATAGATAAGGGAGTTAAAAAGTATGAACCAGCAGATATTACTATAGATAGAAACTTATTTCCAAGAGTTCCTAAACTAGGAATAAGTATGCGTACTGGTAATGGATAGAAAACTTATAATCAAACTGTAGTAAGAGCTTGGAAATTAAACAAAAAGCCTCCAATCGAATTAACCCATATAGAAGTTAATGGGTAGCTATATGGTGATAAAGTATATAATTCAGACGAAGAAGTATCAGACGCAATACTTGATTCCGTAAAAAAAGATATCCAAAAAATGGTGGATTCTTTAAATCCAGGTGAAAAGATTGGTTACTTCCATTCTTGGGGTCCTGGAAAAGAGAAATCTAGAATTCACAAAATGATTGAATCTGAATTTAGGCAATATTTTGATCTTTTTCATGAAAAAGATGCTCAAGGTAAAGAAGCTCGTTACTATATTATTGAAAATGATAGGTCTCTTTATCATATGAAAAAAGGCAGTAATGGAAAAGAGGAGCGAATTGCAAACAATCCAGAAATTTACCAAGAAGCTTTATATACTGGTATGACTCGTTCATAGTAGGCTTCTATAATTATAGCTCCAATGAGCCCAATGGGTAATACTGAAATGGGAACAATTCGAGTAATAAATGCTGCAGATCAGCCAAATTAGTTAATTCCCGATAATTACACTGGCGCTGGAATTAAAAAGTACACTAAAGCTAGAAAAGAAAGTCTTGCTAAAGCATGGAATTCCTATGTAACTGAGATAGGTAATCCTAATACAGATATTAATTCTGTTAAGCTTACTTATATTCCAAGAGAGGGACAACCAATAGATATTGTTGTACCACCAGGAGATGGGGTTACAGAAGCACTTGCTAAGACTGATGCGCCTATTAATGATGATTAGCCTGATAATACTCCACCTGCAGACGGAGGAAATCCTCCTAAAGGCCCAGAACCTTCTTAGGATAATGGAGAAAAACCTAATACAGATTCTGATGCAGAACCATCTCAATCAGATACTTCAGAAGATAATGATTCAGTTGATGAATTACCTCCACCACCAGAAATTGATATAATTTCTAGAGAACTCGGAGATAATGAATTACCTATTACAGACAAAGTTCTGCCAAGAGGGACTGAACTTATATCTCTTTACGATCCTGCTGGAAATCCCAATGAATAGTTCGTAGGAGCTATTTTAGGTTATAATTATGATACTAAAATGTACCAAATAATGTAGGATAATGGAACAAGTATCGAAGTTCCTTTTTCTGAAATACATCAAAAGAAAGATATTCAAGTTTATCCAGGAAGAATCGAAAGATATTATATGTATATAGCACATAGTCCAGAGTGGTGTAAGGAAAATGGAGAAATAAGATTACTATACCTTGATGAACATAGTGTTTATGAAGGGAAATATCCTATTGGTACTAAAATTTATAGTATTGGAGGAGATTTTATAGGAACTATAAAATAGTTTAAAGACGATCAGTACTTAATTGAAGGTCCAGATGGTTCAACTACATTTCCAAAAAATGAAATAAATAACCGTACTAAATATATGCCTGGAGAAACTACAGTAGCTAAATATGCTGTAGATGATACTATTGAGAATGGTAAGCACGCAGTTATTATAGTCGGAGTAAATAAACTTAATTCAGGTGGATATTCTTATATAATAAATCGAGTAAACCTTGGAACACGATCTTATTTAAATGAAACTTGGGAAGAAAAGATTATTGATGATCTTATCTCTCAACACGGTTATAAATTAAAACAAAAAACTCCTACAACAACTGATGCGGCTGTTGAAGCTGATACTACGTTTGATGATTTAAATGAAAAGGATCGTTAGGAGGCATTAGAAGAAATCCTTAAAGATGAAGATTCTCCCGAAGAAGAAGATGTAAATGAAGGAGCCAAGTCTGAGATTAAAACTGCAGATAATAAAATTAAAAAAATTCCAGATCTTAATTTCTCTATATTTGGTTATTCATTTAATACATTTTATTCTGGAATAAATTATGATAAGAAGACTGGAGAGGTAGTTGTTACTAAGAATGATGTAGATAGAGTTGATGCAGGAATGGGACTTTATAATATTGATCCAAATCTATGTCAAAATGAAGCATAGGTAGTCAAGATTATAGGTGCTTTAAGAAGTGCCGCAATGTATTGCAATGATAATGATGTAATTATACGTATTATTCAAAGTTTAATTCCTAAACTAGAAAATAAAACACTTGAGATACAATGGGCATTCGTAAGTAAATCTAAAGAACCAAGTACTAATAAAAATTTTTATAGATTTACCCCAGCTTCAGATGATGGAGCAGAATTAAGAAATGCTCCAATTGATAATCATGGTGAAAAATCATAGATGTAGTATAAAACTATTTCTATGATTGTTAGAAAAAAAGATCCAAATAAAAATGATGGAGGAGTAACCCTATTAGAAATTCCTCTTCTTACATTATCTTCTCCATAGACTATTTTATGTAAAATAGGTGAACAAAATCCTGACAATCCTGTATACGAAGCATTTAGAAAAGCTTGTAATTCTTATAAAAACGATCAGTAGCAATTCCATGCAATGAACGCTGTTATAGACTATATTAATGAAAATGAGCAAGACTTAGGAAATGGATATAAAAAGTTAAGAGCACTTTGCAAGTTGTGGTTATTTACTAATAATGGAGTTAAGTTTATAGGAGATACTTCATTTAATCTTGCTAAATCTGCTAGAAATCTTGGAGTTAAATTCATAGGTAGTAGAATAGCAGATGAAGATTTAGTAGATAGTAACTTTACTCTTAAAAAACTTAATTTTACAGGAAAGTGGAAATCATTACGCAGTGAAGTTGATTCTAGACCTGAAGTAATATATTCTAGTGTTATGATGGCTACTAACTAGTATTATAATGGAGTTTCTATTGCGCCTGCTGGACATCCATTTGTACTTAGACTAGATGCTCCTCCTGCTTTATTGGGAGTACCAAGGGAAGGTGTAACTGATGAAACATTAATGAAGCAGTATATAAAACAAAAAGTAAGTAAAGAACCAATTCCAAAATGGGTAAAATTAATACCAGTAACTCCTCCAGAAACTTCTGTAATGAACTATTTAGGATTAATGGTTGAGGGAAAAGCAAATCCTTATGGAAATGGATTTACTCCATTTAGAATTTTAAGTGCATTATATTCAAGCAAAACTGTCGAAGCAAAAACATTGTGGGGAAATGAATCTAATTTTTCTACAAATGGACATACACGCAAGGATGTTGAAGAAGCTTTAAAAGCACTTATAGATGTGGAAAATAATAATCCTCAAGAAGAAGGTGAAACTCATTCATAGTGGTTAAGCAGAATTGTAAAAATGCAAAAAAGTCTAATGACTTCTAATAATGGATGGCAAAGTATGTTTAACTCAGTACTAATAGAAATGAGTCGTTCTAGTAGACTTAGAGACGATTCAACTAGAGAGGTATAGTTTGACAAAAAAATTGCTGAAACTATTTAGAATATTTGTAGCGCTGCTGGTATAACTGGTATACTTCGATCTAAAAAAATATAGCCAGGAAGTGATACAGTTGCAGGATATGCTAATAAACTTGAAGTGAATTCTTAGGATTAGTATCAGACTCCAGAAGGGGAAGATTGGAGAATTTTTGAAAAATATGATTCACCTACATTTGATTTAACTCCTGTATTACTCGGTAAAAACTCTGATTTAGATAAAAGTTTATTAGTATAGTGGAGTAATGCTATTACAACACTTCAAACAGGAAATGCTCTTATATGGCAATTTAAATATAAAAAGTAGAAAGGATAGCCTACTGATCTTAGTTTATACTTAGCAAAAGAAGGAAACACTGAATAGGTTCCTCCTGCACAAACATGGAGAACCAAACATGCTAATTTACTTGAACAAGTAGGTTTAACAGATGATTTAGAATTTGGTACTGATGCTCAAAGTGAAGCAGAGTTCCTACAAAAAGTAGTAAACTATTGGGTAAGTCAAACAGAATAGGACGGAAGAGGGCTTGGACATATTGGTGCAGTATTTGATGGAAAAACAGCATTCTGTGGCAATATGGATGATTCTGAAACGTCAGATAAAAAACTTCCTGAATTCTATAAACATTTAAAATAGAAGGAAATAAAAAAAGTGGAGAACGAACCTAATATGTACAATATAATAATGGTTGATGATAATTTAAAAAATCCTACTACTTATTTAGTAAAAGTAGAAATTCTGCCTGACAAAAAGCAATACTAGATATACTCTCCAGAAAAAGTTTCTAAAAAAATTAAAACTCCCATAATAACTTCAGAAATAGCAGAAGAGATGATTCAAAATATTTCTAAGTATTTAGGAGAATTAACTAATCCTACTGAGACATTATAGAAAAGAGCAGAAAAATTATCTAATATTTTAAATAGTATAAAAGATAAGAATTTATCTGAAAGTGAGTTTGCTGATAAAATTATAAAAGAATTTGGAGAAAATAGATTTACTTTAATTACTATTGCAAAAATGTTAGGAAAAAATACTACATATTTTCATGACTTAAATAAATTAAAATAGTCTGAAGAGAATACTGAGGAAAATAAAGAAGAATAGAATTAGTGTCCAATAAGACATGGGTATAAAAATTTTATGTAATGGCAAACAGATGTACTACAATAGAAGAAGCTTTAGAAAGAATCTACAATATTATAGATTCAGCTTAGAATAAGGATAATCCTGTATAGTATGTACTAGACGGATTTAAAGAGGTAGCAGAGGTTGTGCCTCTTGACTTATATCCTGAAATAATAAAATTTATTAAAGAAGCAAAAGAAGATGGTTCTTTTGCTGTTATAGATCAAATAAATGAAGAAAGTTGCTTTACTGAAAACGCAGATTTTGATAGAATTAGAGCAGATATAGAAGAAAAAGCTAGAAATTTATCACAATATGAAGAAACTGTTGTTAGAAAATTACAAGTAACACAACAAGTATTAAAAAGGCTGTTTGGAGAAAATCTATATACAGCCCAATATTACCTTCGTAGTGCTAAAAATGGATTTGGATTAGTTCAATGTAGTTCAGATACAGGAATTCCTGGACTAATAGATACTTTTTTAGCAAATAGAAAGAATCAAAAACTTGTAAGAAATCAAGATATTGCTGAAAATGTACGAAACACTAAGCAAGCTTTATTAGATAAAGTTCTTGAATTTATGAGAAATCAAAAAGAACGAAATTAGGGATACATTAATAAAGGAGTCTTTAGTAAAGAAAATACTAGATTATTTGATAGGAACGGCGAATATTTAAATACTTTGGATCCAGAAACAGACTTATATAATGTAATAACGAGCTGGTTCAATCCTAAAAATATTGCCATGAGTAATAGTTTAGATACAAAGTATACTCTATTTAAAATAGAAAATAATCCTGAAGCAAGAGAATATATAGATGCCTATACTGCATGGACATTATTAACTAATTTCGATACTACCCTTATTTTAACTTTAGGAAATTCTGTACTTATTACAGAGCCAAGTAATTTTAATAAAATTAGTAATGTAAGCTATAAAACTAATATTGATAAAGCTACTAATATGTGGAGTTTCGGATTTGGAGATGATGTAGAAGATGTAGGAGATCTTATATCTGATATTACAAAACAATTAGTAGAATCGTCTAAAAGATATTCATGGAAAGTTAATGTCCCTAATTAGGATTCATATTTAAGTTTTAAAGACTTTAATTATATTATAGGTAAAGTCAAAAATTTAGCATTTACACTTCGTGGAAAATCTGATATTGACTTAGAATACTACATAAACGGAAAAAATATTATAACTAATGAAAACGTATATAATCTATCAGGAACTACTCGAGGAGTTTATGAAAATTTTAAAGAATTCAATAAAAGTATAGGAAAAGAAGATGAACATGTAACTCTTGGACAATTAATAGCTTTTGCAAGTGAAAATCCAATGAGATCTTTACATGCAATTTTCGATATTCTATGTAATACTGATATACTTACTACACGAATTAAATCTTTTACGGATACTGATAAAAATTTATTATGGTCATGTTATAAAGAAATCTTTGGACAATGTGGTGAGAATTCTAGGTCATTATTTGATTTGCATCATAATACTAATGGAGATACTATATTTTCAATAATTGCACAATTAGCTGATTCTATGTTCTAGGAAGATATAATCCAATATTATGAGGATGACAATAAAACCTTGTATGCCCAATTTATGCGTGATTATACTATCAACCAGATAAGAAATGAACTAGCTCAATAGATCTAGCAATCTTCTAGTGCAACTCTTTCTAAAGGCGCAAAAGAATTTACTGATGCATATAAAGTAAAAATAGAGTTTACTAATAAAGGACAACTCACAACAACAGACAAACAAGCCTGGGAAGTAGGTACAGTAAAAGAAACAGTTCCAGTACAAGCAAAATTAATTGCAGAAATTAAAATTCCTGTAAAAATAACAAGGAATGGTAAAAAAATTGAAGCAGGAGAAATTATAGCAACTGCTACAAATATTAAGTTCGAATCAAAAAATAATATTACTGAAGAAGAAATATGGAATTCTGGAGACTTTAGAGAATTGATAAAAGATGCTACTGGAATTAATTTTGGGGCAGATCCTGATTTCGCTCAAGCTTATCAGTAGATGTTTCAAGGAGCTTCTGAAATTAATTATACGGCATTATTAGATGATATCACTAGAATAGTAGGACGATCTGTATTCAATAATTACTTTAATACTAAACTTGTTCCATAGATATTACATGAATTTAGTTTAACTTGGAATCAACCTAATATAAATAATATCGCATATTCATAGTTTATTAATGTAGAACCAATTCCACGAGTTGATCCTAAAACAGGACTTATTCCTTCAATACCTTCTGCTGATAAAAATCTAGTATTAGATAAACTAAGCCAAGCTAAAGCTATATCTAATAATATTTATACATCAGCATAGGTAAAGACTGGTGAAGGCACTGCACTAGCTGCTTATTGTTTATCCAGGTTAAGAAATTCGTATCAATATTAGTTAGTTACTCAAAATAGAGCAGATTGGTCTGCATCTAAAGACATGACTTTTGTAGACAATAAAAATGGTCTTTTTAATAAAGTGTTTACAAGTAGAGAAGTTAAATTAAGTGCTACAGTTAAACCTTCTACGAAAATGTCTAGTGTTGAATTATGGTCATTAAATTTTTATAATGATTGGGTATCAGCATTTGTGAAAAAAACTAGAACTAATTCACCTAATGGAGATGGTGCTTGCTGCTTTATTCCATCTGTAAATTCTGATAAAGGTCAATATGATAAACTAGGATGTAATTTAAATGCATTATCTCATATTAAAGATATCAAGGGAAATCCTATAGCATATAGAAACTTAACTTCAGATCAAATAGTCGATGAAATATGTATGGAATTTGGCCCATTCTACAAAAATGTAATTAATAATATTACTAAAGAATGGGATAGAGTTCTTTCAGTAATTTTAAGTAATGAATCACTTGAAACTGATGCAAGTGGTAATAAAACTGCTTAGACTAAAATTTATGAAGACGCCATTACTGATATTAATTAGATATCTAATCCTGTAGTAAAGTGGAGAAAATAGTTGAAATTTATTAATGAATATTTTTCTGGTAAAAAAGAAAATACATTAGACGGATTATATAGAATCACAACTAAATATAATATGACTCATACCAGAAACCCAATTCAACTTGCTGAACAGATTCATTATACTAAAGGTGATGATGGGCTTTCTGTAAATAAAGTATTAGTAGCATAGTGGGCAAGATTCGGTGGAGCAGCAACTGAAGAAGATCTTAAATAGGCAAACTTTACTAAATCATATTATAGAGAAAGTCTCGATTAGGCAAAAATTACTCAATTATATTATAGAGAAAGTCTTGATTAGGAACTTTTAGATCTTTTGAAGAAAACTGTTAGCGCTGAAGACCTTTCAAAAGAAACTATTAGTGCAGCAACCCTTTCAAAAGAATTATTTGATAAAATTCCTGATGATAATCCATTAAAGGAAGAAGTTCGTGCAGCTAGACGAGCTTCTGTTCAATCTAATGCTAAAGGATTCTTTAGAATGAGGGATTTTGAATCTGTAATTAAATTACTTAAAAACGGATGCAAAATATACTTATACGGAGCAAAGGCAAGAGAGCAGGCAGAAACCGAATTTTTAAGAAATTTTGGTAAAACATCTAAGGATAAGAAATCTCCATGGGTAACAGATTCTGGTATGATGGCTTTTGTAAGAGTTACTGGAGAAGATGGGAGAGAGTATCCAACAAATAATTTTAATGATCTTATAGAAGCTCAAAATTCTGGAAGAAATTGGGAAGTACATCCTTTAATCTCCAAGTTGAATAGAATGCACTATTTAACTACCCAACAATATACTTGTTGTGTAGGCGGAGCTGTTTATGCTTATAAGGGTAAATCAGGATCCAATGTACTAGAAGAAGAGGCTAATCGATGGCTGGCCTCTAATAAGCGTAATGTATGCTATACTGCAACTATTCATAAATTCTTAAATAAATTATTGAATGGATCTCCTACTACATATAATTATGCTATCTTTGATGATATTGATGCGGCTCTTTACAATGTAATGGGAGAATTGAATGTGCATACTCCTCTTGACGGTGGTATGCTTGTAAACGCATTTCTTCCAGATCTTGAAAATGCATCATTAGGAGGTGAAGCTGCAGGCACTGATAAGAAACATTTCGGAACTTTCTATTTAGAAAAATATGGAGCTGGCGGTATTACTAAAACTGCAGGTTTCGCAGCAACAAACGAACGTATGCGTAACTCAGAAGCCTGGAGAATTGTATAGTATAATATGTCTCATAGAAAATGGGTTAAAGAATTTGGAAATGCTGATGGTGATATTCCAGAAACTGAATTAGATATTACCAAGGACTATGATGGTAATGATATAAATTGGCCCGATAAAAAAATATTCTATTACAGAGAACTTAAAGATGGTACTATTAAGTTTTATAGACTTTCTAGTATTGAAAAAACTGACAACATTAATGAATATAAAATTTATGAAGTACCAGTGGATGAATCCGGAGGTGATATAGGGCAACCAGAACTTAGAGAAATTACAGTAATTGATAATAATTGGGATTTATTCACTAAAGTATTTGGAGGATATCGTTCTTTAGGTAGAGAGGTTAGTTCTACAGGAGTAGAAAATCCTAATTCAAGACTAACTTACTCTGAAAGGTCTAGAAAATTAATGGTTGAAGCTATTAATAGAATAGGATATAGAAAGGTTTCGGCAAGAAAATACTCTATGATTGATAAATTAGGTAATAAAGCTGAGGCTTATACCAAAGCAGCAACTAGAGAGGATCGCCATGAAGATGACCAAGATGATGTATGGTAGCCATTAAAATATTCTGATATACATTTTATGCCTAATATAGGTGCAATTAAAAGTGCACAAATGAATGTAAATCCACCAGAAGTATTATCTCAAAAAATGGATTTAAATGTTATGCCTGTTGAAAGACCTAAATTAGGAATTCAATTGGATAAAGAACATAGTGCAGATGATGCTGAATTATCAATGCCTACCCAAATTATTACTGCCTGTGCTAATAAAGGATATACTTTAACTAAAACTACTGATATGTATAGAGCTATTTCTACTTTGACTGAATTAGCTATTGAAGATTGCATGGAGGGTATCATGGACTTAGTTCCAGGAGGAGAAAATAGAGGATTATTAAAGGCCCAAATAGCACAAATTATTGTCGACAAATTAATTTAGAGTAAGGACGATAATGAAGCATTACATGCAGTACTTGGATTCCTAGAAGATAAAGTAAAAGCTGGAGGAAAAGTTTCACCAGAAGATGTGCAAAACATTCCTTGGAGTGATACTCTTATTTATAATAAATTATATTCCGATATTGCATCTCATTTAACTAGTCAAGCTATAAAACTTAAATTGTCAGGGTCAATGGCAGTGATCTGCCCTACCCATTATCTTGAAAGATTCTATGGAAATAAAAGACTTGCCGCTTTATTTGATTTAATTCCTGGAAAAATTGGAGAAAAATTAGCATTAGTAGAATATCAAAGGAAAATTAGAGAAGAAAACTATGAAGGCGGTCTTATATATGATAGAGACCGTGATTCAGGAAATAGTGAAATTGAACTTTTAAATCAGGCTTCTAAAATAAATACTCAACATATATACCATTTGGAGTATATTAATCCTCTTACAGGAGAAGTTGATCCTAACCCTAAGCAAATTACTATAAATTATCCAATGCAATATTATCAATTGCGAGATGAGATAGTAAAATTTAGACAAGCAAGTTAGGAAGAACTAAAAGGAGCACTTGCAGTAACACGTGCAGACGGAACAATCTTGGTTTCCAGACTTGAAGATATAGACCCAGAAGCATTCTATGCTTATATAAATGGTGAAGCTAAAGATGCTGAAGGAAAAGTAATTGTATCTTCAGAATAGAAAAGAAAAGTATTTGAACTATTAAAAGAGAGTGGATACACAATAGATTCACTTAAAACATTACTTGGGAATGATCCAAGAAAGATCCTAGCATTTTTAAAGTTCCATGAATTAAGCCATAAAAAGTATAAAGATAATATTACTATTAATACTGAAAGAAATACTAAACAAAGTCCTCAAACCACTCAATTTACATGGAATAGAACATCCGATAATTCTTATGAAGTATCATCAAAAGGAGATAAAAGATTTTCAGCTCTTTATGCTACCTTCAAGAAAGGCACTGTTATAGATGGTGTTGATGTAGGAGGAATGACTATTGAAGATGTTTATCAAAAGGTTGTTAAAAAGAGTGGTAAAGGTAAAGCTCCATCTAGAGACTCTAGGTTGTTCATTGACACAACACCTAAGTTAAGAGGAAAGATGTCATTTGCTTTTGGAAGCCAAAGAGCAGATGGAGTAACAGCGGATACTACACTTGAAGCTATAAAGAGAGGAGAAAGAACAGCAACTACTAGGTATACTTCAGATGGTAATATCAATTACTGGAAACAAGCTAAAGTAGGCGATGTTATTGAGTTCTCTGATCAAAATGGTGAAAAAGTCCTAGTTAGAGTTACTAAGGAATTACATCAATTACCAAAATCTACTACAGCTGAAGAGTGGTCTTCTAAAGAAGGATGGGATACCTCCAGATTTGAGCAAAGAGTAAAACCTCAGATTGACAAAGGAGAGGCTTACCAAATGGAGTTTGAGTACATAGACCAATCAAAAGAAGCTATGGAAGATTTCTCCTACAGGGAAGGTTATCTCCCATTATGGCAAGAATGGGCAAGACAGAATCCTGAGTTAATGGAAGAATTAAGAGAAAATGCTAAAGGTAAAACTTTAACAGATAGATTTGCTAATACAAGAGTAAGTCAAGCAAGAGCTTTGGCTGATATTCTTAATTCACAGAGGGTTAAAGAACAAAAAGGAGATATTCTTAGTAATGCAGTAATAGAGATGGAAGCAAGGGCAACTAAAGAAGCCTGGGATAAGATGATTGAAATAGAAGCTGAAAGTGATAATGCTCAAAAATATTTATAGGAAATATCAGAATTAAATGCTGTCTATGAAGCCGTTTGTAAAAAAGAACAAAAAGAAGATGGCACTACTGAAACAATTCCTTTAGGAAGAGAATTGAGTGCATATAATGTACGTTTTAGCTCCCCTTCAGCTGTAATCGAAGGTAAGTATAGGCCCCAAAGAGAATTTTGTATATATGATTTAGACTCTATTAAATTGTTATTTGAAGTAATCAATGACACTAAACCTAAGAAAGGATATAAACTTGATGAAATTAAAGGATATTTTAAGAATCAATTAACTACTTTAGCAGGAATACAAAACTACATACAATCAAATCCATTATTGTAGAATAATTATGCATAGATTATAGAGAATATGCTAAAGTATATTGAAACTAAATACAATAATGAATTTAATACCTTTAAAGATGTACACGGAAACTATACATTTTTACAAACATTAACAGATGGAGACCCTACAGCTGCATTTACGAATCATCCAGAATTAATAAATAAAGCAATAGAAGCCTATAAACATGCAATAAAACTCTTCTTAAGAAAATAGTTACAAAAAGATTTAATTAATTTATCTTTAGACTACAAAGGAAAGCGTAATGTAATGATTGGTGGCAAAGTTTATAACATAGACGGAGATTCTATAACTCCTATAGCCTATGAACTAATTATGCCTAAAATCTATAAAACTGTTTTTGGATTGTAGGAAAATGATGACCTACAGAGAATATCTGCAGATAAAAATTTCTTTGCAAGAAGAGGTATATCTAGGCTTAAAAATCAAATTGGAGATGACTCTTTATATGATTATCAATTAAAAAGATTTACTGGTGATCATATGTATATATTCGATGCAAATCATGGACCTATACCTAAGGGATTAATTCCTTCTCCAAATTTCCATTTATTTACTGAACAAGATGGATCTTATTCTAGAGTAGATGTTGAAGGAAATGTTATTTATCCATTATCCAGTAAAGATGATGAAGTAATGATGACTGCTGATGGGGTTGAAGTTATTGTTACTAAAAACCCTGCATTCTTTATAGAAAATAATAATAGTAATGCTATAACATTTAGCAATTCTAGATTTAGCAATTCTGAAGAAGATGTAAAAAGAATGCAAGATATAGTGGATAAATTAAAAAATTCTACTACTAATAATAGTAGGAGATTTATTCGTACATTTACCGATAGGAATGGAAAAATTAAGAATTTTAGTACTTTAAAAAAGAGGAATAGAATGTTCGCTGACCTCAAAGAAAGCATTTTAGAATCTAACGAAAGTACTGGAGATAAAGATCTTGATAGACTTGTAGCTGAAATATCACAAGAAGGCTTGAAAGTACACGCTTCTTTCTTAAAATCTTTAGATGTAATAGCAGGACGTATTCCAGCGCAATCACAGTAGTCATTTATGACTCAAAAAGTAGCAGCTTTTACTAACTCAGATATAAATTCTGCTTATGTATCAACATTCTAGCTATTTATTTAGGGATCTGATTTGGACATTGATACAGTTAATTTAATTGGTGCTGGATTTGATAGATAGGGACATTATGTATTATGGTCTCCCTATGCTAATCTCGGAAATTCTGAGCTAATTAAAGCTAGTGAACAACTCCCCTTCCCCACTGGATAGGCTACAGAGATAACTTATGACAATAGTAAAGATAGTTTCTTTATTACATTCAATGATTTCTTCGGTAAAGATAAATTGTTTAATATTGAATTAGACCCGAATACTTATGATGCTGTTCGTAATGAATAGGGAGTTTATAAAATATCTTTTGATTCAGAATCTCCAAAAGCTATTAAACAATTAGCTAAATTTTTAAATTTAGTTGAAAAAGTAGGATTAAACCTTAAAGGCAATGTTGATCAATATGGAAATCATCAATACTCTAGAGAGTTAGACGAAGAAATATATGAACAAAATCTTAGATATAGAGATTTAGGAATATTTACCGATTTACATATTAGACCTTCACAACTTTTAAATGTACTACAACAAATAAAAGAAATAGTAGATAAACATAATTTATACATAAAAAAAGTAGATAAGAGGACAAAAGAAATAATGGCTAAGAACCTATCTTATTGTAGAATGTTTGAAATAGCAGGAGATCCAGCTAATTAGATGGAAGCACAAGATTCTATTGATAATTCTACTAAAGTAATTAAAGGTCCTGAAGGTGCTGTAAAAGTTACAATGACAGAAGAAGATAAAAATTAGGTTAGTTCTAATAATGAAACAAAAAGTTTTCCTGATCCTGTATCTATGGTAGATTCATTGCAGACTAACCAAGTCGGTAAATACGATGTATCTGTTGCGGCAAAAGCAGTTCAAGCTTGCTCTATGATTCAATATGCTTATGATTCTTTATTAAATTCTGATGCACCAGAGGAAAAAAAGCGCAGACTAGAACTTCCTAATGGAGGATATAAAATAGCTGGTAAACAATGGACAGCAATAGCAAATCTTCATGATAAAACTCATGAAGAAACTGGAAAAATGCAATAGCCTGACTTTATAGAAGACATGCTAAAAGTTCTAGATGATGAAACTGTAGAAAAAATAAATTCAGCTATACAAAATGCTGCTATGCTTTCTGTAGCCGTAGATAATGCCAAAGATCTTTCATTAGGAAAAATTAATGCAGGCCCGGCAATGCTTGGAATGTATGCTTATGGTATTACTCTAGGAATTGATGTAGTCACATTAGCAAAAATAATAAATTCTCCACAAGGTAGGGCTATTTCAAAGGCTCTTTCTGGAAATGTATTTACTGGAGATATGGGATTTTCAAGTGCACTTCAAGCTATTAACTTTTTAAATGGACAGAATTTAACTAGATTTTTAACCCAATTTGATTATGCTGACAATAGAGGTTCGAAAACATTATTCAATGCTTTCAGAAATATTGCTGTAAAAGAATTATCTAGAGATTAGAATGATAAATGTGCTCAAGAAATACAAGAGAGAACAACGAAAAGTATAACTAAAGTAGTTGAAATTTTGCTTAGAAAAGGTAAATTTGGTAGTTATTTAAACTAGATTCAAAAAACTAGTAGTTGGGGATATAGTGAAAAATAGCTATTTGAAGCATTAAAAGAGTATAATGCATTAATACAACTATGGCATGGTGATGAAAATAAAAAACATGATCTAGAAATACTTTCTTAGGGAGCAGAAGAAATACGAGTTTTAGGAGTACTTCTTGGTAGTAATAAAGGAGTAAAGACTAAAATTGAGGATGGTATAAACTTTATTAATACTTTAGAAAATATTATTTCTGATAGGTATAAAATAATGCATCCTGATGCAGATGAATCTGAATTAGCTGCCCTTAAAATAGATTATTTAAGATTTTGCACAGATAAAGAATATATGGAACGGTGTATTGATGAATATGATAAAGTAAAACACACTGTAAATATATTATAGGTGGTAGCATTATGTCCTCATATATTTTCATATTTACGTGCAAGTATTATCCCTCATGCCGGCTTTATGAGTGCTTCTTCAAAATATAGATCTACATAGGCTGTTATTAACAGTGGTATATACAATATTTTAGGTATTAGAGCAGCTAAAGATAAATCTAATTCATTAAAGGGATTAAATAATGAAATTAATGCAATGATGTTAATGTAGTGGTTATCTGATACTAAAAAAGTATTTTATTTACCTAGTGGATAGCGTTATTTTAAATCTGGAACAACTGAACCAGGTGTATATGAACTAGTGGTATATAAAGGAACGGATCCATTACCGATATCATTATGGACTCCTGAAGGATTAGCTACTTTTAAACTATATATGGAATAGTGTATATTACCTGAATTACAAAGAAATTCAGCTTTTGAGGATAATAAGTTTGTAAAAAATCTTAGTCCATTTACTCTTAGCTAGACTGGTACACGAGCAACAGTATCAGCATACACTTTAACTGGAAATCTTCTACCTAAAGCAGGTACTGCAGAAGAAGCTCTATTAAGAGAATATCAAGCTGCATTTGAAGCTATAAGAAACACATCATTCCCATATAAAGAATATAAAAAAGATACTTCTGAAGGATCTACTATAGGAACTTATGGAGATGCTCTTTATTTATACTCTGAATATGTGTTCGGAGGAAGAAAAGGGCCAAATTCATTAATGGCTTTGTTTGAGTAGGGAAATAATGAATTACAGAAATAGTTCAGAAAAGCAAAAGCTGATATGGATAAAAATAGAGATTTTAAGTTAACAATTATGCAAAAATTAAGATCAATGGCACTTATGAGCAATATATTTAATCCTAAATATAGTTACTATTATGCAGTTAATAATACTGATATTGGAGTAAACTTCTATAAAAATGAAGAAAAAACTCTAACGGCAAAAGAAAAAGATGCTAGAGCTAAAGAAGCAGCAGAGCTTGGTGAAACTTATGGATCAATTATTTCAAAAAGAGCAATGTTTGAAAAGGAAGGGTATGAAAATGGAGAAGAACAAGTACAAAATTTCTTATATCCAGAATTAACAACTCCTTCTAGTTAGGAAATATCCCTTGGAGATGTACAAGTAACTTTTAAAGATGGTAAAATAACGGATTGGAATATTAATCCAAAAGTTGCTTAGGACACTTTTAAAATTTCAGGAGATAATGATTCTGAAATTATAGAAAACTTTAATAATAGTGATAAAGAAGAAATAAAAAATACAATAGTAGAAATAGATAATATTGTCAAAATGATAAATGATAATATAGATATGACTTATACTGGAGTATACGTAGATGGAACTGTTGTTACAGAAATTAGAAATTTAGACATAGTACAAACAGCATTAGAACTTGCTGTATTAAAAGGTACTGGGAAATGTTAATAATATTATGGCAGTATGTGTAGACACAGGTTCAAGTTAGTTCAGAGCGTTACAAGAACGCTCTGGGCTTTCTGAACCTTTATTAGAAGTATTGGTAAGCCAATACTAGAGTGAGCATGAAAATATGTGGCCTCATTTAGATGAATTACCTATAAAATGGGAAAACTCTGAAAAAGCTTTATAGCAGTTTTTGGGATTAGATCAATCCTCTATAATATCTCAAGAAGATTTATTAAAGAAGACTAATACAGCATCAATAGATGAGGCTATCGTATCTTTAAGTGATACTTATAGAAATCTAGATATTGATTATACTCCTATAAATGATAAAGTGAAAATAATAATAGGAGGTCGTCCTAGTAAGTTTAGAGTAGTACATACTGAAGCTGTTGATATGTCTCATTTATCCTCTACTGTATATATTAATTAGGCTTTAAATGAAATTGAAAAAAAACTTGGAATAAAAACAATAAAAACAACTACTGAAGAATTACGAAAATCAGGATTGTTCGATATTATTTCAGATGCTTCTACAGCAGCTGCATTTATTTACCAAGGAGATATTTACGTTAATGAATCTATTGCAGGAACTGATTCAAAAGTGCATGAATTATTGCATATATTAATGGGGGCAATGAAATTTAAAAATCCAGAACTATATGCAAATATTGTGAGCATTGTAGAAAATTTAGAAAACTATAATGATTTAGCTATACAATATCCAAATAGAACAAGAATGGATATTAACGAAGAAATATTTGTAACTGAATATGCTAAAATGATAGCGGCCAGTGCAGATTCTGATTCTCCTGTATCTATCAGTTTATTATAGCAACTTAATGGAGATTTACTTTATGATTTAAACTATGAAATGACTAGAGTACTAGATACAATGTTAAAAGGAGATAATAGTACTGCTGTTATTCCAGCATCCGAATTAATTAAAAAAACATTTAAAGAATTAGGAGAAATTGTAAATTCTCATGGAATGGAGAATACAATGCAATCTTATCTAGATACTTCATTAATACATCGTATTCTTGCAAATAAAAAATCAGATTTAATGGAAAAAAGACAACTTAAAGAAGAATGTAAATAATGGTTTGTACATATACTTTAGAATTACCGGGGAGCGAACCAGTCTTTTTTGAAAATGAAGCTGCCCTTACACAAGCTTTGCTTACAAAGTATCCTTTATTTGAAAAAATGGGAGATATTGTTTTTAATTAGCCTTTAAGACGCACTGAAGTAACTAGAGATATAGAGAAACTTCGTAAAGAAGGTGAAAAAGCATAGGCATATATAGATAAATATTATAGTAAAGGAAAGAATAAAGTAGAGTATGACGAAGATGGTAGAGTAATAGCTATGGAAAAGCCTGCCATGGGTGTTAATAAATTTATCTCTTTGTATACTCATAATGTAAATGGTGTTGAAAAACATATTCAACCTGAATTCCGTGAAGAATCCTACTGGGCAAAGAAAGCAGAGTAGTGGAAAAGAGGAGAATTTGATGAATAGGATATAGATCTTATTAGAGAAATTGAGGGTTCTAACTTTGATTTTAATGATTCCTCTTTAGTTACTGATGGAAATATATAGAAATGGAGGGAAGCCATTCAATCTAAATGGGATGCACAAGGTAAAACTGGTACCGCTTTACACGCTGTATCTGAAATGTTTTTTTCAAAGGATGATAAAGGTGTATACATGTTTGACTTAATTAAATAGAATCCAGATTTAATTGAGCACTTATACAAGGAATTTGCAAAAAGTTAGGATAAATACGGGTAGGTAACCTATGGTGATTTTGTAAATTTAGAGCAATTTAAACAAATGGTTACTATGTGTACTAAACTTAAAGCCTAGATCGAAGAAGAATATGGAGGAAAATGCGATTTTTATCCCGAGTTAACTATTACTTCTAAAATCACACAACCACTTGATGGCTGTGATACCCTTATTGGTATTATTGACCTTTTAGTGGTGGATAAAGACGGAAGAGTTCATATATATGACTATAAAACATCTACTAAACCTTATAGTAAATATAATCCTACTAAAATATCTGGATTTACTTATCAACTTGCTGTATATGATAGAATATTATAGCACTTTGGGATTTATACAGGAGATGGTTCTTGTAAAATTGTTCCAATACAATTAATAAAATTTAGAAAGAAAGAAGATAAATTTGTCTATGATGGTATAGCATTTAATGTAGAAAAAGATGGAGACAGTGAAGTAGAACAACGAGATTTATCTCGAGAGATTAATTTTAATCAAAGAAGAATTTCTATTCTTAATCAGTTTCTTCCTCCAGATGTATATGTTGATCCTACTTCAGAAAAGCTACTTGAAAGAGTTCAAGATGCAGAACGTCGACTTTTCCCTAAGTATAATATTCAAAAGAATAGTACTGATGAAGAAATCGATACAATGATTCGTGAATAGGGTGGATATACCCCTAATAAGTCCGGAAATCTAGAATTCCGATTTAATTCTGGGTTTGGAACGCCTATAGTATAGGATGCTTCTGAACCAAATGCTGAAGCTAAATTACTTAAAAAGGTAAAAGATGAAATTCAATCATGGACAGACCGAAAAAGAAGGATGGCAGAAGGTATTGCATAGCAAATGAGACTTGCTATTGAAAAACATAGTCTTTTTGAATTTATTAAAACAAGACCTATTGAAGGTGATCAGACTTGGTTACAAAATATGATGCAGCCGTATTGTAATGGAGATTATCAAATAGTAGATGAGCCCGCATCTTTATGTATGGGTATGCTATTTCTAAGAAACATACATAACGGAAATTATACAGTGCTAAAATTTACAGGAGCATAGCTAGACCGTCTTATAAACTTTGGTAAAGGCAGAACTAATATGAATGGTAAATTTGCTTCAGATATTGAAGAAGATTCAAAAAGTGGCTCATTTATGCTTAAAGCTTATGTTGGTAATATAGAAGCTGTAGAAGCAATGATTGCTATGTAGAATATGGATTTTAAACAGGATATTAAAATAACTGAAATAAAAGTTGTTAATCCATATTTACAAAAAGAAATGCCTGTATCTAATAAAGAGCTTTTATACACTTATAAAAAATTATCGGAATATGAAAATCTTATTCCTGAAGGAGAGGTTGATAAATTTAAAACGGGCAGATATGCATTATTATCTGAGGTTGGTAAATTACAAGAAGAGTTTGTTCACATTATAAATGATCCTCATTACTCTAATTATGAATCATTTCAATAGGAAATAGTTCCAGAAATTATGGAAATTACTCAACCTCCTGTAGGAAAAGATACTCTTGATTGGACTAGTTATGAGGATAGAGACGAGCTTCTTAATCGATTAAACAAATTGAGAATAAAAATAGAAAATGAATTCTCTAATTAGGTTATGACTGTAAGAACTGACTTATAGGAAATTAATAGACCTGAATATAAATTATATTATCAAGTTATGATGGCTATAGCAGAGCTTAGAGGCGTTGATTCTAGACAGCAAGTAAAAGATGGTGATAATTGGATACAAAATGGTAATATTACAAAGATATTATCAGAAGGATGGGAAGGACTAAATCTTGAAAATCCTGGTAACTTTAAATCCCCAATGCTTAATCAACTTACTAGATCAGTAGGTAATGTATTTTAGAAAGTTCGTGATAGCCTTAATAAAAAGAATCGTACATTACGAGGATTAATGGAAGATCTTAAAAAAGAAGCTGGATATGGTTGGGTAAGTAATAATATATCTGGAAATCAAACATCACTATTCAATGATATGATATATATGGGAACCGATGGTGATCTTTTGTTTGTAAATCCTAATACTTTAACTGGTGCAAAGAAAAAATTCTTAGAATTTGCACTAGATTCTATTAATAGAGATAGATGGCCTAGTACATCTAATGCTGAACTCCAGTCTTGGAAAGAATCTGGCGATTCTAGGTATTATAGAGTTCCATTAATGAAAGCAAGTGTTGCTTCTAAAAGAAATGCTGATGGTCTTATATCTGCTGCTTGGGATAGATTAAAAACATGGCGTCCTGCATAGGCATTAAAAGATGCTAGAGAGCGTATGGAAGGATTTTTCTTTGATGAGGATGAAAACGAAGCTCAAACTAAAATGGATTTATATGAAATGGGCACAAAATTTGATCAAGGATATGGGGACAGAAGACTTGATATTATAAAAGCAGTAGGAGAATCAGGATTTGAACATGATATTGAAACTCTTATATTACATCATGCTTATGCTTATACTCTTAAAAGAGAAATGAATCAGGAAATGCCTATCATGAAAGCTACTGCAATGTGTCTGGCAATGTAGGGTGCAGGAGCAAATCCTCCAGAAAAGAATTTCCATAATCTTATTAATTTTGTAGAGAACTATATTAAACATGCTGTAAAAAATTAGAACATTAATAAAGGAGCACTTGGTAAATAGGGTTCTGAAATTGTTGGTAAAATGAAACAGGCAGCGTCTATACTAGCATTAGGTTTAAGCCCCATACAAGCAACATATCAAGCTCTTGAAGGTATATGGAAAGATATAGCACTTATTTGGAAAAAACCTGATGGTACTCAAGCATTTACTGTTAAAAATATGATCGAATCTTGGAAAGAAGTTTATAAAGATTTATTTCGATATAAAGATCGACCATCTAAATGTATGCTTATAAATGAAGCTTATGGTATCAATGATATGGACTCAAACCAATTTGCGAATCGTATAAAATCAGATCATAGTATTTGGACTCACTTTATTGATTTTATATTTAGATTTTCTTCTCGTCCTGACTATTATAATCGTATGACTATTTTTGGAGCGCAGATGCGTGAACATGGAACTTGGGATGCACATTATATTGATAAAGATGGTAATTTAGCATACGATTGGAAATTAGACAAAAGGTACGATGCTTATGCTAAAGGTAATAAGAATGATCCAAGATATCTTGAATGTAAGTCTAGATACTTAGCAGCTCTTAAACAATTCTAGCAAGAAGGTGTATATAATGATGATGGCTCTCCTTTAAAAGTAGGAGATGCTCTTCCTCGAGCATACACAAACCTAGAAGCGCAGTCTATGAAAGCTATTGCTGATAATATTTATGGTTATTACAATCATGAAACTAGGTCTATGATGAATGCTATGGTTATGGGATCAATGACTATGCAAATGAAAAACTATTGGTCTGCAAAGAAAAATTAGTATCTTGCTCCTCAAGGTTGTAAATTAATAGGACATTGGGAAGACTATAAGGAACCTAAAAAGGATAAGAATGGAATTGTAATAAAAGATGCAAATGATAATATAGTAATGGAGCAACTCTATTATGCTGTTGGAAAAAATGGAGAAATAGATTTATCAAAAGGATTTGTAACTAAAGACAGTGAATTTTGTAGCAATATCAAAGTATAGAAATGGAAAGGTCAATGGCAAGAAGGGGTTATGTCTACATTAATGGCTCTAGGAAAAGCAGCATTTAGTTCTGATTCTAAAGGTATAGGAGGCTTTACAGGGGCTTTTCGTGAAATGTGGTATAATTCTGATGAAAACCTTAGAACTGCCTATAGATCTAACATAAAGCATATATTATTTGATTTATTCTTTATGCTTGGAGTTGGAAATCTAGTAGCTATGTTATTACTTCCAGAAGATGATGAACTCAAAAAAGAACATTTTGCAGATAGAGGAGATTTAGATAAAGCTGTTACATATGCTTCGTATAACTTTTTCTATAAGTCTCTTAGAAACTCATTTATGGATTTTAACTTTATTGATTCTATTTTTTCTCCAGTAGTAGATTGGCAACCTATGTCACTTTCTAGTATAACTTAGTTATGTGGAAATACATGGCACTTTGCTACAGGGGATAAATCATTTACATCTTCACTAGCAAATTCATGTGCAGTTACTAGATAGCTTAAGCCTGTTATTCGATCTCTTACTTATTCCGAATGATATATTTTAATAAAAATCCTAAACCACGTAGAAAATTAGATAGAAGACATTATACTTATAATGGTAAGCCTAAAGTTTCCTACGATACATTAGCGGATGCTAAATAGATACTAAAAAATTACTCAGAATAGTATACAGCCTATTTATGTCCAATTTGTAATAAATGGCATATAGGATTTATTAAATAGTAAAAAAAATAGGGGAAACATACCGTAGTATGCTCCCCCCCCTTAAAAAAAAATAGCCCTATAACTTGGATTACTCCGAGCTATAGGGCTTTTCTATTATTTATTAATTAAACTTTCTAACCAACTTTTACTTACTAAATAAGTACTGCTATCTATTCCTATATTAGTATTAGGATCAACTAAAGTACTATTTTCTCTAAAACCTTCTAATTCCATATAAAATTGAATTTCAGGCCAACCAATTAATTCAAATTCTTCCATCATCGTCTAATATTTCTTCTATACTATAAGCAATTTCTTCTTCATTTTCTGTATTTGCAATACTTTGAGGAACATAATATCCATAAGTTTCATCAAGATCTTTTAATCCTTCTATCTTATAATATTTATTACTTTCTAAAGCTTCTTGTACATACTTTTCAAATTTTTCTTCAGCAATACAATCAATTACTTGCTCTTTAGAGGTTCCCTTAAATATTGTAACATTATGAAAGAATCTAAAAGTTCTTTTTCCAATTTTTTCTTTAACTATTTCCATAATTTTTAGGATACTCTTTCTTTCCGTAGACAATCATAGTTCGTTTAATTTTTTGTTTTACATCAATGATTGCTTCGGTTACAAGAGGGTTAGTTCTGTATTTATTATTTATATACCAAACATCTCCTGTAGTTCCATTTACTACTGCTACAGTAAAATTATCTTCAGTATCTGTAATTACATCAATAGTATAGTAATTACTTGTTTCGTCGTAATGATTACTTACTTTGTAAAGTTTATTTTTTTCTAAAGACATTTTAATAATTTTTTTTTATTTCTTTAAAAATCCTAATTCATACACCATAGGACGCATTTTATCTGTAAGAGCTCTATATAAAGTCTTAAACTCATCATATTCATCCTTATGATATTCTTTAAGAATTTCTTTTATTTGATACCAACCACAATCCCAATTATTTACTTGATATTCTGGTTTACTTTCATTAAATATCTTACGAGTAGCAAAGAATAGCTTAACTAGTTCGTTAGCTTTATCTAGTACCTTTCTTGCAGTATCAGGCAGTTCACTATAATGCTCTTTTACCCATTTTGCTATATATCTATCTTCAGATAAATCAAAATAAGACACTGAAGCATCGTCTAGATTGTCATATACTAAATCAGATAATTCCTCTTTTAGCATCCAAAACCATTCATTCTTTACGTTCCATTTCTCATCATTATATTCAATATTCCTAAGAGCAGTTTGATTACTAGAAGAATGAAATAGAGAATAAATAAATGAGTCTAGTTCAAATTCTTTATATCTCTTATCATCAGTATTTGGCATAAGATAACTATCCTTATCAATAATAAAGTTTGTATCAATTAATTTTCGTGCAGAAAATAAAGACACAACACGATTAATATTTTCTTTGGTAACTCCGTGACCGTTACCGTATGTTGCAGAAAATAGTGCAACACTTACTGCATTGTTACTAACAGTAGCACCAGCATTATTAAAATAACCAAAATTATTTGGATAATTAGATGCTCTATTAACTGAAGTATAGGGTTTAATACCACTTAAAACAACTAAATGATTTTTTATGTGTCTTAACTCCTTTCATAGACTCCTTCATCCAATCACTAGCTAATTTAATACCATCAGTATTATACATCACCTTAGAACAAATAGGATAAACTTCACCATCTTTAGAATCTACAATATACATAAGGAAACAGTTTCTTTCCTCTTGAATACCCTCCTTCCAAATTTCGAATGTAATTCCCCATTTAGAACTTACTTCAGCAAAATGCCCAGCATTAAAGAGTATGCCTCTATCAAATTTAAATTCTTTAAACCATAAATCTCTAAGCTTTTTAAATGTACTTGCAGTTGTTAATAAAGGTTTTGTAAAACAACCTACCGAAATATTTGTAAGATTAAATTCTTTTTTAATTAAAAGGATACGATATAAAAATTGTGCAATAAGATTTTGTGATGATGCTCCAACTTTATTCTCTTTCATTATTTCATTAATCCTAGTTTTTGCAACATTTTTCTTAGATTTACCAGCATCTAAAGATAGTTCACAAGCAGTTGCATATGGAGGATTAATATAGAATATAATCTTATCATTATTATTTAAATGCTCGATAAGACTCTGTGGTAATTTTTCAAGAGAATCATTAAGAAAATCAAATTGAAATGATGTTGCATTTGTATTATAACAGGCACTTAAATCAATATCATTTTGTTCTAATGTTGAGCAGTATAGCTTGTTAAAGGTAAAATCTCTTGTAAGATTCTTTAATCCAGAGCAACAATCCCATACAACATACTCTTCTCTCCAATTGTCTCCTAAACTACTCGAGATCATCTTTTGCGAATATGAAGCAAATTCAGATGGAATATAGAAAGTCCCATTAAAGCGTCGTTCAGTATTTTCAATTAGTCTATCGGATATTGCAATAAGTTCTTTCTTTTGTTTACACGAAAGATTATCATCAAAATGTGAGAAAATACTTTGAAATACTTTACCATCTACTGCGATGGGTTTATCTAAAGTAATAAGCTTATTTTTATTATTCGGATGTATATAATAATTCTCTTTATTAGTAAGAATTCCCATAAAGATACCTACAAGCTCATTTGCACTGAACTTGTTTTTATCTTTAATACAGTTAGATACAAAATAATTGAAGAGACTCTCAATATTATTCGGGGTAATATGTACTTTATGAATAATATTATTTGACAAGTTTGTAATAAACTCAGCAACAGTTTTAAAAGAGAAGTTTTCATTAATATCATATACAAATGGATTTATCTTATCGTCACTTACAATAGCACTAAGCATAGAAACATTATACTTATATGCATTAGATGGACTGATTGTCCAATCCACTCCTTCAAAATCAAGATAATTAATAAGATCATTTATATGTAGCACAAAGCATTCATTAATATCACCTACAAGAACTACAGATGGTAACTTTTTACCATTTAGTTCAAACTGTTTTAAATAATAAATAACCTGTACGAGTACTTTTGCTTGATGTGCTTTAGTTTTAAGGCATACATCATACTTGTATTCTATAAGAAGATTAATATTATTTTTTAATATATAACCGACACACTTATATGGATGCTCAATAATATCAGGGGCAAAATATAGGTTTAATTCTTCATTGTAAATACTTTCTACTTCTCGTTCCTCTTTAGCAATTTTAATTCTATTATAAAAGCTATTTTGCATTTATTTTCTATATTATAATAAATTTATATTACAGTTTGTAATTTTTTCATATTGTTCGCACAGTCTTCTTAATACTTCTTTATAGATTTTATCTATTTCGTTAGGAGTAAATAAAAATTTTGTATTTAAGTTATATTTTTCCTTAATATCTGTATATACTTCTTTAGGAAAATTATATACTGCAATCTCATCAGTAGCAATTACATTATCTAGTTTAATAATATAACAAATTTTTCTAGTAGTATCATTTACTATTTGAAAATGTTTTTGTATCATACTAGCGATAATATCAACAATATAATCATCTACAAGACCTAATTGTTTAATATAAGGAGATAAAATTGTAGTCAATTCATCAGTAAAGAATTTAGCTACTTCATTGTTTTTGTATTCACAGACATAATATTTCTCGCAGTCATTATAAAGATCTACATAACTCATAATAGATTTAAAATACTCTATTATAACATTAACTAAAGTTAATACATTTTCAATACTTAGACTATTAGCCTGTCTTACTATATTATTACCTTTTACGTCAACAAGATATAAAATTAATGTATTATTTCCATGTCGCACTAAATACTTTATAAGATAGTTGACATTATTAATTACAAAAATGTTACTATATTGAATATTCTTTAGTAAAGAATTAATTCTTTTGTCGAAGAATCCAGTAAATATTAACTCTTTAGAGCCTTTGTTGGCGAGAAAATATGCTAACTCTAAGCAAATAGCTTGTTTCGTTTCAATTAACTCTTTAATACTAGTAGTTTTAAGAATCTGTCTAAACTGAATTAAATTTTGTAAATTTTTTTCCATGATTAAATTAATTAATAAAAGTGACACCGACTGATGTCACTTTTAATAATATTGTATAGCTTATTCTTTTAAAAATTTATTCTACAAGCTCCTATATATCTCTTTTTATAATAAGCTTCATTAGAATGACTTACAGTAACTCCATGACATGCTGCATGAATAAAACTAAATTCTTCAGATTCATTATAGGCCTTAACTACAATTCCAACATGTCCTATTCTTTTACTTATTTTTCTTCCACTAAAGAACACTAAATCTCCTGGTTCTAATTTATGTTTTTCTATTCTTATTCCATTATTAATCTGTTGTCTAGAAGTTCTAGCAAGTTTTATTCCAATCTGTTCAAACATTCTCATAGTAAAACTAGAGCAGTCAAATACATCATTTGTACCATTTGCTCCATATACATATTTACTTCCATATTTAGAATAAGAAAAGAATATTAATTTAGATATTAAATCTTCTCGTGAAGTAGAGTGTTGTAATAACTGAGAAAATGAAGTTAATGATGTCAATATAAAAATAATAATTAAAAATTTCTTCATAATTTTAAATTAAAGTAAAACTTAGTTTATCTAAATTTATTTCCAGCAATAGCTTATTATTATACATAATATTCAGATAATCAAAAGGTTTACTTTAATTATTTAAAATTACTTCCAATTTATATAAAGACTAGTATTTTTAATATTTTCATTAACTTGTGAATTTAAAATAACACAATTAAATCCACGATTTTTAAAAGTAGTTAGTATTTCTTGATTAATTTGTTCAAGATTACGGTCTAAATCATAAATTGCTGTAAAGCATCCAGATGATGCCTTACTTTCAATTAATTTTTCAATATCATTAATTAATTTATCAGTTAATGATTTTACATCATAAGCTTGTCCAAATCTAGCTAAATTATGAGCCATTTCTGCATTTAAAGGCTTCTTTTTAAGAGTTCCTTTAATTTCCTCTATAACTTTCTTCATAATCATTTATTTAATACTTGTAATACTTGTAAATCTTTTATATTTTTAGAACACCAATCAATTACTGCATATACTACAGAAATTTCTGCAGGAGACATACTTATATCTGGAGTATCTTTTGTAAACTTAGTAAATAATGGTGTTATATTATCAAGTTGTTTTTTATTTAATTTATTCATTTTTAATCATTTAAATCGTTAAGATAACAATCATATTCACAAGTAAGTTCCATTGCACGAATTTTTGCTAATTCTAAATATCTTGATAAATATGTGCTTACTTGTTTAAAATTATTTATATCTCCGTTAAATTTAGGAAATTCCCACTCCTCGCAGAATTGTACTGCAGCTTTTTGCCTTTTTGTTGTCATTTATATTCTGTATATTCTCTATTTCCAATACATTTATCACAATAAGGGGAAATCCAGCCCTTACTTATTTTTGTTGCAAGTTTACCACAACATATACAAGTGTGTAATGATTCTTCTTCATATTTAGGAATTATTTCTCTCATAATTTCAATATTTCCTCCAGAATCATACCAACGCAAAGATCCATATTTCTCCTTAATTTGCATTATTCTATAATCTTTTAGTCTTTTTCTTCCTCCTTCTTTTAATAAACTTCTTTTAATATCTTTACATATTCTAATACCAAAAGCTTTTCTCCATCCTTTATCAAGAGCATCAAGTTCCGTATATGTAGGGATACAATGGAGCCACTGTAAAGGATGATGATAAAACCATTCCATTGATTTTAGTATAAAATACATTATTTTATCAGTAATAAATGTTTCTCTAATAAAATGAGGAGCAATTTCAATGCCATCTTTTACTACAGCATAGACATTGATTTCATTTTCTTTACTAAGTTCTTTTTTAATATAACTTATCTCTCCGTTACAATATTTTGAAATATCTATACGAACAGTTTTATGTTTATTATTAAGGACTATTAAAGTCTTTTTATTGGGTATTATAATAATATCAGAATTACAATATGCTGATTTAATTTCAGGAAGTTTAGATTCATTTACTATATGTACAAGAACATTTGTGTAAGCTGACTTTCTACTATTAGTCAAGAACTTGTTTATTTCCCAGTTATTATAATGCAACCCTGTAAATCTATTCCTAGTATATAGGAATGGAAATCTTAGGCATAGTATAATACTATTAAATATATTAATTATTTTCTTTAACATTTTCATTTTCATTAAAATTAGGTTTAGGATATATCACTATATTTAATATATAGTTTATTTCTTCGTTAGATAATTTAGGATTATATTTTAATAAATCATTTTTAACTTTAATAGTCCATCTTGGATCTATTAGTTCTGACCATCCTAAATTTTCTAAAAACAGTAAAGCTTCTGCTATATTCATATTTCAAATTCAAAAATATCGTATGCAGGCTTATAATCTTCATCTTTTATTGATACATTAACTATGGTTGTACCATTAATGGTAGCTGGACTGTGCTCCCCACTATGTACATGCCCACATAATGCGTATTTAATATCTCTAGAATTTATGGCTTTAGATAATTCTTCGCTTCCAAAATCCATAAATCGTCTTTTCATATCTTGTAATACTACTCCTGTATTATTTAATGTACTTGGAGAATGTGTTAATAATACATCTACTTTTTTAGGGATATTATTGTATTTTTCAATTATTTCTTCATCTTTTAAATAAAATCCCCAATTTTTTAATTTTGGAATCCAAGGTGTTCCATAAAATCTTACTCCTTTATAGTTATAAGAATTATCTTGTAAATATACTATTTTATTTTCAGCTTTATGATTTCCTACTAGTAAGCATTTTAATATTCTGGATGGAGTTCTTTTCTTTTCTTTATATAAATTATAAATCCAGATATCATGATTTCCAGCAATAAATATTACTTTATCACAATCTAAAGATTTAGTCCAAGGCACAAAATCTAAGCAAAACCATGAAACACATTTAGTATCATTATGCTGATAATCTAGTGGACATATATCTCCACATATACATAGTACATCACATCTTCCAACTACTTTTGCAGGAGGTAGATATCCATGTAAGTCTGCTAGTGCTTTTATTATTAAACGTCCCATGTATACGATTTATAACTTTTTAGTTTATTATATAAGTATAAACATTTAGTTTTATATAAATACATTTTATTAGATTCATGTAATAATGCATCATTTTTAGTTTTAATGTAATATTGATGGGTTCGTTTAGATATAAATCTTGAAGCATTTCTAAAATTTACATATTTATTGAATTTTATGAATTTATATCCCTGCATTACATAGTAATCGACATTATTACTAGGATCCCCAGTTAACATTTTTAATAAATACTCTGCTAAAAGTAAATCTCTTATAATAGATTCATTACTATATTTAAGATTTGGATTTTTATTTAAATCCTTATAATACTTTAGCATTCCTTGTATTTTATATAATTCAAGTTTATAAATATATAAGAAATCACTATGTCTATCTTTATATATTACTTTAAAATAATAAATTAGATTTTTTAATCCTTTGTATAAGGATTTAAACCAATATAATATATCAGTAAGATATAGTAAAAATAATTGAAAGTATTCTTTTAACATATTTATTCGTCTATTAAAGTTTCTGGAATATGCTTATATAAGATGCGTCCTTCTGGATTAATTTGAGATATATATAAACGCTCTTTTGCTAAAATATCGTAAGAAGGTACTCCAGGGTTATCAAATGTTCCATCAGCATCTATAATATATATATTTCCTAAATGTTGTTTTCCATCTAATGTAAATTTAACTGGATCATTTAATTTATATTTAGGTTTCATTTCTTTTTAAAGAGGTTTAAAAATCGTTTAAATAATAATTTAATTGTAATTTTTTCATTATAGTCTGGACATTCTGATATAATTTGAGAACCTTTATATCTCTTATAAATACATTTTTGTCCACAACTTCTTTCTCCTGTTACTGGATCTAATTTCTCTCCCACTACACAATAATATTTACTTTTATAAAGATTGTATGAAGAAAAAGGCTCAGGTTTTACATATTCTTTACAGTAAAAACAATGTTTACAATTTACACAAATTTGCATATTAATTACTTTTCACATATATAAAATAAGTATTAAAATTCTTCAATATAGTCTGCATCAGGAAATTGCATATATACATCATCCCATGCTGCATCTCTTTCATGTTCAATATTTTCGTCATAGTGATTACTATATTGCTCTCTATGACCATCTTTAAAATGAATAATAAATGTCATAATTAATTACCTTTTACATAAACACTATAGTCTTTAGTTTCATAATCCTCATTAGGATAATCTTCATCTTCATTATCATTTCCTGTTTTTATGAAAGACTCTGTTGAAAATAAATAATTTAAAAGTTTAGTTTTATCAAAACAAACTTCTTTAACAAATGTAATTAGTTCATACGCATGGTCAATATAACCATCATCTTCATAACCTTCTTTGTTATAGAATTTATAATAATCTCCATATTTAGATTCTTCATACTTAGGATTATTATACTTAAATACTGCTTTTACTCCGACAGATTTAAGTATCTTTGTTATTGAAGCAATAGCTTTATTATATTCAGTAAGATTCTTATTTTCATGATCTGGAAAAACATAGATTATACCTTCCCATAAATAACTTGCTTTTTCTTCTGGGGTAGTAAGGCAAGCGTGTTCCCATCCATAGTCTCCACTATCAAAAATAAGTTTCTTTGGAAATTTTAAATTATTTGGATTCTTAGTTATTGTTATTGTGTGTACTGAACTTGAATTAGTTTCAAATACACCTCGTCTAATCTGAATTTTCATAATATATAAATTTCTGGTTTTACAAAAGGAGTATATGCTTGATCATAATAGGTTATAATATAATCTTCTTTCATCACCTTATTAAAAAATTCTTCAAATTCTTCTAATGTAATTTTACCATTACTTAGTAATTTAAAATAGTTTTTATCAGAGTCTGGAAATTTAGCAGAATCTTCATATATATTATATTCAATATTATTTAATACATGCATTGAATCATATCCATGCTTTTCAAGGCATTCCTGTACAAGTTCAACAAATTTCTTATAAATTTTAGTATTTGTTAGATATGGATCTCCCTTATATGCACGATAGTAAGAATCCCCATATTTTTCTTTAGGATAGTCTTCTAAGTAATAGGCATTGCCATAAAGCTCTGAAGCTATAAGTTGAATTTTAGCTATCCAATTAGATATAATATAATATACATCCTGTTGTTCCTCCCCATCAACTATATGTAGACCTTTTAATGTAAATGTTTTGTTTTCAGTATCTATATATTCTTTAGGATTAAAAACATTATAAGGATTATCCTTATATCGTTCAATAATTAGTTGTAATATTGTATCTCTAGCTGAATTTATAGTACTTTTGCAAACTTGTAAACTATGTGTTGAACTAGAATTAGTCTCAAACACACTTTTTCTAATTTGTATTTTCATAGTATTACTCATAAGCATAAATGGAAGCAACAACAGTGTAATCAATTCCATTTGAATCTTTTACTTCATCTATAATCATTTCACATCCATCTATGTAATTGTCCATATTTATCCAAGTCTCATAAGGAATATAGTCACAGAGAAACTTATCATCAGAGCTTTTTGGGTCGAAAATAGATTTTCCTTCTGGAACATCTTCTCTCCTTATAAGTTTATCACTATATAAACTGTTTTCTATAACCATTTTCCCTTCTTTGAATAATTCCCAGTCACTTCCTTTGAACATTACTAAGGAATGAGTAGAACTAGAGTTTGTCTCAAATAATCCTTGTCTTACTTGTATTTTCATAATTTATTATATTTATTTAGAATAAAATGAAACATTTCATCCAGAGTTTTATTACCAATAGGGAATCTTTCTTTAGATATTGAATTCTTAGCAAACTCTCCCTTTACCATATCAATATAAAAAGTATAATTACCATCATTTCCCATATAAAATTCTTCCCACTCTTTCTTAGTTAAAATTCTCTTTACATTTAATTGTTCAATAGCTAAATTATCAAAACTTAGAACTTTAAAGTAACTTGCAATTTTATCTAAGTTATCAAATAAATATTGAGAATTCTTCTTAATTAAATCATCATGTTCTTTATGATAATTAATACCTCTTTGGAGATCTTTATATCCAAGAAGTAATACTTTTAAATCATGATTTTTTAACTTCTCAACATCATCCTCTGATAAGATACCAATAATAGTATGAAGTACTGTATTAGGAATACTATTCATCTTTTCAATAAGTTCTTTTGTAGGATGTATAAGTGATACTCCTATTCCATATACTAATTTATTTTTAGACCATTCTTTTATTTTATCGTAGTTATTAAAGAATTGATTTTGATTTACTGTAATATTAGCAAATACTTTCTTTTCTTTAAGAAATTTAAGAAACTTATCAATATCAGGATGATCTAAATCATTACCATTTAAGGCTATTTCAGTGTAAGGATGAAGAGAGCTGATAAAAGGAAAGGAGAAGATGTCACTATGTTTACCACCTGGAGTGCATCCTTCATAACAAAATTTACACATTTGAGAGCATTTATCAGTAATTTTACAGTCTATGTTCTCACTAAATTCAGGAATAAATTCATTTTCCTCTGTTATACGCATTTTTGTACCATCCTCTAGGATAGTTACAATGTAATTACCATTTTTATAACTAGGCATATTAATTTTTCTTTATTCGATAATATTTATTTTTAAAATCAAAATGAAATAACATATCATCTTTTGAAATTTCTTTCCAATTTACGTTATTATCACTATATTCTATAGTTTCTCCTCTTTTATACGCCTTTAAAATAGTAGTTATATTATAATTTGATAGCATAATTATTTAAAGTTAAAGAAACTATTAGGTCTACAAGAATCTATTTGCTCGATATGTCCAGCATTTATTTGTCGTACACGAGCAGCTTCCCTATCCCAATTAGTTAATTGTGTAAAAATATCAACAGTGGTATAAAGTATATAGCCAATTGCTACTGCCATGATAATATAAGTCATCTTGCGTCTAAATTTTTCATTATCCATAACAAGTATTAAAATGATTCAATGTACCCTGTACAATGAAATTATATATCATATTATACTAATTGACCACATTGCGATCCATCATTTACCCAAGTAAAATTTTCTAAAAATGATCTACTACTATGTCCGTTAATATATAGTATATCATTGTTAAGTTCTATCATTTGTATAGCAGAAACAAGTTTTCCTGAATTATGCTGTACATAAGGGCCGTGAACTTGTATAGCATGATATACATCACTTATTTCTTTATAAGGCTGATATTCTTGTTTAGGTTTTATTCTATAATCATAATGTGCAAAATTAAATGGGGATTCAGTCTTAAGGGCTATATTATTTGAAACAACAAATGATATTGGTTCCCAAGCATTATTTATTCTGGCACCACTTTTTGTTATTATAAAGGTACTTTGTTCTATTTCCTTGCCTTCTTTATAGGCTTGTAATACTTTTATTTGTTCGTCTATTGTCATATTTTTAATTATTATTGTTCTATAACTCCACAAGGAGATCCATCTGGCCAAGTAAAACTATCTAGAAATTCTTTTACTGTATATTTTTCACATCTTATAGTATTATCAGTTGTACGAAATGCTACACTAATCAGTACAGGATATGCTCTTAATTGCTCAAATTCAATTATAGTGAGAAAACGATCACTGTCTTTTAAGCGAACCACTCGTTCATACTTTTTGGCATCTTTATAAAATTCGTTTATAGAATTATATTCTCTACATCTAATTTCCTTCTTTATCCGATAATCATTCTCATTAAAATTAAATGTATGAGGGTATACCAATGAATCTGGCTGATATTGAATAGTTTTCCAATTATATAATTCTTTAGTACATCCTTTTGGAATGTATTCAATTTCTTTACCTGCTTTATACGCCTGTAAAATTTCTAATTGATAATCAACTGTATCCACTTATTATATAAATTTATATTTTTTACACAGATCATATAATCCTTTTAATGCTTCATTAGGAGATTCAGAAAAGTCTGCAACATAGTCTTCTTCAGTGTTGTTTTGGTTTAAACATATATCACAACCATTCTCGTCAGCATAAGATGCACACCATCCGTCTCCTAAATAGTTTAATGCTAAATAACCATTAGTGTTCCTAATTTTAAGAATTGAAGGAAGCTTTTTTAATAATGTATCAACCGTCATTTATATTAACTTTAATATCTTTTGGAATATTAATACTTTATATTTCTTTATATTTTAATCCCACCAAGTTTCAGTTCTATATTTACGTATTAAATAGTATAGATTTTTACATTTTTCTGTATATAAAATATCTAAATACATCCAAGAATTTTTATCAACATCTGCACAGTCTTTTATAAATCTTTCCCTATTTCTAATATTTATATAATGATTAAATTTATAAAGGTATTTATGGGAAGGCTCAGTGACTATATAGTCGATTTTTTGTAGTATTACTTTTAAAAGATACTCACAGATTTTTAAGTCTCTAAGCACTAATTCTTTTTCAGTAATACTTTCTCCACTATTCCACCAACTTAACATTCTTTGGATTTTCTTTAATTCTAGCTTATATATAAAATCCTCACTATCCTGACGATCTTCCCAAATAACTTTAAGCCAGTATTTAATATTTGAAATTCCTAATTTAAGTCTATTAATCATTTTCTTTATTATCTTTGGAAATAAGAAATACTTTATTATATATAATTATTTGTTTGATTTTCAAATTTTTTTATTAAATGTTCTGTATTGACTATTAGTCTTTGTAAAATAAGCATCTCCTCGTATATAATTTTTACATTCAGGGCAACGTATATAACCAACATCAGAATCACTATTATCTATATAGTTAATATCATTTTTATTTGCCCTAAAGAGACATCCGCATTTAAGGCATTTGTATACATGTACATAATTGCCGTGTTTGCCTAAATATATGTAATCATGATTACACAATAATCTACCAAACCATCCTTTAAGTTTCTTTGTCATATTAATTTTTTAGAATGTCAATGTACTGGTGTATTACCATATCTCATTTATCCCAATATCTGTAAAATTCAGGTGCTTCATCAGTTGTACCTACTAGGTGTTTGGTGTCATCGTTGTATGGAATACAATTATCATTGTAATGAATACGATCTCTAAATAACATAGAAGTTACATAAATTGTACCAATGAAAGAAGGCTCCATATATGAGAAATGTGCACATTTCCATTTATCCGCATCACAATTTCTTACAAGTACCTTATCAAATGGTTGTAATGTCTTTGGGTCGAACTTGGGTTTCTTATCATGGACTAATTCCCAACTACCTTGATTACTAATGAAAATATAATTACCATTTGTGAAAATATACTTATCGTCAGTAACTTTAGAAATTATACCTTGAGTTCCCAAAGCTCCCATATATTTTCGTGGAATATTAACAATTTTATCACCAACCTTAAACTTTGGCTTCTTGGTTTTGAATTTGCTCCAATCGCGTTGGTCTTTAGAAGGAAATAACGTACATTCGCCTGGGAAGTCTCCAAGCAGTCTTCCATCATTTGCTACATAAGTCATATCACTGCCTTCACCGATTTTAATTTCGATTGGATATTCGTCGTCCTTTAGGTACACCTTCTCTAATTCTACATCCCCATAAATTGTTGAATACAATTTTGTCCCTTTGGGGCAATCTTTAAGTATTTCTACCAAGTTTAAATTTTCGTTCATAATCGTAATTGTTTAGTTGTTTGGGATTTCTAAACTCTTTTTCTTTAATTCACAAAAGATCTGCAGAAGCGCGGGTCTTGATTATAAAATTATTTAATAATCCCATTCGTTATTAACACTACTGTCTATAACGGTTTCGACCTCTGGTTTGTTCATTTCATCGACAGTATCCGCAACTGCTGCTACGCCAACAAATAGCATTACGATAAGAACAATGAAATTAATGATGGAAATTAAAAGTCCGCCCACAGCAAGTTTTTTATGTGTTTTCTTACCAAGTCCTACACAAGACAAGATAAGTCCGACAATCCACAAGATCCAACAAAGCAGGGGAATTGGCGAGCAAATCAATGCTACAATTGATGTGATTAAACCGGCAATAGCAACCCCATTAGTTTCTTTTTTCTGTACGAAATTTTGATTAAAATTTTCCATGTTTTTTGTTTTAAAAAATTAATAAATGAATTATTATTAAAGAATATTATTCGCTAATTGTTCTAATTTTCATCTTTATACCATTTATCAATGTACTCATATATTTCATTGAATATATCTTTAGGATACATTTTATGTTCGACACATTTATCAACGCATTGAATAATTAACTCTTTAATTTCCTTAGTTTTCAAGTTAAAATTCTCGTTCATATCTTAATCCTCATTCTAACATTGATACCACAAAACAAAATACTCATTATCTTTATATGTGGGGAATAATAGATAACCACTATAATCATCACCACATGCTCCACAAGTCTGCCATACTGCGTAATTATTAATTGCATCCCACTCTGCCTTATATGTAGTGTCATTAACTTCAAATTTGAGATATAACTTACCATCAATCAGCATTTTTGTGACGGATTTGTATCCAATGAAAATATTAACATGATTGTATTCAAAGCACTCAATAATACTATCAAGATTTCCTATGGCTTTGTCGTGAAGGTAGTGAATAAACTCTTTGTATGTATTAAGTCTATTCAACTCGTCATCTTTGAAGTCTTTTTCTATTTCACGTTCTTGCTTAATTATTCTTAGATAGTCTTCAAGATTATCTACTTCTTTTCGTTCCTCGCCACACTCCAAACTATCGTACATATAATGATAGTCAAGTGCTTCTTTTAGTTTTTCAAAAATTTCGTGTTCAGTCATACTCAATCCTCCCAATTAGTATTAACCAAATCATTAACATCCATATAATCTATACCAAAGTTTTCTGCAGTCTTTTTATCACTGTCTGAAAATTGACCTTCTTTTCCACTTGCATCGCCGATCATAAGAGATTTTTGTTTAATGAAGTCAAAATCATCTCCAACATAATCCTCTAACAATGTTTCAAGCATTTTAGTATTTGGTTTGCGATATGGGTCTGATTTGTTATTGGTATCACAATACATAGCACAGCATTCACATCCACAATACTCACCAATTGCTTTTACAATGTAAACTAATTTTGTGTTGAATTTCTTTGCATCTACAAACCCACTTTCAATACCGCCTTGGTTTGAGACTATCAATACGTATTCTGGATTTAGTTTTTTGATAGCATCGAGAACATCAAATCTCAACTTCATATCCCAAATGCCTTTTGGAAATGTATTTCCACTTATGGTTTCAATAAGCGTTCCATCCAAATCACAGAACATTACTTTTTTGTTTTTTAAAATTTTATTCATAATTTCTTTATGATTTTACTACTGGAGTTAACATTACTTCTAATGGTTCATCTTCCCATTCGAGTTCAGGAAAAAATGAATCAATTTCATCCACCACCTCTTGAGTTTGTCATATCTCCTGAACTTATCATAGAGAATAAGGTACCTAAGAGTTCGTAGGAAACTTATAAGACCCTTCCTGCTTCCTACATCGTCCATTATATATGTATCGCCGATATCACCTTCATCATCATTAACCTCTACGGAGATAACGTAATTGCACCATAACTTATCGTCAAACAACGGACTGAAGACAAACCCAACACCACCGTAGTGTACAATACCTAAATCCTCACATACACGAGTAAACAACTCACCTCCCTCTAAACCTCTGTAACCAGAATCACGTAATTTCACTATCGTCTTATCAATTTCGTTAAGGAGACAATAAGACTCACGACGGGCAGAGAACAACTCGCTCAATGACACGGAAGGGCACAATGTCTTATGCAGTACAATACGATTACTATTATTCTTGTTCATAACCAGATACTTAAATAATAAAATAAAATTAATAAAAAGAAAAATAACAAATAAGGCAAAATAAATAATATTCTACCACCTGTATAAGAATTTTCGTCTGTAAGTTTGTATTTCTTTTCTACTTTTTGGGCTCTTTCATGTATTCTACAATTTTCTTGTGTTATGACCCGTTCAAATGCTTCATTTTCTCTTCGTAAAGATTCGTCAATGTTAAAAATATAGGTTTCCTCTGGAACGATTAATGTTCTGGTTGTACCTTCTGGAATTTCAGCGCGGTTATTAATGTAATCCTCTGCTTGTGTATAAGTTCCGTTAAAACAAACTGTTTTAAGAACTTGGTTTTCACCTTTACAGAATAAAATTACCATCATATTATTATAATTATTAAGATATAAACTTTAATTTTTTATTCTTCGTTCCCTTATTTTTTGAGTACTTCTTTAACGTATTTAATTAGTGCCCTTCGATAGATTCTCTTCTGCTAAGATACTTTCTACATACCGAACAACTCTTTCATATTCGCGACCGCTCAACTCGCTGTCCTTGTACGCTTTTTTAATCAATTCCTCACCCGTGCCATAGAAACAACCTACAGACCACATATTGTTTGAACGTGTCCATGTGAAATACCTACCACTTGACCACCAGTTTTGAAAAACAATGTAATCGGATTTGTTTGATATTTCTGCATCGCCGCACACACAAGCGTATCCACGCACCAAAGCATCTCCATACACACGAGCATTGTCATATATACAAGCACTACCAAATACACTGGAGTCATCACACACATTAGCATCACCATATACACGAGCATTGTCAGCCACCCATGCGTAACCACACACACGAGTGTTGTCATATAACCAAGCATTACCATACACATGAGCGTTACCATACACTTGAGCATATCCAGACACAAAAGCGTTGTTATACACACGAGCATTGTCAAACACATACGCGTCTTCATACACATGAGCATTGTCAGACACCCATGCATTGCCTTCATGTGCTAAATTATTCTCCGATTCGATAAATCCACCCTTATCGCCCTTTTTGATTTCACCAAAGTCTTTTAATGCTTCAATGCGATATAGTGTTACTCCATTAAGTTTAATAGTTTCATCTGTTAATTTATATTTCTTGCTCACTTTATTTCTTATTTAATACTTTCTCTTTATCTTGACAATATTTACAATCTTTCCAATGTATCAATTGAAAATTGTTTTTACATTCAGATGTCATATATTGAAGATATTGATGTGTCTCATTATTCACTTCAATGTCAATTACTTGTCCTTTTACCTCAGTAGGAAGTTCATTCCTTGGTATTGTAATAGGTGAATCCTGTGAAGAGAAAAGAGCAGTTAGTAATAAAAGTGCTAACACAATTAGTATAAACGTACAAAACCAATAGAAAATAAATTTAGTTATTTCTTTCATCTGTTAATTTATATTTTTTTTTATTTGCTTATTCAATTTTTATACCACAAGGACTATTATCATCAGCCCAAACAAAATTTTTTAACAAATAATCTGAAGAATCACCATTGATATAAACAACTTCTTTTGTTGTATCTAAATTATTCACCCTTATTACTTTTGTGGAAAGTCTACAAATAATACTCATATATTTTCTATCTTTTTCTCTCACCCAAAATCCGTGTTTCTCTGCTTCATTAAATGCTTCTTCAACACTTTTGTAAGGTCGGTATTTTGGAACTGGCTTTATTCGGTATTCGTTCAGCACAAAGTCAAATGGATAATCCTCTACATATTCAAGGCTTTTCCATTCTGATTCATCACGGATTGTTCGCTCGATGGTCTTACCGTCTTCATATGCCTTCATTATGGCTATTTGTTCACTTACTTTCATTGTTGTTTTGTTTTTGATTTTCTTCTTTTGTTAAATTATCCAAATATTTATCAAGTGCTTTAATGTACTTATCAGGTAATTGTTTAGCAGTTTCATTTGATTTAACATAATCAATAGTACCACCTATACCATAAATCATTAATGCTTCGTTAGTTGTTGGTATAAAGAGGTTTATAAAACATGCAACTATTGCAACAAAAATAAATCTTTTAAAATAGCTCAAGGACATTTTAAATCTTTGCATATAATAATTCCAATTTTCGCCACCTTTTTCATAATTATTTGCTTCAATCCTATTACACACTACAAAAACAACTGTAAAAGCTGAAATTAAAAAACTTACTACTGCTACAGCAGTTAAAAAATTACATATATAAGTTAATCTTGTTATCCAATAAATCTCTTCCATAATAGTTAATTCATTTTTTAATGCTTTTTATTTATATTTATCAAATGTTGTACCAAATGTAAATCCATCTTTTTTACTAAAACATTCAGCATTACCAGTATCTGTTGTCATACTTATCGATCTTTTTATCATGCTTTCCAGCTTTCCGACATGAAGGTACATTAACTTTTTCAAATAACTTATCTTTGATTATTTCTTGATCGTCAATAATGTCATGTTCAAATATATAATATCCACATTCAGGACAATATAATAAACCATTAATATCTTCATTTTCAATATCTCTTTTACTTGCAGTAAAGATACAATCGCATTTACTGCATTTATATGCATGAAATGCAGTTCCATGTTTAATTACTTTAATCATGATTTTCTTTATAATTTTTATATATTTACTAATTCTTTGAACTAGAATAAGATTTTATACATATAACCTGGGCTTTATCTGACAGTTTGAACAGTTTTTCATTATTTGTGAATAATGGTGCGTTATCGCCATACATCTTGCATATCTTATCATTAAAGGCGAGAGCATCGCGATGGAAGTCTTCATCGTTGCCATATTGAGGCGGGTACACAAGGTCAATCAAAATGGTTCTAAACCTCTCGCTATACTCAAACTTTATTGTCAACCAAGTATAGGTTCGAACCATATTAATTGCCCATTCTTTAATAGTTTTTTCCATCATCTGCTTTTCATTTTTAATTACCTTAATCATTTTGCAATAAATTCAAAAATTATATCTAACAACTCAAATAAAATATTTGTATCCAATTGCCATTCCTCTAGCCTATATGGAGTTGAATTATTAATAGTAACATAGACAGTTAAATCAGATGAGCTATCTAATTTAAATCTATTAACAGCAAATTCTAAGTCTTTAGTATAAGTAATTTTGTGATTAGAATTATTAATACTTTCTAAATTAATTACCAATTCTTTTTTATCTAAATCACTTAAATAAGTTTTAATTATATTGAGAACTTCCTGCCTTAATGCTAGTCTATTTTTAAGTACTTTGAATCTTAATAATTTTAATTCATTATGAGTCATACTAGGTATAAGTATTTAATTAAATTACTATTTTGATAATTTTCTAATATAATTTCTTTAGACAGATATACACGATCACCAGGAGATCCAAATATATCTACTATTGTTGTGCCATAATAATCACCAGGATTATCTTCTATAGGTTCTATAATTCTATATTTTCCTGTAATAATTTTTGGATTAATAAACATAATGGCATGATTATCATTACCATACCCATTCTCTAAACAATGACAATCTACTGTATGCACAATATCTCCTATATTAAATTTTACAGGATTTAGCATAGATTCATCCAATTTAAAATAATCATGTAAATCTCCATGATGAATTTTCAGATATTCATCTTTTGGTATGATTTCTATTTTATTAGAATTATTCTTTTTGTAGATCATCATATATGTTTTAATCATTTCAAGCATTTCAGTTCTATACTTTTCTACTTGAGATGATACTCGATCGCTTATTTCTTTAAAATCTTCTAAATTCATACTAAAGGCACTGCATCATATAGTAAATCTTTAAAGCAATCAATAAATTCATTTGCTATTTCTTGTGTTGGAAAGGTAAGAACACCGTCATTTATACCACATTCTGTTGTTACTATTACTCCCTCTTTGCTAACGTTAATCCTAATTGCATCTTCAAATTCATAGTCTTTTACCCAAAAGTCGCGTAATTGAAGTAATTTTCCAAGAGCAACATATTGCTCTTTTCTCTTTTTGCTGGAAAACTCATCAGCATAACCAAGTCTTACACAATCGTCATCATCAATATTACAACAATCTTCACCTTTGGTTAAATTATGGTATTCTTCCCATGTTTTTGGATGGAAGTTTTTTACTTTTTTGAATATAATTTTTTCAAATGTTGATTTCTCCTTGTCTATTTCATAGCCTGAAGGTGTGTCTATTTTTAATTCTTTTTCTTCCATAATTTTATACTATGAGTTTTCTTTATAAAGTAAATATTTAAAGCTATCCTCTAAATTACCAATGTATTTTTTAAAAATTTCTTTCATTTCATCTTTAGTTATACATTGAATTTTATCAAAGTTTTTTGTATTACAAAAAATATAATAACAAGAATTAATACTTAAACCAATATCATCATAAGTATCTAAAATAAATCCTGCATAAGTAAGTCCATATCCGCCAGCTACAGCAGTTATATTTTTAACATATCCTACATAGCTAGATTTTCTAGCAACATATTTAATATATTTTCCAATAAATTTTTGTTTGAATTTTTCTAATTCTTTATCTTTAGCACTTAATTGTCTATTATTAAGCTCTTTACTAATTTTAATTTTCAATTCTTCTAATTCTTGAGAAGACATTTGATTTAGTTCTTTATTCATTATTTATTAATTCTTTAATATAAACATTCATTATTTAACACTATACCTATTAAATAGATTAATCATGCTTTTTAATAAAAGTTACTACAAATGATTTACTTTTTGTTATTATTTTATAAGTATAATCATAAATAACATTATCTTCTACAAGATCATAGTAAGGAACTTCTTGCCACTTATCTTCTTGTAAAGGTTTTCTTAGCACTAGAGTATATGGATCCCATATTGCTTGTTTAATAATATCTTTTAAATTATTTTGAAGATATTCATCCATTTTTGATAATATTATTATTAACACAATTTACAAAGCAATTATATACTGCTTCTAATGGCGTATCTCCATATCCATTTAATTCTTCTTCACCTAGATATCCACATGTCCACTTATTTTTATATGTGGAATAAAATAAATTTATACCTCTCTTTACAGATAATTCACCATCTGATCTTACTGGAAATTTCATTAAGAGATCTTGAATATCACACGGTCTATCTTCTGGCAAATTTATTTTGAAAGATTTTAAATAAGAATATTCTTCTTTACTTAAATAATTTTTAGAATCACTCATAATTATACTAACAACTTTTTAATTTCTAAGTACTTTTCCATATTAAAATTTGCTAAGTTTTCAGGCATATCTTTGCCCAATAATTTATAAACAGATTTATGCTTCTCTATAATGTCTTTTATTTTAGCATTTATCTGTTGAGCATAGAAAGTGTATTGTATATCTGATACTGATATACATTTAAGCATTAAATTATAAACTCTCTTATTTAGAACATTATATGCTTCTGAAATATTTCCAGTAAAATATAATGTAAGTATTTCACAAATCCTATAATCACCATCAATATATTTATCTTTAATTTTCTTTATATTAACAGTTTGCATCCATACTTTACACATAAGTATAAGTGTAAAAATTGTATAAATTATAGATATAAAAATTACAAATTCCATTTATTTAATTTAATTTTGATTTATCAATTTTTGAATTAATTTCTTTTACATGTGTGAATATTAATTGGGTAATTTTATAAATGTATTTGTTTCCTAAATTAATACAATGAATTAACCAAATTAATAATATTATTATTAATATTAATAAATATACCATAATTTAATAATTAGTAGTTTCGGTGAGATTCAAACTCACATATTGAAAAATTCAATGTTTTATTTAAACTACGAAACTTAGTTTTTAAAGTTCTCTATTTATATAATTAGAAAATGAAGGTTGTTCTGGCTGATAGGAATCATCATCAATTAAAGTAGATGTTAATAACATATCAGCAGTTGTTTTATTAGTAGCAAATGGGATATTGTACAAAGAAGCAAGTCTTGTTAAAGCAGACACATCATTTTGATGTCCTTGTACTGCGAGATTGTCACAAAAGAAAATTAACATGTCAATTTTTCTTTCTGCAATCATTGCACCAATTTGTTGGTCTCCTCCAAGAGGACCACTATATAATGCTTCTACTTTTAAATGGTTATTGTCTTCTAATTCAATAGAACTTAATAATTTAGCTGTTGTTCCTGTGGCACATAAAGAATACTTTTGTAAAGTTTCTTTATTATATTCTGCCCATTCTAACATTTTTTTCTTTCTACTATCGTGTGCTACTAATGCTATTGTTTTCAGTTTCATAAATTAATTTTTATCTTTATTTTTTATAGATTCTTTCATTTGTATCTCATCATTAAGATACCATTGTGCTTTTTTTAAGTCCTCTAAGGCTTTTTCTTCATCTGAATAGCCTTCTTCAGACTTATGCCCAGCTCGTAACGTATATTTTATAACATTCCCAAGATTAAAATTCATGTGTCTAGTAATATCAATTACTTCAATTCCACATAAATCTTTAAGCCAAGTGTAATGAGATGGGTGAGAAACTCTATTTTCGTTATTCATCAGATATAGTATAAGGATTATAGTCAGTGATCTCCTTATTATGATATTTTATAATATCTTGTATCTTAGTCCATGAATGAACTCCAGAGAGACGATGTACCTGTACTCCATTCTCATCAAAGAAGAATAATTGAGGAATATTTTTAATATTCATTTCTTTAAATTTATCTTCGTTTAACTCAGAATCGTACTTTACTAATTCAATATCAGGATAATTATTTAAAACAATCTTCAAATATTTATCCATAATGTGACAGGGATTGCACCATTCTGCTCCATATTTATCAATTCTTTTAATCATAAAGTAAATTAAATATGAAAATCAACGGCAATAACTTGAGTATCATCGGGATATTTATGTAGTTCATTATAAAATTCTTTTTCCCATACATTGTTATTCTTGTCATTAACCGAAGAAAACCAATGAATTTCTCCTCTTGATTTCCATTCTCCGGATTCCGTAATAAAACAGTATGGAGTTGTTTTTGTTTTCTTATATTCATCCCAATCAATCTCACCAATAGTTGCTTCATCAGCATATTTTCTATTACCTTCACTATCTCTTTCTTTTAATGGAAAATAATCAGACCATCTACCACCTATTTGGTACCAATCCCATTGAGCATTTGGATTATATGTAGTCCATATATTTCCATCTTCGTCTAGTTGATCTTTATAGTCTTTTTGTATATCTTCCCAGGCTCTTTTTTTGCCATATCTTTTATGTTTATCGAGCCATTCTTGAAAGGCAGAGCTTTGTGAAGATCCTTCTTTAATTCTCTTTTTGCGCCAGGCTCTACCTTTTTTCACTGCTTCTATGTAATCTTTAATAGTCTCCTCTTTTGTGCTTTGTATGTATGATTCAACTTCTAAACCTTCATAGAAGTCCTCTAAAAGACTAAGATCTCCTCCAAATAGTACTCCAATAAAATGCATAATTAAAGCTCCTTACCACATACAGTACAACGAACTCTTGATCCTTTAGTCTCATTGCATACTCTCATCTTTTTTCCATAAGTTTTATCTTGAAATTCATGAGTACATGTACATTGTTTAATTACTACCATAATTTTTAAAGTTTAAATTTATAAATCAGTAGGAAGAGTATAAAAATTAACACTTCCCCTACCAATAACTGTAACATAGTCGAAAGACATTTTTCCTTCTAATGTAGTTCTTGTAACTACATTAACATTTCCTGTAAATCTAGATATGATTGTAGCAATATGAGAATTATTTTTAAGCCACTCTATTATATTTGGATTATACTTTAGGACTTCGTCTAATTCAAATACTGCTACTGAAGACGATTCAGCACAAAAATATCCTAATTTTTCTCCAGTATCTTTATTAAAAGTAGTGCATGACCAATTTCCTAATAATGTTGGTGAATATTCATAATTTGTAAATCCAAGAACACTCATATTTCTTCCGAATTTACACTTACGCCAATCGTCATGCTCTTCTTCCCATTTCATGTATTTTTCTTCAATTTCTTCAAATTTATTAGAATCAACAATATCTGGTGTATATGGATATGTATTAGGATTATTTTCAGTAGTAGGTTTCATTATATAACTAGGATCAATTATAATAATGTCCTTATTATTTACTTCCATAAGATTTTACAATATTACTAATAATTTTACCAGAAGCTCCAGGATATTTTATCTGAACTAGAGATAAGATCCTTTTCATATCTTTCATTGTAACATTTCCTTTAAATTCATTCTCTATAATAGAAGTCGTTTCTTTAGTTATTTCTTCTTCAGAGGGTTCTTTAGGTAGGAATTGTTCAATTATACCGGCTTCAAATTTTTCATTTTCAGCCAAGGAATTTCTTCCAGCTTTTTCATATAATTCAGCAGACTCCATTCGTTGGGTATGCATTTTTTTAAGGATTTTAGCCTCTACAGCTTCATTAAAGTTCTTATCTGGATTATCCTTTACCCAACGTAAAAATTCTGCTTTAATAAGTTTATAAGTACCTAAAGTTTTAGATTTTTCTTTAGTTGCTGTAATTATAAGATTCGAAATATTAATCATGTTCTTTTAAAATTATATTCATTAAATCATTAATATTATTAAATCTTCTTATAGTAGCTTCTTCATTAAATACATCCAATTCTTGAGAAGTTAATCCTGGAAGATATTGAGAGCAAACACGACGAACTAAATCAGAATTAGGGCGAAAATTTATATCAAAACTTCTAGTTATTAGAAAATTACTATTCCTATATATAATAAGTTTTTCTTGTAAATTATTTAATTTACTGTTATCCATTCTAGAAAGTAAAGTAATATTACCTAAACAATCAGATCCTCCAAATTGTTTACTCTGAATATGTTCTAATGTTACATCTTTTGAATTTTGTAATAAAAATAAAATATTATCTATCCAAGAACCCTCTCTTAAGTATGCTTCTATACAAAATAGTAAAAATTTTAAATTTATTTTACCAGAACCATATTGAAATCTTGAATCTTCTAAAGATATTTTTAAGGGAATTTCATTCGTAATTTCTGTAGAAGTTTTTGCGATATCTCCAGTACAAGTAATTCTTACTGAATATAAATGCTTAATAACTCTTTTGAAAGCATTTTCTTCAGAAAATCCTAATAAAAGTAATTTATAATACATTACTATCATATTTATATTTTTTAAATAGCTTAAAGCTTTAAAATACGCACTATTATCACTATTTAAAAATTTTAAATATAATATTCCTGTAGTTAATAAATGTTCTACATCTAAATTTTTACAAGAAAGTATAGTCTGTATAGAAATATGTCTTAGTTCTTTAACAATACCACTAAGATATAAAGAATGTGTTAAAATAGATTCTTCTAATTTAATTAATTTACTAGAAAGAACATTTTCTCTAAAAGTATTAATTCCTAAAGTAAATTGTTCCCATAAAGATTCCCCTAAATCTCGCGGTATTAATTTAAGTAATTCTAATTTTAAATTATCTACTGTTCCTAAAACTACTCCTTTAGTATTAACATCTACAAAGTATTCCTCTTCACATTCTAAAGGAACCCATTGTAAATTAAACTTGATGTTAGTTAATAGATAATTCCTCCAAGTTTCTATATTGAAATCTGGACAAGAATCAATAAATTTATTTATAATTTTTTGTGCTAGAGAAATATTAAGTAAAGGATCATCTGTTTCAGACAACAAAGATTCCTTAAATAAAACATCCCAAATTTGACTACTTTGCTGTAAAAATAATTTAGAGTCATCCATGAAAAGATTTCTTGTAATTTTCTTTTCTCTATATTCAGGATCACGTTTAAGAATTTCAAGAAGAATAATAAATAATGTAGTTATTCTTTGTTGCCCATCCGCTAAATGATAAATAGTTTTATTATAATTATATGCAACACATACAATATTTCCTAAGACAAATATTTTATTAGTATCCATACCTTTTTTGAAATCGGCAAGAAATACTTCTAAAGCAGTAATTTGCCCCTTAGATTGAGGAATTGCCCATTTATAATCTCTTTGGTAATTATTAGGAATAATTAATGGATATGTAGAAAAGTATCCTATAAATTGATTAAAATCAACTAATGATGTGCCATTTAATGTAGTTTGATCTATAAGCATTTTACGTCATGTATTTGAGATAACCATTCAAAATCTTGATTATGAACAAACCAATCTATAGGAATATTTTTACTTAAAAAATTTTCATAAAACTTATTATCCCAGACTTCATATTGTACTATATACGGAACATTATCATCAAAGTCATTAATAAATCTGAAAAATGCTCCTTCTATAATATTAATATTATTTTTTAAATATTCTTTTATATAGTCTATGACAGGATAATGCATATACCCATCTTCTACTTGAAATAATATTCCAGAGTCTAGTATGTTTACGGAGTCATCATATTTTTTAAGTTCTTCAGTGGGGAAACTTTGAGGAGTTTCTTTAAATTTTATAATCCCAGTGATATTAACACAAATACTCATATATTATTTAAATATTAATAAATTTCAAATTATCTTTCATCATTTTTGTTAATTCTTTAACCATTGGATGAGGAGCACCAGTAGTACCATAGTAACGAAGATCTATAAGATGTTTCCAATCATCCTCAAATCCAGTAATAATCATATCTGCTTTAATACATTGAGGAAGAACTTCAGCAGCTTCTTGTGCTTTCCACCCTTCTTCTATTAAAGAATCATATGTTTTCTCAACATTTTCTAAATATTCATAAAATTGTCTATATGCAAAAGTATCACTATTTTGCAATGTATCTACAGGTTCTTTAATCCAAGTAGGTAAAATAAAAGTCATTTCTCCGAACTTACCTGTATTACTGTAATTACAATAACGAGTTGATTCTATTGCAAATGAGAATTTTCTATGTCTGGTTAAATCTTTATAACAATGAAGTGCAGTAGTACACCTAAAAGTATATCTTTTTACATGAAATTTTGTAGGATCACATAAAAATTTAAGATCACTGTCCCATTTATTTTCAATTATTACTCTCATATTAGTAGTAATGCAAGCTTCCAACTTAGTTACTTTTACTTTTTCTCCAATTTTTTGATCTGATAAATGTTTATCAATATCAGTTTCAAGAGGATGAAAATTTACCTTACTATAAGGATTTCTTAAATACTTAGAAACTAATCCATTATATAGATCTTCTACATAAGGATTACATGTAATAAGAAGATATACAGTGCCATGTTCTAGCATTGAAAGATGATTAGATTTAATCATTCTATCTACAAAAGGTTTTGCAGAATCTTCTGTTATATTCGATTCACTTTTATAACAGGTTCTTCCGCATCTTTCAATTTGTTTATAAATTCCACCAATTCCTGAACTTTGTATATAAGGTTCACAAGTCTGTTTAATTAATTTCATTTTCTATTGTAATAAATTTATCGGATTCAATCCAATTACTGCATTGATTTATTAAATATCTATAATATTCTTTGTCAATATTTGTATCTTTTATAATTAACTCTAATGTTTCTTTAATTTTATTTAATAGAGAAAGTAAAGAAAGTGTGTTATTATCTTGTAAAACCCTATCCCAATTACTTTCTTGTATATCATTAAAATTAACATTATTAGAATTAATAAGTTTAGTAGATTTTACTAAACTTTGTGTTATTGTTAGAATAGTATTATTCAAAATTGAAATTATCATCAAAACTATTAATAGAATTATCTTTGTTGTGAAGTGAATTAATAACATCAATGATTTCATTGATTTTATTCATTATTTCTTCTTTATTTGGATATTCTAATGTTTCTACTAACTCTCCAAATATTGGCATACGAACAGTGTGCTTATTTAATTCTAACTTTTTAATGTATTTCATAATTAATGAATCCAATAAGTTGGTAAAGTTCCATCTTCTAATCTACTGACATCTGCATCAAGTTTTACTCTTTTTACAAATAATTCTCCAGATTTTACCATTATTTTATATAAAACATCTGCAATAGTTTCTGCTATTTCTGCAGGGGCTTCGCAATTAATTTCATCATAGGGGGTTACAGTGATTAGTACTTTAAATAAAAGATCTTTTTTCCTTAAATACTCAAAGAAATTAATCATACTGACCATGTAACAGAGTGCCCCAGTATGCTGAATAGGGTAATTAACCGATTGTCGGTCGGAAGCTGATCTTCTTTTAAAGAATTCAGTTACTTTTTCAACTGTACTACAATGTCTGTCTACAGCCTTCATTTCTCTATAATATTCCCAGAAACCAGGTTCGCTAAAAGATTCTTGAACTTTTTTAAGATAAGGATAATCATATATATTCGCTTTAAATCCTACTTTTGGATTTAAATTGATATATCCTTTTTCCCACCAATCTTTTTTCCGAAGATCTATATAGGCTTTTAGTCCATTGAATCCACTCATATAGCTATTATAGATATTATTTGCTCTTTCTGCTGTTAATCCAAAGTTCCTTTGAATTGTAGAGGCGTTGCCAGCATAATTAAAGGCGAATTCATAGCCTTTTGCTTTACTCCTCTCTTCATGAAACTTCTTTTTAACTTCTTTTGCAGTCATTTCTTTTGGAATATAAGAAAATACTAATTTTGCAGTCAGTGTATGTAAATCTTTCTCTCCATAAGTAAGTTCATTGATCATTTCCTTATCATTAGCCATATCTGCCATGATAAAGCTTTCTTGTCCTGAATAATCAATGCTAATCCACTTATTTCCTTCTTCAGCTATAAAACAAGCTCTTGTTTCTGCGTCTGATGGAAGATTTAAAAGATTTATATATTCAATTCCTTTAGCTTTATCTTTACCTCCAGAACTTATTCTACAGGTATCTGTTCCAAATGGATTAAATCGACTATATAGCCTACCAGACTCTTTATCAATTTGTTTTAGAATATTTTCTCCAAAAGAGCTTCTTTGCTTTTCCATTTCCTTATATTTAATATATAGAGGAATAAGGCTACATTTATCCTTTTGAGGAGCTAGTACTTTAATATCAATACTATCCTTATTCTTTTTAGTTTTCTTATCAAGTACCTCAAGATTAACACCAAATTTTTTAAATATTGGAATAACTTGTTGACTACTTTTCCAATTTACAGTAACTTTAGGAGATAAATCAAATCCTTCAAAAAGATTTCCTTGTCTATTTATAGTAATATATGGAGATGTAGGATCATTTTTAATTAACCATTCGTCAATTTGTTTCTTGTAGGATTCAAGTTGTTCGTTGTCTTTATTCATTTTTGCAATCCATTTATTTATATCAACTTTTACTCCACAAAATTCCATATAAGCTAAAGCTAGTATAAATTTATTTGAATAAGACATAGCTAACATTAATCCCTTTTCTTTTAACAACTTTTCTTGACAATTTTTAATATCTTCTAGATACTTGACATCATTTGCACTATAAGCTATGGTTTCTGGAGTAAGTCCTAGATAAATGATTTTACCTCGAACTGATTTATCTAATTCAACTCCAAGATACATTTCTCCTGCTTTTTTTAGATTCATCTGAAGCTTATAATGTGCCTCTGTGTCTTTTTTAGAATCTCCTGGAAAATAATCGTATCTATCGCATTTGATATTATTCCACATATCTACAGTTAAAACTATAGGATATCCTAGCCACATTATTTTCTCTGCAAGAAAGCCATCATAAACATTTTTAGGAACTATATGGTATCTATATAGCCACTTTAAATCAAACTTTGCATTCCATAATATGAATACTCTATCAGATTCTAAATAACTTTTATATTCCTGAATATCAATTGTAGTACAATCTATTACTACTTGAAATTTTTTGCACCCAAGCTGCACAGAAAGTAATTTATCTTTATGACAGTTAAGTCCAGTGGTTTCAGTATCAAGGCCAACTATAGTTAATGATTCTAGAATTTTTAATGATTCTTCTACAGATATAATTTCATATGAATCATCTTGTAGGTTAGTTTGTTTTGTGACTAGATAAATCATTCTATTAGTCTCTTTATTTTTTCTCCAAATTTTCTTTTTAATTTCTTTAAAGCATTCTCTTTAATTTGTCTAATTCTTTCAGAACCAACTCCAAACATATCACCTATTAACTTACTATCTAATGGAGCTCTATTAATTCCAAATAGTAAGCATAATACATCATGTTCTCTAACTGTTAAATGCTTTAACATTTTTTGTAATTCAATTTGAAGAAAGCTTTTATTAACTTCTTCATCTAGTAATGGATCATTATTGGAAATAATATCACATACCTGATTATTATCACTATCATCTCCTAAAAAGTCATTTAAAGATACTAATTTATTAGAAAACTGCGCTAGATAATTAATATCTTCTTCTGAAATTCCAGTTATTTCAGATAATTCTTTTGGAGAAGGATTTCTAAAATGCACTTTAGAAAATTCAGAACTAGCCTTTAAAAGTTGTATTACTTTTACTTGTTGAGATACTGGAAGTCTAATTTCTCTACCAGTCCAATAAATAGCCTGATAAATATATTGTTTAATCCAATGTACAGCGTAACTTATAAAAGGAGTGCCTCTATTTACATCGAATTTTTCAAGAGCATATAATAATGCATTATTTCCTTCACTAATAAGATCCATTAAAGGAACCCCTCTTCCCTGCCATCTTTTAGCAATTGTAACAACAAAGCGGAGATGGGATTTTATTACTTTATCCCTTGCTTCTATATCTCCACTTTGTGCTTTCTTTACTAATTCAATAATTTCATCAACTGGATATATTGGAAATTTACTAATTTCTTTTAGATATGCAGTTAAAATTGGGTCTTTATGATCAGTAAATATTATAGGTTTACTCACCTTCTGCTTTAGACTCTTCTACTTCGATATTATCATCTACAGTGTCTTCAAGTGTTTCATCTGTTTCTGAATTTTCTGCAGACCCATTAATGCCTAATCTAATAGAAAGAATACTGAGATATGTTTCCATTGCTTTAAGTTGGGCAATTAATAGATCTCTATTAATCATGTCTAATGATTCGAATTTTTCTTTATCTAAAATAAAGTCTCTACATTTTGTAGTTTTTTCATTTAAATCTTGAAACTCTTGAATTGCTCTTTTAAAAACTTCTTTTTCCATACAATTAAAAATTTAAAAAACCTTTATACATAATCTTTCTTACTGATTTAGAAGACCTTGGTCCGCAATCATGAATTTTATTCCATAATGATATTGCACGTTTATAATTCTGAATGCTTTGAATATCTTCTGTTTGTTTTAACCTTTTAATAGATATTCCAGTTTCTATATACAGTTTTTTATAATTGAAATCTTCTTTTATATTAATAGGTACCATTATGTTTTATTTAATCATTAAATCCTATTCGTTTATTATTTATATTTTCGGACCCATTGTCTTCTTCCCAATTATAAATATCAGCAACAGTTAATGAAAGTCCTTCAGGAATATTTTTATTTAATTCTTTTGCCAATTCCTGTGTTTTCTCAGGGGTAAGTTTTGTAAATTCATATTTATATTTCAATCTTCCTTTTCTTAAAATGGCTTTATCAAGTCTTGTAATATCAGCATTGAAAGTACAAATAAATTTGATATTTAAACCATCTCCCAAAATACCATCAGAAAGATTTAATACAGTACTTAATAAATGGTTTCCTGTATCCATTCTATCCGATAAGAGAACTTCACAGTCCTCTAAAACAAATACAGAATCTTTTACTGAATTACTAAATAAAAAATTAACTAAAGAATCAGAATTTATATATTCAAAGGTAGATTTATCCATAAAATAGAATCTCTTTTTAGGATTTTCCTGTGCTAAATTACGTAATATATATGTTTTTCCAGTCCCACACTCCCCATGGAGGATAATTAAACCAGAATCACTACTATTTACAAAATCATTTACCTTATCATAATTAAAATCATCATTATAATGAGATTTTATGTTAAACTTACCATCTTTAATAGTTAATTTAGATGCTCCAAAGCCTGATTGACCGTTAGATACCCAAAATACTTCACAAGGATTTTCTTCTTCTTTTGGAACATAGCAACTAAAAACTTCATCTTTGAAAGCTTCTTCTGTAGTATATACAGTTATTCCATCTCTTTCTACTGTAATTATGCCTCGATTAGTTAAAATATCATTACCATAGATATTTTTATCATATTCTATTTTATCGTCTTTGTCTTTATAGTAAATATATTCTCCAGGATTAAATCCATTAAATTTACTGATAATTACTTCAATAGTTTTTTCTTTATCAGGGAAGCATCCTGCAAAATAACATTCAGGATAAGAGCCATATAATTCTACATATAATTCTGGAACTTCACCAAAATCCGAAAGAACTCTTCCTTTTAAATTATTTTGCTTTCGAATAATTTCTATATACCTTTCTTTAACTTCGTCAATTGTCATAATTAAATTTTTGCATTCTTAAGAATATTATCTAATGTATTATAAATCTTCATAAGTTAAATCATCTCTAAAAGCTTTAAAACTGGGCTGAAGAGGAACTCCATCCTCAGAATAATAAAAGAATTTACACTCTCCTATTTTTCCTAAATACTTCGATTCAAAGTTTTTAGTATATTCAATTTTCTGTACAAGATCCCCCATAGGCTTTGCTTTGAATTCTGCTCCTTCTTTTGTTACTAAAACAAACACCATGTCTTCAAAAGGACGTAACCCTTGTTCTATTCCTACTACAGTAAAGCAGGAGTCTTTATATTTTTTGAACTTGAGCATGTCATTAGACCGCTTACCAAAACCATAAGGTTTAGAAGGGTTTCTGCATACTACACCTTCCCATCCTTCTTCTACATAGTCATTATGAAGTTTCATTATATTCTCATACCCTGAAACTTTAACATGAGGAACTATTTGAATTCTAAGTTCTCCTGGATTCCATTTTCTTTGAGGATCGAACCCAAGATGCAAAGATTCTTTAACTACATTAATTAATTTGAGTCTTTCTTCAAATGGCACATCTGGAATCATTATATCATATAGATAAAATTCTAAATAATCAGAGCCATTCATAGTTTCACACCGTCTAGCTTCTCCAGAAAGACATTGTAACGTTTTTCCAAAGCTGTATATTTCACCATCAAGAACATAATCAGGGTGTACTTTAAAGAAATCTTGCAATTCTTTATTTTCTATGAATTGCATCATAGAGCAGTCATAGTCTCCACCACCTCTTGATGCGGTATGAATTTCTTCATTTTTCCAGTAAATAGCACATCTAAGTCCATCGATTTTTCTACTTGCATACCAATATGGAACTTTATCAATGGTAGCTTGACTTACTTTATCAGAAGATTTAGCAAGCATATGCTTTGAAAATCCATTTTGATCGCTCTTTACATCACCGAGAATTGCAAGAAGCTCTTCTTCTGGGCATAATTCAGGGTCTTTATCTATCTCTTTATAACCTTTATCAAGATATTTTTTCAATTCTGAGTTAAATTGAAGCTCAAGTTGTTCTTTATGTGTTCTTCCGGCCTTTCCTTTAGTTATCACAATAGTAGGAGCATCTTGCATTTTACCTAAAAGTTGACCATGACGTCTTTCGATAGTATATCCATGAAGTTCATCATTCCACTCTTCTGAAGTAGAAAGATAAACAACACGGATTTTACCAGTTGCACTTAAAGATATTAAGTATTTAGTTATCATTATTAATGGGTTCCTGTATGGCCGAAACCGCCTTTTCTTTGAGTTTCTTCTAATTTATCTACAGTATCCCATTCAATATGCTCTACTTTATTAAGAACAGCTTGACAAATTCGTTCTCCATGCTCAATCCAGATAGTCTCTAATCCTAAATTAACTACAGGAACACCCCATTCTGAAGTGTAATCACTGTCTATAGTCCCTATCGAGTTAATTAAAGTTAAACCTTTCTTAATAGCAAGTCCACTTCTAGGTCTTAATTGCACTTCATATCCTTCAGGTATTTTTGTAAATAAACCTGTTGGAATAAGTGCTCTAGATCCAGGCTCTAGACGAAGCATTGTTACATTATGCAAGTCTCCTTTAAAAATGATCTCACCATCACCATAAATTTTAACAGGATTTTCTGGAGTTACTCTACTAAAATCTGCACGAATATCCATACCTGCAGATTGAGGAGTTTCATACTTAGGAAGTTGATTTTCAGACTTATTAATTACTTGTACTTTCATAATAATTATTTAAAAATTGTTTAAGATTATCTAAAGTACATCCTTTATCCTCAGAATAGAATGCTTTTATATATTTCTTCTCGTTATTAGTTAACAGCATAAAGGGAGTCATTCTTGCTGAATATCCTCCTTTTATTTTATATGCCTTCTTTTTATCTTTATAATGATTCTCATCATATTGAAGAATTTTAATATCAGGAAATTCTTCTAAACATAAGTTAGTTATTTCTTTTAAGAAATTTACACACTTATCATTATAGCAGATATTTAAAATCATTTTACATATATAATAAAGTTAATCCATGCTTCTTTATTTCTACATCTCCAGAAATATCATTAGAAAAGTTACTACAATTAAAAGGATGACTTATAATATGAAATCCATTTAATGTTGGAACAACCCCTACAGGATTTTTAAAAGGCTGTTGCTTTTCAATATATGATATTATTTTAGATACAAGATCTAAATCTTTAGAGTCAACATCAACTACCCATAATTTTTTCTCGGGAACTGTTGTTCCTACTGCGTGCCACCAAATAGCTTCTGGTCTTTTAGTATCTCCAATATAGAGTCTATCTGCATAGCATTTTATCGCATTCTCAATACACTTCTTATTAGACTTCCTTTGAAGTGAAAAGTAAGCTCTTGCTTCAAACATTTCACAAAGTTTAACAATTTCATCATAGTGTTTTAATAAATCTTCTTTACCATGAATACAGAGTGTCTTAATGAGCTGATTTGCAGCAGGCAACTCAGGATGATCTTTTCCTCTTCTTATAATTTGAGCTTCATATAGAAATTCAGGATCATCAGCTTTAATTAAATTATGAATTTGATTGAAATTATCAATTTGCATTAATCAAAAGGCATTTTCCAAGGATTAGACTGCTCTTTTTCCTCTAGAGCTTTTACTCTAGCCTCTAGCATGTCTAATCTCTTTTTATGTTTAACAAAAGTCTGTTTAATTTTACTAAATATTTTAGTAAATACTTCTTTATCCATTATAGAAAAGTAAATAAATCTATATACCTATTATTGTAATTATAAGCACATTTCATTGCTGAATTTTCCCACTTATAATTCTTTCTTTTACAATATATTTTATACTCCCAGGGAAGATTGTTCATTTTTATTGTTATTACAGATTACACAACCAGTTGTTAAAACTAAACTTGCAACAGATGCTGCATTTTCTAGAGCAACTCTAGATACTTTTGCAGGGTCTACAATTCCAGCATTTAGCATATTTACATAAGCATTAGTTTTAGCATTATATCCCATAAAGCCATCAGATAATTTCATTACTTCATTTACTACTATTCCACCATTTATACCAGCATTTTCTGCAATTGTATATAAAGGAATTGTAATAGCATTCATTATAATATTTATACCTGTAGCAATATCTCCAGAATATTCATTTTTAATAAGTGCTAATTCTTTTCTAGCTTCAATGTAGGCTGTTCCTCCTCCTGGTACAATACCCTCTTCAATGGCTGCACGAGTTGCACATAGAGCATCTTCTACTCTATCCTTCTTCTCATTCATTTCCATTTCAGAATTTGCACCAATATAAAGAATTGCTACTCCTCCAGAAATCCTTGCAAGTCGATTTCTTATATTTGCAGAATCATCATGTTTTAATGATTCTTTAATACTATTAATTCTTTTTGCAAGTTCTTCTTTATTACTATTACCATTTACAATAGTGGTAGTATCCCTAGTAATAATTACCTTTTCAGCGGATCCTAAATCCTGAATTGAAGAACCTTTTAATCCATCAGTATAAGCTTCAGATATTACCCTTCCACCAGTTATAGCAGCTGTATCCTTTAAATATTCTGTTTGAGATTCTCCAAATCCAGGAGATTTAATCATACATAATTTAAAGTTATTTTTTATTTTATTAATAACTAAAGTAGATAGAGCTTCGGAATCAATATCATTAGCAATAATCAATAAAGGCTTTGTAGAATTTAATACAGATTCTAATATATGAATCATATCCTTTACATTATTAATTTTACCATCATATAATAGTATGTAAGGATTTTCTAATTCACATTCAGCAGTTTCTGTATTAGTTGCAAAATAAGGAGATGCATACCCTCTATCTAATTGTAATCCTTCAACAATAGAAATTGTAGTATCAGCATTAGAAGAAGACTCAATAGTAATAACCCCATCTTTAGATACTTGCTCAAAAGCATTTGCAATAAGTTCTCCAATTTCTGGATCATTATTGGCAGATACAGTTGCAACTTGTTTAATTTTATTAAGGTCATCTTCAACTTTAATAGAATGAGTCTTTATATAATTAACTACAGCCTTTACTGCAATATTTATGCCTTTATTTAAATCTACAGGATTAGCACCTGCTTCTAAATTCTTTATTCCTTCAGAAATAATTGCTTGGGTAAGAACCGATGAGGTTGAAGTTCCATCTCCCACGTCGTCACAAGTCTTAGAAGCAGTACTTTTTATTAATTGGGCTCCTGCATTTTCAAACGGATCAGATAAATCAACTTCTTTGGCAACACTTACACCATCTTTAGTTACTCTTGGAGGCCCATATGGTTGTTCAAGAATAACATTCCTTCCCATAGGTCCTAAAGTAACTTTTACAGAATTTGCAAGAATATCTATTCCTTTTTTAAGTTTAGAGCGCGCTTCTGTATTAAATTTAATAATTTTACTCATTATTCTTTAATAAATTACTAAGATTTTTTGTATTATCTAAATGTTTTTTAATGAATTCTAATGCTTCATTAAAATTTTTATTTTTATCTAAAAATACCTTATAACAAATGTCATAAGGCATTTCAGTAAGTTCTTGTAACTTATTAATATTGTTTTTTATGGATTCCATACTTTTAGAGTATTTTCAGGATTTTTAGTATCTATCTCAAATATTTCTCTAGAATCAATACATGCTCCATTTTCTCTTTTACAAATAGAACCTTGCTCTACAAGCATAGTGTGCCCAAAAACTTGGTATTTTATTTTACTGTCTGTATACAGTTTATTTTTATCAGTAGTTATTTCATTAACATCAAGCCATAATGGTCCAGAACACCTATCAGATCCACCTCTATAACTAGAAACTGAAAATTTTTGATCAGGAGCTGCATTAGATATGGCATCTTCGAAATTACCACTATGGGAATACAAACTAACCCAATCTATACTAGCTCCAGCATGAGTACATAAAAGATTATCCTTTATATAATAATCTTTAAATATACCAGAATTTTTTAAGAACAATTTCTTTATTTCTGGAAATCGTGTTGTATCCTTTCTGGAAGCATCAAATCCCATATATAAATAATGGTAATCATGATTACCTAGTAATAAAGTAACATTATTTCTACTTTTTGCGAATGAAATAATTTCTTTTAAATTTTCAATACAAGACTCTTTTCTATCTGGAGCAATATTGAATTTAACTAGTTCTCCATTATAAAACTCTTGATATTTTCCATTTTTATCAAATTCAAAACGATAAGGATCAAGATAGTCTCCTAAAAAGACTATCTCTCCTTCAAAGTCTTTTGCCTTTTTCCAGAAATCCCTTCCATGAATATCTGGAATAAGTAAAATTTTACTCATTTTTACAATTATTTAACATTGTTAATAACTTTAATAATTTTCTATCCTCTTTCTTTTCAGAGAGTTCAATCAACTCATCTATAAATTGAGTATATGGAATTCCTATAGAAGATGAGGCAAAGTTTTTAACAACTCCATTTTTGTAAATAATTTGTATAGCATCTTTGTCTTTCAATATAGTAACAATGCTATCAGGATCAATTAAGATATTTCCAATTTTAATCATATAATCAACCACATTTACTATAGCCACAGCTAGGACAAGAACAACATCCAGTTTCATGAATTAGTTCTTCCCCACACTCTGGGCATTTATTATTATAATCTTTACTTATACTGACTGAAGCTTTCACAAGTTCCACAGTTTCATCATCCAAACTCATATTACAATTGTCAAGTCTTTGCAAAATTTCTTTATGCATTTCTCGAATTGCATTTCCCACTGCTACAGGACAGCAAGATCCCTTGGATGTGTCTTTTTTAGTTGCAGTACGCACTGCATATGATGGACATGTTCCACATGATTTTAATTGGTCTAAAATAGCTTCTATTCCTACTCCACCACGAGCAGCAATAGAAATCATACGTGATAAGCCAATCATAAAGTTATTACAACCACCTGTAGATCCTTTACTTAAGTAAATTTCACGTAAATCACCTGTTTTTGGATCAAAGAATGCTTCGCAGTGTAGACTTCCACAACCTGTCATTAAAGTTCTTTTAAGACCAATGCAGTTATTACCTGCTTTTACAATATCTCCTCGTTTTAAGGAACCCTTTGAATCTTCTTTCTTTGCTGGCTCAGCATTTAAAATAGCAATTCTTTTACAACCAGATCTGAATATAGTGATTCCTTTTAAACCATTCTTCCAGGCATTCATGTATATATTATACACATCTTCTACAGTAGCAGACTCAGGCAAATTAACTGTTGAGCTAATAGAAGCATCGATAGCATCTTGCCATACTGCTTGCATTTTTACTCTAAATTCAGGACTTATACTGCTAGATTCTACAAAATAATCAGGAAGTTCTTCTCCAGGATGAGCATTTAACCAATCTTGTGCAATTTTAGTGTATACTTTATAGGTTTTATCTTCATTATGAAGGGATTTTGTAGTTCTAGTATAATAATTTGCAAATACAGGTTCAATTCCTCCAGAAATTTGAAGCATAGTGCTCAAGGATCCTGTAGGAGCTATAGTTAACACCTGGGAATTATATAAACCAGTTCTTTTTATCTTTTCTAATGTTTCAGGAAACACATGTGCTTTAAGATATTCAGATTTTAATACTGCTTCTAAATTAAATTTAGGATATGCCCCTTCCAATGAATTTGCCATCTCTGCGGATTCATCAATAGCATGGCTGGCTAATAAATTAGCTATAGCTTTACATACAGTAATGCCTTTTTCAGAGTCATATTTAATACCCATTTTAATAAGCATATCTGCAATTCCCATTACACCTAAGCCAATCTGTCTCCAATCATGTACAGACTCTTGTTGAATCTTAAGGGGATGTAAAGGAAGACCATCAATTAGCACTTTATTAAGAGCTCGTACTGCTATATGAACAGTTTTAATAAAATCTGGGAAATTAAATGTTCTATCATTACCTACAAAAGCAGATAGATTAATTGATCCCAATAAACAGCTGCCCCCAGCTGGTAGCGGTTCTTCGGCACATGGATTAACACCTTTATAGCTAAATTCTGGATCTTCTGACAATAGATTCCATTCAGTTATTCTATCCCAGTAAAGAATTCCAGGCTCTGCATAATCCCAATTATTCTTTATAAGTTTATTGAATAAATTCTTCGCATTTATTCGTTTATAATATCCAATAATAACATCATCATTCTTAATTGGAATTAATTTATCATACGGTGCCTGCAGTGGATCTTCTTTAATATGACAAAGGCATTCATCATTACAAGGCCAGTGTAAAATATAGTCACTACTATTCTCTACAGCTTTCATGAATTTATCATTTACTCGTACAGAAATATTAGCACCTGTTACTTTAGTTAAATCAGTTTTAATATCAACAAATTGAGCAATATCTGGGTGATTTACATCCATGGATAGCATAGTTGCTCCTCTACGTCCTCTTTGCCCAATTGTTTCTGCTACCATACTTAAAGTTTGCATAAAAGATACTGCACCTGTAGTAGTTCTAGCAGAATTATTGACTTGTGCACCTGCAGGTCTTAGTTTACTAATATCTACACCACATCCTCCACCATAAGAGAATGTTCTTGCGAGCATTCCACATGTATTATAGATACTTTCAATATTATCTTCAACTTCTGGAATAACATAACAATTACTATAGGTAATTCCTTTTATATCAGTATTTCTATTAGCAAGAATTCTTCCTCCAAATAAAAACTTTTTATCTATTATTAGTTGTTTTACTTCTTCATCATGAGAAGAAACTCTATCTAAGAATTCATCAAAAGTTTCGTTATTGTAACGATATTTCTTCTCCCAAATATCAATACCTAATGTATTGTCTTTACCTAACCATTCTTGTACTGTCATTTACATAATACTTTATCAACTATTCCAAGATCTACTGCTTCCTGTCCAATAAACCAATTATTTCTATCACAGAGTTTTTCTATTTCTTCATAAGGTTTATTAAGATTTTCTGCTAATATTTTATAAATATCTTGCTTACATCTTTCAGTTTGTTTTAATTCTATTTCCAAATCTGAAAAAGTTCCCCACATACCACTACTTACTTGATGTATCATAACTCTAGAATGTGGTAATACTGCACGGCTTCCTTTTTTACCACATGATAATAGTACAGCGCCCATAGATGCTGCTAATCCTGTACAAATAGTATTTACAGGACTTTTTATAAGATTAATAGTATCTATGATACTTAATCCATCTATTACAGAACCACCACTAGAGTTTATGTAAATATCAATAGGATCATTACTAAGGTTATTTAAATAAAGTAATTGAGTTACAATCAAATTACAAGATTCTGGAGTAAATTCTTCTCCCATATATATGATTCTATCATATAAAAGTCTTGAATAAATATCTAATGCTTGAACATTCAATCTTCTTTCTTCTAGTACATAAGGGAGTGCAGAATTATTTACTCTAAGCAATGTGCTCGATGAAATTCCTTTACTTTTTGCAAATAAATTAAAATCTTTCTCTAAATTCATTAATCCTCAAATAATAAATTACTAACCATGTAAATCTTTTCATATTTATTGACTATATCTTTACCTCGATCATTTGTTATTATGTCAGTAAATGCATTATATAGTGTAAATCCATCAATAAGCCCATTCTTACAGAAGTATGGAGATTTTGTATCTAATACAGTCTGTTTATACACATCTATTGGGAGTGTTTCAGGAAGTTTTATTGTTCCAAAGGTATTAGAATACTTAACTTTAATACATTTATCAATCCAGAATCCAAGTTTTTCTTTAAGATCTTCTGGATCTAAAGATAGTTTTGCTAGTGCTTCAAGCCTAACTTTAGTATCATCAACTAATTTCATTACTACATCTACAAAACTATAGTTAATGGCCTCTGAAGGTTTTAATTCTTGGATATTTATATGTTCAGGATTAAATACACACATATTTAAACAAGCCATATTTAAAGTATTTTTGAATATTTTTACCAATGGCTTCCTTGTATCAAGAGCATAAAGCATATTAATAGATTGCTGGTGATTTTCATAAGCATACTCTCCTGGGAGTACTCCTTGAACCCATACTCTATTAAATACTATATCTTCCATATTAACATCTCCTTGAGGAGTTAGAGATATTTGATTAGCAGGTTGTGCTTTTATTATAAAATTACCTTGACAGAGTTTATCTACTCTATCAATAAAAGGCTCAATATATTGTTGTGTAGAGAAATATTTATTATCCTTTATCATAGTAGCTTTACCTTGATAAAGATCATTTATATTTAGGTCTATAGCATTCATAAACAATTATTTAATATTTCGGATATTACTTCTTTAAAATCTAGTTCATTGTTAATATCATAACAAGAAATTCTAAATCTACTAATATAGTCAGATATTAAGACTCTTACATCAGCACTGTTCTTATAAAAATTACTAGCAGAACATCCTTTTTTACTCTTATGTAATTCATAATAAAAAGTAAATTCAGTCCAAAACATTGACCCAAATAAATTATCTAAATAAACAATCACAGATTCTTTTTCCGTAGGAAGATGGACAAATTTAAACTTAGGTTTTAATTCAGGTTTAGGATTAATCCAGTCATATACATAAGCAAGACTTTGTACTAATCGTTCCATTATAGAACCTCGTCTAGAATGTACTTTGCACTCTTGTATTCCATAAAATAAAATTTTATTATCTTCATTACAATATCGAACAACACCATCTGAATTGTCATCTTTATTTATAGAAAAGTGGGCATCAACTTTTTCAAAAGCCCTTATATATCTATCTTCTATTCCAGACTCTCTTACTACTTTACCAGTCTCTGGTAAAGTAAAATATTCTGGTGTAATAATAAAAGAATTTAACATTTTAAACTTTTTAGCTTCTCAGCTGAATAAAATTACAACGACTTTATCTATAAATACAAAAAAAAATAGGCAAGATAGCCAATAAATGACCATCTTGCCTTAAGCTATGTTAGTATTTAAGAAAATACATTTTTAAGGCTAAATGCTTTAATCAATTAAAGTAAATATCTTAAATACATAAAGTTTTAATAATTAATAAGGATTAGCATGATTCCAAACCAAATGCAATCCAAGTACCATTTTTTGTATTTTTTGAAGGAGTATATTTAGATGTCATTACAACAGGATTTCCTTCTACAATATCATAATGAATTTCACAAGTAGCATTACCTTTATATTCACCCTTCTTATAAAGAGTTTTCAAAGCCTTAGCAGCATCAGTTTTTGTACCATAAACACGAGCAACTACATTCTTAGTCTCATCGTCTACCCAAACAAGAGCCTTCTTAGATTTACGCTTACCATCCTCATTCTTTACATTATTAATCTTATAAGGACGTTCACGAGTGTCAGCAATTGCTGGTTCTACGCAAATAATATAGCCAGCGCCTGGACAATTTTTACCCTTGTTAGCAAGATAATCAAGCATAAAAGCTTTCTTATCACGGTCAGTTACACCATTAACTTGCTTAGACAACCAAATCTTATAAGCTTGAGTTGCATCACCTTGTACATGGAAAAGTTCTTTATTGATTTTATCAATTGCAGCTTTCTTTGATTCTGCTACTACTTCTACTCTCTTAAAATTCATTATTTTAATATCACTCATAATTAAAAAAATTTAAACATTAAACATTAACATACATCTAAGAATATATTTATAATCTAAAGTATTATCGTTGTATTCAATAATACATACTTTTTAGATAATTCAAAGTTAACTACTGTTAAATTTCTAATTATGATCTATTTTTATAGTATTAAAAAGGTAACCAAGTTTCTAATAACTTTAAAACTTCTTGCGGCATAATTTTTGGATCTATTCCAAATGTGGGAACTTCTTTACATCCGTAAAGTAAATCATCACATAGTGCTCCTAAAGCTTTAAAAAAGTCTAAATGGACTTCATCAGGCATATCTTTACCTATTTTGCATAGAACTTGATAAGCATTAACTTGTTTACCAATAGGTTTATTTTTATTAATACTATTAGTTATGTAACAAACCATACAAATTAATAATAACTTTTTTTCTAAAGAGGTATTTAAATATCCTAAAGAAAAATATTTATTAAAAATTGCTCTAGTTTGTTCATAATTATATTTAAGTAAACTCATAATTTTTATATGCCATATAATAAGCAACTAGTCTTAAAAGATATTTGAATTCTTTGAATCCACGATTAACTTCAGTATTAGTCACTTTATATACTTTAGTATAATATTCTGGAATTGTACTTACAACTAGACAATTTGCTCTCATAGTTGGGTTTTTCATACCATGAACATGTTCTGCATACAGTCTTAATAACCACATATATTCAGCGATTTCTCTAGAATAATGAAATCTTCCAAAATTTCCTTCTTTTCCATCAAATTTAGGTAATATTGCTCCTATGGTTTTTAAGTCATTGACTGTAATTGTATTAGAATCAAAATCTATTGTAAAATTGTCTAATTTTGCCTTTAATTTCACAATTATTGGCTCTTTATTAGGAAATATACATTTAATATTAATTAAGAATGCTTGTTCATTTTCACTAATAGGTTTAGTTTCTATATAAGAAGGATTTATTAGTTCTTGAAAATTTTTATTTTTATTACAAGCTTCTATACAATTATTTGCAGTTTCAAATAATTTTGGAGAAAGAAACATAGGTTCTACTCCAGGTTTTTTAAGAAAATTATGCTTACTCTCGATATAAAGAGAATAAGCACTATGAATATCATTAATTCTTTTTACAGTTAAAGCATTTTTGTAATAACCAATTGCAGAAGATGCTTCTAGTAATAATTTTTCAGGAATATCTTTAGAACCATCCGAATGGTCCCAAATATAATCACAAACAAACCCTAACTTTGCTGTAGGCCTTTCTATACTTACTAATTCAAATAATTCAGGTTGAAGATACTGAGAATGTACTGCAGATCCTAGTAGTAAACTATCTGAATAAATTGGCTTCATGGAAGTAAAGAATTTATCAGGTGATCCATCTTGATTAGGATTTATATATCCAAGTCTAGAATTACTAATAAAATCAGAGTATTTTTTAGAAAAATACTCTTGATCACTGATTTTACCTACTGTTAAGGTTTCAATTAATGGTTCAAATTTAATATCATTTAAAGTCATCTATATTAATATAATTAAAATATTTATGATAACTCTTCAATATCATAAATATCTCCTACGTCTATTCCAAAATCAAATAGTTGCTGAACAATATCATCTAAAGAGTCTCCTTCTAAAAAATCATATTTATTAAAGAAATAATAATATAATTTTTCTTTGACATCATTTTCTGATTTCGCAACAATTTTTTTAATGTAAGGACCGTCGCCTTCATTAATAGGAATAAGATATGTATTCATTTTTTAGAAATTAATTGATAAAAATACTTTAATGGAATAATTGCTAAAGGTTCTGGAGATCTAGTTCCATCATTATATGCTTTTTTATAAGCAATCATAAAAGGTTTATCTTTTAATGGGCATTCTTCTTTTATTTTATAATAATTAGGAAAGTTTGCAAGATTTTTTGCTTGTATATATACAGGCAGTTCATCATTTTCATCAGCAATATCAACTTTATTATTATCAAGTCTTTTATTTAAGGATCTTGCTGAACAAACTCCTTGATATCCTATTTCTTTTAAAGAATTCACTATATCAAGTTCCCAATTACTTCCTTTTTGTTTAGATTGTTTTGCTTTGAATGCTTTTTTAGTAGTCTGATCTACCCATTCAAATATAAATTTATCTTTGCCAGTCTTTCCTGAATTTACAGCTCTAGATTTAATTGTTCTAACTGATAATCCAGTTTTTTCAGAAGCCTCTTCTAATGATTTATACTTAAATTTATTTCCATTTTTATCTGTAGCAATTACTGCTGTATTATATTTTCTCTATTTAGCCATATTTTAAATATTTAGTGCTAGAATATGTTTTATCTAAATTATTTAATAAATTTAGTTTTTCTACCATTCTTAATTTTGTCGATTTCTAATTTAATAAATTTAATTGTTTCAAGTTTTCCATATTTTTTATAAAAATCAGTAATATCTTTAGCCTTATATGCTCTAGGAATCCAATGATATATTGCTTCTGGATTATGCTTTTTAAATTTAACCATATTAGATATACCAGGAAGATCATTGTCATAGACATATACTATATACTTAAATCTAGATTTTAATTCTTCGAACATCTTATCACTTACATTTTGTGTTTCTGAGTTCGGAGCAATTGCAGGAATACCTAGTTCGTGTAAAAGTAAAACATCTTTCATACTTTTAGTAATTACTAGCAATTTTCCAGATTTTGGTAATTGTTTATATCCTTGAACAGTCTTTGTTGGAACATTCCCCATAAATCTCATTTCTTTTCTTTGTGGGAAATAAATTCGCCATTGTTCAATATCATTTTTCTTTCCAAAGTAATATCCATATATAGGATTATGTTGAGCACGTTGGCTTATTAAATTTCCATTTAAGAATACTGATTTACATGAAAATACTCTAAACTTTTTTAAGGTTTTTTCAGATATTCCAAAAGAACCCCACCATTTTAGATCTTGTTCATTAAATTTAGTCATCTCAATTTGAATGTGAGTAATCTTATTTTCGTCTTCAAATTTAGGTATATGCCTGATTTTTTTAGGAATATTATTTTTTTGTTTTAATATCCCAAAATCTGAAGCAATAATTTCCAAAGCTTTATGAAATTCACAATGATATGCTTTCATAACATAACTGAAACAGTTAAAATACTCTCCTGTTGCAAAATCATGTAGAATTAATGTTCCTCTACTATTTCTATAGAATCCACATGTTGGATTTCTATCATTTCTAGTAGTATTTCTTACTAATTTCTTGCTTATAGAATTTATTCCTAAATAATGACAAAAAATGGTCTCTTCAGAAAATTTAGAAAGTAAGAGATCCTTAGTTATTTTTGGCACAATTTCAAAGTCTAACATTACCACAAATAATAGCTAAAATTCTCTTACTAACAAAATTCTAGCAATACTTATTAATTAAAATAATTATTAGAGATCATCAAAGTTTAAATCAATATCATCAACAGGTTTCTCTGTTTCGGTATTTTCATCCATTTCAGGATCTGCACTCATTTTTGTAGGCTTAGTTTCTGCAAGATCTTTAGCTTTACGCATTTCATACTCAGAAAGTCCAAGATTACCATGTCCAATATAGTTATCAGATACAAAGAGCTCGCCTTTCTTACTAATACCTACAATATTTGGGAATGTTAATTGCATATAACCTTGCTTATTAACATAACCATTGAATTTAACATCAACTTCTGTACCAATGCATTTATTTACTAATTTAACAAATACATTAGCCATATCATCAAATGTTTTAAACTTACTACTCAATTCTTGCATCTTCTTAAATCCTTCTGGACTAAGAGTTTCAAGAGTTTGAGAAATAACAGTTTTTGTTTGCTCCCAGCGAGAGGGAGTTTCATATTCATGCCCATCTTTTGCAGTTCGAACTTCTCTTATTCCATCTCGTTCAAGATCTGGCCAGAAAATAGTTGGTTCTGCGATACCATTTTTATTAGAAAAAGTCAATTGAAGCAATTTAAATTCATTTCCTGCTTTACTTGTTCCAGACTTTATTTCTGCTCCATCAAATGTTACAGTATGGATTTCAAATGGGTTAAGACGAGTGTTTCTTTTACTGCTGATTGAAGATTCGTTACTATTAATTGAAAAATTAATGTTCATAAATTTTAGAGAGTTAAATCAATTGTAGATATATCTGTAGACTCATTTAAATCTAAATCATTTAAATCATCTAGGTCAAAAGAATCGTCTATTTCAATAGCATCTTCAGCGGATTCTTCAGAATCTCCTTTAAGATAAAATACTCCTTTTCTATCAGATTCTATAAATTCAAAGTTTGTTCCGAATTCTGACAACTTTTTATTAGAAGCACCTCTAAAAGATACTGTAAGATTCTTTGTAATTTTATTCCCTGCTTTTACTCCAAACGCTTCTGAAGCACCAATAGCAGGAACATATTTATCATCCTTTTTAGGATAATTTATATGTAATGTATCTCCAGGTTTTACCTGTAATACATCACATGCTAATTGATTCAATGCAATATTATTTGCATTTAATCTAAGACGAGGTATATCCTCATCTAAAGTAGAAGCTACTTTAGAACCTTTTTTAGCGGTATCTACGGTAACTTCTTCTTTGCCAATGAACACTACTTCACCAGTGTGTTCATTGACTTCATAGTGCATTATTATGTCTAATTTCATTATTCCTCAGAATTATATTCTTCGATTCTATCTATAACTAGTTTTAGATCATTATCAATGTATAATTCATTAAATAATCCCATTGGTGATTTGCCTGTAGTAGAACCATCACTATTAGTCATAAATTTATACGTAGGATTACCATCATCATCACGTAGAATAGCAGTAAATAGCACATATGTAAATAAACCCTCCAAAGTGATAGTATTGTCGAGCATTTTGCCGAGCGTTTTCATCTTGTAGTAGGGATTTATTCTATCTCCTGTATTCTCGCTATGAGTTGCTACTACTACATATAAATCATCGCGCATATTCATTGCACTTTTAAGTACCTGATAGGCATGTTGTGCCATTTGAGTAAATTTGTCGAATCCTTTATCAGAAGCTCTATCCATCGCTTCGAAGGCCATGACATATTGATAATCATCGATCACTACTACCTTAATATCAGGTCTTTTGGTATTTATATACCTTAAAATTTGATCAATTTTGTCTACATTTGCAGTTGTAACAAAATTTCCAGTATATCCATCTTTATCTTTTGTAAATGTTGGATATTTTTTAACTGCTCCTTTAATTCCAGGGCGTTTTCCAGTTGTGGAAATTATAAAAGTTTCCTTTGGGTTAAGATTACGAATACTAGTTGATTTTCCGGATCCGCTCTCTCCTACCACAGCGATCATTTCAGCCATTTATAATATAAAATTTAAGTTAGAATTGTTCTGATCTTCCTTGTTTTCTTTTATATTATCTTCTTTCATACTATCTTTTAGAAGATAGTTAGGATCAGTGTACTGTTCATAGTCATATATTTCATCTGGCTTCTTTAATTCACTAAAGTAATTTATTCCACCAAAGAAATTACATCCTACTTCAGCATCACAGTCACCAAAGCGGTTTTTCAAAACCATTATCGACCTAAATGCGCCTTGTAACACTTCTATGTTGTATTTTCTATATGTTTTAAGACCGTCTCTATATGGATTATATATTGCAATCATCACATTGCAGTCTTGTACGCACACTATTACCTATAAGGCTCTTTATCCTTATATTCTATACTTTCATTTATATGTATAGGTTAGACTATATCTTTAACTCTGTTCATATTCTCTCGAATTTTACTTAGAGCAGTGTCCCGCTTTCGTGGAAGATTTTATAGCCTCGGCTTTCCCGTTAGGCATCACTTCTAGTCGTTTAACTTTTTCTTCAGTTTCCTGAAGGTTTAGTACAGGAACTGCCTCTATGGCTTTACCCTGTTTAACGGAATTTAACGAACACCATTAAATAAACTAGTGTTCCCAGTGTCTTTTGCATCATTGATACTGAATGCAGACTTTCCAGCCTTAAAACGCTCAATATTTCCTTGTTCTCGATTAGCTTGCTGTATAACTACAGGGCTTATCTTGCATTTTTCTCTTAAAGTTACCAAATATGCTGATAGAAGATCAATCTCTTCTTTTAATTTTCGCCCATCACTGGGAGTAATTAAAGCAATATGGTCTATTACAACATTGTATACAAGGTTTTGATTATTTGGAATATATATTTGTCTTGTTTCTGTTTCAACAAATTTTCCCATTTTTTCAAGCCTTTGCTTTAATATAGCATAAACTGTTTTTGCAGAAGCTTTTTTATCATATATTTCCAAATGCTTTTTTACTTTTGTTACCCATGGTATACAAGCTTTCACAAGCTCATAATGTTCGTCTGATAATATATATTCTCTTTTTCTTGAAAGAATCTCTTTATAAGAAAGTTGGATGCCATATGTTTCAAATATATAAATAGATAATAGTTTTATATAAAGCGATATTTCATTCATTTCTAATGAAATGAACAAACACTTATAATCATTATCATTAAGGTGTGCTACTAAAGGTTTATATACATAACTATAAAGAGCAAATGAGGTCTTACCTGATCCAGAATTACTCATAATTAATGTATAAGTCTCTCTAGTATTACCATCCATAATACTTTCAAGCTTAGGCATTCCCATGGTAATACCATGGTTAAATCCAGCTCTTCCTCTATCTATTTCATTTAGAATCTGTTCTTCTAATGTCATAGCAATTTCAATTCAGAACTGGTTAATATACTATTTGCAGATAATTCTTCAATATTATTCCAATCATTATCTACAATAAAGCAATCTAATGTAGTAAATTGATAGTTATTAGCTTTACCCCATTCTACTAATTTAATAACATGATCATGAGTAGCTTTATTCCATCTAATATACTTACCATATGCTCTAAAAGCATCTTCAAGAGAATCAAATTTCTTTGATACTCTTTTTAATTTATATTCTACTCCATTTACAACATTACTTGCAGGATAGTGATCATATAAATCTTTCCCTAGATCAAAAGATGCTTTAAAGAAACTGTTTTGAAAGTTTTTAGATAGAGGTACTGATAAAGGATCAAACCTATCACCTTTTTTAGGAATTTTATAGGTGCTTAATATTATACCTTTGTTTTTTAAACTTTCAAGCATTTCAATAATAGATCCTCTGGACTCTTCTGGAAGATTAAAATATCTATAGATCATATCTTGCATGTCTTCTTCTTGTGATAAAAGAAGCATCTTTAAAAAGAAAAGTTCTCCAGGAGTTACAGAATACTTTTCAAAGAGAATAAATTCATCGTCTAATTGTGTTGTTATATGTTTCAAGCTCGTTTAGAATTATTAAATATTACTTAATAATCTAAACACTCTTTATATAGGTCCGTCACGGAAAGTATAAAGAGTTACATCATATTTACAGCCATAGACTGTCTAAATCTTTACGATATTTGTGATTTTGCTTACTTTTCATTAAAACCTAAAATTTAATTTTTGTAACTTTCTTTTATAATTTTCGTAAGGTTCGTTTTTTAGTATATGATCAAGAGCTTCTTCGTCAATTATTTCATAATTTGTATTACTGCGTGAATTTTTCATCCATTCACTTTCGGCTGTATCTTTAATTACAATTGTAAAGAACTCTGCTTTCTTTCCAGGAGCTAACCTCAGGACCCTCCCAAGAGTTTGAACTTGTTTAGTCTTGCTTGAATTAACTCCAAGCATGATTCCAACTGATAGATCACCTAAAGAGATTCCTTCTTCTGCAATTTTGCATGAATTAAGTACTCCTGCTGGTTGTTTCATGAATTCTTCAAGGGTTGTACGATTCTTTTTCTTGCCATCTTTACCTGTAAAGACATACCCTACACCGATAGATTCTGCTACTTTCACGCTAGAGCAGAATGTTATTATTTTTTTATCATTTCTTGCAGCAATTATTTTTCTAGCAATACGAATTTTATCAGGATGATTAGCTATAAAAGCTTTTCGTAACTTAAGAGTTCTCATTAATCCTACTGAATGATATGTTACTTGTTTAAATACATTTTTCCATTCATTAGGATTTTTACAAATCTGATTTGTATATTCTTTTCGTTTTTTAAAACCATCCTTACCTACTAAACTCATAACTGTAGGCCAACTGAATCCAAAAAATTCAAAATGTTCTACAAATTCTCTATTATATTCCTTATAGGTTTGTATATCAGGAACTTCTATAATTACTACATAATCTTTATACTGACTAACCCAACCATTAGCCATTGCTACTTCTATTGGAATTTCGTCACATACGGGAGCGTATTTAGCCAATAATTGATCTCTTCCATCCAATCTTTCAAATGTAGCAGTTAAGCCTAAAATTGCCTTATATTTAACATTATTAAATACATTAAACAATTTGTTTGATGAGATACGATGACATTCATCAATTATTAGCAATTCACAGGTATTCTTTTTTTGTGATGCTCCCATCATTACCTGTATAGATACATTATTTGTTATTCCATTCTCAGCAAGTGTATCTTCCCACTGAGTTTTAAGGGCAGTTGTTGGTACAAGTACTAAAACATCCAGATTAGGATAGCGTTTACGTAGTCTTTTTATTGCTTTTATTGCAATATACGTTTTCCCTGTTCCTGTCGCTGCTACAACACTTGCTCTGCCCTTAAATTTCATCCATTTATCAACGGATTCATTTTGTCTTTGATCCCTAGTTACAGGACTAAATAAATTATTTAATTGTTCCATAAGCAGACTTAAGAACATATCCCTTATGTTCTGCTACTTCTTTAATTTCTGCAATCTTATCTTCCCATTGTTGGGCTTGAGATTCACATTGATCTTGGAAACGATATAATACTTTAGTAGAAAGGAGTTTAAGTTGATTAGTAGTTAAATTAGAATATTTATCTTTATGTAGATCACACATAGATTTAAATTCAGCATAAGATAATCCTGTTGGATCAATTCTCAAAGGAATTGTAGGATTTAATCGTCTAAGCTCTTTCACAAGTTCTAGGCGATTTGTAGCTTTACCAGTATTAGGATCTTTCTTGTATAATCCTCCTTCTTCTACAGGAGTTTGCATTTCCTGCTGAGTGAACCAAAGACCCATTCTAAGGATAAAATTAAATGTTAGATGACTTGCATCTAGAATACCTAAATAATCCATACAAGCATCTAGGACAAGACTAATTGGAACTTTCCTATAATCTAAATCATCAATTCCATCCATTATTTCTCCAATTGGAGTATTCTTTATATAATCTTTTGTTAAGGTTTCCTTGTTGTTGGCTATCATTGTTCTAATGCTCTCAAGCAGCATATTATTAGTACACTCATGAGTAACTCTAATCCATCTAATCAGAAGCTCCGCTCTACAACGAAGAATCTGATCATTCACAATATTTAATAGAACTAAACGACCAGGATGTTTAGGATCGGTATTATACAGCATTTGTTCACACAAATTAAATTTGGTTTGGAGTGTTTCTTGGTCAAAATCAATTAGTTTATATTCTTCTTGTTGACCATTTTCTTTTTTACCTTTCCATATATAAGTATTTACGTTATTTTTTGCACTGAGAGCTTCATTAAGCTTATCTCCAAATTCTGACATATATTATTATTTCTTTTATTCATTTTTCAATAATCTATTAATGTGTGGAATCTAATCCAAAATTAATTCAATATTTTGTTTCTCATTCTTAATAAATTTAAGAAACTGAATATTAGTATATTTATAAGGAATAAAATCCTTCCCATCAAACCATTTATCTACTCCTGCAGAAATGAATTTGACTTGTAGAAATCCTTCATCTCCCAATTTTATGGGATTTTGGTTCCAATTAGGAAATATTGTACAAGTTATGTATTTAAAATCAGGATCTTTATATTCTAGATCCTCAAATACTAAAGTTTTGTATCCTAACTCTTCATTAGTAATTACTAATAATTTAGCGTGAAGCGTTATTTCTTTTATTTCCATGAAAAGTATTAATGTCATCATAATTGACGCACCCATACTTAGCAAAATCACTTAGGAGAGAGTCCATTTGTTCGATGCATGGATAATTTAAACACCTTTTACAACTTCTTTCAGGATGAGAATAAGTAAATCCATCTCTATCCTTAAAAATATTTACCTTAGAATACATACTAGAGCTAAAATAATAGATGCTAATGTTGTACTACTTGCAATTACTTTAGTAGTTTTCAAGGACTTTTTTAATGATGTGAGGTTTTTCCTTTCTACTTCTAAAGCATCTTTGTACATAGTAACTTGAGATGATCTTAATGAGTCTATTTTATTCAAATTCACATTAACTTCCTCTAAATTAGCTATTTTAGACTCTAATAGTGGCACTTTTTCAGATAACAGTTTATGCTCAGCGAATATTAAATTTGCTGTTTTTAGTTGTATCGGAGTTATAGTAACCACAGTATCTTTCAATGTAGGCTGAGAAGAAATTGTAGTCGTCATCAGGATTATTCCGAATAATATCGTCAATAGTCTTTTCATATGTCTTTTCAATTTCAATAACCTTAAGATTAATACTGTCATTTATTCTTAGTAAAGAGTCATTTCTGACTTCTATTTTCTCAATTTCTTGAGGTATAGTATCATGTATTACTACTGTTTTATTTAGAGTACTCTCATAATAACGCCCAGAGAAGAATGATATCAATACTAAGAATATAACTATTAATACTAAATAAAAATATTTTATTTTACTCATAGTTTTGGTTTAAATCCATTTTTAATGAGGAATTCTTCAGGAGCACTAAGTAATTCCCAATATCGATGAATACAACAACTATGTTTTTTACTATACCTAATAGTATTTTCACACTTAATGGGCACTTTAGATTTGTATTTTTGTGATCTATAAAGAGCCCATTGGTTATTACTAGATAAATAAATTTCTTCTAGATATAAAAATCTAGAAGAAACTGCAACTTCTGCTCCTTGTTTACAATAAATATGTGGCATAACAAGGATTAGTTGTTTTTATTTACTTAAAATAATAGTAGCATTACGTTGCTTACCATATTCATTGGTTACAGTAATTCGATCTTTATCAACTCCTGCTTTTACCAGAGCATCTTTAACTGCATTAGCTCTAGCAAGAGCAAGATTACGATTAAATTTCTCTGAACCTTCCGGTGAAGTACTTCCTACTATTGTAATAGAAGCATCTGTTTTATTCAACTTCTTAGCAATATCATTAAGATCACCTACATCGCTTTTACCTTGCTTAAATAAAACAGTGTAGTTATTGTCAACAGTTTCTACCACTGCTTTATCTACATATTGTACTACTGTTACAGTTGTTGGTTTATTTTCGAGCTTCTCACGAAGTTCATTAATTTCAGCATTGAGTGCATCAACTTCTGCCTGAGTATGAGTCTTATTGCATACTTTAAAAGTATTGCCAAGGCGATAACTTACACCAACTTCTAAACCATACCAAGAGTTACGTGCATCAAAACGTGGCTGCCATTCAAGCATGACATTATGATGTTTAGATGCATGTTCATTAGTAAGATTATAAGCAAAATAAGGAGTAGCAACTACTGATAAGCGTGGAGTTACATTATACTTAAAATCGACAGAAAACTTAGTACCAAGATCATTAGCATCATTAGTATAAGTTCCTTCATCCAAAGTAGAACGATAGAATCCATGAATCCAACCAATACCTACAGAAGGAATAAGTTCGAACTTACGAGGTTCTCCAGTATATCCTAAACAAAGATTAGTAAGATTCAATTTGGTTTGACCCATTACAGTAACATAATTAAACCAATTGCCACTTTTAAAATTTCCTTTGTGACCATTAGTAATTCCAAATGTGCCATCAATACCAAATCCCCAAATAGGAGTAATCCACTTTTCTACACCAACACCTACAGAAGCTTGTAGAGAATGCCCAAAATTGTCATATCTATTAAATTCAGGACAAGTTAATCCACTAATTCCACCTTTAACTGATACTGCAGTATTGTCAATAAAATTCTGACTTTCTACATGCTGAGCATACATAGACATTGTAGCAATCATTGCTACCATTGCAAAAATAAATTTCTTCATAATTGTTTTACTTTAAGGGAACAAGTTCAAATTCCTGAGATGCTTGTACAGCAAGTTTATCTGCTTTTTCATTAAATTCATCTCCATCATGACCATGTACCCATTTAAAAATTAAATTAATTTCTTTTGATTCTAACTCTTTTTTGATTTTATCAAATCTTGCCCATAATTTGATGTTCTTTTTTCTTTTCCAACCTTTTGTTGCACAGCCAATAACATACTGGCTATCTGTAACTATAGTAACTTCTTTACCTAAATCATTCTTTAAAAAAGATTGTAATGCTATAATAACTGCTAATAACTCCATTTTGTTATTAGTAACATGTTTGAACATCTTATTATAAGATTTGAGTTCTATACCATTATAAACAAAAATAACGCCTATCCCGCCCTGATCTTTTACAGGGGAATAAGCGCCATCAGTATAGATTGTAATATTATTCATTTACAAGAGTATCTGCAGATACAGAATCAGTAGAATCTGCTACAATGGTATCTGTAGAATCTACAGTGCTAGCAGAGCCAGCACCCTTAGTACAACTAACAGTTGCTAAGGCAAAAATTGCAAACATTGCTAAAAGTAATTTCTTCATGTATACAAATTTTTAAATTAATAAATAGCTTATCTATAAAAATACCCAGCTGTTTAACGCCGTGCTTCTATTGCGGACAGCTGGGAGGAGGTTTGCCTTTTTAGACTACAGCCAGTCCCGATTTCATCTTGTCGAGAAATCAAGTAAAATAGCCACCTATTTTGTGGATTAATAGGAAACCGAAGCACGCAAATATTGAGTTTGCTTTTATTCTTTTACTCTATTTCCAATTTCTCGAATTCTGCGAATTTCTCTAATAGAACAATGATCATACTTCAAATATGAATCTTCAAAATAACAAGATACATTATTAAAATGATTAGCCATTCTTTCAGAGAAGTTCTTTATAAATGTATAAATTCTACGTTTACATTTAGATTCTGAAATGTAATATCCTTTACGCAAGCTGAACTCATCATCTCCACAACATCTAGTACTTGAAATTACAGTTATCATAATTCCGTCGTCATATAATGTTGCTTTTACTCCTTTATATTGTTCCAACCATTTACAAATTTTTCTTGGAATAATACGAGTACTTTCCATAGGAATAAATCCCTTAATAGAGCAACGAGTTTCCTCACCTAATTCAATAAATCGAACACTTTCAATTGTACACTTCATATTAAATTAAAAAT
>OLSD01000012.1_pt1 | contig 220665 bp, 181 predicted proteins | sample 1672211 | NCBI WGS metagenome assembly OLSD01 (sample SAMEA3136659, study PRJEB25190) | human gut metagenome | reverse complement strand
GTTGTGGTTGTCTTACTTGGTTTGGTTGTAGTTGTTGCATTTGTTGTGGTTGTCTTACTTGGTTTGGTTGTAGTTGTTACCTTAGTTGTGGTCGTCTTGTTCGGTTTCGTTGTAGTTGTTACCTTAGTCGTGGTGGTTTTGTTCGGTTTTGTCGTAGTTGTTGCTTTGGTTGTGGTCGTCTTGCTTGGTTTCGTTGTAGTTGTTGCCTTGGTTGTGGTAGTAGTTGCTTTTGTGGTTGTGGTTGTAGTCGTTGTCGTCTGTGCATTTACGACAACTGTTCCTGTTACCATATTATAATTATTTTCATCTTCCGGCGTGAATTTCCATGTGAAAGTATTTTTTCCAGCAACCAGAGCCTTTATCTCGCTGACAAGTTCCACAACACCCTTGGTGCTGTTTTCGCTGAGAATCAGCTTCAGTTCGCTTACCAAATCCCCTTCTGTGTGTGAATCGCCACTTACAGAAACTTCAACAGTCGGGTCAGCTTTTTCCACCAAGAACAGCAACGTCAAGTTTGCAGTACTGCCATTTTCTGCTGTGAATGTAAAGGTCACTTCTTTGCCGTCCTCGTATGCCTTTGCAGGTTTGCCGGAGAGATTGCTACCATCCAGTTTCATGCCATCCGGTAGTGTAGAACCGGTTGCAACCTTGACCGTAACTTCACCCACTACATCGGTATTTTTCACATAATCCCGCAGGTCGATCTTGCTCATATCCTGACCGTAAACGCATTTGATTGGCGTGGTCGCTGTGGCAACTTGAACTAAAGCAGGAATCACAGTTTCTGAAAGTTCTACTGCCTTTGCCGTTGCCGGATTGGTATCATCCGATAAGAAATACTTCTTGCAGTGTTCACAAGTCCAGTATTCGATGTTTCCGTCTTCCGTGCAGGTCGCAGCTTTCGCTTCCACCTTTGTCAGCTTGTGGCTTGCAGGAATCACCGTTTCTGACTGTTCCACTGCCTTAGCGGTTTCTGGGTTGGTATCATCCGATAAGAAATACTTCTTGCAGTGTTCACAAGTCCAGTATGCCTTGTTGCCGTTTTCGGTGCAGGTCGCATCTTTCGCTTCTACCTTTGTCAGCTTGTGGCTTGCAGGAATCACGGTTTCCGAAAGTTCCACTGCCTTAGCGGTTTCTGGGTTGGCATCATCCGATAAGAAATACTTTCCGCAATGCTCACAAGTCCAGTATTCCTTGTTGCCACTTTCGGAACAGGTCGCATCTTTCGCATCCACCTTTGTCAGCTTGTGGCTTGCAGGAATCACCGTTTCTGACTGTTCCACTGCCTTAGCGGTTTCCGGATTGGTATCATCCGACAAGAAATATTTTCCGCAATGTTCGCAAGTCCAGTATTCCTTGTTGCCGTCTTCGGTACAGGTCGCAGCTTTGGCTGCTGTTTTCTTTAAGATGTGCGATGCATAGGAAACAAAATCCCCTTGTTTACCGAAATCACTTCTTTTCAATGCAGAACCACATCCCAGAGAAATGGTTTGCAAGCTGTTGCAATGATTAAACGCAAAACTTCCAATACTGGTGACGCTGTCTGGAATCGTAATGCTGGTTAAGCTGCTGCAACCATTAAACGCAAAAGTCCCAATGCTGGTGATATTGTTTGAAAGCGTAATACTGCTTAAATTGCTACACCAATCAAACGCAAAATCTCCAATGCTGGTAACGCTATTCGGAATCACGATATCGGTTAAGCTGCTGCAATCAGCAAACGCACCACTTTCAATGCTGGTGACACCATCTTCAATCACAACTTTTTTAACATTCGAGTTGTTGTATGCAGGGCTTGGATTGTTATAATAATAGTCATAATCTTTCATCGCCCCTGTACCGCTGATGGTCAGCGTGCCGTCGGCGTCCAGTTTCCAGGTCAGATTGCCTTCGTTCCAGTAAGTATAACCCTTTTCCAAAACCTTATCGCAATCCGGACAGTACAAGTCGCCGGAATAGCCGGGGCTTGTTTCAGTCGGTTCTGATGCATTGCGAAGTTCTGCATTTTTATGCTGGATAGCAGGAAGAATGGTTTCCGAAAGTTCTACTGCCTTAGCGGTTTCTGGGTTGGTGTCATCCGACAAGAAATACTTTCCGCAGTGTTCGCAAGTCCAGTATTCCTTGTTACCGCTTTCGGTACAGGTCGCATCTTTCGCTTCTACCTTTGTCAGCTCGTGGCTTGCAGGAATGATGGTTTCTGACTGTTCCACTGCCTTCGCTGTTTCTGGGTTGGTATCATCTGATAAGAAATATTTTCCGCAGTGTTCGCAAGTCCAGTATTCCTTGTTTCCATCTTCGGTGCAGGTTTTAGCTTTGGCTTCTGTTTTGGTTAAGAAATGTTGATTGGTATAAGAAACCAAATCCGCTTGGTCGCCGAAATCACTTTTCTTCAATGCAGAACCACATCCCAGAGAAATGGTTTGCAAGCTGTCGCAATTACTAAACGCAGCATATCCAATGCTGGTAACACTGTCTGGAATGGTAATGCTGGTTAAGTCGGCACAATTATGAAATGCAGAACTTTTAATGTTGGTAACACTGTTCGGAATAGTGATGCTGGTTAAACTGATGCAACTATTAAACGTAAAATCTTCAATGCTAGTAACACCGTCTGGAATGATGATGCTGGACACATTCCAGCAATTATAAAATGCCCACATTCCGATGCTGGTGATGCTGTCCGGAAGTGTGATGCTTCTCAAGTTGATACAACTATCAAACGCATGATCTCCAATGCTAGTGATACCATCCGGAATCGTGATGCTCTTTAAGCCCAAGCATCCAGAAAATGCATAATTTCCAATGCTGGTGACACCTTTTTCAATCACTACTTTTTTCACATTCGAGTTCTGATATACAGGGCTTGGATTGTCATCATCGTTGTAATCTTTCATCGCCCCTGTACCGCTGATATTTAGCGTGCCGTCTTCATACAGCTTCCAGGTCAGGTTGCCTTCGTTCCAGTAAGTATAGCCTTTTTCCACAACCTTATCGCAATCCGGACAGTACAAGTCGCCGGAATAGCCGGGGGCTGTTTCTGTCGGTTCTGATGAATTGCGAAGTTCTGCATTTTTATGCTGGATAGCAGGAAGAATGGTTTCCGAAAGTTCTACTGCCTTAGCCGTTTCCGGATTGGTATCATCCGATAAGAAATACTTTCCGCAATGCTCGCAAGTCCAATATTCCTTGTTTCCATCCTCGGTACAGGTCGCATCTTTGGCTTCTACCTTTGTCAGCTTATGGCTTGCAGAAATCACCGTTTCCGAAAGTTCTACTGCCTTAGCGGTTTCTGGATTAGAATCATCCGACAAGAAATACTTTCCGCAATGCTCACAAGTCCAGTATTCCTTGTTGCCGCTTTCGGAACAGGTCGCAGCTTTCGCTGCTGTTTTGGTTAAGGGATGTTGATTGGTATAAGAAACCAAATCCGCTTTGTCGCCAAAATCACTTTTTTTCAAGGAAGATTTGCAGCTCAGAGAAATGGTTGTCAAGTTTTTGCAATTATAAAATGCATAACTTCCAATGCTGGTAACGCTGTCTGGAATCGTGATGCTGGTTAAGCTGATGCAATAAGAAAACGCAAAATTTCCAATGCTGGTAACGCTGTCTGGAATTGTGATGCTGGTTAGGCCGCTGCAACTATTAAACGCAGACGCTCCAATGCTGGTAACGCTATCTGGAATCGTGATGCTGGTTAAGTTGCTGCAAGACTGAAACGCATAAGCTCCAATGCTGGTAACGCTATCTGGAATCGTGATGCTGGTTAAGCTTCTGCAACCAGAAAACGCATAAGTTCCAATGCTGGTGACGCTGTCTGGAATCGTGATGCTGGTTAAGCTGATGCATTCATTAAACGCAGAATTTCCAATGCTGGTAACACCGTCTTCAATCACAACTTTTTTAACATTCGAGTTGTTGTATACAGGGCTTGGATTGTCATTATAGTCATAATTTTTCATCGCCCCCGTGCCGCTGATGGTCAGCGTGCCGTCGGCGTACAGTTTCCAGGTCAGGTTGCCTTCGTTCCAGTAGGTATACCCTTTTTCAAAAACGGTATCGCAGTCCGGACAATAGCGGTCGCCGGAATATCCGGGGGCTGTTTCTGTCGGTTCTGATGCGTTCTGGATGATGGCGTTTTTGTGGTTCAGAGCAGGAATGATAAATTCTGACTGTTCCACTGCCTTAGCGGTTTCTGGGTTGGCATCATCCGATAAGAAATACTTTCCGCAGTGTTCGCAAGTCCAATATTCCTTGTTTCCATCCTCTGTACAGGTTGGAGCTTTGGCTTCCACCTTTGTCAGCTTATGGCTTGCAGGAATCACGGTTTCCGAAAGTTCCACTGCCTTAGCGGTTTCCGGATTGGTATCATCTGACAAGAAATACTTTCCGCAGTGTTCACAAGTCCAGTATTCCTTATTGCCGTTTTCGGTACAGGTTTCAGCTTTGACTTCTACTTTCTTTAATGTGTGTGGTGTATAGGAAACGAATTTAGATTTTCCTTCAAAATCACTTCTCTTCAATGTAGATTTACAGCTCAGAGAAATCGTTTCCAAGAAGAAACAGTCATTAAATACAGAACTTCCAATGCTGGTAACGCTGTCTGGAATCGAGATGCTGGTTAAAATACGGCATTCTTCAAATGCAGAATCTCCAATACTGGTGACACTGTCTGGAATTGTGATGCTGGTTAATTCGTTGCAACCAGAAAACGCAAAATTTCCAATACTGATGACACCATCTGGAATTGTGATGCTGGTTAGACTGCTACAACCATCAAACACATAATTTCCAATGCTGGTAACACTATTCGGAATGGTGATGCTGGTTAAGGAATAGCAACTAGAAAATACATGATCTTCAATGCTAGTAACACCGTCTGGAATGGTGACACTGGTTAACTTATTACAATTCCAAAAGGCAGATTCTCCAATATTGGTGACACTGTTTGGAATCGTAACACTGGTTAATCTACTGCAACCACAAAACGCACGATTTTCAATGCTAGTAACACCATCCAGAATTGTGGCATCAGTTAAGTTTCTGCAATCGCTAAATGCATACTCTCCAATGCTGGAAACACTACCTGGAATTGTGACACTGGTTAAACTCATGCAATAGTCTAATGCATACTTTCCAATACTGGTAACACTACCTGGAATTCTGATGTTGGTTAAACTACAACCATAAAATGCATTATTTCCAATGCTAGTGATACCATCTTCAATCACCACATTTTTGATATTTGAGTTATCGCATGCAGGACTTTTAATGCTATAAGCATTATAACCTCTCATCTCTCCTGTACCACTGATGTTCAGCGTTCCGTCCTCGTACAGTGTCCATGTCAGACCGTCCGATTCTGTTTTTGTCCACGTTACTGCACTTGCATCTTCTGCACTTGCTGAAATTTCCAACCGGATATTTTGCAGGGTGTCGCTCGGGAAATACGTCAGCGTTGCCGCCGCCATGACGATTGCCGATGAGAGAGCAGCCAGTCGTTTCCATTGTTTCATGATATAATATGCCTCCTTTTATTTCGATTTTTTTGCACGTTGGTGATATTTCTATTATACCATAAGTTGAGCCAAAATGTCAAGAAAAATAAAATTTAATTCGTATTTTTTTCATATAGTATATAGAATATTATTATTTAGGTGTGATTTCTATAATTTTACTTACAATTACTTTGCAAGAATGACTGAAATGGATATTTCACGGGACGCTTCGTTACAATCATATGTTCCATCATCGTCAACGGTGATAGAAATATCATAAACATTGGATGGCTCACATTTTCCTTCTGCATCCACAAATGACCATGCATCTGCTGCAACTTCTACCAGTTTTCCATCCTTTCCATAGGCATAAAGCTTATAATCTGAAACATCTTCTGAAAGTCCATTCATTTTCAAGACAACGGTTGTTTTCGGATGCACATTTTCAATCGAAACGCTGTGCAGCCAGCTTGCAGGTGTTCCCACTCCACCATTTTCTTTGAATGTTTCCGCTTTCATGACTTTGCGGGATGTTTGATCCAAATCTACTTTTCGATATGGCATCTCCGGAAGAGAAACAAATCGGTCTTGTAATTTGAGCAGTTCCAGATATCCAGTTGGACAATAGAGTGCATTTCCATTATCCCCTGCATACATGCCGATTGCCATATTGTTATAACCCGGCTTGGAAGCAACATCTATGGCAAGTTTGGTTTCTCCCGTTTCAAAATCAAGAACGATATACTGCCACATGCCGCTTTCAATATCCTGAACATATCCATAAATATATCCAGTTGCAGTTGAAAGTTTCATCATAGAGGTATCTCGAATATCATCCCGACACCACACCGATTTCATTTCATAACCATGATCGGTCTTTACGGTGTCAACACGTTCAACACCTGGCATAATCATAACATTTCCCTTGGTAATCCAGTTGGAATCATAAATATTCTCATAACTCTGAATGGAAGAGTCATTATCTGGCTTTGCAAGATTCGGACTTCCTGCTCCAAACCAGTTGCAAACAATGGTGCTAACCGTACCTTCTCCGTTATCATAAACAATCGCTGAATTATCAACCGATACAGGCATATCTTCCGGCAGGTCATCTATGACAGGCTGAGAGGCAACTTTTTCCCCTGTTTTCATATCCAGAGCAAGCAGATTCACTGGATCAAGATTATCGGTAAAGAATACCAAATCTTTTGTGAGGGATGGGGAACAGCCACTGCCCCATGCAAGCCCTCCACCAGTTGTTGCTGCATCTTCCTGACTGTCCTTTGCTCCAGCACTTTCATATTCGGTACGCCACTTTACAGTCACACCATTTTCCGCAGTCAAAAGATAACATGCTTGATTGGTTAGAATAACTGCACCATCTTTGGAAGAAGCGATTCCGTTTTCAGCCCCTTCTCCGGCTTCTAATTCCTGTACAAATACAGCATTGTCAAGGTCAGGATTTTTTCCGGCAAGAATCTCATCAATTGCGGTTCTTGCTATGTAACCAATTGCTCCTGTTTGCTTTCTATCTGGATAAATTCGAAATCCACCTGTTGCAAACCAAAGATTGCCATCATAGTCAAACACAACGGACAACAAATTCTGATCCAGTGTTTTTCCAAGTGCCTTTTCCGCAGCTGCCTTGATATCAATATCCAATACTTTTTCAAATTCTGCAAGCGGAACACCATTTTCATCCGTTGCCTTGAGCATGAGAACATGATTATTGCTCGTCGGGCAGACAATGCGATTACTTTCATCAATAAAAGAATAGGAACTTTGAATAACATACCCGCCGCCATCATGCTTTTTCGGTGAAAAACACCCAAGTGTCTGACATTCTTCCCCATTCAAATCCCGGATTGCAATTCCACCGAGCAGCGGTACAACTGCATTTCCATAGCTGTCAAAGAAAATCGCAGGTGCTGCATTTGCATTCTGTTTTTCCAATGCATAATGGACTTCCGGATTAATCCCCACTGGCAGCACAGAATCCGTTGAATCTGTATTATAGCAATCATGATGAACATTGATATCTCCCGAGGACATATATGGATTCTTGTCAATGGACTTTGCATTCAATGGCTTTGGTTCAAGTGCAGTAATTTCCGCTTGTGGTTGCTCTGTTTCTACTGCTTCTGTAGATGACACAGTTGCAGCTTCTGTTGCTGGTTCTGTTGTTTGCTGTTCTGTTTGCAAAGTACTGCTGCTGGTAGCAGTATCCTTGGAATCTGTGCAACCACCTGCAAGTGTCAGTAGCATCGTTAAAAAAATAGCAGTAGCAATTCTCTTTTTCATATTTTTCCCTCCATCATCTTTTGATAAAATGTTGTTAAAATTGGTAATTCGTTTCGATTATGTTGTTATGTACATTTAAACAGAATCGGCAATCATTTTTAAATATTCGACATTTTTTGAAAAAATATCGAATTGCTTTTATATATTTTATCATTCTGGAAAGAAAAAATCAAGTTTATCTGCGTGAATGACGGTTGAAACTACGTGAATAACATTATACATTCAATAACACATTTGCTCGAAATACGCCATTTTCTGTTTCCACCTTGAAATCACCGTTGTATTTTTTTGCAATGGTTTCTACTGAAAGGAGTCCTGTCCCTCTCCCATCATGGCTTGTAGAATAAAAAACGCCATTCCGACAATCTAGTTTTCCATCATAGGTATTTTCTATCACAATTCCAAGAATTGCCGGGGTAACCATACGGCAATATACAGTTATGCTTCGATTCCCTGCCTTTTCGGAACGCACACATCGCACTGCATTTTCCAACAAATTTCCCATCACAACGCACAAATCTGATTCAGAAAGCGGTAATTTTTCAGGAAGCTCAATCCGCCAATGGGCATTAATGTCACTGCCTTGCAATTCCATTCTATAGTATCCAATGATAGCATCCATTGCTGCATTCGCACATATGGGCATTCCTTCGTCCTCTAATTGCATATCATATTGAGCAAGATATTTTTTCAATTCCTCCAATTTTCCAGAAGCAGTCAGACCGGAAATCACACGAAGATGTTGCCGGAAATCATGCCGTTGGTGGCGTGTCTTTTCCATGCGTTCCTGTAATTCTTCATATCGTTTGGCTTCATAGGCAAGCAACTGATTTTCATTGATTAATGCAATATTTATTTTGCATTCTTTTGCAATTCGATAAAATAAATACATAAACATAAAATACAAACTCAGCGAAGCAAGTACCGCTAACACTGAAATCTTTGGCAACCGATTGATTAAAACAGTAGAAGGGTCTATCGGCATTACAAAAATGTAAAAAATCGTGAATACTGCTGGTATCATCCATACAGAACGCCAAACACTTTTGGAATCCAACTCTAAAATCAACCATCGGATGTATTTTGAAAAAAACACACTGTAAACAATACAAATGATCATTTCCACGGTTAATGCAATTGCTGAAGTAGATGCAAGACAAACTATTTCGGGGTTTTCGGTTTCTCTCCTTGCGTTGAATATAAAAGAAAGCAAAACGGACACTGCTGTCAATAGCGTTGCCATTAAAAATAAAAAGGCTGCTTTTGGAAGAGAAATTTGCTTCCGAAGCAGGATAAAATAAAGCACAAAGGAAAGATTTGTAATTGGCAGCAGCAATCCATTTGACGACAGGGAAAATCGCATACACAATGCCGCAGAGCCCAAACAAACAAACGTAATACCGATAAAACAAATCAAAATAGTACGGATTGGCTTCTTCATCAATTTTAATACCGGAGCAAAACAAAGAACTGCTGCTGGATAAATCGAAGCAAAATCAAGAAACCATCGAAGATAGAGATTCTTTTCCATAAGCTGCTCCTTTCAAATATCATCTCGCATTTTGCGAAATTGATATTGTGTAAATTCTACAAAAAGCTTTGATTTATCTTTCTGTCTGACTGGAAAAACAGTACCATTCAGCATCTTTATGCAATCTTTGTCAAACTTCAAGATAAAATCCATATTTACAATAATTCCACGATTACATACCAGAAATCTGGCATCCTCACAAAGACAAGTTTGCATACTGGAAAATGTTGCAGCAGAATGATAGACACCATCTTCCGTTGTGAGATTGACAGAATGATTCTGCGATGTCACAGAATGAATTTTTCCAAATGGAATTTTCATGCGTTGTCTGGAAACACTGATTTCCAATTCTGGTTCTTTTTCCTCCAGAATTTTCATTAAGTCAGAAAATAATTTTATCACACGTGTATCCTCATAGGGTTTCAGAAGATAATCAAAGGGATGAACGGAAAAGGAATTCCAAACATATTCCGCCGAAGATGTCACAAATATAATTGGCGTTGCTGGCATTTTTTTACGAATCTGTATCGCAGTGTCAATCCCATTTAATCCATCCATACAAATATCTAGAAAAATAATATCAAAATTTATAATATCATCTGATAGCAGTAAATCTCCACTCTTATATTTCAAAAATGTAATCTGATGTCTGCCCTTTGCAGCACACATAAGATCCGTTTCAAGCAGAAGTAAATCAGATTCCACATCATCTACTAACGCAATTTTCAGTTTCAAGCAATCAACCTTCTTTATTCTTCATGATTATTCTATTGAGCCATTTCTGGCAACCCAGCAATTGTAAAAGTGCTTGTTTCACAGCCGTTCTTATTTTTACAGTATACAATTTATTCTTCAAATTGTCAAGAAAGTCTTAATTTCATTCTCAATCCAAAAAATAATGTACAATCCCAGAAAAAAAGCAATAGACAATCAAAGTTGCTATTGCTTTTCTACCTATCATTATGTTTTTTGTTTCATCACGGGCAGATGTTCTGGCATACTGCCAATAATGATTTTTTTCAGCTTATCATCCCAGCAAAAATAGATTCGTATCAACTGTTCGGACTTGATTCCATATTTAATGTGATAGTCTAGCTGATATTTTTTTGTTCCAATCATACAGGAATACGATTCTGCAAAAAATTTCAGACATTCTGCCCCACAAGGTTCTACAAACCAGTGGTTCATTTCTGCATATCGTTCCAATACTTCCTCATCAATTTCTTTTCGCTTATATCGAGCATAACCGGAAAGATACAGCAGTCCATCACAGAGCAATGCCACGTCCAGTTCTCCAGAATATTTTTTCATGAGATTTCTCGCTTTAGAAGAAACCAGCAAATATTCAGAAAACTGCTCCTCCAGCCAGTCACAAACACTTGCCATTTCCGTTGGAAATTTCGCTGCTACCACTGATTTTAACTGATAGAATGCAATGACTTCGGACGCTTTTCCGTAAGATTCTTGAATCTGCTGGTAATGTTCCGTCATATCCTGCAATTTTTTGAAAAGTTCCTCTGTTTTTTCTTGCAATTGCCGGATTTTCTTCTGATTCAAGCGATTTGTTTCTTCGGAAATACTGGCATCCATAGTTCGGTTTTGTTCCTCATGAAGCTGCCGTTTCAGTTCTGTATTTTCCATCGAAAGCAGTTCGATTTTCTCTTGACTGCTCAAATTGCTTTCATTCTTGTCCTGTAATTCTGCCAATCTTGCTTCGGAAATAAATTTGATGCTGCCAAAAGAATAGGTACTGCGTTTTGGCAGCACATGAATTTCTTTTCGCAATGTCCGATGAAAAGTCTCGATCTCTTTTTGATAGGAACGATATGGATATTGTGCAACTAGATTGCGATGATGCAAAATCAAAATCATTCCAAAATCAAATTCCGGGCAAAGCTCTTTTCGGATTTTTTCAAAGTATTTTTGCTTCACAGAAACGACAATGCCAAACCCAACTTCTTTCGCAGCCAGTGTTTCCATCGCAATGGCAGGAAGCTGCTGTTTTTCTGCCACTTTTGCAGCCATTTCCGGCTTTTTCTTTTGTTTGACTTTCTGAACACGGCATTGAACTCCCGGCTTCAGCGGTTCAATGCCCGTTGCTTTTGATAAATCCACTTGAAGATTCACAGCAGATGGCTGCTGAAATCCTAAATTAAAACTAAACTGTGGCAATCCGCCAACCATGGTATGTAAATCGGCAAGATCTTTTTTCTCCGGCAGGATTGGTTTTTCTTCTGCCTGATTGCCAGATTCTGCAACAAGAATAATCGGCAGGTCAAACTTTGGGTCTTTTATAATATCCAACAGATAAGAAACATTATCATTGGATGAAAGCGTTATCACAGAACCATCTAGCGGATATTTATACTTCAATTTCACATTGGGATTCGATGCAAGGGCTTTGACCAGTGCCGGACGGAACACTTCGCAGTTTTCTGTTGTGTCAGACGGTTCGGAACAGATTGTCCGAACCCCGACTTCCACACAGTCTTTATGCAGATAATAAGCGATTTCTGTGCTGAAGGTTCTGCCCTGTACTGGCTTTCGTTCGGTTGGTGTTCCCAAATTTGCACCGGCATCAATTTCAATAATCCGAAACGACCAGATTCCTTTTTTCTGGATATACACAACTTCAATTTGAAAGCCCAAATCAATGCTGAAAGAATGCAGCTTGCTCCGGTCAAATGTTTGATAATCTTCTGGCAATGGTACATTTAATTCTTCCGGCAGCTGTTCACAATTTTTCATGCGGGCATGCAGCCATTTGAGTGTTTCAAGAACGCAAATCAGAAACGTATCTTCTGGACTGCATTTTGCATTGGAAAAGGCATGAAATTGATAGGTTGGATAGCTTTTTAGCTGCCGGATGGTGGTAGTTTGATAGGATTTTTCTGGTTTGTTCATGGTGATTTTCTCCTATTTCATTTAAATTCTAATCTTTTCACTATAATTGGAAAAATAATTTCAAAATATTACGCTGAAAGCTTTTTCTTTATTATACAATCAACGTCATTTTTTGTCAATCTATAAAAAGAGCCAACTTCATCCGAAAACGAAGTCAGCTCTTTTCATAACGGATTGATTGACATTCTGAAAAGAATTTAATTTTTATAGAATCTTGTTTTCAAATTTGCTGCACTGCATTCCCGCACCCATTTTTAGATTTGTTTTCAGACAGACACATTTTGCGGTTTGTTCAAACTTCCAGATCCCATTTTTTGGATTTTGCGGCTGAATATACTGATTCGTTGGGTCATACCAATACTTGCAAAACGCACAGCGTTTATTTTTGTTTCCGTTTAAATAATAAGCACACATCATTATAATCACACCCAATCTGTTTTTTAGATTATTCTATGTATCCAGCTGGTGTCTTCTGTTCTGGCAAAGCCACAGCAGAATGGTTCATATGCTCCATCAATTTCATTTGTGATTGATTGTTTATTTCAACAAACGTCGTCTGTGCCTGAATCAAAGAAAGGAGCAGGTCATGATCACCATTTTTTGATGCAGTTTCTATACTAAGTCGAATACTTTCCAAGCATGCCATTGTTTGCTGATGGAACATTTCAATCTGTGCCATTTGGATTTGATGCTGATCTTGAAGAGCCTGCAAATACACTTCTTTTCTCGCCTGAATGTCTTCTATTTGCACTTTCATCTGTGCCTTAATGGCAGCCCGTTTTGTTTGCTCCTGCTGCCGACACATATTATACTCTTTCACAGAAGAAGTCAATGTGTTTACCATTCTAAAAGCACCATTAAAAAATGTTGATACTGGATCTGCACAGATTGTGATATCCTTATTCTCCTGTTTTTCTGGTTTTTCCTTTACCTCTGTAAAGTCAACATCAATATAATTTTTTTGACTCATAACAATCTCCCAAATCTAATCTTATAATATTGATTGAAAAATTCCGGTTCATTTTGCCGCATGGTTTTGATTAAAATCAAAGCATACCGAACTAATTCTGGATTTTTTCCGTCAATTCCGATATCAATTATCGTCATCGCCTGGTCAAAAATTTGTTTCTGTTCTTCCTGATGATTTTGTAAAAACTGATGTGCAAGCTCTTGATTCATCTGGATTTGCTTCAGATAAACTTCTACCGCCGCTTTGTATTGTTCTTGTGCAACACGACTCGTTGCTTCTGTTTGCATAGCAAGTGTGGCATCCATCATTTTCTGCTGTGCCCTTTGAAACATCATGCTTATCCCTCAATCAGCCAAGATACATTGTCCAAACTACTATTCAGTTCTGCCATTCTGTTGTGAATGGTCTGATACTGGCTCGTTACCTGATAATTGTTATCAATAAATTCTGTTACAAGAGAATCTGCCAAAAGCTGTGAAATTTGTTTTAAGGCTTCAATCTGCTCCGTATCCTGCTCTGTTTTTACAAGACTCGCAGCTTTCTTGAATTTACTCATAAGATTCTCAATCTTACTTTTCTCATCACTCATAAACCCTGGCAGTTCATTCACTGCATATTTTGCATCCCGCAACTGCTGCTTTTTGATTTTCATCATATCTCTATAACGCTTTGCGTTGTTCATATTCATTTTTGCTTCAAAGACATCGCTGGTATCCACATCTCGCACAAAGTCCATCAGGGATGGAACGGTCCATGTGTCTAAAAATTTATCAACCAACGTCAGCTTTTCCCAAGACTCTACAGATACACGACTTGCTTCATAGTCAAAAGTAGGCATATTCGTGCTTACTTTTAAGTTTCCTTCTGCACCAATGTTCTCAAGCGTACGATTGATTTCCTTGGCAACGCCGCCCTTATACTCATAAAATGCTCTGATTTTATCCTGCACCTTAGAGCAAGCATAGATTAAATCATCATATGCCTTTTCATAAGACTCGTTACCACTTTGAATATACTCTTTTGCCCGATAGTTGTAATCATTGATTTTCTGACGATTTTCAAAATTGTCCTTTGCTTTGCTAAAAAAGCCCATCTTTCCATTCCTCCATCATGTTGTCATCGCTTTAGTCACTGAAATCCGAACAGACATAGCTGCTTGGACATGATACGCTTCTTCCATGTAAGGTACATTTCCCACCGGAAAAAACACCGCTCTTGAAGTAGTCGCAATCGTAGCAACATCCATCAGAATCAGACTTGAAATAACCACAAGCTGGTGTTTCATACGTAACATCTCTGTTCGTTTTTTGACAGTGCTCCGCATTCTCCCATCTCCAATTACAACCACAGTATACGCAATCTCCACATGTTCTTGACATAATCCGTCATCCTTTCAAATTAAAATGTATTTTGCGATTCGCAAAAAAGTTTGATAAATTATTTTTAAAAGTCCTCATTTTTTATAATCATCTTCACTTATCCGTGATTTCTAAAAAATAAAGGATTTTAAAAGCAACAGCTTTTGTCTTCTTTATTATACCCCTATAGTTTTTGTTTGTCAACCCCATCAAGCATATTTTTTTGTTACATTCGCACAAAAATTTTCAAGATTTTAATTTTTATTGAATCTTATGAAGGTCTTCCTCTGAAAGTTCTGGATTCCATCCAAATATCGTGTAAAGCTGAACGAGAAGATAGGCATTATTTTTTGGAATATGACACAATTGCTCTGCCTTTTCGGTTTCCCCAATTTTCCGAAGCCAGATTTCCAGTTCCCCACTGTAGTAATTGTAGACCAGTTCTTCCAAACTCAAACAACGCTTTAAATCTTCGATTGTCTTTACATACTCACCATTCATGAACATCATTCTCACCTCCTGAAAATAGAATATCATAGATGCTCTGATAAGTAAACGTCAAACAGTTCCGAAATTTTTTTGATTTTTCGGAACTGTTTTCTCTTGACAAAAAAGCAGGCAGTGTTTCCTTATTTGGAACACACTGCCTGCTTTTTCTCTGATTCTTTTTTCTTAATTCATTTATGCCAACGGTTTTCCGCTGAATACAGGGAAAATATTATATGCAACAGAATCTGGTTTACCATCGGCTTTACCCGACAATCCTGCATCAGACTTTCCAAATCGTCTATCGGGAAATTGGAAACGCCAATCACCCGTACTTTGCCTGCTGCCTGTGCATCTTCCAAGGCACGCCAAACTTCCCTATTCTCTGCAAAATACCACTTTTCTCCACGAAATTCCTTCCACGGCTGCGGAGAATGAATAATCATCTGATCCAGATAGTCCCATTTTCTTCAAGGTTTCATCGATTGATTTCGCTGCTGCTTCATAGGTTTTCAACTCTGCTGCCACTTTGCTGGCAACAAACAGGGATTCTCTCGGTACTTCACAAGTGCGAACGCCTTCGCCCACACCACGTTCATTTCCGTATGCCTGTGCAGTATCAATCAACCGATAGCCCAACCGCTTCTGCTGCCTTTTCATCCTCAATGAACCATGTTCCAAGCCCCAGCTTTGGAATGGTCATTCCATTTGCAAGGGTATTATGTTCCTGTAAAATCATTTTTCATTCCTCCATCCACTTTACAGCATATCGCAGCCAAACTGCACCGCTTGAAAACTGCTGTACATTAGTCAACTTTAATGGTATCACGGGGCGTTCCATCGCAAGCCATCAAATATCGCTGCCATACCGCCTCTTCCATCAATGCCTGCTCCAATTAAAATGCTGATTTCGTCTAGCAGGTCTGCTTCCAAAAACCAGCATTGATATGTCCACCACCAACGACTGCGATTCGTTCTACGCCAAACTGTTCCGCCAAAATTGCACAAACTTGCTTTAAATCAATGCGTTCCTTCCCGCAAGCAATCCAAGAAATGTGCTTGCTGTCCAGATATTGCAGGTACTTCTGATTAACCGCTTCACTGGTTACAATCAGCAGCGGACGTTCTGCATCGGTATCATCTGCCCAGAGCAGTGTTCCTTTGGTATCCATGACAATTTCATATCCTTCAGCATCGACTGCTTTAGAAAATGATTCTGTTCCGAGCGGTTCTTGTTTGGTTGGCTGAAACGTGCCTTCCAACGCCATTTCCAGTTGTGCAGTTACACGTCTGCTAACTCGGCTCGGTGTTTGCAGCGAATCCAAAGTGTCATAATATTCCTGCACCCCCGGCAGATGTTCCGTCATGGCACAGTCAATTCTACCATCGACAGAAGTCATCATGTGACGAATGGTATACGGTTTTTTCATGCAATATATTGAACTGGCATTGCAAGGGAATGATACCATCGAATTGCGGCTGCAAATGTTTCAACATCAAAAAGCAGTATTGCAAGAACAGCTGAAAGAATTGCAGCACACCATTGAAATGGTGAATTATAAATACTGGTACTATGAAACTGCCAAAGCAGCTGGTACGACAGATGTTCCGCAAAATATGCCGGAAACAGACGTTCCAGCAGCCTTTCAGAAAATTCGGCAAGAATTAAAACAAATCCCACAGGCAAAACCATTACAAAATGAAAATCAGGAGTGATACATCATGGAATGCAACGAAATGCGATATGATATGCGGAACACTTCCGCAGAAGAACACGAAAACGGAAAACGGCTCACAGAACAATTGTTTTAGCTGAACCATACCATGCCAATGAGCACGGAATATGCAGCTATTCTCAAGAAAATTTTCGGGGAACAAATTGGAACAGGTTCGCATATTGCTCCGCCTTTGAGCGGTGCAGCCATCGACCAAATGAAAATCGGCAGTCATGTCTTTATTAATAGCAATCTTCTTGCTATGGCAAGAGGTGGAATCACAATTGAAGATGATGTCCAAATTGCTGGAAACGTGTCCCTGCTCTCCAACAATCACGACCCTTATGACCGTATGGTGCTGACTTGCAAACCGATTCGGATTCAAAAAGGTGCTTGGATTGGTGCAAACGCTGTGATTCTTGCCGGTGTTTCCGTCGGAAAGTATGCAATTGTCGGAGCAGGTGCAGTTGTCACAAAAGATGTCCCAGACTATGCGGTTGTCGTTTGAAATCCTGCAAAAGTCATAAAAATGCTGGACGCAGAAAAATTTTCGGATACAGAAATGCATCATTCATAAGTTATCATCTCATCAAAGCGTTCCATTTTTTGTATACTATCCATAAGTATTTCCAAAAATAATTGTCAGGTTGATAGAAATCAAAAAAGAATTTCTTATTTCTCTTGACTTTCTATCCAATTTCTAGTAAAATGGAAATGACGATAATTTCCACCATTTTTTGTAGAAAGAAGGATACTATGTTTTGTAAAAACTGCGGATTTCAAATGAAAGACACTGCAAAATTCTGTCCCAAATGTGGAACAGCAAACACGCCACCACCAATTCCCCCGCAACCCAGCAATTTCGCCCAACAACCCAATAATTTCGCTCCACAACAAAATCCATCATTTTCACCGACTGCACAGAGCATCGCTGTAAAAACGAAAAAGAATCTGATTCCACTGATTATCGTTGGTGTTGGAATTGTGATTTTGATTGTCATTATAATCGTATTCTGCAATCGAAGCAAAAATGGCATGAAATCCAGCAGCGAGGCTGCCGGAGCTTATTTGGTTGCTGTTTACCATGAAGATGTCGACGATATTTTAGATTTAGTTCCGGATGAAGTTTTAAAGCAAATTCTGAAAGAGTATAAAATTTCAAAAAAGCAACTAAAAGAAGCTGTAAAAGCAGAATTGCGTTATAAATCCGAAGATTATCCACATTGCAATTCTGTAGATAAATACGGCAATGCCAACCAAACGCATCAATATTCAGAATATATTGATTGGCGTGCAGAGGATTGTATGGACGAGGATAAGATTTCTAAAATGGAATTGTGCGTTGTATATGTAGAAGATGACTACTATTATTATGATCTACCTACTTATCAATATAAACGAGATAAACATACTTGGTATAGCATGAGTGCCACAAATTTTGTTGCTTATGCGGTATGGGAAAAGTATTAAAATTATTCACTGTTAAAAACCGCTGAACAGATTGATTTCTGTTCAGCGGCTTTCTTTTGGTTTTGTTTTGTTTTTGCGGTCAGGCAGTTACTTCTTCATCCTGTACCACTAATTTTCCATCTTTTGCAGTAATTGTCAATGCACGCAGCGTGTTGGCATTGTGAATGATGCATTCTGCAATCTGGTCTTCAACTTCCTGCCGAATCACACGACGAATTTCTCTCGCCCCGTAAGTCTTGCCATATGCTTTTTCTGCAATCAGCTTGCAAGCGTCTTCTGTTACGTTCAAGGTAATCTGCTTCTCCAGCAGTGGCTCTTTCATTTCATTCAGCATCAAGCCGGCAATCTTTGCATAATCATCCTTCGTCAGCTTGTTGAATACAATGATCTCATCAATTCGTCCAATGAATTCCGGCCGCAGGAATTCCCGCAGAGCTTTCATTGCCCGTTCCTTGGTAACTTCCTCTTCTGTCCGGTTGAATCCAACTCCAATGCTCTTATCTGTAGAACCAGCGTTGGAAGTCATGCAGATAATTGTATTTGCAAAGCTGACCGTTCTGCCTTGTGCATCATCAATCTTTCCTTCATCTAAAATCTGCATCAGGATATTCATGACATCCGGATGTGCTTTTTCAATTTCATCAAACAAAATAACAGAATATGGCTTTCTCCGTACCTTTTCAGTCAACTGTCCAGCTTCATCATAGCCAACATATCCCGGAGGCGAACCAATCATTCTTGCAACTGCATGCTTTTCCATAAATTCTGTCATATCCAACCGAATCAATGGGTCGTTGTCATCGAATAATTCTTCTGACAGAACTTTTACCAATTCCGTTTTTCCGACACCAGTCGGTCCTACAAAGATGAACGATGCCGGACGGCGTTTATTCGTCAACTGTACCCGTGTCCGCTTGATTGCCTTTGCCAGAGCAGAAACCGCTTCATCCTGTCCAATGACACGGGCTTTTAAGTGGTCTTCCAGTGCAATCAGCTTGGTATATTCCGTTTCCTGAATCTTGCTGGCTGGGATTCCTGTCCAGAGAGCAATCACCTTTGCAAGGTCTGCCTCTGTTACCTGTACTTGGTCAACTTTCTTTTGCAGTTCTGCAAGACGGTCTTTTGCACGAATCATATCGCCCTTGAGCTTTGCAAGTGCTTCATAATCCACTTCTTCCGTCTGTTCTTCCATCTGCTTTTCCTTAGCTTCCAGCTGTTCCAGATTTGCCTTTTCGGTGTCGTATTCCGAAATTTCCGGCGACCGCAGGCAGGTGCAAGCACAGCTTTCATCCATCAGGTCAATCGCTTTATCCGGCAAGAATCGGTCTGTGATATACCGTTCTGCCAGTCTTGCACACAGTCGTACCATTGCATCTGAAATATGCACACGGTGGTGCTGTTCGTAATACTTCTTAATGCCGTTCAAAACCTCAATGGTATCTTCTACTGTTGGTTCTTTAACGGTAACCGGCTGGAAACGCCGTTCCAGTGCAGCATCTTTTTCAATATACTTCCGATATTCTTCAAATGTGGTTGCACCAATTACCTGCACTTCACCACGGGACAACGCTGGCTTCAAGATGTTCGCAGCATTCATAGAACCCTCGGAGTTACCTGCTCCAACCAAGTTGTGCAATTCATCAATAAAAAGAATGATGTTGCCTTCCTGCTTAACTTCATTCACTAAGCCCTTAATCCGGCTTTCAAACTGTCCACGGAACTGTGTTCCAGCCACCAGAGAAGTCAAATCCAACAGATAAACTTGCTTGCCTTTCAGATAAAACGGAACTTGTCCGACAGCAATCCGCTGGGCAATGCCCTCTGCAATGGCAGTTTTTCCGACACCCGGCTCACCAATCAAGCAAGGATTGTTTTTAGTACGGCGGCACAGAATTTGCACAACCCGTTCAATTTCTTTATCCCGTCCAATGATGGCATCCATCTTGCCTTCCTCTGCCTTCTGGCTGAGGTTCGTGCAGTAGTTGTTCAGGAATTTCAAGTCTTTCTTTTTCTTCCGCTTTTCCTTTTTGCTTGGCTTCGGCGGTTCTGCGGTAAGATCTTCGCTCGGGAGGGTTTCCTCTTCCTCGTTCTGATTGTCGCCCGAAAACAGCGGCATATTTGGCATATTCTTCATCATGTTCTGAAGAAATGGCGGCAGCGTTCCAGAACCACCCATTTCAAAACTGTCACCATCCATCATATCCATCATCTGGTCAGACAGCTGTTCCAGTTCTTCATCTGTAATGCCCATATGCTTCATATATTCAGAGATTTGCGGAATATTTAATTCCTTTGCACAGACCATGCAAAGTCCTTCATTCTTCTTTTGATTGCCCTGCTGCGAGGTAATAAATACCACTGCCGGACGCTTTTTGCATCTGCTGCATAAAATCATAACTCCATCACCTTTCTGCAAGTTTCTGTCGGTGGATGAAATACCGACCAGTTATTTTTTCAATTCGTAAAGCAACTGGAATAGATACGTTTTTTGAATCGTTGCCTCTGTGAAAAAGGGCGTTGTTCCCTCTGTTGCAGAAACCACAACTTTTGTCAATACGACCATCATCCAGAGCAAAATCCCCGCTTTTGCCAATCCTGCCAATGCTCCAACGACCAAATCCACGGAAAGTCCCATCTGCTGCACCGGTATCAGGAACAAAACTGCCTGAAACAGCAGCATCAAAACCCCAAAACATAAACCAAACAAAATTGCCTGCAAGACAGAACAGAGAATGGGTTTCCCATAAGTTGACACCAATTGCTGTGCAGCTGTATGGGTATCGCCCGAAATCACAGATTTTGCAGTTTCTTTCTGTACCGCACCATCTCCGGCAATCTCTTTCATCAGCCAGCTGGGCAAAACGCCATTGGTCAATTCTTCTACGGAATCCGCCGCCGCATCTATCTGCTGATTCACCCACCCGGAATCGAATCCATACTGGGCAGCAGTTCCCTCTGGGTCTGCCAACATGCTTTGTACTTGTTCTCTCGAAACCGGAATGCCATTGTCAGAAAGTGCCGTTTGTACCAGTCCGGTAACATCTACCGTATTCAGCTGCCCTTCCACGGCAGAAACCACCGGCTTTTCCAAAAATTCCGTATAACAAAGTTCTGCCAGCGGTTGACTCACCCACAAAGCCACAACTGCACTCAAAATGGTTGCAGCCGTCTGAAGCAGCGAACGGCTAACCCCTTTTCGCATGCCATTCCAGACACAAAGAGCGAGAATCGCCAGAACCACCAAATCATAATACCATGCCATACGCCATTCCCTTATTCTTTAAAGTCCACCCGGTCAATTTTATCATACCGCAGCAAGAACAGATAATTGTCTTTCTTCAGGAAAGAATCATAGGTGCTGTCTAACCGCACCGTTGCCACAGCTTTCCCAGAGAAGTTATAAGCGATAACGGTTTCGGCATTCATCATATAGACCCGGTCGCCATAAACCTGCACCGCCTTGGCATCACCATTCACAACGATTTCAATTGGTTCGGATGCAGAGCCGGGGAAAATGACCAGTTTGGTTTCTCGCTTTTCTTCATCCCGAATCAAAACCGCTGCATTTCCGGCATCCACTGCATAATTTTCCAGCGTTCCGCCGTAATCATACTGCGATTCCAAATTTCCCTTGTCATCATAATATGCACAGGTCGTATCACCGATGACGCAGGCATGATTGTTTTCTGTCAAAGACAGTGCCAAACTCAAAGTCGTCAGCGGCTCGGATTCCCATGTATAGTCCGTTGTATCAAACTGAATGCATTTCAGCGTTGCCGTCACATCCCCATCTACGGCACTCAGCTCCGTAAAGACGCAGCCGGTACTGTCTGCATTAAATGCAATATCGCTCAATCGTTCGATACAATTACGAGTATACAGCTTTTTTCCGTTTTTGTCAAATATCTGCAAAACGCAGCTGTACAAATCGGATTCTGTTACCAATGCCACGACCCCTGTCGAGCTGATTGATCCGGTAATAATTGCCTGATCCATCGTCTTGGTATAGACATTTCCGCTCTGCCGATCCACACGGAATCGTGTTCCGCCGTTTTCATACAGCAATGCAAAATAATCATTGCTCTTTAAAATCGGCTTGCTATATGCCAGCTGTCGGGTTTCCTTCAAGTCCCCATGTAAAGAATACAGATACAGATAGGAAGCATTCAGAATAAACAAATCGTTTTCAACAACCGCTGCCCGATAATCGGCATTTTTGGTAATGGAAAGCGGAAAGTTTCCGTCTGCCAGTGTTCCGTCATTCTGTGTAATTACCGATTCATAGCGTGTGCCGATGCCCTCCAGTTTTGGAATCCAAGCATCCCGCTGCAAATACAAATATCCACAAAAGGCAGCAATCAGCAAAAACAACAGCAATTTCTTCAAATTGTTCTTTGTCCGCTGTTTTTTTCGTTTCTGAACCGCATCAAAATTTGCTTTACTTCCCATTTCGTTCACCTCCGCTGACAGCACTGCCAAAAAACGCATCCCCCTGCGGCAGCCGATATGCTGCATCCTCATAGAAAACCTCATGCAGATACAAGCCATATGGCTGCACCGTTCTTCCGGCATAAATGCGGTTGCGTGCTGCTAAAATTTCTGGAATTTCTGACACGGAAAGCTCCCCTTCGCTGACGCTGAGCAGCGTTCCAACCAGAATCCTAATCATATTATACAAAAAACCATTCCCTTTTACAAGGATGAAACAGTCTGTTCCCTGCATTTTTATATCAAATTGATAGATTGTTCGTACAGTATCTTTATTTTCTGTGCATCCTGAACAAAAGCTGGCAAAGTCATGCGTTCCTTTCAGCAAGTCTGCCGCTGCCTGCATCTGGTCAATCCGCAAAGCACGCCGATAATGCAACGCTCGGTCAGCGGCAAACGGATTTTTCGACTCGCTATTGTGAATCCAGTAACGATATGTTTTCGCCTGACAGCAAAACCGTGCATGAAACGTATCCTTTACTTCTTCACAAGATAAAATCGAAATATCCTCCGGCAAATATCCATTCAATCCCCGCACAAAATTCCGGCAGGGAATGGGATTTTCTGTGGTGAGCGAGAAACAGAACTGCTCCGCATGTACGCCGGTATCTGTTCGGGAACATCCGGCAATTACAGTCGGTGTGTTCAGCAGCTTGGAAACCGCTGCTTCTACCACTGCCTGCACAGTGTTTGCATTGTTCTGTCGCTGATAGCCATGATAGCGTGTCCCACAATATGCCATCATTACTTTTAAGGTTCGCATGTTTTTCTCCTTCTGCCCACAGAATTGCTTCTGCAAGCACGTTTTTGCTTTTGTTCGATGACAAAACAGAATGTCAACAATAAAATGGCACTGCCGCAGCAAATCGTTCCGACAACCGTTCCTTTCGGGCAATACCGCAATGCAATTGTATGCGTTCCGCTGGAAACTGGAACGCCGAGCATTGCTCCACCAATCGAAATGGGTTCTGTTTGTTTGCCGTCTACGGTGATATGCCAGCCATCTTCCGCCGGAATCGAAAGATAACAGATTCCATCGTGGTCAGCATTTAGCACTCCCGTCAAACGAGTATCACTCCAGTCTGTCACCTGTAACCCACCAGCAGCAAGCTGCTGATAGCCCTGTTCTAAAACATCCTGATTCAAAGCGTAGACAAATAATGTAATCGCTCCGTTCTGGATGCTCTTGCGGTCAACATTCCATTTTAAAGTTGCCTTTTCTCCGGCTTTATAGCTGCCCAACGGGAAAATATACGGCTGTTTTGCAAGTTTCTGGGAAAATGTATAGCGTTCATTCTGATAAATGTCTACTTCCTCCACCTTGTCTACAGACAAGTACGCATATAGCAAGGTGTCCTGCTCCGGCATGAAATTATATTTCAAATAGGGTTCAGCTTCTGTGCTCATCGGGAAATAGGTATAATATCCGTAGCCATTCCGGCTGACTTCGACACCGCTGTGCCCAACATCTTTGACATCGACTGCTGTATACAACGGTTCTTTGATGCCCGTCATCTTTGCAAATAAGTCATTTTGCACTTCAAATGCGTTTTCACTAGTGTCTATGGAAAAATCTGCTGTTTCTTCGTTTACCAGAAATCCAACCGGCAACGCATAGCGATTGCGGTAGCTTGTAACGGTATCACTGACAGCAACTTTTTCAACCGTTTCTGCTTCTGGCATAAATCCGATTTTCTGAATCAGATAGCGAACCCCTAACAGCATATCCAGATAAGGGGTGCTATGAGCATAATAATACCGATTTCCTGCCTCAGAAGCTGGCATTCCCAGCTTTTTCAAAAAGGTACTTACCTTGCAGTTTGCCAGAGAGGAAAACTGCGAAACACCTTGATATTGATACAGTGCCGGATCATTCAAGGTATACCAGCTGGTCAACTCGATGCGATAAAATGCATTCTCTGGTTCTTGCTCTTCAATCTGCGAAAGCAATGCTTCTACCGATTCGTATTTTTCCGGATACGAGGTATAATCTGAAGTGGAAACTGCCTCTGTTGCAATCCGAACATGACAGCCCATTTCTACCAGCATCACAACCAGCATGCCAGCGGCAAAAACCCGCCGGTGCAGCAGCCCCAACTTGTGCAGCAACATCCACAACAGATATGCCAGCATCGTCATGCCTGTATATAGAACGACTTGTTTCCGATCAGTCGTATAGACAAGAAACAGAAATACTCCGCTGCAAAGCACCATTGCAATTAAATCCAGCCACTTCATTCGCCGCTCCAACAGCAGCAAATAAGCACGATATGCCAGTGTCAACAGGGCAAACGAAAACAAGAAGGAAAACCGATAGGGCAACATATTCGGGAAATGGCAGCCGTGCCAGAGGTAATTCAAGATGTTCCAGTTGCAGCTTACCAGCAGGAACGCCAGAACTAGAATTGCCCCGACTTTCTCCCGAATCCGAATTGACCTTGCCCGGAGAAACATCCCCACCAATACCACACAGAGCACGCCGCAATACAGGTTCGGCTTGCCCTCTTTGACCGTTGGAATCTGATAGGCGAGCAGCTGCGAAAGCAGATCTCTCCATGTTTCATAGAATGTGGAATGCTGCGGAAATGTATTGTGGATGCTATACGTATTCTGCAAGGCGTAATACGTTGGCAGCAGCAAAATACTGCTGATTGCCAAGCCAAGAATAGTTGCTGCCAGCATTTTTCCGCTGCGAGTCAAAAACCGCTTGAATCCCATTCCCGTAAAGATACAAATGCAGAAATAGGCAATCACAGTAAAAATACAGATGAAAAAGCCAATATAGAAATTCGCCAGCATCGCCAATGCTAGTGAAACTGTATACAGACGATAAGAACCTGTCCGCACCAGCCGCACAACGCCCAGCATCACCAGCGGCAGCAGTGCCACGGTATCCAGCCAAATGATGTTCCAAGAATACCCCATCATGAAATCACAGAGGGCATACATCGTTCCAAACAGACAAAGTGAACTGTCATTTCTGCCATAGATTCCCTTTAAGAACGCTGCAAAAAAGCCGCCTGCTGCCCCGATTTTCAGCAGTACCAGCCCCGTTACGGTATCTCGCAGCATGGACGCTGGCACAAGCAGCGTCAGCAGATTCAGCGGACTTGCGGTATAATATGCCATCATCGCTGCAAAATTCGACCCCATTCCCGACTGCCAGGTATACAGCAGGGATTCCCCGTGTTTCAGTTTCTCCTGTAAGATGCAGAGAAACGGATAATACTGATGCCAGAAATCCGTTACTAAAATCTGCCGTGTTCCGAATGGATGCACCTCTAACACAATCCATCCGACTGCCACCAACAACATTGGCAGCAGCACGGACAGCAGCAAATAGCGTTTCGGATTGTTCCGGTTGGAAGCCAACAAACCAGACCGCATAAATCAGGAACTCCTTTTTATCTTTATCCCAGAATGATTTTCATTGCAATCGAACCGGCAAAGAATACCAGTGTAATGCTCATTGCCAGCCAGTCTTTGCCGGATAAGTGCAGCTGCTTCATCTTCGTTCTGCCAATATCACCCCGATAACAACGGCATTCCATTGCAGTTGCCAGTTCTTCCGCCCGGCGAAATGCCGAAACAAACAGCGGCACTAAAATCGGAATCAATGCCTTTGCCCGCTGAATCAAGTTGCCGCTCTCCATATCTGCCCCTCTTGCTTTCTGGGCAGCTATGATTTTATCGGTTTCTTCAATCAAAGTTGGAATAAACCGCAGAGCAATCGTCATCATCATGGAAAAGGCGTGCACCGGAAATTTCAGCTTTTTCAGCGGTGAAAGCAGCCGCTCAATCGCATCGGTCAGGGCAATTGGCGAGGTGGTATAGGTCAACATGGACGTTCCCACAATCAAAAAGCTAATCCGAATAATCATTTGAACACCTGTTTTCACGCCCTCTTGTGTGATTTGCAGGAAGCCCAGCGACCAGTAGACTGTCCCATCTCGAATGAACAGCAAGTCCAGAATCGCTGTAATCAGCAAAATCGGCAGAATGGGTTTCATGCTCTTGAGCAGCACCTTTGCAGAGATGCCCGAACAAAAGAATGTCAGAAAGAAAAAGGCAATTCCAAACACCATCGAATAGAGATGACTGCCCATAAACAGCATTGTGATATACAGCAAAGTGATAATGATTTTAAAGCGAGGGTCTAACCGATGAACAAAACTGTTCCCCGGATAATACTGTCCAATGGTAATATCTTTTAGCATTCTGTCCCCTCCTTCTGCTGCCGGTAAAGCTGTAAAATCTGCTGATAGGCAGCTTCTACCGTATAAATATCATCGCTCAACGGAATGCCCTGCTCTCGCAGCTGCATACAAACTCGGGTAATCTGCGGCACTGCCAGCCCGATTTCCTGCAAGGCTTTTGCCTGCCGGAACACGTTCTCAACCGTGTCATAACAGAACACCTTTCCGGCATTCATTACCAGAATTTTTTCTGCACAGTTTGCCATATCTTCCATGCTGTGAGAAACCAGCAGAACCGTTCTTCCGGTTTCTTTGTGATAACGGCGAATCTCTCGAAGAATATCTTCTCTGCCTTTCGGGTCTAGTCCAGCCGTTGGCTCGTCCAAAATCAAAACTTTCGGTCGCAATGCCATAACACCTGCAATTGCAACTCGCCGCTTCTGTCCGCCGGACAAGTCAAACGGCGATTGGTTCAGCTGTGCTTGTGTCAGCCCAACCAGAGCAGCCGTTTCTTCCACTCGTTCCTTGATTTCCGCTTCAGACAATCCCATGTTGCGAGGGCCAAACGCAATATCTTTATAAACGGTATCTTCAAAAATCTGATATTCCGGATATTGGAACACCAAACCCACTTGAAAGCGAACTTGCCGAATATTGGTCTTGTCTGCCCAAATATCTGTTCCATCCAGATAAATTTTTCCGGAAGTCGGACGAATCAGCCCATTAAAATGCTGAATCAAGGTTGACTTTCCCGAACCAGTATGCCCGATAATGCCGACAAATGCTCCCTCTTCAATCTCCAGATTGACATGGTCTACAGCAGTTTTTTCAAACGGTGTGCCAATGCTGTACTGATAGGTCAAATCTTCGGTTTTTAAGATTGCCATGCTGCACCTCCCGTTTTTCCGCTCAGCAGTTTTGTCAATGATGCAACGCATTCTTCCTCTGAAATCATGTGCACATCTACCGGACAGCCTGCTTGCTGCAAGCGATATGCAAGTTCTGTTACCTGCGGAACATCTAAGCCTATCTTTTTCAGCGTTTCCACATGAGAAAAGACTTCTTTCGGCGTGTTGTCCAGCACAACTTTTCCATCATCCATGACAACAACCCGATTTGCCTGTGCTGCCTCTTCCATATAGTGGGTAATCAGCACAATGGTAATCCCATATTCCCGATTCAGCATGTGAATCGTATTCATGACTTCTCGTCTGCCGCTGGGGTCAAGCATGGCAGTGGGTTCATCCAAGACAATGCAATCCGGTCGCATGGCGATAATGCCAGCAATGGCAACTCGTTGCTTCTGTCCACCGGAAAGCTGACTGGGAGCGTGTTCCCGATATTCGTACATCTCCACAGCTTTCAGGGCATCGTCAACCCGTTTCCGAATCTCCTGTGGCGGAATGCCCAGATTTTCAGGTCCAAATGCCACATCTTCTTCGACAATAGTCGCTACAATCTGATTATCTGGATTTTGGAACACCATTCCTACATGACTCCGCAGGGTGAAACGCTGCGACTCGTCTTTTGTATCGATGCCGTCCACGGTCATCGTACCTGCTGACGGCAGCAGGATGGCGTTCATGTGTTTTGCAAATGTTGACTTGCCAGAGCCGTTATGCCCTAGCAAGGCAACAAAATCACCTTTGTCAATCGAAAGAGAAATGTCTTTTAAAATGTCTGGAGAGGTACGCTCTCCGTTTTCATCGGTATAGTGAAACCAAAGTTGTTTCGCCTGTGCTTGTGTTTCCATTCCCGTTCCTTTCTTTTCCGAATTTCTTATTTGCGGCTTAGATTTATTCAGCCTGCCAGATGGCAGTTGACCCACATGGCAACGCCAGCCCACTTTGTGCGACTGGCAAGCCGATTTCATCGAAAGTCACTGTTCCGCCAAACCGCTTGCGTACAACGCTGCCCAAAATATAGCCCATTACGGACGGCGACAAACCTGTTGTATAGCTGTTAATCAGGAAGAACAGCGGCTGTTCCGTCAAAACGCCGGCACAAAGCTGTACCAAATCATAAATACAATCTTCGAGCTTCCAGATTTCACCGCCCGGCCCTCTGCCGTAGCTGGGCGGATCCATGATAATGGCATCATACCGCCGATTCCGGCGAATTTCTCGGGCAACAAACTTTTCGCAGTCATCAACAATCCAGCGAATCGGGCGGTCAGACAGTCCTGAAAGTGCTGCATTTTCTCTTGCCCACTGCGTCATTCCCTTGGATGCATCTACATGGCAAACACTCGCTCCGGCTCTCGCACAAGCCAGCGTTGCACCACCTGTATAGGCAAACAGATTCAAGACAGAAATGGGTCTGCCCGCATTCTGAATCAGGTTGGAAACAAAATCCCAGTTGACAGCCTGCTCCGGAAATAATCCAGTATGTTTAAAGCTGGTCGGCTGAATCCGAAATTTCAAATCCAGCGGTGTATATTGAATGTTCCACGATTCCGGCAGTTTCCGGAAAAAATCCCAGCTGCCGCCGCCAGCATTCGAGCGGTGATAATGCCCGTCTGCATGATTCCACATTCCGTGTTCTTTCGGGGTTTTCCAGATAATCTGGGGGTCTGGACGAATCAACGTCACATTGCCCCATTGCTCCAGCTTTTCTTGTCCGGAAGTATCTAAAATCCGGTAATCGTTCCATTGATTTGCAATTCTCACAGTTGTACGGCTCCTTTATCGTTTGGTGTAGCGTTCCAGTTCTTCTGCAATCGCAGAAACAGCTTCCTGCATCAAATCGGCATCCTTTGCTTCTACCATGACCCGAATCAGCGGTTCTGTTCCGCTTTCCCGTACCAGAATTCTGCCGTCTTCGCCCAGTCGTTCTTCATACTGTTTCATCACGCTGCAAACTGCCTCGTCTTCTTTCCAACGGTTTCTCTGGTCAGCTGTAATCCGCACATTCTGCATCTGCTGCGGAAATGTTTCCATTTCTCCTGCCAGTTCGCTCAGTTTTTTTCCGGACTGCTTGACGATTTCAACCAGTTTCGCACCGGAGAGTTCGCCGTCCCCTGTGGTAGCGTGTTCCAAAAAGATAATATGACCGCTCTGTTCGCCACCGATACAATAGCCTCCCTTTTTCATCTCTTCCAGCACATACCGGTCACCAACTTTTGTCGCAACGGTATGGATGCCTTCCCGCTTGGTGAAGTGGAAAAAGCCCAGATTCGTCATAACAGTTACAACAGCAGTATCTTTTTCCAGCTTGCCGCTTGCTTTCAGTGCCTTGGCACAAATTGCAATCATCTGGTCGCCGTCTACAACCTTTCCGGTTTCGTCCACTGCCAAACAACGGTCTGCATCTCCATCAAATGCCAGACCCAATTGACAGCCATGTGCTGGTACGTATGCCATCAGCTGTTCCATGTGGGTAGAACCACAGTGGTCATTGATATTCGTGCCGTCTGGCTCTGCACTCAACATGCAAACCTCTGCACCCAATGCGGTGAAGAGCGTTTCTGCGGTTGCAGAGGCACTGCCGTTTGCACAGTCCAGTGCAATCTTCATCCCGTCAAATCGAGTCGGGACACTCTCTAAAATATGCTGAATGTAATCTTCCTTGGCGTGTTCATAGCGTTCGATTCTGCCCACATTGATGTGCGATTGCAACGTTATTTTTTCCGGTGTGTCCAGAATCAATGCTTCAATTTCTTCTTCAACTGCATCCGGCAGCTTATAACCAGTGGATGCAAACAGCTTGATGCCATTAAATTCGACACTGTTATGAGATGCAGAAATCATCACACCGGCATCTGCTCCCATCGAACGCACCAGATAGGCAACGCCCGGTGTTGGAATCACACCCAGCTGCACAGCATCTGCCCCAACAGAACAAATTCCTGCACACAGAGCGGCTTCCAGAATATCAGAAGAAATTCGGGTGTCCTTCCCGATGACAATTTTCGCCTTGTGCTTGGCTTCTTTCGTCAAAACCAATGCGGCTGCCCGACCAATCTGCATGGCAAGTTCACAAGTTAATTCTGTAATGGCAACGCCTCTTGCTCCATCTGTTCCAAATAATCTGCCCATTTTTATTCGACTCCTTTGTCTGATGAAACAGCCGCCAAGGGTCAGCGGCTGTCCGTTGTAATGTAAAAATATAAAATCATTTCAGAAACATTTATTTCTGTTCTGTCGCATCTGCTTCCGCTTCGGATAGGGTCATTTGTCCCTGTATCGGTGCTTTTCGCTGCTCCGGCAGCGGAAAGCCCATGTGTTCATATGCTAGTGCTGTCGCACAGCGTCCCCGTGGCGTTCTCGACAAAAAGCCCAACTGCATCAGATACGGCTCGCAGACATCTTCCAATGTAACCGCTTCTTCGCCCAGTGCAGATGCCAGCGTTTCCAGCCCAACAGGCCCACCGCCATAGCCTTTAATCATCATCGTGAGCATTCGGCGGTCATTGCTGTCTAAGCCCAGTTCGTCAATCTCCAGCCGTCCCAGTGCAATTTTGGCAATGTCCAGCGTGATTTCTCCATTGCCCATAACATCGGCAAAGTCCCGTACTCGCTTCAGCAGGCGGTTTGCAATTCGAGGTGTTCCTCTTGCTCGGCTGGCAATTTCTGCTGCCCCTTCAAAGGTGCAGGGAATTTCCAGAATCATGCTGCTTCGCCGGACAATATCCGTCAGCTGTTCCGTGGTGTAAAGCTCCAACCGCTGAATCACACCGAATCGGTCTCGCAGCGGACTGGAAAGCTGCCCTGCTCGTGTTGTTGCACCAATCAATGTGAACGGGTTCAAATCGATTCGCAGAGAACGGGCGGAAGGCCCTTTTCCCATGATAATATCAATGGCGTGGTCTTCCAATGCCGGATAGAGAATTTCTTCTACTGCACGGGAAAGCCGATGGATTTCATCAATGAATAGCACATCGTTCGGCTGTAAGTTGGTCAGCAACGCTGCCAAATCGCCCGGCTTTTCAATAGCTGGGCCAGTTGTTACCCGCAAGTTGACACCCATTTCATGGGCAATGATGGCGGAAAGTGTTGTCTTTCCAAGCCCCGGCGGCCCATACAGCAAGACGTGATCCAAAGGGTCACCTCGCCGCTTCGCTGCCTGAATATAAATCGCCATGTTTTCCTTGACTTTATCCTGACCGATATATTCCGCCAGTGTTTGCGGTCGCAGTGTGACTTCCACATCATGGTCTTCCGGTGTTTCTTCCGCCGTAACCATCCGGGAATCAAACTGCATATCGCTTGTTTCAATCACAATGCGTCCTCCTTTTTCTGTTTAACGCCGTTTTCCAATGGCCTTCAGCGTTTCTTTAATCAGTTCTGTTGCGGACAACTCCGCAGGCAGCTTTGCCAGAATCGGCATTACTTCCAGCTGTGTATAGCCCAGAACCGTCAATGCCGACAATGCTTCTGCCACTTCGCTTTCTGCCGGCAGAGCAACTTCAGCAGAGAGATTTGCTGCGGACAGAACACCGCCCTGCTCTTTCGCAATCTGGTCTTTCAGTTCCAATACAATCCGCTGTGCCATTTTTGTTCCAACGCCTTTGACTTTGGTCAAGGTCTTGCTGTCGCCAGAGGCAACCACCAATGCCAGGCGTTCCGGTGTCAATTCGGACAAAATCGCAAGGGCTGCTTTGCCACCAACACTGCCAACCCCTGTCAGCATGGAGAAACAGCGGCGTTCCTGTGCACTGAGAAAGCCATATAATTCCAGATTCCCTTCCCGCATGGAAACGGAGAGAATCGTATACAAAAATACCTCTTCGCCAACGGCACACAGCTTGCTATAAGTTTGATACGAAATCCGGCAGGCATAGCCAACGCCACCGCATTCAACCACTGCCATGTTCATTTCCTTGGCGATTAAAGTTCCATGTAAACTGTCAATCATATTTTCTGCTCCCTATTTTCCTATGATTCCATTCTTCCCTGCAAGCCCGTTGCACAATGTCCGTGGCAAATGGCAATTGCCAGTGCATCGGCGGCATCATCCGGCTTCGGGATTTTTTGCAGCTTTAAAATCCGGCGTGTCAATTCCATGACTTGCTTCTTCTCGGCTCTGCCATATCCGACAACCGCCTGCTTTACCTGCAAGGGCGTATACTCCGAAACGGGAATTTGTTCCAGCTGTGCCGTCAGCATTAAAACGCCTCTTGCCTGTGCCACATCAATTACCGTCTTTTGGTTGGATGTGAAATAAAGTCGTTCCATCGCCACACAATCCGGATGGTATTGCTGAATCAGCGTCCGAAAATCCCGATAAATGCTCTCCAGCCGCCGTAAAAACGGCGTTTCTGCGGCGGTGGTAATTGCACCGTATGTAATCGGTGTAAAAGTCGTTCCGGTATATTCCAATACGCCAAATCCAACAATGGCATAACCCGGGTCTACCCCTAAAATTCGCATAACTGCCGTTCTCCTATTCTCATTTTCATCCCGTCCGTTTTACAGACAATTACTATTATACCATATTTCAAGGGGTGCTTTCAATAGTGATTCAAATTTTTATGTTGATTTTCCAAAAAAATTTTTGTATAATAGAAAAAGACAAAAAAGTTGAAAGGAATGCGATTATGAATTTAGAAGAAATCCGTACAGAAATTGATGCCTTGGACAAGGAACTGCTCGCACTGTTTGAACGGCGTATGGATCTTTGCCGAGATGTCGCCCTTTACAAGAAAGAACACAACCTCCCAGTTTTCCAGCCGGAACGGGAAGAAAAGCTGCTGGACAAGATCGAACAGGCAGCCTCCCCAGACCGCAAGCATGCTGCACGGACGCTGTTCTCTGTCATCTTAGACATCAGCAAACAGCTGCAATCCCGTATCTTAGCCAAAATGGAAATCGACCCCATTTTCCCCGTTCCGGATTTTTCCGCTGCCCAGAAAATCGGCTGTCAGGGAACGAATGGTGCAAACTCCGAAACGGCTTCTCAGCAGTTCTTCCCTGGCAGAGCTGTCACTTTCTACCCCACTTTTGAACATGTCTTTCAGGCAGTAGAACGGGGCGAAGTCGAATTTGGGGTGCTGCCTGTTTATAATAGTACCAGCGGTTCGGTCACACCAACATACGACCTGCTTGGAAAGTACAATTGCTATATTACTGCCATGAATCAAGTGAAAATCAAGCACTGTCTGGCGGTTCGGCCGGGCGTTTCTCTGGAACAGATTCAGGCGGTTTATTCGCACCCACAGGCATTGATGCAATGTTCGGACTTCCTGAAATATCACAACCTCAAACAAATTGAATACAGCAACACCGCAACAGCAGCTGCCTTTGTTGCATCCAGTTCAGAACCATTTGCAGCGATTTGCTCGGAAGAATGTGCCAAACAAAATCACATGGACATCCTGTTTTCCGGTATCGCCAATGTTGCCTTGAACTATACCCGTTTCATCTGTATTTCCAAACAGATGATGGTCGCACCGGATGCCTCTGTCATTTCGATTATGATGACCTTGCCGAACGTACCTGGTAGCTTGAGTAAAATTTTGAACCAATTCTATTTACAGGGGTTGGACTTGGTGAAGCTGGAAAGCCGACCGATTCAGGACGGCAGCTTTGACGTTGCATTCTATGTGGATTTCAAGGGCAACTTGATGGATCGTTCCATTGCAGCCTTCTTAAATGAGCTTTGCAAGAATTGTCAGGACTTCAAACTGCTGGGAAATGCTGTCGAGGTATCCGATTAACCAGCAATTTCAGCACTTCTTTCTTTTGACACAACATCCGCCGATTCGTCCGCAACCGAAAAGGAGGAATGATTTCCCATGATTCAATTACTGTTATTATTATCCGTATCCACGATTGCTTGTATTTTATGCAACAAAATTACCGCAAAAATCGGAATCCCGATGTTGCTGGCATTCCTCTGCGTGGGAATGCTCTGCGGAGAAGATGGGATTCTTGGCATTTCATTCAATGATTATCAACTAACGGAAAACGTCTGCACCGCCGCTCTGATTCTGATTATTTTCTACGGCGGTTTCGGAACAAAATGGAGTGCTGCAAAGCCCGTTGCCGGACGAGCCATCCTGCTTTCTACTGTTGGGGTCTTTCTCACTGCGGTAGCAGTCGGCGGCTTTTGTCACATCGTGCTGCACGTTGGACTACTGGAAAGTTTGCTGATTGGCTCTGTCATCAGCTCTACGGATGCCGCTTCTGTCTTTTCCATTTTACGTGCAAAAAAGCTGAACTTGAAATACGGCACAGCATCTCTGCTCGAAGTTGAGAGTGGTAGTAATGACCCGATTGCATACTTAATGGTCACCATTGTTGTGGCAATGATGGAAACTTCTGTTTCTGCTGGCTCTGTTCTGTATCAAGTCTTTGCACAGATTGTATTTGGTGTGGGAATTGGGGCAGTGTTGGCACTTGTCGTATTGTTCTTTCTCCGGCGATTTCAGTTCGATACCAGCGGATTTGACTTGGTTTTCATGCTGGCAGTGGCAATTCTCTCCTATGTTGTTCCAACCATGATTGGCGGAAATGGCTATCTGAGTGCCTATATTGCCGGCATTATCCTAGGAAATGCAGAACTCTCCAACAAGAAAAACCTTGTGCATTTCTTTGATGGTGTAACCGGTCTGATGCAGCTACTGGTCTTCTTCATCTTGGGAATGCTCTGCACCCCGACAAAATTGATTGGCGTGCTGCTGCCAGCTTTGGGCATTGCCATCTTTTTGACATTCCTTGCCCGTCCGCTGGTCGTTGGCGTTTTATTAACGCCCTTCCGGGCGAAATTCTCGCAGCAACTCCTCATCTCTTGGGCTGGGCTGCGTGGTGCAACCTCTGCAATTTTCGCCATCACTGCTGTTGCAAGCATGGAAGCTGCTGGTTCTGCAACGCTGAAATATGACCTCTTCCACTTGGTTTTCTGCATCGTGCTTTTTTCCATTGCCCTACAGGGAACATTTCTTCCTTGGGTATCCAAAAAGCTACATATGATTGACGATTCTCAGAACGTCTTGAAAACCTTTACTGACTACACGGACGAAGAAATCATTCAGACGCTGCAATTGCCGATTCATGCCAATCATGCTTGGATTGACCAGCCTGTCAGCAGCATTGCTCTTCCGCCGGATACCCTGCTTGCAATGCTGATTCGGAACGGAAAAACCGTGATTCCAAAGGGAAATACCAAAATTGAACAGGGTGATGTTGTTGTACTGAGTGCCGGAAACTGCCAGCAAACGGCAAATATGCAGCTTTCTGAACTCGTGATTGACGACCATCACAAGTGGAACGGCAAGCAAATCCGCAACCTGAACCTCGGGAAAAAGACGCTGATTCTCATGATTCAGCGTGGTTCAGAAACGATTATTCCGCAGGGTGACACGGAAATCTTAGCGGGAGATACCGTCGTTCTGCACTCTGAAACAACTTAAATCATCCAACACAAAAGCCCCCGACAGGCTGCACCATTGGGACAGTCTGCCGAGGGCTTGTTCTTTTTTCAAGCTTATAGGTTCTGAATATCCTGCTCGGTAATCAGCAAAAAGCCTGCTTTTTTCAGAATGTCTTCTGCTGCTGCAATGTCGGTTACTCGCAGAACAACATATGCCCGTTCGCCTGGATGTGCGACAAACGCATAGGTATATTCCACGTTCATGCCTGTTTCAGACAATACCCGCAACATTCCAGCGATTCCGCCCGGTGCATCCGGTACAGCGACCCCAATGACAGGATTGATGGAAACAATACAGTTCTGATCCCGCAGAACTTCTGCTGCTTTTTCAGTATCATCTGCAATCAGACGCAGAATACTGAATTCTTTCGTGTCGGAGATGAACATTGCCCGCATATCTACGCCTGACTCTGCCAGCAGCTTACAGATTGCAGATAATGCACCGGGTTTATTTTGTACAAAAACGGATACCTGTTGAATTGCCATAATGATACACTCCTTTTTCTTGTTACATTTTTTCGGTTTGGTTTTATGAATTAGTCATGCAGCTTCCGCTTGTCGATGACACGGACTGCCTTGCCTTCGCTTCTTGCAATGGTTTTCGGGTCAACCAGATGTACCTTCGGAGAAATGCCCAGCATGGTACGAATTGCTGAAACCAGATGCTTTTCCTGCTTGGTGATTTCTTCCAGAGAGTCTGTAAACTGTTCCGGAGAAAGTTCTACATAGACATCCAGCGTGTCGGTGTTGTTGACACGGTCAACTTCGATCTGATAGTTTGGTGAATAGCCTTCGTTCAGCAGGACAGTTTCGATCTGAGATGGGAATACGTTGACACCACGAATGATCATCATATCATCGCTGCGTCCCATCGGCTTTGTCATCTTGATCAGTGTTCTGCCGCAAGAGCATTTCTCCCGGCTCAAAACGCAAATATCTCTGGTGCGATACCGCAGCAGCGGGAATGCTTCCTTTGTGATGGAAGTGAATACCAGTTCCCCTTTTTCACCATCCGGCAGTACTTCGCCCGTTTCCGGGTCGATGATTTCCGGAATGAAATGGTCTTCGTTGATGTGCATACCGTGCTGTTCGCAGCATTCAAATGCAACACCTGGGCCAGAAGTTTCGGTCAAGCCATAAATATCATATGCCCGAATGCCCAGCAAATCCTGAATATTCTGCCGCATTTCTTCTGTCCATGGTTCTGCACCGAAAATACCAGCCTTCAAGTGGTTATCTTCCGGCTTGTATCCCTTTTCTTTCAGTGTTTCGCCGATGTATGCCGCATAAGATGGGGTACAGCAGAGAATGGTCGATTGCAGATCCATCATGAACTGAATCTGCCGTTCTGTATTACCAGAGGACATCGGCAGCGTCAAACATCCAACCTTATGAGAACCGCCATTCAGACCTGCTCCGCCTGTAAACAAGCCATATCCATAGCAAACCTGGCAGACATCTTCATCTGTTCCACCTACCGCAGTGACTGCTCTTGCACAGCAATCCTCCCAAAGGTCAATGTCATGCTGGGTATAGAATGCAACGACTCTTCTGCCAGTTGTGCCAGAGGTTGACTGGATTCTCACGCAGTCCTTCAGCGGCTTTGCGAGCAGTCCGTATGGGTACTGATCCCGCAAGTCTGCCTTAGACAGAAACGGCAGCTTATGTAAATCTTCAACGCCATGAATATCTTCCGGCTTTACATGAGCGGCATCCATCTTTTCCCGATAATACGGTACATTTTCATAAACATGCTTGACCTGTGCGACCAGCCGTTCGGACTGAAGGGCTTTCATGTCCTCCAGTGGCATGGTTTCTATTTCTTTCTGATAATAACGCTGTTCCATTTTTCCGAATACTCCTATTTCTTTGGTTTCTGTCGTAATTTGCAGAAATTGCTTGCTTGCATTTTTCCCATCCATGTGATACAATCAAAAAGAAACTGTATGCGTTACAGTTCTCAGATTTTTATCACAGAAAGGTCGATTGATATGCCAGTCATTGATTTTCACACCCATGTGTTTCCTGAGGCAATCGCAGAAAGAACCATCTCCATGCTTGCTCAGAAGAGCAACAGCCAGCCGTTTGGCAACGGAACATTTTCCTCTCTGCTGTCCAATATGCAGAATAGCGGCGTTACTCACAGCGTCACGCTGCCTGTTGTGACCCGTCCGAAACAGTTCGACAGCATTCTCAAATATGCTGTTGCCTGCAACGAACATCCGCAGATTTTTGCCTTTGGCGGCATTCATCCAGACAATCCAACGCCGGAAGAACACCTGCTGCAAATCAAACAGGCTGGACTTTACGGCATCAAGCTGCATCCAGACTACCAGCAGACTTACATCGACGACCCGAAGTACATCCGCATTTTGCGGATATGTGTCACTTTGCAGTTACCTGTCGTCATTCATGCCGGTGTGGATGATGGTTTCCCAGAAACGGTACACTGTACGCCAGACCGCACCTTGCACATGTTAGAGCAGGTCTATGGGGATACTGTACCGGAGCAACCCAACATCGTCCTTGCACATGGTGGTGCAAACCGTATGCACGAAGAAGTGTTGGAAAAGCTCTGCGGAAAGCCCGTCTATTTTGATATCAGCTTTATTTTGAGCTACATCCAACCGGAACTGCTCCTGCAAATCATCCGCAAACATGGGGCAGACCGCATTCTGTTTGCAACGGATTTCCCGTGGAGCGACCCTGCTGCGGACTTGACAGCGGTACAGAATCTTCCGCTGACGGATGCTGAAAAAGAGCAGATTCTCTGGAAAAATGCACAAACGCTTCTGCATCTTCCGCAAATTTAAATATAGCATACCATATTTCGGCGAGAAATGCAAGATTCTTATGCAGTTTTTATAAAAAATTTGTTTTTTCTGGGTGCAAATCAGGAATCGGCAAATTTTATTTGTTGTCGAAAAAAGATTGTTCCTGCTGCAACGTACCACTCCGGTAGGCTTGCAGCAGCTGCATCAACTCGTCAATGCGTTCCTGAATCTCTCGTCCTCGGTCAGTATCTCGCACTTGCAGCCGTCTGGAGGCTGCCATAACAGAAATTCGGTCGGTGTGAATGTCGGTTTCCTTTTGAATCGCCTCTTCTGTGGAAGTGAATGGTTCATGTGCAACTAGCATCATCCCATAGGAATGATAAATCAGCGTATAGCCAGCAATGCCGGTTTTCTCCTGATAGACTTTTGAAAATCCGCCGTCAATAATCATTACTTTTCCGCCACATTTCACCGGACTTTCTCCGGCAATCTGTAAGACCGGCACATGCCCGTTGACAATGTGGGAATCTGTGCCCAGCCCAAATTCTGCTAGAATGCGATTCATAACCGTTTCGTCATTCAAGAACCGATAATAGGCATTTTTTCGTTCCTGATGGGTTTCAGGCTCTGCCAAAAAGTAGCGTTCAAAGGTGGTCATCTTATCTTTTCCATAGAGCGGTGAATTTTTCGCCGTCCAGATATACCATAGAATATCTCGCCCTTTTTCCTGCTCAATCGGGTCAACCTCCAAAAAGGCTTTCCGAACATAACTTTCTAAGCAATCATACAAGGCTTTTCCGCTGTATTCATTCCCATAGATGTTGACTTTTCGGAATGTTCCATCCTCTTCTATCGGGACACAACCATGATACAGTAGGTTCCCATTACAGACTTTATAGAGGCTTCCGTGGTGCAGCAACAACTTCACATGCCGCTGCAGCTTTTCGCAGTGCAGGAATGCCGATTGCAGACGCTCCATCACCAGCTGTTCTTCTGGGGTCAGTGTATAGGGGTCTTCTGGGTCAATGGTCGGAAAATGTGTATCCAGCAGGGAAAGCGTCTTTCCTTCATATTCGATTGTTCCGGCTTTGTAGTCAATCAAATGCAGTAACCGGCGGTCTTCCATTTCAAAAGATGGATGTCGTTCCATCAACTGCCCCTCTAATTTGAATTGCATGATGGCAATCGCCTTATGCATTTTCATATGCAGGGCAGTTTCTGCGGTGCTGGAAGTTTTCGGGTTTCCGGAAAGCTTGAACTGAGAACAGGGGTCATCCTGATAAACTGCCATCGCAAATGTTGCCAGCGGCAACAAGTTGATGCCATATCCATCTTCTAAGATGTCCAAGTTGCAATATCGAGCAGAGTTGCGGATAACCGTTGCGATACAGGCAAGCTGTCCGGCTGCTGCTCCCATCCATACAATATCATGATTGCCCCACTGAATATCCAAAGAGTGATATTGCAGCAGCTTATCCATAATCTTATGCGGAGCAGGGCCACGGTCATAGATGTCCCCTAAAATATGCAGGTGCTCCACTGCCAACCGCTGAATCAGTTCAGACATGGCAACAATGAACGATTCTGCCCGGTCAGTCTGGATAATGGTATCAATAATCGTTTCATAATATGCTTCTTTGTCCAGAATTTCCGGCTTTTCAGTAATCAACTCTTCCATTACAAAGGCATAGTCCTGCGGCATGGCTGCCCGTACTTTTGCACGGGTATACTTTGAGGACAGCGTTTTGCAGAGCGTAATCAGCCGATAAAGAACGATTTTGTACCAATCCCGCATATGCCGTTCTGTCTTTTTGACAATATCCATTTTTTCTTGCGGATAATAAATCAGCGTTGCCAATGATTTTTTGTCGGCGTGTGTCAAGGTATGCCCGAATACTTCATCAATTTTTTTCTTGACTGAACCAGAACCATTTTTCAATACATGAGAAAATGCCTCATATTCGCCGTGAATATCGGTGATAAAATGTTCTGTTCCTTTTGGAAGGTTTAAGATGGCTTGCAAATTGATAATTTCCACCGCTGCTTTGTCGATGGTGGGGTATTGTTCCGCAAGCCGCTGTAAATATTTCAGCTGAAGTTGTTCAAATGCAGATGCTTGTGTAGTCGATTGCATAGAAGCCTGCTCCTTTCGTGTCTGTGTTGGTCTTAGTATAGCATTTTTCACGATATTTGTAAAGTAATTCGGAAAAAAGCATCCTAATTTTCCTGTTACCTCCAAATTTCTGATCATAATCTATAAATTTCTATAAAAAATCAGGCAAACAAATTGACGTTGCTGCATATCTGTGCTATAATAAAAAAACAATAAGGAAAGGAAGTTTTTTACTGATGTTTTGGGAAATTTTAAAAGCACTCTTCTTAGGCATTGTCGAGGGTGTGACCGAATGGCTGCCCATCAGCAGCACCGGACACCTGATTTTAGTGGATGCCTTCCTGAAACTGGATGCCAGTGATGCATTTAAAGAAATGTTCGATGTGGTCATTCAGCTGGGTGCAATTCTTGCGGTCGTTGTCATCTACTGGAAAAACCTATGGCCGTTTCACAAGAAAGAAACCAACCCCAACCCCCTGACGAAAACTGGATTCGGGGCGTGTGTGCAGAAAAATATTTTGCAGATGTGGTGCAAGGTATTGGTTGCCTGCGTTCCAGCTGCGATAGTCGGATTGCTGTTTGATGATGTCTTTCATGCTCTCTTCTATAATCCGATTACAGTTGCCATTATGCTGATTTTGTTTGGTGTTGCGTTTATTGTGATTGAACGCTGGCAGAAAACCAAACAGCCTCGCATTCATTCCATTGGCGGACTGGATTACAAAACTGTGTTACTGATTGGCGTATTTCAGTTGATTGCAGCCGTATTTCCGGGTACTTCCCGTTCCGGTGCGACCATTGTCGGAGCGTTGCTGCTGGGCGTTTCCCGTACCGCTGCGGCAGAATTTACGTTCTACTTAGCCGTTCCGGTCATGGCTGGTGCAAGCCTGTTAAAGCTGGTCAAGTTCGGCTTTCACTTCACCGGCATGGAATTTGCCGTTCTGCTGGTCGGCATGGTCAGTGCGTTCGTGGTTTCTATCTTTATCATTCGATTCCTGATGGATTACATCCGCAAGCATGACTTCACTGTTTTCGGCTGGTATCGAATTGTTCTCGGTATTTTAGTCTTGATTTTTGCAGCTGTCGGTGTCATCTGATAACTGATTCTAAAACCGTTGTACTGCTCTTGCAGTACAGCGGTTTTTTCTTTGCAAAAAAATTGACAATTTCACCGTTTTCGTGCTATAATAAAATGATTGTATATTTTCGTTCCAATTTTACAGGAGGGTTTATTACCATGTTTTTCTCGGACAAACTGCGGCTGCTGCGAACGCAAGCTAATCTCTCACAAGAGGATCTTGCAGATGAACTGCACGTCAGCCGTCAGTCCGTTTCCAAATGGGAATCGGGGATTTCTTTTCCAGAAATTGAAAAACTCATTTCCATCAGCAATTATTTTCATGTTTCTTTAGATGCCTTGCTGAAAGCACCACTGCACGATACCCCGATTACGGAAACCATGGATCGGCTGGTATTGCAATTCTTAGGTTCTTCGCAGTCCATGCATGACATCTCGCAGCAATTGGTCACCATTATGCAGGATGGAAAAATTGATGCACGAGAAGCCTTGCAACTGGAACAAATTCTATGTGCCTTGGATCACATCATGCAGGACATCTGCAAACTGAAACAGACTTTTTCCACAGCCTGTACCACAAATACAACCGGTGTATCCGGTTCTAAATCTTAAATTTTAATCGAAAAGGAGTTATTATGTATACCTGTATCAAAACAGAAGGAGCTGCCAGACGGGGCGTTTTTGAAACCGTACACGGCACGATTCAAACCCCATTTTTCATGAATGTTGGAACAGCTGCTGCCATTAAAGGCGGTATCTCTTCCATTGACTTGGCAAATTTAAAATGTCAGGTCGAACTCTGCAACACCTACCACTTGCATCTTCGCCCGGGTGATACCGTTATCCGGCAAATGGGCGGTCTGCACAAGTTTATGCACTGGAACAAGCCGATTCTCACAGACAGCGGCGGATTTCAGGTGTTCTCGCTCGCAAAGCTGCGGAAAATCAAGGAAGAGGGCGTTTATTTCCAATCCCATATTGACGGGAAACGGATTTTCATGGGGCCAGAAGAAAGCATGCAGATTCAATCTAATCTGGCTTCTACCATTGCTATGGCATTCGATGAATGCATAGAAAATCCCTCTCCATTTGACTATGTCAAGGCATCCTGTGCCCGTACGGTTCGCTGGCTGGAACGCTGCCAGAAAAAAATGGCACAGCTGAACGCTGACCCGAACACCATCAACCAGCATCAGCTTTTGTTCGGTATCAATCAGGGCGGCACGTTTGACGGCTTACGGACAGCACACATGAAAGAAATCGCTACCATGGGCTTAGATGGCTATGCCATCGGCGGTCTGGCAGTTGGCGAACCAACAGATGTGATGTATCATATCATCGAAGAAGTTGAACCGTTCATGCCGAAGGACAAGCCACGTTATCTGATGGGCGTTGGAACACCGTCCAACATCATTGAAGCAGTTGCAAGAGGGGTCGATATGTTTGACTGCGTTATGCCGAGCCGAAATGCACGGCATGGCACTGTGTTCACCTGGGACGGCATTCTGCACATCACAAATGCCTGCTATGAAACCGACTCGCAGCCGTTAGACCCGAAGTGCGACTGCCCTGTCTGCAAGAACTTCTCCAGAGCGTATATTCGCCATCTGTTCAAGGCAAAGGAACAGCTTGCCGGACGGCTCGCCGTTACACACAACCTGTATTTCTACAATACCCTGCTGGAAAAGATTCGGGAAGCATTGGATGAAGACCGGTTCGGAGCATTCCGGAGCGAATATTCCGAAAAGTTAGCTCAGAGGATCTAACCATGACAGCGAGAAAAAGAATCTTGCAATTGGGACTGGGGGTTGTGGCGGCTGCTTTGTTGGCAGCCGTTCAGCCCTGTTCCGCATCTGCTCAAGAGGTTCTGTTTGCAGAAACCATTCAAGTAGAAAGATACACGGGAACATTTCAAAAAGAATTTCATATTGATATTGACGGCGATGGCGAAAAAGAAGCAATTGGTTATTACTATGTTGGTTCTAAAAGAGATGGCTATTCTATATCAGATGTTTATTCTGTATTTGACACAAATTCGGAATCATATATTTTATATAGAAGAATTTCAAACGACCATATGAATTATAAATTTCATATCATTCAAGACAAAAATACAGGTGAAACCTTTCTCGGATATATTTATACAGATATGTTTGGCTCTGAAATGTTGTATCGACTTTATTCTGACAATCAAAGCAAATTGATAAATAGTTACAACGCTAATACGGATGGTTCAGATAAATTACAAGCGTATAAAACCTACATGAACAACGTGGATTTTCTCGATGAAATGGCTTATGGGCATGGCGATGTTGATGGAGATGCAGATGTCACGGTATCTGATGCCGTCGCCATTCTTTCCTACTATGCTGCAACTGCTGCCGGACAATCGCCAAGTTTCACAGAACCGCAAAAAAAGGCTGCCGATTTCAACCAAGATGGCATCGTTACCGTTGAGGACGCTGTTAAAACGCTTTCTCTCTATGCAGAACACGCTGCTGGAATGGTTGATACAGTTTTACTTCCGACTACTATCAGAAAAGATTCCAGCCCCTTTTCGTTGTATGGAGGTACATTAGAATCTACTTTTTATCTGGATATTGATGACGACGGAAAAAAAGAAACCATTGGTCGATATGATCATATTAAAGGTCGATATGAATTATGTTCTGATTGCATTTTTCAAGTATATGATGATGGAACTTTTCAAGGCTCTTTTGGTGGTAACACAGATAGCCAAATATTCTCTCATACGATGCTTGTTTATGATCACAATATCGACAAAATATACCTTGCAAATTGTTATGGACATCTAATCCTTCGGTGTGGTGGTGCTGGTTTGCAAAACTTATATCCAAATTACGGAAAATCTATCATATTTATAGAAGTAGATGGCATCAAACCAATTATTGAAATTAATGGAAAAGAAGCAACCAAACAAGAAATCTATGATTATCTGGATCAAATCGAAATCATTTCTTCTGACTCCAATGATGAACAATTGTTAGAGCAATTTAAAGAACTCATTGTTGATGGTTACTTATAAAAACAAACCAGCCAGTCCCCTGCATTTTTCGCAAGGGGCTGGCTGTTTTTTGATTCTATTGCAATGTTACAACTTACTTGACAAACACTTCAAAGAACATCGGTGTATCTTCATCTGATACAAACCGCTGAATCTGCTGGTCAAATTCTTCCTGATTGTGAGAAGAAAGATAGGTAAAGCCCAGCGAGCGTACCCATCCCTCTGCAACTGCATTGTGCTGATAAGTAATTGCCTCTGCATTGTGATGCCGCAACAATCCTGCTCCGGAATTGTTCAACAGCATAATCCGGATATTTCCAGACAGCTTCTTATTCCAAAGAGAATTCATATCGTAGAAGAAACTCAAGTCCCCAATCATCAGGAAACAAAGCTGCTTCGGGTCTGTCACGGCAACCTGCCCCATAAAGGCAGATGCAGAACCATCAATGCCGTTTGTACCACGGTTACAGAACGTTTCTACCTTCGGCGGCAGCGAGTAGCTGCAAGCCATTCGGATGGTATTGCTGTTTGCCAGATGCAGCAGAGAACCCTGCGGAATCCGCTTCAATGTATGATAAACAGCATATTTCTGGCAATAGGATTCCGGAACAGCATCTTCCACAATTTCTTTCTTTTTCCATGCCTGATAATACGAATCATCTGCCTGAATATCGCCAACCATTGCATTGACCCGCTTAAAGAACTTGGTCGGTGTGCATTCAAAAATGCAACGCAGTTTCTTGTATGGGTCTGCCGGAACGCCATTCGGTGCAACATCCCAGTGTTCAACTTTTCCAGAGCGAACAACAAAATCTTGAATTGCAGATACATTTGCACCATGTACCGTAATGACAATATCCGGATGCAGTGCCTGCACATATTCTGGTGTCAACTTCTCCAGTTTCACCATATTATAGCAATTAACCGACTTGCTGCAAGCCGCATTGGAAAGATTATCCGTACAAACCACACAGTTAAACCGTTTTGCCAGATTTTCCAACGCAACTTGTTCATTCTCAGAAAGTACATGATACTGACCATAGACCACCAAAATCTTAGACGCTGCCATTTTCTTGACAGCTGGTTTCCATGGTGTCCGGTCAGGCAACAACGGATACCGGATAATCCGATCATAATGTACCCGATCCAGACGGTACGCTTCCGGCGGACGCTTGAAAATCGTCTTAATTGGCACATTGATATGAACTGGACCTGGTGTGCGGTGTGTTGCCTCCAGAATCGTTTCACAAATCAATCGCCGTGCAACGGCTTCTCCAACTGCACCCTCCATAGTCGGCAGGGTGACAGAATGCAGGCAGACATCTTCAAACATATGATCCTGCGGAACCATCTGCTGTTCTCTCTGATTCAAGAGATGCGGATAACGGTCTGCTGTAATAAAAATCAGCGGAATATGCTGATAAAATGCTTCTGATGCAACTGTCAAATAGTTGGAGGCTGCTGTACCAGAGGTGCAGCAAACAGCTACCGGTTTATGAATCTTTGCGGACAAGCCCAGTGCAAAGAATCCGGCACTTCGTTCATCCAATACATCATGCGTAATAAAGCAATCATTGGCTTCAAAGAATTTTACCAGCTGCACATGACGAGTACCAGAGGACAATACAACATGCCGCACGCCATAATCTCGCAGCAAAGCTGCAATCATCTTGCATCGCTGTACATCTACTGGCAGCGGCGGAGCTGGCTTGACTGGCGGCTTCGGCTTTGCAACCGGATGATTTCCCTTTCGATGCAGGGCATCTTCCAGCCACTGTCTGGATTCCCGTTTTTTCTGCTCTAACTTTTCCTGAACCGGTGCATAATTGATTGCAGTATCTGCTACTTCTGCATACCGCTGTGCCATTTCTTCCGGAGAAGAAACCATTCGCTCCAGCAAGCCCAGTTCTCCCAGCAGGAACGGGAAACGACTGCCGCCCCGTACCTGATTCCGCAGAACTAAGAAATTTTTCTGGAACAGAATGGAGAAACAAGCTCCATGGAAACTATCTGTCAGAACAAACTGTGCATGTTCCATGCAGAACAGCCATTCCTTGATATTCGGGTCATCCAGAATCTGAATATTCTGGTCGGCATCGGTCAAGCCCAACCGTTCCCGCATCTGCTGCATATTGTGCGGCTGATTATAAACCAATTCATCCAGAATGATGACAACCGGCAAACCGGATTTCTGTGCTGCTTTCCGGAGTGTTTCCCCAAATTCCGGAGATGGGTCTAACACATAAGAAAACAGGTATGGCTGTTTCGGCTGATACGCAGCATCCGCCTGCTGTGACAATTCCTGATATTTTTCAACCGGACAAAGAAATACCGGATCACTTACGATGGTTGCAGAAATATCAAAATTCTTATCGCAAATGTTCTTCGAGAAATCATCTCGAACAGAAATTGCCTGAAACCGATGTAAATTCTGATAAACCCGTTTCTTTTCATCCTCCGGCCCTACAAACCGATTCAGCCCGAAAGAAGTTCCGTATGCAACTTTATTTTTCTCATCTGCTGCAAAGTCGAAATAATAGCTCTGCTTATAGTTCTGAGAGAGATAATAATTCCACATCTGATCCGAACCCAGCAGGAACGTATCAAAGGAATCGTTCAGCTTTCCCATTTCATTTAACCGCAGCAGCGGTGTAATTTCATACTGTTCTGCTGCGAACCGAAGCGGATGCGAACGGCAAAGCTGATTCACATCCACATTTGCACCCAGCGGATTTTTAATCATCGCATAAGTCAAATGCATGGATTCCAATACTTTTGACAATGCATAATAGGTGATCATGCTGCCGTAATTGTTGCCATACCACAAACCATATACGGCTACGTCATATTTTTTTTCCAACGAAACGGCCTCCCGTCAATCTTATTTTTCTGTCGTTGCTGGCATATGCAGATACTCTCTCCAGAACGATTCGGACTGTAATGTGCCAGCTGCCTGCTGATACATCTGTTCAATCTGTTTCCGGTTCTGCTTATAATACCGCATCACTCTCTGATATCGCTGTTTCAGCTGCTGATACCGCTGCTTATCCCGCTTTCTCAGATAAGCAGTGTGGTCAAACGGGCTGACTGCCAAAACCTGTTCTGCAAAATACTCCTTGGTCGGGTCATCAAACCAGTCATAAGCAATGACTGCGGTTTTATCTTTTTTCAAGAACCAATCCGGCAATTTCTGCCCATTATCAGTTACCTGATACCACCATTTCTGTGTCGGTGTCAGCTGCTTTTCTTCCTTTCGATAAACACGATCAAAGTCAATCGGCTTAGAATATACCATCGCAGCCGGACGCATTTTTTCATTCTTTGCCGCATGGGATTTCATAATCTGTTCACCCTGCGGTGTTTTCATGAAGTCTGGCCCTGCACAGAATTCCTCTACTGCATCCAGCAACAAATCACAGTTGTTATAAGCCAGACGACGAATTTCTGTTTCAAAGAAGCCCTGAATTCGCTTGATAAAGTCAATGTCCTTGCAAATGCCACTCATTGCCTGAATAATCAAACTGTTCCGGTGTACCATGTACAATTCCAAATTGGCATTGAACTTGTTCGCAAAGCCCTTGTGCCAGATGCAGATACCGTTCAAAGTCAAAAATTCTGCATGGTTGGCAACAGAAAATTCTACGTCATCGCCACGAATGAACAGCGGCACAGGCAGATGACTGCGGTCAATTTTCTTGACTGGAATGCAGCAGTACCACCATCCAGCGTAGGAATCTGCATGGAAATCGACATCTTCATCATTTTCAAAGACACAATCCCAGCGGTGCATTTCCATAATCCGCTTGTTCGGACCATAAGAGCCATCATCGTGTACATAGCCAACGTCTTCGTGCTGCAAGTTCATCTGTTCAAAATAGAGCATTGCACCGCTGACATAGCGTTCGCTGTACTGCGGCTTTACCAGTGCCAGCAACGAATAGGTACGGATAAAGCTTTCTGGCAAAACCATAACATCATCGTCCATCAGCAGAACATGGGTTGCCTTGAAATCTTCTGCACTGATGGATTCCAGAATGCCTCTTGTAAAGCCGCCTGCTCCGCCAACATTTTCATTCGGGTAAACGTGAATGTATTCGCTGTTGAATTCATCCGGATCTAATGTTCTGCCGTTGTCGATAATCCGCAGACGAATGTGATCCTTTGCTGGTTCATCACTATAGAACAGTTCCCGTTCCAGAATGCCGATGTTTCGGGTGATGTAATCTTCTTTCTTAAAGGTTGTGGTTGCAATGGAAATCCGAACGTCATTGATTTTTTCTTCCGGAATAACAGTTTCCCAGCTGCCGCATTCTACTTGGAAGCGGAAATCCGGTGCTTTTACGCCCTTTTTCTCAGCAATTTCCGTCTTTTTTCGTTCTTCCGGTGTCATCGGCAATACTTCAATCTGAAATCCGATGACCTGTCCCTTGCTGTCCTTCGGCACCATCATTTCGATGTCAGTCAGTTCTTTCAAATCATAAATGACTGGCTCATACATTTCTTTCTTGATATCTCTGCCTTCCCGATAGTGTCCGAACATTTGCACCTTGAAATGTCCCTTACAACGCAAATGCAGATAAATATCACCCACATTGGTATATTTCTTCCACTTTCCGAGGGAGAAGGAATTGAAATAGGTGAAAAATTCTACAAAATCGCCCGGATTCAAATACTGAGAAGAGGTCAGCGGGTCATATTGCATTCTTGCACCACGATACATCATCCACCAGTGTTCTTCCAGCTGCAAATTATACCGAAAAATCAGATTTTGAATTTTAAACTTTACGTTTCTCATAGATTCTTGTTCCCCTTACTTTCCAACTGCTTGTTCCTGCGGATCTGATGTCATTGCAGGAGCATCCGGCAATACAATGCCGAACTGCTGCTTCAGCCATACTTCCGAATCCTGCTTCATTTTCTGTAATACACGGTTCACCCGGTCATACCGAATCGGCTTCCGGAACAGATATTCTTTCTTCTTCAAGTCTTCCTGTAAGATGACCAATCGTTCTTCCAAGCCCAGCGGCTGCAAAATCGCACGATACCGGTACAAATCCGGCAAATCCATGTTTGCCAGTACCACAAATGGCTTTTCAAAAATCAACGCAAAGCACATGCCATAGTAATTGTCTGTGATGACAAATTCACTGTGAATCAAATAATACAGCCAGTCTTCCACACGAATGTGATAAGCTGGGTCGAGTTTCAGCAGTGCTTTCGATTCCGGGAAGCGATTGATGTCAATAAAATTCCGCAGCTGGCTGTAATGATTGACCAACAGAATATCATTGCCCTTCAGCAGGAACTGCCGCTTCCGGTTATCGCAGCATTCAATATAAGTGAAGATAAAGCTCTGGTCTGTTTCAACTGCTTTCGCTGCAGAACGTTCTGCACAGTCAATATAGAACTGCTTGTCACACAGAAATACGGGGTCTAACACCATTTCCGGTGTGATGTGGAATAAATCCTGCAACACTTCTGCTTCTTCGTATTCCTTGACTGCAATCCCGTTGAACTGATGCAGCAGTCTGCCGCAATCGTTTCTGGTTTCCCCTTCTGCGGTGAATGCTCCGCCAAAACAAGATGCATATGCAATCTTCCGCTTGTCAGCCGGCACATTTTCCAAAAAATAATACAGACCGGATTGTTTGCCTACTACTTCATAGTTCCAAACAACATCCGATCCAACCACGTAATTCTGCACGTCCTCTCTTAAAATCCGTGCGTCTTCTTCGCTGTCAAAAACCTCCAGAACATTGCAGTTCTGATAAGCGAAGCGTCCGGCAATGTTGTCTTTTTCCGCATAATGTTCTCCCCAGAGAACTGGCTGCTTTTGCAGCAATGCCGGATGTTTTCCGTACTGTTCCAGCGTTTTGTACAATGCACAGGCGGTCAGAATGCTGCCATAATTCAAACCGAACCATAGACTATAAACTGCCGTATCATACGCCATGCTGTTCTTTTTCATAATGATCCTTTTCTCCTTGTCGTACAAGAATATGTACGTTCCTAAAATAAATTTTGTTTTTTGCAAAAAAATTCAGCCGCACGAAATTCTCATTCGCACCGCCTGCTTTTCCGCCAAAAAACAAGTACAAATGTAAACAAATTTATTATATCATACGAACCGCCAAATTGCAAGCCTTTTTTCATGAGAACTTCTACATGTTTTAAAAAAGAAAGAAAAAGGATGGGAAAAATCGGAATACAAGTGAATGATTGACGGATTTCTTGCCTCTATCCTGCTTTTTTCTCATTTTTTTAAAAAAATATGTCTGTTCTCTCCCAGAATGAAAAAAGATATTTTAGAAATGAGATTGACAGGTTGCCTATTTTTCGCTATAATAGGATGGGGTCACAAGAAAATGAAATCGTTTTGTTCCCAATATGCACGACCGAGTCAACATTGCTTTTTGAAAAAATGTGTATTTGTTCGCAAATAGTGATAAAACAATGTTTCGGATTTTTTTCGTATTCCTGCCGGAGAAAAAACGGGTGGGAATATCAGCGGAGGATTTTTATGAAGCTACAAAACATCTTATTCCCTTCTACCGATACCTGTACCGAAGAACCGATGTATTTTCGGAGAGGGGACAAAGTCTTTTACAACTGGTCAAGCGATGGCGTTGAAATTCAGAAAGACGGTATTCTCTTTTTTGATACGTATTTTAACGGCTTTACCATTGAAAAATGGGCAAAATATACGAATGTAAAAACCGTATTTCTGACCATCCGAATTGAAGGACATGTTCGTTTGACACTGATGCGGAAAGAAAAGAAAGGCGACCAGGTTCTGACCGATTTCCTCGGGGAATATGTCTGCAAAGCCAATTACGGCGAAATCAAAGAATTTACATTCCCGTTCCACAGTGTTTCTACCAACGGCATCTATTGTTTCAGCATCACCAGCATTTCCGAACAGTCCGGTTTCTACGGCGGTTTTTATTCCGGTGACATTGCAGAAAAAGACATTCAGCCCGTCAAAATTGCCATTGACATCTGTACTTACAAACGGGAACGGTTCATCGAAAAGAATTTAAAGCTGCTGAATGAACGATTCTTGGAAAATCCAGATTCTTTCTTACAGGGCAAGCTGGAAGTTTTCGTTTCTGATAATGCCCACACCTTGGATATTCCAGCATTGAGCAGTGAAAATATCCACATTGTACAAAATAAAAATGTCGGCGGTGCTGGCGGATTTACCCGTGGAATGATTGAAATCAATCGGGTGAAGCAGCAGCGTCACATTACGCACATTCTGGTCATGGATGATGATGTCACCATTGAACCGGAATCCCTGTTCCGTACTTGTACATTTCTCTCCTGCCGCAAGGCACACTATCAGGATTTGTTCATCGGCGGTGCGATGCTGCGGCTGGATACCCAGTGCATTCAGACGGAAGCCGGTGCAGTCTGGAACGGTGGCGAATTGATTTCCCTGAAGCATGGTTTGGATCTGCGGGAACTGGATGCCTGCCTGTACAACGAACTGGAAGAAAAAACACAGTTCAATGCTTGGTGGTACTGCGTTTTCCCATCCGAGGTTGTAACCGACCAGAATTTGCCGATGCCGATTTTCATCCGTGGCGATGATGTGGAATATGGCTTGCGGAATATGAAAAATCTGGTTCTGATGAACGGAATTTGTGTATGGCACGAGCCATTTGAAAACAAGTATTCTTCGTTCCTGTACTATTATATCCTCAGAAATCGTCTGATTGACAATGCTCTGCACGACATGAGCCTTTCGAAAAAAGCATTCCGCCACCTCCTGCAACAACAAGTCTATAACGAAATGCGGCTCTATCGCTATAAAAATGCAAATCTGCTCATGCAGGGTGTGGAAGACTTCCTGCGTGGGGTCAACTGGCTGATGGAACAGGACGGCGAAGCCCTGCACAAGGAAATTATGCAACTGGGCTATAAATTGCAGTATACAGAAGATTTGAAAGAAGATGTGCAATTCTCTTTCCCGATTTATGAGGCTGCCTGCAAAGCCGTTCCGGCAACAAAATTTCATCAGCGTGTCATCAACAAACTGACTATGAACGGGCTGCGGCTGCCCGTCAAGCGGCAATTTAACATCGTTCCGACAGATGGTGTTCAGCAAAGTGCAGTTTATCGAACACAAACCATTCTCAACTATGACTATACCAGCCGAAAAGGCTTTGTGACCGAACGAGATCCGGAAGCTGCAAAGCAGTGCTTCCGCCGCTTAAAGGCATTGTATCATCAGTTGGATAAGCTGTATGATGCCGCTGTTCGGGACTATGCAGAAAACGGAAAGAAACTGATGCAGCTTTCTTTCTGGGAACAGTATTTGGAACTGCCGGAAAAAGAACCGGCAACCATGGAGGCTTAAACCATGATTGCAACAACATCTCTGCCGCAACTGCCGGGAAAAACCTGTACCGGCTGCGGCGGCTGTACCAATGCCTGCCCAAAAGATGCCATCTTTTTTGCACCGGATGCCGAGGGCTTTCAGCATCCGGTTGTACAGGCGGCACAATGTATCGGCTGTAAAAAGTGTGAGCAAATCTGTCCGGTTCTGCACTGGGAGAGTAGCAACATCACGAAACCGGATTTGTATGCCGTTCGTGGAGCGGACGACATCCGGGCAAATAGTTCATCCGGCGGCGTTTTCTCTCTGGCTGCCGCGGAAGTCTTTGCACGGAAAGGCGTTGTCGTTGGAGCAGCATTTGACAAAAACTTGCATCTTTCGCTCTCCATCGCCAAAAATGAAAAGCAGCTTGCTCCCATGCGGGGTTCAAAATATGTGCAGAGTGACCCGGAACTGGTTTACCGGGATGCACTCAACTGCCTAAAATCCGGTAAACTGGTCTTATTTACCGGATGTCCCTGTCAGGTAGCTGCTATGAAAAATATCGCTGGCAAGAAGTACAGCGATTTGCTCTATACCATTGACCTGCTCTGTCATGGCGTTCCGTCACAGGCAATTTTACAGCGATACTTAGAAGAAACATTCCCCGGAAAACAAGCGGTCGATGTTCGGTTTCGGGATAAATCACACGGCTGGATTGCAACTTATATTGATGTGGATTTTTCTGATGGGACTTCCTACCACGGTGCAAACCGCCGAAATGACCCTTATGAACGGATTTTCCAACACAATATTGCATTACGTCCCTGCTGTCACAACTGCAAATTCTGCACGTTCCCTCGTACGGGTGACCTGACCATGGGCGATTTCTGGGGCATTCAAAAAATTGACCCCAGCCAAACCGATGGCAAGGGCACTTCAATGGTCTTTCTCAACAACGAAAAAGGCAAACAGCTGTTTACTTGGTTTCAGCCAAAAACCGATTCCAAACAAATGCAGGTCAACCTTGCAACCATTCCAAACCGACTAAAAGCAACTTATCCACCACATCCGGGAAGATCTGTTTTCTTCCCCTTACTGCGTACCAAATCTATGGAGGAAATTGTAAAAATGGTAATGGATAATCAACATGATATTGGGTTGGTTGGCATTCATACCGTTGGCAACTTCGGGGGTGCTCTGACCTATTTTGCTCTATATAAAGTCTTATGCGATCTGGGTTATTCGGTTTTGATGATCGAACGCCCCGGAAACTGTGCCCATAAGCCGGCACTGACAAAAATTTATGGAACATCTCCATACCCTGCCTTTGATACCGCAAAAATTTATCCGAATAAGCAAGCAATGAAAGAACTGAATCAGTTCTGCAAGATGTTTGTGGTTGGCTCTGACCAGCTGTTCAACGATGGTTTGTATAATAACTTCGGCAGATGGTGTACATTGGACTGGGTTCAGGACAACAAAAAGAAAATCGCCTATGCAGCTTCGTTCGGTCATGATTATATCTGGAGTCCGGAAGAAACCCGTGCAGAAATGGCACATTTTATGCAGCGGTTCGATGCTTTCTCCGTTCGGGAACAGAGTGGTGTTGACATCTGCAAAAAAGAATTCGGTGTAGATGCTCAGTGGGTATTAGACCCCGTTTTCCTCTGCAAACCAGAATATTATCGAGAACTGGCAAAGCAGTCTACACAGCCCATTGAAGAAAATTACCTTGGTGCATACATTCTTGACCCAACAAAGGAAAAGGCAGACATTCTCCGCTATGCTGCGAAGAAAAAGAAGCTGAGCACCACGGTTTATACCGAAATGGCATATCGCCAGAAGGATTTGAACGACTTTGACTTGCCTGTACAGTTCGGCGGACTCATCGAAGACCGACTTGCCAACATCATTCATTCTGATTTCTTTATTGCAGATTCCTTCCATGGCATTTGCTTTGCGATTCTGATGAAGAAAAATTTCGTTGCTATCGTCAACGAAAAGCGAGGCAAGAGTCGGTTTGAATCCATTCTGGGGTTGCTCGGCTTGAAAGACCGCTTGATTTCCAACTTGAGTGAACTGAAGCAGAAAGAAGCATTGCTGACCACACCAGTTGATTACGATGCTGTTTATAAGATTCTGGAGCAGGAACGGCATCGCTGTCTGACTTGGCTGCGGGATGCTCTGGCAGACCCAACGAAAAAGCCACTTTCTACTTATGACTTGCTGACAAAACGGATTGACTTACTATCCGAACGGGTTTCAAAGTTGATGATTGCAAATGCCACTGCAAACCGCAAAATTGCACATTTGGTAGAATTTGCTGGATTCTCTCTGACAGCGATTTCCGATTTTTCGAAGTACTTCAAGGCATTACAAGCCAACATTGAAAATTATGTCATTGCCATTGCGGTCAAGGATACGCCGGGACTCTGCTTTACAGATGCATTATATGCCGATATGCAGCGGATCGGTGTTACCATCAACCTGACGAAAAAGCATTGGTATGGCTACGCTGCCATCATTGATGGCGGAAACCTGCTGGCTGAAAATTCTGCTTATCAGAAAGTTGTCACGGTAAAAGCAACCACAGAAGATGGTATTGCTGTTGTCGCCACCAGTAAACCGCTCAAGGTCGGCAATGCAACTGCGATTTCTTTCAATGGTGTTGGCGGATCTGTCTGCCGTCGTGGTATTAACATTATGGTATACGATAAGACAAAGAAATGCGTCTGTGACAGTGTTTGCTTTGATACACACGTCAAGGGCATTGATTGTCATCGATAAAAACAACGTAACAGGAGGATTTTTTCATGAAAAAATACGATTATTTGATTGTCGGTGCTGGCTTGTTCGGTGCAGTGTTCGCTTATGAAGCCATGAAGCGGGGAAAGACCTGCTTGGTGATTGAGCGGAGAGACCACATCGCTGGTAATATCTACTGCGAAACCATCGAGGACATCCATGTGCACAAGTATGGTGCACATATCTTCCATACCTCCAATCAGGAAGTTTGGAACTATATCAACCAGTTCGCAGAATTCAACAACTATATCAACTCTCCGATTGCCATCTATAAGGACGAACTGTACAACCTGCCGTTCAACATGAATACCTTTAGCAAGATGTGGAACATTCGGACACCGCAGGAAGCAAAAGACCACATTGCACAGCAGATTGCAGCTCTGAACATTACAGAACCAAAGAACCTCGAAGAACAGGCACTTTCTTTGGTTGGTACAGACGTTTATGAAAAGCTGATCAAGGGTTATACTGAAAAGCAGTGGGGCAGAAGCTGCACCGACCTGCCGTCTTTCATCATCAAGCGGCTGCCGCTGCGGTTTACTTACGACAACAACTACTTTAACGACCGGTATCAGGGCATTCCGATTGGCGGTTATACCCCGATTGTGGAAAAGATGCTCGCAGGTGCAGACATCCTGACCAATACCGACTACTTTGCATTTATCAAGGAACATCCGGACGTTGCAGACAAGACCGTCTTTACTGGACAGATTGATGCTTTCTTTGATTACAAACTGGGCGTTCTGGAATATCGCAGCGTTCGCTTTGAAACCGAAGTGCTGGATTGCGAAAACTATCAGGGCAATGCAGTTGTGAACTACACCGAACGGGAAGTTCCGTATACCAGAATCATTGAACACAAGCACTTTGAATTCGGCAAACAGCCGAAAACCGTCATCTCCAGAGAATATTCTTCCGAATGGAAGAAGGGCGATGAACCGTATTATCCGGTCAACAACGAACGAAACAACCAGATGTATCAGGAATATCAGAAGCTGGCAGAAACCGTTCCGAATGTCATCTTCGGTGGCCGTCTGGGTCAGTATAAGTATTATGACATGGACAAGGTCATTGCAGCAGCACTGGAAACCGTTCAGAACGAATTTGGTGCATAAGAGAGGGGCTTAAATATGTGGGTTCGTACACAAAATGAAGATGCCCTCTATCATGTCTCTGCGGTACGGGCAGTGAAAATGATTTCAGAACGCACTTATTCCGTCATTGGCATTCTGCTGGGTGCTAGCACATCGGATTCGGTTGTTCTGGGCGAATACAAAGATTATGCAACTGCAAAAGCAGAAGTGAATCACATGGATGCCCTCCTTACGGAAGGTGCTTCCTCCGTCTACCATATGGCAAAAGAAAATTAAACGATACAACGCCGTCTTTTCCCGTGAATCCCATGGGAAAAGACGGTATTGTTCGATATTGGAATCAGAATGTCATAATTTCCCTGTCAAATCGTCATGGTTCTCTGATTTCCATTCCAATTGCAAACAATCTTCCTGACAAAAAAGGAGTTTATTTATGATAAAGACACTCAAACAACATCAGTTCCTGTTCCGGGAACTGGTAAAACGGGATTTCCGGCAAAAATATAAAAAGACAACCCTTGGTGTTATCTGGAGCATTCTCAATCCACTGGCGGAATTTTTGGTTTTGATGCTGATTTTTAAAAACATATTCAGCAGAAACACCCCGCATTATACCATCTACATGCTCGTTGGTATCTTAAATTATACCTATTTCAACAATGCAACGCATACTGGTATGCAATCTTTTCTGAATAATGCCGGTATCATTCAAAAAATCAAAGTTCCGACTTGGATTTTCCCGCTTTCCAAAAACGTATCTGCTCTATTCAACTTCTTCATTACGCTGGTACTGCTGATTCCCTTCATGATTTATGACCACATGGGATTCACATGGAAACTGGTTTTCCTCATCTATCCGATTGTATTGCTGTTCTTCTTTAATCTTGGCGTTAGCTTCATTCTGGCATCTCTCTATGTCTTTTTTAAAGATGTTCAGTATTTTTACAATATCTTCTGTCGACTGCTCTACTTCTGCTGTGCGGTATTCTGGTATGATACTTCCATGTCAGAAACCAGACAAAAATTGCTGCACATCAATCCTGTCTATGACTTCATCTATTATTCTCGTACTGTCATCATCCACAAACAAATCCCAACGATGTTTGACCATCTGGTTTTGCTGGGATATACCGTTCTGTTCTTAGTGATTGGACTTCTCATCTACCACTTCAACAAGAACAAATTTGTCTACTACTTATAAGGAGGAACGAATATGGAACCAATTATTGATGCATCTCATGTCTATATTCGCTACCTGCTGGGCGATTTCCGAGATATTGGACTAAAAGAATGGACGATTCAAAAAGTGAAACGGGAACGGCGTGTGGAAAGCCGCTGGTCGGTGGAAGATATTTCTTTCACGCTGGAAAAAGGCGATTTTCTAGGCATCATTGGTGCAAATGGTGCTGGAAAATCTACTATCTTAAAAGCAATCTGCGGCATTCTGCCACCTGTCAAGGGCAACATTCAAGTGAATGGAAATATCAGTGCCCTGCTGGAATTGGGAACGGGCTTTGATGGGGACTTAAACCTCATCGAAAATATCTATATGCGTGGTGCATTGCTGGGATATGGAAAGGATTTCATCACAGAACGTGTGGATGAAATCATTGAATTTGCAGAGCTGAAAGAATTTCAGTTCTACAAATATAAACAGCTTTCCAGCGGGATGCGTTCTCGTTTGGCATTTGCGATTGCCTGTATGGTTGACCCGGAAATTTTAATTCTGGACGAAGTGTTATCTGTCGGGGACAGCGGCTTCCGAAAAAAGAGCGAACAGAAAATGATGGAAGTCATCAAAGGCGGTGCGACAACTTTATTTGTCAGCCACTCAATTTCTCAAATGAAACGACTGTGCAACAAAGTGCTTTGGCTGGATATGGGCAAACAAGTTGCCTTTGCCAAAAACAAAGAGGAATCCGCAAAGATTCTGACTTGTTACAGCAATTATATGAAAGAACGGGCAATCAATCCCGCTGCAAAGCCCAGCTTAACGCTGCCTGCTCCTGCAAAAAAGCCTGCAAAACCAGCTACACCCAAAAAGCCCACTGCAAAGCCAAAGCCAGCCGCAAAGCCACAAAAACGCTCGGCTTCTGATATTCAATATGAGATTTACTCGAAAGCTTATATTGACATTCTAAATGAAATGGTGCTGCATCCAGAAACAATTGACCAGTTCAAGGCATATTTTCAGGACAAACAAATCACCCATCTTGCCATCTATGGCGAGAGCATGGTATTGAAAACCATCACTGTTCTGCTGAAAGAGGCTGGTATTTCGATTGACTACCTGCTGGAAAATGAAAAGAAATCCAGCCCCTATGCAAAAACGATCCACAGCCGAGATATTCAGAAATATCCGGATACGCAATGTATTCTTGTCGGGGACGTGCGATTTGAACCACAGATTCTCGAAAAAGTGAAAAAGTGTACGAATATTCCAGTAGTTACGATTTCCGAAGCGATGCACTACAAAAAATCCTAAAAGAAGCATTAAAAAACCAGAAAACAAATAAAAAAACCGACTTGCAGTAGGAGAAAATCCCCGATTGCAAGTCGGTTTTTATGTTTCATTTATTCCGCCAGCAACACATGTTTTGGAATCGGAATCGAAAAGGTTTCATAAACTGCACAAATTTTATCAGCAATGCAAACCAGAATGCTTTCCCGATACCGTGGCGGTGTCAGATTCAAGGGAAACATATGTCGGGCAATGACATCTCGTTCTACTGCATTTAAAGCAAAATCTCGCTCTGCATTTTGTAACGCTGCTGCTGCGTGGGAGAACCCATGTGCTTTTCGGTTGGGGTCTTTGATGTGCCAATCATATAGAAAATAATCGTGCAGCAATGCTCCCCGCACCAAACTCCGCAAATGTACCCGAATCCGAAACCGCTTTGCCAGCCAGACACTCATATATGCTACGAAAAAAGAATGCAGGTAACAGCTGACTGCTCCGTGCTGAATGTATCCCTTTTCCTGCTCCATACCGGCGGACTGTAAAATCAACCGTCCGTTTCGCTCCACTAGGGCAACAACTTCTGTTTCGATGGATTTCATATCTTCATCTTCCTTCCTATTTATTGGCTGTTCTTCTCTCTTTCTATTTTTAGTATAATCTTCTTATTGGAGGATTTTCAAGAATGTTCTGTGAAATTTTGGTGAAATTCATCGACAAATTTCATCAAATCGAAAAGAATTACAAGATGTTAGTTGCTGCTAATGTCGACAAAACAAAATCATCCGGAAACCCGTTGCATATTCGACAGGTCGCCGGATGAGTTTTCTCTTTTTTAGAAACTGCAATTATTCTGCACAATGTGCACAGTTTTCACAGTTCGGGAACTGAGCAGCATCGTAAGCAATGCCGTTCTTGTCGTAGTAATCTTTCAGTGCAGACTTAATTGCTTCTTCTGCCAGTACAGAACAGTGCAATTTGTGTGCTGGCAGTCCGTCCAATGCCTCTGCAACTGCCTTATTCGTCAGCTGCAACGCTTCCGAAACCGGCTTGCCCTTAATCATTTCTGTTGCCATGGAACTGGATGCAATCGCACTGCCACAGCCAAATGTTTCAAACTTTACATCTGAAATCACATCATTGTCAATCTTGAGATAGATTTTCATGATATCGCCGCACTTTGCATTTCCAACTTCTCCAACGCCATCCGCATCTTCCAAAACACCAACATTCCGTGGGTGCAGAAAATGATCCATTACCTTTTCACTATATAAAGCCATCGTTGTTTCTCCTTTTTCTTAAAGCAAGAAAGACTTCTTTCCGCTCTCTAAATCTCTCCAAACCGGGGACATATGCCGCAGATAGGCAACCACTTCCGGAATTGCCTGCAACATATAATCCACTTCCGCCATGGTATTCTCTTCGCCCAGCGACAATCGCAGAGAACCATGTGCAATTTCATGCGGTCTACCGATTGCCAGCAGAACGTGAGAAGGGTCTAATGAACCAGAGGTGCAGGCAGACCCAGAAGATGCACAAATCCCCTTCTGGTCTAGCAGCAGCAGCAACGATTCCCCTTCGATTCCCTCAAAGCAAAAATGCACGTTGCTCGGCAGACGATGTTCCCGGTCGCCGTTCAGAACGGAATGTGGAATCTTGGAAAGCCCTGCAATCAAGCGTTCCCGCAGTTCCAGACAATGACGCGTATTTTCTTCCATATGGTCGCAAGCATCCTGCAAAGCAGCTGCCATGCCCAAAATTGCTGGAATATTTTCCGTTCCGGCACGCTTGCCCCGTTCCTGTGCTCCGCCAGCAATCAAAGAAGTTAAGCGAACACCTTTCTTTGCATATAAAACGCCAATTCCCTTTGGCCCATGGAATTTGTGGGCGGAAAGGGACAGCATATCAATGTTGTCATTCTTGACGGAAATCGGAATGTGTCCCACTGCCTGAACAGCATCGGTATGGAACAGAACATTGTGCTTTCTGCAAACCGCTCCAATTTCTGCAATCGGCAGAATCGAACCGATTTCATTGTTGGCATACATCACAGTAACCAGACAAGTATCCGGCTGAATGGCAGCTTCCACCTGCTCCGGTGTTACCATTCCATTTTCGTGCACATCCAGCAGTGTGATAGAAAAGCCCTCTGCTTTCAGCTGTTCCAGCGTGTGCAGAATCGCATGATGTTCAAACGCTGTGGAGATAATGTGCATGTGCCCGTTCCGCTTGCCGATGGCTGCAGCGGAACGAAGTGCCTGATTGTCTGCTTCGCTGCCGCCGGAAGTAAAATAAATTTCTTTCGGGTCAGCATCCAGACAGACTGCAATCTGTTCTCTTGCTTTCTGCAAAACAACAGCAGCTTCTTGCCCAATGGTGTGCAGGCTGGACGGATTGCCGTATACTTCCCAGCCCTTTACCATGGCTGCCATCGCTTCTGCACTCATTTTTGTGGTTGCAGCGTGGTCTGCATAAATCATGGTTGTTCTTCCTCTCTTGGATTGGATTGTTTGGATGCAGGGTTTGCATCCGATAAAAAATAGGAGGGCTTGTTCGCTCCTGCAAACGCAGCCAGAACAAACCCTCCATACACTGCAATATTCGGATTGCGGTTGTATCCAATTTACTTTACAGCATCAAAACCATGCTGCAGGTCAGCCAGAATATCATCAATGTGTTCTGTACCGATAGAAAGCCGAATGGTGTTCGGATGAATGCCGCATGCCAGCAATTCTTCTTCGTCCAGCTGAGAATGGGTTGTGGATGCCGGATGGATCACCAAGCTCTTAACATCGGCAACATTTGCCAGCAGGGAGAAGAGTTCCAGACTTTCGGTGAACTTCTTTGCCTTTTCTGCATCGCCCTTAATCGTAAAGGTGAAAATCGAACCTGCACCGTTCGGGAAGTACTTGTCATACAGTTCCTTTTCCTTGCCAGTAGACAGGGACGGATGGTAAACCTTTTCTACCTGCGGATGATTCTTCAGGAAGTCGACAACCTTCAGTGCATTTTCTACGTGCCGTTCTACCCGCAAAGACAGGGTTTCCAGCCCTTGCAGCAGCAAGAAGGAATTAAACGGAGAAAGTACTGCACCTTGATCTCGCATCAGTGTGGTACGAATCTTCATGATATAAGCAGCGTTTCCGCATGCTTCTGTAAATACAACGCCGTGGTAAGACGGATTCGGCTTGCTCAGACCCGGGAACTTGTCGTTCTGTGTCCAGTCGAACTTTCCGCCGTCAATGATGATACCACCCATAACCGTACCATGACCGCCGATGAACTTTGTTGCAGAGTGCACAACAACGTCTGCACCATGTTCCAGCGGACGCAGCAGATATGGCGTTGCAAAGGTGCTGTCTACGATCAGCGGAATGCCATGCTTGTGAGCAACCGCAGCCAATGCTTCCAAATCAATGATATCTGAATTCGGGTTGCCGAGTGTTTCTGCATAAATCAGCTTGGTATTTTCCTGAATGGCTGCTTCAAAATCTGCCGGATCTTTCGAGTTTACAAATGTAGTTTCCAGACCCTGTTCTTTCAAGGTGTTGGAAAACAAGTTGTGTGTACCGCCGTAGAGATTGCTGGCAGATACAATATGGTCGCCAACCGTTGCAATGTTCTGGACAGCGTAGGTAATCGCAGCAGAACCGCTGGCAGTTGCCAACGCACCAACGCCGCCTTCCAGCTTTGCCATCCGCTCTTCAAATACAGAGTTGGTCGGATTCATCAGACGGGTGTAGATGTTTCCTGGTTCTGTCAGGGCAAACCGACCGGCTGCCTGTGCGGAATCCTTGAAGACATAGGATGTCGTGGCATAGATCGGAACGGCTCTTGCGTCTGTGGTCGGGTCTGGGTGTTCCTGACCAGCATGTACTTGTAAGGTTTCAAAATGATACTGTTTCATATGCAAAGGCTCCTTTATCCTTTTTCCTATCTGTTTTGTAGGTTAGTAAAAGTATACACCAATTTTCTGATTTTGTCAACAGGAAAAGACCACTTTTCCGGAGATTTTTTCTTTTCTATTCAAATTCCCGTGCAGCGATTCATTTTTGTAGGAATCATCGCCATTCTATTTTTGGTCTGTGAATGTTGCAACGGCAGGAAACAGTAGTATCATATCCGCTTTTTGAAAAAATATCCGCTGAACTTTAAAATTGCTGCTTCAATCGGTGCTGTTTGGAAAGCCGATACTGCAACGGCGTACAATGCATTAAATTTCCGAACAGGCGGATAAAATAGCTGACGTTTTCATAGCCGCATTCCAATGCAATTTCCAAAACAGTATCATCCGTTTCCAACAACAATTGACAAGCATGATTCATCCGAATGGTATTCAGATAAGCGGTAAACGTCTGCCCTGTTGCATTCCGAAAGTAACGGGAAAAATATTTTTCTGACATATGAAACGTATCTGCCAAGCTGGAAAGCGTCAGCGGCTCTGTCATGTGCTGTTTGAGATACGTCAGAATCTTTTTCATCCGTTCCCGTTGGTTACGGCTCGCCTCTAGCGTAATGGGGTCTGTGGGCAACAGCAACCCTTGATAGAGCAGTTCTGCGGTCAATTGCAGCAGCCCTGCTTTGACCAGTAATTCATATCCCACTGCTTTTTCCTCAGCTGCCTGTAAAATCCGGTGCAACAAGGGTTGCAAGGTCGCCTTTACCGCTGCATCGGTGATGCAAGTTGGAAACTGCATACGTCCATCTATGAGCGGCTGCAACAGCAACTGTGCTTGGTCGGAAATTGCAAAGGAAAATAAATCCGGCTGAAAAATAAAGGTACTATATTCTAATGTTGCATCTTCCGAAGTAATCCGGTGCAGTTCTTCCGCATTGATGCAAAATAAATCGCCGCCTTTTGCCGGATAGGTTTCATTTCCAATGGTCAACAGACAAGTGCCATGATGTACATGCATCAACTCCGTTTTTTTATGCCAATGCAATGGAATAAAAAAGTCGGTTGTATCTGTCTGTGTGCGGAAACATTCAAACGGAAACGCTGGTGTTCCATGCTGTTTATTTTCTAAAAGCTGTTGTTTTTTCATGAAAAACACCTCGAAAAAAGAAGTAGAAAAAGTGCAATTTTTTGCGGATAACGTGTGAGATTTTGTCGTATTTTAACGATATAATAAAGATAACATCAAGACAGGAGGGATTGCAAATGCAATTTTCAAACGATTTTCTGTGGGGTGCAGCGTCTGCATCCTATCAAATAGAGGGAGCTTATCTCGAAGACGGAAAAGGCGAAAATATCTGGGACGCTTATTGTCAGGAAAGCGGTCACGTTGCACATGGTGAAAACGGAAACGTTGCCTGCGACCATTACCACCGATTCCGGGAAGATGTCAAGATGATGCAGAAAATGGGCATCAAAAACTATCGGTTTTCCATCAGCTGGACTCGTATTCTGCCGGATGGGACGGGTGCTGTCAACCAGAAGGGCATTCAGTTCTATTCGGATTTGGTCGATGCTCTGCTGGAAGCTGGTATTACTCCAATGGTTACCCTGTTCCACTGGGATTATCCGTATGCCCTGCACCAGAAAGGTGGCTGGCTGAATCCGGATTCTTCTGACTGGTTCGCTGACTACGCAAAAATTGTAGTCGATGCACTGTCCGACCGGGTTACCTACTGGATGACCATCAATGAACCGCAAGTATTCATCGGCTGCGGCTATGCAATCGGCAAATTTGCTCCGTTCCAGAAGCTTCCAGCAAGAGATTTGGCTCAGATGTCCCACAATGTTCTGCTGGCACACGGCAAGACCGTAAAGATGATTCGGGAATGTGCAAAAAAAACTCCGAAGATTGGTTTTGCATTCTCGACCCCTTGCACCACACCGACAGACAACTCTCCGCTTGCGATTGAAATCGCACGGCAAAAGAGCTTTGCGTTTACACGGGAACGGTTTGCGTTTGAAACAGCTTGGTGGGCAGACCCGATTTTCCTGGGCGATTATCCGCAGGATGCTTACAACATTTTAAAGTCTGATATGCCAAACATCAAAGAAGGCGATATGGAATTGATTTCTCAGCCTGTTGACTTCTACGGTGTCAATATCTATTACAGTCAGGCAGAAGAAAATCCAAATGCCTATGTAGAAAATGATTATATGGGTTGTCCGAGAACCCAGATGGGCTGGCCGGTTACACCGGAAGCATTATACTGGGGGCCAAAGTTCCTGTTTGAACGGTACGGTAAGCCGATTCTCATCAGCGAGAACGGCATGGCAAGCCATGACTGGGTACAGCTGGACGGCAAAGTTCATGACCCGGGCAGAATTGACTATATGAAGCGGTATCTGCGAGAACTGCACCGTGCAATGCAGGACGGAACAGAAGTCATGGGTTATATGTACTGGTCGATTATGGACAACTTTGAATGGGCAGACGGCTATGACAAGCGGTTTGGTCTGGTCTATGTAGACTATCGGACGCAGGAACGTACCATCAAGGATTCCGGTTATTTCTATCAGACTGTGATTGAAACAAACGGAGAAACCATTTTCTAATTCTAAAACATCAAATCTCTATTTTATCAATTTGCCCCCTTGCAGATGTAGCAAGGGGGCATTTTTCCTGAAAAAAGCAAGTCTTACCGCTGGAAATATGCCCGCAGGGCTGCATACAGCGTTTCCATCTGCTCCTCTGTTCCAATCGTAATCCGCAGATAGTCTTTCGTTCTGCCTGTTCCAAAATAACGGACAAAAATGTGCTGCTCTTTCAGCATCTCGTATAATTCCTTTGCAGAATAATCCGGATGGGTCACAAACAGGAAATTGCTCTGAGAATCTGGGAACTGGAAGCCCATTTCTGCCAGAACTTTCTTGGCGTGTTCTCTGGTTGCAACAATCTTTGCAAGCGTTTCTTCCAAATAAGCACGGTCAGAAACCGCAGCAACACCAGCTGCAATGGTTGTTTGGTTCATGGTATAGGAATTAAAGGAGAATTTGCAGTCATTCAGTACCCGAATCAAAGTCGAGTTGGAAACGGCAAATCCAATCCGCATCCCTGCCATCGAACGGGACTTCGAGAAAGTCTGTACCACAATCAGATTATCGTATTTGTCAATCAACGGCAATACCGATGTTCCACCGAAGTCAATATATGCTTCATCAACGATGACAATGCTGTCTGGATTGTGCTGAATGATGTCCTCAATGTCTGCAACAGACAGGGCAATGCCCGTTGGTGCATTCGGATTTGGGAATACAATGCCGCCATTTTCTGCATAATAATCTTCTTTTACCAGTTCAAAGCGGTCATTCAGCGGCTTTTTTTCATACGGAATCTGGAACAGTTCTGACCATACCGGATAGAATCCATATGTGACATCCGGAAAGAAAATCGGCTTTTTCGAGTTGAAAAACGTCAAAAAGCACATCGCAAGCACATCATCTGACCCAACGCCACTGAAAACCTGCTCCGGTTTCACGCCGTAAAAGTCTGCAATGGCGGTATTTAACTTGGAAACAACTGGGTCTGGATAGAGCCGCAGCGAATCAACAGATAAATCATGCAGGGCAGCTTCTACTGCTGGAGCAGGCGGATATGGATTTTCATTGGTGTTCAGTTTTACCATGTCCGGAAAATTTGGCTGGTCGCCCGGAACATAAGGGTCTACCTTGCGGACGTAGTTCATAAAAGCAGCTGACATAATGATTCTTCTTTCTTTTTCAATAATTTTCTATTCAGAACCGCTTACCGATTCTTCTTTAACAAATCCTGTTTTACTTCCCAGAGTGCATGGGACAAATCGACATAGTAATTATGCGGATTCTCAAACCGTTTGACTTCATCCCAAAGCAATGCAATCTGTTCTTTGCAGTACTGGCAAATCTCCGACAAAGAGGGCTGGTCATAGACACATTCACCATTTTTGAAAATCGGCACTAATAATTCTCGTACCGTGTAATTTGTAATTTCTTTGGTTTTCCAAGTCGCAATTGGGTCGAAAATGGTATGCGGCTGGCTGTCATCAATCGTTTCTGTATGCAGACAGAGTTCATCGGCAATCGCCTTACCTGTTTCCTTGTCATAGAACCGATAGACCTTCTTGAAGTGCGGATTGGTGATTTTCGTGATGTTTTCGCTAATTTTAATCTTCGGTACAATCGTACCATCTGGCTGTTCAATCGCAACCAGCTTATAAACCCCGCCAAATACAGGTGTACTTTTAGCGGTAATCATTCGTTCTCCAACCCCGAACACATCAATTTGTGCGTGCTGTGCCATTAAGTCTTGAATCAAGTATTCATCCAAAGAGTTGGAAACAACAATTTTACAGCTCTGCAAGCCAGCAGCATCCAACATTTTTCTTGCTTTTTTCGTCAGGTACGCAATATCACCGGAATCCAACCGGATTCCAAAGTCTGTGATGCCCTGCGGCAGCAGAATCTCTTTAAATGCTCGAATCGCATTCGGGATACCGCTTTTCAGGGTGTTATAGGTGTCTACCAGCAAGGTTGCCTGATGCGGATAATTTTCACAATAGGCTTTAAATGCTTCATATTCTGTATCAAACATCTGCACCCAGGAATGTGCCATTGTTCCGCCTGCTGGAACACCATACAATTCATCTGTTAAAGTGCATGCTGTTCCGGCACAGCCGCCAATATAAGCAGCTCTTGCTCCTAGAATTGCACCGGATGCCCCCTGTGCTCGACGAGAACCAAACTCCAGAATGGTTCTTCCATCTGCTGCCCGTACAATCCGATTGGCTTTTGTTGCAATCAAAGACTGGTGATTCAGTGAGAGCAAGATGAATGTTTCCAGCAATTGTGCTTCAATAGCAGGTGCTCGAATGGTCATAATCGGTTCATTCGGGAATACCGGTGTTCCCTCTGGAACTGCCCAGATGTCACCGCTGAAGTGGAATTCTTTCAAGTAAGTCAGAAAGCCTTCATCAAAACACTGCTTACTTCTTAAAAAAGCAATGTCCTCTTCGGTGAAATGCAACTCTTTCACGTAATCAATGACCTGTTCCAATCCGGCAGCAATCGCAAAGCCACCGCCATCCGGAATATCTCGGAAAAAGACATCAAAATAAACGGTTTTCTGATAAAAGCCATTGCGGAAGTATCCATTACTCATCGTAAATTCGTAGAAATCACAGAGCATGGCATAATTTTCTTGTTTCATGGTGTTTCCTCCTCCGGCAAAATTTGCATTTGCAGATTTTTCATCATCAAAATCGCTGCTTCCTGTAATGCAGGGTCTGGTGCAGCAATATAGCTCGAATCCACTAAAATTGGAACTTCTGGCAATGCGGTCTTACAAAGCACTGCATTGGAAAGCACACAAATACTGGAAACCACGCCGACCAATTCAATACTTGCATACTGCTGTGTCCGCAAATATATAAATAAATCGGTTGACCCGAATGTATCCTTTTCAAAGAACAAATCCTGCGGTTCTACTTGCTCCGCCACTTCTGGAACTAATGTATGCCCAGCCGTTCCCTTGATACAATGCGGAACAGGCAGATGCTTTCCCTCCTGTGTGTTCAGATAATTATCCGTATGGGTATCCATTGTAAACAGCACCACATCGCCACTCTTGTGATAAGCAGCAATTTTCTTTGCAATTCGCTCCGCCAGTGCCACTGCACCCGGAAAACCCAACGAACCTGTTACAAAATCCCGTTGATAATCCACCACAATCAATGCACGTTTCATGGATGCACGCTCCTTTTTCCAGTATCCCATATGGGTGTTGTTTTTATTATACAAGTAAAATTTGTTTTTGTCAACGCTGTTTTCTGATTTCTGGTGACCATTTTGCCATCAAAAAACCGGTTTTCTTCACTTGTTTTTTGTGCAAAATTGCCTTTGACAGTGGCTTGAAAATATGATAAAATGAAAAATAGATGTGTAGCAACCCTGCGTAAGTCCAATCCAGGGGTGCTGCACATCTTTTTTTATAGAGAAATGTGTCTATCCGGCACGTTTTTTACCAGAAAGGAAGCGGTATTTTTTATGACAACAAACACAAACGCCAAACCACGAAAATCGGACAAAATGCGGACAACACCACCACATCAGCTTCTCTTGAAAATGGGCATTCCAATGATTTGTTCGATGGTATTGCAAGCCATGTACAATATCGTAGACAGTGCCTTTGTTTCTAACATGCCAGAAAATGGAGAAGCTGCCCTGAATGCTCTGACGCTGGCATTTCCCATGCAAATGTTGATGATTGCGGTTAGTATTGGCACAGGAGTTGGTGTCAATGCACTGGTATCCAAAAGTCTTGGGCAGGGGGATACAGAAAAAGCCAGTCGAACTGCTGGAAATGGCGGATTTCTTGCCGTTTTGATTTTTCTTCTCTGCGTGTTCTTCGGTATTTTTGGCGTTGCACCTTATATCCACCTGCAAACAAAAGATTTCCTCATTGCAGATATGGGGATTTCTTACTTGCAAATCTGCTGTATGCTCTCGATGGGAATCATTTTCTTTTCCATCTATGAAAAACTGCTGCAAGCCTCTGGAAATCCGATTTTTTCTACCATTGCACAAATCTCTGGAGCGGTCTGCAACATCCTATTAGACCCTATTTTGATTTATGGGTGGTGTGGTTTTCCGGAATTAGGGGTGCGAGGGGCTGCTTATGCAACTGTTCTTGGTCAAATTCTGTCGTTCTTGCTGGCATGGATTTTTCATTGCAAAGTGGACAAACAAATTTCCAACAAGCTGCAATACTGGAAACCAAACAGCACCATCATTCGGGAAATCTATGCAATCGGGCTGCCAGCAATTCTGGCACAAGCATTGATGTCGGTAATGACCTACGGGATGAATCTAATTTTGGGTTCTGTAAATACTGCCTTGGTAACAGCGTACGGATTATACTATAAAATTCAGCAATTCATTCTATTCGCAGCTTTTGGGCTGCGAGATGCTATTACACCTGTTCTCTCCTTTTATCATGGCATGCGAAGCCGTGCCAGAATTCGCTATGGCATTCGTTATGGAATGCTGTATACTTGGGTCATCATGCTTGCAGGTACATTGCTGATTGAAGCTCTTGCCGTTCCATTTTCCAAATTATTTGGTTTATCCGGCGAAACGGAACAGCTTTGCATAGAAGCTATGCGAATCATTTCCATTAGCTTTCTGTTTGCTGGAACAAATATTGCCTTGCAAGGTATTTTTCAAGCATTGGATAGTGGACTGGAATCTCTCATCATCTCTGTATGCCGCCAAATTCTTTTTGTTTTGCCAGTTGCTTGGCTGTTTTCGCTGGCAGCAAAGGAAAACTTCGACCAAAGTTGGCTGATTTGGTTGACCTTTCCAATTGCAGAACTTGTTTCAATGGGAATCGGATTTGGATTTTTGCACCGGATTCAGAAAATAAAAATCGCCAAACTTTGATGAGGATTTCCTTAAAAAGGAAAAAGGACTGCTGCGGAATGATTGCAGCAGTCCTTCTTTTTTGTTTTTTAGTCTTCGTCTGTAATTGGATCGTCCAGCTTTGCACCGCACTTTCCGCAGAATGCAAACTGATATTTTTCATCAAACTGCATGCCGCAGCCTGGGCAAACCCGCTTGCCTTTCATCTGCTGTAATTCCAAACGCATGCTCTGGATTCTCCGCTTTCTGTCATCAATATCCGCACAGAGTTCCTTCAGTTTTGTAAGTTCCTTTTCCTGGCTCTCATAATAGAGTTCGCCAATTTCCTGCATGACCTCCTGAATCCGTTCCCGTTCATATGCAATCTTTTTCCGCAGATTGCTGACCTCAGAAGCGTTCTTAGACATTCCAGAAACGCTGCGGCTCATTTGTTCAAAAATATTTGCCATTGCCATCGACCCCTGTCTTTCGTAGATTTCATGATGTTCCAACTATGAAACGCTCATAAAGTATATATCAATTATACAACTTCTCTCGCCTATTGTCAAGCAATTTTTAGATAGATTTGCTGTTTTTTCTAAAATCCTCAAAAAATAAAAGAACCGTACAGCTTTCGCCATACGGTTCTCTTTTAACGCAACTAAAATTGCGATCGTTACATCAATATAGGAATATGCAATTTATTGAATACAAACGTCTATCTTATTCAGCGATATACGGCAGATTCTGATAACCATCCATGTTCAGAACGAATCTTACCAGAGCTGTGGTATCCTTTTCACCAACATTATCAATATCATCTGCACTCTGGTCGCAGTTTGCGTTCCGATAAGCCTGATCACTCAACTGTACAACACCAGCCAGATACTTGTTCAGCATTACAGCATCCAAGATATCTACAACGCCATCCAGGTTTACGTCACCGATGTTATCTGCATTCGGGTCAACGGTAGTAGTTTCGCCAGCAGTTGTTGTAGTTTTTGCACCTGTAGTAGTTGTTTCAGATTCCGTGGTAGTAGTGGTAGCTTCTGTTGTAGTTGTATCAGCAGCTGTTACAGTAACAGTTACAGTGGTGGACTTGCCATCCTTGTTGGTTACAGTGATGGTAGTCTTACCTTCCTTTACACCAGTGATAGTGCCATCCTTAGAAACGGAAGCGATGCTATCATCGTCAGATTTAAAGTCGCAACCAGTCTGATCAACGGTCAGATCCTTGGTTTCGCCAACTGCAACGGTTACATCAGACGGTGTTACAACCGGAGCATCTGTATCCGGAGTTTTAGAATCTGGAGTCAGATCCGGATATACTTCAGACATAGTACCCAGAGCCATCATGATGTCGCCAGCATGCCAGAATCTGTGCAGTGTGAAGTAATAATTATCGGTGTTACCATCCTGCTGATAGTACTTTTCAGCTTCCTGATACATCGGATCGCTCTTGTAGTTCGAACGAATATCAACGAATGCTACGCCGTCCTGAATCAGGTCGCCGTTCGGCATCTTACCGGTGTAATCGCCCTTAGCCAGAGTCTTGCCCTGACCATTCTGACGCTGGCCATTCGGCAGAACCAGCTTGGTTTCCCACAAACGCGTCAAGTTGGTGTTGTGGTCAGAAACGCCCAGACCAATATCGTCACGATACTTGTTCCATTCTCTGTCGAGGAGTTCCTTAGCCAGATACAGGGACTGTGCTGCACGATCCTTCATATCTGTGCTCTTTGTACCTCTGCTGGACTTATAAGAAGCTTCACCAGTTGCCAGATCACTTGCAGAAATACCACGACCTGCTGCATAGTAAATCAAAGTGTTTGCCAGAGAAGATACGCATCCGAGGTCGCCGTCGCCATAGCCAACGATAGTTGCCTTCAGGTTGGTATTTTCCTGATATGTGCCTGTCCAAGAATTCGGTTCGCCAGACCAGATCAAGCTGGACGGAATCGAGAAGCTTTCACCATCATCGGTAACCGTGCTCAGATCCGGAATTTCAAACTTGGTCTTGCCAGTGCCATCTGTTGCATGGTACTTTTCATAATAATCTTCAAATGTGATGGTTCCGCTTGCCTTACCCAAAATGGAGTTATCCAGGAACCAGCCTGTCCACTTGTCCAGAATGGTTTCCAGAGCAGTGGTCAGATCCATACCGCCAACAGTGATGCCGCTTGCATCGCCCTGTGTCTTAACAACATAGTACAATTCAGCCAGACGCTGAACAGCCCATACCTGGTTACCGATCCAGTGGTTCGAACCTGGGTCAGCATAAACCGGGTGTTCTACATAAACCATCTTGTTGAATTCAGAAGTACCAGATACATTCTTGCTGTGGTCTTCATAACGACCATTTACAGAGTTGGTGCTACCACCAGCGATTACGCCGTCATTAGACAGCAGCCACAGGTAGTATTCCATCTGTGTCTGGAAGGACTTCTTGAAGTCTTCTACAGCACCCTGTGCCTTCATGTTGGAGCTCAGGTTGGTGTCATATGCCAGTGCATAAGCAGCCAGCGGGTTCTGATAGAATTCGTGTGCGTGCGAGCAACCGATCTGCCATGCCCAAGAGCCATCCAGAGCACCGCCCCAAGATGTATACCAGTTCATCAGGTAATACTGACCATTGCTGTTGGATTTATCCCACTTATCGGTTGTACCAATGGTTTTGTAGTACTTATCGAACATGTTGTTTCTGGTTTCGTCACCCATCTTAGCAGCCAGAACATCCAGCTTCTGAGAGCCGCCCCACTTGGAGTCAACGCTCTGATCAGCAACGCCCCATCTGTTTGCAGCGTATACAGCCTGAATTGCACGGTCTTCTGCGTCCGGTGCGTTGGTGTAAGAATACTGCTTAGCAACATTCTGTTCGGTGTTGAAGAAGCCCTTCATACCGCCGTTACGAGTGCTGCCTTCCTGACCGCTCTGAATACCAAACTTCAGTTCTTCTACGCAAGCATGCGGAATGGTTTCCCAGCAGGATTCCTGTTCGCCACGCTGGAATGTGTTGATCATGGTGAAAGAACCGCTTACGTTCTGCTGCTTGTACTGAGAAGAAGTACCAGAACCGAAGCCATACCAGTCATCCACGTCAGCCAGCCAGTGCATCAGGTACAAGCCCTTATCGCTGCCATATGCACTTGTGAAGTACTGGTGAATCGGGTTTACAGCAGTGTTGCCCTCCAGCATGTCGGTCGGATACAGTTCAATCTGTTCCCATTCATCGCTGTAGGTTGCACTCAGCTGCTGCTTCTGCATGATACCAGCCTGTGTATCCGGAACCAAAGTAGATTCCATGGTCTTCCAAGCCTTTGCGGTATCGCCAACGCTTTCGGAAGCGGCATCCTTTTCACCCTTAACGGTGATTTCGCCCTTGTTCGCCTTATTTACGATGTTATCACGCATTGCTGCGGTCCATACCAAGTAGGACAAAGCTTCAGAAGTGGTTTCATGACCGTAGTCCGGAGCTTCGATACAGAGGGTTTCAACCGAGTGGTACGGAACACCCAGACCGCCGCTAACGGTAGAAGTGCTGGACATATAGCCATTCTGAACACCGTTTGTGATTACGTCATCATACAAAGACATGAACCGTGCTGCATAGGTGCTGTCACCGTATGCTTCTGCCTTTGTTCTGGTACCAGCTGCGGAAGCAGCAGTCGGAACAATTGCACTGCATGCCATTGCAGCAGCAAGAATCGCTGCCAGAACAGTTTTGTTCTTCTTAAACTGCATGGAAAAATTTCCCCTTTCAAGAAATAGAATATAAAGTAAAAATGGTTTTGTAGCCGGCATGTGCGTTTCCCAGAACACGCATCCTTTCATCGGTACGGTACCGGTGTGTCCGCTCTGACAAGCAGAAAAAGAACTGCACACAACCGTTACAGTTGTGCATTCACATTTTTTCACAAAATCCACACACAATGCGTCCACTTTTATATTCAAATTATACCCCAAGCCCTTTTGATTGTCAACCCTTATGACAAAAGAAACGGTTTTTTCAGCGTTTTGCCCATAATTAAGGAAACCCGTTTGTATAAATTGACCATACTTTGTTCCTGTTTTTTCAGATTTCTTGGAATTTGCGGAATTTTTTCTGATTTCCGCTGACCTTTCACAAAACGCCCACATAAGGTTGTTATGATACCATTGGCACAGAATTTCCAAAATCCGCACGATTTTCACGGGCACTTTTTCAGGGAATTTATCAGTTTTCCCCGATTTTAATATAATGATTACAATTCGTCCATGACACATACAAGTTTTTTTGCAATAATAAATAGGAGTGCTTTTCGGTATCATTCCGAATATGCGGAAAGGAGATTTTTATGGTTGAAATCAAAAACCTAACCAAATACTACGGGCAAAAAGCCGCTGTGAAAAACATCAGCTTTACCGTAGAAGATCACGAAATCCTCGGCTTTCTAGGGCCGAACGGTGCGGGAAAATCCACCACAATGAATATCATCTGCGGTGTCATCCCGTCCAGCTCCGGCACGGTCACCATCAATGGCTTTGACATTGCAAAAGATCCGATCAAGGCAAAACGCCACATCGGATTCCTGCCGGAAATTCCGCCAGTTTATCCAGATATGAAAGTTAAGGAATATTTGACATTTGTTGCTGGGCTGAAAGGCGTTCCGGGCGTGAAACGCAAGGCTCAAGTTGCAAAGGCAATGGATCGTCTGCGGATTACCGATGTTGCAGGTCGTCTGATTCGCAACCTCTCGAAAGGTTATCGGCAGCGTGTTGGCTTTGCACAGGCACTGCTGGGTGAACCGGATGTTTTGATTTTAGACGAACCGACTGTTGGTCTTGACCCGGAACAGGTCATTGAAGTCCGGAATCTGATTCTGGAATTGAAACAGGATCATACGATTATTTTAAGCTCTCACGTTCTGAGTGAAATCAGTGCTGTCTGTGACCGGGTCGTCATCATCAGCAAGGGCGAGATTCGGGCAGTGGACACCATTGACCACCTCGAAGAACGGGCAGACACCAACCCGATTTTACACCTCAAGGTCAAGGGCGGTTCGCAGGAAGTGGCTGCTACCATGCGGCAGGTGGACGGTGTTCGCAATGTTTCCAATATTTCCCGTTTCAAAACTGGTATCTATACTTATGATGTAGAATTGCAGAGCAGCGACATTCGGAATTCCCTGCTGGCAGCTCTGCTGGTCAAAAAGTTCGATGTGCTGGAAGTAAAAGAACAGAAGAAGAACCTCGAACAGGTATTCGTCAAGTTGGTCAACCAGTCGTCCAGTTCGGAACAGCGTTCTTCCATGCAGGCACTTTTAAAGGAACTGGAAGCAGACGACACCGAACAAGAAGCCCCATCGGAATCCACAGATAAGCAAGATGATTCCGACCATCATCCGCACACGAATCAATAAGGAGGTTCACCCCATCATGTTTTCACTTTATAAAAAGGAATTACAGAGCTATTTCCTTTCACCGGCAGCGTATGCGGTGTTGGCATTCTTCACGCTGACATTCTCGCTGACGATGATTATGGATATTTCTGCTGCATCTTCTCTCTATGAATTCTCATTCACATCTTTGTTCTATACGAACTTGTTTTACCTTGCCATTTTGTTCCCCGTTCTGACGATGCGAAGCTTTTCAGAAGAACGAAAGAACGGAACAGAAGTGCTTCTGCTCTCCAGCCCGATTAGTGTTACCAAAATCGTACTGGCAAAGTTCTTGGCAACTGCTACCATCTTTTTAATTATGCTGGCGGTTTCTCTATTCTACCCGATTGTTACCGCTTTAAACGGTCATGTTATTCTGGCAAATTTAATCTGTACTTATGTGGGATTCTATCTGTTTGGTCTGGTCTGCATTGCACTGGGCATTTTGATTTCTTCTTTCACAGAATCCATCATTCTTTCCATCATCATGAGCGAAGCTGCTATTATCATTTTGCTGCTGATGGACAACATTGGTACTTATTCCTTCTTCTCCAGTATTCCGGTTTTGTCCGACCTGCTGCACTGGCTCTCGAATCAGCAGAAATTTATTACATTCTCAAACGGCTATATGCAGATATCGGATTTGTTCGCTTACTGCACAGAAATTGCAGTGTTCCTGATTCTTACTGTGATTTCTGTAGAAAAAAGACGTTGGAGCCGGAGGTAATGCACGATGGAAGAAAAAAAGTTTCACAATTCTAAAAACAATTCAAAAGAACAGGATGCTCTTATTTCTAAGAACGCTCCTGCGGAAGAACAGGACACTCTCATTTCTAAGAACGCTCCTGCGGAAGAACAGGACGCTCTCATTTCTAAGAATGCTCCTGCGGAAGAACAGGACGCTCTCATTTCTAAAAACGTATATCGCACTTCCAGCAATTCTGCTGTAAAAGAAAGAAAATTCCACAACTTTAAAAACAAAAAGTTTTCTAGTATCGCTTGGATCATGGCGATTCTGGTCATTGTGATTGCAGTCATTTTAAATATGATCGTTTCACAATTGGATTTGGGCTGGGATGTTTCTCCAAATAAACAATACAGCTTGGGCAAAACTACCACTGCTTATCTGGATGAACTCGACCAAAACGGCACAAAAATTGACTTTTATGTGCTCGCAAAGATGGATGACATCAAAGACAGTGTGGATACACTGGCACTCTATCGGGCTTTGAAAGAATATGATGAGCATGACTGCATCAACCTCATTGATATTGACCCGAACAGCGATGAAGCTACCATGGAAAAAATCAATCCAGATAATGCTCTGACGCTGAACACTGGTGATATGGTGCTGGTTTGCGGTGATACCAAAAAGCGAATCCCGGGCAACACCATGTACACGACCAATAGCGATGACAACGGCAACGCTGTTTCTCAGACATTCAACGGCGAAAATATCCTGACGGGTGCAATCAAATCCGTTGTAGATGGCTTCACACCGACTGTTTACTTCCTGACTGGACATGGTGAAAAGTCCGCAGATGACAACTACACACAATTTAAAAAGAACCTGCAAAACTACAACTATGCTGCAAAATCCCTGTTGCTCTCGGATGTAGATGCTGTTCCGAGTGATGCAGCGATGGTTTTGGTGGCTGCTCCAACTTCTGATATTTCAGACAGTGACAAGGAAAAACTGGACGCTTATTTGAACGACGGCGGTAATCTCTCCCTGCTGATGTCCCCGAATGCCGGAACATTCAACTATACCAACTTGGACTTGATTATGGAAGAATTCAGCATTATCATGGACTATGACACTGTAAAGGAAACCGACGCTTCCATGCATGTTTCCGGCGATGACAGCACCATTCAATGTAATCTGGTCGAACTGAGCAGTGACAGTGAAGCAGCTGACCTGACTTCTTCTCTGATAAATCAGGGCTTAGTTCCGTATATGACGAACTCCAGAAGTTTCTACTTTGATACAGACACCACTGGCACACTTACCACCGCAGAACTGCTGACCACCAATGATACCGCAGTTGGTGAACCGAATGGCGGTGCATACGATACGAAAAAAATCACCAACAGCGAATTGATGCTGGCTGGTTATTCCCAGAGCAACACTAAAAACAACGCAAAGTTGGCAGTCTTCGGAAACGCTGATTTCTTGGATGATACCCATTTGCAGGACAGCCGGTACATCGTTGCTGTTTATCTGTATCTGAGTACCATTAGCTGGATGTATGATACCGATGTGGATATGGGCATTGACAGCAAATCCACTGTTTATGATGAAATTTCTCTGCCGGATGCAAATTCTGCTCGTTCGCTGATGATTGTCTTTGCTGCTCTGCCAGTCGCTATCATTATCATTGGTGTTGGCGTTTGGGTAAAACGGCGGAACAGTTAAGCGGAAACGGAGGAAGCGATTATGAAAAAACAAGTGATTGTGATTCTTTCGCTGGTTTTGCTGGTTGCAATTACGTTAGGAGCTTATTTGTTCGTTCGGAACAACAACCAAGAAAAACAAAAAAAAGAATCGGAAGACGCTGCTGCATTGCAGCTGGTGGATTTTAATTCTTCCAACATCAATAAAATTGAGATTCAAACACCGGACGGTGATGATTACACCGCTGTGATTGGAGCAGAAAGCAATGTCTGGGAATTGACAGAAGACACCGATTTCCATATCAATGTTTACTTCTTGAACTCTGTTGCTGGTTCGCTCTGCAATCTGACTGCTACAGAAAATTTAGGCGTTGCAACCGAGGACGTCAAGAAACAATATGAGTTGGACAACCCATATACCATTACCCTTTCCACGGACGATGATTCCCGTACACTGTACACGGGAAAACTCACCGCAACGAAGGAGTACTATTATATAATGTCTGACAAATCTGACGATGTTTTCTTAGTGGATGCCAAGTATGGCGATTACCTCCGCCCAAACAAAAATTCTCTCAAGAGCATTTATGTGCAGACCAATCAGGATTCCCAGATTGACCAGATGAAGTTGATTCACAATGGCGAAACCGTTTTCGACTTAAAGAAAAAAGATGCAACTTCTTGGAAAATGGTCAGCCCGATTGAATCGGATTTTGTCAATGTTCTGAACATCAACAACCTGCAAACTAATATCATGCAGTTGATTATTGATAAGTTCGGCGAAGAACATATTACAGAAGACCAATATGCAGAATATGGATTTGATGACCCTGCTTATACCTTCTATTTCTCGCAGGAGGACGGCACGGAAACTACCATCTATGCAAAGGATTATGACACAGAATCCGCACAGTTTGTAGAATGTCTGCAAAAGGAAACCGGACAGATTTTTTATTGTGCAACAAGCTATATTAGTTTCCTGCTGGCAGAACCAGCGGATTTTCTGAGCGATGTCATTTATGATGCCGATATGGCAGATGTTGCTTCTGTTCAAGTTCATATTGACGGCGAAACCGATTTGAATATGGAACTGGATTCCGAAAACAAACAGTATACTGTCAATGAGATTGATGTCGATGCACTGGGAACAGATGCAGTGGATGCATTGACCACCTTGTATGACAACTTAACTGGACTTACCACTTCCACACTGGACTTGACAGACAATGTCCCAACAGAAGAAGAACCAGAAATCACATTGACTTACAACTTGAAAGACGGTACAACCGAAGTCATTACATTCTTGGCAAAGGATAAAGAATCCTATTATGTTTTGCGAAATGGCGAATATTCCGGATTCCTTGCAAAACGCACCGCCTTTACCTCCAGAAATGGTATCTTAGAGTTCTACCATCGTCTGGAAAAGACAATCGGCATGACTGAATAAGCAGATTGCGTTCAAAATCTTACGAAGCGGCAGATTTCCCTGCCGCTTCTTTCTATTCTTCTGCCGAATTTCTAAAAACAGCGTTCCCATTGCTATTGACAAACGAGGTTTTCTGTATTATAATTAACATGGTGTATTGAGGCAATTTCGCAACTTTCTGCAAAATTGAAACACAATCCCCTATTTTAAAACGATTTCATCAAATTCAGAGGTGTCATTATGGTCTTTCGCAACAAATATACAGGTAAAATCAATTGGATTCCCCTATTGGGTACGATTGCAGGCGGATTATTTCTCATCGTTTTATTGACCGTCATTCTCTCCGAAGTCTTTCGAGGCGACCCCGTACAAAGTACGGCAACCTCCTCCGGCAACGGCAGCATGATTGCACAGCCCATCACAGATATTTCCTATAGTGAAGCCAGTGATGGTTCGATGGTGATTGACAATTATCCTGAATATGCGAAGAATGAAAAGAAACTGACAGAAAACAACATTTACAGCAAATATGCTGTGCTGCTAGATGTCAAAAACAATCAAATCTTGGCTGACCGCAACTGCGAACAGAAAATGTATCCGGCATCTATGACAAAGTTGATGTCCTTGTTGGTTGCAGTTGAAAATATCAAGGATTTCAATGATACTTACACCATAACCTATGAATTGATTGCCCCACTGATTGAACAGGAAGCTGCTCGGGCTGGTTTTGAATCCGGCGAAACCGTTTCCATTACTGACCTCTTATATGGTATGGCTCTGCCGTCCGGTGCAGATGCAACCATGGCAATTGTAGATTATGTTTCTGGCAATGAAGAAACCTTTGTTGCTCTGATGAACCAGAAAGCAAAAGCTCTTGGTATGAATCACACACACTTCACAAATGCTGTTGGTTTGCACGATGAAAATCATTACTCTACTGCATTGGACATTGCCATTTTGATGAAAGCGGCTATGGAAAATCCAACTTGCCGGCAGATTCTCGGCAGTGTTGAATATCGCACCACTTCTACCCAACAGCATCCAAATGGTATGATTTTACTGAGTACCATGTATAAACGGATGTATGGTAACGAAGTAAAAAATATGACCATTATCGGCGGAAAAACGGGCTTTACTGACCAGGCAATGCAGTGCCTCGCAAGCTATGCAACCGCAGTAGATGGGAATGAATATGTTGTTGTAACAGCATATGCTCCAACAGAAATGAACCCTGTTTTTGATAGCTTTGCGATGTATGGGCTGGTCAATGGCGGTTATGAAATGCCAACCCATCTGGAAAAAACAACCTACCCGCCAACAGAAGCAACCACTACAGATTCATCTGATGATTCAGACAGCACAGAAACCGCATCAGATGCAGAAACAGAACTTGATTCCAGCAGCGAAGACCTTTATGGCAATGGCGATACAGAAGCCACTGACCCAGAAGAATCTTCCTCGGAATTCTATGAATAAAAGGAGATGGAAACGTGAAACAGAAAACCAAAAAGCGACCGCAAATTGTCAGCGTTGTGATTGCTCTTGCTTGTTTAATCTGTTTGATTTTAGTCATTGATTTTGTTGTCCGGACGGTTACACGGGCAAATGTGACCTATGTTGTCAGTGAGGGCACTTTCTCAACTGACAACAACAATGGCATTCCAGAGGCAACCGACAAGCCTACCGAAGCAAAAGACGACAAAAAAGGCAATGAAACAGCTACTACCACAAAAAATGATGATCCGAATTATGATACTATTACGCTTTCCGATTCGGATTTGCACAATGGTTCTTTGGTTATGGTCAGCAACACTTGTCCTTACTCTGGAAAAACGGATTTCACCGACTTTTCTACACTTTCTGACACGTCTTTAAAGCCACGTTCTGAATCTTTGACGTTCCAGACAGAAATGCGGAATCCGCTTATCAATCTGTTTGATGCATATCAGGCTTCTCAGGGTACGGTAAACTTGCAGATTCACAGCACCAGCGTGACCAATACCGATTCTGACAGCTTGTATACCAATGTTCTTGCAGAACGCAGCAGCGGTTACACGTTTGATATCGGCTTGATTACCTCCACGGGCGAAGTCGTTGCCTACCTGACAAAGCGGAATGAATGGATGGTTGCAAACTGCTGGTATTACGGCTTTATTCTGCGGTATCCAGACGATAAAACCAGCATCACTGGCGTGGACTATATGCCACATCATTTCCGGTATGTCGGCTTACCGCATTCCCTGATCATGTACGAAAACAACTATTGCTTGGAAGAATATTTGGACTATCTCAAGTCCTATACTATCGATCAGCCACTCACCTATACAACCGATGATGCTTCCTATGAAATTTATTACTATGCTGCAAACTCCAACGGAGAAACAGAAGTGAAAATCCCGAAAAAGGATAGCTACAGTATTTCCGGAAATAATACAGACGGATTTATCATCACCGTACAGAAAAGTGCTGGCGAAATCAGCGGAGAAACTGCTACTGATGCTGCAACGCAGGATGACAATGCAGATGCAGCAACTGGTGACACTACAACAAGTAACGACAGCGAAGCGGCTACAACCGAAGCTGCTGCTGCCAACGAAGAATAAAAAAATAGCTGCTTGTCATTTTTATGACAGCAGCTATTTTTCTGACTTTTCTCAGAAAGGATGTATGTTTATGTGGGATGGTGGCAGACGATACTATGCCCTATTTGAATACGACCAAAAGCAATTTCACTGCCGTGTCATGAAGGCAGTCGTAGACGGCGGTTTTTCTTGTCCAAACTTAGATGGAACAAAGGGAACTGGCGGCTGTATTTTCTGCGATGGCGGAAGCGGCTATTTTACCCATTCTGGCAGCATTGCAGAACAGCTGCAAACCGAACGGACACGCATTCATGCAAAGTTTCCAGCTGCAAAGCTGATTGCCTATTTTCAAGCACACACAAACACCTATGCACCGCTCTCTATCTTAAAAGAACGCTATGAAACTGCCCTGCAACAACCGGATGTCATCGGACTTTCTATCGGAACACGTCCGGACTGCCTGCCGGAGGATGTTTTAGATTATTTAGAGGAACTTTCTCACCGTACCGTTCTAACCGTAGAATTAGGCTTGCAAACCCTTCAGCCAAAAACTGCAACCCTTATCCATCGCTGTTATGAAAATGATGTTTTTCTATCTGCATTTTCCAGCTTAAAAGCCCGTGGGATTCGCACCTGCGTGCATCTCATCAACGGACTGCCGACAGAAACCATCAAACAAATGTTGGACAACGCTCGCCAACTGGGACAGTTGCAGCCAGATGCAGTGAAATTGCAGCTGCTGCACGTCATTCAAGGAACGCCATTGGAAAAGTGGTATCAAGGCGGCAGACTTTCCACGCTCGACCAAGAAACTTATGTTGCCCTCATTGCAGAACAGCTGACTTATTTCCCACCAGAAACCGTCATTGAACGATTAACTGGTGATGGCGATGCACGAACACTGGTTGCTCCGCTCTGGAGCAGAAACAAGCGTGGCGTTTTAAATGCCATTGCTGCCTATCAGAAATCGCATGACCTTGTACAAGGGATGCGATTTTCCGGATAAACGAAAAAGCACCCACAGCGGTAGACCTCCACTTGGGTGCATTTTTTATTTTTTCAGATAAAGGATTGAAAGAACTTTCATTCTTTCGCTGAAGCTTCGATTGGACTCACTCCCAACATCTTATTTTTCAGCTAAATAATCTCTTTTCTTTGCCACTGGACTCACCTTTTTCAAGTAATATCGTTTTCCAGAAATTTTCATACGATTAGTACATGGGAACCACCCTTACATAAAATTTTGATTTTAAGTAATATGGTAACCTTCCATGGGAATCATTCCTTTTCTACGAAATACAAATTAAAAAGCTTTCCCTTCCATTGGACTCACCTTTTTCAATTATTTTGTAAGCTGCCTGCACAAATCGGTTCTTCTTGTCATAAGAATCATCCCTTTGCCTGCAAAATTTCGTTCCGGCATCTATTCTCAAGGCTTTCGCCGTCGATACAAGATCGTCATCATCTTGCATTAGGTTCTCACCTATGCTGCCAATCCGAATTTTCTGTTGGTACAGTCACACTCGTCAAATCACATTCCGTTTTCCAGTCTGCCAACTTTATCATTTCCTTGGCATGCGACCAGTTTTTCTGATCCTAATACCCGATTCTTACAGCGACTGGATCAGGATGCGATCCTGACAGCATATGTACTGTGGTTCTTCACTTGCCATGGGATCTCACCCTCCTCACTGGAAAAATATCTGCATATTAAAAGACCGATTGTCTTAACCCTTAATATGCGTTCCGAAAGTTCATTTGGAACATCCACCAACTTGTGTTTCCGTCTGGGGAACTTCTTTTTGGTTTCTGTTCTTTTTCCCTTTCCTTGATTATATAATACCACAGCTTTTGTGATTTGTCAATAGTTTTCTCCACGATTTTGATAAATTAAGTGTGAAATATGCTTAATAACGTAAAAAATAGATTTTGCTTTCTTTTGTTTCGTGCTTACTTTATTTTTTTCTGTTTCAAGTTGCTGAACTTTGATTTCAAAAGTTCGCATTCATAATTTTACGTGATGATCGTGTGTTTGATTTGTGTTTTTTGCACAAAAAGAAATTCAAATCTGCTTTTTCTCGTCTAAATTCTCAGGATTTGGGGCTTGTTTATTCCATTTGACAGATTTCCCAAACTGGTTTATACTAATCAGTAGGATTCTGATGCTGTTTTCTTCGATTCCATCGCTCCTGCACCCATTGCAGCAGGTCTTCCCGTTCGTTCGGCAACTTGCCACGAATCACCTGCTCCAATGCATCTTGCAGCAGCTTCCCAATGAGAACACCCTTTGGAATCCCCATCGCAAGCAAGTCATTTCCACGAATCGCCAAATCTTTCAGCTGAAAGCATGCCTGCTCTTGCAATAATTCCTGTAAAAGCTGCTGCATCTGCTCCAGTTTTTGCAAGTCCCGCTCTGCATATGCTGGAACTTGTGCCTGTAAATCCGCTTTTCGCAGAGCAAGCAAGCGTTTTGCCTGTACTGCTCCATATTTTCGCAGCATCCGCAGCAAATAAGTGCGTTGCGGTAATAATTGCACCTCATGTGCGGCAATCAATGCAACAATGGCATCGGTTCGCTTTCGATCCATTTTCAGACGCTTGCAAATTTGCTTTGCCAATGCTGCACTTTCTGCCGGATGTCCGTAGAAATGCCCGATTCCGGCTGCATCCCGATGAAAACAAGCTGGTTTTCCAATGTCATGCAGCAATGATGCCCAGCAAAGCACTGTGTCCTGCTGGTCGCTGTAAGATAATGCCAGCAGACTGTGTTCCCATACATCATGTGCATGCCGTGGATGATACTGCTGAAAGCCCTGCAACGGCTGCATCTCTGGAAACAGACGAAACCAAATCGCAGGATATGCTGCCAATGTTGCAGCAGCATACGAAGCCGTGACAATGCGGTCACATTCAGAGAGAATCCGCTCCGCAGACACCCATTTTAAAAAAGGGATTGTCTGTTCCATCGCTGCTGCCGTTTCCGGCTGAATGGTTAGCCCATATACCGCAGCAAACCGGACAGCTCGCAAAATCCGCAGGGCATCTTCTGTAAAGCGTTCTGTTGGAACGCCTACGCATCGCAGCTGCCGTTTCTGCAAGTCTGCTGCTCCATGAAAGGGGTCTATGATTCCGGTTTCCGGATGATATGCCATCGCATTGATGGTAAAATCTCGCCGCTGTAAATCTGTTTGCAGCGAATCGGCAAATTGTACCGCATCTGGATGACGATGGTCATGATAGGTGGTTTCCTTGCGAAATGTAGTAATCTCATATACCGTATGATTCCGCAAAACGCCAATCGTTCCATGCTGACTGCCAATGGTCAGACAGGGTACATCTGAAAAGCAAGCTTGTATTTGCTCCGGCGTTGCAGAAGTGCAGAAATCCCAGTCATGCGGTGTTCGGTGCAGCAGTGCATCCCGCACACATCCGCCGACGGCATACCCTACATAGCCATGTTCCTGCAAACGGTTTAAAATCCAAATGCCGTCTGCCGGAATGGTGATTTGTTCGTTCATTCTTGTTCCTCCATTTATTTCTCATAGAAAGGTTGTTGTTTTATGCATCATCATATCATTGCTCCAGAATCCATTGTCTATCAGCGTCCCGTCCAGTACTACGAAACCGACCGGATGCAGATTGTCCACCACTCCAACTATATCCGTTGGATGGAAGAAATCCGTGTGGCATTCATGGCACAAAAAGGCGTTCCCTATGACCAGATGGAACACAATGGCATTTTAATGCCTGTGCTGGGTGTCACCTGCTCTTATCATATTCCATTCCAGTTCGGGGAAACATTTCAGGCAACCTGTAAAATTACGGAGTACAACGGTGTTCGGCTTGCGTTATCCTACGAAATCTATAAGCCAGGTGAATCTCGCTGCTGCGTAACGGGAACTTCTCAGCACTGCTTCACCAACAACGACCGCAAACCACTGCGGCTGCCCCGTCAGAATCCAGAGTTGCACCAACTGTTCTTATCTCTGCTGGAATCCTGATTGGATTATAGCATGAATTGATTTCTCTTGTCAATTTGAAACCATTCTCTCAAAATCAAAATACGCCCCCTCTTTTCATAGAAAGGACTCTTTATGAAATCACTGAAAAAAGCAACCGGTTGGATTATTGCCGGTGTCGCTGCACTCTTAATCATTGTCGCTGCTACCAGTGCAACCACCATTGTTCCAGCTGGTCATGCCGGCGTTGTCGTAACCATGGGCAGTGTCAGCAATCGTGTACTGGATGAAGGCTTACATTTTAAAGTGCCATTTGTCCAGCAGATTGTAATGATGAACAACAAGATTCAAAAGACAGAAGTCGCCTCCAACAGCGTTTCTAAGGATTTGCAGACAATTTCCAGCTCCGTTGCCATCAACTTCCACATCACAAAAGATGCTTCTGCTACCATCTATCAAACCATCGGCGAACAGTATTCCGATACCGTCTTGCAGCCTGCCATTCAAGAAGCGGTCAAGGCAGTTACTGCACAATACACCGCAGAAGAATTGATTACCAAGCGTTCTGCTGTTGGGGACGAAATCGGGCAGACACTCTCGGAAAAAGTTTCCGACTATGGCATTTTAATCGACAAGTTCAATATTGTTGACTTTGATTTCTCCGAGGAATTTAACGCTGCCATCGAACAAAAACAAGTTGCCGAACAAAACAAACTTCGGGCAGAAACCGAAAAAGAACAGCAGATTATTGAAGCAGAGGCAGCCGCAAAACAGAAAACCATTGCAGCGGATGCCGATGCAGAGGCAACCTTGAAAAAGGCAGAAGCAGAAGCCGCTGCCAACGAAAAAATCAATGCCTCTTTGAATGACAAGGTGCTGCGGTATCAGCAGATTCAGAAATGGGACGGCAAGTACCCGAATGTTGTTTCGGACTCCGCCTCTGTTCTGATGAATCTGCCGTCTGATGATACGGATTCCAATTTCACTGAAACCCCAACCAATCCATAACCATTCTCTCTTAGGAGGGCTTTCACGCTATGCAACATTATACTTTTCCCTATACAGAAGCGTTTCACTGCACTGCTGGCGATTGTCCAGACAGCTGCTGTAAAGGCTGGGAAATTGTCATCGACCCCAAAACACTCCAAACCTATCAGCAGACCTGCTCCCCCATCGGAGAAACCATCCGTTCAACGCTTACAAAAAATGAAGACGATGAGTGGATGTTTCAAAATCGGGAAGATGGAAACTGTCCGTTCTGGAACGCAGAAAAACTCTGTGACTTACAAATACAAGCTGGAGAACGCCTGCTCTGTGATACCTGCCGACAGTTTCCACGCATTCCGCAGGATTATACGCTTTTTACAGAGCATGTGCTCTCGCTTGCCTGTCCAGAGGCTGCTCGTCTGGTCTTGACACAAACAGAACCGTTCCAAGCAATTCCGATCACACAGAGTGAACCGTCCGAACCCATCAACGAAGCGGAACTCCCTTATTCCTTGAACTGGATGAACTGCCTGCTTGAAACTCGTGCCGTTCTACTGCAATTGTTTCAGGAAACAAGCATTCCGCTTGCAGAGGCTCTCTGCTACGGATTGCACTATGTACAGCAGTTTCAAGATTGGATTGAAGAAAAGACAGACGATTTTCCAGAATTACAGCCCATCCCCAGCAAGCCTGTATTTCTTCATCACGAATCCGTTCAACATTTATATGATACCCTCGAATGGATGACTCCGGAATGGGCAGACTGGATGCAGCAAATCCAACAACATCCGGTTACCGATGCAGATTTACAGGCATTTATAAAAATCGCTGAACCATGGATTCCAGCATTCCGGAACTTCTGTTCCTATTATCTCTATCTATATTGGCTGCAAGCGTTGAACACCGGAAACGCTTTGATACAGTATCAAAAGTTGCTCGCTGCCCTTCACGAAATTGCCATCATTTCTGCTTGGAAGCTGCGGGAAACGCATACTTACACGCTGACAGATTGCATGATAATTGTGCAACGCTACGCAAAGGAAGTCATGCACGATGCCGAAAATATTGAAAAAATAGAAGATATTCTGTATAATTTAGGAAGTTTATAAAAGAAAAATTAACAATGAAAACGATTCCATACAGAATTTTTTTTGCTCCGATTCTTTACAGATTTATGGGTTTCATGTTATAATAAGGTGAGTGCAAATTACGATTTTAAGACATCATAAAAAAACTGGTGCTACACCAAAAAGAACGGAGGATGAACGTGACCATCAACACCATCGCAAAAATGGCAGGCGTTTCCCCTGCCACTGTTTCACGTTATTTAAATCAGGGGTATGTCAGCGAAGAAAAAAAAGAACGCATTCGGAATGTCATTGAACAGACCGGTTATTCCCCTAGCCCTTCTGCACAGATGCTCCGCACCGGAAAAAATCATCTGGTCGGTGTCATCGTTCCCCGTATCAACTCAGAACCTGTTGCAGAAATGGTGGAAGGCATTACTCGCATCATGGCACAGGCTGGCTATCAAATCCTGCTCGCCAACACCAGCAACCAAGTGGAAAAGGAACTGGAATTTCTAAAGATTTTCCGCACCAACAATGTGGACGGTGTCATCTTTATGGGCACACTGATGTCCAAACGCCATCTTACGGTGATGCGTTCCTATCAAAAGCCGATTGTTCTGCTGGCTCAGCAGGAAGAAATTATACCTAGCGTTTATTTTGATGACTATCAATCTGCCTATCTGGCAACAGAAATTCTGCTGAAACGAGATTGCCGAGAAATTGCCTACATCGGCGTTACCTTGAAAGATCGTGCAGTCGGTCGAAATCGCCGCATTGGCTTTACCGATGCCCTCGCTCAATATCAGATTCAGCCAGATGAACGGAGAATGGTCGAAACACAATTTGACATGGAAGACGGCTATGAAGCAGCTCGGATTCTGATGGAACGAAATGTGCCATTTGACGGCATTTTCTGTGCAACGGCAGAACTGGCATTCGGTGCGATGAGTTATCTGCGACAGCAAAATGTTCTCGTTCCGGAACAAGTCAAGGTGTCTGCGGTCGGCAATAACCGCCTTGCAACCCTGTATGACCCGCCGCTGACAACGGTTTCCCTCTCTCATCGCACAGGCGGTTCGGAAGCAGCTGCCATGCTGTTGGATCTGATTCAGGAACAGGAAATTCCCCGCCGCAGTGAAAAAATGATTTGCTGTCTGCACGAACGCAAAAGCACTCTCGGATGAAAGATTTTTCATATTTTTTGTAGAACCGAAATAAAAATCATTTTTCACCTTTGTGAAAAATCCATCTATCTTTTGTCGCTGGAATATGGTATAATAACATCATGACGAAAACGATTTCACACTCTTTTTGTGCGAAAATTCACCCATTCTGACTTCATAAAAAGGAGCGTTGATTCAGATGTATGATGTGACTGCAATCGGGGAAGCCCTGATTGACTTTATTCCAGCACAGCGGGACTGTGCCTTAAAAGAAGTAGAATCTTTCACCCGTGTTTGCGGCGGAGCACCAACCAATGTTGCTGCTGTTGTTGCAAAATTACAGGGAAATGCTCGCCTGCTGACGCAGGTCGGCAACGACGCGTTCGGCGACTATATTGTCGATACGATTCAAGCTTGCGGCGTTAAAACGGATGGCGTTTGCCGGACGGATGCCGCAAATACTGCCCTCGCTTTTGTTTCCTTAAAAGCAGATGGCAACCGGGATTTTTCCTTCTATCGGAAACCCAGTGCAGACTTGCTTTTACAGCCGGAACAGATTCAGCCGATTTGGCTGGAGGAAACCGGTATCCTGCACTTCTGCTCGGTTTCTCTGGTCGAATCCCCGATGAAAGAAACCCATAAAGCCGTTTTAAAACTGGCAAAGAAAAACCATGCCATCATCAGTTTTGACCCGAATATCCGCCTGCCGCTCTGGTCTTCTGCGGAAGCTTGTCAGGAAACCGTTCGGGAATTTCTCCCCGATGCGGATTTAGTAAAACTCTCTGATGAAGAATGCTTCTTCGTCACGGGCAAGCACTCTATTTTAGATGCAGCAGACTGGCTATTTGAACAGGGCTGCAAAATGGTACTCTATTCCATGGGAAAAGAAGGTGCTATGATTTTAACACCGCATTTTTCCAGCCATGTAGAGAACCCGGAAGTTCGGGTAAAAGATACCACTGGGGCTGGCGATGCTATCATTGGTGCATATCTGTACTGTCTGGCAAAAAATCATATCACCGTTTCTCAGCTGGCAACCTGCTCGCCGGAACAGGTGCAGGAATGGCTGACCTTTGCCGTTTATTATGCAAATTACAGCATTACAAAAAGCGGTGCAATTGCATCCTATCCGGACTATACCACATTCGTGAAATGGATGCAGGAAAAGAGAAAGAAAGCTCATTGAATCTCACTTTTTTGAAAAAAATTCCTTGGTTAAAGATTTTAAAAATGACAGTCGGTGCAGTTCTGGCAATGGAGCTCGCCGGACTGCTGCATTTAGAATATGCTGCTTCTGCCGGAGTCATTGCGTTTCTGACCATTCAGGACACCCGACAGGAAACGAGCAGCAGTGCCCTACGAAGAGGCATTGCCTTTTGTATCATGACACTGCTCTGCCTGCCCATCTTCTCTCTTTTGGGAAATCAACCGTGGGCATTCGGCATATTCTTTCCCCTATTTCTATTGATTTGTTTTACCTGCCACATGGAAGATTCCATCGCCGTCAATACCGTCTTGGCAACGCATTACATGGCAGCTGGCGGCGTATCGCTACCCATGCTAAAAAATGAATGCGGTTTGCTGCTGGTTGGCGTTGGTCTGGGCATTCTGCTCAACAGCTTTATGCCGAACAACTTACGGCGGATTCAAGCCAAACAATCCGAACTCGATACCGAATTGCAGCAGATTCTGCATCGCATGGCAATTCATGTTCTAAAGACGGAACATCCAGATTATGATGGTAGCTGCTTCCATCGCACGGATCAATTATTGACCGAGATGGAACAGGAAACCGTCCGGTTTATGCGAAATCATTATCTCGAACAAGACCTCTATTTCATGCAGTATCTGATGATGCGGCGAGAACAATGTGAGATTCTGCGGATGATTTACCGGCAAATCTGCAAATTGACTCTGATTCCCACGCAGGCAAAACCGCTCTCTGATTATCTACAGACCATCAGCGACCAGTATCATGAAACAAATGATGCAGTTGCTCTGTTGGAGAAATTGGATGCTCTGCATCGGTTCTATCAGGAACAGCCGCTGCCGGAAACAAGAGAACAGTTTGAAAATCGTGCGATTCTATACGCTATTTTATCAGATTTGCGTTCTTTGCTGCAAATCAAGCAGCAGTTCTCTGCGTCATTACCGAAAAAAGGACGAGGTTCTTCGTCTTTTTATAGAAAACAGAATTTCAAAACAAATTAAAACTCATTGGAAAGGATGAATTTTTATGCGTATTTTAGTATTCGGCGGTGCTGGTTACATCGGCTCTCATACCGCACTCGAACTGATTCGTGCTGGCGAAGAAGTTGTTGTTGCTGACAACCTGCAAACCGGTTTCCGGGCTGCCATTCCGGAAGGTGCAACCTTCTATCAGGGCGACATCCGTGACCGTGCATTCCTCGATGACCTGTTCACCAAGGAAAAGATTGATGCTGTGATCCACTTCGCTGCTTGCTCTCTGGTTGGCGAAAGCGTCAACCTGCCGCTGAAGTATTATGACAACAACCTCTGTGGCACAAAGGTACTGCTGGAAGCAATGGTGGCTCACGATGTCAAGAAAATTGTTTTCTCCTCTACCGCTGCTACTTACGGCGAACCGGAAAATATTCCGATTCTGGAAACCGACCGCACCTGTCCGACCAACCCATATGGCGAAACCAAGCTGGCAATGGAAAAGATGTTCTATTGGACTGCAAAGGCACATGGTCTGCGGTATGTTTCTCTCCGGTATTTCAACGCTTGCGGTGCAGATAAGACTGGCACAATCGGTGAAGCACACAATCCGGAAAGCCACCTGATTCCGCTGATTCTGCAAGTTCCAAACGGCAAGCGGGAAGCAATTTCCATCTTTGGTACAGACTATGACACACCAGATGGCACTTGCATTCGGGACTACATCCATGTCACCGACTTGGCACAGGCTCATATTCTAGCGGTTCGTTATCTCCAGAATGGCGGCGAAAGCAACATCTTTAATCTGGGTAACGGCATCGGCTATTCTGTTCGGGAAGTTATCGAAACTGCAAGAGCCGTCACCGGTCATCCGATTCCGGCAATTGAATCCCCGAGAAGAGCTGGCGACCCGGCAAGACTGGTCGCATCCAGCCAGAAGGCAAGAGAAGTTCTGGGTTGGGATCCGCAGCACGCAAGTCTGGAAGAAATCATTGGCGATGCTTGGAGATGGCACAAGAATCATCCGAACGGCTACGCTGAAGCATAAGGGACTACTTTTGGATTCATTTTCCATTCACTTGTATTTTATCTATTTTTTACAAATTTTGTCATCTATTACAAACTGCACGAAGAAATTCGTGCAGTTTTTGTTTAAAAAGTCAAAACTTTGTGGAATATTTGAAAACTTAACACTTATTTTACGTGGATGTTACAAAGCAATCCGCTTTTTCTCCTATAATGAAAGAGATAGCATAAAATCGCTTTTTTTGAAAAAATAAGCGAAATATTGAAAATAGGATGTGCTTGCGGATGGATATTTTTTCTTTTCTCACCCTGTTTGGCGGTCTGGCATTCTTTTTGTATGGCATGAACGTCATGTCCTCCGGTTTGGAAAAGCTGGCGGGCGGTAAACTCGAAGTGATCCTGCAAAAAATCACTTCAAACAAATGGAAAAGTCTGCTGTTCGGGATCGGCATTACTGCCGCCGTGCAGTCTTCCTCAGCGGTTACGGTCATGTTGGTTGGTTTGGTCAACTCCGGCATTATGCAGCTTGGACAAACCATTGGCATTCTCATGGGCTCTAACATTGGTACAACCTTAACTGTCTGGCTGCTGGCACTGTCTGGCATCAGTGGGGAAAGTGTTTTCCTGAAACTCATTAAACCGGAATCATTCTCCCCTGTGTTGGCTCTCATTGGTATCATTATGATTATGACTGCCAAGCACAACAAAACCAAAGATATTGGTCGTATCTTAGTTGGATTCTCTGTTCTGTTTACAGGCATGATGATGATGGGCGAATCGGTTGAACCGCTGAAAGATTCTCCGTCATTCTCCCACATTTTAACTGCATTCAATAATCCATTGGTCGGCGTGTTGGCTGGTGCAGTAATTACTGCTGTCATTCAAAGTTCCGCTGCTTCCATCGGGATTTTGCAGTCCCTCTCGATTACAGGTCATATCACCTATGGCATGGCAATCCCGATTATTATGGGACAGAATATCGGTACTTGTGTCACTGCTTTGATTTCCAGCATTGGCGTTAACCGCAGTGCGAGAAGAGTTGCTGTGATTCACATCGCATTCAACTGCATCGGCACGATTATTTTGCTGCCAATTCTGTATCTGGTGAATGCGTTTGTAGACTTCGCCTTTATGGACTGGACCATCAGCTATGCTGGCATTGCTCTGGTACACACCATTTTCAATATGGTTGTTACCTTCCTGCTGCTGCCGTTCTCGAAGCTACTGGAAAAGCTTGCATATCTGGTTATCAAACAGCTGCCGGAAGAAACCCAGAAGGAACAGCTGATCTTGCCGGGAGAAATCCTGCTGAATACGCCAGCCGTTGCCATTGAAGCTTGCCGTACCTCTGTCAATGATATGGCACGACTTGCAGAAGATACCATTCTGAAAGCTCTCAGCCTGCATGACAACTATTCAGAATCCGTTGCACATGCTGTTTCCAAACAAGAAAAACTGTTAGACCAGTATGAGGACAAGCTGAACGCCTATATTGTCCGTATTTCCAAACATAGTATTGCCTCTTCGGATAATCGCACGGTTTCCAAGATGCTGCATGGAATTGGGAACTTCGAGCGAATCGGTGACCATGCTTTGAATGTCGCACAGTCTGCACAGGAAATGCATGACAAGCAAATTTCATTTTCTACCGAAGCAAAGTCAGAATTACAGACAATGCGAGCAGCTCTGACGGAAACGGTTCATCTGGCATTTGATGCGTTCTGCAAAGATGATTTGAATTTGGCTCATCAGGTCGAACCAATGGAAGAAGTCATTGATACATTCAATATGAGAATGAAAAAGAAACACATCGAACGGCTGCAAAAAGCTGCTTGCACTGTGGAACTGGGTTATATTTTCCAAGACCTCCTCACAAACTTTGAACGAATTTCCGACCACTGCTCCAACATTGCAGGATGTCTGATTGAAATTGAAGAAAATCGGGATATGCATGAATATCTACATGAACTGAAGAAGTCAGATGAAACATTCCAAGAACAGTATCATGCAAATCTGGAACGATATATGATGCAACTGCAACAATTTTTGGAACAAAATCAGCAAACCGCAGAACCTGTAAAAAGCAAATAATTTCCCTTTTTTCAAGAAAATAGCACTTTGGCGGAATCTTTTCAGATTCCGCCATTTTTGTATAAAAAGAACAGTTCTTTATAAATAAAGTGTACGATTCTTTCGTAAAAAGTACAGTGGAATTGTAAAACTTCTCGGAGGGGATTGACTTTTTTGTCGAATGGGCGTATACTAAAAATAGAGGAAAACTCAAAAAACAAGTAAAAAACCGCCGTATTTTCGACGGAAATGATAGAAAGGGATGGATCATATGTATACTAAGAAAAAGGGGCTGGCTGCTCTCTTAGCAGCTGTAACTGGACTTTCTTCACTGGCAGTCGGCACAGTTTCCGCTGCACCGGTGGCTGCTGGAGATACCGAGGCAGTCAAAATTCTGTCGTTGGGCGATTCCATCACAGACGGTTATTGGACTTCCGGTGCTTATCGAAAGTATATGTACCACGATTTGGAACAGATGGGCTACAACATTGATATGGTAGGCCCGAAGGGAAGCAATTCCAACACATTTACTTACAACGGACAGACTGTTTCCTATGACGATAACAACGCTGGATATAGCGGTTATGCTATTCAGGAAATGACAACCAAGGAACACCGTTCCGGCATTCTGGAAACCATTCAGGGGACTTGGTATAACGGTCAAAATATGATCGCTGCTTATCAGCCGGATATTGTCCTGCTGCAAATCGGCACAAATGATATTCTGAGCAACTACAATGACGGTATTACCGACCGTCTGGAAAATCTGGTCAATGTTATTTTGCAGGATTTGGATGCCGACAGCACCGTTTTCGTTTCCACCATTCCAGACATTGATGCATACACCCGTGCAGACTGGCTTGGTTCTTATGGCATCAACGCTTGGGGCAGCACGCAGGAAGAAAAAGACCAGCTGATGGAAACTGTTACTGGCTGCATTGATACCTACAATACTTCTATTTATAACCTTGTTCTCAAGATGCAGAGCGAAGGTAAAAATGTTCAGTTTGCTGACATCAATAGTGTTGTAGATTACCAAACCGACTTACATGATGGTGTACATCCGAATGAAGCCGGTTATGAAAATATGGGCAACTACTGGGCTGGACTGTTGAATGACTTCTTCCAGGACAATGGCACTAATCCGAAGCCAGTTACAACCACGACCACAACACAGCCAGCAGTTACGACAACGACCACCACAACCACAACAAAGGCTACTACAAAGCCCATCACAACCACTTCTACTGCTAAAACTACGACCACAACCAAAGCAACGACCACAACAACAGCTGCAACTGTTCCGGCTGGTGCAACTGCAATTCACCTCACTGACGTAAAGAAGGGCGAAAGCTACAGTCTGGCAAATTATCCGGATGCAACTGCAATTTCGTTCACTCTCTCTGGAAATCTTCAGTACCTCGGCGGTGCGTTCGTTCTTGGCAACTGGACAAAAAATCAGCCATATAATGAAAGCAACTTGAATGGCAATACTTTGACATTCCCGATTGATATGACCGATATTGAGCAAAAGACTTTCACATTCTTTAGATGGAACGACGGCGATGATGTACAGCTTGAAGATGTAACCTTGTATTGCGGCACTGCTCCGGCAACCACTACAAAAGTTACCACCACAACCGCAAAACCGACTACCACAACTACCACTACCACTACGACTGCAAAGCCGACTACCACAACTACCACTACCACTACAACCGCAAAGCCGACCACAACAACCACCACTACTACTACAACCGCAAAACCGACCACAACAACCACCACTACTACCACCACAACTGCAAAGCCGACTACCACAACAACCACTACCACCACGACTGCAAAGCCGACCACAACTACCACCACTACCACTACAACCGCAAAGCCGACCACAACAACGACGACTACTACTACCACAACTGCGAAACCGGTGACAACTACAAAGGCTACTACCACGACTGCAAAGGTTACTACTACAACAGCTTCCCATGCAAAGAAAGTGGTTCTGACCGATGTCAAGTATGGCAGTGCTTATTCACTGGCAGATTATCACCCGTCTGACATTAAGGAAATCGTTTTGCAGCTGGATGGTGAAGTTGGATATGGATTCGGCGGAAAGCTGGTTCTCGGCGGCTGGGCTGTTCAAATGGATTACGGCGTTGCTGACATGAAGGACGACAAGACCATTACCTTCAAGATTACCAATCCGCAGGATGTTATGACGGTTTACGGTTATTGGGGTAACATGAAGCTCAAGAGCGTTACTTTGGTTTACTAATTTTCTATTAAGCTAATTTCATTGTTTGTCAATGTCAAGGGGCTGTTGCAAATTTTGCAGCAGCCCCGCTTTTTTATCAAATAATTTCCTCCGACTCTGCATAGAATAACAGAAAAAAGGAGGAACGATAACCATGAAAAAGGGTGCATGGATTGATTTTTCCCTGTGGCTGGCAGCCACAGAACTGGTCGGGATTCTCTCCGGCTGGCTCGCCGGAGATATTCGGGCAGTCTATCAGAATTTGCATCAGCCGCCATTCTCGCCACCTGGATGGGTCTTTCCTGTGATGTGGGGCATTCTCTATGCCATGATGGCAATTTCCGCATACTTGATTCAACACGCTGACAGCACGCCTTGGAAAAAACGTAGAACGGCATTGCTGCTCTATGCTGCACAACTTGCCATCAACTTTTCGTGGAGCATCGTCTTTTTCCGGTTTCAAAAATTCGGTGCTGCTATTGGTGTCATCGGTCTGTTGATTCTGCTGGTGATTGCAATGATTGTGATTTTCAGAAAAATTCGTCCCGCTGCGGCTGGCTGGAACATTCCCTATCTGCTCTGGCTGCTCTTCGCCGCTTATTTGAATATCGGCACATTTCTTTTGAATCCATAATGGCAAAGAACAGAACTGCTTTTTTGCGGTTCTGTTTTTCCTGCATTATTTTTTTAAGAATTACAGTTCTAATTCCATGGTTTTTTATGTTGCTTCCATCAAATTTGTGATTTTATCGAATCAGTTCTTAAAAATACAAAAAATGTGATTTTTTTCAAAAAATCGGTTGACAAATCCGGAAAGACGTGCTATAATAATATACGTTGTGAGACACAAAAACAACAAAAACGAAATACCTTGCGGGTGTAGTTCAATGGTAGAATTCCAGCCTTCCAAGCTGGTTACGTGGGTTCGATTCCCATCACCCGCTCCAATTTTTCAAAATGCGCCTTTAACTCAGCTGGATAGAGTAACTGCCTTCTAAGCAGTAAGCCACTGGTTCGAATCCAGTAAGGCGCGCCATACATGGTGGGTGTAGCTTAGCTGGTTAAAGCGTCGGATTGTGGTCCCGAAGATCGTGGGTTCGAATCCCATCTCCCACCCCATATTTACCATGGTCATCATGGTGCAAAAAAGTCCGTTTCAAACGGGCTTTTTTTGTTTTTCTGATTCTTTTTCTTTTCGACAAGAATCGACAAAATTCGACAAAAAGCAGAATTGACGATACGCCAAAAGTCCTTTATAATAAAATTGTTCACATTGTAAATTTCCGATAGCGATGTGAATAATTCCAACCAAAATTGCAGGTGCTCCTCTGGTTTTTTTATTCTTCCACCAGTGGAGCACTTGCGTTTTTCCGGAAAGTTTCGTTCTTTTTTTCCGCTCCCCTACATAAGATATAACAATTTCTACAATCCCAGTGGGAAATCCTGCACGTTTCCCACGCTGTGCGGATAATTTTGGAGGGAGCAGCTATGAAACAACAGACAAGGGAACGTGCCATTATTCTCGGCGAATATATTCTGGAACAACAAGCCACCGTTCGTGCAGCTGCGGAATGGTTCGGCATTTCTAAGAGCACGGTTCATAAAGATGTCAGCGAACGTCTTTCCGATTTAGACCCCCACCTCTATGCAGGGGTAAAGATGATTTTAGAAAAAAATAAGCAGGAACGCCATATTCGTGGCGGACTTGCAACCAGAAAAAAATATGCTCTGCTGGCACAGCAGAGAGAACAGCAAAAACACGCACACTTCTGCCATCCGGCAGCAGAAATGCCTGTACGCAGGGATTCCTACATACAGGCATAACTACAAGGAAACGGTAGCAGGTCTGTGCACATCTGCACCGTTTCTCTGTCTGCCGGTTCAGAGCTATGACAGACAGAATCTATGACAAAGCGGTAGTTCCCTCCTCGGAGAACTGCCGCTTTTCGATTGCATTTCTGCCATCACAGTTCCCCGACCTCTGCGGTGCGTACCGCTATTGCTATATTGTATGCAAAAACGGCAGAAATGTAACAAGGTAAATTCTGCTAATCAATCGCAGCTTATTCCCCAAAATACTTGACAATCCGGAAATCAATGATACCACTATAAGGGTCATAGAAAATATCTCGGTTTTCATTTCGATAAACCAGATACGTTTTCTTATAATACACCGGAATGAAGCTGTATTCGGAAAGCAGTTGATGTTCCATCTGCATACAAAGGTCGGTCAGTTGTGCAGCATTGTTACAAGTTGTGGTCTGCTGTATCATTGCATCAAAAGATTCGTTCTGATAGAATGGGTTCTGGTCGGAACAAAACGCAGACAGCACAGATGCTGGATTATTCTCTGAACCGGTAACGCCATAGAGTGCAATGCCATAATTCCCCGATTCCAGTCGGTCTTGATATTCCGAAGCGGTTACCTCTTCAATGCCAATGTAAAATTCAAATGTCTTTTGCCAGTTCTGAAGAATTTCATGCAGGTAAGAACAATCCATCAGTTCCGGACAAACAAGAATTTGGTCAGACGGCAGAGAATCCATTTTCAGTTCCTGTAAACCCTTTTCAAAGTCCTGCTTAGCAGTTTCGTTCTGATAGGTTGTAGACGGCTCAGGGACGTTATCTCGATACCGTACAGCGTCTACACGGGTATCAGGCGGAACAATGCCGGAAGCCCCTGTCAAGTCCCCGTCAGAGTCTGCACCGATGTTGGAGCGGTCAATACTCTCTGAGAGTGCCTTGCGGATATTTGTATTGGCATAGGCTGTATTCGTCGGATTGAACACCAAGCCCAATGTCACTGAGGAATAGGCGTTCACTGTATAGACATCCGGCTGTGCAAGCTCTTGTTTCGGATAAATCGAAGTCGTTAAAATATCCGACTGTTCGGAATCAAACGCTTCTTCTGCTTGTGCCTGCTTTTTCCGAATCAAAAATGTTAAGTCAGAGGGGTAGATTTTCCGGTCTGCTTCTTTGGAATCGTTTGCAGAGTTACACTGCATATAGATTACATTATCGCTTCCATAGGGGTCATAAAACCACTTCCGCAGATAAAAAGAACCGTTGGAAATCACAGAAGTTTCGTCCAGTCCATACCGTCCCTTTGTCTGCTGAAAAAAGGTTTCGTTGCAGGGCAAGGCGGCAGTCGTTGCCAGCAGTTCCGGAAAGCGGCTGTTTGGCTCTGCAAGCTGGAAAATTAACGTCTGGTCATCCTGTGCAGTTACGCCAATCTGCGTGGCATCTACTGTCCCCTGCATGATTTCAGTGGCATTCAGCAGGCAGGAGAATGTTTCTCGATAGGGAGAACGGGTTTCTGCTAAAAACATTCGCTGAAATGCATAGACAAAGTCCTGTGCGGTAACTTTCCACGTTTCGCCGTCATCAATCTGTTCATTTTGATTCTCATCAAAATACCAATAACAATCATCTCGCAAATGAAATGTATATAGCAATCCATCATCCTGCATGGTATAGCTATCTGCAACGCCGTTCGACAGCGTTCCATCTGGATTTTCTTCCAGCAGTCCTTGCATCATATTCCGCAAAATCAACTTTGAAGAGGCATCCGTCGCCAGCAATGGATCTAAATTCTCTGGATTTCCTAAAAGTGTATAAGTAAATAAGTAGCCAGAGCCATCCGATTCTTCTTTCTGAAATGGCGATGTACAACCACTGAGCAGAACGACTGGCAAACACAAACACAGGCATTTTTTTAGCAAATGATTCATCAGAAATTGTCCTTCCCTGAACTCTCGTTTTCTTTTATTATAACACGCCGCCCTGCAACTTGCAATCCTTTTCCGGACAAAATGCGTTATTCGTATTCATAAGCTCCCTTTGCATAAAAATAAAAAATTTTCTCTGCGAACTGCGACCCAAATTTGATTTGCAGATGTTTCGCAACATCATTTCCAACCAAAACCATTCCATAAGGAATCAGATCGTTTTCTATCATGTGATTTGTGAGAAATGCTTGCATTCTGCTTGCAACACCCTGCCGTCTTGCCTGTGGGGCAACATATTCAAAGCCCAAAGAACCATCCTTATGAATCCCGGCATATCCTTTTTTATCGTGTTCCGCTTCCAATACCCACATTTGTTTCTGTGCAATTCGATTTCATAATTGTTGGTGTCCAGAGCGGTGATAGGTGCTTTCGATATACGGCAAATCTTCCATTGTTGCAAGCCGGATTCCACTTTCGTCAAAATGTTTTGTTTCTGGTATCATAGCAATCCAGAAATCTTCATGGTAAGAAAAGACATCAAACTGTTGCAGAATATCCGATACTTGCTCGATGTTGGTGTAAACAGCAATATATTTCTCGTCCTGAATCCAACGCATCCATAAATTGTAACATTCTTGCTCCGTCCAATTTTCCGGCAAACATCCCATGATAGAAAGCCATGGCTGATAGGTCATATCTTCTGCAATATAGAAATCATCGTCTGCATACAGGATATTGAGTCAGCCGTTGATGGCTGCATCATAATCTCGTATATAGGCAGAGATGCCTTCCCGTTCAATCAATGTATCCAGCGGCTTTATATTCGTTGATTTTATTTTCATTGATTCTTTCCTCTTGAATTTTTTCATGCCAACTTCATATATAAAAGCGGATATGGATTCCCCTATTCATCGTGGTCTGTTCTCTGATACGTTACAAAGCCTAGATGCTCATAAACAACCGCCTGCGGATTCTGTTCATTGACCGTTACCATTTGGATTCCGTACTACTGTATCCCGTATTGCACCAACTGCTTTCCAATTCCCTTTCCTCTTTCGGTTGGAGAGAGAAATAACATCTCTAACCGGTTCTGTTCCGTTCCCATAAAACCAATCGGTTCATTCGATGCATTTATCGCAATAATGAGATGGCTCACGCTCTGCAATGCCTGTGGAACATAGCTTTTTATCTGCTTCACCTCTGCATCCGAAAGAAAATGATGCGTTGCCCGAACAGATGCTTCCCAGATCATCAGTAGGCGTTCTAATTGCTGTGGGGGTCTTTCCTGCAATTCATAGATGTTCATTTGATTGTACCTCATTTCTAAACTCTAAACGAAAAACAAAAGGGACTACCGCTTTTCAGCGGCAGCCCCCTGTTTTTTGTTTGTTTGCTGTTGGAAGCGAAACGAATCTTACTTCATTTCACCCGGCAACTGCTGTACATAACCTACCAGATACTGCATCAATGCATTCAGGTCATGTTCATCCAGAACCTGATCCACATTACCGCAGTCTGCATTCAAGAATGCCTGTTCATCCAGTGTTACCTTACCAGCGATCGCCTTGTTCAGAAGAACAACGTCTATGATGGTAACCTGACCGTTCACGTTTACGTCACCATACAGCGGAACCAGCGGCTTCTTGGTAGTAGTTGTAGTGGTTGTAGTAGCCTTTGCAGTCGTGGTAGTTGTAGCTGCTGTAGTTGGCTTTGCAGTGGTAGTTGTAGCCTTTGTTGTTGTGGTAGTAGCCTTTGCAGTCGTCGTTGTAGTAGTGGTTGTAGTGGTTGGCTTTGCAGTGGTTGTGGTTGTCGTAGTAGTGGTGGTTGTCGTGGTCGGCTTTGCAGTGGTTGTCGTGGTAGCAGTTGTTGTAGTGGTGGTCGGTACTGGAGTAGTTGTAGTGGTGGTCGTTGTGGTAGCAGCTGTAGTGGTGGTTGTAGTGGTAGTGGTAGTAGTAGTGGTTGTAGTGGTGGTCGTTGTTGTGGTTTCTTCCGGAATCAATACGCAAATCGAACCGTCTACATAGGTTGGTTCTACGGATTTTTCATTCAAAGTAACCCATTCCAGTGCAAAACCGCCTCTGCTGTTCTTCTTTTCCTTATCGAAGTTCAGCGGGAATTCATAGTAAGAACCATGTTCATCATCATGCTTCAGTGTCAAACCGTTTCCTTCTGCAATGCTCTTAACAGTACTTACATCCGGAATGTCATAATAGATGGAGAGAACGGTAGAACCATCCGGCATGCTGTCAGCTGTTGCAACTTCATTGCCATTAGCGGAAACGCCCCAAATGAGTTCCTTGTTGTTATCCATTGGCGTACCCAGATTTACCAGCGATTCTGCAAATTCATAATAATCAGAATTATATGCACCTTCGCTATTCAGCAATTTCTGTGTTGCTGCACCTTCTCCATCTGTCTGGAATGCAAAGGAAACAGCGGTTGCATCAACTGCATTATACACCTTCAGCGGAACTTCTGCAGCCTTCTGATCCGGTTCTACGAAAATCTTGTGAGAATCCACAGTGTTTCCACTTTCGTCCGTTGTTTCTTCGCCGGAAACTTCTACTCTGGTATCTACGTGGACATTTCTGTCTACATAAACACGAAGAATATTATCTTCATAAGTTGCATGATCCCGAATGCTTACGTCATGCGGACCAACCCAGTCAAGCAGTTTGCCCTTCTTGCTGTTCAGCTTTTCTCTTTCAAATACCAGCGGGAAGTCATAGTAATGATTTCCATCTTTATCTTTCTTCTTTTCCAACTTGTTTGCTTCTGCTACACTAATAACGTCATCCTCATTCGGAACTTTATAGAACAGAGTAATGAATGCGTCACCATCTGCAACTTCGCTTGCACTTACAACTTCGTTACCGCCGGACGGAATGCCCCAGCTCAAGCCCTTCGGATTTTCTTCCCATGTACCAAGGTTTACGAATGCATCCATTGCATCATAGGACTGGTAGGTATCACTGTTCTTATTCAACAGTGCCTGGGTTGCTGCACCCTCTCCATCTGTTTTAAATGCAATGGTAATACCAACGGTATCTTCTGCCTTATACATATTTACCGGAATTTCTGCAAGATCTTCCTGACCAGCATCAACCTCGATCACGTTACCTTCGTTGAGCTTGATTGCAGGACCATCGATGACATTCATGACTACGCAGAGATTGCTGCTGACATAGTTCGCATTTACACGAGTATTGTTTGCACCAGCCCATGCAACGATGTGTCCCTTCTTGCTGTTCAATCTCTCCATATCGAATGTCAGCGGGAATTCATAGTATTCAACCATTTGACCATTATATGTGCCTGTCTTTAATGCCAGACCATTGTTACCAGCAATCGTCTGTACTGCATCCTTATCCGGAATGTTGTAAAACAGACTGAAAATGGATTCATCGGTAGGAATATCGCTGCCATTTACAACATCTTTGCTACCTGCAATTCCCCAGCTCAAGCCCTTCGGATTTTCTTCCCACATACCAAGACTGGTAAACAAATCAGATGCATCATAACCTTCATAAGCATTCGTAGTCAACAATGCCTGGGTTGCTTTATCCAGCTCAAAGCCGAAAGACAAACCATTTGTATCAGCCGGATTCTTCATGTACAGCGGGATTTCTGCCATCTGTGCTGGCTCTACAAAAATATCATCGCCGTGGTTGATGTTCAGTTCTGGCCCGTTTTCATCCGGCTTTTCTGTTGTAGTGGTGGTAACTGTAGTCGTCGTTGTCTGTGCAGTGGTTGTCGTTGTTGCAGTGGTTGTCGTTACATCCGGATTATCTGGTGTTACATAAACACGAATTGCAGTGTTTCCAATAACTGCACTTTCTTCATAACGAGCACCATTTGGACCACCCCAAGCAAACAACTTACCTTTTTTATTGTTCTTGCTCACTCTATCCATTTCCAGTGGGAAGTCGTAATATTCCTTACCATCTTTCTTTAGCCTTTCCAAACCATTTTCTTCTGCACATTCCTTTACGGTTTTCTCATCCGGCATGGTGTAATAAATAGTGAAAAATGGCTCGTCTGGAGAAACATCGCTTGCCTTTACAATCGCATCGGGACTAGCAGCTTTTGCAATCCCCCAGCTTAAGCCCTTCGGATTTTCCTCCCAATTACCAAGGTTGACAAACGGGTCGGAAGCATCGTAGCTTTCATAGGTAGCTGCATTCAACAGTGCCTTCGTTGCTGCACCTTTCCCTGTGGATACAAACGCAAAAGAAATACCTTCCGTATCTCCAGGTGCTTGCATATACAGCGGAATTTCTAAAAGGCCTTCTCCTGCGGTTACTGTAATTGGCTCGTCTTTGCTGCCACTGCCAATTGTAATTGCTCCTGCATCGGCTGCCTTTGCCATCAATAACGAAGAGGCTGGAACAGCAGTTGCTGCCATTGTAACAGCAGCACAAAAAGAAATAATTTTGGTTATCTTCTTCATAGCTTTTCCTTTCTGTTCATAAACATAGATTGTATACTGTTTTCCACATACGGACTGCGGATGGTGTACGGAAGCGTCATTTTCCCGTGCGTTGCGACACAAATTGGAACACTCCCGTACCTATCACATTTCCTTTTTTATTATACAATTTTTCCTAAAGAATCTCAAATAAATTTGTGTAAATTTTATGAGAAATTTTATTAAACAAATGTGACTAAAAAACAACTTGACAGATTTTTATTTCTCTGTTAGAATAAAATGCACGAACTTGAACAAAAGCGATGAAAGAGAAGGTGTCTAGGTTGCTAACAAACTTTTTCGTAAATCGGATGATTTCTGACCCCAAAAACATCGAAAACCCCTCTGTTCGGAAGGCTTATGGAACGCTGAGCAGTGTTGTTTGCATGGTCTGCAACATCCTGTTATTCAGTATCAAATACCTTGCTGGAAGTCTTTCTGGTTCGATTGCGATTCTCTCTGATGCGTTCAATAATCTGTCGGACTGTGCAAACTGCCTGATTACTTTTTTCGGCTATCGCATGGCGGCGAAACCTGCCGACAAGGGGCATCCATTCGGACACGGCAGAATGGAATATTTGACTTCCCTGCTGATTGCTGTGCTCATCGCCATTATGGGCGTGGAACTGCTGCGGGATTCGTTCGATAAGCTCCGGCATCCTGCTCCGGTCACATTCCGCTGGATGGTGCTGGGGATTCTTCTACTTTCCATCCTCATCAAACTCTGGATGGCACTGTTTAACCAGAAGTTAGGAAAACAGTGCCGCTCTTCTGCCATCCTTGCAACCGCCAAAGACAGTTACAGCGATATGCTGGCGACAACTTCGACACTGATTGTGCTGGTGGTTTCTCGATTTACGGATTTTCCATTAGATGGGTGGATGGGGATTTTGGTTTCCCTGTTTATCTTGAAAACGGCTTATGACATTATTAAAGATACGGTCGATGATTTATTGGGAAAGCCGGCAGATGCTGCATTGGTCAAGCAGATTTGCCAGCTGATTCGCTCTCATCCCGAAATTTTAGGAATTCATGATTTAGTGATTCATAACTACGGCATGGGCAAACGAATCGGAAGCTGCCATGTGGAAGTGTCCAGTCATTCGGATTTTGTTGCCATTCACGACTTGGTGGACAACATCGAACACCAGATTCAAAACCAGCTGCAAATCAACATGACCATTCACATGGATCCGATGGAACTGGACAACGAACAGATTAATGCCTGTCGTTCCATGCTCCTGCATATTCTGCATCAACTCGACCCGCATTTACATATGCACGATTTTCGGATGGTTGCCGGCGAAACACACACCAACCTGATTTTTGACTTGGTTGTTCCATTCGATTGTGTATACAAGAACGACCAGTTGAAAGAAATGATTGAATCTGCTTTGGCAGCTCAGCCGATTCAGTACTATACAATCATTACCTTCGACCGGGAATATACCGCCATTGACTCCGAAACAGATAGTGGTGAAAATTTTTAAAAATCCACTTGACAACATCCGTCTGCCTATGGTAGAATAGAAAAAATGGCGTGGATGAGAAAGAGTAACCGTTCTACAGCTTTTCAGAGAGCCTTTGGGTGGTGGAAAAAGGCAAGCTGCACGGCGAATACATCTCGGAGCTGACTGCCTGAACCAGATTTGCAGTAGGGTTGTCCGGGTGTGCCCGTTACAGCATGCTTGAGGTCAGCTGTTTTTCTACGGCTGATGAACTGAGGTGGTACCACGGTGAATGATAACATCGTCCTCTGACAAATTCGCTTGTCAGGGGCGTTTTTTTATGCTCCTGAACAAATTTTCAGAAAGGTTGTATGAAAAACATGACAGTATTTGAAGAACTGAAACGGCGTGGCTTGATTGCACAGATGACCGATGAGGCAGAAATTGCAGAACTCATCAACACGGGAAAAGCAACATTCTACATTGGCTTCGACCCGACTGCTGACAGCTTGCACGTTGGACACTTCATGGCACTGTGCCTGATGAAGCGGCTGCAAATGGCTGGAAACAAGCCAATTATCCTGATTGGCGGCGGTACAGCAATGATTGGCGACCCGTCCGGCAAGACCGATATGCGGAAAATGATGACAAAGGAAACCATTCAGCACAATGTTGACTGCTTTAAAAAGCAGATGAGCCGCTTTATTGACTTCTCCGAAGATAAGGCGATTGTAGTCAACAATGGTGACTGGCTGCTGAATCTGAACTATATTGATGTTCTGCGGGAAGTTGGTGCTTGCTTTAGCGTCAACCGGATGCTGACCCACGAATGCTACAAGCAGCGGATGGAACGGGGTCTGACATTCCTCGAATTTAACTACATGATTATGCAGAGTTACGACTTCTACAAGCTGTTCCAGGATTACGGCTGCAATATGCAGTTTGGCGGTGATGACCAGTGGGCAAATATGCTCGGCGGTACGGAACTGATTCGCCGGAAGCTCGGAAAAGATGCTTATGCAATGACCATTACCCTGCTCCTGAACTCGGAAGGCAAGAAAATGGGTAAGACCGAAAAGGGTGCTGTTTGGCTGGATGCAGAAAAGACAACACCGTACGAATTCTACCAGTACTGGCGGAATGTTTCTGACCAAGACGTCATCAAGTGCCTGAAACTGTTGACATTCGTTCCGATTGAACAAATTGAAGAAATGGAACGAACACTCGAAGGTCAGCAGCTGAATCAGGCAAAGGAACTGCTTGCTTACTCCCTGACCGAACTGGTACACGGAAAAGAAGCCGCTGACCAGGCACAGGATGCTGCAAAAGCAATCTTCACCAGCGGCAGTTCGAGCGAAAATATGCCGACAACTGCAATTCCAGCAGCAGATTTACAGGATGGCGGAATCGGCATTCTGACTCTGATGGTAAAGGCTGGACTGTGTGCCTCTAACGGTGAAGCACGCCGGTTGGTACAGCAGGGCGGCGTTTCCGTCAACAATGAAAAAGTAACAGACCCGAAGGCAATCATTCCTTTGAATGGCGAAACCATTATCAAGAAGGGCAAAAAAGTGTTCCATAAGGTTGTTGTGGAATAAACTTTTTGCACGCTTATTTTTGAAAAAACGGGAAAGCAAGCGAATTTTTGCCTTGCTTTCCTTTTTTTCTGCAATTTTTCTGCCGCTTTTCTTTGGAAAAGATGGTTTTTCCCTGCTTTTCAAAAAATTGCTTGACAAATCCTGTGCGGTGTGGTATCCTATAGTTAGTCACTAATAACTGACTAGTTTCATTAGTTAGTCATGACTAACTAATTCGTGATAAACCATCACATAGAAGTAATCAACAATGAGTAATTGACACGATCCAAACAAGGAGGATTTTATGAGCGTTGTAATTATCGGTGGAAACGAATGTATGAGCCGGAAGTATACGGATATCTGTCAGGAACACGGCTGTAAGGCAAAGGTATTTCCAAAAGAAACTGGTCCGTTGGAGAAGAAAATCGGTTCTCCGGACTTGATGATTCTGTTCACCAATACCGTTTCCCACAAAATGATTCAAGGTGCAATGAAAGCCGCAAAGAAAAACTCTGTGCCAGTTGCACGAATCCACAGCAGCAGTGCAACTGCCCTGCGGAATCTGCTGTGCGAACATTGCCCGATTTGTTCCAACTGTCAGGCAAAGGCAGAATAAACTAGATTTCCTCTACCTATCTCAATTTTATCTCACAGAAAAAGCAGCTGTCGGTTTTCCCGACAGCTGCTTTTTTCTATGTGCTTTTCTATTTACTTTGCGGCTTCTTCGGTTTCCGATGCAGAACGATGCATATTAATGCTGTCAATATCTGCAAACCGATGCAAATTCTCGGAAATGTTCCGGTCATCTGCCTGCCCAATCAATTTATCACGGTTTCGCTTTGTCACTTCTGGTTCAATATGTCGGCTTGGGCCACCCACGCATCCGCCAACACACGCCATACCTTCTACAAAGTCTGCTGGCAATCTGCCCAGCTTCATCAGCAGCAAAGCTTTCTTACATTCTTCTGCCCCATTGCACTTATGAACATTGACTTCTTCGGTAAAGCCCTGTTCTTTCATGCCCTCCAGAACGGCTGCGGTGACACCACCGCTATCACCGAACCGCTTTCCGAATACGCTGCCGTCCTGCTGTTCGTTCGGCTCTGGCTTCAGCGTAACGCCCTTTGCACGGATAATGGCACGAATTTCCCCGAACGTCAATACATAGTCCGCATTTCCTTCCAGCCGCTGTTCCAAAACTTCGCTCTTCTTTGCAACACAGGGCCCAATAAAGACCGTAATCGTTCCCGGATGCTCTGCTTTCAGCTTTCGAGATACCGCACACATCGGGGAAACCGTTGTAGAAACATTCTCTTTCAGCATCGGATAATGCTTTTCAATCATATTTACAAATGCTGGACAACAAGAAGTTGTCTTCTTCTTGCCCTCCTGATACGCTTCCATCCATTCTGCTGCTTCTGCGTTGGCGGTCATATCTGCACCCAATGCCACTTCTACCAAATCGGCAAATCCGACCTGCTGCAAGGCCTCTCTCCAGCTGGCAATGGTAATGCCATCCCCAAACTGCCCTTCTGCACTCGGGGCAATCATTGCAACGACCCGCTTTCCAGCAACCAATGCCTTTACGACATCTACCAAAAATGCCTTGGAACTAATCGCTCCGAATGGGCAGCTATGAATACAGTGCCCGCACTGAATGCATTTGCTCTCGTCAATCTGACAGACACCATATTCATCCATCGTCATTGCATTCACTGGGCAACTCCGCTTACATGGTCGGATCAAGTCTGCAATCGCATTGTACGGACAGGCTTTTGCACATTTTCCGCATTCTTTACAGAGCGATGGGTTAATATGTGCCCGTGTTCGTCCAATATCAATCGCACCAAATCGGCAGGACTGCTGACACGCTTTTCCCATGCATTTCTGACAGTTATCTGTGACAACATAACGGGAAATCGGACATTCTTCACAGGCTGCCCGAACAACCTGTACCACCAAATTATTTGGTGCACCTTCTACATTTCTGCCCTCTGCCAAACGAACCCGCTGCCGCACAATTTCTCGTTCTTTATAGACGCAGCAACGATATTTTGCCGTTGGTCCTGGCATCAATCGCAATGGCAATTCGTCTTTTTCTTCTTCAAATTTTCCGGCGAAAACCAGTTTTGCAACTTCTTCTAAGATTTCATGTTTAATTTTGACAATGGTTGCGTCATTCGTAGCCATAGTTTCACTCCTCTGGGTCTGATTGCTTTTATCCATCCGCTTTTTCTATGAAATTCTGCCAAATTTCATAAAACCAGTTCTATGTACAGTATACTCGTTTTCTGACCATTTGTCAAGCAAGTTCTCAACGCAGCCAAACCCGTCAAAAAATCTGAATTTTCCCAAAAAATCAACAGATTTCTACATGGAAAAGCGGTTCTTTTCCGGAGTTATTGAAAATAAGATATAAAAAGTTTAGAAATCCACAGTAAAAGCAGCAATAAAATCGTGATAGAATAAAGATAAGGATAAAATAATGCAGATGAAACAAAACTAAATTCGACTTTAATTAGGAGTGAAAAAACGCCTTGATCATCGACTTTGTGAATTATACGCTCTATCATCCCGGTGCAGAAGCATCTATTTTATTTCATCTACATGAATATGGACTGCGTGTTCCTCGGTTTTTTTGTATTCCGGAACAATACGAACCAGAAGAACTGGATGCCTATTTTGCCATGCACTTTCAGGATGTCTTACAATATCATGTTTGGATGACGGCAACCATTGTCGTTTCTGAAAATAAAACTGACCGAACCGAATGGATACCCAATTGTAAAGCAGACTTACCTGTTTATACGAACGTCAAAAAATATGCTCTATACCGCAACATTGAACGGATTTTAGAAAGCCGGGAATCCTATCGGCAGAAAATTGCAGCAGCAGAATCTGTTTCGCCGGAACAGGTGCAATTTCATATTATCATTCAAGAAGCAAGAGCATTTACAGAGTTTGCCGTTCTGAATACCATTCAGCAAGACGGCATTCTGAATGAAACCCAAATTCAAATTGGCTGCGGCTGGGACAGTGAATTGGTTTGGAACGATACGCCTACTATTACGATGTGCTATCACAACACCGACCAACTTCTCTACTATGGACTGCCAGCCGGAATTGAACCGCCGGAAGACGATTTTCTACGGAAACTGGAAAAGGCAGCTCAAATTCTATTTACCAAGTTTGACGTGCAAATGCAGATTTCCATTTTTGTTGACCCGGAAAGCCACCATTTATTCGCTCTAACTGTTCGGCAAACAGCTCTCCCCAGTGAGGAAAGCATTTTATTTGACAGCCGCAGCATTTTAAGTGCATTCTACCCCACCACTTGCACCCCCTTGATGGGCAGCTATATGCAAAATATGTATAACCATGTGATTCATAGTTTTTTTAAAACAACCCTGCACTTATTTGACCGCCCCTATTCCGTTTCCGATGATATGGATGATATTGTCATTTATATCAATGGCAGACTTTATTTCTGTGTGGAACATTGGAACAAATTGCTGTATTATTTTCCAACTTTCCGAAAGAAGCAGAGTTTTAAAAATGTCTATGCCCTGCTCCACGACCGAGATGGAATCCGTTCGTGGATGGTACACCGCTATATTGAATATATCGGAAGACGATTGATGCATTCCGATTTTAAAGCGGTACAAGAGAAATTACAGCTGCTGGAAAATCGGGTGCAAATCTATCAATCCTATGACCTCTCCCAAATGTCCCTGTCAGAATTGAATCAATATTACAAACGCTTTCAAAATACCAACATTGCTTGCTGGCACTATACATTGCTGAGTGTGCTGAACAGCCGGATTTCCATTCAGCATCTGAAAAAAAGCCTGCGGAAAGCACATCCGGATTTGCCATCTGGGATTCAATATCAATACGCTGCCGACATGCTCCCGATGCCGGACTGGGCAGGAAAAAAACTACAGAAAAAAATCCGGTGCACACAAAAATCCGAAACCTATCGAAAGCAATTCCTGAAATTACAAGACCAACTGGTAAAATTGCTGGCAGAGTTGTTCTTAGCTGCCGGAAACCGCTTGTATGAAGCCGGTGCGATTTCAGATGCCGATGATGTGCACTATCTGGTTTTAAAGGAAGTCTTAGCCTCTATGGAAGACCCCTCCATTCAGTGGAAAGACAATCGTTCCGCATGGCGGAGAGAAGCTTACCGCTGGTATTTAAATCTCCCCAACTATACAGAAATGGTACTGCAAAAGAAATGCATTGGGCAGCAGGAAGAACCGTTGACACACATGGTTTTCCCGAGCGGTAGCGGAAAAACACAAGGTCGCCCTTGTATGCCAGGGCTTTCCAAAGGGGATATTCTCATTTATGACGGAAAACAACCGCTACCCGAAGAACAGGCTGCCGGAAAAATCATCATCACGGCTCATCTCTCCAAATTTCTGTTATCCCTGCCATTAAAAGGTTTGATTTTGGAAGAAGAGTTGACTTGTGAACAGGTATCCACACAAGCAAATCCACGGGTATGCTTTCCGGTACTATCTGGCGTGCGAGGTGCTTGCAGCTTATTCCAACACACCCAGCAAATCTATTTGAATGGATGGACAGGCGAAATCACTGCCAGCCGAGAACAAACCTCCGAAAAAACAAAAACTCTCTGGTCAGAATATCGTTCCAGACATCAATAAGAAAAAATCCATCCGGTTGCCTGTTGAAATACGGCAGCCGGATGGATTTTTTATATGAAATGCTGAACAATCAATGCTATAATCGTAACCAAAATAGACAGTCCCACAATTGAAACACAACAGATACAATATATGTTGTCTGCTTTTTCCTGTTCCTTTGTCCTTTGTTTTGCATCTTTGGAATTTATTGTTGTTTGTCCCTGTTTGTGCTCCTCTTTTTCCATGTCCTGCAAGACTTGACAGGTAACTGCTAACTTTACAAAATCTTTGCCGTTATAATGAAACGGCTTATATGGTTTATAATCCATCTGTAGTTCCTCCTTTTAGGGCTTGGTTTGTGTGTTCCAATTTCTCCGGAAGAATAATTCCCGATACTGTTTCGGAGTCTTTCCCATCTCCTTTTTAAAAATCTGAATAAAATGGCTCTCTGAACTAAAACAGAGATAGTTTGCAATCTCTGCACAGGAATAATCCGAAAACTTCAGCATATTTCCGGCTGCCTCTACTCGTTTCTTTCGGATGTAATCGCTAATCGTAAGCCCCATTTCTCTATGAAACAGCTTGGACAAATGGGACGGGCTGAGGTGCACTTCCTCCGCCAATGCTTGCAGCGTGATTTTAGTATGTAAGTGGTCATAGATGTAATCCAACACCACCAAAACTGGTTTTGGATATCGTGGCTTCTTGTGAATTATCTGCATTCGCTGCGTAAAGTCATCAATCACCTGTTGGTGCAGCACGCTTATTTCCTGCTCTTTTTGGCAGCGGTCAGCACTGCGAATATAAATATCACTGAGATTGAATGCTTCTTCCATCTCCATGCCACCCTCAATACAATAACGGGTCAGAAATGCAACGGTGATAATAAAATGATAGGTCAAATTTCGCAGTGGGTTTTGACTGAGTGTTCCCATCTTGTCGCTATCCAATGGCTTAAATAATCGGTGGACAGTTTCCAGATCGCCCCGTTGAATGGCTTTAAAAAACGCCATTTCCCGATCATATGCCAGATGTGAAACTTGATACTCCCGATTTAAAAATGCAACATGTGTCAACTCTTTTTCAATATCCATGGCGTTCCTGCCCCCTTTTTCCTCATTATAGCATATCTTTTCGGAAAACGCAATCAAAAACACGACAAAAATCTGATAAAAATCACCATTATATGATATAAAAGCAAGAAAAATTGTGCTATATTAGTAGTAATGAAAGCATTCTCATGCACAAATTTTATTCAGATTTGATAAATTCAATCGGTCTTTATCGTTCAAAGGAGGATTTTTTATGCATCGTCACATTTTTCAAAAAAGCCTTGCAGCCATCGCTGCAGGTGCTCTGGCAGTCACCAGTCTTGCTGTGCTGCCCTCATTTTCTGCTTCGGCAGCAACTACCATTTTATCTTCGGATTTTTCCAATGGTTCTTCCGGCTGGTCAACCTACAAGGCAAGCGGCGGAAGCTGCTCGATGGGCGTAGAAAATGGAAAATTGGCATTGACCGTCAATAGTGTTGGCACGCTGAACTATTCCGTACAAGTCGGCTATGATGTTGTACCGCTCTATCAAAACGGTGTTTATCGTTTGAAATATGATATTTCTTCTACCGAAGATTGCACCGTTGAACAGATGATTCAGCAGAACGGCGGAACGTATCAGTCTTACACCTGGAAAGGCTTAGACTTAACCGCAGAAACACAGACGGTAGACTATACCTTCACCATGAAGCAGGAAACCGACATCATGTCCAAACTGGTTTTCAACTGCGGCTATGAAGGAAAAGATGTTGCACCGCATACTATTTATCTGGACAACGTATCTTTGGAACTGATTGATGACAGCAAGGTTGACTATACTTCATTTCAGCCATACGAACCGTCTATTATAACAGATCAGGTCGGCTATCAGTCAAACAGCAAGAAAACAGCGGTGTTCCGAGATGTAACCAGTGAAACAACCTTCTCCGTTGTCAATGCAGACACCAAACAGACTGTTTACACCGGAACATTATCCGACAGCATCAACAATTCCCCTGCAAGAGAAACCGAATGGACAGGTGATTTTTCTGCTGTTACAGAACCAGGGTCTTATTATATCACTTGTGGCGATTTAGACCAATCTTACACCTTTACTATTTCAGATGGCGTTTATGACACGCTCTTGACCGACTCTGTAAAAATGTTGTATTTGCAGCGATGTGGAACGGAAATTGAAGATGACACTTTTGGGCATGTTGCCTGCCACAACACAAAAGCAACGATTTATGGCACATCTGAAACTATTGATGTAAGCGGCGGCTGGCACGATGCTGGCGACTATGGACGTTATGTTGTTCCGGGAGCAAAGACTGTTGCCGACCTGCTCTATGCATATGCTGCTTCTCCGTCCTCTTACGGCGATGCAACCGGCATTCCGGAGAGTGGCAACGGTGTTCCGGATATTCTGGACGAAACCCGGTACGAACTGGAATGGATGCTGAAAATGCAGGATGCAAAATCCGGCGGTGTTTATCACAAAGTCACCTGCGAAAATTTCCCAGGCTATGTGATGCCGGAAACCGAAACCCAGCCGCTGATCGTAACACCGATTTCTACCACTGCAACTGCGGATTTCTGTGCATCTATGGCAATGGCATATGAATTCTATCAGGATGTTGACCCGAATTTCGCCAACACCTGCCTGAATGCAGCAAAGAAAGCATGGGATTTCTTAGAAGAAAATCCGAAACTCATCTATGAGAATCCGGAGGATATCACTACCGGTGCTTATGAAGATACCAGCGATACCGATGAGCGTTACTGGGCAGCGATGCAGATGTATCGAGCAACCGGGGACGAATCCTATTTGCAAAACTTTATCGGTTCTGCTGCGAAAACTGGCATGGACTGGTCAACAGTCGGCGACTATGGCAACATTGCCATTCTGACTATGGCAAATCCGAATCAAACCATGTATGCAAAGGCAAAGAAAGCCGTTTTGAAAGAGGCTGACCAGTTTGTTTCTACTGCAAAATCCAGTCCGTATGGCGTTTCCGTTGTTAATTTCAACTGGGGCAGCAATATGACGGTTGCCAATGCTGGTGTAATTTTAGGGCTGGCTTATCAGCTGACCGATGATACTTCTTATTTAAATGTTTCTGCATCAAACTTGCATTATCTGCTCGGCAGCAATCCGATCGGAGAATGCTTTGTCACTGGATTTGGTACAGTTTCCCCGCAGAATCCGCATCACCGCCCATCTATGGCGAAAAAACAGGCAATGCATGGCATGGTAGTCGGCGGTGTCAACTCCAACTTAGAGGACAGTGCTGCAAAGGCATATTTGGCAACCACTGCCCCTGCAAAATGCTACGTTGACCACTCCGAAAGCTATTCTACAAACGAAATCGCAATTTATTGGAACTCTCCGCTCACCTATTTGATTTCCCTGAACAACGCAAATACGGGCAACACTGGAACAGTCGGCGATGTCAATCAAGATGGTGCTGTCAATGTTGCAGACGTGATTCTGCTGCAAAAATACTTGATTCGCAAGGCAACATTGACCGCTGAACAAGGTGTTAATGCCGATATGACAAAAGATAATATCGTCAATGTTGTAGACCTCTGTCTGCTGAAAAAGAATGTATTGAAAAACAATTCCAATCCAAGTCAGCCTGACCAGCCGACAAAGCCAGATCAGCCTTCTACCAACAAACCTGATCCAAACGCAACGATGTATGCAAACTTCCGAGCAGGCACAGCCAAGGAATTTATCGCATCTGATGGCTGGACAAACGGCAACCCGTTTGACTGCTTCTGGAAAGCTTCCAACGCAACCTTCAAAGACAACGCTTTGAATCTGACCATTGACAAAGACCCTACTGGGCAATATCATTACATCGGTGCAGAATACAGAACCAATGATTTCTATTCCTATGGCTACTATGAAACTTCCATGAAGGCAATCAAAAATGACGGTGTTGTTTCCTCATTCTTCACCTACACTGGGCCAAGCGACAACAACCCGTGGGATGAAATTGACGTGGAAGTTCTCGGCAAGGACACCACAAAGGTACAGTTCAACTACTACACCAACGGTGTAGGCAACCACGAATACATGTACGATTTGGGCTTTGATGCTTCCGAGGGCTATCACACCTATGGCTTTGACTGGCAGAAAGATTCCATTACTTGGTATGTAGACGGAAAGGCTGTTTACAAGGCAACCTCCAACATCCCATCTACACCGGGCAAAATCATGATGAATGTATGGCCGGGCATCGGTGTTGACGACTGGCTCAAGCCGTTTGACGGCACAACACCGCTGACTGCAAAGTATCAGTGGGTGACTTATCGTAAGGCTGAAACAAGCAGCACTCCCGATACCCCTTCCGGAAATGAACCGGCTGCAAATACAACGATGTATGCAAACTTCCGGACAGGTTCTACCAAAGAATTTATTGCTTCCGATGGCTGGACAAACGGCAACCCATTTGACTGCTTCTGGAAAGCTTCCAATGCAACCTTTAAAGACAACGCTTTGAATCTGACCATTGACAAAGACCCTACTGGGCAATATCATTACATCGGTGCAGAATACAGAACCAATGATTTCTATTCCTATGGCTACTATGAAACTTCCATGAAGGCAATCAAAAATGACGGTGTTGTTTCCTCATTCTTCACCTACACTGGGCCAAGCGACAACAACCCGTGGGATGAAATTGACGTGGAAGTTCTCGGCAAGGACACCACAAAGGTACAGTTCAACTACTACACCAACGGTGTAGGCAACCACGAATACATGTACGATTTGGGCTTTGATGCTTCCGAGGGCTATCACACCTATGGCTTTGACTGGCAGAAAGATTCCATTACTTGGTATGTAGACGGAAAGGCTGTTTACAAGGCAACCTCCAACATCCCATCTACACCGGGCAAAATCATGATGAATGTATGGCCGGGCATCGGTGTTGACGACTGGCTCAAACCGTTCGATGGCACAACACCGCTGACTGCAAAGTATCAGTGGGTGACTTATAACGAAAACGGTCACAAGTAATTGCTTTCTTCTTGCGTGCAGCCCTCCCATAAAACAATTGCTGCACGCAGTGTTTCTGATTTATTCTCCAAAAAATCCCGATACAGTTCCATTCAAATCTGTATCGGGATTTTTTTATTTCTTATTTGATTTCCCAGAGAATCCAGTCGCCTTCGTTCCAGTTCTGGTTCAGCAAAACAGCATCCGCAATTCTTGTCCAATGCTCTTCGCCGGCTTCTGTTCGCAACAGCACTTGATCCATCGGTTCTTCCCCCTCTGGAATACCCTCGCAGCCGTGATCCTCTTCATAAATCGTGATAATTTGATAGCGTTGTTTCATCGCTGTTCCTCCGGTTTGATTGCTCGCAGCTGCTGCATCAGCTGTTCCGGCTCTTCTGCCTGCATCCAATCTGACATCATACAAATGCCATCCGCACCAATTGCCTGCACCTGTGCAGCGTTCTGCACATGAATGCCGCCAATTCCATAGACGGGAATGGAAACTGCCCGTTTGATTTCCTGCAAAAAAGAAAGCCCTCTCGGCGGTAAATCCGGTTTGCAGGCAGTTGCAAAGATATGCCCTGCAATCACCCAGCTTGCTCCAACCTGCTCCGCTTGTTTTGCTTCCTCCAACTTGTGGACAGAAACCCCAAACGGTACAGACAATGCACTCGCCTGCTCTAACTGCGAAACGGAAACCTGCACAGGCAAAGATAGGTGTTCTGCTACAGAAATCTGATGATTGCAAATCAGCTGCACGCCCTGCCCCTGACAAATACGCTGCACTTGCTCTGCCAATGCCTGATATGCGGTTTCAGAAAGCTGTTTCTCCCGCAAAATCATCGCATCTGGCTTTGCAGCTGCAATTTTCTGCAACTGCTGCAAATAATCGCCCTTACAGAGAGCTTGATTCGTTACACAGAGTATTTTCATAGCAAATTCGTGTTGATATAGTCGGTATAAACTGGCTGCATGCCCTGTTCCAGAATGGCTTGATGAATTTCAGCAAGACTTCTGCCGTCTGAAATTTCAAACTGTGCATCGCCCTTTTGCTCTTCTTCCGTATGACCGCCGATTCCGACATTGACACCAGCAGAAATCTTTGTTGCACTGATTGGCAACACATGGTCTCGGAAACCTGCCCGTTCTCGGGTAGAAATCGTAATGCTGGCAAACGGCAGGAAAATCCGAACCGCCAGCATCATTTGCAGGAGCTGCGTTTCATGAACATCATTTTCTTCTGTTTTTTCGTGGTTCTTATATGGTCGCAGCCGTGGGAATGACATGGCAATTTCAGCGTGCGGATACTTCTTTTGCAGCAGATATGCATGATATCCGGCTGCAAACATATCGCTCCGGAAGTTGCTCAAGCCCAGCAATGCCCCAAATCCAACGCCACGCATACCGCCTAAAATTGCCCGTTCCTGTGCATAGAATCGGTATGGCATACAGCGTTTTGCTCCAGCCTGATGCATCTTTTCATAGCAGTCTAAATGGTAAGTTTCCTGAAAGACGGTTACAAAATCCGCCCCGCACTGATTCAAATACTGGTATTCATCGACATTCAGCGGATAAACTTCCAGTCCGATGGTCGGGAAATACTTCTTCGCAATCTGTACCGCATTTCCGATATATTCCACGCTGGATGCAGAACGGCTTTCGCCTGTCAGCAACAGCACTTCTCGCATATCGGTCTTTGCGATTGCCTGCATTTCTTTTTCGACTTCTTCCATGTTCAAATGACTGCGGTGAATCTTATTCTTGCAGTTAAATCCGCAATAAACACACTCATTCTCACAATAATTGGAGATATAAAGCGGTGTAAACAGCTGTACGCAGTTACCGAAATGCTTTTCCCGTTCTCGCTTTGCCTTTTCTGCCATCTGTTCCAGAAATGGCTGTGCTGCGGGAGAAAGCAAGGCTGCAAATTCCTGTACGGTACAAGTTGTGCTTCGCAGGGCAGCCTGCACCTCTTTTGCTGTGTAAGTTGTCTGTTCAAATGCCTGCATGGCAGTTTGAACTTCTTCAAACATCTGAGAATCCAGCTGCTGCATGTGCGGCTGGTAGGTCATCGGGTCGTAAATGGTACGCAAATGAAACTTCCCCCTTAATCCTGCAAAAATCCAGTCAATGGGCTGGATGCTTCTGCACCTTTGTCCAAAACTCTGCCCAACTTCGACAGATATGCCAGCCGTCCCGCTTCAATGGCAAGGCGGAAAGCCGTTGCCATTGCGGCACAATCTCCGGCAGTTGCAACGGCAGTATTTGCCATAACCGCAGCAGCCCCCATTTCCATAGCTTCACACGCCTGAGAAGGTGCACCAATGCCAGCATCTACAATGATTGGCAGCTTCATTTCATCAATTAAAATGCGAATAAAGTCTTTTGTCCGCAAGCCCTGATTGCTGCCAATCGGTGCACCGAGCGGCATAATGGCAGCCGCACCGGCATCTTCCAGCTTCCGAGCAGCCACCAAATCCGGATACATATACGGCAGGACAATAAAGCCTTCTTTTGCAAGCTGACGGGTTGCCCGAATCGTTTCTTCGTTGTCTGGCAGCAGGTACTTTGTTTCGTGAATGATTTCTACCTTTACAAAATCACCGCAGCCCAATTCTCTGGAAAGCCGTGCAATCCGAATGGCTTCTTCTGCATTTCTTGCACCAGATGTATTCGGCAGCAGGGTAATATTTTTCGGCAGAAAATCCAAAATGTTTTCTTTGCTGTCTGCATTGGCACGCCGCAAAGCAATCGTTGCAATTTCGCTGCCGCCATACTCCATAACGGTTTGAATCAGAGACAGGGAAAACTTTCCCGAACCCAAAATAAAACGAGAGTGGAACGGATGTCCGCCCAGCATCAACACATCATCTTCATATTCTTTTTTCTGCATGGAACTTCCTCCTATTTTGTTTTCGAGGACTGACCGCCGCCCATAAAGTGAACAACTTCCAGTACATCGCAATCTTGCAGCATGACTTCCGCATAAGTTGCCTTCGGCACAATTTCCTCATTCCGTTCCACTGCAATGGTACGGAGGTCGTAGTGCTGTTCCAGCAAAAACGCTTGCAGGGAAATGGGTGCGTTCAGCGGGATTTCTTTTCCATTGACACGCATCGGTGACAACTCCTTTTCTATGATAATGTTTGCAAATAGACAGAAAAAGGGCTGCACCCGCAGGTGGTGCACCCCATTTTTTGAAAGCTATGTTGCTATCTTTCAGTATAGCAGATTTTTTGGCATTTGTCAACTGTTTCAATTTTGTATTTGGCGTTTTGGTATTGAGGGTATTTAGGAAGACCATCTTGCGGATGGTTCGGCAAGGCTGGGGCACATCCCCAGCTTGCCTAGGAAACCGCAATTGCCCCTGAAACCTTGTATCGCATTACAACCTTCTGATTTCAAAGGCAATTGCGGTTCTATTCCGATTTTCTCTTTGATTTTTATTGTGGTTTTCTGTGCAGTTTCATTTGCTACGCAAATGTGGGCTACTCGCCCACACCTCGGCAGCATTTTTGAAAAACTGCTGCACCGAAAAACTTTTCAGTTTGTGCCTGCACAATCCGTTACTCGACCGCAGTTCCGCCTATGGCATTTTTTACTTACTCTCCTGATAGTAAACACTGCCGCCAATAAATTCCCTTACCAACGCAGTTTCTGGAATCCAGTCCAGCGAAAACGGCACTTGCTCTTCCAAAATCGCTTTTAATTCCGGTATTGTTTGTGCAATCGAAACTGCCTCCGGAATCTGTTCCAATACAGCTGTATAGGCAAATGTTTCATAGGGCAAAAATGTATTGACTTCATACTGTGCCAAGGAACGATACGGCGTAATAAAGGTGTCTTCTCCTGCCTGCACAGTGTGATGCATCCGAATTGTTTCCGTCAACGACCGCTTCCGGTATTTCAAGTCCCGAATCATCCGCCGCAGCAATCGAATATAAGTCGGCGGAATCAACTGGTCATGATCTGTCCGCAGAGCCGTCTGTACATTGACATAACACCGTGCAGCATCGTGGTCAGAAAGTGTAATCACTGATGGATTCAAAGCGTGAATGCCCTCTAAAATGACCAATTCTTCCGGCTTCCGCTGCAAAATTCGCCCCGACGGTACACGGCTGGAAATCCGGAAATCATATCTCGGCAGCTCCACTGGTTCGCAATCTCGAATGGCTTTCAATTGCTGATTTAAAAACGGAATATCCACCCGTTCCGGTGATTCTAAGTCAAATTCTCCAATCTCTGCAAGCTTTAACTGCTCTGGGGTAATGCTTTTAAAATAGTGATCCATGGAAAGCGTATGCGTTTCCAATCCCATTCCATCCAGAATGGATTCCAGCATCATGGCGGTAATGGTCTTTCCAGAACCAGACGGCCCAGATAATAAGATGATGGGGCAGGTTCGCCGATGTTCTGCAATTTCTTCTGCAATGGTGCGAAGTTGTGCCCAGTGCTGCTGTTCCATTTGTGTGATCCATGCCTGTGGATGTTCCAACAGGGCAGCTTTTAAGTCGGAAAGAAAAATGGTCTGCATAAACTCGTACTCCTTTTTTGATGGGGATTTCGTGCAAAGTCATCTTGAAATAAGTTTTATCATACCATATTTTTCTTCTTTTTGCAATTCTTTTTTGTGCATTTTCTATAAACATTGTCGGGCAAGTCAGCCTTACGGAATAGCAGCAAAATACCAAGCAAGTTTGGAATCGCCATCAATCCATTTGCAAGGTCGGAGAATGTCCAGATGGTTGACAGCGTTCCCACTGCTCCCAATCCCCCTGCAAAACAATATGCCCAGCGATACCAGCGAACGCCCCGTTCTCCGCCCAAATATCGAACGGCAACTTCTCCGCAACAACACCAGCCAAGCAGTGTTGCCAAGGCAAACAGGGCAATCATCCATGACAGCACAGACTCTGCTCCAACACCAAACACACTGGAAAAGGCTGCTGCAATCCCAGAGATGCCATCTGTTCCAGCTGTTCCGGTGCAGAGCAACACCAGAGCCGTCACCGTACAGCAAAGCATTGTATCTACAAACACTTCTACCATACTCCACATTCCCTGCTGCCCGTGCACAGCATCTACCGCATGACTGTGAATCATGGCACTGCTGCCAAGCCCTGCCTCATTCGAGAACACCCCATGCCGCAGACCAGCAGACAACACTGTCCCCAGCGTTCCGCCGCCAACGGCTGCCGGATGCCATGCTGCATGAAAAATTGTTGCAAATGCCGTTCCCAGCTGTCCGGCATGCTGTACCAGCACAATCACAGCTGCCAACAGATATCCACCCGATAAAATCGGCATGAGAAATTGTGTCACCGTTCCAATGGTACGCATTCCGCCCAACACCGTTCCCAGCAACAAAATCGTTACTCCAACCCCTGTCCAAATCGGCGGAATGTGACAGCCTTGCTCCAGTGCAGCAGCAGCGGCACTGCTCTGTGTCATATTTCCCATGCCAAACGATGCCAACACACAAAATACGGCATAAAGCCCTGCCAAAATCGGACTTCGCAAGCCATTTTTCAGATATGCCAACGCCCCGACTGCCCATTCTTCTGTTTCCGAACGATACCGCACCGCCAATACATTTTCAGCATAGGTCAACATCATGCCCAAAAATCCAGATACCCACATCCAAAAAACTGCCCCTGCTCCGCCAGCGGAAATGGCTGCTGCAACGCCGACAATGTTTCCCGTTCCCATGGCAGCTGCCAACGCTGCGGAACACGTTTTCCATTGTTCTGCACCGTCTTCCCGACGGAACAGTCTGCCGAACGTCTGTCGGAAAATCATACGGATTCCAAAAATCTGAAAAAAATGCGTGCGAATACTGAGAAACAATCCTGTTCCCAGCAGCAAGACCAGCAATCCACTGCCCCAAACCCATGTATTCAGCTGTTCCAGCATAAAGCCGTCCTCCGTATTTTCATAAAATCGACAGACCTTTCATAAACAGGCTCTTGACGATATTGCTAAAATGGTTATAATAATATTATACACTTGTTGCTAATTGTATGCTGCATTTTCACAAAACGGAGGTTCTTATGAATCATCTACAAAAAAGCTATCGTCCTGACCCCCACGCACAATATCTACTACAGCTACTTGCCCTGCCGACTGCATTGGTTTTAATCGCAGCCATTCGCTATGTGCTAAAAATTGTCCCGGCTGGCATTGTCAACCTCATCTGTTTGCTATTGCTATTGGCTGCTCTGCTGGGCATCTTTATTTTACTGCCATTCTGGTTTCGCAATACTCGCTATATCATTACAGAACAAGACATCATCTCAATATCCGGCATTTTTATCCGGCGAGAAAAACGCATGCGGCTGCGTGCTCTGCAATGCAGCACCATTGTGCAAACGCCGTTCTGCAAATATACGGGAATGACTTTTCTGCCGCTGCACGCCTACGGCAGCACGCTGATTCTGCTATTTCTCAAAAAAGAGGATGCAGCGGAACTCTGTATGCGATTTGCAGATTTATTTTACCTTGCTGCACAGGAGGAATCTCATGCTCCATGAACACCCCATCAAAATCCTGCGATACACGGCAAAAAACCTCTGGCTGTTGATTTTTCCGCTGCTGCGTTCTGCACACTTCTTTCCATTCTCTGCGAAAGAAGTTGCCGCTTGGCTGCATGGTTCTTGGTTTGACCTGCTCATCTGCGTGTTGATTTTGACGTATGGTGCAATTCGCTGGTACTTCTGCGGATTTATGTATAACACGGAAGTCATCCGCCGGCAAAGCGGTATCCTGCTGAAACGGGAAACCGAAATTCCCTGCTCCAGCATTACTTCTGTAACGGAAGAACACGCATTTTTTCTGCGACCGTTCGGGGCGGTTCGAGTTTCGATTCACACGGGAGCGGAGGACATCGCCGGAGCAGATATGCAGCTAGTCTTATACAAAGCAGATCTGGCTGCCATTCGGCAAGTCATTCCGCTGCTGCGACCTGCTTCAGACGTTAAAATGCATCGACCACATACTTCCCGATTGCTGTTATTTTCGTTTCTCTTCTCCAGTAGCTTATCCGGGGCAGTTTATGCAGCAGCGATTTTTTTTCAAGGTGGTCGAATTACCAGAGATTTGCTCGAAGAATTGCAGGCAGAAGAAATTCTCATGACGCTGACCGACCAAGCAGCCGCCTATTTTAAGGGCATTCCACGCCTTGCTATTACCATTTCCATCTTGATTTTGTCGGCATGGCTGATTTCTTTTATTGGAAATTTGCTTCGATACAGCCGATTCCGATTCTATGCAGACCGAAAAGCATTTTCCGTTCATCGTGGACTGATTTCCCCGTATCGCTATCGCCTGCGGAGAGGGGCAGTCAATTACATCGACATTCGGCAAAATCTCATGATGAAGTTATTGCATCTGATGTCGGTTCATATCAGCTGTCCGGGCTATGGCAATCAGAAAAACGAACTGCCCGTATTAATGCCCTTGCTGCAAAAATCGCATGCAGACCGCTTTTTACAACCGTTGCTCAAACAGCAGCCAAATGTCATTGGAAAAAATAAACCGAAACAACCGTTCAATTTGTTTCGGTTCTGGCTTTTTATCTGGCAGCCGTTGTTCTTGCTGGGCATTGTATTGGTACTGATTGCGTTGGCACGCTATTTTTTCTATCCGATTTATGTGCGATTTTCATTTTTGGGCTGGATGTTGGTTTTCCCCTGCGTCTGGTTTCTACTCATTCGGATTGTTTCTGCGATGCGAACCCGTATGTGGCTGGAAGACGGAAAACTCTATCTGCATTATAGCAGTGGCTTTGTCTTTCATACCATTGTTGCCCCGGCAACCAACATTGCCAGCATTCAAGTAACCCGTACAAAAACGGGCAGAAAATGCGGTCTTTGCAATGTATTCTTCTACTTACAGGGAAAAACCATGCACCGCCACAAATTGACGGGCGTATCCGAAAGCGTTTGGCAGCAGATTCTCGCCGAACTCGAACAAATGAAAGACCTTTAAACGCATACAAAAAGAGCAGGGATTCTCTATTTTGAATCCCTGCTCGTTTGTTTTTTGTAAGAATTATTTTATTCCTGTTCCGGCAGATTCTGTTCTTCGGAAGAAGATTCCGGCTGCGGTGGTGCTGTCGGCTGTTCTTCAAATGCAGATGCTTCCATCTTACCTTGCATCAGCTTTTCAAAGTCTTCCCGCTCAATCTTTTCGTGCAGAATCAAGTACTTCGATAACAGATGCAACTGATCCATATGTGCCTGCAACAAAATGGTTGCTTTCTGGTAAGCAGTTTCTACGATGTTGCGTACTTCGTCATCAATTTCTCCAGCTACCCGATCAGAATAATCTCTGGAAGAACCCAAGTCCTTTCCTAAGAATACTTCGTTCTGGTCGTTGCCATAGACAATTGGCCCGAGCTTCTTGCTGAAGCCATAACGAGTTACCATCTTCCGAGCGGTTGCGGTTGCCCGTTCCAAGTCGTTGGATGCACCTGTTGAAATGTCATCCAAAACCAACTGTTCTGCAACACGACCGCCCAGCAAGGTAACAATGTTTTCTTCCATTTCTGTCTTGCTGACAAAGGATTTATCCTGTTCCGGCAGGGACATTGTATAGCCGCCTGCCATCCCTCTCGGAATGATGGAAACCTGATGCACCTTGTCCTGATGGTCGCAATAATATGTGCAGACCGCATGACCTGCTTCGTGATAAGCGGTCAGCCGCTTTTCCTTTTCGGAAACCTTATGCGACTTCTTTTCCGGCCCTGCAATCACCTTGATGGTTGCTTCCTGAATTTCCTGCATGGTAATCGCACGCTTGTTCTGGCGAGCTGCCAGCAAGGAGGCTTCGTTGACTAAGTTTTCCAAGTCTGCACCTGTAAAGCCAACTGTGGATTTTGCAATCGTTGCCAAATCTACATCTGGTGCAAGTGGACGCTTTTTCGTGTGCACACGCAGAATGGCTTCTCTGCCCTTTACATCCGGATAGCCAACAACAATTTGACGGTCAAACCGACCCGGACGCAGCAAAGCTGGGTCAAGAATATCTCTCCGGTTGGTGGCGGCAATGACAATGACATTATCTTTTCCAGTAAAGCCATCCATTTCTACCAGCAATTGGTTCAAGGTCTGTTCCCGTTCATCGTGTCCGCCGCCCAGTCCAGCACCTCTGTGCCGACCAACTGCATCAATTTCATCTATGAAAATGATGGACGGAGCATTTTTCTTTGCCTGTTCAAACAAGTCCCGTACACGGGATGCACCAACACCGACAAACATTTCTACGAAATCCGAACCAGAAATAGAGAAGAATGGGCAGCCTGCTTCTCCGGCAACCGCTCTTGCCAGCAAGGTTTTCCCCGTTCCTGGAGGTCCGAGCAGCAGAACACCCTTCGGGATTCTTGCCCCGATTTCGGTGTATTTCTTCGGGTTCTTCAGGAAGTCTACAATTTCTTCGAGTTCGTGTTTTTCTTCATCTGCTCCGGCAACATCCGCAAATGTTGCCTTTCGGGTGTTTGCCTGATTCTTGATATTTGCCTTGCCAAAAGACGTATACTTTCCGCCGCCATTTGCCTGCCGCATCATAAAGACAAACAGCAGAATGCCCATAATCAACAGCAAAATCGTTGGCAGCAGCGTCCAAATCCAAGACGAATCTTTTACCTTGTAGTAGTCCATTTGCAGTGGTGCATCTGGATGTTTGGCATTATATTCCTGTCGATAATCCTTCACATCATCCAGAAAGCCGCTGATATACGGCACTTCATAGGTGATGGTGCGGTTGTCTTGCAGAGTCATTTTCAGCTGTCCATTTCCCAAATTCAAGGTATATTTCTTGACATCATAGTCATCAAAATAATTCATGATTTCGGAATACTGGGTATCATTTTCTTTTCCGCCGATATTTTGCGTAATGAAAAATACGCCCAGCAACAGCAGTACAACGACCAGCAAATACGCTCCAATGCCCTTACTTTTCTTTGGTGTCAAATTGTTCACTCCATTCTTTCAAACTGGTTTCCCCGTTTTCTGTTTTTCGTGGCAAGCTCAACGATGATTCCGGCAGTTGTTACAAATTCGCTTGCTCCTGTATGATTTCCAGTTCTAGAACATGCGTGGTTTCTGCGGTTGGTGCAACCCGTGCTGCAACCCCTAAAAACTCCGCAAAAATTGTTCCTGCTTCGTCCGCCAAGAAGTGCAGATTTTTCCTTCTCTCCGGCGGAACTTGTTTCTGAATCTGTTTCTTTACAGAAGCAACCGTACGATGTCCAGCAAACTGCACATGATCGCCGTATTGTCGCCCACGCAAAAGAATCACACCCCTTATTTTATCATAATCTAAGTGTATTTTTGATAACTTTTTATGAACAATTAGAGGATTTCGCATATTTTCCCATGAAACCATCCTTGCTTTTACAAGAAAACCGGAAAAAATTTGATTCTCGCCTTCGTGTAAAATTTTCGGTTTCACAGGCTCTGGCAATGTCATCCGTTTTTGAATGGAAAGACTGCCGTTTTTTGCAACTGCATCATAGTCCGCATTTAAGTTGCATTTCCCACCCGTTTGCAGCAGCTGTTGTAACCGAGCAATCCGGTCCGCTTGATAGGAAATTTGGAACTGCTCCAACAATTGAATGATACAACGCTGCTGCATTGCAGGGTGTTCCTCCAACAAACCGGAAAGCGTTCCGGCTGCGGTCGTATGCTGTTGAAAACAGTGTTCCGTCTGCTGCCGCAGATAATCCTGCTCACTCCGCAACACCTGCAACATTCCGATCGAAGTTTGCTCCAACGAGGGATTCAACTGCTTTAATATCGGGATCAACTGGTGGCGGATTTGATTGCGAGTATACGCATCCGTTTCATTCGTGCTGTCTGTCACATAATCTTGCCCCAGCGTTTGCAGATATGCTTCTACTTCTGCCCGTGTTACGATTAGCAATGGGCGAATATAGCGTTCCCGAACGGCTGGAATCCCTGCCAGTCCTCGCAGACCACTGCCCCGAATCAAACGGTGCAGCATCGTTTCCAAGTTATCAGAGGCAGTGTGTGCAGTTGCAATATGATTCGCCGGAATGGCAGAAAATGCCGCATAGCGGCAAGCTCTGGCAGCAGTTTCAATGGAAACGTGGTGCTGTTCCGCATAAGCGTTTACATCACACCGCACCATGTGCAATGGAACATTCCAACGGGTGCAGAGAGCTTCGCAAAAAGCCGCATCCCGTTCACTCTCCTCTCCTCGCAACTGATGATTGACGTGCACAGCGGTGATGGTGAGGTGGAGCGGCTCTGCCAACTCCAACAGACACCGCAGCAGACAAACACTATCTGCACCGCCTGACAGAGCACAACAAATCGTATTCCCTGCCTGTACCATCTGCTGTTCCTGCAAAAATGCCTGCACCTGCTCCGGCAGCGTTTCCTTATGTTTCATGCTGCATCTCCATATTTGAGAATCGGGTAAACTGTCCGTCCCAAATCATTTTAACCGTTCCTGTATTTCCGTGCCGATTCTTTGCAACGATACATTCTGAAATGTTCGGAGTCGGACTCTCTTTGTTATAATAAGCATCCCGATATAAAAACAATACAATATCAGCATCCTGCTCGATTGAACCGGATTCACGCAAGTCTGACAGCATCGGACGTTTGTCTGTTCTGCCTTCCGGTGCACGGGACAGCTGCGACAGCAAAATGACTGGAACATCCATTTCTTTTGCCATGATTTTCAACTGTCGAGTGATTTCAGAGATGACCAATACACGGTTATCTGTCCGCAGCGTGGAAGTCATCAATTGCAGATAGTCAATCACGACCAATCCAACATTTTTCATTCGCCGCAGTTTGGCTTTAATCTGCTGGGCAGTAATACCGGCGGTATCATCAATATACATCGGCAACCCACTCAAAACCCCAGCACTGGTTGCCAACCGCACCCAGTCGTCACTGGTCAGAAATCCGCTCCGCAGTTTGTTGGAATCGACCAGTGCTTCCGTGGAGAGCAGTCGGGTTGCAATTTGTTCTTTAGACATTTCCAAGGAAAAAACCGCCACTTCCCGGTCACTGTGTCGGGCAACATGCGTTGCGATATTCATCGCAAAGGACGTTTTTCCCATACCCGGACGGGCTGCAATCAAAATCAAGTCCGACCGATTCAAGCCGGACATAATCGTATCCAAGTGCTGAAATCCGGTGCGAGCACCAACATATTTTTCCTTGTCCGGACCTGCAATCTTTCCAATGTGGTCATAAGCACCACAAATTGCATCCCCGATTTTTACCATGCCCTGTGTATCTTTCCCCTGCCGAATCTCAAAAATACGTTGCTCCGCTGCATCCAGCAGCATTTGTGCACTTTGTTCCCCTGTTTGGATGTCCTGTAAGATGGAACGGGCGGCAAATGCCAGACTGCGGATGTAATATTTTTCTTCGACAATCTTGCAGTAACTCTCAACATTGGCAACGGACGGCACTAAATCGACCAATGCCCCCAGATAAGCACGTCCCTCGGCAGCCGTGTCAAAAATATGCCCTGCCATCGCTGCATTCAAAACCGTGACAATATCAATTTTTTCTCCAGATGTAAACATTTGCATGATAATCTGAAACAGGGCTTTATGCTGTTCATTGAAAAAACTGTCCGGCTTGATTCGCTCTAAGACAACAGATAATACAGATGCATCAACAAAAATCGAACCCAAAATGGTCTGTTCTGCTTCCAGACTGTACGGTAATTCGGTTTGGTCGACTTGCTCGAATTCCTGTGCCATCCTTACCTCCTCTTTTCCATCCTCTTCTATCGTATAAATAAGATACGGGCGAACGATGTCCGCCCATACCTGTTGGTTTTATCCGTCAAACAGCTTATGCTTCGCCGACTTCTACAGTTACTTTTGCCAAGATGCCTGCATATAACCGGATTTCTGCTTCATAAGTACCAAAGTTCTTGATGTCGCTCTTCAAAGAAATCCGCTTCTTATCGACCTTGCAGCCGTACTGCTGGGCGATGAGGTCGGCAATGTTTCCGGCAGTTATTGCACCGAACAACCGTCCGCCGTTGCCAGCCTTTGCAGTTGCCTTGACCGTCTTTCCGTTCAGCAGATTTGCGGTTTCCTGTGCCTGCTGCTTTTCTACATCAATCTTATGGGCTGCGGAAGACTGCTTGCCTGCCAATTCTGACAATGCCTTCGGAGTTGCTTCCATAGCTAAGCCCTTTTTCAGCAGCATATTGCGTGCATATCCGTCTGCTACATTCTTCACTTCGCCCTTTTTTCCAGAGCCTTTGACATCCTGTAAAAAGATGACCTTCATAAAAATTCTCCTGCCTTTCTGTTATTTCTTTTCTTCGTATGCTTCCAGTACCTGCAAGAGCCGTTCCTTTGCTTCCTGTAAGGTTACACCAGCAATCTGTGTGGCTGCCATCGTCTGATGACCGCCGCCGCCCAGCTCTTCCATAATCAGCTGTACATTCATTCCGCCCAGAGAACGGGCAGAAATACTGAATCCATTCTGATCCGGAAATAATACGAAGGATGCCTCTACGCCTTGAATGCTCAGCAGCTCATCGGCTGCCTGTGCTGCCAGAACACGGGTGTCCGCATCCTGCATTTTCACGGCGGAAATAGCACTTTTATGATAAATTTCGGCATGTGCCACAATCTGCGAACGCATTTGATACATGGAAATCGTACTGGAGAACAGGGATTTTACCTGAATAGTATCTGCCCCAATCTTCCGCAGATAAGCCGCTGCTTCAAACGTCCGCACACCGGTACGCATGACAAAATTTTTGGTATCTAAGGTAATGCCGGCAAGCAGTGCATCTGCATTGGCTGCCGGGATCTCGCCGTCCAGCCGGAAATACTGAATGATTTCCGTCACCATTTCCGATGCCGAAGAGGCATACGGTTCATGGTGGAACAGGACTGCATTTTCAATAAAGTTGACATTCTTTCGATGATGGTCAATGACTGCCACATAACGGCAGGCTTCATATAATTCGACACTTTCGAGGATGTCCTTGTTGTGGGTGTCTACGACAATCAGCAAGCTATTGCTGCTGACTCGTTCCATTGCCTCTTCCGGTTCGATGAACTCCGGCGGACGTTCCGATTTTTTCATATACTGAATCAACTGATTCGCCAGACAGTTCTTCTGATTCACAACAATGGAAACGGGCTTTTTCATCATATCAATTGCTCCAGCCAGTCCGCAGGCAGAGCCAATTGCATCCAAATCGCCGAACCGATGCCCCATCAGGAAAATCTGATCTGCATTTTCAATCAGTTCTTGCAATGCGGTTGCAACAGAACGAATTTTTGTCTTAGACTTCTTTTCTACGCCCTTAGACGTTCCGCCAAAGAAACAAAAACCGTTTTCTGTCTTCACAGCTGCTTGGTCACCGCCTCGTCCCAATGCCATATCCAGCGACTGATGAGCAAATTTTTCGCTCTCTTCGAGCGAATTCGCTCCGAATCCAACGCCAATCGAAAACGTAATATGAATTCTGCCATTGACCAGAATTTTTCGGGCATCGTCCAAAACCTTGAACTTTTCCTGCATCATCACCCGCAGGTGACGAGTTTCTACCACAGCATAGAACATATCATTTTCAATCTTCCGAATAATGCCATTTGTGCCTGTCATAAACGATTCCAGCACCTTTTCCACTTCCGCAGAAACCTGTGCCTTTTCGCTCTCCTTGGCATACTGCAAAATATCATCGTAGCTGTCAATCACCAGAATCAAAACACAGGGCTTTGCACTCGCAAAATCTCGCTTCCATTGCAGCAATTCGGTCACATCATTAAACTGAAATGCGTGCAATGCGGGGGTATCTTTCTGAGCTGCACAAGACATACTGTGAATCTTGTAACTTCGATCCTGAAATTCCACGATTTGATCTTGCTGCTGAGCGGCATAGGTATGCAGATGCAGCAAGCGTTGAATCAGTTGTTTGCCCTTTCCGGCATCCTGTAAAATCTGTTCCGCAAACTGTGTATTATACCAGAATACATCGCCGTTTTCCTGCACCAGTACTACTGGAACGGTCAACTGCTCCAGAACGGGGGTTTCTGCACTGCTCATATCTGTCCGCAGCCGATTCAAAGGGTATCGCCTGCGAAAAACAAAAAACAATTGCACAACAAATAGAATACTCAGCAGCAATGCTGGCACAAATAGCAGAGCAGTCCGGCAAGAGCCATACAAAAGTGTAGCGGCAACCAGCGGCACGGCAATGCTCAATAGTGTTAAAATGCCTGTAATCAACAGCAAAATATGTCTGAGTTTCTTCTTCATCGTTCACACTCCCCGTTTACCCGGCAGCATTTTTTAAACTTCCATAATAATCGGCAGAATCATCGGGCTTCGTTTGGTTTTGCCATAAATATAATCCGAAAGCACATCCCGCAGCTTGTTTTTCAGCGTGCCCCATTCCTTCAATTCCTGTGCGGAGCAGTGCTGCAACGTATCCAGCAAAATCTGACGAGCTTCTTCCATCAATTCTTCCGATTCCCGCACATAGACGAATCCTCTCGAAATAATGTCAGGACCGGAAACAATCAGGTTTGCCGTCCGTTCAATGCCGATGACAACAATAATCAAGCCATCCTGTGCCAGATGTTTCCGGTCACGCAGGACGATTGACCCAACATCGCCAACGCCCAATCCATCGACCATGACTCTGCCAGATGGAACTTGTGTCACAATCTTCATGGAAACACCGTCGGTTTCGATGACATCGCCAATCGAACCGATAATGACATTGGATTCCGGCATACCCATGGAATAAGCAATCTGTGCATGCTTTACCAGATGTTTGTATTCGCCGTGCACCGGAATAAAGAACTTCGGTTTTGTCAGTGCATGAATCAGCTTCAATTCTTCTTGGCAGGCATGACCAGAAACGTGAACATCTTCATAAATCACTTCTGCTCCGGAACGCATCAGTTCATTGACTACACGGGTAACATGCTTTTCATTGCCCGGAATCGGGTTTGCAGAGATGATGATGAAATCATTCGGTGTGATAACCACTTTTTTATGGCTGTTCATTGCCATACGTGTCAGGGCGGACATCGGTTCGCCTTGGCTGCCCGTGGTAATCAGAACGACCCGTTCATCTGGGAAACGGTTCATTTCATCAATATCAATCAGCATACCCTTCGGGATTTTCAAATATCCCATCTCTAAAGCGATGTTGACAACATTCACCATACTTCTGCCGAATACGGCAACCTTTCGGTTGCTCCGCTGTGCATTGTCTACAATCTGCTGAATCCGGTGGATATTGGAGGAGAAAGTTGCAATGATAATCCGCTTGCCCGTTGCCTGCTTAAACAGCTTGTCGAACGATTCGCCCACTGTCCGTTCCGAACGAGTAAATCCGGAACGTTCTGCATTGGTGGAATCTGCCATCAATGCCAGTACGCCACGGCTGCCCAATTCGCCGAACCGTGCCAAATCAATAATATCGTCGTCCACTGGAGAATAGTCCACCTTAAAGTCCCCTGTGTGTACAATAATGCCTGCCGGCGTATGAATTGCCATACCAACTGCACCCGGAATGGAATGGTTCACCTTGATAAATTCCACACCCATACAGCCCATTTTGACGGTTCTTCTCGGCTGCACTTCACAGAGCTTTACAGAATTGGCAAGTCCATGTTCTTCCAACTTGCCCTTAACCAGTCCCAACGTCAGCTTTGTTCCATAGACCGGAACATTGATTTTCTTCAGGAGATACGCCAGACCGCCAATGTGGTCTTCGTGTCCGTGCGTCAGCACGATGCCACGCACCTTGTCCCGATTTGCTTCTACATAGGTGAAATCCGGAATAACGATATCAACGCCCGGCATATCACCGTCTGGAAACGCCAGACCGCAATCCAGAATGAACATATCGTTGCTGCATTCAAACACGGTCATATTCTTTCCAATTTCATTCAAGCCGCCCAGCGGAATGATCCGAACCGGTGTCCGGCGAACTTCCTGCTTATGATTGGAGCGGCTCTGTGCAGCGGAAAACGCTGCTGCACGGGTCACTGTCTTGGCACGACCTCTTGCCTGCTTTGCTGGCTGTTCGCCACTGTTTTGCTTTGGCGTTCTCCGCCGATAATTTCGCTTCTTCGGCAGTGCTGCTGCCTTTCCTTCTTTTCCTTCTTTCGTAGCCAAATAAAAAACCTCTCTTTCTGCTCGCAAATGCGGCAGAAGGTATCTTGCACAAAGACGCACAATTTCCGTTCTGCTGTGTCATAGTCTGTGCAATTTCCATAACCGGATACATCCGATACAAATAAATCAAATCAAAAACAAGTCTTATCATGATGGCCGCTGCTCCTGCTTTCAGCAGCGGTGGTTCCCTGATGTTGTTCTGTTTATTTGCCGCATTTGCATTGTACGATTATAAATAAGTATGATATATGATCCTGCATCGAAAAAAATGCAGTCATTTCCAAACGAGTTTGTAAGATTGCTTCTTACCAGAAAACCAAAAAACGATTCCAACCAGTATCGTTTTTGGAAACGAACTATCACATGTAGTTTTATTATACGACAGGAACAGCAAATTGTCAAGGTTTTTTATTTTCACGCATTGGGCATCATTGAAAATTCCTTACAGAAATCGGAAAATTTCATGCAGGAACATAAACCGCTGCCTGTCTGCATAGATTGTAGTAACATCAACCCAGCATGGGATTTATCAGGAGGATCACCGCATGGAGTGGAAAATCAACCGGGAACGAATTCCCGTGACAGAACGCATTTTGGATGAAACACAGGAACAGGGTGTGGAACTGGATTATGTGCTGCCCGACTATGATCCGGAAATTTTCCGCATCATCCGCTGTGAAATGCAGCCTGCCATCTTAGAATATCAGTTGCAGGAAACCCGACTCAGCTATGAATTACAAGTGGATCTTCGGATTCTCTATTGTGGTTCTGACAGTCACCGTCTGCAATGTGTGACTCAGACCATGCACTATACCAAAACCTTAGACCTGCCGGAAAAGCCAGAAAATCCAGCAGTTCTGCTGCAAGCAAAGGCAGATTATGCGAATTGTCGGGCAGTCAGCCGCAGACGGCTGGATGTGCGGGGAGCGGTTTCTGTTCGGGTTCAAATTACAGGCGAACGGATGCAGGAAGTCATCTCCGATGTATTCGGCATGCAAGTGCAGTGCCAGAAGCAGACGATTGCCTACGCCAGCCAGAAACAGCGTGCTGTTAAAACCATTTCTCTATCTGAGGACATCGAGCGAAACGCTGCAAAAGCCCCCATTCAAAGCATTCTTCGCTGCACGGCACGGGCAGAACAGGGGGAACAGTCCATCATTGCCGGAAAATTTGTCGTACGGGGTGAAGTGCTTGTGTCGCTCCTCTATTGCAGCACATCCGAGGAACAAACCGAACCGGAATCCATGCAATTCACGCTGCCGTACAGCCAAATCATCGACATGGAGCAGATTGATGAAACCTTTACGGGTATGGCTGCGGTGCAGGTGATTCGCTGCGAATGCAAACCCGTTTCCAACAAGGGCAGCGATTCCGATAACTTGCACTGTGAGGCAGATTTACGGATTACCTGCACCGCCTGCAAACCGGCTACCATTTCGATTGTAACGGATGCCTATTCCACCGCATATTTGTGCGACTGTGTGCGGACACCGCTACGAATTGACGGCACACCAGTTCTGTTAAAAGAACAGTTTTCCTGCACAGCTGCGATTCCTGCCGGAGATACCCCCGTGGATTTTGTCAGTGACTTACAATGTCGAATCAAAAACGTCAGTGCAACGCCTGTTCCAGAACAAAACCGCATTCGAGTCAGCGGTATGCTCTGTTGCAGCGTTCTTGCAAAAGACCAAGAAGGCATGCCATTCCTGCTGGAGAAAGAAGAAGCGTTCGAGGAATTGCTTGCAACCACCGTTCCACTGGAACAAGCAATGCTTTGTGCAGAGGCAGAACCGGCAGACAGTTCGTTCCATTTGGCAGCAGATGGAAGTCTTTCCATCAAAGCCACAATTTCCTTGCAAGGGATGCTCTATCCAGCAACACAACAAACCGGACTCTCTGAAATTACGGTCGATGAAAACCGCAAACGTACCCGAGATAGCGACTGTGCATTGCGGCTCTATTATGGTACAGTCGGCGAATCCGTCTGGGAGATTGCCAAACGCTGCAACACGAAAGTTTCTGCAATTGCAGCAGAAAATGACCTGTCCGGCGATACCCTAACCAAACCGGGAATGTTATTCATCCCCATTGTATCTTAAGGAGGCAACGCTATGGCAAAAGATATTTACGAGGACATCGCCAAACGTACTGGCGGTGATATTTATATCGGCGTTGTCGGTCCTGTCCGAACCGGAAAATCTACGCTGATTAAACAGCTCATGGAAAAGCTGGTCATTCCCAATATTCCAGAAGAATCCAAACGCCTGCGAGCAGTCGATGAACTGCCGCAATCTGCTGCCGGAAAAACCATTATGACCACAGAACCGAAATTTATTCCGGAAGAAGCGGCGGAAATCACCATTGGCGAACATACCCACTTCCGGATTCGGATGGTGGATTGTGTAGGTTACATCCTGCCAAGTGCATTGGGATACATTGAAAACGATATGCCCCGCATGGTGAAAACGCCGTGGTTTGAGGAAGAAGTTCCGTTCGGCATGGCGGCAGAAGTCGGCACACAAAAAGTCATTACAGAACATGCAACCGTTGGGTTGGTCGTCACCACAGACGGCAGTATTACCAACCTACCACGAGAAGAATATGCTGCCTGTGAAGAACGGGTCATTCAGGAACTGCAACAGCTGGAAAAGCCCTTTGTTGTGCTGGTCAATGCAATCGAACCCCACAGCCGACAGACCGAAGCCCTCTGCGAAAGCCTGCGAAAAAAATATCATGCAGCGGTTCTGCCAGTCTGCTGCCCCGAACTCGAAGAAGCAGACATTCAGGAGATTTTAACGCAACTGCTCTATGCATTCCCCATTCGAGAGGTTCAAATTCAAACGGCTGGCTGGATTACCGCTTTAGACCCGGAACACTGGCTGCGGAAATCCGTCTTTTCCAGCATTCGGGCTGCTGCTGAACCGCTGCGATATGTGCGAGATGTTCCGATGATGACGGAAACGCTTGCAGGAGCAGAACATATTCTCTCCGCTTCCGTGCAGCAAATCGACTTGGGAACAGGGCGTGCCGTTGTTTCCGTTACTATGAATGGTTCTCTATTCTATCAGATTCTCGGCGAAACCACAGGCTTACAGATTGCATCGGAAAGCGATTTGTTCCCTGTTCTAACGGAACTCTGCAAAATCAAAAAATCCTATGACCGCATTGCCCCAGCCCTCGAAGCAGTAGAAGCGACTGGCTATGGCATCGTTATGCCACAGCTGGAAGAAATGTCGCTGGAAGAACCGGAAATCATCAAGCAGGGCGGAAAATATGGTGTACGGCTGCGAGCCTCTGCCCCTTCGATTCATATGATGAAAGCATCTATTCGTACGGCAGTCAGCCCCATTGTCGGAACAGAAAAACAGAGCGAAGAACTGGTCATGTACCTGTTGGAGGGATTCGAGGAAGACCCAACGAAAATTTGGTCTTCTAACATCTTTGGGAAATCCCTGCATGAACTGGTCAATGAAGGACTACACAGCAAGCTCAGCAAAATGCCGATGGAAGCACGGCTCAAGTTACAGGAAACCTTGGAACGGGTCATCAACGAAGGTTGCAGCGGACTCATTTGTTTTATTTTGTAACATTTTTCCTCTTTTACATTCATAGATTCCACAAATCTATCTGTTATACTGAAGTTGGAACTTCCAATTCTAACAGAGGAGGCGTGTTTCTTTATGGATGCAAAAATCAATGAATTGGTAACGGCAATGATTACGCTGTACCACGATGACCCGAAACGAATCCATCATTTTATGAAAGTCTATGCGTTTGCCAGTGCCATTGCACAGAGCGAACAGGTCAATGCTCTGCTGCAAACACGAATTGAAGCAGCTGCACTGGTACATGACATTGGTATTCACGCTGCGGAGCGGAAATATCGTTCTGCTGCAGGGGCTTATCAAGAAAAAGAAGGTCCACCGCTTGCCCGTGCCATGCTGATGACCATTGGCTTTTCTGATTCTCTGATTGACCGGGTTTGTTTCTTGGTTGGACATCACCACACCTATACAGAAATTGACGGGATTGATTTTCAGATTTTGGTCGAGGCAGATTTTCTGGTCAATGCCAGAGAAGAAAAAATGACCAAAAAGGCAATCACCCACTTCCGGAACGTCTATTTTCAGACGGAAACCGGCAAGCAATACTTGGACGAAACCTACGGTTTGAACAGCCTGAGCGGTTGACACAGCAAGTATCCAATGTTCCATAAAACAAAAATGAGCAGTTCCCATTGCTGGAAATCTGCTCATTTTTTATGCACGTATCAAAAATTTTGGCTTCTAAGCCATTAAAGCTGGTCTGCGATGGTGTAAATCAGCTTTTCGGACTTTTCCCAGCCCAGGCACGGATCTGTAATGGACTTTCCGTAAACGCCTTCGCCAATCTTCTGTGCACCATCTTCAATATAGCTTTCAATCATGAAGCCCTTGAACAGCTTCCGGATGTCATCGCTGTGACGGCAACTATGCAGCACTTCGTTGCAAATCCGAATCTGTTCCAGATACTTCTTGCCGGAATTTGCATGGTTTGCATCGACAATGACAGCCGGATCTGCAAGTTTCTTCTGGTCATACAGTTCGCACAAATGCATCAGGTCTTCGTAGTGATAGTTTGGCATGGAGTGACCCTGACTATCTACATAGCCTCTCAAAATTGCATGGGACAGCGGATTGCCTGCAGTCTGTACTTCCCAACCACGATACAGGAACGTATGGCTTGCATGAGCTGCAATCAGAGAATTCATCATAACGGACAAGTCACCGCTAGTCGGGTTCTTCATACCAACCGGAATATCCAAACCACTTGCAGTCAGTCTGTGCTGCTGGTCTTCTACAGAACGAGCACCAACGGCAACATAGGACAACAGGTCAGACAGATACCGATGATTTTCCGGATACAGCATTTCATCTGCACAAGTCAAGCCAGTCATTTCTACTGCCTTGGTATGCATCTGCCGAATGGCAATGACACCCTGCAACATATCTTCTTTCTTTTCCGGGTCTGGCTGATGCACCATGCCCTTATAGCCTTCTCCGGTGGTTCTCGGCTTGTTGGTGTAAATTCTCGGAATCAGAATCAGCTTGTCCTTGACCTGTTCCTGCACCTTTGCCAGACGGCAAACATAATCCAGAACAGCGTCTTCCCGGTCAGCAGAACAAGGACCAATAATTAACAACTTCTTATCTGATTCGCCAGTAAACACTTTCTGAATTTCTGCATCTCTAGCGGCTTTTACAGCAATCAATTCATCAGAAAGAGAAAATTGCTTCTTCAATTCCTGCGGAATCGGCAGCTTCCGAATAAAATTCATGTTCATATTGAAAAACTCCTTTTTTGACATCATTTCTCTCTCATTATAACCCATTTTTCGTACAATTGCAAGTATTTTTTACATCCGCACGAAATCTGTTGTTTTTTGCGGGGTTTTGGGAAAGAAACTTGCAATTTTTTTCTAAAAATGCTATAATGGAATCTATCCCACATAAAAATCACTTTGAAACAGAAAGGAACAAATCACAATGCCAAACTTTATTTTAATTGGTATGCCAGCCTCTGGTAAAAGCACACTGGGAAAAATGGCTGCTGCTGCGTTACAGTATGATTTTGTTGATACCGATGATACCATTATGGATACCTATCATGCAGATTTAATGCATCTCATTGACCAATTCGGAATTGATGGCTTTATTAAACTGGAAAGCAAAATTTTACGGCAAGTACAGGTAGAAAACACCATCATTGCAACTGGCGGCAGTGCGATTTACAGCGATGCAGCCATGCAACACCTGAAACAAATTGGAACTGTCATCTATTTAAAACGGGAATTGTCTGAAATTGCTGCACAGGTCGGCAATCTGACTACCAGAGGGGTGGTCTGCCGCAATGCCAACAACTTGGCGGAACTCTATGCAGAACGCTGCCCACTCTATGAAAAATATGCAGATGTTGTGGTTTCACTTGACAAAAAAAGCGTCGAACAGGCAGCTGCAGAAATTGTAGCTGCGGCGAAAAATACGCTCAACGCTTAATTTTTCAGAATGCTACAAAAACAAAAGCAGCAGGTCATCGGAATATCCGACAGCCTGCTGTTGTTGTTTTTATGAGAAAAATAAACCGCCTTGCCGTCATGCGGCACATAAAACCAAGCTAAAATAGCAAGGTGGGTATCCGCCTGTATCCTTCACGCTCCCTTCGTCCGCAAAGCGGGAGGTCTGCAATCCAAATCCAGAGCTAAATTCCCTTTAAAAAAGTGTTGGATTATAAAAACCGCATTGACACGCAACGTGCATCATGCAACAAGGCAGTTATATTTTTCTTAGCTATAGTATAACACACTTTTCAGAAAAAATCAAATCTTTTTTCCGAAAATTTATGAGGAATTTTGTTGACTGAAAAATTCTTGCGATTATTCAAAAATTTCGTCGTCATCCTCATCTTCTTCGTCGTCCTCATCGCCGTAAATTTCATTCAGGCGTTCCAAGAACTTGTTTCCGATGGTTTCATATTCTGCATCTTCTTCGATGGAAACCAGCATTTCTTCCCCATTGACTTCTTCGGTCTTTAAGATGACAAATTCTCCGTCATCCTGTGCCAAAGCATCTTCATCATCGCCATAATAAGGAACTAATGCATAATAGGTGTTGTCCTCGTATTCCAGAACATCCAGCAATTCAAAAACCTGCTCGTTTCCGTCCTCATCTTCAAGGGTAAACAAATCCGGTGTAAATTCGTTTCTTTCTTCCGACATGTCGTCCTCCTGTCTGCTCCTGAGAGCGGCTGTATTCTGCAACGCTCTTGCATTGCTGTAAGACTATTATACAATATGTGCAGAAAAAAAGCAAGTGGTTTCTGCAAATTTGTAAAATTTTTTTACATCTGAACAAAAATCCGATTTTTGTTCACCGAATCTGCATCTCTGTATAATGGGATTGCCGTTCGGAAAACCCAACTTTTTGATAAACTGGATAGCCGGCTTTTGTGGCAGAGAGATTCACATAATCCAGCCCGTTGGCTCTCGCATAATCAACCAGCCGTTGCATATTGTGCTGTGCAATGCCCTGTCGGCGATAAGCAGGCAGCGTATACACGCTGAGGACTTCTCCCATCTTTCCATGAATCATTTTTGGATGGCAAGGCTTTTGCAGAATCATCAGCAATGCCACGGAAACAACCGTTTCCCCATCCTTTGCCAGAAATGCAATGCAGTCCCGATTCAAATGCTCTGAAAAGTAATCCGGCAGCGTCTTTCGCATCACTGCTTCATCCTCTGAGGACAGTTCTCCAAAGTCTTCTAAAATATATGCTGTTCGCATGTCGATTAGTGCTGGAATATCTGCAATTGTTCCAAATGTGTATTCCACTGATTCTGCCTCCTTTGCAGCCGACCGTTATTTGTCTGCCGATTTTTCTGCTGTGTATGCTGCAATTTCTTTGATAAACGCTTTCCCGTATTTCTGCGATTTGATAATCCCAACGCCGGAAACCTGCCGAAACGCTGCCAAACTGCTGGGCTTTTTTCGGCACATATCCCGTAGGGCTGCATTGGAAAAGACAATATACGCTGGCATGTGTTCTTTCTCCGCCATCCTTGCCCGCAGAACAGATAGTCGCTGAAACAGTGCCTCTTCCACGTCTTCTTCCACGGTTGGCTTTGATTTCGGAACAAAAACTGCTTTTCGTTCTTCTTTTCTCCGCCGCCAGAGCACCTGTTGATTTCCTCGAATCACCTCGGCTGCTGCTGGTGTGAGTTGCAGCATCTGAAAGTCCCGATATGTTTGCAGTTCCAAAATATGCAAATCTAGCAGAGCATCAATCATCTGTACGACTTGACGGGCGGTGCATTCTTTCAAAATGCCATAGGTGGAAAGCCGATTTAACTGCATTTCTGAAATCGCAGCCCTTTTACTGCCCGTCAGAACATCTGCTGCCAGCGTTCGGCTCAAATGATAATGATGCTGCAACCCTCGATAGACACAGGAAATGATTTTCTTCGCCTCTAGGGTAATATCTGTTGTTTCAAATGTGCCCTGACAGTTGGAACAGTGTCCGCAACACTGCGGTGCTCGCTCGCCAAAATACCGCAACAAATATTCTCGCAGGCAATTCGTTGTTGTGGCATAGCCTGCCATGATTCGCAGCCGTTCTTTGCTGCGAGTCAGCCACTGTTCTTTCTGCTGAGCATCTTGTATTTCAGAAATTTCCCGTGCCTGATCCAATAGAAATAAATGCGTTTGAACATCTCGACCACTGTATAATAAAATACAATCTGCTGGTTCACCATCTCGTCCGGCACGCCCTGCCTCCTGATAATAACTCTCTAAATCTTTCGGCATATTGTAATGCACGACAAAAGACACATTGGATTTATCAATCCCCATGCCAAAGGCATTGGTTGCAATCATAATGGGCTTTGTATCAAACAGAAATGCTTCCTGATTGGCTGCCCGTTCTGCCTGTGAGAGTCCGGCATGATATCGGGTTGCCGGAAATCCCTGCTCACAAAGTCGGTCGCAAAGTTCTTCCACGGTTTTTCGTGCTAAGCAATAGACAATGCCACTCTTTCCCCGACGTTCCTGTAACAATTCCAGAAGTTCCTGTTCTTTGTTGCGAGGGGTTCGGACAGCAAAATACAAGTTTTTCCGGTCAAAACCTGTTGTAATCTGAAACGGATCTTGCAGCTGCAATAGACGACAGATGTCCTTGCAGACCTGCTCGGTTGCAGTAGCCGTAAAAGCACTGACAATCGGACGCTTTGGCAGCTTGTTCAAAAATTCTGCAATGCTGAGATAACTTTGCCGGAAGTCCTGCCCCCACTGAGAAACGCAGTGTGCTTCATCCACCGTAACCATCGAAATTTCTGCCTGCTCTGCAAACGATAAAAAACCTTCTGTTTGCAGCCGTTCCGGTGCAACATATAAAATACGATAGATGCCCTGTCGGGCTTGCAACATGGTCACTTGATATTCTCCAGCATCCATGCTGCTATTGAGATAGGCAGCGGAGATACCGATTTCCAGCAGACTATCCACTTGGTCTTTCATCAGCGAAATCAGCGGTGAAATGACAATTGTCAAACCAGAAAGCAACATGGCAGAAAGCTGGTAGCAGACCGATTTTCCTGCTCCCGTCGGCATAATGCCCAAAACATCCCGCCCCTGCAAAATCGCATCCACAACTTCTTCCTGTCCATCCCGAAAGGTGGCATGTCCAAAATACTGTTGGAGTGCTTCGTGTTTGTCCATTTATGACTTCTTTGCAAGTTTCCGCAGTTCGTCCGGTGTAAAAGTATACTGCTTGTGGCAGAAATGACAAGTCACTGTAATATTTTCACCGTCTGCTGCCATCTGTTCCAGTTCCTGCTTTCCAAGGCTGACTAAGACCCGTTCTGTCCGCTCCTGACTGCAATCGCAGTGATAGGAAACCGTTGCTTCATCCAGAAGATTTGGCTCTAATCCATCCAGCAACCGCAATGCAATTTGGTCAGGTGTCATGCCGTCTGTCAACAGCTTTGTAACGTGTGGCAAGCCCTGAATATTCTTCTCCAGCTGGTCAATACAAGCATCGCTTGCAAACGGCAGCACCTGAATCAGATAACCGCCAGCCGCTTTGACGTGCAAGTCTGGATTTACTAAAACACCCAGTCCGCAGACGGTTGGAGTCTGTTCACTGGTTGCAAAATAGCTTGCAATGTCTTCTGCAATTTCGCCGGATACCAGCGGGCACATTCCCACATAGGGTTCTTTCAAGCCCAAATCTTTCACAACAGACAGCATTCCATCTGTTCCGACTGCTCCGCCAACATCCAGTTTTCCGTGTGCGTTCAGCGGAATTTCCACAATTGGATGTTCTACATCACATTTTACATTGCCGTGGCTGTCTGCAACAGCAACCAACTGCCCTGCTGGGCCTTTTCCGTCTACCCGAAGGGTAACCGTATCTTTTTCACCCTTCAATCCATAGCCCATCATGCTGGCTGCGATTGCTAACCGCCCCAATGCTGCGGTTACAACCGCAGAGGTTTCATGAATCCGTTCGATTTCTGCAACCATATCCGTTGCATCCAGTGCATAAGATACAACCGATGCATCTTTTGAAATTGCTCGCTTTAAAATTGCCATATTGTACGCTCCTCTTTACTTTGTTTTTCTCACTGCAAATACCATCCGCTGGCTGTCTTCCCGTAATGGCTCTTCTGTGTCTGCATGATAGCAGCCGAGCACTTCCCAGCCAATCTGCTGTAACGCTGCGGTTACCTGCCCTGGCGGATATGCCCGTTCGGTCATGCATTCCTCTGAGCGGACATAAGTATCATCTTCCTGCCGAGCAAAAAAATGCAGCTGAATGGTCACTTGATTATCTGGCTCTTCATACTGATTTTCCCACACACAATAGACATCATCTGTATCATACAGATAAATCTGATTTCCCAGCACTTCCCGATGCTTATATGGCGTATTCATATCAAACAGAAAAACACCGCCGGGTTCTGTCACATCGAAAACCTGCTGAAAAACGGTTTTGACATCAGAAAACGAATCCAAATGATTCAAGCTATCCAATGCACAGACCGTAACATCCACTGTTCCGTACAAGTCCAGTTCTCGCATATCCTGACAAATATACTGAATCGGCAGGTTGTGTTCGAGCTTCTTCTGCATTGCCTGATTCAGCATTCCATAGGAATAGTCAACACCCAATACATCATAGCCCAGTTTTGCAAATTCTTCCGAAAGACTGCCCGTTCCGCAAGCCAAATCCAACAGTACAACGCCCTCCGATTGGCGGTATTTCTGAATCAGCCTATGAAAATAGGCTGCTCGCTGCGGATATTCCACATTTTCTGTCAGCTGGTCGTAATAAAACGAAAATGCCTCGTATCCTGTTTCCATTCAAACGCCTCTTTTCTCTGAAAAAAGGGCGTGTCATTGCTGCCACGCCCCTTTTGTTGTTTCTGTATCTTCTCTGCCGCCAGTTAGGAAATTTCTGCACCAAACGGCATCAAAGCAAGTTTTGCCATTTTAAAACACTGTAACCCGAACGGAATGCCAATGATGGTACAGCACAATCCAATTCCATTTACTGCCGCAGCAACTGCCAACGGAATCCCACTGACCAAAATCCAAATCAGATTTAGGAGCAGGGAAACCGTTCCGCCACCATAACGCACCTCTTTCCCAAAGGGGAAGAATGCCAGCGAAGCAAATTTAAAGCACTGCAAACCAATCGGGATTCCAACAATGGTAATGCACCATAAAAGCCCTGCCAACAGCCACGAAAGCCCTTGCCAAAATCCGCAGCACAAAAACCAAAGGAGATTTCCCAGACAACTCATCGCACCCATCCATTCTGACTGTGTTTTTTATTGCTTATTTCTGATTTTTCTTTGCAGCCCGTGCCGGATTTCTTCTCTGTGTGCCAAAGCTACCATCTCCAGCACCTGCATTCGGTGCATCCGGCTTAGAAACCTGTTCCCGTTCCGGAGCCTGATTCTGTCGCAGCTGCATGGTCAACAGCATCCGAATGGTGTCTTCCTTAATGGAAGCAACCATTGCATCGAACATTTCAAAGCCCTCATACCGATATTCAACAACTGGGTTCTGCTGTCCATATGCACGCAGACCGATACCCTTCTTGAGCTCGTCCATATCGTCAATGTGTGCCATCCACTTGGTATCAACGACCTTCAGCATAACAACCCGTTCCAGTTCCCGAATGACATCTGAACCATACTGTTCTTCCCGTGCTGCATAGAGGCTCTTTGCCTTTTCTGTCAGGGTTTCAATCAGTGTATCTACGGTCAGCTTTTCGAGTTCTTCTCCCTCATATTCGAGGTCATGTTCTTCTGTAATCCAGCCTAAGAAGTGATCCTTCAGACCAACCAGATTCCATTGTGTCCGGTCAACGACTTCTTCATTGATATACTGCTTTACAGTATCGCTGATGAGTTCTTCCATCATCTTCAAGATGCTGTCGTGGAGGTCTTCGCCATCCAGTACCTGCTGCCGTTCCTTATAGATGATTTCTCTCTGGGTATTCATAACGTCATCATAATTGAGGACATTCTTACGAATACTGAAGTTTCTGCCTTCTACCTTCTTCTGAGAAGATTCGATAATCTTGGACAGGGACTTGCTTTCAATCGGTGTATTTTCATCGACATTGAGTGTCCGCATCAGGTTTTCCAGACGGTCACCAGCAAATACACGCATCAGGTCATCTTCGACAGACAGGAAGAACCGGCTTTCACCTTCGTCACCCTGACGACCAGAACGACCACGCAGCTGGTTATCAATTCTTCTGGATTCATGCCGTTCTGTACCCAAAATATACAGACCGCCTGCTTCCTTGACCGCCACTGCCTTTTCCTTGACTTCTGCACTGTATTTGCGATACAGTTCCTGATATTCTTCTCTGGCTGCCAATACTTCTTCGTTGTCAGTATCAGCGTAACCGATGGCTTCTGTGATGATTTCTTCCGGATATGCTTTCTTCCGCATTTCTGCTCTTGCCAAAAATTCTGCATTACCGCCCAGCATAATATCCGTACCACGACCAGCCATGTTGGTTGCAATGGTAACTGCACCCAGCTTACCAGCCTGTGCAACAATTTCTGCTTCCTTTGCGTGATACTTCGCATTCAAAACTTCGTGCTTGATGCCCTTCTTTTTCAGCATTGCGGAGAGCAGTTCGGATTTTTCAATGGAAATCGTACCAACCAGTACCGGCTGTCCTTTTTCGTGACATTCCATAATCTGTTCAATGATGGCACGATACTTTGCAGCTTCTGTCCGGTAAACCAAATCGTTCCGGTCAATTCGCTTGATCGGTCGGTTGGTCGGGATTGCAATTACATCCAACTTGTAAATTTCCCGGAATTCATCTTCTTCCGTCATGGCAGTACCAGTCATACCGGAGAGCTTGTTATACAGACGGAAATAATTCTGGAATGTAATGGTTGCCAGTGTCTTGGATTCTCTTGCAACCTTTACGCCTTCCTTCGCTTCAATTGCCTGATGCAGACCATCATTAAACCGTCTGCCCAGCATCTTACGACCAGTAAATTCATCAATGATGACAACTTCGCCATCTTCTACGATATAGTCAATATCCTTTCGCATAACACCATTGGCTTTCAATGCCTGATTGATGTGGTGCAGCAAGGTCAAGTTTTCCGGTGCCATCAGGTTATCAATTGCAAAATAATCTTCTGCTTTCTTGACACCACGACGGGTAATGGTTGCAGTCTTTGCCTTTTCATCAATGATGTAATCGGCATTTTCATTGGTATCTTCCTGATCCTGCTTGCTGTCCATTTCGACAACCATGGTCGGGGTCAAGGTCTTTGCAAACTTGTCCACAACGCCATACAGAGAAGTGGACTTGTCCCCACGACCAGAAATAATCAACGGGGTTCTTGCTTCATCAATCAAGATGGAGTCCACTTCGTCGACGATGGCAAAGTTATGTTCCCGCTGTACCTTGTCTTTCTTATAGATAACCATGTTATCTCTCAGATAGTCAAAGCCCAGTTCGTTGTTAGTACCATAAGTAACATCACAGGCATATGCTGCACGCCGCTGGTCGTTGGTCAGACCATGCAGGATACAGCCAACCGTCAAGCCCAAGAACCGGAGCACCTTACCCATTTCATCGGACTGTGTTTTTGCCAAGTAATCGTTTACGGTGACAACATGAACGCCCTTGCCCGGCAGTGCATTCAGATAGGATGCAACGCAGGCTACCAAAGTTTTACCTTCACCGGTCTTCATTTCTGCAATTCGTCCCTGATGCAGAACAATTGCACCAATAATCTGTACCGGGAACGGTTTCTTGCCCAGTACACGATACGCTGCTTCCCGAACGGTTGCCAGTGCTTCTGCCATCATGGAATCCAGTGCTTCGCCGCTTTCCAGCCGGTCACGGAATTCCTGTGTCTTTCCCTTTAATTCTGCATCCGATAAAGCTGTATATTCTTCGTCCAGTGCCAGAACTTTTTGCTTAATCGGTTCAATACGTGCAAGCTCTCTCGTACTGTAAGAGCCAAACAATTTACTAAATATTCCCATCGGATTACCGCCTTTTCCTGTAAATATACAAGTACCAGTATAGCACACCGCCTTGTATTTGTCAATTCTTTTTTCAAAAAATCGTATAAAATCCATGTGAAAAATGGTTGTTCTTTTGTTTGAACAGCCGGATTTTCACGCTGTCTAGAGATATTATGCCTCTCTGGCCGGACAAAAATCTGCCATTGGACAGTTTCCACAGAGTGGCTTTCTTGCCCGACAGATATCTCGTCCGAACTGCACGATTCGATGGCAAAAGTCCGAAGAGCGTTCCGGTGGAATCAGCGGACGCAAATCCCGTTCCACTTTTGCCGGTTCTTTATTCGTGGTCAACCCCAGCCGTCCGGTGATACGAATAAAATGCGTATCCGTGACAATTGCCGGCTGCCCGTAGACATCGCCTAAAATCAAATTTGCCGTTTTCCGTCCAACGCCCGGTAACGTCAGCAGTTCTTCCATCGTATCCGGAATTTTGCCGTCATAGACTGTCAGCAGCCGAATTGCCATTTCTTTGATGCTCTTCGCTTTCATGTGATAGAAACCGCAGGGTTTCACTGCCTGCTCCAGTTCTTCCAGATCGGCAGCTGCAAACGATTCCAGCGTTGGATACTGCTGGAACAGCGTTTTCGTGACAATATTGACCCGTGCATCGGTACACTGTGCGGAAAGCCGCACCGCAATCAATAATTCATATGGCTCTTTGTACTGCAATGCACAGACCGATTCCGGATAATATTCTTCCAGTATCGTACAGGCTCGCAGTGCCGTTTCTTGTTTGGTCATAAAAAGCCCCCCTCCTTTCTGTTGATTATACCACACTTTCTGAGCTTTTTCTAGTCTTGCCAAAAAATTTTTACAGATGAAAACAGCCATCCTCTATGGAAAGAGAACGACTGTTTTTCGGTTTGTTTGAGATGTATGTTTAGAGGTTGCTGTAATGCATCAAATATTCATCCACTGCACGAGCGGCTTCTCTGCCCTCTCGAATTGCCCAGACAACCAAAGACTGTCCTCTGTGCATATCGCCAGCCGTGAATACATTCTCTACATTGGTCTGATAGGAATCCGGTGTTTCGGTTGCCACGTTGGTTCTGGCATTCAGATTGACACTGAATGCATCTGCAACATAGGACTGTGCCCCTAAGAATCCGGCTGCAATCAAAACCAAATCGGCTTCCAGAATCTGTTCGCTGCCCGGAATTTCTTCCATCCGCATCCGTCCGGTCTTTTCATCCCGTACCGATTGCAGCTTAATCGTTTCAACGGCTTTCAGATGTCCTTCCTCATTTGGAATGAATCGTTTTACCGTTGTCTGATAAATTCTCGGGTCGTGTCCGAATACGGCAATGGCTTCTTCCTGACCGTAATCGGTCTTGCAGATTCTCGGCCACTCCGGCCAAGGGTTGTTCTCTGCACGCTGATCCGGCAGCTTCGGCATCATTTCCAACTGAATGACGGATTTGCAGCCGTGCCGAATTGCCGTTCCCACGCAGTCGTTTCCGGTATCACCGCCGCCGATGACGATGACATTCTTATACTTTGCACTGATATAATAACCATCAGACAAGTTGGAGTTAATCAAACTCTTTGTGGTTGCCTTCAAAAATTCTACTGCATAATAAATGCCCTTAGATTCTCTGCCCGGTGCATTGATGTTTCTTGGATTGGAAGAACCGCAAGCCAATACCACTGCATCATACTGTTTCTGAAGTTCTTCCGCAGAAATATCCTTACCGACATCCACACCCGTCCGGAATACAACACCCTCCTGCTCCATCAGAGCAATCCGGCGGTCAATGACGGTCTTTTCCAGCTTCATATTTGGAATACCATACATCAGCAGACCACCGACACGGTCTTCCCGTTCATAGACGGTTACGGAGTGTCCTCTCCGGTTCAGCTGCAAAGCGGCTGCCAAACCGGAAGGGCCAGAACCAATGACGGCTACTTTCTTTCCCGTCCGCACCTTTGGGATTCTCGGCTTCATGAATCCGCTTTCATAAGCCGATTCAATGATGGCATATTCGTTTTCTTTCACGGTAACAGGGTCGCCGTACAATCCGCAGGTGCAAGCCTTTTCACAAAGTGCTGGACATACTCTGGAGGTAAACTCCGGAAAGCAGTTGGTCAACAGCAGCCGTCTGGCTGCATCTTCCATTCTGCCCTTATAAACCAGTTCGTTCCACTCCGGACAGAGGTTGTTCAGCGGACAGCCGGACACCATGCCCATGATTGGCTTTCCGTTCTGACAGAATGGAACACCGCAATCCATACAGCGTGCACCCTGTTTCTGCCGTTCTTCCAGATTCAGTGGTGTATGAAATTCCCGATAGGTCTTTATGCGTTCGAGCGGCTCCTGCCCCGGATTCTCCACCCGTTCATATTCCAGAAATCCCGTTGCTTTTCCCATGATACGCCCCTCCTGCTCACTTTGTATTGACATAGAATGCTTCGATTTTTGCTTCTTCCTGCGGCAATCCCTGATCCATAAACTGCCGGATGGAGCGGAGCATCTTTGCATAATCGTGCGGTACAATCTTCTTAAACTTCGGCAAATAAGCATCAAACTGATCCAGAATTTCCTGTCCTCTGACGGAGTGCGTTCTTGCAACGTGTTCCGTAATCAGTTCTTTCAGCTGTGCAACATCTTCTGGATGTGTCACCTTGCTGAAGCCAACCAGTGCTTTATTCAGCTTGGTGTACAAATCGCTTTCTTCGTCCAGTACATAAGCAATACCGCCACTCATACCGGCTGCAAAGTTCTTGCTGGTCTTGCCGAGGATGACTGCACAACCACCGGTCATATATTCACAACCATGGTCGCCCACGCCTTCTACGACAACGGTTGCACCGGAGTTCCGGACGCAGAACCGTTCGCCAGCAACACCAGCAATAAACGCCTTACCGCTGGTTGCACCGAACAGAGCAACATTACCAATAATAATATTTTCATCTGCCTGGAATTTCGCATCCTTTGGCGGATAGACAACCAATGTACCGCCAGAAAGTCCCTTTCCGAAATAGTCGTTGCTGTCGCCCTCCAGCTCAAGCGTCAAGCCCTTTGGAATGAATGCACCGAAACTCTGTCCGCCAGAGCCTTTGCACTGCAATGTGAAAGTATCTTCTTCCAGTGTGTTATAATACTTCCGTGTGATTTCTGCCCCGAACAGTGTTCCCAATGTCCGGTTCAGGTTGCTGACATTCAGCTTCAAGGTCTTTTTCTTCTTCTTTGCCAGTGCTTCTTGCATGGCTGGAATGATGGTCGTTTCATCAATTGTTTCTGCCAGCTTGAAATCAAATGCATCCTTCGGATGGAAGTGCTGCGGAACATTCTTGCCAACATACGGGTTGGTCAGGATGTTCGACATATCAATCTTGCTTTCCTTTGAGCCAGCCGGGAAACTTCTCTGTACCAACAAATCAGAACGTCCAATCAGTTCATCCATGGTACGGATGCCCAGCTTCGCCATGTATTCCCGCATTTCCTGTGCAATGAATCGCATAAAGTTGATGATGTATTCCGGCTTGCCCTTGAACCGCTTCCGCAATTCCGGATTCTGCGTTGCAACGCCTGCCGGACAGGTATCCAAGTTGCAGACACGCATCATGACGCAACCCATTGTTACCAGCGGAGCAGTTGCAAAACCGTATTCTTCTGCACCCAGCATTGCTGCAATGATGACATCCCGTCCTGTCATCATCTTACCATCGGTTTCAATGACAACCTTAGAACGCAGACCGTTCATAATCAAGGTCTGGTGGGTTTCTGCCAAACCCAGTTCCCACGGCAATCCGGCATTGTGGATGGAGCTGCTCGGTGCTGCACCCGTACCGCCGTCATAACCGGAAATCAGAATAACGCCTGCACCAGCCTTTGCAACGCCGGCTGCAATCGTTCCAACGCCTGCTTCTGAAACCAGCTTTACGGAAATTCTTGCACGCTTGTTGGCATTCTTCAGGTCGTAAATCAGCTGTGCCAAGTCCTCAATCGAATAAATATCGTGGTGCGGTGGCGGAGAAATCAGTGCCACACCCGGTGTAGAATGTCTGGTCTTTGCAATCCACGGATAAACTTTCTTTGCTGGCAGGTGTCCGCCTTCGCCTGGCTTTGCACCCTGTGCCATCTTAATTTGAATTTCCTTTGCGGAAGTCAAGTATTTAGAAGTGACACCGAACCGTCCAGAGGCAACCTGCTTGATGGCAGAACATTTATCAACGGCACTACCAGAAGTGACGATTCGTTCCAAATCTTCGCCGCCTTCCCCGCTGTTGGACTTGCCGCCGATGCGGTTCATTGCCATTGCCATGCATTCGTGTGCTTCCTGCGAAATCGAACCATAGGACATTGCACCCGTCTTGAACCGCCGCATAATGCTTTCGACGCTCTCGACTTCTTCCAGCGGAATGCCGCCGTCTTCTGCAAACCGGAAGTCCAGTGTGCTCCGCAATGTTACATGCTTGTGCTCTTCATTTAGACAGGCTGTATATTGTTTAAACAGGTTGTAATCATCTCTCCATGTTGCCTGCTGCAACAGGTGAATCGTTTCCGGATTATAGAGATGTTCTTCCTGATTGCTTCTTGCTTTGTGTGTACCAATGCTGCGAACTTCTTCTTCGGTCATCAAACCGTTCGGGTCAAAAGCTGCATCATGCAGAGCCAATGAACGGTTGCTGATGTCCTGCAAGTCGATACCGCCAACCCGACTGACGGTATCCGGGAAGAACTGTTCACAAACAGACTTTGCAATGCCGAGGGCTTCAAAAATCTTAGAGCCCTGATAAGACTGAATGGTGGAAATCCCCATCTTCGAGGCAATCTTTACGATACCGCTGACAACTGCCTGAATGTATGCCTTGCTTGCCTGCGAATAATCCTTATCCAGTTCGCCAGTGTTGGTCATTTCATACAGAGTATCCAGTGCCAGATACGGATTGACTGCACTTGCACCAAACCCAAGCAGGGTTGCAAAGTGATGGACTTCGGTCGGTTCTGCGGTTTCTACAATCAGGGAAACAGCGGTATTCTTTCTGGTGCGTACCAAATAGGTTTCCAGTGCTGCAACTGCCAGCAAGGACGGAATTGCAATGTGTTCCTGGTCAACACCACGGTCTGTCAGAATCAAAATCGCTGCTCCGGCATCGTGTGCAGCATCTGCCTGTGCATACAGATTGGAAATGGCATCTGCCAGTGAAGTATCCTTGGTATACAGCATGGAAATGTCAGCTGTCTGCAAGCCTTCAATATGAGAATCCCGAATTTTCATCAAATCCAGACTGGTCAAAATCGGATTTTCTACTTTCAGCACTCGGCAGTTTGCCTCTTCTTCTTTCAGGAGGTTGCCAGCTGCACCTAAATAAACGGTCGTATCTGTGATGACGGATTCCCGAATAGAGTCAATCGGCGGATTGGTAACCTGTGCGAACAGCTGCTTGAAATAGTCGAACAGCGGCGGATTCTGCTTGGAAAGCGGCGGAATCGGCACATCAACACCCATGGCTGCGGTCGGTTCGCCACCGTTCAGAGCCATTGGAATCATCATGCTGTACATGGTTTCATAGGTATAGCCAAATGCACGCTGCAACCGCTTTAGTTCCATACCGTGATACCGGAACGGACGCTTGTTCGGAATTTTCAGGTCTGCCAGCGGATACAGGTTATGGTCTAACCATTCGCCGTATGGCTGCCGCTTTGCGTAATCATTTTTCAGGGTTTCGTCCTCAATCAATTCACCCTTTACGGTATCTACCAACAGCATTTTGCCTGGGTGCAACCGTTCTTTTTTGACGATGACATCAGACGGAATTTCCAATGCACCAACTTCCGAGGAGAGAACCAGATACCGGTTACCCTTGCCGTCGTCAGTCAGATAATACCGAGATGGACGCAGACCGTTTCTGTCCAGCACTGCCCCCATGATGTCGCCATCTGTGAAAATAATGGATGCAGGGCCGTCCCACGGTTCCATCATCGTTGCATAATACTGATAGAATGCTTTCTTTTCCCGGCTCATGGTTGGAATGTGCTGCCATGGTTCCGGAATGGTTGCCATGACTGCCAGCGGCAAATCCATGCCGGACATCATCATAAATTCCAGTGTGTTGTCCAGCCGTGCAGAGTCCGAACCTCTGACATCCAGCATCGGGACAATATCTTTCATCCGGTCACCGAGAACATCGCTTTTCAGGATGTTTTCCCGACTCAACATCTTATCCACATTTCCGGTGATGGTATTGATTTCGCCGTTGTGTACCATCATCCGGTTCGGATGCGAACGCTGCCAGCTTGGATTGGTGTTGGTACTGAATCGAGAGTGCACGATACCAATTGCAGAATGATAATCCGGACTGTTCAAATCCTCGTAGAACAACCGCAGCTGCTTGACTAAGAACATACCTTTATAGACAATCGTTCTGCTGGAGCAGGAAACGACATAAGTTTCTGTTTCCCGCTTTTCAAATACCATTCTTGCAACATACAGCTTCCGGTCAAATGCAATGCCCTTTTCGCAATCCTTCGGCTTCTTGATGAATGCCTGCATGATGTGCGGCATACTTTCCAGTGCCTTAGAACCCAGAACAGACGGATTTACCGGAACTTCTCTCCAGCCGAGGAATTCGAGGTTTTCTTCTTTCAGAACCTGTTCAAAGGTTTTCATTGCCTTTTCGTACTTTGCCTTGGTCTGTGGAAAGAAGAACATACCAATGCCATATTCCCGCTTGTCGCCGATTGGAATATTCAATTCCTTTGCAACCTTGGAAAAATACGTGTGCGAGATTTGAAGCAAGATGCCGACACCGTCACCGGTTTTTCCCTCTGCATCTTTTCCGGCTCTGTGTTCGAGGGTTTCCACGATTTTCAGGGCGTTATCTACAACGCTGCGGTCTGTTTCGCCCTTCATATTTACAACCGCACCAATTCCACAGTTTTCATGTTCAAACCGTGGGTCATAGAGTCCCTGTGCCGGAAATGGTGCTTGTTCTCTATAGTTATCCATAAGCCTTTGCTCCTTGTCGTTTTTTGAACCGTAACAGCCGAAAAAACAGAAAACGCCCGTAAAGACTTTTCACTTCTGAAAAATCCTTACGAGCGTCATTGCTCTATCTTCTATTTTTTGGCTGTTCAAATGAACTGTTCTTATTATAGCGAATCCGGCTTGATTTGTCAATAGCAAAACAGGTGTTTTTTCTAAGAAAAATAAGTTTTTTCGCTTTTTTCTTTCTTTTTCCTGTTTCATACTTGCAAACAAACGAATTTCAAAGAAATCAGAAAAGAAATCGGTGTTTTTCCATGTTTCTTCTTAAAAAAACAAAGTTTGCCGATTTTGTCCGCAAGAAAAAAGCAGCTGTTTTTTCAGTTTGTACAGTCATTTGCTGCATTCACTCAGCGATTCCGAACCGTTTCCGGATATAAATCGTGATGTGTCAGGCGTTCCCATGCTACCTGCTCCCACTTTGTGCCTGGCATGCCATAGTTGCAATATGGGTCAATCGAAATACCGCCTCTCGGCAGGAACTTTCCCCATACTTCAATGTATCTCGGATGCATCAGTTCCATCAGGTCATTCATGATAATATTCACGCAGTCCTCATGAAAATCGCCATGATTCCGGAAACTGAACAGATACAGTTTCAGTGACTTGCTTTCCACCATGATTTCATCCGGCACATAGGAAATATAGAGGGTCGCAAAGTCCGGCTGTCCGGTAATCGGGCAAAGGCTTGTAAATTCTGGACAGTTGAACTTTACAAAATAATCGTGGTCTGGATGCTTATTGACGAATGTTTCCAGAACCTTTGGGTCATAGTCATTCGGGTATTGGGTGTGCTGGTTGCCCAGCAGGGTCACGCCATTCGTTTCTTCTTTAGTTCTACCTGTCATGTGAGAATCTCCTTTTGTCGGTTTTTTATTTATTTCAGAAGTGGGTCTTCTACGCCGTTTGCCAGAAATGCAGCCCGTCGATCTCGACACGTTCCGCAAACACCACACGGCTTTTCGCCGCCCTCGTAACAGCTCCATGTCAATTCATATGGAACGTGCAGTTCCAAGCCTTTTTTTACAATGTCTTTCTTTGTCCATGTGACAAACGGGGCTTCTACTCGCAGTTCATGGCCGCTGCCCTCATAAATTGCTGTTTTCATGGCATCATTAAAGACGGTGCTGCAATCCGGATAGGCATTCCCAGCAGCATCATCTGCATGAGGCCCATAATAAATCACTTCGCAGCCATTTGACAGTGCCATACTGGCAGCAGATGCCAGAAACAGACCGTTCCGGAACGGCACATACGTGGAAACCGGTGCACCATTGGTTTTTTCCAGCTGTTCTGCATAGCTTTCCTGCGGAATTTCTTCTGTAGAATTTTCCAGCAAGCTGCAATTGGAATCTGCAAAAATGGTGGTCAAGTCCAGCTGTTTCCAGGCAACACCATAATAATTGACGACTTTCTGTGCAGCTTCCAATTCTTTTTTATGCTTCTGTCCATAATAAATCGAAAGTGCCAGTACTTCCGATGCTCCATACTTTTCAACTGCCAATGCCAATGCGGTAGTGCTATCTACGCCGCCGCTGAATAATACCATTGCTTTCATAATCATTCCATCCTTTCTGTACTCAGTTCATCACTCTCTGCTGCAAGGTGACATCCGTTTCATATGCTCCGCAAAAAGTTGTTGTGGTAGTCACTGCCGGAACATTCCGAATGCCTCTTGCCGTCATGCAGCTATGCGAACCCGTAATCACAACGCCTACATCCGGTGTCCCTGCTGCTTCCATAATGATTTCTGCAATATCCTGTCCGAGCCGTTCCTGCAATTGCAGCCGCTTTGCTGCCAGATCGCAGATTCTTGCAACCTTGCTCAATCCCAACACTTTTCCGTGCGGAACATAGGACACATTCACGTGCATATCATACATCAATGCCATATGGTGTTCGCAGTAGCTGAATACGCTGATGTCTTTCATCGTTACTACAGTTTGTCCGGCATCGGTTTCCGGTTTGGAAAACGTCTTTCCGAACATCTCTGCAATTTCATGATTACTATATGCAATTCCGGCGAATACTTCTGCATACATTCTTGCAACCCGTTCCGGTGTTTCTTTCAGTCCTTCCCGTTCCGGATCTTCGCCCAATGCCTTTAAAATACCCTTTACATGGTATGCAATGGCTTCTGTATCAATTGCCATTTCTGCCGCTTCCTTTCTATTTTTTTAAACGCCACGTTCCTGTGGATCCCAAATATATTTATGCAGCTGTAATTGCAGCCGCACGCCGTTCAACTTCCGCTCAATCAAAAACTGTACCATTTCCTGTGGTTCAATTGAGCCAAACACCGGACTAAAATAGACATGACAGCGATGCGTCAAGTCATACTGTTGAATCAATGCTGCTCCCCGTTCCAAATCTTCCAGCGAACCAGAAACCAGTTTTACAGTATCCTGCGGTTGCAGCAGCTGCATATTTTCCAGACACATCTTATGTTCCATCCCACTGGACGGCAACTTATAGTCCATCGTAAAAATCGGACGAGGTTGGATTGCTGCAAACGATTGCAGGGGAACGCTACCGTTTGTTTCAATCTCCAGTGACAAGGTCGGCTGTGCGGTAATTGCAGCAATCAGCCCTGCAACATTTGGTGTGAGCAGCGGTTCTCCACCAGTTAAGGTGACATTCCGAACGCCCGTTTCTAAGATTGCCTGTACAATTTCTTCGGTAGTTTGCAGCTGGTAAGAAACATCTGGCTGATTTGCCCACTGCGTATCACAATAACTGCACTGCAAATTACAACCGCAGAGCCGTACAAAAACCGCCAATTCTCCAGCCCGTGTTCCCTCGCCGTTGATGCTGACAAACTGTTCTGCAACCCGATAGGTAGCACTCACTTGGTTTCCGCCTCCTCATACGCCGCACAATTATCCGGTGTTTCATAGACAATGACCCGTTTTACAGGCAAATTCTGCTGCTGTAACTGATGGAAAAAGTGCTTTGCAAAGCATTCTGCGGTCGGTCGGAACGGAACTGGAATCAGGCGAAACGATTCTTCCTGCAATGCCTGTACGGTTGTCTGCCGCAGCGAACCTTCTTCATAAATCAAAGCGTGGTCATAGAAATCTGCCAATGCCCGCAGGGCTTTTTTCAAGTCCCCGAAATCAATTAACATTCCCCGACAGACACCCTCTGTCTGCAAGTCTTCCTGCTCTACGATTACTTCAATCGTCCAGCGGTGTCCGTGCAGGTTCGCACACTTTCCCTTGTAACCACTTAAAAAATGAGCACTGTCAAATGCTGCTTTTGCTTTCAGCTGATACATATGAATTGCATCCCTCTCTCTAAAAATAAGCCATAAAAAAGGCGGTGCTTTCTGCAAAAAGAAAGACCGCCGATCGTTTGATAGAAAACAGGCAACCGCCTGTTGTAACAACGAAAAAATTTTGGCAGCCCTGGTTTTGTTTAACGACAGGATGGTGCAAACGAACTGTCGTAAATTTAATTATAGCACAACTTTTCCGGCTTGTCAACTATTCATGAAAAACAAATCACCACACAGAGAAATTTCTTTTCCTGTGCGGTGAACCTCTGTTGGTTTCCAGATTATGCAGATTCAATTGATATTAATATTTAATCATCATAAAAATAGTATTCCAAATAAATTCCATACCATCTTCCGTTATACTTATAAACATATGCATCATTTGTGGTATGTACCTCTTTTTCGCCATCCAGAATTACATCAAAATTATTAAAATATATCGTTTCGTCCGCTGTTATTTCATATCTCTTTAAGCAATCATTTACATCTTTTACCACTTCAATATCGTTTTCTGAAGAAATATTATTGCTTACCTCTATAGAAACATCATCATGTTCGCGTTCATTCTTATTCAATACATCTTGAATATAATCTTCCAGCTGATTTTCTGTCAGATTTTTATCATCTTCCCAATACGCTCTTCCTTCGGGTGGTAACAACTTCATTATCGTCGCAGCATCTCTGGTATATTGTGCCATCAAAACCGCTTCTGCTGCTTCCAATGCATCTTTGTACCCACCCTTTGAGCCTCCGCCTGCACCGCATCCAGTAAATCCGATGCTACACAAACAACAAAACGCTAATCCCAAACTGATTGCCTTTTTCATCATGAACATCCTCCTATAAATTCCCTGTCTTAATTTGGTCGCTTACATCCATTCTTATGAATGAACTGGTAATATTATAGCATATATTCCTTATTTTGTCAACCCATTTAAAGGAATTTTTTCTTTTTTATACAATTTCAAGCGAATATCCCGACTTGTCAACCGTCCAACAAAAACAAATCACCGCACAGAGAAATTTCTTTTCCTGTGCGGTGAAAATCTGCTCACTTTTAAAAATGATTGCTATTTACTTTGCAGCATTGTATGGCAGGTTTTCATAACCTTCCATCATGAGAACAAATCGCATCAAAGCAACGGTATCATCTTCAGTAATGTTTTCTGTGCCATCTGTAATATCACAGTTTGCATTTGCTTTCTGTGCATCAGTGAATGTCACCAGACCAGCCTGATACTTGTTCAATATAATCGCATCTGTCAAGTCTACCTTACCATCCATGTTAACATCACCATACATTGCTTCGCTTTCGCCACCTGTTGTAGCAGCGGTTGTAACGGTTGTGGTAGTTTTACTCGGTGCAGTCGTCGTTCCTTCTGCAGAAGCAGTAGTAGTAGATTCAGTCGCTTCTGTCGTTGTTTCTTCCGGTGTAGTAGTTGTGCCTGCATCTGTCGTTGTTACTGCGGTTTCTGTAGTGGTGGTTTCACCGCTTTCATCCTTCAGATAAGCTGCTACGAGCTTTGCCTTTGCAGTGTCTGCCTTTTTGCCAGCAGCATCGTTTGCCCACCATACCTGGAACTGTGCCTGCTTTTCCTTCTGTGCAGCTTCTGCAATCTTTGCAATCAAAGCTTCATCTTCAACCTCGTCGCTGCCGTTGTTGTAGGTAATGTTGTAGATGTCCTTGCTCAAATCAACAGCAATATCACCCGACTTATCTGCTTCCCACTTGTAAGAAACCCAATAATTAACACCATCAACCTTTACAGAAACGCCCACACAGCCATTTGCATAGCCGAGGCTATCATCCAGATTTACAATCAAATGAATTTCCTTGCCCATCGAACGGTCAAAGATGATATTTACAACGCCGTCATTGTTTTCAATGTCCGCCATGGTTGCACCATCAATCTTTGTGGTGGTCATGGTTGTGGTGGTTGTAGTGGTTGTAGATGTGGTTGTCTGACCAGTGCCGGATGTAGTAGTAATGATTGCACCGCTGTTGCTGTACAGATTTTCCGGCAGTTCATCCAGTGTGATACAATAATCACTGGTGTAGATTTCCTTGAGGTCTTCCTTCTTGTTGAACATTTCGTTGCTCAGGAAGTTCGTATCATTTGAACCGCCATCATACCACGGGCAGAAATACAGCCAGCCAGCCTTTTCCATCTGGAGATTTTCCAGTGTCGGAATGCTGTCGTTTTCAGCCATAGCAACCATTTTCTTGCCACCATACTGTTCCACCAAGCTGTAGAATGTACCGCCGATTGCACTGTCATTGTGTACCAGAACAGGAGTGCCAGTAGAATAATCGGTGCAGTTGTACTTGTCATAAGCAACCAAATCTACATATTCATCGCCCGGATACCAGTTGGTAGAGGTATCAAAGGTATAGCTGTTCCATTCCCAAATCATATTGTGCAGACCATAGTCTTCGGTCAAGGTCTTGTAAGTCAGCTTCCACAGGTCTTTATAGACAGCAGAACCAGACTTGCCCCACCAGAACCAAGAACCATCTTCACCGCCGCCACCTTCTGCTTCATGCAGCGGACGGAAGATAACTGGAACATTTGCATCCTGCAGCTTCTGAAGCTGTTCTGCCAACAGTTTCAAACAAAGCTTATAATATTCGTTTTCCTTAGAACCTTCTTCCAGAACTTTAGCGGTATCAAAGTCTGTTTCACCTGGCTTATAAGTTGCGTTCGCCCAGTCTACCTTATCTCCAACATTATAATCAGAGAATTTCTTCGGAACGGTAATGTGCCAGGATGCTGTTACAATACCATTGTTATCCTTTGCCCAGCTGATCATACGGTTTGTTGTACCATCTTCGTTTCCATACAGCGGATTTGCTGCATTCAAAAAGTCAAAGCCACGGATTGCCGGCGACTTTCCAGTAGTATCTTTAATGTAATTAAATTCATATTCAAAGTCGTGCGGACCACCATTATAAATTTCCTGCTGACCAGAGATGATGTGTTCGCCATAAACACTTGCCAGATAGTTCATCAAAGACTGTGTTTCCGGCGTTGCATTCTTGTCTGCCAGGTCACTCGTTGCAGAGAGTTCCGGATAATTCGGTTCGGTCAAAGTCAGATAGTCGAACTGTGTCCAGCCCCAGTAGCTGACAAATTCCAGTTCATTTTCCCCAGCATTCAGCTTAATTTTAGCAACATTTGATTCGCTGAGATCAACATGATTCGACAACTCAATATTGCTCACCGGACTGCCATTGACATTCAGCTTCTGGGTCTTTGCACCGCCATCGGTTGCATAGCAAATGTTCAAGTCATACATACCAGCTTTTTCGACATTAACTGTCAACTTAATGGATTCGCCGGCATCTTTCATGTGAACGACTTTACCGCCGCTTGCACCTTCCACGTCTTCTTCTTTCATAGAAGTTCCGGTAATCTTTCCACTTTCAAATTCATACTTTGTTTCTCCGGCAGCGGAAACGCTACCGAAAAACGAGCTGACGCAAACAGCATTCAATGCCATTGCAGCTGCCAAGCTGGCAGCAAATACTTTTTTCTGGATCTTCATGGTTCAAACATCCTCCTTCATGATTTAAAAAAACGAATGATTTCGATTACGCATATTTTTATTGCACTTTGCACAATTTACGTGCACACTTTTTGATTTATCTTACTATAAAATAAGATGTATGTCAATAGAATTTTGATTTCAGCCCGAAAAATCTATCTATTTCACAAAAATTGTTCCTGTGCTTTGTGCAACATTTCCTCTGCTTGATTTTCATTTCTGTTTTGCATGGATGGATTCGGAAATTTGTTGAAAAAATAGAAAATGGATAAAAAATCCATTTTAGCCGATTTTTACAGTTCCAATATATTTTCGTCATGGAAATTCAGATTTCTTTGCTTTAATCTCTAGCAATTTTGTTGTAAAATAAAGGAAACGATTTTTATATGATTCCGAAAGGGAGGATTCAAAATTGGAACAGGAACTGACACTCTATACACTCAAACCGCTACTCCTGCAATCGGATGCAGAGAACTGCTCTGATGCACTGTTTTTAAAAAAACTATTCTACAATATCATCGACGAATCTGTCATGCAAAAGAAATTGATTTGCAAATCCGCATCCAGTCTGAAAGCATTTATGCAAGGCAACCGTCGAAGAAATCGCCAGCAAAAACGCACCTATGCCAACTATCATGGTACAAAATTATTAAAAGAAATATTTGAAATAAAAGAACGAAAGCAATTATTCCAAAATGAAACTCTCCACCAGCTTGCTTATAATATTGATACCATGATGGCAGAGGCAAAAATTTCAGACTGGCGTGCGGTACAAATTTCTATTTTTAAGATGCTCAATGCCAAAATGGTCTATGGTTCTGAACTACTTGATGATATCAAAGAATTATATAGACAGAATAAAATCTCCCGAATCATTGCTGTTATCGTTCTCATTTCGATTTTTCAGGAAACCATTTCGGATGTATTTTGTTGGCTGACACCCAAAACCGATATTTGTGAAACAATTCCAGCCATTCGGAATGCTGCCATGCAGATGCTCCACCACGCCGCAGAAGAACAAGGCAGAATGCTGGCATTTCAAAGCGTTTCCCATAAAATTGACATGCCTGGTATCGGAAATCTTCTCTCCACCGCACTGGGCGTTCAGAATTATCACATTGATTCGATTTTGGTAGAAAACGAACAGCATAACCGGGAATCCTTACGGGCACTCTTCTCCAATCCCCCCTATCCAAATATTATGCTGACGGGAACTGGCGGAGCAGGAAAAACCTTTTTGCTGCTGGATTTGGGCGAATTTCTCTTACAAAAAAATCGTTCACTGATTCCAATTTATATTCCTTTAAACCTGCTGAACTACAATGCCATCGGAAAACAGGAATCGCCGATTCTCCATCATTTTTATCAGATTTTCTCAGAAGAAAAACAATGCTCTTACGAACAGTTTCTCTCCCTGCTGCAAACAGAATCTGATGTGTATTTTTTCTTCTTATTGGATGGCTACAACGAAATCTCCAGCGAAACTGCAAAAAATCAGCTTCTCTTAGAAATCAAGGAAATGAAACGGAACTATCCAGCCATTCGCTTTCTGATTACCAGCCGAAACAATCTTGCCGACTGCTTTTCAACGGGCGGAGAACTGCCGTTTCTCTGCAAGCGTGTGAATCCCCTGCAAGATGCTCAAATCCAAGACTTTTTCAAGCAGTTATTCGGAACAGAACGGGCAGAGCAGGAATGGCAGACTCTGACACACAGCAACTGCATGGATATTTTACGAAGTCCCATGGCTCTTGCGATGTATGCCTACACGCTGAAAAAAGATGTCATCCCGACTGCACCGCTGCCCCATCGACTGCCGGAAACAACAGGGGAACTGATTTGCAACTTCATCGAACAGGTGAAACGCACTCCCACACTGAACGGAACATCAGAAGAACGGGAACAGACGAATTTCGCCATGCAGATGCTCTATTATATCGCCTACTGTATGACCAGAAACGGCAGCTTTCGTATGGATGAATTTTCTATACGAAATGCCATTCAAGATGCTATTGCTTTTTATAAGACCTACTCCCCACATCCCATGCCGGACACATTCGCTGCTACATTCTGGGAAATTGAACACAAAATGGGCTTTCTCATTGAACCGCAGCATGCTGACCAAGATTTCCGATTCTACCACCAGAATTTCCGAGATTATTTCTATGCCAATTTTCTATTGGAAATCATTCAAACTGCAATCTGGATGCAACAATATTCTGCATCTTCACAGTCTGCCGGACAGCTGCTCTGTCGGTTCTTCTCAGAATTAATTCCAGAAGAAATCCTGCAATTTTTAGGGGAAAGCACGCTGGAACGCCTTTACCTGCCCGGACAGCCTCGCATGAACGACCCACAAGGTTCTTTACTGGAACAGGCTTTGCAAATTCTATCTGAATTGCCAGCCAATTCCGCTGTGCAAAAATCCATTGAACAGCTTATCTTTGCCGTCAAGCAAACCCGTCACCAAAATCTCAGCACGTTCCGTTTCAACGATCTGCATCTGGAAACCGTCAATTTAAATGGTATCCGTCTATATGATTTTCAATGCAACACGCTGCATACTGCGGACTTTTCCGGCAGCTTTCTCAATGCGTATACATTCCAGCCACTCGGACATTCTGCTGCTGTTCATACATTCTGCACGATTCAAAATAATGTGCTCTCTATTTCCGGTAGTGGAATTTGGTGCTACAACAACCGAACCCGACAATTTCGGTTTCTCTCCGCTTATAATGGTACATATGTTTCTACCTCGGTATCTGTTCCACAGCATCAGCTCTTATTGATGGGCGACAAAAACGGGAATCTCTCTTTTTGGAGCGTTTCATTTCAAGACAAGCTGCTCTCGATTCAGCAGCAGCCAGAACGCACCATTTCTCTCGGCAACGTCATTCAGCATTTGTTATATGACACTGCACAGGACTGCTGTTTTGCTGCCATCAAGGGGGAAGGCATCTGGCGAATTCCGCTTCTCCATCCGGAAAACCGGAAATTTGTCCCCTATCCGGAACACTGCCGTAATTTCCGTAAATATCGTCTTGCTGCTGTAGAAGACGTGCTGATTTTCTCTTGCGGGAAAACATTGTATCAGATTCCCATGCATGCAGAATCCTTCTGCTCCGAACAGATTCAGCCATTCTTGACCGTTTCCACGCAAGCCCCAGAGCCAGATGACGCTTTTATCTATGACTTCAAGGTGCTCTCTCATTTGCATCAACCCTGTTTTCTCATCAACTTACGGGGAAAATCTCGTTCTGTTGTCCTGCTTGCAACGCCAAACGGCAACCTTGAGATTCAGCGAAAAGAACATACCGACACATTCAATGGCTTTAATGATTTGATTCTATCGCCGGATGCATCCAAATTCTGCATCTGCAACAAGGTTTACGGAAATCAAGAACCCTGCATCAGCGAAGTGCTGCTCTCCATCTTTGAAAAAGATATCATCTGCAAGCCCTATTATGGCAAACAAAATTTTGAGATTGAAACCGCTTGCTATCTGGACTCTGATTCCATCATGCTCAGTTCGTTAGACCGTTCGCTTCAGATTATCAATACTCGCACAGAAACGATTTGCTGTCAGTTCCTCGGCTACGATGCCGGAATTCATTCCCTCTTTCCCGTCAATGAAAACACTCTTTATACCAGCTCCTATGATGGCACGCTGCATCAATTGTCACGGGAAAGCTGGTTTACAGGCAGCTGGCACTGTGTGCGTGCGATTCCAGCTCATAACAACTGGGTGCATCAAGTCAAGCAATTCTCGATAGATGGTGTTCCTGTTCTGGCATCCTGCTCCCATGACCACACCATCCGCATTTGGAATGCCAAAACAGAAACTTGCATCTGTACCATTTCTATGCCCTATCTGGTGATTGCTGTTGGATTTTTTCCCGATGGTACAGTAGTTGGCGTTACCCGGAATGGCATGATTGGGCACTATCGAATTGACCTGAATCACCAGCAGGCGGAAACGCTTTCTCTGTTGGATTTGCATCAAATTCCGGAATGTTCCTTTGCACGCACAAGAAAACTCTGCATGCGAAAAAAAGCAGATGGTACTTGGCTGCTGTTTCTCTTAGTCTGGACGACGAACCACACAACGGTTGTCTATCAGCTGACAGAGAACGACCAACAGGAATTACAGCTGAACCGCTGTTGCAGTATGGATGAACTGGTCACAGAAAATGTCATTTTAAGAGATGTAGACGTTGCTCTTTTAAAAGATGGACATACCCGCTGTGCATTGTTCTGCGGCAGCCCTTATCAGCAATTTCAAAATAATTTCTTTGCCCTGCAAACCGACCAAAATCAACAATACCTCTATCGCCCAGAAGCAGATACCCCCATTTCTGTTTCCCGTCACGATGCTTTGGACAACTACAACGGCGTAACTGCTGGGCTGTTCCTTTCTTATCAAGGAGAACTGTATGCAGCCATTGCAACTTATTCCTATCAAATCATGATTTTTGCTGTCAGAGAAGTGACCAACGCCAAAATCATCCTCAAATGTGTCCATGATACGCCAATTTTAGACCTGCAAACAGCTGGCAACACGCTATTTGCAGCCGGAGCAAACGGGAAAGTTTTTCAGTGGAATCTTGCACAGCTGCTGCCCGTTTCAGATACGGAAAAGCCCTTGATTTTCCACAGCCAACCGGAAAACATCATCTTTGAAAATGTTTCTGGCTTTTTCATGAACCATGTGCGGTTTGCGGACAGTCACACGGACTGGAACGAGGACTTCCGAAAAAAAATCGAACAATATGCAGAAAACAGTTGACAAACGTCCTGTTTTATGCTACAATAACATTGTTTCGTATGCGGTAAGAACTGCTTACCGCCTCGTTCTGCGGATGTGGTGAAATTGGCAGACACGCAAGATTTAGGTTCTTGTGCCGTAAGGTGTGCAGGTTCAAGTCCTGTCATCCGCACCAAAAAAGAAAACCAGTCGGAGCATTTTTTATCATCTGCTCTGACTGGTTTTTTGTATCATTTTATAGTATTATGCTTTTCTCAGCAATGCCTTTAAATCTGCCTCCGGGGTGGTAATCGGTGCAATGCCATAGTGTTCTACCAGATATTGCAGCACGTTTGGAGAGAGAAACGCCGGCAGCGATGGACCAAGCCGAATGTTCTGAATGCCCAGATGCAGCAGCGTCAACAGAATGCAGACGGCTTTCTGCTCATACCAAGACAGCACATAGGACAGCGGCAATTCATTCACAGAACAGCCGAATGCCTGCGACAGTGCTACAGCAACCTGAATTGCACCATATGCATCGTTACACTGTCCCATGTCCATCAGCCGTGGCAAACCGTCAATTGTTCCCAAATCCAAATCATTAAACCGATACTTTCCGCATGCCAATGTCAAAACAATGGAATCTTTCGGGGTCTGCTTTACAAATTCTGTGTAATAATTCCGTCCGGTCTTTGCTCCATCGCAACCGCCGACCAAGAAGAAGTGCCGAATTGCTCCCGAACGAACGCCCGCAACTACCTGCTCTGCAACGGACAAAATTGTTCCATGTCCAAAGCCTGTTGTGACAGTCGTTCCACCATTGATGCCAGTCATCTGCCGGTCTTCAGAATAACCGCCCAGTTCCAATGCTTTTTCAATCAGGGGCGTAAAGTCTTTTTCTTCCCCAATGTGCACCGCATCCGGAAAAGCAACTGCTTCTGTTGTAAACACTCGGTCGGCATAGCTGCCCTTTGGTGGCATTAAACAGTTGGTGGTAAAGAGAATCGGTGCTGGCAAATCTGCAAATTCTTTTTGCTGATTCTGCCATGCTGTGCCAAAGTTGCCCTTTAAATGCGGATACGCATTCAGTTTCGGGTAAGCATGTGCCGGGAGCATTTCTCCATGCGTATAGATGGAAATGCCCTTGTCTTTGGTCTGCTCTAACAGCAGCTGTAAATCTCGCAGGTCATGCCCGGTTACCACAATAAACGGCCCTTTTTCAATCTTCATCGAAACCGTTTTCGGGGACGGTGTTCCAAAGGTTTCCGTGTTGGCTTTGTCCAGCAGTGCCATGCATTGCAGGTTCACTTCGCCGACTTTCAGAGCCGTTTGCAGCAGCTCTTCCATCGGGAACGCTTCGCCAACTTTACAGAGTGCCTCACTAAAGAAAGTGTCAATCACTGCATCCCGATACCCCAGTACCATTGCATGATATGCATACGCTGCCATACCACGCAAACCGAACAGAATCAGGGATTTCAGCGAACGAATATCTTCATCCGGCTCTTCCCAAAGCTGTTGCAAATCATAATCATCATTTCTGCCGCAAGGTGCTCCGCAGCTTTGACACTGTGGTACTAAGGCATCTTTTGCCCGATGCACAGCGGAAATCTGTTCCCGAATGGCAGCATCGTCAAAGCTGACATTGGTCAGCGTTGCAAACAAGCCCGTAATCATAACATTCCAAGTTTCCTCGGTTGCCAGCGTATCGCCAACGGTTGCCCGTGCCAGACCAATCAACGCCCCAGTCAATTCATCTTGCAGCTGAGCTGTCTGAGCTGTTTTTCCGCAAACGCCACGGCTGCCCGTACATCCGGTACATCCTGCGGTCTGTTCGCACTGATAACAAAACATCTTCTGTTCCATTTCGATTCCTCCATTTTCATCTATGGTTTCCCATTGTTTTTATTTTATGCTTTTCGTCTGCCATCGGTGGAAAGAATCACCACTTCGCAAGGGATTTCTGCACCGCTTGCCGTTAATGCACGCTGTACCGCCTGCACCAGTTCACCGCAACAAGGCACTTCCATTCGTACCACAGTGATGCTTCGGATGGAGCAAGTTGCAAAAATTTCAGTTAATTTCTCTGCATAATCCACGGTATCCAATTTCGGGCATCCAATCAAAGTGATTCGATTCCGCATAAACTGTTCGTGAAAGTCATGATATGCATAGGCGGTACAGTCCGCAGCAATCAGCAAATCTGCCCCCTGCAAATACGGAGCGACTGGAGAAATCAACTGAATCTGCACCGGCCACTGTGCCAGACAACTTTCCGTTTCTCCCTGCGGACAAACTGCCGGAGCTGCTGTTCGTTTCAGCTGTTTTGCCTGTGTGCCGGGGCATCCGCACGGCAATGGTTTTGCAGCTGCTTTGGCAGCTTTCGCTGCTAAGACTGCCTGTTCATTATAAGCCGGAGCTTCTCGTTCTTCAAACGTAATCGCATTCGTCGGACAGGCTGGCAGGCAATCGCCTAAGCCATCACAATAATCCTCCCGCAGCAGTTTTGCCTTTCCGTTTACCATGCCAATTGCTCCTTCATGGCAAGCCTCTGCACATGCTCCGCATCCAATGCAAGCAGCTTCATCAATCCGAATAATGGTTCGTTTCATCGTTTTATCAACCTTTCCACGGGTGTTCCCGTTTGATTTTATCGGTGTGTGTTCGGTTCTTCTGGGTCTATTATAGAACAGAATCGAAAAAAAGTCTGTTGAATTTTCAACAAAAAGGAGATTTTCATGCAACAATATCTGGAAATTTTACAAACCTGCCGTCTGTTTGCAGAAATTCCGCCGGATTCTCTGAAAACCATGCTGGAATGTTTTGCTCCAACGATTCAAACCTACGCCAAACAACAAACGCTATTATATGCCGGAGAACCACTGCATCAGCTGGGCATTGTTCTCACGGGAAAAGTGCAGCTTGTCCGTCTGGACTATGACGGAAACCGCAGTATTACTGCAAGTCTGTCACCAGCACAGCCGTTCGGGGAGGCGTTTGTCTGTGCTGGCGTTGATGCTGCCCCGATCAGTGTTATTGCAGCCACAGAAAGCACGATTCTATGGCTGGAGGGAGAAAAGCTTCTGCATCCCTGCTGCAATGCCTGCGGCTTTCATCAGCAGTTGCTATTCAACGTCATTCAATTGCTGGCAAGGAAAAATGTTTTGTTTCACCAGAAACTCGAAATCACCGCAAAACGTACTACTCGAGAAAAACTGCTTGCCTATCTCTTTCAGCAGGCGAAGCAGGAAAACAGCAATACTTTTGTGATTCCATATGACCGGCAGGGGCTGGCGGATTATCTGGAGGTTGACCGGAGCGGACTTTCTGCGGAAATCAGCAAGCTGCGAAAAGAGGGAATCTTAGAGAGTAAAAAGAATTGGTTCTGCCTGCATCTATAAACAAAAACAGCCCGTATGGTTTCCCATACGAGCTATTTTTTCATTTGTCCTGATAATGAGAGCCGCATTGCACAATTTTCAAGACTTCTCCATCAATTCGATAGACAATCCGATTTGCATCATCAATTCTACGCCTCCAATAAGCAGAAAGGTCACCGCTCAATCGTTCTGGCTTTCCAATTCCTTCATTTCCATTTCGGTCAATATCTTTTAAAAGCAACAAGATTCGTTTTAATGTTTTCTTGTCCTGTTTCAACCAATATTCAAAATCTTCCCATGCTTCATCTGTCCACGCCTTAATCATCAGTTGAAACCTCGTGAATCGTGCCACCAGTCGCTTCCATCTGTGCAATGGACTTTCTCAACCGTTCCATATTTTCAGGCGAATAAAAAGGATCTACGGATACTTCAAACGGAATCCGCTTTTCCCGTGCCATCTTTTTTGCAAGCATGATGACAGCGGTAGACATTGTTAAACCGAGGTCATTGCAAACACCATCAAATTCTTTTTTTAACTGTTCGTCCATGCGAACGCTGACTGTTGTCTGTGACATCATACATCACACTCCTTTTCTTTTATTGTACCACAAAACGCATACATTGTCAATACAACTTCCTATCATTTCATGCACAAAAACAGCCCGTATGGTTTCCCATACGAGCCGCTTTTTTGTATTTGCTTTGGAGTCGTTTTTTATGCGATGAGCTGCTTGCCCAGTTCCTTGCAGGTTTCCAAATCTTCATCAGACGGCGTTTCGTTGACAATCAGACCTTCGCCGTTCACCAGAACAGCACCGTCTGCCTTTGCCCGTTCTTCCCAGTTCCGCATCCATTCGCCGTCGCCCCAGCCATAAGAGCCAAACAGTGCGATGGTCTTTCCACTCAGTGCACCTTCAATTGCAGTGAAGAACGGTTCGAATTCGGATTCTTCCAGAACTTCATCTCCCATTGCAGAACAGCCAAATGCAATTCTGTCATAATCGGCAATATCGCCTGTAAAATCGGATACGCTGAACAGTTCTGCACCTGCTCCTTCTGCGATTGCATTTGCCATCTGTTCGGTATTACCGGTACCACTCCAATAAATTACTGCTGCCTTCATGTTCATTTCCTCCTGTTTCAAGAAATTTTCAGTGCCTGATAGAGATCATAGCCCTGATTCAGCTGATTGCACAGAAATGCTCTGCAACGATCATAGCTTTCAAAAGTATGCTTTGCCCGTTCGGCGTGGTGATATACCTTCCAATATTTGCAAAGCACGTAATTTTTGCCTTTGTTTTCCATGAACCCAATCACATCTTCCACAGGATAGCCCAGAAATACGCCGATTTCGTGGGGAAATTCCCCTGAACAGCGGATGCGTTCGGAAAGCTGCTGCAACGCTGCCTCCAGATTGACAGGTTCTGCATATCCCTGCTGCCGTAAAATCAATTGCACTTGCGAGTTTTGCAACTGCTGCTGTAACAAGGTTTCCTGATAGAGCAGGATTAACGCACGATTGGTGCAGTCACACAGCAACCGCAATTTCAACCCTTTTGCATGAGCTCTTGCATTGAATCGCTCCAAATGTTCCAAAACAGAAAATTCTGTTTTGTTGATGGACATCAGACTGGCACACTTGATTCCCAACAACGATGGTGCCATAAAATACGCCAGTTTCTGCTCAAATTTTACACATTCGGAAACGGACATGCAACCCCTCCTATTCTTGTTTTTGTGGACAGCGGATCTTCGCCGGCAAATTGTTAGTTTTAACTAACCGAGAAACGGAAAAAATCGGGAAATCCTGATGCTTCCCGTACTTTTACGGTTAGTGTTCTCTAACTAACGAACTCATTCTACCACACAATTTCAAATTTGTCAAGAGCTTTTTTCATTTTTTTTGGAATCTTTTTCAAAGTATGTTATCCCAAGGCAGTATCTAAAATCATCATCGCAACAAATCCCACTGCAAATGAAATTGTTCCGACATTGGAATGCTTTCCTTCGGACATCTCTGGAATCAGTTCCTCCACGACTACATACAGCATTGCTCCGGCAGCAAAACTCAGCAGATACGGCATTAACGGGATAAAAAAACCAGATGCTAAAATCGTCAGCAATGCTCCCAGCGGTTCGACAACGCCGGACAACGTACCGTATAAAAACGCTTTCGATTTTCGCATACCTTCTGCACGCAACGGCATTGAAATAATTGCCCCCTCCGGAAAGTTCTGGATGGCAATACCGAGCGACAATGCCAGTGCTCCGGCGGCAGTAATCGAAGCCTGATGCCCATACAACACGCCAGCATAAACAACCCCGACAGCCATTCCCTCCGGAATGTTATGCAGCGTCACTGCAAAAACCAGCATGGTTGTCTTTTTCAAGCGTGCCGGAATGCCTTCTGCCTCCTTGCTATTCATATGCAGATGCGGAATCAGCCGATCCAACAGCAGCAAAAACGCAATTCCAACCAAAAAGCCAATGGCTGCCGGTAAAAATGCAAGCCGTCCTCGGTCAGATTCCTGCTCTAAAGCTGGAATCAACAGACTCCAAACGGAAGCAGCGGTCATAATTCCAGCAGCAAAGCCCGTTAAAATCCGCTGTACACTGATTGGAAGATTGTTTTTCAAAAACAATGCACACGCTGCCCCCAGTGTTGTGCCCAGAAACGGGATTAAAATTCCCTGTACAACTTGTGTCATCATGATTCTCCTTTCTCTGATGCTCATGGTTGATTAGTTAGTTGTAACTAACTATAAAATATTATACACAGCTTTTCTCTTTTTGTCAATCCTTTTCCCTGACGAATTTTTTCAACAAATCAACACAGACTACAAGAACAGGAGGTGTATCCAAATGCCATTTCCCGATTTACAAACATTATTACAGGCAAGCAATTCTTCTCGGCAGTTTCTGCTTTCGCTGCCTGTAGATGTGCAATTGCAGCTGCATGAACAGAACGAATGGATTCACACACAAGCAGACTTACGGCGATATGCTGCTTATTATCATATAAATTAAAAACAGCACAAAAAGGGAGGTGCTCCGGTTGGAACATCGCCCTTTTCATACATCTTGATTTTTATTTCCGGTCTTCCTGCTTCAGCAGTGGTGTCATACTCTTTGCACAAATTGCCATAGTAGACGCATTGTGTAAAAAGGCGGACGTTGCCGGCGGAAGTACGCTTAACAAGCCCAACAGCAACAAGGTGGAATTAAAGCCCAGAATAAAGCGATAGTTGGAATGAATCCGCTTCATCAGACGTTCGCTCAATTTTCGCAGGGTTGCCAGTTCGGTCAGATTTGCTCCACGCAAAGTAATATCTGCTGCTTCACGGGCAATATCCGAGGCATCGCTCATTGCAACAGAAACATTCGCTGCTGCAAGTGCTGGTGCATCGTTGATACCGTCACCAACCATAATGACCCGTTTGCCCTCTGCTTTCAGTTCTTCGACATAGCGGTGCTTATCCTCCGGCAGAACCTGTGCATGATACTGCGTAATGCCCAGCATTTCTGCGGTTCGGCTGGCTGCCTGTTCGCTGTCACCGGTCAACATGACAAGGTTGCTGATACCAGCTTCTCGCAGCATAGTAATTGCCTGCTTTGCTTCTGCTCTTGGCGGGTCTGCAATGCAGAGCACTCCTGCCAACTCTGAACCAATTGCCAGATAGACAACGGAGCATGCTCCAGATTTTGCATCAATTTCCGCCTGCTGTTCCGGCGTAATCACAATGCCTTCATCTTCTGCAACAAAATGCTTGCTGCCGATAATCGCACGTTCTCCATGCAGCGTGGTTGCAATGCCATGTGCAACGATATACTGCACTTCTGCGTGTTCTTCTTCGTGGTGCAGGTTCTGTTCCGCAGCTCCCTTTACAATGGCTCTTGCAACGCTGTGCGGGAAATGCTCTTCCAGACAAGCTGCTGTTTTCAGCACTTCTGATTCTGTATATGCTCCAAACGGAATGACCTTTTCCAGAACGGGTTCTGCATTCGTCAGCGTACCAGTCTTATCAAAGACAATCGTATCTGCCTCAGCAAACGCTTCGAGATACTTTCCGCCCTTGATGGTAATATCACAGTCTGCTGCTTCCCGAATTGCCGAAATTACAGAAATCGGCGTGGAAAGCTTGATGGCACAAGAATAGTCCACCATTAAAATCGAAACTGCCTTTGTAATATTCCGTGTCAGCAGCAAGGTCAATCCAAAGCCTAAGAAGCTAAACGGGACAATGCTGTCCGCCAGATGTTCTGCACGGCTCTGAACGCCTGCTTTCAGATTTTCGGAATGGTCAATCAATTCAATGATTTTTTGCAGCTTGGTATTTCCGCTAACGGCTTTTACCTGAATGACAATCGTTCCTTCTTCGACAACCGTTCCGGCAAATACCGTTGCTCCAGCGGATTTCATCACGCTCAGCGGTTCGCCTGTCATAGAGGATTCGTTGATATTGGCTTCGCCGTCTACAATCGTACCATCAACCGGAATGATGCTGCCCGTCCGAACACGGATGCAGTCATCTACCTGCAAGTCTGCCATTGGCATCAGCCGCTCTACATCGCCGTCAACGACCCAGACTTGTTCGGTCTTAATCGCTAAACTATCTGTCAAAGCAGCCTTTGTTCTAGCTCTGGTATAATCTTCCAGCAAGGAGGAAACAGACAGCAAGAACATAATTGTTCCAGCAGTCTTATAGTTCTTTTGCAGCAGACAAGCTGCCACAGAAGTACCATCCAGCACTTCTACATTCAGATGACAGTCAAATAAGTTCTTCACTGCCCGTCCGACATACCGCAATCCTCTCAGGAAAATCATTGCGTTTCCGATGGGGGTCGGCAGCAATGCTTTATATAGAACCCGTTTTGCAACCAGTTTTGCCAAATCATTCTTGAAATCAGAATCAATCTGTTCCGTTCCGATTTGATTTTCCAACGGCTGCATGGTGCGAGGATTCATTCTTGCAACCAGACGGATGACATCCAAGCGATGTCCATTCCGGTAATGTACCAGAATCCCGCCGTTCTGTGCATGAACTTCTACCTGCAATACAAACCGATTCCGCAGCAATGCTTCCTGAATGGCGGTTTCCAGTTCCCGTTCAAATGCATATGCACCGCAACGAAACCGGATTCTGCCGGGTTTGTCATAAACGATTTTGCCATTCATGGTACAATCACTTCGTTTCTTCTTCAGTTGCAGCTTCTTCTGCGATGTCTGCCAGTCCAGCTTCTTCCTTTGCATCACAGCAAATATCAGATGCTTCATCTCTCATGTTCTGGAAAGTTGCCTTTGCATCGCTCTGGAGCTTCATGCCCTTTGCCAGACCGCTGACTGCCAGCTTCCGAGTGGTTTCCGCTGTCAAAATCTTCTTACCGATTACCAGAGCAGCTGCACCGCCGATTGCACACCACAGTTTTTCATTTTTAAAACATTTCCACATATGTAACACTCCTTTAATTTTATGAAAGTTCTTTTTGCTTTTGGTAAACTCTACGTGAGTTCCTGTGATTTTATTATACGACAAACACCCTAAAAAGTCAATAGAATCCGACAAAAATTAGACTTTACAAACCGCAGTTTTTAAAAAGAAAAGGTTAGTCAAAACTTTTCAAAACCTATTTGCAGCGTTTCATTTTAAAAGAAAATCCTACAAGCCGTTTTCATATGGCTTTTCAAAAAAATAACAAAAAATCAATGCTGCTTTTTCAAATTTAACCGGATAGTTGCAGGAAGTTCCAAAGTATGTTATACTATAAAAAGCACATATCGGGTAACCCTTACAGCACTCTGGAAAGGTGGTTTGATTTCTTGTACCCATTTCTTGAAAAGAGCATTCTATTCTGGATGATTCTCATTTCTGTTGCATCCACAATTGACACCATTCACCCACTCCCTGTGATTTCTCTCTTGCTTGCCCTGACGATTTCCGCCCTTGCACAAGCATTCCCGAAAAATTGGCTGTCCAGCGTCTGCCTTGGCGGTTACTTTCTGCTTTGCAGCTGTTATCCGCCGATTCTCTTGACGATGCCGCTGCTCTTATATGATGCAATTCGGGCGAAAAAATGGTATCTTTCTATTTTTGCCGTGGGTGCTCTGCTGCACATTGCTACATTTTCCGTGCTGCAAATCTGTTTATTCTGCGGACTGATTCCGCTTTCGATTCTATTGGGCTGGCGTGCTCAACAATGGGAAACTTGGGTACAGACTGCCCACCAGCAGCATGACCATGCAAGCGAATTGCAGCAAAAATTGACCCAGCGAAACCGCCAGTTGCAAACGGCACAGAATGATGCGGTACGCATGGCAACGCTGCAAGAACGCAACCGCATTGCCAGAGAAATTCATGACAATGTAGGGCATATGCTGACCCGTGCTCTGCTACAAACGGGAGCACTTGCTGTTTGTGTCAAAGAAGAGCCGCTAAAAGCCTCTGTTGCTGCCCTACAAGAAACATTAGACAGTGCCATGACCAGTATCCGCAGCAGCGTGCACAAGCTGCATGATGATGCCATCCCGTTAGAAAAGTCTGTGCAGGACTGCTTGCAACCTCTGAAAGATACTTACCACATCACCTTGACTTATGATATTTCCGAACAGATTCCCAGCATTGTAAAGCTGTGTTTGCTGGGCGTTTTAAAGGAAAGCTTGTCGAATGTTGTCAAGCACTCCAACGGCGATGCCATTCAAATTGTCCTTCGGGAACATCCGGCTTTTTATCAGCTTTCCATTACAGACAACGGAACAGGCTCGCACTTGCAGCAAACCGGAATCGGTCTGGAAACCATGCAAGACCGAGCCGAACAAGTTCACGGGCTGATTCGATTCTTTCCGGAAAAAGATTCGTTTCGGGTGTTTCTCTCTATTCCAAAATCATAAATTGCCCACCTTACTATTATAATGTAAAGAAAGGAATCTTCTCCTATGCGTATTATTCTCATTGATGACGACCAGCTTGTGACGCTCTCGCTGAAAACCATCCTCGAAAGCACCGGCTCTGTACAGGTTCTGGCAACCGGAACATCTGGAGCGGAAGCGATTGCTCTCTATCAACAGTGGAAACCGGATGTCCTGCTACTGGACATTCAAATGCCGAACGGAAGCGGACTGGATGCCGGCGAACAGATTCTGCAACAAGACCCGAATGCTCGCATTCTGTTCCTAACAACATTTTCCGATGATGCCTATATTGCAAAGGCGTTGGAACTCGGGGCAAAGGGATACTTATTAAAACAGGACTTTGCTGGAATTGTTCCGGCTCTCGAAGCAGTCATGCAGGGGCAACACGTATTCGGGGAGCAAGTCGTTTCCTGTTTCTCCAAACAGTTCAAAAAAAAATCCACATTCGACTATGCCAAATATGACATTACAGAAAAAGAACAGGAAATCATTGCACAGGTTGCAAAGGGATACAGCAACAAAGAAATCGCTGCGGCACTTTGTTTCAGTGAGGGAACAATTCGGAATTATCTCAGCAGCATTTTGGAAAAATTGCAGCTGCGTGACCGGACACAGCTGGCAGTTTACTACTACCATCATCAGATGGACGTGTAAAATTCCGGAATTTGTGCAACTTGCATAAAATCTAGATTCAATTTGCATTTTCTTTTTACGTAAAAAAGTCGAAAAACCGCTTGACAATCCTGCGGATTTCTGCTATAATAATAAAGCACTGAGGCGAGATACCAAAACGTAAGATAATGAAAACGTGATATCGTATCTTGTTAAAATATGCGAGTGTGCTGGAATTGGCAGACAGGCACGTTTGAGGGGCGTGTGTTTCGACGTACGGGTTCAAGTCCCGTCACTCGCACCACATGCACACAGTGCAGAATACGGATGGAAAGATGGCTGAGCTGGTCTAAGGCGCACGACTGGAACTCGTGTGTACGTTAATAGCGTACCGAGGGTTCGAATCCCTCTCTTTCCGCCAAATATTTTCATGAAAAGCAGCGTAATTTCGAAATGCATCGATTTTATGCTGCTTTTTCTTTTAAGCAAGCTATCACGCTTTTTGTTTATACGGAAATATTATATAATCTCATGCTGATTCACAAACATGTATGACACGGAATATGACACGTTAATTCTAACAAAAACAGCCACCCCCTACCGTTTCGGTAAGAGATGGCTGTTTCTCGTTTCACCAAAAATCAAATTTACAGTGCCTGCTTCAAAATTGCAACCACATCTTCATGGGTCAATACCTGATAACCGCCAGTCATAATCAGCGTTGCATCTGCAATGCCCTCCAGCATATCTTCTGTTACGCCCAAGTCGGTCAGATTCATTACCAGACCCAATTGCTTCATATATGCTTCCATGCAAGCAAGCCCTTCTTCTGCAATCTGTTCATCAGTCTTTCCATCTGGGCATACATCCCAAACATTCATCGCATACCGCTTGAACTTCGGCAAGCCAGCCTGCAAAATATACCGATAATACGGCAGCGAAACAGCAGACAGCGTCATGCCATGGGTTGCATCGGTATACGCACCGACTGCCTGCCCAATCATATGCACTTCCCAGTCGGTTGTCTTTCCCTTTTCTACCAGTGTATTCAGTGCCCATGTTGCAATCCACATGATATTGCTTCTTGCTTCGTAGTCTTTCGGATTCTCTACTGCAATCTTTGCACTGTGAATCAGTGATTTCAGCAACCCTTCCATCAGATAATCCGAAGTGTTGTCATCTGTTCCAGAGAAATACTGTTCCAGAATGTGTGACATAATATCAAAGAATCCAGCAATCATCTGATACTTCGGCAGCGTAAAGGTAAAGACTGGATTCAGAATAGAGAATTTTGGCAGAACAGCTTCCCCGAATACATGCCCGATTTTCAGCTTCTGTTCATGGTTGGTGATAACCGAGCCTGCGTTCATTTCTGAACCGGTTCCGACCATCGTCAGCACACAGCCCACCGGAATGATTTCGTTTTCCGGCTCTTCTTCCCGAATATAGAACTTTTCCCACGGGTCTTCCGGACAATGCACGGAAACAGAAACGGCTTTCGCATAGTCACAGACAGAACCGCCGCCAACTGCCAGAATAAAATCAACTTTTCCGGCTCTTGCCCGTTCGCAGCCCTCTTTCAGCTTTTCTACAGTCGGGTTCGGCATAACGCCAGCATCTTCTACAATCGTCTTGCCGCATTCCTGCAAGATGGAAACGACTTGGTCATAAATGCCATTCTTCTGAATCGAACCGCCGCCGTAAACCAGCAGAATATTTTTCCCGTACTTCGGCAGTTCTTTCCGCAAGCCATCGAGTGCCTGCTCTCCGAAATACAGCTTGGTCGGATTATAATATTCAAAATTTCCTAACATGAGAGATTCCTCCTCTTTTATTTGTATCTACTTACTGAATGCTATCTACCCAGCTTTTCAGCCTTGCAACGCTCTGTGTGCCGTTCAGCAGCTTGCCTTCTACAATCGTTGCACCCGGTGCACTGTCTTTCAGATTGGCAACAGTCTTGCCGAATCCGCTGCCGCCGGAAGTTGCAAACAGAACAATCTTCTTTCCAGAGAAATCGCCGCTTTCCAAAAACGTATTGATGATGGTCGGTGCAACATACCACCAAATCGGAAAGCCTACAAAAATCGTGTCATAGTCTGCCAGATTGCTGCACGGAGCTGCAATTGCTGGACGAGAGCTCTTATCCTGCATTTCAACCGTGCTGCGGCTCTTCTTGTCCATCCAGTTCAGGTCAGCGTTGGTATACGGAACAGCCGGCTGGATTTCAAATAAGTCTGCTCCTGCTGCCTCTGCCAGCAACTTCGCAACATTTGCAGTAACGCCACTTGCGGAAAAATAAGCAACCAATGTTTTCATGAGAAATTCCTCCTATTAATAAAAATCATAATCTTTTTATTTGCCGAAGCTTGCCAAAAATTCAACGGTTTCTGGGTCATAGTGCGAGAAGAACGCACTTTCTGCCTCATCCAATGCCTGAATCTTCTGCATATCATCTTCATTCAAGGTGAAATCAAAGACATTGAAATTTTCCTGCATCCGTTCTTTGTGGGTCGACTTCGGAATCACAACAACACCACTCTGAATCAAGAACCGCAGAACGGTCTGTGCAACGGTTTTTCCATACTTTGCACCAACTTCCTGCAAAACCGGATTCTGGAACAAATCTTTTCTGCCCTCTGCAAACGGCCCCCAAGATTCAATCTGCGTGTGATACTTGTCCAGATACTTCCGAGCCTGCTTCTGCTGCTGGAACGGATGGGTTTCAATCTGGTTCACTGCCGGCTGTACCTTGACAAAATTGCTGATGTCTACGAATCGGTCTGGATAGAAGTTAGAAACCCCAATTGCTTTTAAAATGCCCTGTTCATATGCTTCTTCCATTGCCCGATACGTGCCGTAATAATCCCCGATTGGCTGATGAATCAACAGCAGGTCAATATAATCCGTCTTTAACTTTTTCAGGGATTCTTCAATGGATGCCTTTGCCTTTTCATAGCCAGCATTTGTAATCCATACCTTTGTAGTCAGGAACAGTTCTTCCCGTGGAATGCCACTGTTTGAAATCGCTGCACCAACGCCTTCTTCATTATAATAAGCCTGTGCAGTGTCAATCAGCCGATAGCCCACTTCCAAGGCATCGGATACGCAGCGTTCGCATTCCTTCGGGTCAACCTGATACACACCATAGCCCAAAATCGGCATCTTCACACCATTGTTCAATGTTACAAATTTCATTTTGTTTCGTCCTTCTTCAAAGCAGCATACTGTTCATCGGTTACAGCTTCTAACCATTCATTGCTGGTTTCTTCGCCCGGGCATTCAATTGCAAGGTGGCTGAACCAACTGTTTGCCTTTGCACCATGCCAATGCTTGACTTCCGGCGGAATCACAACAACATCTCCCGGGTGCAGGCTTTGTGCTGGCTTTCCATCTTCCTGATACCAGCCTTCCCCATCGACACAAAGCAGAATCTGCCCACCACCGCTCTTTGCGTGGTGAATATGCCAGTTGTTCCGGCAGCCCGGCTCAAAGGTTACATTTGCAATGAAAACGGTTTCCTTTGGATTGGTCAGCGGTTTCAAATAGGATCGTCCGATGAAATACTTTGCAAATGTGGTATTTGGTTCACCCTGTCCGAAAAATCCGCCGTGTTCTTCGGTCGCATCGTCTGCATAAACTTCCTTTGCCATCCGGAATGCAGCCCATGCATTCGGCCAGCCTGCATAGAATGCAACCTGTGTCAGGATTTCCACCATTTCAGACTTGCTGACACCGTTTTTCTTTGCGGTTGCCAGATGATATTGCAGCGAACTGTCCACAATGCCCTTACTAATCAAGGAAGTAATTGTTACGATAGAACGCAACTTCAACGGAAGCTGTGCCTCTCTCGACCAAACTTCTCCAAACAATACATCATCGTTCAATGCTGCAAACTGCGGTGCAAATGTTCCAAGGGCATCTCTGCCGGCGGTCTGTTTTACCATGAGAAAAACCTCCTATTTTCTGTTTGTTTTTCAGATCTGTTTTCCGAGCCGATAAGCCTGCTCTTCGTAATCAGTTCGTTCCAGTGCCGGAACATCCATACAATCTGCACCAATCACCATGCCAGCAATGTCCCAATCCAAGAACTTTGCCATGCCCTGAAAAGAAGCAATTGCTCCGGCTGCGGATTCCATGGTATTATCTGCCATCGTCACCAACAGAGCCGTTTTCTTGTTGTGGTGCAACTGGGCATCACAGGCATAGAATCGGTCAATGACTGCCCGGATCTGTGCATTCATTGCATAATAATAAATCGGCGTTGCAAAGGCAACCACATCCGCTGCCAACAGTTCCGGATACAGCGTTTTCATATCATCTGCAAAGACACAGCCCCGGTTCGTATTGTGGCAAGTTTCACAGGCAATACAAGGATGTACCTGCCGAAAGGCAGCATCAAACCGACAGACTTCGTGTCCAGTTTCCTCTGCACCTCGAATGAAGGCAGCTGCCAAATGGGCGGACGTTCCATTTTTATGATGGCTTCCGGTAATTACAACAATTTTCATACGGTTTCCTCCTGTGTTTCGTCTGCACAAATTGCAGCAATCCATGCTTTGATTTCCTGCATTGGGGTTTCCAGATGGTCACCGCCGTTGGAGTCAAACTGAATTTCTTTTTCGTGTGCAAATGCAGCACCTCGACAGGCGATTTTCATATCTGCAATCGTATGCCCCGGCCATCCGCCGTTTGTCATAAACGGAATCACGGTCTTTCCGCTGAAATTCTGCTGGTGCAGGAATGTCCGAACGGCTGGTGCCATCGTGTACCACCAAGTCGGCGTTCCAATGAAAATCCGGTCATAATCTGCAACGGACACCGAAAGCGGTTGAATCTCCGGTTCATATCCCCGATTGACTTCTTCCTGTCCCTGTGCAACAACGGCATCATATCCGCCTGTGTAAGGCATAACTGTTTGAATCTCGGCAATGTCTGCCTGCGTTGCCTGTTGCAGCATCTCTGCAATTCGTTTCGTGTTGCCGTTTGTCAGAGAATAATAAACAATCAGCGATTTCATATTGTTGTTCGCTCCTTATCGAATAAAATTCGTTCCTTGCCGTGGTTCTTGTTCCGGCAAACCATAGGCTTCCTTACCCAGTGCAATGCTTTTCATCAGGAACGTCATATTTCTTGCAAGGGTTCGCATCGTCTGCAATCCCTCTGCATCCTGTTTGGCTTCGCCCGGCTCTCTGCCGTGAATGCTGTTCCAATACTGGCTAGAGGCAACCGGCATACCGGAAATCGTGAAGAACTTGTTCAATTCGTCAAATGTTGCAGACAAACCGCCTCTTCTGGCTGCAACCACGCTTGCACCCACTTTCATCCGTTTATCAAACGGGGTGCTATAAAACAACCGATGCAAAAACGCAACCAAGGTTGCATTTGCAGAGGCATAATAAACCGGACTGCCAATGACCATTCCATCACAGGCTTCAAACTTCGGAGCGGTTTCGTTGACTAAATCATCGAACACACAAGCTCCCTTTTTCGTACATCCATAGCAGGCAACACAGCCCCGAATGTCCTTGTTTCCAACCTGAATCCACTCTGTTTTCACTTGATTTTCCTGAAAAATCCGTTCCATTTCCCGCAGAGCAACGGCAGTGTTGCCGTTTGCATGCGGACTTCCGTTAATCAATAATACGTTCATGATTTTTACTCCTCTTTCCATGTGGAATTGATTCCTGATTGCCGTGGCAAGCGGCGGCTGTCGCTCCGCCGTCTGCCAAGGGCATCAATCCCACTTTAATTCGCCCGTTTCCACGGCGATTTCGTAACGTTCAATCTTGTAGTTCAACCGTTTCAATGTGGTATCAATTTTTTCTTTCTGCTCCAACAGCAATTCTCGCTGTTCTGTCAAAAGCTGCAATCTTGCCGGAATGGTATGTTCGCCTTCCTGTGTTAGCTTTACATATTCAATAATCGCTTCTACTGGAAGTCCTGCTCCTCGCATACACTTTGCCAGTTCAATCCAACCCAAATCATCTGGCTGATAATCTCGAATGCCGCTTGCAGTGCGGTGAACTGGTGGAATCATTCCTACACGCTCATAATACCGCAAAGTATCCTGTGATAAGTCGTAGCGTTCACTCACTTCTTTGATGGTTATGACAAACACCTCCGTTTTTTCGTTTTTTTCATTATAGACCCTGGAGTTCACTCCAAGTCAAGCGTTTTTGAAATTTTCTGCGAAATTCACAAAAAACGAGAATGCTTTTCATGTAATACCACGGATTTTGTGAAAATTATCCACAAAAAAGCAGCCGTGAACGCATTTGTCCACAGCTGCCATTGAAGCATATTTTATTTTTGCATTGGTTTTCTTATTCCTGCATGCCACGCAGAATCCAGTCATACATACCCTGATACTGCAATGCAGAGCTGCCCCAAGAGAAATCTTTTTCCATACCACGCTGAATGATGTCGTTCCAATCTTCCCGATGGTTGAAATAGATGTTCTTTGCATAGTTGATGGTATACAGCAAATCATCTGCATTGTAATTGTGGAACGTAAAGCCTGTTCCGCACTTTTCAAATTCGTTGTATGGCTCTACGGTATCTTTCAGACCGCCTGTTTCCCGTACAATCGGAACCGTACCGTAACGGAGCGAAATCAGCTGTGTCAGACCGCATGGTTCAAACCGAGATGGTACTAACATGGCATCTGCTGCCGCATAGAGCTTATGAGCCAGTGCATCCGAATAGAAAATATTTGCAGAAACACGGTCTGGGAACCGTCCCTGATAATACCGGAACATATCTTCATACCGAGATTCTCCCGTTCCGATGATGACAAACTGTGTAAATTCATCCACAATGCGTTCGGTAATCCAGTCAACCAAATCCAGACCCTTCTGGTCGGTCAGACGAGAAATGATTGCAATCATGAATTTGTTGTCATCCACCGGCAGACCCAATTCTTTCTGCAATGCCCGCTTTGCTTCCTTCTTCTTTTCAACGGCATTCTTTTCGTTGTAATGCACTGCAATTTTCGGGTCAGTTTCTGGATTATAAACAGAATAGTCAATGCCGTTCAAAATACCACGCAGCGACCGGGAACGAGCACACAGCAGACCATCCAGCTGTTCGCCGTAATACGGAGTCTTGATTTCTTCTGCATAGGTTTCACTAACGGTTGTAATGTAATCTGCATAAACCAAGCCGCCCTTGAGCATATTTGCATCCTTTTTAAATTCCAGCTTGTCCGGCGTGAACATATAGCCCGGCAGGTTGGTGTTATAAATAAAGTGGTCGATGTCCCAAACGCCTTGGAACTTCAGGTTGTGAATGGTCATAATCGACTTTGTGCCCCAATAAAAGCTATGGGTTGCAAAGGTGCTCTTGAGGAATACCGGAATCATACCTGTCTGCCAGTCGTGGCAGTGAATAATGTCTGGATGGAATCCGATAACGGGCATGGCTGCCAGAACTGCCTTACAGAAGAAAATATAGCGTTCAATATCCCAGCGGACAGAATCTGTATAAGGCTTATCACACTTGAAATAATATTCATTATCAATAAAGTAGAAGGTAATGCCCTCGTATTCATATTCCATGATGCCGACAAACATCGGTTCACTTCTCTGACCATAGTCCATGTAGAAGTTGGAAACAAACTTGAATTTTCCACGGTATTCCCACGGAATACAAGTATAGTTCGGCAGAATAACCCGCACGTCATAATCCCCTTTATACAGGGCTTTTGGCAGTGCACCAACGACATCTGCCAGACCGCCAGTTTTGACGAATGGAACACATTCAGAAGCTGCAAATAAAATATTTTTCATCTTGCTTTTACCAACCGTGCTGCAAAGGACACGGTTTCTCCTTCCGTATCAAAATGCTGCAACCCAAACGATTGCAGGGAATGCAGTGCATCCAGAAATGCTGGTTTTGCAGCTGCTAAAAACATTATACAATATTTTTTCAAAATCGTCAAGTGGAATTTTCTTAAAAACTATAAAAATCGCACAAAATAAAAGAAAATTTCCGGTAAAATGTTGTGGAAAGCGTTTGTGCCGTTTGGCTCATTGCTGCAATTCCTGCACAAATCGTGGACTTTCGGTGATGTCCGCTCATAATCTTCTCATTTTTCATACAGGAAAATTTTTTGTGAAATACAGAAAAAATAGTTTCCAATGCGGAAAAAATATGGTATAATAAAGAAAGCTGAATCGAAAGGAGACTGCTTGGATTTTATGGCAGAACAGATACTTCACATGCAAGACCCTGCACAATGGCAGGCACTTTGCGGAAATTTTGACGAAAATATCCGCACGCTGGAACAGCTCTATGAAGTGGCCATTGTTTGTCGGGATACAGAAATCAAAGTCAATGGAGCAGAAGCCAAAGCGGCACAGGCAGCAGCGGTATTGCAATCCCTGCTGCAAATGCTGGAAACCGGTCAGCCCATTACCCTGCAAACCGTCCGCTATGCGGCAATGATGGTCAGCGAAGGTGAAGGACAGGAATTGCAGGCACTTGCAGACGGCGGCATTTGCCTCACCGCAACCGGAAAAGTGGTGCGTGCCCGAACCGTTGGACAAAAACGCTACGTCACTGCCATTCAGAAAAATACCATTGTCTTTGGCATCGGCCCTGCCGGAACTGGAAAAACCTATCTTGCCGTTGCCATGGCAGTCAAAGCGTTCAAGCAGCATACCGTCAGCCGGATTATTTTGACCCGTCCGGCGGTGGAAGCCGGAGAAAAACTCGGGTTCTTGCCGGGGGACCTCCAGAACAAGGTAGACCCTTATTTAAGACCGCTGTATGATGCCCTCTTTGAAATGATGGGAGCAGAAGCGTTCCAGCGAAATCTGGAACGGGGCGTGATTGAAGTTGCACCGCTCGCCTATATGCGTGGCAGAACACTCGACCATGCTTTCATCATTTTGGATGAAGCACAAAATACAACGTCCGAACAGCTGAAAATGTTCCTGACCCGTCTGGGTGAGGACAGCCGTATGGTCATCACCGGGGATATTACTCAGATTGACCTGCCGGATAAACGGAAATGCGGATTGCTGGAGGCAATGCAGGTGTTAAAACACGTCAACGACATCGCCATTCAGGAATTTACAAATAAAGATGTGGTACGCCATCGCTTGGTACAGGATATTATCCGTGCTTATGAAACGTATCATCATCGAGAAAGAAAGGTTGAGAAATGATGCGTGTAAAGGTTATGGTGAAAAACAATCAGAAGACAATCAAAGTGCCAGTGGGGATTCGGATGCTGATTCGCCGCTGCTGTCAGGCAGTTCTGGTGATGGAACAGTTTCCACATGATGCGGAAGTAAGCGTTTCGTTTGTCAGCAATGCCGAAATTCGGAATTTGAACAGAATTTACCGGAAAAAAGACAGTGTGACGGACGTGCTCTCGTTCCCGCTCGGCGTAGACGGAAAGTATGACATCAGCAAGGAAACCGGCTGTGCCCTGCTCGGCGATGTGGTCATCTCTCTGGAAACCGCTATGCGGCAGGCAGATTTGTACGGACACTCCCTCGAACGGGAAATCGGTTTCCTGACGGTACATTCCATGCTGCACCTGCTGGGCTATGACCACGAAACTTCTCCGCTCGAAGCCCGGAAGATGCGGGAAAAGGAAGAACAGGTGCTCGGCGAACTGGGCATCTCCAGAGAAGAAACCTTTGTTTCAGAGGAGTAACACATGACAAAAACGGTATTTGTAACCATCTCCGGCAGAACGAATGTCGGAAAATCCTCCCTGCTGAATGCCATCGTCGGCGAACGGATTGCCTCGGTCAGCAATAAGCCGCAGACAACCCGTACCCGTATCACGGGCATTAAAACCGTTGGAGAAATCCAAATGGTGTTCATGGACACACCGGGACTGCATAAGCCGAAAAACAAGTTGAGCACCTATATGCTGCAAGCAGCAAAAGAGGCAGTCAATGACATGGACGTCGTCTTGTTTGTAGCAGACTGCACCCGACAGCCCACCGAACAGGAACTGGAATTTTTACAGCCACTGAAAGCCTCTAAAACCAAAGTGATGCTGGTGCTGAATAAAATTGACCTGCTCGAAGAAAAAAATGTTTTGATGCAGCGAATTGCAGAATGGAACGCAGCGTTTCCGTTTGCAGAAAGTTTTCCCATCAGCGTTTCTGAAAATGACGGCGTGGATTTGGTGGAAGAAGCGGTCTGTCACTGTGCGATTCCTGCTCCGCACTACTTCCCGGATGACAAAATCACCGACCAGCCGGAACAAGTGCTGATTGCCGAAATGATTCGGGAACAGGTGCTGCGGCTGCTGCGGGATGAAGTGCCGCACGGCGTTGCAGTTGCAGTGGAACGACTCTCCGAACGGGACGACAAGGACTTACTGGACATTGATGCAACCATTTACTGTGAACGGGAATCCCACAAGGGCATTCTCATCGGCAAAAAGGGAGCAATGCTGAAACGGATTGCCAGTCAGGCAAGAGCCCAGCTCGAACAGTTCTTTCAGATTCAAGTCAACCTGCAATGCTGGGTCAAAGTCAAAGAGGACTGGAGAAATCGGGATGGACTCATCCGGAACTTTGGCTTGAACAACCTCGACAAGTAATCCCCTGCACAGAATTTTCCATGGATAACCGGCATTTGTTTTTGCAATCCTATTGGCAGAGGTGAAAACAGATGCAAGCAAATCTTTGGACACGATTTTGCCAGACCGGAAAAATCTCGGACTATCTGGCTTGGAAACAAACGGCACAGGCTGCCGAACAACCCAAAAAGGATACCATCGAACCATGCTCACAAAACGATGCTTGATTCTACAGGAACGGCAGGCAGGTGATGCCGGCAGATTTCTGGATATTTTAACAAAAACAGAAGGCGTTCTGGAAGTGTTCGTGCGAGGCTCGAAAAAAGCCAACAGCAAACATCTTGCTGCAACACAGCCATTCGCCTATTCCAAACTCTGTTTGGCAGAGAAAAACGGCAGGTACTATGTGGAAAGTGCTGAGCCGATTCATTTATTTTACGGGCTGCGGGAACATTTGACGCAGCTCGCTTTGGCAGCTTACTTTTTTGACCTCATCCGGTATGCCGTCCCTACCGGACAGCAGCAGAATTTTATTTTACGGCTGACCCTCAATACGTTATATTATCTCACCACGGGAAACCGCAGCGAAGCATTCCTGAAAAGCGTCTTTGAACTGCGGTTTCTATCCGAACTGGGAATGATGCCGGATGTATTGGTCTGTCCGGTCTGTATGGAGTACTTACCGCAATCCCTGTTCTATTCCGCCAGAACAGGGCATTTTTATTGTCAGAAGTGTTATACGCCCAAAGAGGAAGATTATGCTGTCCCGATGTCGCTGGGCGGCTTACAGGCGATTCGGCATATTGTCCTGACCGAACCGGAACGCCTCTTTCAATTCCGGCTGGGTGCGGAAACACAACAGGCAGTCAATCAGTTCTCGGAAACCTTTGTTCGCTACCAACTGGACTACCAACCACAGACGCTGCAATTCTACAAACGGCTGCTATCCACACAACCACCCCTTCCCCGTCCGTCCTCATCAACGGACAGATGACAAATTGTTTTCCAAAAACAAGGAGGCATTATGAATCCAAACGAACGTACATTAGAATTAGATAAAATCTTAGAGCTGCTTGCCAACGAAGCCGCCAACGACCTCACCAGAGAACAGGCTCGACACTTACAGCCACAGACGGATTTGGCTGTAGTACAAGCAGAGCTGGAGAAAACAGACTCTGCCCTTGCCTTGGCGGTACAGTTCGGCACACCGCCCTTTTATGCCTTTCAGGATATGTGCACTTCTCTACAGCGTGCCAAATCCGGAGCAAAACTCTCCCTCAAAGACCTGCTGGAAATCGCACGCATTCTGCGACAGGTACAGGCACTAAGTGACTGGTACGACCACTGTTCTGGTGTCGAAACCCCGCTGGACGATTTATTCAGCCGGCTCGCTCCTGTTCCGTTCCTGCTGGAAAAACTTGACCGCTGCATTCTCTCTGAAGAAGAATTGGCAGATGCTGCCAGCCCAGCCCTTGCCGACATTCGCCGGAAGATTCTCCGTTCCGGACAGCGACTTCGGGAAACCCTGGATAAAATGGTACGCAATCAGGATGTGCAGAAATGCTTGCAGGATGCACGGGTAACGATGCGAGATGGTCGGTTTGTTCTGCCCGTCAAGGCGGAACATCGTGGACAGGTGCAAGGCTTGATTCACGACACTTCTGCCTCCGGTCAGACGTTATTCATCGAACCGCTGGCAGTCGTAGAAGCCAACAATGATATGCGGTTGCTGGAAAGCTTAGAGCAAGAAGAAATCGAACGGATTATTACGGAACTCTGTGCCGACTGTGGAACATGGGCGGATGCCATCATTGCAGACCATGCCGTCTGTGCAGAACTGAACCTCTATTTTGCAAAGGCAAATCTAGCAGCAAAAATGCACGCATTCCGTCCGATTGTCACTGATGACGGTGTCTTAGATTTGAAAAATGCCCGCCACCCTCTGATTCCGGCAGAAAAAGTTGTTCCCATTTCCTTTTCACTCGGACGGGAACAGAAAACCTTGATTATTACAGGCCCAAATACGGGCGGTAAAACGGTTGCCTTAAAGACTGCTGGTCTGCTGACTTTAATGGCAATGTGCGGCTTGCTGATTCCAGCAGCGGAAGGCAGTCAGATTTCTGTCTTTGAAACCGTCTTCGCCAACATCGGCGACACCCAAAGCATTGAACAGAACCTCTCGACTTTCTCCGCCCACATGAAGCAAGTCATTGAAATCCTGCATCAGGCAGATGACCGCTCATTGGTATTGCTGGATGAGCTTGGCTCTGGAACAGACCCGGTAGAGGGTGCAGCTTTAGCCGTTGCCATCATTGAACGCCTGCACAACAACGGGGCAAAGATGATGATTACCACCCACTATCAGGAATTGAAACTCTATGCAACCGAACACCCAGAAGTGGAAAATGCATCGTGTGAATTTGACTTGGTGCATCTCAAGCCAACCTATCGCTTAATTTTAGGTTCTCCGGGAAAATCCAATGCCTTCGCCATTACAGAGGGCTTGGGTATGGACCCATCCATCATTCAGCAGGCTCAAACGCTTGTCAGCGAAGAAAACGTACGGTTTGAACGGGCAGTGGAAAAACTGGAACAGACTCGCCAAACGCTCGAAGAACAGTTACAGGCAATTCAGGTGGAAAAACAGCAGGCAGATGAAGCAGCTGCAAAGGCAAAACAGGAACTGGAAGAGATTCGGGCAGAGCGTGCCGAAAAAATCGAACAGGCTCGCTTGCAAGCCATGCAGATTGTCGAACAGACCCGTGCAGAATCCAATGCCTTGTTGGAAGAACTGGACAAGCTGCGAAAAGAAAAAGAACGGGCAACATTCTCTGAGGATGTCATTTCTGCAAAATCCAGCAGCAAACGACGATTCCGCCATATGTATGAAACGGCAAACCCACTCGAAGAAGCCGCTGCAACAGATGCTTCTTACCAGCTGCCGAGAGCGTTGAAAGTCGGGGATACCGTCATGGTTGCCGACACCAAACAAAAGGGAAAGGTCGTCAGCCTGCCGGACAGCAGCAATCGCCTATTGGTACAGTTCGGAGCAATGAAAACCAAAATGCAGCTGGAACGGCTGCGATTGGTCAACAGTCAGCCCGAAAAACAACCGCAGAAAAAGAATGCTCCCCGTACCGGAAAGGTTTCTACCAAGACCGAACGCAGCGGTTCGATGGAACTGGACATTCGTGGCTGCACCTGCGATGATGGCGTTTACCAGATGGATGCGTTCCTAGACCGTGCGGTCTTATCTCACGTTTCCACCGTCACCATCATTCACGGAAAAGGAACGGGACTACTGCGGAAAGCCGTTCATCAGCGACTGAAACAATTAAAATATGTCAAAAGTTTTCGGCTGGGTGTCTTTGGCGAGGGCGAAGACGGCGTTACCATTGTAACATTGGCATAAATACACCTATTGCATGAAAAAGGAGGAATTTTTCATGACAGAAACAGAAAAAATGTTGGCGGGGAAAATTTATGATGCTTCTGATTCCCATCTGGCAGACCGCCGAATCGTAGCACATCGGCTCTCCAAACAATACAATGACATCTTTGAGGATGAAGCAGAAAAGCGAACTGCCATCTTAAAAGAACTGATTCCCAACTTGGGCGAAGATACCTACTTGCAAGGGCCGATTCAAGTTGACTATGGTCTTTATACCACATTTGGCACACGCTGCTATGCAAATTTCAACTTTGTTGTGTTAGATACCTGCCCGATTACGATTGGAAACAACGTCTTTTTTGGACCCAACTGCACCTTGGCAACGCCATTGCACCCATACTTACCAGAAGAACGCAACCTTCGGGAAAAAGAGGACGGCACACTTTACACCTTGGAATATGGTGCACCGATTCACATCGGGGATAACTGCTGGCTTGCCGCAAATGTCACGGTCTGCGGTGGTGTTACCATCGGGGCAGGCTGCATCATTGGTGCAGGCAGCGTGGTAACTCGTGACATTCCGGCTGGCTCTCTGGCTGCCGGCAACCCGTGCCGGGTGATTCGCCCCATTACTGAACAGGACTCGATTTATTTGAAGAAACAACTCTTCTAAACCAGAAAGGATTTTTTATGGAAGCAAACCAGACCCAAACTGCTGCTTTTGCAGACTTGTCGCTGTCGGCAGAAACCATTGCCGAACTGCAAACATATCTGCTAGCAGTCGCAAATTATTATCACATTCTCCCGATTGAAAAGCTCTATTCGATTTTGTGCGAACAGAATCCGGATTTTCTTTCGAAAGAAGATTTTCTCTCTTTCTTACAGGCTCAGAAAACACAACCCACCTGCTACCAGATTTTAAAGCCGGGCGAACTGTTTGAAGGCGTTCCAGCAAATTTGAATCTGCTCTGGAATGGCATGCTCGTACATGAATGCTTGCTGGTTGACCAAGATGAATGCTATGCCTTTCTGGAATTCTCCGAGGGAAAGCCGTATCATGTACCGGAAAAAGAATTGCTGCTGCAATATGCAACCGAAGAATTCTATGAAGAAACGCCGGAAGTAACAGCAATGCGTGCGGTTTTTGCAGATATGGGTATGTCCCCAGCTAGACAGGAATCGGAACTAAAAAATTATATCTTGTTTGCACAGGAAAATGCAGAACTTCCGGAGGTTTTCGATGACATCCAACGCCGGAAACTGACATTCAATGACCGGACACTGCGGAAATTCGTTCGGGCTTACCGGAACTTGCACAATCATTTGCCGCTGCCGTTGATTCACGGCTGCACGCCAGTGGAACTGCTGGAAGTCTTTCCGGAAATGCCGGGAGAGATTTTGTATTGGACAGAAGATGTCTACAAGACACCAGAGGTACAAAAGCGAATGGAACAGCTGGTTTCTGCTGCTGCAACGCAGCCGAAGCAGAGCTTGGCAGACTTCATGCAAAGTCAGATTGACTTGAAAAAAATGCTAGAAGATGTGCCGGGACAGCTGCCGTCTTAACTTTATAAGACAATAGGTATTATAGAATGATTGCAATCAAAAATAAATTATTAAAAGGATATGCTTTTATTGACTTATTTGCAGGATTTGGCGGATTTCGATTAGCATTAGAATCCCTTGGAGCGACATGTGTATATGCAAATGAATGGAATCAGCCTGTTCAAGCTGTTTATGCCAAAAATTTCGGAGATTTTCCAGACGATGATATCACCAAAGTAAATGCTTCCTCTATTCCAGACCAGGATATTCTTTGTGCGGGTTTTCCTTGTCAAGCTTTTTCTATCAGTGGAAAACAGCAAGGTTTTGCAGACAGTCGTGGTACGTTATTTTTTGATATTGCAAGAATTGTAAAAGAAAAGCACCCTAAAATATTATTTTTAGAAAATGTAAAAAAATTCGAAAAACATGACTCTGGAAATACATTTACTACCATTAAAAATATTATTGAATCTCTGGGGTATCGTTTTTTTGCTCAAGTATTAAATGTAGCAGATTATGGAATCCCGCAAAAAAGAGAACGAATTTATATGGTTTGTTTTCGAAAAGATTTAAAAATATCAAGTTTTTCTTTTCCGAAGCCAATCACAGAATTATGTAAAAAACAGAAATTGTTATCGAACAGTTGCACGAATTCTTAAACTCTATGAAACAATGGAAACAGATGCAATTTATCAATGCCTGAATCAAAGTAGGTATAGCACAGTCATTTGTGGGCAAAAATGCAATGTTCGGATTTTTTGCTTTGATGAATGCAGTTTCTGCATACGACAAATAGTTAGAATAGTGGACAGACTACGCATAGAGCCATCTGAATTGGTGGTTGCAATTTCCATTTCTCAAAAGGATTCAGAGCAGAATTTCACTTTGCCTGAAAGGACTATTATAATGGAACGCATGGAAGTGCCGGACTGCGTAGACTTGATACCTGCGTTTGCCATTAAGCCAAATGCCTTGGCTGTATCTTCACAGGAGAATCCCAAAGCACCTGCAATCGGAGCACAGTATTTGAACGATTCACCGAGTATAGATACATTTGTATTTGCATTGCTTGATGCTGCCGTTAAAATATCAGCAAAATGGCCACTATCCTGTGCTGTCAGCAAGAAGTTTCTGTTTCTGTGAAAGCAGTTCCGTGTTCTTTGGGTCAAGTTTCAGGAGTTTCTTTACGTCTTTTAGCTGTATTTGAGTGTTTTTAATGTTCTTGTTTACACCCTCTAATGCTTCGGACAGCTTAGTCGTATCATCGCCGATTTCAACGGTGATACCCTTGATTCTGTTTGCTATGCGGTTTCACCTCACTTCTTTGAAAAATAGGTTGAATTTAATACAAAGGGAGTGTTCGTATGAACATTGATACAAAATTAGTATGGTTTGTTGGGGACTAATCAGATTTACAAATCGATAAAAGGATACACCTCTTAATTTGATTAGCAAGTTTATATTTATTGAAATCAAAGAGAAGGTGACAAGGTTAGTGGAAAAATCAAAGCAACCAAATTTGTGCAGCAGAAGCGTGACGAACATCAGAAATTGAACCTTGTGCAAATTAAAAATATTTTGATACATTTGATACAGTCGTGTAAACTGAAAATCCGTGCCAAAAACATACCCAGAAAAACTTGTGTTCTCTTATTTGATGATATTGTGATGCGTTGATAGAGGAATTGCCACAGAATCAGGACTTCTTCTCATTGCTGTATCCAATGATGAAAGGAAGCAAGTGTTTGGTATTTCTTTAGTGAAATATATAAAAGCTTATGTAATGCACAGTTAAGGTGGTGAGATCATGTTTGATAAATTCAAATGGAAAGCTGCATTGGTCGAGTACAAAAAATGCTTTGTTCAAACGCAGTGGCCAGATGAAAAATACAAATGGGAGGCAGTTAAATGCTTTCAAGTTAATTGGAATGTGAATTCTGATGACTTTGCCGGAATGCTCACGAAAGCACTCTCTCAAACAGGAAACTTGCTGGCATCCGTGAATCATTTTCCAGCAAGAATGATTACAAAATTTGCAGAGTTCGCTGAAGAAGAAGTTCGTGCTATGTTCCTGGAACTGTATGATGAGGACAAGGATGTATGTGAACGGATTGAAAGCTTCAAGCAAAAGGCAAATCGTCTTTTAGAGAGATATGGTAACGGAGCAGGACAACATTATCAGTATGAAAATGCCATTTCCACATACCTTTGGTTGCGTTATCCAGACAAGTACTATATCTATAAGTTAAGCGAAGTAAAAGCAGTATCGGATAAGCTGAAAAGTGACTATACATTTAAAAAAGGTGCATATGCGAATAATATTCGCAATTTTATAGCTTTTTACAATGAAATCTGTGCAGAGCTCCAGCAGGATGAAGAACTGAAAAATATGCTTGCTTCGCAGATTACAGACACATGCTATTCTGACCCGGAACTTAGAACGCTTACAATGGATGTTGGCTTTTTCATTAGCAGATACTTGAATAAAGATGAGGCTGCATCATCTGCCGATGCGTGGTGGCCGGCTGATTATACGCCGGCATTGTCTGTGGATGAATGGGAAGCTCTGTTAAATGACAGGGAAATATTTACAGACATTAGCTTGGAAATTATGAAGCGAATGCTGGATTATGGTGGACAGGCGACTTGCAAACAGTTATCCATTAAATATGGGAAAAGTAGGAATTTCTATAATTCTGGGTCTTCCTCGTTGGCAAGAAGAATTGTTCAAAAAACCGGATGTCCAGTCATGCTACGTGATGATGAAAATAATAGATGGTGGCCAGTATTATATGTTGGAAAGACAGCAAAGAAGGACGAACAGGGTTCTTATGTATGGAAACTGAGAGAGGAACTTGCTGAGGCATTGAAAAGAATCGACTTGTCAGCAATTGCTCTTTATGCAAAAGGTACTGTTGACGTTCAATATTGGTTTTTAAATGCCAATCCAAAGATTTGGAGCATGGAAAGTATGCCTGTTGGTGAGGTTCAGGATTATACGTTGTATAACAATAACGGAAATAAGAGACGTATTTTCCAAAATTTCTTGGAAGCCAAAGCGGGTGATATGGTTATCGGATATGAATCAACCCCAGTAAAGCAAGTAGTTGCTTTACTGCGTATTCATGCAGAGCAGGATGGTGAAAAGATTTATTTTGAAAAGTTAGAAGGATTGTCCTCCCCTATTGATTATGCAACATTAAAAGAACGTGCTGAACTTGAAAAGATGGAGTATTTCGTCAGTCCACAAGGCAGCTTATTCAAACTGACGAAAAGTGAATATGAATGCATTCTGGATATGATACGGGAGGAAAATCCAGCACCATCTAAAAAGGAAAAGAAGCCGTATACAAAGGAAGCGTTCTTAAAGGATGTATATATCACCGAAGCCAAGTACGATAGATTGGTTTCTGTTCTTAAAAAGAAAAAAAACATCATTCTGCAGGGTGCACCAGGAGTCGGTAAGACATTTGCTGCAAAGCGTTTAGCATATTCCATCATGGGAGAAGTGGATGAAGACCGTATCGAATTTGTTCAGTTTCATCAGAATTATTCCTATGAGGATTTTGTGATGGGTTACAAGCCGGTCGGTGAAGGCTTTGAATTGAAGTATGGTATCTTCTATCGCTTTTGTCAGAAAGCGGCGAACCATCCGGATCAAGATTACTTTTTTATTATAGATGAAATAAATCGTGGGAATATGAGTAAAATCTTCGGGGAATTGCTGATGCTGATAGAAGCAGATTATCGTGAAAAGAAAGCTACGCTTGCTTATAATGGTTTGTGTTTTTCTGTACCAAAGAGCGTACATATCATCGGCATGATGAATACCGCAGATAGAAGCTTAGCCATGATTGATTACGCTCTTAGAAGACGATTCAGTTTTTTTGATATGGAACCAGGATTTGATTCAGAAGGCTTTATAAACTACCAAAAAGGATTTGCAAATGAGACATTCAACACTCTGATTGAACGTATAAAAGACCTGAATAGAGAAATTATACAGGATAAATCTCTTGGAAAGGGATTTTGCATTGGCCATAGTTATTTTTGCAATACAACTGCGTGTACGGATGCGTGGATGAAAGATGTCGTGGATTACGATATTTTACCAATGCTAAGCGAGTATTGGTTTGATGATACTGCGAAGCTTCAACATTGGGAGAATATCTTGCACGGGGTATTTCAATGATAAAAGATAAAAGCATACTGATAAACAACATATACCATATGCTTGCCTATGCATTTCAGATTTTGAATCAGAAAAATTATGAGGATGTAGCGGTGGAATCCTTTGATGAGATGTACGACCTGTTGGCGGCTATTCTTGCTAAGGGAATCGGTATGCAGTTAAAACAGGGTTTATACAGGGAGTATATAAACCATCAGGAAGAATTATCGGTCATGCGTGGCAAAATCAATCTGTCTGGAACGATTAAGAATCGTTTGATGCATGAGAGAGTTCTTACCTGTGCGTTCGATGAACTATCTGAGAATAATTTGTATAACCAAATTTTGAAAACAACAGTTATGCTGCTTCTTAAAAATGCGAAGGTAAAAATAGAGTATAAAAACGATTTGAAAAAGAAGATGTTGTTCTTTTCTAACGTAGACTTACTGAAACCAACATTCATCAAATGGTCGGCGATTCGTTTCCAACGCAATAACCAAACTTACCGTATGCTGATTCGTATATGTCAGTTGATAATGGAAGGTATGCTGATGACGACGGATGCAGGGGATTATAGATTAGCAAAGTTTGTTGATGAACAGCATATGTGCAGACTGTACGAGAAATTTATTCTTGAATATTACAGTAAGCATTTTCCTGAACTGTCTGTGAGTGCTTCTCAGATACCTTGGTCTGTAGATGATGGTATCAGAACCATGCTTCCGATTATGCAGAGTGATATTCATCTCCAAAAGGGTAACACTGTGTTGATTATTGATGCAAAGTATTATAGTCACACCACGCAAACGCAATATGATAAGCATACACTTCATTCTAATAATATGTATCAGATTTTTACCTACGTTAAGAATCGAGATTATGCGTTTGGAGAAGCTGAGCATAAAGTGTCCGGAATGCTTCTATATGCAAAAACAGAAGAAGAGATGCAACCAGACAATGTGTATCAGATGCATGGAAATCAAATAACAGTAAGGACATTGGATTTGAATCTTCCATTTACAGAAATAGCAGGACAGCTAAATGCAATCGTGAAAACGCATTTTGATTTATAAGCGATGAAGAAATGTTTGTATTATGTCGTTGCACATTAAGTGCAGAGAATCCTGAATATAGAGAGGAAGTGTTTGATTATTTCAGAATGTTTAGCGAAGTCAACTCGGTCTAAAGGAAGAAGAATTATTTTAATCATCTTTTCTATATTTATATTAATCTGTATTTTTTTCAAAATCATATTTTGGGTAGAAACGGGAAGTTTTCATCGTACTATTATAAAATCAGATCTAGTTGAAATTGCGATTGAATGTGATTCTTTTGACGTATTAGCGGTAGGAAAAGAATTAGAATCTTATGCAAAAAAATACACAGATGTCGAGGTTGAGCTAAAATATATCGAATATAGTTTTAAAAAGGATGAAATTACTGCTATGTATGGATTTAAGGGAAGAACATACAGAAAAGGAAGAGGAGAAACGATTCGCTTTTATCTGGATATTAATAAAAAAAATCTGTATGAAATATCATACTATGCAGCAGGTGGAAAAGAATTCAGCAGTTATCCAAGCCAATACTTTAATACAGACATAAATATGATGGATGAATATAAAAAATTAAAAGCCAATTCGGATTGTAACTTAGCAAAGGAAATAAAATTTATACGCTCCAACAATAATTGTGAACCGATTATTGTTTATTGAATTTTAAAGCAGAAAAACTGCTGAAATTTTATTGGTTAACCACGAAAAAGGGCAGTTCTGTCCGGCAAACAGCTGGGCAGGACTCCCCTTTCTATTTTTCTCAAGCAGCATACAATCCGGCAAAATGACCGGTTTTGTATGCCTTTAAAGTGCCTTCAGTTTAATCTGTCAATGACTTTTTTGATATCAGAATGGATGCAGATTGATTGTAATGCTATTTCTTTTGGACAAACAGCCTCGCCGAAATTCACACAAGCATACACTGCCTTTTGATTTTTCGCTGTCATTTGCCAGAATGGATACTTAATAATTGCAGGCGTATTGTATCCCACGCCGAGTTCCAGAAACAAGATGTGTAGATTTTTGTGCCTGCGGAGAAATTCTTCATATCGTTCTGCTGCATGATACCAACCCTTGTCCTGTGCAAAGGTGTCATCCGCACGCAGATTCATCGTCATAGGTTTTCCGCATTTCGGACAATGTGGAATAAGTTTCGTTGGAATACGCATATTTTTTTGAGCTTTCAGCATATCCCGAATGCAGGCTTCGTTGTCATAAGTTTCCTGACAGCAGGGTTTGGAACATTGAAACAGTCCATAATCGCCTTGCGTATAGAAGAGTCGGTGCTTGTCAAACCCTGCTTTCTGAAATTGGTAGTCAACATTCGTGGTCAGCACAAAATAGTCTTTCTCTTTTACGAGTTCAAAAAGTTCCTTATAAACACCATTGTCAATGTCCATATAGCGGTTGATGTAGATATATCTCGACCAGTACGCCCAATGTTCTTCCAGAGATTCAAACGGATAGAAACCGCCGGAATACATATCTCGAAATTGATATTTTTCAATGAAATCCGAAAAATATTTTTCAAAGCGTTCTCCACTGTAAGTAAATCCAGCAGCCGTGGACAGTCCCGCTCCTGCACCAATGATAATGGCATCAGCAGTTTCGATTTCATTTTTCAGACGGTCAATTTCAGCCGAGTAATCTTTTGTAGATTTCAAAATCTTTCTCTGTGAAAACATTGCATATCACCTCGATTTCATGGGCTTTCAAAAATGCTCTGATGATATCCACTGCAATTTCTGCTGCTTTCTCCTGCGGAAAGCCAAATACTCCTGTTGAAATACAGCAGAAAGCAATACTTTTCAATCCGTTCTGAACAGCAAGTTCCAAACAGGTTTGATAGCAACTTTTCAGAAGTTCGCAGTGCTTCTTTGTGAGTCTGCCTTGTACGATTGACCCGACGGTATGTATTACAAAATCGCATGGCAGATTATAAGCAGGGGTGATTTTTGCTTTCCCAATGGGTTCTTCGTACCCCTGTAATTTCATAATTTTGGCACATTTCAGTCGCAGGCGAACTCCTGCAAAGGTATGAATACAGTTGTCAATACAATTATGACAGGGATGATAACAACCAGTCATACCGGAATTGGCAGCGTTGACGATTGCACCGCATTGCAGCGTTGTAATATCGCCTTTCCAAAGATAAATGTGATTTTCGACAGGCTGTAAATCAGAAATTTTTGTAATACCTTTTCGTTGTGTCATCTCTTGCAAAAATGCATCTTCTATTTGAAGATAGTCATCGCTGGCTTTTCCTGCCGGACGAATGTTGACAAGGCTGCGGTATAGACGAAATTGCTCGGATTCATCTGTTGGAATGGTCAAATCGTTCCATTCTGGATGCTCTGAAAGCAAATAGGTAAGCAAGTAGTTTAATTTTTCATTTACCATTGTCTTTTCCACTTTAGAATCGTTCAATCGCCTTTACAGAACATATTTCAAAACAAGAACCGCAGTGCAGGCAATTTTGTTGCCGAATTGTTGCTTTGTTGCCGATCAGGTCGATGCAGTTTTGTGGACAGACCGTCAGACATGCTCCGCATCCGCAACATTCTGCTCCGATAACATAGCCGTTTTGTACGGCTTTTATTTCTCCAAAGGTAAAGCTGTCACGCTCGATTGGCTTTTTCGACAAGTCAAACCATTCCCCTTTTCCGACGTAAATCTGAAACACAGTCAGAGCCGCAGCACTTTCTGCAGTGGGATAAATCTCGTGCATATACGGATTCTTCCGGAACAACTGCGGCAACCGTTCCGCACCGATTTCAGTTACTTTTCCGCCAATCGAAAGTGCAATGCTGGACATGGTATCCTCGCCTTTCATGCCTGTTAGAGCAATATATTTCTGCTGCTTTAAGCGATGATAAAAGTTCTTGCCCTTTGCCGTGAGAAAGTACAGCCCGTTTTCGTCCCAATCCATCATATCAATGGCACAGGTAACCGGCAAACCAGTTTCATCCGTGGTCGCTGCAATCACAGAGTGAATCTCATCCACCAAAAATGCAAAATAATCCATATATTTCATTTAAAGCCCTCCACACGAACAGGGGCTGCTCGCTTTTCTGAACAGTCCCTGTGTAAAATATTTTTTGAACGAGATTAAGCGAAGAAAAATCCTGCGGTCATATCCAGATAGTTTCCGCCACTGTAGTTCGGATATTGTTTCTGTACCGCTGCCTTGAAATCTGCCGCATTGCTGCACGTTTTTGCAATTTCTTTCAGGGTTTCCAGATAGTCGATTTTGGTCTGTGCATCTTTCAAATCTTCTGGTGTGTAGTGTGAAGTCAAAATCAGAGCGTAGCCTTTTGCAATATCATCATGAAGCTGTGCAATGATTGCATCAGCGTGACCTGCTCCGGCAACAATAGAATGGCAATCGTGACCGAGCATACGGGTATAAACAGCATTGATTTCTGGTATCTCCACGTCAAATGCTTCTGCGGTCTGATGAATGATAAAATCAATACCGCCGATGTTGATTGTTCCTTCGCCAATCACGTTGGTGATTTGGTGAACAGCGTGATCAAAAATCGCTCCGAATGCGTTTGTGAAGTTGGTGATAAGTGCCTTGCCACCGCCGTTTTCAGAATATTCCACTGCATTCTGTGTAGCATATTTCGGCACATTGGGCAGGAATGTTGCACCAGCACCGTGATAGGCAACCAGCATTCCTGCAATCTCTACATCTTGCAGATAAGTTGTCAACTCTTCGATATTGTCGAAAAAGCAAGGCGATTCCAAAATGACTGCCTTACCGGCTTTCTCCACAATGAAAACTTCGTTGTCGATAAAATCGTTGGTTTTGTAAGCGTGGAGCTTGACTGTTCCAAAGTCATAGACGTTTACTTCCCCCTTGGCGAGTTGGACAGCGGTAAATGTATTCTTATTCATAATAAAATCTTCCTAAAAGTTCTTGGGATTGTTTTTCAGAAGAACAAGTACTTGATTTCTTTCTGTGATTCTATGATACCACACGTTTCTACATTTGAAAAGTACGCACTTTTTTGTAAGGTAGTTACCAAAAGGTAACGATTGTGCATTTACGGGGGTTTTTAAGATAAATTTTTATTGTAAATATTTTGTGAACAGAAAACGTGTTGCAAGCATGCTTGTAATATGCTATAATGAATATAATAGTTTATCGACGAATGAGGTGATAGGATGCTGAAAAAGGAGGAGTTGCCGGAATGTCCGGTTGCAACAACGGTGCAGTTAATTGGAAACAAGTGGAAGCTGCTGATTCTGCGAAATCTGCGAATGCGTCCGTGGAGATTTAACGAACTGCAAAAATCTTTGAAGGGGATCAGTCAGAAAGTACTGACAGAAAGTTTGCGTTCCATGGAAGCGGATGGAATCATCGTCCGAACCATCTATGCAGAAGTTCCGCCGAGAGTGGAATACTCGCTCAGTGAACTAGGTGAAACCATGCGTCCAATCTTAGATGCTATGGAAAAGTGGGGAAATGATTATAAGGCTTCTCTTAAGGCGACATCGCAACATTGATTACAATGACAGACAAATCAAAAACCTCCAGTAATATGCTGGAGGGAATCTGATTTTTATTGCAAGGGCATACCAAATTTTTATCATAGGGTACGAGATTATCAACGCAGTTAGAAAGGACGATGGGATAGAATGAGTCATTTAAGCGATTTAACATTGGAATTAGCGGAAAAATCCAATTTTTGCAATCGATATTTGGAACTATGCAGTCGGTATCCGATGGATTCCATCAACTGGGTTGACAAATACCCAACAAGCCTTGCAAATAGTACGAAAAAAGTTGTAGATCACAAATTAGTGAAATCCATTTTCGATTCGCTGGGATACCGTTATAAATATTTTGGTGGAGAGAAATTCTATCGAGTATACCTGTTGAAAAGAACGGAATATGAGGTATGGTTTCATCTGCAACTGTACAAGAATAGCCTTTTTGATGGATATTTAGATCCACACATATATATTCAATATAATGGAAAATATTTCGCTGGTGGTACATTTCCCTGTATATTTGAAGGTGCAGGCGGTGTGAAACCTACGAAATATATGTTAAGACCTGCATATACAGGTGAGGTTCTTCCGGAGTTGATAAAAGAGTTGATTGACTTGGCATTTTCCTATGTATATGAGTTTGAGGAATTGAAAGAAGGATGAAATCTTTCTTATTTTAGATTCCATCTGATGCTTGCAAAATCCATTAAAATGGCATTACTTTGAGAAAGGTTAATTCACATGATGATGTACGATAAACAAGAACTAATCAGAATGGTTCAGAGAGTAATCGACTGTGGGGAGGATAGAGATACAATAAAAGAAATGCTATAGTCCGAGTATGAAAAAACTTATCATAACATGTAAATTCGATAAAAATATGAATATCATAATGAAGGGTATTTTACCATATGCAGTAATTATAGAAAGGTTAAAAAATCGTCCTATTTAGATTCCATATTTCGTGTCGTTCTTGAATGCCTTACTAAGCGTGTCAAATTTATCGGGAGATTGATATGAAAAAAGAAAAGCAATATATAATTGATTGGATGTATCAACTTGATTTTGAAAATGCAGCAAAGCATCTGTTTCAATTACCAGAGGAAGAACAAATCAGTTTAATGGTGTGTGAAGCAGCAGATACGGACAGTATCATCATTTTAGGATTTTTATCCTATATTTTATCGATTCAAAATACTGCTTTCTACCATCAGGTTATTTCAGAAGCACTTATTCAAATGTGTTGGTTAGAAGGCGGGTATAATCTGGCTTTTTATCATGCTTGCAAGCTATTAGAATTAAAACCTGTAGTAGAAATTAAAGAATACTTGCTATTTTTTAATACTATTCCAGAAAAATTATTATCAGAAGAAAAAGCGTATACTTTAAGCAAAGAAATCCTTTCTGAAAAACCAGATAGTATCGCAGCAAATGGGATTTTTTCTCGTTTAAGAGAAAAATACGAATAATGATTTATAAGAAGTTCTGTTGTTAGATTCCATCAGATGCTTGCAAAGTATGCAATGAACATGATACAATAAAAACAACCTTATATAAAATATGATGATATTTCAATCCACGCTCCGTAGGGCGGACAAGTGGTAGTTATTTGGTTAGCAGTCGTAACCCCTCACCGCAAAGGCATGCTTCTGCCCATTCCAAAAATTGATAGAAAGGAGCAACAAAAATGCTTGTATTCATTGGTCTGATTCTTGTTTATGGCATCCTGTTTGCCATTCTTGCTGTCAGCAAAGCCATTTTAGACAAGGATAAAAAACCGCCTGCCTCCAAAAGCAACCATACGCAAAGCAACAGCAAAAAATCGGCATATTCTGTTAAGGTCGTTCCGGAGCAGCGGCGTTCCACGGTCGATGAAGATGCGTGGATACTCTTGCAAAGCCGCACAAAGCCTATTCCTCCGCCTGCAAGGCGTTCTTCCAAGCCTGTCTCAAAACCCCGCCCGAAGTTTCATGACCCAGACTGTGAATGTGAGGATTGCGAGGAACTTGAGGATGATTGAGTCCGGAGCAGGGATTCTAGAGGGAAAGAGAGGGGTTGCAATGCTTCCTCTCTCTTTCGTTATGCTGATGTAAGCCGGGCATATACATGCTTAATACACGATTTGTTTGTTTCAATCCACGTCCCGTAGGGCGACAAGCGGTGATTTATCGGGTCAACAGTCGGACGGCAGCCGTAAACCCCACTGCAAAGGCGTGCTTCTGCCAGTCCTCGCACAGCTGCAACAGGGCGTCCAGGGCTTCTTCGCTGATGGTATGTAACCAACCGCTTTTGATTCCAGCCAAGGCGAACCCTTTCATATATGCCTCCGTGCCGGACTTTCCTTTGCACAGGTAATAAAGCCCTTCTTCCTGTGCTTCATATTGGTATTCACTAAAAGCTTTTACGATTTCCTGCATGGATGCTTCGGAGATACGTTTCAATTTCATCTTTAATCCTACCTTTCGTTTTGTGTGTTGAAAACTTTGTGGGCTTGAAAAACGGGAATTTGACTTAAAAGTATGTCGTTATTCATTTACCAATAAAAACAGCTTTTTCGTTCTGCTCTTTCTTCATCACTTTCCCAATGCAACTTGTTCCCTGGATATAAAAACAGTGCTACCTTTTTTCTGGGCAATGCGTCTAATTCTCCTCTTTTAGCTCCCCAAATACCAAGCCACGCATCTTGTTCTACAATTTCTAATTCTGCATTTCCGTCATGATATAGCATATAAACTTCGTTATGCCATCCCTCATATCCATTTGGAATACCCCCACAAACTCGAACAAGAAAAAAATCTGAAGCTATATCTCTGACAATGTTGATATCATCATTGTCAAAGTATATTTTTTTCTTATCCTTTTCATCTAACTCGTCAAGAAGGCACGACATTTTCTCTCTGATTATTCTTTTCTCTTTATCTGTTGCTTTATCTATAATCAACTTGTTCATAAATACATTTCACCACTATCAAAATTTCCGATTTGTCAAGATTTTTTGCTTGTTTGTGGATGCCTTGCAAGTGCCTGAAACATTGCTTTTTCGCTTTTCTTCGGTTTCTTTTTCTGCTTGCGAGTATTCTGCAAACACTCATTCTAAAAGCAGTCTGTATGAAAACTGGGAAACTTGCTAAACTTGAATATGGTCAGCAAATAATTCAAATAAATCGTTATGGCTGATAATGGCTTCATGATGTTCAGAAATATAATATCAGTTAGCAGTTATTGAAGTATTGGTTATGCGAATTGAAATATATTTTCTTATATATCATATAAAAGATATGAGAGCATTTTTTCTTCATCATTACAGATAGCTTTCAGATACCGTTTTGTAAAAGCAATCAAATCATCTACATATTCAGAATAGATACAAAAAACATCATCATCACAATCAAATTGGAACATATCAATGCCACTATTATCTTCCTCATAATCCTGAATCAATCTTTTTGCTAGATTTTTCCAATCTTGACTGTTGCCATTAAGCCCTGCTTTTAGAAATACGTCTTTCTTATAATGCTCACTAATATAAAGTAATAGTGATAATGAAACAGGATGATGTTCCACAAAGAAAAATGGTGCAATTTCTTCTGGAGAAGCCCATATTTTAAATAGCGGACGATTGTCATAATCAATCCACGGCAGCCCCCATTCTTCCTCTTGAAAAGTACCATATTCATATATATCTTTCATATAAATTCACCTCCCCATTCTATTCCATGATATCATTTTATCTTAAAAAGCCAACATCATGTTTTTTATTTTTGCAGTTTTGGATCGTTCAATTTTTTGATTCGTTGTGGACGCATTGCAAATGCCTGAACCCCATTGCTATTTTTTATAAAATCAGAATCGACTATGATTCTTTTCTATGCTCTGCATCCGATAGCCTGCTATATCGAAAATCGCAGTACGGTGCACCCTCTGCGATGGTTCCTGTTCTCACTAATTTCATATGCATAATCTCTGCAAGGACATAGTCCATCCGGCAGATGTAGGCAGCCAGTTCCGGACACCCCTCATCCTGACACAGCTTGCAAGCACCGCATACATGATAGTCATACCCTAGGTCGTATGTTTCCGTCCCTGGCAGAATATCAACGACCCAATCGTTTTCATATTTCCGCTTGTGACTGTCTGCAGACCATTGCAGTCTTCCCGGCATTTTTTTAGGGTCTAAATACTGCTCGACATCGCCGATTACTTTGTGAAACAGCTTAGAGGCACATAAGCCATCTCGAAATAGTATATAGTTTTCTTCTGCCGACTTTCCGGTGCTGCGATTCATTGCAATAAAATAACTTGTCATGATGTAAGAACTTAGAAGCCTGGATTTTCCAATCTCTTTTGCTCGTTCGATAATCTTTCGATGTTCTGCATTGATTTTTTTCGCAATGTCCGCTGAAAATCCGTTTCTCTTCAATTCTGCTTTTACTGCATGATGATAAAACTGATAGAGCATTTTTACATTAAGGGTGTTTTTCATGTTTTCTCATTCCTTTAGCATTATTTCTTTTCATCCACGCCCAGCATAAAGGGCGACCTTCTGAACGGTTTTCTGTTCTCATTCTATCATATTTTATATAGAAAAGCAAGAGTGCCCTGTTCCAGCTGGATTCCCGCTTGACATTCTAATGGTAAAATGCTATCATAGATTTAGCAGCGTTTTGGCGTTGTGTTGGGTTGTAAGTGCGACTGTTTGGTAGACACGGCACTTACAGCCTTATTTTTTATCAAAATACTCGGAGCATATCAACCGCACCAGCGATGCGAGAAAGATGTTTTTCTTCTCCGCCTCTTTTTTTAATGCGTCATACAAAGCAGACGGGATTTTGATATTTAACGCCTTGTCGTTCACTTTCTCGCCTCCACTACAATTTTACTACAAGTATTGTTGTATATCATCAGCATCTTCCACAAGCTTTCTCTTTTATTTTTGTTGGTTTTGCTCCCCGTGCCAAAAGCGACCGTCACCGACTGTCACGAAAAAGTGCAAAAAAGCCCGAAAAACTGGGAAGTGACGGTCGGTGACACTCATATGTATACTTTACGCACGCGAGAAAAAAAGTAAAAATTTTCTCTATATAGAAGGTATGTAAATGACCGTCACCGACTGTCACCACGAAAAGAAGGCAGTGCAGAAAAGGGAACACGCAAAAAATTTTCGCTTTTTGGGAAAGGTTTGCAAACGACCGACATCCTCTCTTTTTTCATTACGTGGAGGAAAAGAAAATTTCTCGTACGAAAAACGAAAATTTTTCTCGCTTGCAATCATTCTATGAAATAGGAAATCTACAATCTACAATTGATAAAAAAGACCGCCAGTATTCTGAAAATGCTGGCGGTTATTGTAATTTTTGTGTGCTTCTACTTGTCTAATTAAAAATTGGATAGCAATTCGGCTTTCTTTTTCTGAAATTCTTCTTCTGACAAAAGACCTGCTTCTTTTAATTCGTTCAATTTTTTAATTTTGGTTGGAATATCGTCTGCAACAACGGCAGGAGAAGAGGAATCTTTTTTCAGCCTTTTTAAAATCTTATGCTGTTTGAGAATATCCAGCATTTCTTTGCATTTTACAGCTTGTCCATCTACACTGAATCCAGTAAGCATTTCTAACCGCAAGGTCAATTCTTCTTGATTGCTGTCTAAATAGGTGATTTCAATGTTGTTATCCACTGCTAGATTTTGCGAATTGCTAGACATCAATCCTTCTGACATGGATACCGTTCTCTTGACAATTTCAAAATCTTGTACAGTATCATAAGGAATTACCAAATCTTCAAAAAATTCCTCTGATGTTTTCGTTGGTTTCAGATAAAAGCTTTCTGGCATGATATTCAACCCGATTTCTCCGGTTCTTTTTTTCGGCAGATTTGGAAGTCCGCCTAAATAAGTCACTGCATATCGAATGATGGCACCTTCAATAGGTGCTTTTGCTGCTTTTGATTCTTCGTTGTTCTTTTTGATTTCATTTGTGACTTTTTTGGTGGATTCTACTGCTGCATCTTTGATTGTTTTTAATTTTCCTATAATTGCATCTTTGTCAAAAAATCCCATTTTTAAAATCCTCCCAATTATTCATAAATATCACTCATCATACTATCTACTTCTCTTGCTGTATCCACAACAATCCAGCGATAAGTAGAGAAGATTACCAGAATCGGGATCAGTACGATGATAATTGCAAGAATCTTGTTCCAGATATCTTTTCCTTTTAGGCAACTCATAATATAAGACGGTAAAGAAGGACTGTGGTTTGCTTCATAATCGCTGTTCAGAGCCATGATAGATAATCCACCTGCAACTAAGTAAATCAACCCGCCTAACCATGCTCGATAAGCGAAAATGACAATGATTCCAACAAGGGCGATTGCAAGATAAACCAAAGCAGACGTTTTTCTCGATTTTTCTTGTTCCGTTGTGGATTGTGTTGCGATTGGTTTCTTCTCTCGCACTCTTGTTCCGCAAGATGGACATAATTCCACATCATTGGGAATTTCTTTTCCACACTTCGGGCAAATTTGTTTTTGGTTCATAGAAAACTCCTTTCAAAGTGGGTCAGTTTTTACTGACTATGGTGTTTTTAATGTACTTTCTTATTATAACATATATTTTTTCCGCTTTCAAGTAGTATTTATAAGATTTTTGCAATTTCTGTTTTTATTATAAGATTTGTTTCAGACAAACGGTTGTCCGTTTGAAAAAAATTTACAGATAAGATACGAAAAATATCGTTTTTAATGCAACTCTGATAATCTTTTTTGCCGCTTGACTTTTTTGGTGGTCTTGTCGTATAATAAAGAGAAAACAACGGCGGAACAACCGCAACAAATAGATAAGGATGAAATTATGGCAAAAAAAGAAATCTATAACAACGAGAGTATCACCATGCTGAAAGGTCCGGACAAAGTTAGAAAACGTCCGGGCGTTATTTTTGGCTCAGACGGCGTGGATGGCTGTGCACACTCGGTATTTGAAATCGTTTCCAACTCCATCGACGAAGCCCGTTCCGGCTTTGGCGATAAAATCATCGTCACCCAGTACAACGACCATTCCATCACAGTCGAGGACTTCGGGCGAGGCTGCCCCGTGGACTTTAACAGCAAGGAAAACCGCTTTAACTGGGAGCTGGTGTTCTGTGAACTGTATGCCGGCGGAAAGTATAACGCCGATGGCGACAACTACGCCTATTCTCTGGGCTTGAACGGCTTGGGGCTGTGTGCAACGCAGTTTTCCTCTGCCTATATGGACGTGGAAATCTATCGGGACGGCTTCTGTTACGAGCTGCATTTTGAAAAGGGCATCAATATCGGTGGCTTGAAAAAGGTTCCCGTCAAAACAAAGAAAACCGGGACAAAGATTCACTGGCTGCCAGACTTGGAAGTCTTTACTGAAATCAGCATCCCGTCCGAGTATTTCCGGGATGTCCTGAAACGGCAGGCGGTTGTCAACCCGAATTTGCTGTTCCTCTATCGGCATCAGCAGGAAGATGGTAGCATGGAAGAACTGCGGTTCTTGTATGAAAACGGGATCGCCGATTATGTGCAAGAACTCGCCGGAGAAACGGCTCTGACAAGCATTCAGACATGGGACTGCCAGCGAGAGGGACGTGACCGGGAAGATAAGCCGGATTATAAAGTCAAGCTGTCCGTTTCCTTTACGTTCTCCAATCGGGTGCAGCGGATTGAATACTACCACAACTCCAGTTTCTTGGAACACGGCGGTTCTCCGGAACGGGCAGTGAAGCAGGCGTTTGTGTCTCAGATTGACAGCTACTTGAAACAGAACGGAAAGTATCTGAAAAACGAAAGCAAGCTGACCTTCGCAGACGTGGAGGACTGTTTGATTCTGGTTTCTTCCAGCTTTTCCACCCAGACTTCCTATGAAAACCAGACCAAAAAGGCAATCACCAATAAGTTTATCTATGAGGCAATGACAGAATTTCTCAAGCATCAGCTGGAGATTTATTTCATTGAAAATCCAGACGAAGCTGTCAAGATTGCCGAACAAGTGCTTATCAACAAACGCAGCCGGGAAAATGCAGAGAAAACCCGTCTGAATATCAAGAAGAACTTAGCTGGCAACATCGACCTGGTGAATCGGGTAGAGAAGTTTGTAGACTGCCGGAGCAAGGATATTTCCAGACGGGAACTCTATATTGTGGAGGGCGATTCTGCGTTAGGCTCGGTCAAAATGGCACGAGATGCAGAGTTTCAGGCAGTCATTCCGGTTCGAGGAAAGATTTTGAACTGTCTGAAAGCCGACTACAACCGCATTTTCAAGAACGAGATTATCACAGACATCATCAAGCTGCTGGGCTGTGGAGTAGAAGTCAAGACAAAAGCCAACAAGGAACTCTCCATGTTTCATCTGGACGGGCTGCGTTGGAATAAGATTGTCATTTGTACCGATGCCGACGTTGACGGCTTCCAGATTCGGACGCTGATTTTAACCATGCTCTATCGGCTGACTCCAACGCTGATTGAAAACGGCTATGTCTATATCGCAGAATCGCCGCTGTTTGAAATTACCACGAAGAAGCGGACGTATTTCGCCTATACAGAAAAGGAAAAGGTCGAAATCCTGCAAAAAATTGGCAAAGAGCCGGCAACCCTCCAGCGTTCAAAAGGGTTGGGCGAGAACGAAGCGGATATGATGGCTCTGACGACCATGAATCCGGAAACCCGCCGTCTGATTCGGGTAACGCCTGCTGGCGTGGAAGAAACTGCTGCCATGTTTGATTTGCTGCTTGGGGACGATTTACAGGGCAGAAAGCAGTTTATTGCAGAATATGGACATGCGTACTTAGAACTGGCAGACATCAGCTAAACGCTCTAGCATTCCAAATCGTATCTGTTTCGGGCGAAAACTTCCGGAGCAGGTGCTGTTTTTCTGTATGCAGCTTCTTTTCTACTGGAAAATGGGACAAACTTTTGCATTGTTAAGCCGAACTGTACCCGTTTGCTTTTTGATTTGTTCTTTTTTTGGAATGATAAAAAAATACAAAGAGTTCTTGACACTGTAAAATTTTTTGCTTATAATAAGAAGTGTATCTTTGGAGCGAAATTCCAGACTATAATTCAGATAAAGGATGTTTTTACTATGTTATTGGACAAATATCTTCCTCGGATTGAATTTGACAGTTACGAGGACTTCAAGCAGAATTATCGTGTCAACGTACCGGAAACCTTTAACTTTGGGTTTGACATCGTTGATGAATGGGCAAAGCAAGAACCGGAAAAGAAAGCACTCGTTTGGTGCGATGATGACGGAAACGAACGCACCTTTACATTTACGGAAATCTCTCGTCTGTCGAACCAGACCGCAAACTATTTTCAGCATCTGGGCATTCGCAAGGGAACGGTTGTCATGCTGATTCTCCGCCGTCGCTGGGAATACTGGGTTTGTGCGGTTGCCCTGCATAAAATCGGAGCGATCCTGATTCCAGGGTCTTTGCAGCTCTCCAAGAAGGATTTGGTTTACCGTGGCAACAGTGCTGGCATTCATACCATGATTTGTGTCAACGATGCCTATGTCATCGAGCAGGTAGAAGCTGCACAGAGTGAAGTTCCGAGCATTCAGCATCGGGTTCTGGTTGCCGGAAAGCGGGACGGCTGGCAGGATTTTGAAGAAGAGATTGCCAAGTATTCCGATGTGTTCCCAAGACCGACCGGAGCAGCTGCAACGAAGGCAAATGAAACCGCCATTGTTTACTTTACTTCTGGCACAACCGGTGACCCGAAGATGGTACAGCACAACCATGCACATCCGCTGGGACACATTGTAACGGCGAAGTATTGGCAGCAGGTACAGGAAAACAAGCTGCATATGAGCGTTTCTGACTCTGGCTGGGCAAAGTTTGGCTGGGGCAAGATTTACGGGCAGTGGATTTGCGGGGCAGTCATTTTTGCCTATGATATGAAGAAGTTTATTCCGACCCATCTGCTGCAAAAGATGCAGGATTACAAGCTGACCACGTTCTGTGCACCGCCGACCATGTATCGGTTCATGTTGCAGGAAGATGTCAAGGCGTATGACCTTTCCAGCATTGAAACCTTTGCAACCGCAGGCGAACCGCTGAATCCGGAAGTATTTAACAAGTGGAAGGAACTGACGGGCAAGGAAATTCGGGAAGGCTTCGGACAGACAGAAGGTTCTGTTCTGATTGCAAACTTCCCGTGGCTGACACCAAAGCCGGGTTCGACTGGGAAACCGTCCCCGTTGTATGACATCCATCTGATTACGGATGAAGGTGTGGATGCAAAGGCAGGCGAACACGGTGCATTGACGATGTTGCACCTGAAAGAATCTTATCCAATCGGCTTGTTTACCGGTTATTATCACAATCCGGAGATGACCAACGAGATTCTGGGCGATGGAACGTATTGTTCACACGATGTATTTGAACCGGATGAAGACGGATACTTCTGGTTTGTCGGCAGAAATGACGATGTGATCAAATGCTCTGGTTATCGCATTGGACCATTTGAAGTCGAAAGTGCATTGGTTGCACATCCGGCAGTTGTAGAGTGTGCTGTAACTGCTGCACCAGACCCGATTCGTGGTAATGTCGTAAAGGCAACCGTTGTTCTGGCAAAGGGTTATGAGCCAAGCGAAGCCTTGACCAAGGAACTGCAAAACCATGTAAAGCATACCACTGCACCGTACAAGTACCCGAGAATTATTGAATACGTGGAAGAACTGCCAAAAACACTGGGCGGTAAGATTAAGCGGGCACAGATTCGGAAAGAAGACTTTGCAAAGAAAAATTAACGATGTTTCATTGATAAGAATTTTTAAGATAAAGAGAGCTACTGCATTGTGGTTTGTGCAGTAGCTCTTTGTTTTATAAGGAGTAAAAAATGATAGATATACAGGTACGAATTTTAACAGACCCGGCTTTCAGGAAGCCTTTGCTCTCATTCAGCACAGACGTGTTGGTCGCTTTATCGTAAAAGATCTGTCCCGTCTTGGCAGAAATACAATTGAGGTTGGTCAATACATTGGAGTAATTTTTCCACGTTTCGGTGTAGAGTTTATCTCCGTACATGACGGACCGGAATCCAGTGATCCTGACAGCTTGGTAACGCAGTTCAAAAACATCATGAACGAATACTATGCAAAGGATATTTCGGATAAGCAAAAGCTTTCGCTTCAGGCAAGAAGCAACAGCGGCAGACATATTGCTTCGACACCTACATACGGATATAAGCTTGATCCCAATGACCGTCACCACTGGATCATTGATGAACCTACCGCAGAAGTGGTAAGACTTGTTTTCAAATACTACAATGAAGGGATGCAGGTGTCAGAAATTGCCCGTACACTGGAAAAAGCAAAATATCCTGCACCGTCCCATTACCGCAAACGTGTGGTAAAAGGTTCGAGAACAGAAAAGAACCCCTATCACTGGACAGGCAGCAGCGTAACTGCTATCCTGAAACGTCAGGAGTACGTTGGTGATACGGTAAATTTTAAGACATATCATACGAGTTTCAAAGATAAGCAAGTGCGTTATCGTGATGAAGAAAGCTTTACCATTATCCGTGATACACAGGAAGCTATTATCTCCCGTGAGGAATATGAAAAGGCAAAGAAACGCCGAAAATCAACCAAACGTGTGATTCAGACCAGAGAAAGACATCTGCTTGACGATATGATATTCTGCGAAGATTGCGGGAAAAAGATGTATCTGAACTTCCGCAAATACGCAGGCGGAAACTGCTATGTGTATATATGCGACAGCTATCGCAAAAAGAAAGGCTGTACTTCTCATTATGTGCAGGAAACAGAGGTGATCGAATCCGTTCTTCACGCAGTACGCCAAATTTTTGATATGTATAAACTGGATAAGAACGAATGCAGGCGTACTCTTGTAAGGTGGATTTGTCGGCAAAATGAAACGAGAACCCGTGAAGTCAATGAACGAATCAAAGAAATTACAGACCGGCTGAATACCATCAATAAAACGGAACAGGCTCTTTTTGAGCAGAAACTGCAACAGGAAATTTCGCAGGAAACCTTTACAAATATTACGGTAAGCATGAATGCCGAATCGGAATCACTCAGAACGGAATACGGGAAACTTCTGATTTTGCTCGACAGCTTCGATGACCAGAAAAAGAGCGTCACCCGTTTCTTAACAAAGGTTGGAACATTTGCCGACATGGAAATCACCAAAGATGACCGATACATTTTAGAGCAGCTTATTGAAAAGGTAACGATTCAGGAAATTGAAACAAAAATAAAGGTGCTTGTCCATTTCGTTGACATTGGCTTGATTTCAGTTGCTGCACTTTGATAACAAGTGCGACGATTCGGTGACAATCTCGTAATAACTATTGAAAAAAGTCCTCTTATGCACTATTCTTAATAGGAAAGCGTACAGGAGGACTTATGTTTATGTATGATAAAATCACAGCCTTGTACTGTCGGTATTTACGAGATGACGGACAGGAAACGGAAAACGCAAGTATTACGCATCAAAAAGCATTGCTGAAAGAATATGCGAAAAATAACGGTTATCTCAATCTGCGGTACTATGTGGATGACGGATATACAGGGACAAACTTTAACCGACCTGATTTTCAGCGTATGATGGAAGATGTAGGCCTTGTTTGAAAAATAAAACTTGCACAAAGAACCGAAAAATGATAAAATAGAAGAATGAAACGATATGAAATCAGCAATCGCGAATGGGAAAGTATCAAAGACAAGCTGCCAGAGCGAACAGGCAAAAGAGGACGACCGGCAAAAAATAACCGCATCATGTTGAATGGAATGCTGTGGATTGCAAAAACGGAAGCTCAATGGAGAGAAATGCCAGAATGCTATGAACCATGGCAGAGTGTCTATGCAAGATTCAGAAAATGGCAGAAAGATGGTGTATGGGAAAAAATTTTTCATACGCTTTCCAGTGATGCAGATATGGAAAATTTGAGCATAGATTCTACAATGGCAAAAGCACACCAAAGCACAAACGGTGGCTTTAAAAAGGGGCAGAAAAATCCATTGGAAGAACACGTGGAGGACTGAACACAAAGCTCCATGCAATTGTAGACGGTCTTGGAAATCCTGTAGAATTTCTAATCAGTGCCGGAAATGATGCGGACAGCAAACATGCAATTGATTTATTGAAAAAAGTAGATATCACAAAAAGCAATATTCTTGGTGATAAAGCATATGGTTCAAAAGAAATTCGGTCGTATATTACAGAAAACGGAAAACCCTATACAATACCTCCAAAATCAAATACAAAAGACCCTTGGGCATGTGATTATTATCTCTATAAAGAACGTCATCTTGTAGAATGTTTCTTTCAAAAATTAAAATAGTTTCGCAGAATTGCCACTCGTTATGATACATTGGATTCTTCTTTTCTTTCCTTTGTTTACCTTGCTTCTATTATGATTTTGTTGAAATGATACAATTATCTTGATTTTTCAAACAAGGTCTAGTTATTTTGTAAACATTGCTCCGGGGAGATTGTAAAATGGCAAGGAGCATGATATAATAAATTATCTTTTGTGAAAGATATTAACGTACTTCTGAGAGGTGGATAGGATTATGATTAAGAACAATATTGAATTGGATGTAAAAGTAAAGTGCATAGAGAATGGTATCACGCAGGCACAGGTGGCGGAGAAAGTTGGTACTTCCGGCCCGTATATAAATCGTATCATAAAAAAACAGGACGGTGTGGTCAATAAGACCTTTGTGCAGATGCTGGAAGCACTGGGGTACGATATAGAATTGACCTATGTGAAAAGAGATGGAAACGCGGAGAAGTAATATGTGATTAAAATTAGACATAGATGGAATCCTATTTCACTTCCGCATCAGCGGTTATAGAAATCCAGCGAAGAATGGGATAGTGAGTGGAGTAAAGTAATTTAGATTGGAGCAGAAATTATGATAAACATACTGATTATAGAAGATGATGAAAATGTAAATCGTGGAATTGCGTTTTCGTTAGAAAAGTCTGGAAAGCGAGTATTCCCAGCCATAACGATAAAAGAAGCAGAAAAAATTGCTTCAAAAAACAAGATAGACCTTGTTATTTGTGATATTAACCTTCCAGATGGAAATGGACTTGAGTTTATCAAATGGATAAGAAAGCAATACAACACTTACATTATCTGTCTTACAGCGTTAGATCAGGAAATAAATCAAGTAATGGGCTATGAAGCAGGTGCAGATGATTATATTACGAAACCTTTTAGTTTGTCTGTGCTGATGTTGAAAATTGAAGCATATTTTAATCGTATCAATAATAGCAACACGAAAAGTGAATTTATCTCAAAGGATATCCGAGTATTACTACGGGAAATGAAAGTATTTGTAAAGGATGAGGAAACGTATTTGACGAAGAATGAATGGAAAATGCTTTCTCTGTTCATGCAGCATCCAAAACAGGTTTTATCAAAAAATCAAATATTAGAGAATTTGTTTGATATTGATGGTGAGTATGTGGATGAAAATACCGTCGCAGTCAATATCCGAAGACTGCGTGAAAAAATAGAGGAAAATCCATCTAATCCTGTGTATTTGAAAAATATCCGAGGACTGGGTTATGTCTGGAATCAGGAGGTAAACTAAGACCGTGAAGAAAAGGGAACATAGGAAACAATGGATAAAGATTAGCATTATTGTTGCTGTCATTTATGTCATCATCAATTGCCTGACAACCGTTATCTTCTTCCAGAATTACAAAAATGAAATGGATACATTGGCTGGAATAGCGGTAACATCCAAACAAGAAGGAATTGATATTGTTACCGATGTACTTAAAAATAAAGATATAAAAACAGAACAGGGAAAACAACGATTAGAAAAATATGGTTATATTAGAAATAATGACAACATAATATACCAGAGGTTTTTACAGAATGTGACTTATACGGCTTGCGGAACGTTTCTTTTATTTGCAATCATGTATCTGTTTCTTTTCCTTTGGATAAGGAAAGAATTAAAAATAGAACAGATAGTATTTTCACAAATTGAGAATGTTCTGGATAGATTTCGTGAAAATGATTTTGAGGCTGCATTGCAATTAGATGATGAAGTGAAACAGGAGAAAATGAAATATCAACTTGATGCACTTGGTCATTATATGGTGTTACTGAAAGAAGAAGCCAGACTGGAGAAAGAGGGTACGAAAGAACTTGTTTCGGATATTTCCCATCAGTTAAAAACTCCTGTTGCAGCTCTTGATACTTGTTTCAGCGTATTGCTCCGAGAAAATTTAAGTGAAGAAGAACGAAAGGAATTTCAAGTTCGATGCAGATGTGCTTTAGATGGTCTAGAAGTTTTATTGCAATCATTATTGCAAATTTCAAAAATGGAAGCAGGACTTATTCAAATTAACAGAGAAAAATTGCCGCTCATGGAAACAATCATCCGTGCAGTAAATCGTGTATATCCAAATGCAGGAGCGAAGGAAATTGAATTTGTCTTTGATTATGATGAAGCATTGGAAAATGATTGTATTCTACAGGATAAAAAGTGGCTGGGTGAAGCTTTTATCAATGTTTTTGATAATGCCATTAAATATAGTCCAGCAGGTTCAGAAGTATATGTACGCATACAAAAAAGAACAGATTTTATAAGAATAGAAATTGAGGACAATGGAGTTGGTATACCGAAAGTTGAATATCATAAGATATTTCAACGCTTTTTCAGAGGTTCTTTGCCCGAAGTAAAAGAAGAAAATGGTTCTGGAATAGGGTTATTCCTTTCAAGAAAAATTATCGAACAGCATGGCGGGACAATCACTGTTTCATCAAATTTAGAACTTAAAAAAGAATTAGACGGAAAAACTGGAAGTGTATTCATTATTCAATTACCAGACAATGCAAAATAGATTGCGAGTAGAAATCTTACAAAATTGTAAGACTTCTACTCGCTTTTTGAAAGCGAAATGAAAGATAAACTTGATACGATATAATAAAGATAGATTGTCAAGTCAAGTGCAACACAATCAGAGAAAAAATTTTTGAAGCACCT